>BNJS01003643.1_pt1 | contig 728057 bp, 619 predicted proteins | sample 8540461 | NCBI WGS metagenome assembly BNJS01 (sample SAMD00202454, study PRJDB9452) | human saliva metagenome | isolation source: human saliva | place: Japan
GGCCAGTTCATGGACTCTATCGAGATCATGATGCACCTGCCACCCAAGGAAGACAACTGACGCCATTGATCCGCGTCATGGCGGAGGATATCGTGTCCTCCGCACTCGCGGAAAGCGACTGGGGCCGGGAGGTTTTCCTCCCGGCCCCAGCCTATGCAAGCGGGCGGGCCGCGCTTTCGCACGGCCCGCCCGCCTGCACGACAGCACTCAGTGCTTGGAAACGCTCACGGCAAGCTTGTCGCCGGCCTCGACCTCAAGCGACAGAGCGAGGGTCTCGGCGGCGATCATGTCACGCCAGGCCTGAACGTCAGCCACGTGATCGGAGGGCACCGTCAGCGACAGGTCGATACGGTCCGCAATGTGCAGGCCGGCGTTCTTACGCTCGTCCTGAACGGCGCGCACGACGTCGCGGGCGTAGCCCTCGGCCTCGAGCTCAGGGGTCAGCTCCGTGTCGAGCACGACGAAGGTGCCCGACGCCAGAACGTCCGCGACCTGGCCCTCGGCGGCATCCACGGAGGTAGACACGGAGAACATGTCGCCCGTGAGCACCAGCGGCGCCCCATCCAGCTCGACGGAGGCGAAACGGCACTCGCCGTCCACGACCTCCCACTCACCGGACTTCTGAGCCTTGAACAGCTGGCTCGTCAGCTTACGGACAGCCGGATCAAAGGCGCGCGGGTTGAGCGCCAGCTCGGTGCGGACGCTCAGGCCCGAGTCCTGCGGCGCAGAGAACACCACGGACTTCACGTTCACCTCGGAGGCGATCAGCTCCGCGAAAGGCTCCAGCGCAGCGAAGTTCTCCGACACGACCAGCAGCGAGGCCAGCGGCTGGCGCACGCGCAGCTGGTGCGTCTTGCGCAGCGCGTGGGCTGCCGACACGATCGAACGAACCTCATCCATCGCGGCGACCAGCTCGGGGGCATCCACGGCCTCGTCGATGACGGGGAAGTCGACGAGGTGCACGGACTCCCCGCCCGTCAGGCCTCGCCAGATCTCCTCGCTCAGCAGCGGCAGCAGGGGGCGCCGCCAGCTCCATGAGCGTCACGAGAGCCGTGTACAGCGTGTCAAACGCGGCGCCGTCCTCGTCCCAGAAGCGCTGACGCTGGGTACGCACGTACCAGTTCGTCAGAACGTCCAGGTATTCGCGGATCGCCTCGCACGCGCCGGCCACGTCGTAGCCGTCGAGCGCGCCGCGCACATCCTCTGCGAGGGTGCGGGTGTGGGCCAGCAGGTAGCGGTCCATCTGTGCCAGCGCGGCCACGGCCTCGGGCGAGGACAGATCGATGCGCGAGGCCTCGTACCCCTCGCCCTTGTTGCAGGCGCCCGCGTACAGCGTGAAGAAGTAGTACGTGTTCCAGATGGGCAGCAGCACCTGACGCACCGTGTCGCGGATCGACTCCTCCTTGACGATCAGGTTGCCGCCGCGCACGACCGGGCTCGACATGAGGAACCAACGCATCGCGTCGGAGCCGTACTTGTTGAACACCTCGGCCACGTCCGGGTAGTTACGCAGCGACTTACTCATCTTCAGGCCATCGTCACCCAGGACGATGCCGTGGGAGACGCACGAGCGGAACGCGGGGCGATCGAAGAGCGCGGTCGCCAGGACGTGCAGCGTGTAGAACCAGCCGCGCGTCTGACCGATGTACTCGACGATGAAGTCGCCCGGGTAGTGGTTCTCAAACCACTCCTGGTTCTCGAAGGGGTAGTGCACCTGCGCGAAGGGCATCGAGCCGGACTCGAACCAGCAGTCGAACACGTCGGAGATACGACGCATCGTCGACTTGCCCGTCGGGTCATCCGGGTTCGGGCGCGTGAGGGAGTCGATGAAGGGACGGTGGAAGTCCGTGACCTTCACGCCGAAGTCGGCCTCGAGCTCCGCGATGGAACCGTAGACGTCTGTGCGCGGGTATGCCGGATCGTCCGAGACCCACACGGGGATCGGCGCGCCCCAGAAGCGGTTACGCGAGATCGACCAGTCGCGGGCGCCTTCCAGCCACTTGCCGAAGATGCCGTCCTTGGTGTGCGCGGGGGTCCAGGTGATTTCCTGGTTGAGCTCCACCATGCGGTCGCGGATCTCGGTGACGCGGACGAACCACGAGGACACGGCCTTGTACATGAGGGGCTTGCGGCAGCGCCAGCAGTGCGGGTAGGAGTGCACGTAGGACTTCTCGCGCACCAGCACGGCGCGGATCTCGGGGGCACGGCGCGCGATGGGGCCACCCTGCTCGCGCAGGTCGGCGACCACGTAGCGGTTCGCGTCGAAGATCTGCATGCCCTCGTAGTCGCTCACCTCGGAGGTGAAGACGCCGCCCTCGTCAACGGGCAGGACCACGCCGATGCCGTACTCCATGCAGGTCCACATGTCGTCCTCACCGAAGGCGGGAGCCTGGTGGACGAGGCCGGTGCCGTCCGTGGTCGTCACGTAGTCGGCGGCGATGATGGACCAGCCGTTCGGGCCAGGGGCACCACCCTCAGCGCGGCGCTCGGGGGTGTCGAAGTAGTCGTAGATCGGGTGGTAGTGGATGCCCACCAGCTCCGAGCCCTTGTAGGTGGCCACGACGACGGGTTCCTCACCCAGCTCCTTGGCGTAGGCGGGGATCAGGTCGGTGGCGATGAGGACGCGCTCGCCCGCAAGGACGCCCTCGTGGTCGGAGGCGACCTCGACGAGGGAGTATTCGATCTCCGGGCCCACGGCGACGGCCGAGTTCGAGGGCAGCGTCCAGGGCGTGGTCGTCCAGATGAGGGCCAGCTCGGGGCGCGCCGAGTCCTCGCGCAGCTTCGTCTCGAGGCGCAGGCCCACCGTCACCGTGTTGTCGGTGCGGTCCTGGTACACGTCGTCGTCCATCTTGAGCTCATGGTTGCTCAGCGGCGTGCGGTCGTTCCAGCAGTAGGGCAGGACGCGGTGACCCTGGTAGGCCAGGCCCTTGTCGTAGAGCTGCTTGAACGCCCAGATCACGGACTCGGTGTAGGACATGTCGAGCGTCTTGTAGTCGTTCTCGAAGTCCACCCAGCGTGCCTGTCGGGTGACGTACTCTTCCCATTCCTTCGTGTAGCGCAGGACGGAGGAGCGGCAGGCAGCGTTGAACGCCTCGATGCCGACGCCACCCTCACGGGTGATCTCGGTGACGTCCTCGATGCCGAGCTGGCGCTGCGCCTCGAGCTCGGCGGGCAGGCCGTGCGTGTCCCAGCCGAAGCGGCGCTCGACGCGGTGGCCCTTCATGGTCTGGTAGCGGCCCACCACGTCCTTGACGTAGCCGGTCAGGAGGTGACCGTAGTGGGGCAGGCCGTTGGCGAAAGGCGGGCCATCGTAGAACACGAACTCGTTGGAGCCATTCTCGCCGGCGTCGCGCATCTCAATGGACTTGCGGAAGGTGTCGTTGCTGGCCCAGAACGCCAGGGTGCCCTCTTCCATCGTGGGGAAGGAAGGGCTGGGGTCCACCTCGTCTTGCCGGTGGCGGGGGTAGAAGCCGTGCTTCGTCATGAGTGTCCTCGTCTCGCGCCTATACAGGGACGAGGACCGGCGTCGCCGGCACCCGCGGTACCACCCCGCTTGCCGCTCCCTCGCCGGGCGCGGCCGCTTCGTTGGGGCTGTGTCGGGCCCTCCCGTCCGGTTCTACTGGAGGGAACGAGGCCGTGGCTGGCTTTCGCGTTCCTCTTTCTTCCGGATGCTCCCCGGTGATACCCCGCGTGGGCGGGCCGGATCGTAGCGAAAAACCAGTGTAGCGAAGAAACTCCCCCGCGCCCACCGGGCGGGGAGTCGCTCTGCCCACAGCGCACAGAGTGTCGCCCGGCGCGTGGTCGGCCTCGGCCAGCCGCCACTGCCCTAGAGTTGTGGGGTGATTGTGATGGAAACGAAAAGCCCAGCGCGCCCGTGGGGTGCTCTGATCGGCGCGCTTGTCCTGGTGGCGCTGATCGCCGTGTGGGCGGCGCAGGGCGTTCTGGCCGGAACGGGCGTGCCCATTGGCCGCGCCGCGACGATTGCCGTGGGCATGACGTTGCAGGCGATCCCCTTTTTGCTCCTGGGCGTGTTCGTCGCAGAGCTCATCGAGGCTTTCGTTTCCCCGTCGCTCATCGCTCGCGTATTCCCGACGAACCCGGTTGCCTCCGTGTTTGCCGCCCTCGTCGCGGCATTCCTCCTGCCGGTGTGCGATTGCTCGGCGGTGCCGATTTTCCGTTCGCTACTACGCAAGGGTGTGCCGCTGTCGGCTGCAACGACCCTCATGCTGGCGTCCCCTGCAATTAATCCCCTGGTGATCGCCTCGACTATTACGCCTTTGGCTCGTGGTCGTTGGTGGTGTCGCGTATCGGGTTGAGCATCATCGTCGCGCTCACCGTCGGCCTGTCCATGTTGTTCTCCGCTCCGCGCGCACTGCGCGAGGATCATGATCTCCATGAAGGCGATACCTGCGGGTGCGAGGGCGGCTGCGTGGTCCCGGATCGATCGTTCGCGGGCGTGCTGGGCGCAACGGGCCACTCTTTCGGCAGGATTCTCCCCTACCTGCTGGGCGGAGTCGCCGCCTCGACGCTTGCTCAGGTCTTCTGGCCGGTGTCATCTCTCCTCGCAGGCATGCCGGCAGCTGGCGCATTGGCGCTCATGATGGGTGCAGGTTTCGCCCTCTCCCTGTGTTCATCTTCTGACGCGGTCATCGCCCGATCCCTCGCATCTCTCGCCCCAACCGGCGCGCTCATGGGATTCATGGTCTACGGGCCGATGATGGACGTGAAGAACGTGGCCCTCCTCGCTTCGCAATTCCGCGGCGCGTTCGTGGCACGTTTGTTCGTGACGGTCACGACGGTAGCTGCCCTCGTGATTGGCTGCGCCTGGTGGGCGGGGGTGCTCGCATGAAGCTTCTTGATCGCCTCGCTCCGGTTGCGGAGTCCCTGTCGCTGGCTTGCCTGGGCGCCGGGCTGCTCTGGCTGTCATTGTCGGGCCGCTACGCGTCCTTCGTTCCCCCATCCGCACGCCTGGGGATCATCGTCTCAGGGGCCGGCTTGCTTGCCTGTTCGCTTGCTTTATCCGCTCGGCTTGGGGCGGGCGAGCACGAGCACACCGACAGTGAGCACGGTCGTCGCGCACTGACGCGTGCCCTGGTCGCGCTTCTGGCGAGCGCACTCATCGTTCTCCCCTTCCGAGTCTCTCCGTCGGAGTTGGCGTCCACCGCGTGGAGTGCCCGCGGGGCCGATGCGGGCCCGGCCTCCGGCCTTGACGCCGGGGATGACGAGGGCACCTCCGCGTCATCTTCCTCTTCGGAGGGCGACGCTTCCCCCGCCACTACTAGCCAGAGCGGGGGCACGTCTCAGGTGCCGCCGACCGGGACGCTTGAGCTGACGACGGATAATTTCTACGGCCAAGTTGAGGAGTTGATCGCCAACGGGCGCGCCCACGACGGCCAGCGCATCGACCTCGTCGGTTTCGTCGTGAGCCCGGAGGCAGCCCGCGGGCAGGCCTCGATCCCCCGCGTGACGGAGGAGGAGAGCTTCGCGGTGGCGCGCATGGCGATCTGGTGCTGCGCGGCTGACGCCTACCCGGTTGGTTTCGCGGTGCGTTGGAGCGGCCCCACTCCCGAGGCGGATAGCTGGGTGCGTGTGAGCGGCACGCTGCGGGTGCGCGGCACGAAGGCACTCGTCATCGAGGCCGATTCGGTTGAGGTGACGAGCGCGCCGGATCCTGAGTTCGTGGTTCAGACGCGCTAAGGCCATGAGACGACGATCCGAACGTCGACTCACATGTCCAAACAGTCCCCCGCGTCGGCAAATATACGTATACTCTCATGCATCCGATCAACAGTTACATGCCAAGGGTCGCCATGTTTCGAAACGTAATCACCGCCGCACTCAGCTTGTCCTGCGTACTCGCTATGAGCGCCTGCGTTCCCAAGACCACTGCGCCAGAGGCAGCACCATCCCCGGCGACCACGACGACACCTACGCCCACGACACCGAGCGCGCAACCCGCCTCCCCGTCGCCGAGCGCCGTAGCTCGCGACCCCCTCGAGGACAAACCGATGCACGGACTCATCATCGGGGACTCCCTCGTTGACCCCTATCACCCTCGCAGATCTGACGCACGCTTCCGAGCAATCGACCCCACCACGGGGCAGGTGGTCGCCATGCGCATATTTCGATGGAAGCCTGTCGACGAAAACGACGATTACATCACTATTCGAGACTGCGCCTTTAACAACTGCTATTCCCGTGATTATTCGTACCACACGCACATATGGACCAAGAGTTTAACATCTGCCAGCCACGTCGGATACTACGATACCGACGACAACATCACGGACGTATCTGCCATGGTGCCGCTCCTCGACAAAGACGCTGACTGTTACGATAGCGCCCCAACCTTCTCAGCCGACAATTACTTCTACTTTATGCGGGAATGCCGTGAAGATGACGGCACACGCTCAATGTATTATCGCGTCGCAATCGGCAGCACAACGCCGGAACTCGTGCTCACTATCGAACCGTCAGACTCTCGCGATCGTCATCTCTATTTGCTGGCTGGAACGGATCTCAGGACGGACATAGATACGGGATGGGCGCAAGGAAACGACGTGAATCACCTGTGCGCAACCGACAACTCGAGCATCTCAAAAGATAACAAGTGCTTCGACATAGACGACCGCCTCGGAATCTTCAGCTACACCGCAACGGACACTACAACTCGCTCCAAGGTGGAGCAGGGCTACTACTATGAGGAAAAGAGTCTCTACAAGCCCTACGACGACCCAGGAAAATATCGACTGTTCGACGGCTACAGGATTATCGTCAGTCCCGACGCTCAGCAGCTCGCGTTTGTCATGTGGGACAAAACGCATACAGACTATTACCTTCACATCCTCAACGTTGATGGGACCGGCGATCACACAATCCCCGTCGTGGATGACGGTATCAACGGCTATGGCCCAGTCGCCTGGCTCGACTGATCCCACCATTCGTGCGAGACGAACGCCGACTCCACGATCCACGTCTCTCTGAGAACACGTGGATGTTGAGACGGGTGGAGCGACGCGCGCAGAGGTGGAGCCGTTCATCATCGATGCTGATTCGGTTGAGGTGACCGAGGCTCCAAACCCGGAGTTCGTCATTCAGTCGCGCTAAGACAAACAGGCTAAGTGATTCAGATCACTTAGCCTGTTTATGTCCGTTACTTCGGACACAAACTTGCGCGCGTACGGTGAATGAAGCGCACACGGCAGGCGCGGGCGCATCACCACACCTTCAAGGATGAAGACATGTCATCGACAACCACACTCACACCTCGTGAGAAGCAAGCGAGGCGCTACGCAACGACTCTCGCCCTCATCGCCACCTCGGCCCCTTCTTCTACGGATTCGAGGGCATGGTCCTCAACGCCGCCATCAAGGCCGTGGGATCTACCTTCGAGCTCGGCCCGATCCTGCAGGGCGTCGCCGGTGCCGCCGGCGTCATCGGCGGCTTGATCGGCGCCCTTGCAGCGGGACGCATCTCCGACAAGATCGGCCGCAAGACCACGCTCATGTGGGTCGGCCCCTTCCTGCTTTTTGAAGCCCTCCTCGGCCCCATCTCTCCCCTTCTGGGTGGTCTCGGCTACCCATTCCTGCTCCTGACCCGCATCGTCGGCGGCATCGGTTTTGGCGCGGCGACCACGGTTGCCCCCGGATACGTCGCGGAGATCGCCCCCGCTGATATCCGCGGGCGCCTCATCGGCTTCCGCCAGCTCGCGATCATCCTGGGCTTGTTCTTCGCTGGCCTCATCAACACGGCGGTCGTCTCGATCACGGGCGGCGCTGCCAAGCCGGCGTTCGGCGGCCTCATGACCTGGCAGGTCCTCTTCGCCTGCCTCATCATCCCGGCCCTCCTCTTCGTCATCTTCACGGCGAAGATTCCGGAGTCCCCCCGCTATCTCGTCTCCGCGGGTCGCACCAAGGAGGCCGAGGAGATCCTGTCCAAGCTGTGCGGCGAGGAAGACCCCGCAGACCGCGTCGAGGCCATCACCCAGTCCCTGACGGTCACGGGCGGTGCGAAGCTGTCGATCGGGCAGATCCTGTCTTCCCAGTGGCGCGGCCTCGTGTTTGTGGGCATGGCGATCGCTGCGTTCCAGCAGCTCACCGGCATCAACGGCGTCTTCTTCTACTCCAACTCCCTGTTCGCCGCCGTCGGCTTCACTGAGTCGATGGCCCTGGCCCAGACTCTGCTCATCACCGCTTTCAAGATCGTCGGTGTCCTGTCGGGCATCATGCTGGTGGACCGCGTGGGCCGCAAGCGCATGCTGATCTACGGCGGCACCCTCATCTTCGTGTCGCTGGGCATCGTGGCGACGGTCTTCACGGTCGCCCCCACCGTCGATGGCAAGCCGGACGTGGCAGACTCCCCCGTCCTGGCGTTCCTGGCGGTCGCGGCCTTGTGTACCTTCCTGCTCGGATTCACTTCCTCGTGGGGCCCCATCTTCTCTATCGTCATGGGCGAGATGTTCCCCAACTCGATCCGCGGTGGCGCCATGTCGCTCGCATCGGGTGCCGACTTCCTCGTCAACTTCCTCGTTGTCCTGCTCTTCCCCTTCCTCATCGGCTGGTCGCCCGCAGGCACCTACTGGATCTACTGCGCCTTCGGCGTCCTCGCGGTCATCTTCACGGCGAAGTTCCTCACCGAGACCAGCGGCACCGAGCTTGAAGACATGGACAAGGTCGTCACCCAGAAGTGAAGGCTCTCCCCTCCGATTTCAACGACGAAAAGGCACTGCAATGACTAATACAACTCGGGACATTCCCGACAACGTGCGCAACGTCCTGGTCATCATGACCGACCAGCACCGCACCGACACGATCGGCTGCCTGGGCAACCCCCACGCGCGCACCCCCGTCATCGATGCGATGGGTGAATCGGGCTTCGCCTTCACCCACTGCTTCACACCCACCGCGATCTGCACGCCGGCTCGCGCCTCGCTCCTGACCGGCAAGCGCCCCGGCAAGCATCAGGTCCTGGCCAACCCCGAGTGGAACATCGCCTACCAGGTCTCGATCCCCGAGGGCACGTGGACATATACGCAGGAACTGCGCGATGCCGGTTACAACGTCGGCATCGTCGGCAAGTACCACTGCGGCTACAACCTGCCCGACAAGTTCGGCGCAGACGACGACACCTACTGGGGTGCCGAAAACCCCGTGGCTAACGAGAAGTACGTCGCCTGGCTCGAGGCCAACAACCTCCCGCCGGTGCGCGCGCACGACCTGTGGCGAGGCAAGCTGCCCGGCGGGCGCGACGGCCACATCATCGCCGCACGCCTGGATCAGCCCGAGGAGGCCACCTTCGAGCGCTTCCTGGCGGACCGGGCGATCGAAAAGCTGCGTGAGTACGCGGCCGACTGGAAGGACTCGAAGCAGCCCTTCTGCCTCGACGTGCACTTCTTCGGCCCCCACCTGCCCTACTTCCTGCCCGACGAGTGGTTCGACCTCATCGATCCAGACGACGTCGAGCTGCCGGAAAACTTCGGGGACTCCCTCATCGGCAAGCCCCCGATCCAGGAGAACTACGCGACCTACTGGTCCACGTCCTCGTTCACGAACGAACAGTGGAAGAAGCTCATCGCGGTCTACTGGGGATACACGGCCATGATCGACTTCGAGATCGGGCGCATCATGGACGTGGCGCGCGAACTGGGCATCCTGGACGACACGGCGGTCTTCTTCTGCGCGGACCACGGTGAGTTCACGGGTTCACACCGCCTCAACGACAAGGGCCCGATGATGTACGACGACATCTACAACGTACCCTTCATCGCCCATATCCCCGGCGTCTCAACCGTGGGCCGATCCGACGCGTTCGTCTCCCTCATCGACCTGCCGGCCACGGTGCTCGACATCGCGGGCCTGGACACCTCGCTCGTGGAGGATGGCCGCTCGATCGTGGACCTGACGCGCGGCGAGGACGTCGAAGGCTGGCGCGAGGACATCGTGTGTGAGTTCCACGGCCACCACTTCCCCCTCCAGCAGCGCATGCTGCGCACGCGGGACTTCAAGCTCGTCATCAACCCCGAGTCGATCAACGAGCTCTACGACCTGCGCCTGGATCCGGCCGAGATGAACAACGTGTACACCGTGCCCGTCTACGACGAGATCCGCAGGGAGCTGGCGACAAACCTGTACCTGCAGCTGCGCGAGCGCGGGGATCATTCCTTCGCCAAGTGGATGGCGGCGATGACGGACTTCGACATCCCGCTGGTGAACACGGCTCGCTCCGACCTCGACGAGGTGACGAGCGACTAACCCCCGGCCTCGGCGGTGGGAAGACTGACGCGCCCCGCCGCCGAGGCGAACTCGCGCCCTGCACACCCCTCACAGTGACGCGTATCATAGAAACTGTCAACGAGGCCGGAGTGCCCCGAGCGGATGCCAACGACGAAGCGCTGGGAAGGAGAGGCATGCACTACCCCACGCGCAGACCTCTGCCCACCCTCGAAGACCGCATCGTCACCCACCTGACCAAAGCCCCCGCGACGCGCTCCCAGCTGTGCGAGGCGCTCGACACCTCGCGCACGAACCTGGGGCGCGCGCTCACCACCCTCCTCGACGAGGGTTCAGTGACTCCGGTGCGCACGAACGCCCCCGGACGAGGCCGACCCACCCAACTCCTCACCCTCAACTCCTCGGCGGTACACTGCGTCGGCCTAAACGTCACGCGCACGTCATGCGCGGGCGTCATGCTCTCGCGCAACGGCACCGTCCTGGCAGCCGTCCACATCGTCTCCCCCACCTCCCCTTCCCTCCAGCTCTCTCTCGAACAGACCTGCGAGGCCCTGGCCGCGAGCGCGGCCCGTCAGGGGATCGACACATCGACGGTGCGCGCGGTGGGCGTGGGGGTTCCCATTCCGATGGGGCGTAATGCCAGGCTCTCCTCGGACGCGTACCCGACCATGGAGGAGCTCAGCGAGCTCACGCGTCGCTGGTGGGATCCGCTCCCGGTCGTCGACAACACTGTGCGTATGGCGGCACTGGCGGAGGCCTTGTGGGGCGCGGGCGCGGACATGTCCTCGTTCATCTATCTGCGCCTGTCAGGAGGTGTGGGCGGCTGCGTCGTCTCCGATTTTCGCCTGGTTGGCGGTGCGGGTGGCCTGGCCGGGGAGCTGGGACACATGACGGTGGGGACCAATGACTCACCCTGCGCCTGTGGCAAGCGTGGGTGCCTCGAGACGCTGGCCTCCGTCCCGGCGCTGTGTGAGAGCGCGGGCGTTAGCGATATCGCTGAGCTTCGCGCCGCCGTTCTCTCCGGTGACACGCGTGCGCGCGAGGCCCTGGAGCGGGCGGCGCAGGCTGTCGGCTATGTCCTCGGCTCGGCTGCGCTCCTCATCAACCCGAGGGCGATCATCGTGGCTGGCGAGATCATCGACGCGTTCCCGTCCCTGCGATCCGACATAGCGGCCTCCATGTACGGGGAGCTCCTTCCCGTCATGGAGTGGGACATCGACGTCGTGGGGGCATCGCTGGGGCCCCTGGGCGCCGCTCAGGCCAGCGCGTATATCGCCGCCCACCCCTTTGAGGAGCACGCCGCCTCTCCCCACTGCCCTGGGGGAGGGCTCACCCCGGCAGGAGGGGCCGGCCTCGTCGATGAGGGCGAGCATCGTTCGAAGGGAGCGGCCGTGACGCGCCCGATCCCCTTCTCCGTCGTCACCAAACCGACGGGAGCAGCCTGCAACCTGGACTGTCAGTATTGCTTTTTCCTGTCCAAGGAGCTGCTCTACGACGCGGCAGCGCAGACCATGTCCGAGCAGACTGTGGAGCGTTACGTCGAGGCGTTCCTGGAGTCGAGCCCCGACGGCGAGGTCACGATGCTGTGGCAGGGTGGGGAGCCGACCCTGCGTGGCCTGGCCTTTTTTGAGCGCCTCATCCAGCTGTGTGAGCGCTACCGTCGCCCCACCCAGCGCGTGCGTCACGCCCTGCAGACGAACGGCACGCTGGTGACCGACGAGTGGGCCCGTTTTTTCGCGGACCACAACTTCCTCGTGGGGGTCTCCATCGACGGTCCTGCTCCCCTGCACGACGCCTACCGGCTCAACCGTGGCGGGCGCGGCACCCACGCGATGGTTGTGCGCGGCTGGGAGGCGCTCACCCGCGCGGGCGTGGAGACGAACATCCTGTGCACGGTCAACGCCGCGAACGAGGAGCACGGGGAGCGGGTGTACCGCTACTTCCGCGACGATCTGGGGGCCCGATACCTGCAGTTCATCCCGATCGTCGAGCGCGTGCATGCCGCGGACCTGGCCCAGGCCGAGCGCGGCTGGCGTTCCGGAACCTCGGCGCTCCTGTACCGCCAAGACGGGGACTGCGTCACCAGCCGATCCACGTCCCCCGCCTCCTACGGGCGCTTCCTGTGCGAGGTGTTCGACCAGTGGCTGGCCACCGACGTCGGCGAAGTCTTCATTCAGGACGTGGATTCGACCCTGTCGGCCATGTTTGGCTCGGCCACGGTGTGCGTGCACGCACCCCAGTGCGGGGCGAACATGGCGATGGAATTCAATGGGGACGTCTACGCCTGCGATCACTGGGTGGAGCCGGATTGGTTGGTCGGCTCGATCAACTCCTCGTCCTTCACGCAGCTGGCGGCCTCGGACAAGATGCGGGACTTCGCGCGTCTCAAGCCCGACCTGGACAACGAGTGCCGCGCATGCCCGCACCTGCGGCTGTGCTGGGGCGGGTGCCCGAAAGACCGTTTCGTGCGCCGGGGTGAGTCCACGCATAACTACCTGTGCGAGGGCTACCGGGCGTTCTACGAGCATGCCACCCCGGCCCTGCGCGCAATGGGCATGCTGATCGCGGCGGGCAGGCCGGCCTCGGACATCATGGACCCCGCAGTCTCTACCTCCCTCGGACTATCTCTCGCCACATCTATCCGGACTGACCAATGATCATTGAAGCGCTCCTCATCGGCGCATTCGTCGGCATCGTCGTCGGCTCGCTCGGCGCGGGAGGCGGCATCTTGTCGGTGCCGATCCTCGTCTACATTCTTGGGCAGGATCCTCACCAGGCGACGGGCCTATCCCTCATCATCGTGGGGCTGACGGCCGCCGTCTCGCTGGCGACTCGTGCTCGCAGCGGGAACGTCGCGTGGCGCGAAGGCTCTCTCTTCGCCATGGTGGGCCTGGCGGGCACGTGGGCGGGTTCGGCACTCGGCCCACTCGTCTCGGCGCGCACCCTCATGCTCTCCTTCTGCGCTCTCCTGGGAGCGGTCGCAGTGTTCATGGTGCGCTCCCAGCTGCGCCCATCTGCTTCACTTTCGCCCAACGAGGCTGGGGATACCAACGTCGACGAGGGCTCCTGGACGCTCGGGACCGTGTCCCGGGTGGTCGCGCTGGCGACGCTGACGGGTTTCCTCACGGGATTCTTCGGCGTCGGCGGAGGCTTCGCGATCGTACCCGCACTGCATCTGGCGCTGAGATACCCGATGAAGCGGGCCTCCGCGACATCCCTGCTGGTCATGGTCATCACCGCAGCCTTCGGGCTGGCGTCGCGCACGGCCGCCGGGACCCTGACGATCACCGCCGAGGCCGGGGTCATGGTCGCGCTCTTCGCCGCAGCATCGATGGGAGGAGGCATCGTGGGAGCCAGGCTCACGAAGAGAGTGTCAAATCGCGTGCTGGGTTTTGTGTTTGCTGCGCTTCTGGTGTGCGTGGCCGCCTCGACGCTGGTGGCGACACTCGCATAAAGGGCGCGCGAGACGGATGTCGTCTCGCGCGCCCTCATCGCTCAACTGGCGGTCGAACCCTCATTCTGGGTTGAGGTGTCGGCACCGCCCTGGCTTCCATTCTTGCTGCCGGGGCCACGACCACCCTCGGGAGGAGGTCCCGGTCGAGTGCTGCCCGTATCGCCCTGCTGCGAGCCCGGGCCCTTCTGCTGACCATAACCCGGGCCTTGCTGACCGTTACCGGGACCCTGCTGCTGGCCGTTACCCGGACCTTGCTGGCCGTTACCTGGACCTTGCTGCCCATTGCCGGGGCCGAAATCCTCGTCCTCGTCACCGTCACCCTGGTCGTTGTAACCGTCTTCGTAGCCCTGCTCGTAGAAGTCCTGACCATCGCCCATAACGGCCGCATGCGTGATGATGCCCGCGCCGAAGCCGACCGACAGCACTGCTGCCGCGGCGCCGGCGATGGCCGCGCGCTTGCCCCACGAGGTCTTCTTCGATGCAGGCACCCCTGTCGCGGCGCTAGCAGCCACGGCCTCGGCACCCACCTGATCGTCGGTAGAAGCCCCCGCGACAGACTCCAGGGGCGTGCCAGCAAACGCATTGCTGGTTTGCTCCTGGGCGACGGGAGGCATCTGCGCCGTTTCCGCCTGAGATGCATGGGTGGGCAGCACCTCGGTCTGCTCCGCAACCTGAGGCTCTGACTGGGGCAGGATCGAGGTGCGTTCGGTGTCACCCACCAGGTTCTTGTTGTCGTCCACCATGGGGGACGCTCCTTTCTGCTGATTTGTACATCATTACCACGCAGAGTAGGGACGACACTTTTGCGGACGTTATGGCGATACTGTGAAAACACTATGAAATCTAATGTGCTACACATCACTTGCTTTGGCTTGCGCGATGCACCACCTCACATCTATTCTGCAACGTTCGCCTCCCGACGACCCCATTGACGAGGTGCCACATGTCTACGAAGACCTTCACCATCGCTATGCTCACTGCAACTTGCGCACTCACCCTCAGCGCCTGCGGCTCCTCCACTCCCGAGCCGAGCGAGACCCCAACCTTCACCCCCGACACCCCGACGAGCACAGCTCCAGCACCAGAACCCTCCAATTCACCCACACCGGACAGCAATTTCGCCGAGCTAGAGGGAAAGCCCATGCACGGCATCATCATCGAAGAAGAGCTGGACGGACAGCACCGCGTGCGCGCAATTGACCCAGTCACCTACAAGTCAGTAGCGACACGCACCTTCCCCCCAATCGACAGACTGGCGGAACAGCCGTTTCAGTACCACTGCTTCTATAACAGCTGCTACTCCCCAGACTTCACGTACGCGACCAGACGCAAAATGAACCCTGTCAACGAACGACTGTCATACAACACGGGCTTCATCGATACCACGGGCACCTTCACGGATGTCAGCGCGATGATCCCACTGACGGACGACGACAGGGATGTCAACGACGGCTACGGAACATTCTCAGCCGACGGATACTTCTACCTACAGCGCGTCTACACCACGCGAGACGGCAACACCTCGATGATCTACCGACTCAAGCCGGGAGAAACAACTCCCGAGCTCGTCAGCACTGTCGGGCAGGAGGACGACAAGAACCTCTACTTCAATCTGTTGAAGGGAACCGAGTTGTCAACGAACAAGAAGTACGTCGACACACATACGAACGACGGCAACCTCTTCTGTTGGAAAGCCAACGAGACAATCTCCGTTGACAACATGTGCTACCAACTACATAAAGAAAAGGGACTCGTCGCTTTCCAGGCGACCGCGCTCGAGAACAAGCCTCGCCGCGAGGAAGACCGCATCGGAGAGAAGGTCATCTTCAAGCCAGAGCTGCAAATCGAAGAAACCATCAGAGAGTACAGGCCGTTCCCTAGCCCTGACGGGTCTCAAGTCGTCTTCGATCTGTACCTCAAGAATCCCACCGGCAATGATTGGGCCCCCATCAGATCCATGCACATCATCAGCACCGATGGCACCAACGACCGTACGCCCGATCCGACCTCAGAGCGGTGGGGCGCATTCCAGGTGATCGGATGGGTTGAGTGAATCAATCCCCCCTGCCACACACAGACCCGAGGCCGGGACCGCGACGCGCACCCCATCGCGCGTGCGGCCCCGGCCTCGTTCCGTGTATACGAGCGGCGCGGCGGCGCTACTCTGCGTTGGTATTCCTTGCCACGAGGGTGTTCGTCGCCTGAGCCACAGGGCGCACGATCATCGAGTCGATGTTGACGTGGGAGGGGCGCTCCAGGGTCCACACGATCGCCTCGGCGACGTCTTCGGCGACGAGCGGGGCGGCGACACCCTCGTAGACGCGGTCGGCGGCCTCCTGGGAGCCGAGCCGGTTAAGCGAAAATTCCTCGGTGCGCACCATGCCGGGTGCAATCTCGATGACGCGCACGGGCTCGCCCACCAGCTCCTGACGCAGCGTGTTCGCGATGATACGTTCGGCGTGCTTGGCGGCCACGTAGCCGCCGCCACCCGGGTAGGTGTCGTGGGCGGCGGTCGAGGTCAGGAACACGAGGTCTCCCCCGCGCTCGCGCATTCCCGGCAGGAAGGCGCGCGAGCAGTGCAGGGCGGTGAGCACGTTGCGTTCGAACATCGCGCTCCACCGGGCGGGATCACCCTCGGCAACACGGTCCACGCCGATCGCTCCCCCGGCGTTGTTGACGACCGCATCCACGGGACCACCCTCCAGGACATGGGCGGCCATCTCCTTCACCTGGGCCTCATCGGTCAGGTCGGCCGCCCAGTATTCGCAGCCAATCTGCTCGGCGAGAGCCTCGAGGCGCTCGCGGCGCCGGGCTACGGCGACGACCTTCCACCCCCGCTCTGCCAACAGGCGGGCGGTGGCCTGTCCGATTCCGGTGGATGCTCCAGTGACGACGACGCGGCGAGAAGTGTTCATAGGGCAACAGTAATATCCCCGGGTACGCACCGTCGTGCGCGCCCGGGGATACGTCGCTGGCGTCTCAGCCGTTGGGCAGGCCGTAGGCCTTGTGGATCAGCCAGATCGGGTGGACAACGTTCGCGCCCGTGGCCGTGCGCAGCTGCCAGCGACACGTCTCCGTATCACAGGCTGCCAGCTCGGCGTTGACCTGCTTGATGAAGTCGAAGACCGGGGCGCCCACGGCCTGGGCGATCGCGTACTTCTCCTTCTTCATGCCGTAGGTGCCCGCGATGCCACAGCAGGGCTGCTCGGAATCCTTAACGGTCACGCCGGGAATCAGGCTCATGAGCTCGATCGCGGGCTTGCCCAGCCCCTGGGACTTGACCTGGCAGGGGGCGTGGTACGGAATGGTGACGTCGATGCGCTGGAAGTTCGTGTCCAGCTCACCCTTGTCGTACAGGTGCAGCAGGAACTCGCTGATGTCCCACGTGCGACTACCCACATCCCTCAGCTCCGGGGTGTCCATCTCGAGGATCTCGTGAGCCTCGTGGCGCAGCATGCCTCCGCACGAGCCCGACGCGGAGATGATCGGGGCGTCACGGTTGACGCTGCGCAGGTCGTTGGTCAGCTTGGACACGTACTTGCGCGCGTCGTCGTACAAGCCGTTGGACTGCAGGGCAAGGCCGCAGCAGCCATGCTTGGGGACCAGGACCTCATAGCCCAGGTGCTCAAGGACCATGACCGAGTGAATCGAGGTCTCTACCTCGAAGTACTGGCCGGCACATCCGTGGAAGAAGATGACCTGGCCGCGCGTACCGGAGTTCGGTAGGGGCGTGTGCTTCTTGAACCAGGATTCGAAAGTCCGCCCGTAGGCGCGAGGCATGGGGGCGGAGCGATGCACGCCAATGATGGCCTCCATCGCCATGCGAATGGGCTTCACGTCGAGCGCCCAGTTCGCGATGGGGGCGACCGGGGTCATCATCGTGCCGATCAGCGAGGTGCGCCCAATGAGGCGGTCGCGCATGGGGATGCCGTGGGCTTCCTTCATGGCGGTGCGGCGGTGGTGGATGATCTCAGTGACCTTCACGCCCTGGGGGCACACGAGCGAGCAGGTGCCGCACGAGGAGCAGTAGTCGATGGACTTGTCCACCATCTGACCGTCCTTGCGGAAGCGCTCGGCCTGCGGGCCGGAGTACTTGGGGCCAGCGAACAGGTCGGTGACGCGCATGACCGGGCACTGGGTCTCGCAGATCGTGCACTTGACGCACAAGTCGAGGCTCGCGCGCAGCGCGGCATCACCGCTCAGGGCGAAGACGTCTTCTTCTTCCACGCCCGGTCCCATCAGCGTTGACATTTCCAGGGTCATTTCAGTTCCTCCACGATCGAGTCGACGGCCGCGAGCGCGCTGGCAAGCGCGATTCCTTCGCCGCTCTTTTCACGCCAGCGGGTGGCGCCAGCCAGGTTGCCTCCGGCCGCGTACAGGTTCGGGCACACGGGTGCGCCTTCCTCGTTCAGGACGCGCATGTTGTCGTCCACGGCCAGGCCGGAGAGGAAGAGAGGCTGGTCCTCACCCCAGAAGTCGGCGTGCAGGAGTTGACCCGAAGCGCCCATGACGGGCAGCCCGCAGATTGTGTCGCGCACGGTGCCGTAGGAATCCATGTCAAGGGCTCCGGATTCGAATCCACCGGCGGCCAGGATGAGGGATCGGGTTTCCACGATGGTGGAGCGTCCCGCGCTGGCGTATTCGACGGCGCTCACGCGTCCATCAGTGGTGTGCACGGCCTTGATCGGGGATCCGAGAATGACGCGGCACTTGTCGGAGGCGATGCGGGTGAGCAGGGCGTTGAGGCGCATGCCGGGCACCGACGGAGGCTGGATCGGGATCTCGAAGACGGGGTGTCCGATCTTGTCCGCCAGGTCGCGCCACGCGTTCGGGTCGTCGAGGCCGAGGACGGCGGGCAGGCCGACGATCTCGCCATCCTCGAGGAGCGGGCGGACCTGGCCTGCCAGGCGCGCACGGTTCTCCTCGTGGTCGAGGCTGCGCGCGTGGTTGGTGCCGGTCGAGTCGATCTCACCCTCGCGCACAACGTAGTCGACGGACAGGGCGCGCGCCCTGATCGGTGCACCGTCGGGTCCGTTCTGGCGCGTCAGGTTTTCAGCGACGAGGCCGGGGTAGAAGTCCTTGAAACGAGTCAGTCCCACGATGGCGTAGCGGGCGCCCGCCTGGGGGATGCCAGCCTCCATGGAGGGCGGGATCAGGCAGGTGGGGCGCAGTGCGCCAACGCCGGTGGGGATGCGCACGTTGCGGGTTTCGTCGCCGATGAGCACATCGGAACCGACGAGGTCTCGCAGCCACGCGACGGATGCGCCGACAAAGTCGGGGGTAACGTGGCTGTAGGGGTGTGTCGGACGGGAGGCCACGTGGCCTTCGAGCGCCTCGAGGGGCGCCTCAACCGGCTCGGGGCGGTAGCCGAGGATGTCGACCGTGCCCGTGCCGAGCTGAATGCCGCCGACGCCCTTCGTGACGAGGGTGACGCTCAGTCCGGAGTCAGCTGCCTTGATTGCGGCGGCCAGGCCTGCCAGGCCAGCGCCGATAACGACGACGTCTCTCATCGAACAACCTCCTCGCTGGGTGCGGGCAGGTGCTCAACGTCGAGCGTGCCCTCGTGAATCCAGGCGTCCAGTGCGGCCTGCCTGGCTTGCTTGCCGAACATGATGGGCCACAGGCCGATCCAGCGGTTCTTCAGGAAGAGACGCAGGAGGGAGTTGGCGCGCATCGAGTCGATGTCGCCGCGCTCGTGGGCGATGCCCGCGGCGCGCTGGGAGCAGAAGCCGCCCTGACAGGGTCCCATGCCCAGGCGCATCTGGCGACGCACGTCATCGAGCTGGCCCTTGGGCAGGGTGTCCATGACGTTTTCGAGCATGGCGCGCGTGGCCATCTCGCACTCGCAGATGATCTGCTCGTGGGAGGGGGATTCGTTGCGCGATTCGACGTTGTCGAGGCGGTGGCCGATCGTGTAGAGGCGCTCTTCCTTGGCGGGCGGGACGGCCTCGTCGGCGGTCTTGCAGGCGCGCTTCTCGCCCATCTCCTCGCACATGATGTCGACGATGCGCTCAGCCATGAGGCGGTAGGTGGTGAGCTTGCCGCCCGCGATGGTGAGCATGCCGTAGATGCCGTCGCGCGTGTTGTGGTCGATGATGCTCATGCCGCGCGCCATGTGGCGGGTATCGGTCGCAGACACGCGCGAGTCCTTGACGAGAGGGCGCGCGCCGGCCCAGGCGTGCACGGCGCGAGACTTGCGGAAGCCGGGGATCATGGCCTCGCCGGAGTCGAGCATCTGCTGGACCTGGTCGGCGGGGATGGAGAGGCGGTCCGGGTCGTCGGCCTTGAGGTCGGTCGTGCCGATGATGCACACGGTGTGGTCGGGCACGAGGATGTCACCGTCGGCGGGCCACACGCAGCGGTTAATGACCGAATGGCTCAGTCGATGGTTCATCGCGATCATGATGCCGGCGCCAGGAACGACATCGACGCCGTGGCAATCCGCCATAGCGGCGATCTGCCCGGCCCAGGGGCCGCCGCAGTTGAGGACGAAGCCGCATTCGATGCGCACGTCCTCGCCCCCGCGCTCGTCGTGGACGATGACGGCGCTGATGCGCTCGCCCTCGCGTTCGATGGAGGTGACGCGGTGGTAGGTCAGGACCTGCGCCCCGTACGCCTGTGCGGAACGGATCGCTCCCCAGGTCATCTGCCATCCGTCGACCGTACCGTCCTGAACTTCGAAGGCGCGCTTGATACGCGGGTCCAGGCGCGGTTCGCGGCGCAGCGCCTCGGCGATGGAGATTTCGGCGGCGGGCACCTTTGCAGCCGCTGCGCGGGCCAGGAACTGGTCCGCATATTCTTCATCATCCTGGGCGGTCACAACGAAGAGGCCTCCGGTGGCCTCGACGGCGTTGGCGTTGATGCGCTGGACGATCTCGTTTTCTTCGGCACACTCGGTGGCCGACTCAGGATCAGATGCGATGTAGCGGCCGCCCGAGTGGAGCAGGCCGTGGAAGCGACCGGAGGTTCCCTGAGCGATATCCGCCCGGTCGACGAGGACGGCTGAGAAGCCGCGCATGGCGACGTCGCGGACGACGCCGGCACCGGTGGATCCGCCACCGATGACGCACACGTCAGTGCGAAGTGTCTTCACCGTTAAAAATCCCTTCACCTCTTGATGAGGAAGTGCCTCATTGCTCCCTCCATAATGCCCTTTTCCCGCCCATTTGCACGAATGTACACAAGACTCTGCACATATGTGCACAATGAGTGTGCGTCACACTCACATTCGCACTCACCCGCACAATTCCAGCCAAAAATGACGAATTACATCCCATGAACATGACGTAAATACGGGTGGATGTTGCCCGGGGGCCACTCACCTCACCCCATCCCCGTTTTTCCCCCTAGAGTTAAGGCATGACGAACACACTGTTGGCCCGAGTCCTCGACACCGCGTACACCGATTCGGCGGTGCGTCCCCAGGACGACTTCTACCGCCATGTCAACGGCACCTGGCTGGCGACGCACACGATCCCCGCGGACCGCCCCATGGACGGGGCCTTCCACACGCTGCGCGACGCCTCGGAAAAGTACGCCCGCGCCATCGCCCAGGATGCCGCCAATGGCACTCTCGATGATCCGGACGCGCAGCGCATCGCCACCCTGTGGACTCAATTCCTCGACGAGGACACCATCGAAGAAGCAGGAGCCACTCCCCTGCGCCCCGACCTCGACGCGATTCACGCCTGCGCCACCCACGAGGAACTCGCCCGCGAGATGGGCCGCCTCATGCGCGAGGGCATCGGGGGCCTCGTCGGCGCATACGTGGGCACCGACCCGCATAACTCGTCGCGCTACATGGTCTCCCTCGTCCAGTCCGGTATCGGTCTGCCCGACGAGGCCTACTACCGCGAAGAGGACTACGCTCCGATCCGCGAGGCCTACGTCGCGCACACCGCCCGCCTCCTCGGCCTCGCCGGGGTACCCGACTCCCGAGGGCGCAGCGAAGCGCATCATGGAGCTGGAGACCGAGGTCGCCTCGCACCACCGCGACTCCGTGAGCAACCGCGATCCCCTCCTGTCCGACAATCCCACGCCGTGGGAGCAGCTGGCCACACAGGCCCCCGGATTCGACTGGGACGCATGGGCGCAGGGTGCGCGCATGCCCGTCGCCGGCCTCGTCGTCAACGTCGACCAGCCCGACTTCGTCTCGGGTGCCGCCGCCCTGTGGGCCGCCACTGACCTGTCCGTGCTCAAGGAGTGGCTGAGCGCCTCGGCGATCGATTGCCACGCCTCGCTCCTGTCGAGCGATTTCGTCAACGAGAACTTCGACTTCCACGGTCGCACGCTGTCCGGCACGGAGGAACTGCGCCCACGCTGGAAGCGCGCTCTGGGTCTCATCGAGGCCTACCTGGGCGAGGCCATGGGCCGCGCGTGGGTGGCCCGCCACTTCCCGCCCAACGCCAAGGAAGCGATGGACGCCCTGGTGCGCCGCCTCCTCGACGCCTACGGCGAGTCGATCCGCGGCCTCGACTGGATGAGCGAAGACACCAAGGTGAAGGCCCTGGCCAAGCTCGCGACCTTCAACCCCAAGATCGGCTACCCCGTCAAGTGGCGCGACTACTCGACGCTGCACCTGGACCCGAAGGCCACCATCGTCGAGAACGTGCGCGCCGCCAACGCCCACGCCACCGACCGCGAATGGGCCAAGCTCGGCCGCCCGGTGGACCGCGACGAGTGGTACATGACCCCACAGACGGTCAACGCCTACTACAACCCCACCCAGAACGAGATCGTCTTCCCCGCCGCGATTCTTCAGCCTCCGTTCTTCGACACCGAAGCAGACGACGCGGTGAACTTCGGCGCGATTGGTGCGGTCATCGGCCACGAGATCGGGCACGGCTTCGACGACCAGGGATCGCGCTACGACGGGGAGGGAAACCTGTCGAACTGGTGGACGGATGAGGACCGCGCAGCATTCGAGGAACGCACCCACGCGCTCATCGAGCAGTACGACGCACTCACCCCTGCAATCCTCCTCGAGCAGGCAGAGAGCGAGGAGGGCGACGAACGTACGCTCCCCCACGTCAACGGTGCGCTCACGATCGGCGAGAACATCGGCGACCTCGGTGGCCTGACCATCGCGTGGAAGGCTTGGGCCGCCTCGCTCGCCGAGGAGGGCCTGACTCCCCAGACCGCTCCCATCATCGACGGCATCACGGGGCCCCAGCGCTTCTTCTACTCGTGGGCACGCGCCTGGCGCACGGCCACGCGCCCCCAGTTCGCGCGCCAGATGCTGGCCATCGACCCCCACTCCCCCGCTGAGTTCCGCTGCAACCAGGTACTGCGCAACCTTGACACTTTCGCCCGGGCCTTCGACGTCACCCCCGGGGACGCGATGTGGCTGGAGCCCTCCCAGCGCGTCACCATCTGGTGAAAGCGTGTCCCAGCCGACAAAATGCGGCGCGCCCCGCGCATTCACTCCCAACACATGACAACATAGGAATGTTGAGCGCAACAGCTCCCCCATTCCATCGACGGAAAGGCAACCCATGCCAGGCCTGAACCTGACTCGCGAGGAAGCGACCGAGCGCGCCTCGATCATTTCCTCTGTGACCCGCTATGAGATCTCCCTGGACCTCACGCGCGGAGACACCGACTTCGGTTCATTCACCCGCATCGAGTTCGACGCGCGCGAAGGTGCCTCCACGTTCGCTGACCTCGTGTCCAACAACGTCCACTCGATCACGCTGAACGGCAATGCCCTGGACCCCTTCTCGGCCCACCAGGACAACCGCATCGCGCTGGAGAACCTTGCCGAGCACAACGTCCTCGAAGTTGAGGCGTCCTGCCAGTACATGCACACGGGCGAAGGCCTGCACCGCTTCGTCGACCCCGCCGACGGCCAGGCCTACACCTACTCCCAGTTCGAGGTTCCGGATGCCCGCCGCGTCTACACGACCTTCGAGCAGCCCGACCTGAAGTCCACCTTCACCCTGACGGTCAAGGCCCCCAAGGGCTGGAAGGTCTTCTCCAACGCGCCGACCCCGACCCCCGAGGAAGAGGGCGAGGCCTGGGTCTACCGCTTCGCGACCACCGAGGTCATGTCGACCTACATCACCGCGATCGTCGCCGGCCCCTACGAGGGCACGACGGCCACGCTGACTTCCTCCGACGGACGCACAATCGACCTGGGCGTCTACGCACGCGCCTCGATCGTCGAGCACCTGGACGCCGACGAGATCATCGAGATCACCCGTCAGGGCTTCGAGTTCTTCGAGGGCGCCTACGGCATCGCCTACCCCTTCACCAAGTACGACCAGATTTTCGTGCCCGAGTACAACGCGGGTGCCATGGAGAACGCCGGCTGCGTCACCTTCCGCGACGCCTACGTGTTCCGTACGCGTCCCACCGAGGCTCAGATGGAGGCTCGTGCCAACACGATCCTGCACGAGCTGGCACACATGTGGTTCGGCGACCTGGTCACCATGAAGTGGTGGAACGACCTGTGGCTCAACGAGTCCTTCGCCGAGTTCATGAGCCACTTGGCTCTGGCCGAGGCCACCAAGTACACCGAAGGCTGGACGGGCTTTATGGTCCGCAAGGACTGGGGCCTCAAGCAGGATCAGCTGCCCACCACCCACCCGATTACGGCCGAGATCCGCGACCTGGCCGACGTCGAGGTCAACTTCGACGGCATCACCTACGCCAAGGGCGCCTCCGTGCTGCGTCAGCTCGTCTCCTACGTGGGACGCGACGCCTTCTTCGCAGGCCTGCACGAGTACCTGACGAAGCACTCCTACGCCAACGCCACGCTGGACGACCTGCTCTCCGAGCTGGCTGCCGCCTCGGGCCGCGACCTGGCCTCGTGGTCGAAGGTGTGGCTGGAGGAAGCTGGCGTCACCCTCCTGCGTCCGGTCATCACGACCGCCGAGGACGGCACGATCGAGCGCCTCGAGATCACCCAGGAAGCCTTCTCCGATGGTGCCTCCCTGCGCCCGCACCGCATGGGCGTGGCCGGCTACTCGCTGACCGAAGAGGGCACGCTGGACCAGGTCTTCCGCGAGGAGCTCGACATTGACGGCGCTTCCACGGTGATCGAGGCCGCCGCGGGCATCGCCCGCCCGGACTTCATCCTCGTTAACGACGGAGACCTCGGCTACGCCAAGGTCCGCCTCGACGAGGAGTCCCTGGCCTTCGCGATCACCAACATCACCAAGTTCACGGATTCCCTGACCCGCGGCGTCGTCATGGCTTCCGCGTGGGACATGACGCGCGACGGCGAGATGCCGGCACGCGACTACCTGAACCTGGCCCTGCGCGCGGTGCCGGTCGAGGACAACATGAGCCTCCTGACGCTCACGCTGCGTCACATCGACGAGGCCGTGCGCACCTTCGTGGCACCGAAGTACCGCGCCGAGGCCGCCGAGGACACGGGCCGTCGCCTGCTCCTCCTGGCTCGCACGGCCGCTTCCGGCTCCGACGCGCAGCGCATGCTCGTCGCCGCCGCGGCCCGCAACGCGACCAGCCCCGAGCAGTTCGAGGCCATCCGCGCCCTCTACGACGGCACCCAGACCCTGGACGGCCTGGACCTCGACGTCGACCTCAAGTGGGACCTACTGATCGCCCTGGTGCGCGGAGGCGCCGCCACCGACGAGGACATCGCAGCCCTGGAGGCCACCGACGATACGATGACCGGCCACCAGAACGCGGCTGCCGCTCGTGCGGCTCGCGAGGGCGAGTGGATCAAGGCCGACGTGTGGGACAAGGTCCTCACCGACACCTCGATCCCCAACGACACCCGCTGGGCGATGATCTCGGGCTTCTGGGCGCAGGCGCGCACCACGCCGTCGGCTTACGCCAGCTACGTGGGCGAGTACTTCAAGGCCCTGGCGGGCATCTGGGAAACCTTCACCTTCCACACCGCCGAGGATCTCACGACGCTGCTCTTCCCGAACGCGCTGGCGGGCTACGTCCCCGAGGTCGACGTGGTCGCCTCCGGTAAGGCCTGGATCGAGGCTCACTCGGATGCCTCCGCCGGCACGATCCGCATCATCCGCGAACTCATCGACGTGTGTGAGCGTCAGATCGCCAACCAGGCGGTGGACGCGGACTGATCCGTTCCTCATAGACGCCAGGGGGCGTGGCCATGTGGCCACGCCCCCTTCGTCTGTTTACCCGTGCTGCGAGCGTCGACAGGGCACACCAACCGACGTGCCCGCCGACGTATACGCGAGCACTCAGCATCCCCCAGGATTGGCCAAAACGCAGACCACCTCACCCCGAACAGCCCTGTTTCGCCGCAATTTGGCGAGGTGGTCTGCATGTTGGGTGCCACGCCCTTCAGACTGCCTGCGAGGCGGGGGGAATTGCACCACAAGAGGGTGCAACACGCCGGCGACACACCGTCAGAGGGCCTCGTGTCGTGCAAAACCCCCACACCAGCCCCGGCATCGGGCAGCACGGCTTGCAACAGTGAGGCTCAGGCACCAACGAACAGTGACCAGCCACGGCCCCGTTCCCCGGCAAACGATCACGCTTCACGCACAGATCTGTAGGCAAGAACAGCCTCCCGTTTCTTGGAGATCTCCAAGAAACAGGAGGCTGTTCGATGAAGGATGAAGCCGAGGCTTAGGAGCGTGCGTCAGCGCTTGGCTCGACGCGATGCCACGACCGCACCGATACCAGCAACAAGGACGGCGACCGCCCCAACGCCAACCCACACGCCCGACGCACCGGTAGCAGCCAGCGTGTCACGACGCGCCTCAGCCGGGGTCGAAGCAGGCGCCTCAGACGGCGCCGGATCAGAAGCGGCAGGCGTCACCGGAACCTGGACAGAGGGTACCTGGGTAGCAGGATCCTGGGTTACGGGGTTCTGCGGGGCGGGAGCCTGGGTAGCCGGATCCTGCGGGGCGGGAGCTTCGATCCCGGGGCCGGGCGTCTGCTCACCACCAACGGAGGGATTCGAAGGAGCGGGAGCCGGAGCGCTCGGATCCTGCGGGGCAGGGGCCTGGGTAGCCGGATCCTGCGGGGCGGGGGCCTGGGTAGCCGGATCCTGCGGGGCGGGGGCCTGGGTAGCCGGGTCCTGCGGGGCGGGAGCCTCGATACCGGGGGCGGGCGTCTGCTCACCCTCACCGATCGACGGGTTAACAGGATGATCCGAGGCGTCGACGGACAGCGTCGTGCAGCGCGTCAGAGCGTCGCGATACTCAGCGGCGGTCAGGTAACGGCCCGCCTGGTCACCGGCCTTCAGAGTCACGCCACCATCCTTTTCCGGGCGGACGGAGGTCTGGCTAGCGATGGAGTCAGCGACGCGATCAAGCTCCGCATCAATGTCAGCGAGGCTCACTGACGGCTTCTCATCAGCCACGGAAGCGAGGTAGGCGTCGAGCGCGCCCTGGGCCTCGTTCACGGAGGCCTGAGCGTCGATTACCGCCTGCTGCTTATCGGCATCAGCGCTGGTCGCAGCGGGAGCGGGCGTCGAGGTCGAGGGAGCAGCGGATCCAGCCTTGGCGGGAAGCGTCGCGACATCGACCGGCAGGGCAACACCGGGCAGGGCCCCCACCTTGTTCTGCCAGGAGTTGGCACGCTGCGCGTCGCCGCCACCGGCCAGACCGGAGACGTAGTTCGTGTTATCAGCGTTGAAGGCGCCGCCGTTGAAACCGTAGGCGGAGGCGGTATCACCCGTCGTATGGAAGCGGGAGACGTTAGGCGAGCCACCGGTGATCGCGTAGAACTTCTGCGCGCCGTAGATGCGGGTGAACTGACCGTGCTTGGCGATGTGTACACCCACACCCACGACATTGTTCTGAGCGAGCATGTTCTTGTCATGACCCGAGGAGTTCTTCCACTGATCGAAGAGTGCGTCCGCAGCTTGCATAGGGTTCTTGGTGGTGCCGTAGGCACCCCACTTGTCACCGAAATTCTCACGGTGATTGTAGGCAATGTTCTCGCCCGCGTATGACGTATCACCACCATCAAGCTTGCCCGCACCGAAGTACTTGTAGTCGGGGTCATGATTGAAGTTATCCGTGTCGGACATATGCTGGCTCCACGCGCGCGCATCCGTGGTCACAGTGTCGGAAACAACCAGCTCGGGCAGGCCAGCATTCGCACGGTAAGCGTTCATCTTCTGAACGATGAGCGCTTCAATGATGCGAGCCTGGGTGGCATCGTCGACCTGAGACCAGTCAACCCAGTCGAGGCCACGATCGGTCGTAGCCGACGTTGCGGCAGCGGCATCGCCAGCCGAGGGAGTGGACTGGAGCGCCGCCTGCTGAGCGGCCTCAAGGGCAGCCTGAGCATCAGCCAGAGCTGCACGAAGCTCAGCCTCACGCGCCGGATCGGCGGCAGAAACAGAGGAGTTGCCCGCAGCTGCAGCGGCATAGCTGGCAAGCAGAGGGTTATATTCTGCGGTGATGCGACCTTCCGCACCGGACAGAGAGTTGCAGAATGCGTCCTCGGACGTCGCCGTCCCCTCAGCGAGGGTCGGGATCACAACGAGGGATGCCGCAATTGTCGTGGCGGCAAGAACCACCGAGGTATGGGTGCGAGTGAGCTGGAACGACATTGGCTACCGGCCTATCACTATGAGACAAAGACAGGTAAATCTTTCCATGCGGTACGCTGATTTCAAGGTTTTTTCAGTAATTCATTACAGGCAAATATACCGTTTTGCAAGGCTTTCTAGGTTTGACAGATTTTGAACATCCCACATGCCGATACCAAAACGTTATTTTTAAGAAAAATACCCTGACCATGAGTAATCAAATGCCTGCGACAGGCAGACCGCACACACCATCAATACCCGGGTTATAGGACAAAACGTGTTGGTTGAGGGGTTAGTCCCAGGTGTTGTGGTAGGGGGTGGTGTGGTGGAGTTCGTTGAAGCAGATTGCGTCGCCCCAGCCGGGGATGATGGCGGTGGCTTGGTGGTTTTGCGCGGCTTGTTGCCAGGCGTTTTCGAGGGCTGCGTCGGTGGGCATGGTGGCCAGGATTGTCGCTGCTGGCTGTGGGTGCGCAGAGTGGGTGTAGCACCACCAGAACACGGCTTTCATGCGTCGGGTCAGGCGCATGCCACGGTGGTCGCGCAGCATCTGGCGTAGGCGCGCGTTCGTGCTTTCGATCTGGTTGGTTGTTGCGGGCATCGGATGGTCCCAGGTGGGGTCCAGGTACGTGAACAACAGGCCTTGCCTGATGAGCTTGTTGAGGCTGTTACGAGCCCGAACAAGCCTCTCGTGGGTGTATTCCCATCCTCCGTCAGGCCTGTGTGTTTTCTCCTCCAAGAAGTCCTTCCAGCGCGCGCACCAGTCCTGGTAGGCACCGATCCATTCCTGAGCATCTTCTCGGCCCTCCACGTGCAAGAGTTGTTGCCCAAGAGCGTATAAACCTTGTGAGGCCGCCAGTTTGGGGCGCGTCGTAGTGGCTTGGCGAATACGGCAATACGCATGAAAGGTGCAGCGTTGCACACGCGTGGTCGGCCAGATTCTCTTGCAGGCTTTCGCGAACCCACTGCCCCCGTCAGTGACAACCAGGGCCGGTGGCGCGATCCGGCTCATGAGCGCTTCCCAGGCACGGGAATTCTCACTCCTAGCCGCGTACCAACCCAGCACGCAATCGGGAGTTTGAGCGATGAGAACCACGGCGCCTCGGCCCAGGTGGATACCGTCAACGAAGATGACCTCATGAACCTCATCGACGATCGGACTGAAAGGCCATAACTGCCACAATGGCTCACAGCGCCTGCGAAACGAGCGGCCCCCGCCAGGCAAATCCGCCTGACGGCGCCGACTGAGCAGCCAGGCCAAGAACTCATCAAGATGCTTCGCCATGGAATTAATGCGGCTGACCTGGCTGATATTGCACAGGGAGCAGCGCCATCGCTGCGCCCCTGACGCTGAGTGCCCATACCTGGTCATCACTCGCCCGCACGCCGGACATTTGGGGGTATTCATACCCCCACGATGAAACAACCAACTTCAATGTGGATTTTCCCGCACCAGCAAGCCGAAAAGTCGCTACAAAACCAACACGTTTTGTCCATCCTTCAAGTTGGCTCCCACCAACTTCAATACCGATTTTTCCGCACCAAAAAGCCGAAAAGTCACCATAAAACCAACACGTTTTGGGTTATAGGACAAAACGTGTTGGTTGAGGGGTTAGTCCCAGGTGTTGTGGTAGGGGGTGGTGTGGTGGAGTTCGTTGAAGCAGATTGCGTCGCCCCAGCCGGGGATGATGGCGGTGGCTTGGTGGTTTTGCGCGGCTTGTTGCCAGGCGTTTTCGAGGGCTGCGTCGGTGGGCATGGTGGCCAGGATTGTCGCTGCTGGCTGTGGGTGCGCAGAGTGGGTGTAGCACCACCAGAACACGGCTTTCATGCGTCGGGTCAGGCGCATGCCGCGGTGGTCGCGCAGCATCTGGCGTAGGCGCGCGTTCGTGCTTTCGATCTGGTTGGTTGTTGCGGGCATCGGATGGTCCCAGGTGGGGTCCAGGTACGTGAACAACAGGCCTTGCCTGATGAGCTTGTTGAGGCTGTTACGAGCCCGAACAAGCCTCTCGTGGGTGTATTCCCATCCTCCGTCAGGCCTGTGTGTTTTCTCCTCCAAGAAGTCCTTCCAGCGCGCGCACCAGTCCTGGTAGGCACCGATCCATTCCTGAGCATCTTCTCGGCCCTCCACGTGCAAGAGTTGTTGCCCAAGAGCGTATAAACCTTGTGAGGCCGCCAGTTTGGGGCGCGTCGTAGTGGCTTGGCGAATACGGCAATACGCATGAAAGGTGCAGCGTTGCACACGCGTGGTCGGCCAGATTCTCTTGCAGGCTTTCGCGAACCCACTGCCCCCGTCAGTGACAACCAGGGCCGGTGGCGCGATCCGGCTCATGAGCGCTTCCCAGGCACGGGAATTCTCACTCCCTAGCCGCGTACCAACCCAGCACGCAATCGGGAGTTTGAGCGATGAGAACCACGGCGCCTCGGCCCAGGTGGATACCGTCAACGAAGATGACCCTCATGAACCTCATCGACGATCGGACTGAAAGGCCATAACTGCCACAATGGCTCACAGCGCCTGCGAAACGAGCGGCCCCCGCCAGGCAAATCCGCCTGACGGCGCCGACTGAGCAGCCAGGCCAAGAACTCATCAAGATGCTTCGCCGTGGAATTAATGCGGCTGACCTGGCTGATATTGCACAGGGAGCAGCGCCATCGCTGCGCCCCTGACGCTGAGTGCCCATACCTGGTCATCACTCGCCCGCACGCCGGACATTTGGGGGTATTCATACCCCCACGATGAAACAACCAACTTCAATGTGGATTTTCCCGCACCAGCAAGCCGAAAAGTCGCTACAAAACCAACACGTTTTGTCCATCCTTCAAGTTGGCTCCCACCAACTTCAATACCGATTTTTCCGCACCAAAAAGCCGAAAAGTCACCATAAAACCAACACGTTTTGTCCTATAACCCCACGTTTTGTCCTATAACCCCAATACCCACACAGCACCCACACCTGAAGCCGTCTGAAAGAAAAGCCAGCAAACCGGCCGCTTGGGCAACAAAAAACCGACACTCACAACCTGAGTGTCGGAATTTTCTGTGGAGCTAGGGGGATTCGAACCCCCGACCTCTTCCATGCCATGGAAGCGCGCTACCAACTGCGCCATAGCCCCGTTATTTAGTTCGTCGCCGTGGCGACCTGATAAATAATAGCGGACCCTCGAACAATTGCGCAAATCCAATTACGTGCCCCTCGTCACAGCATGTAAAAACCCTGGTTTTCTGCGGCAACGAGGGCCCGAGCGTCGTCATGCCCCGAGGATGTCCTCACGCGAGCCAATATTGTGCGAGGCAAGCCTCCACCCGGTCACAGCTGCACTCTTGGAGGTCGACATCCCTACGGGCACGAGTTCCGACCAGTGGCAGTTGTCCACCCCTCGCAGTCCGTTGAAGACGGCGGGGTCCAGCCCCAACAGGGACACGATGCCCCGCGCGATCGCGGAGCCGTGCGAGACCACGATCAGCGACTGATCATCGCGGCACGCCCGCGCGGCTTCCAAGACAGCATCGCGCACGCGCGCACCCACCACCTCGGAGCGTTCCACCTCGGCGAGGTCGCACTCCCCCTGCGCGCGATACTGCGCGTAGGCCTCGGGCTGCTCGCTGGCGATCTCCTCGTAGGTCTTACCCTCAAAGCTCCCGTAGAAGCGCTCCGTGAGCCGCTCATCGAGCTCCGGCCCTTCGCAGGGGTAGCCCGCGATATCGAACACACGCGCGACGATCCTCGCGGTATCGACCGCACGCCCCAGGGGCGAGCTCACGATACGCACTCCCCCATCGTCGTAGCTGCGCCCGTCCTCGGCAGCAATCATGCCCACCTCGGCACTCGGCTCGCACAGGCGGCTCACCAGCACACCGGCGGCGCCCGCCGCCTGGGACCGTCCGGCCTCATTCAGGGGCTTATCGATACGCCCTTGGAAGCGCCGCGCCAGGTTGAAGTCCGTCTGCCCGTGGCGCATCAGGACGATCCGCGAGGCGCTCACTGTGCGCTCTCCACACCGTGCGCGGCAGCACGCTCTGCGGCAGCGGCACGAGCCTCGTCAGTGTCAACGTCGATCGGCACGGCCGGGCAGTCACCCCACAGGCGCTCAAGAGCGTAGTACTCACGCTCCTCCTCGGACAGGACGTGAACGAGCAGGTCGGAGTAGTCCAGGAGCACCCACGTGCCCTCTGCGCGGCCCTCAATGTGGGCGGGGCGGCGCTGATGCTCACCCCAGATGCGATCCATGATGTCCTCGGCGATGGCGCGAACCTGACGGTCCGTCGGGGCCGAGACGACCACGAAAGCATCCGCCAGGGCGAGCTTGCTGGTCACATCGACAAGCACGGGGTTGATGCCGCCGCGGTCGTGTGCGGCGCGAGCAACCAGGCTCGCCAGTTCTGCGGTAGCGTCGGGAAGGCTCACGTTTCTCCTTGGGTTAGGACCGGTACAGGCCGTACTTATTGATGTATTGGACGACGCCGTCGGGCACGAGGTACCACACCGGCTTGCCCTCTTCGACGCGTGTGCGGCAGTCGGTCGACGAGATCGCCATGGCGGGCACCTCCAGCAGCGACACGGACTCGTGCGGCAGACCGGGATCCGACAGGTTGTGCCCGGGGCGCGTCACGCCGATGAAATGCGCCTGCTCAAAGAGCTTATCGGCGTCCTTCCACTGCGCGATCTGCGCCAGCGCATCGGCACCCGTGATGAAGTAGAAATCCGAGTCCGGGTATTCGCGAGACAGGTCCGCCAGCGTATCAATCGTGTAGGTCGTCCCCCCGCGGTCAATATCGACGCGCGACACGGCAAAACGAGGATTCGATGCGGTAGCGATAACCGTCATCAGGTAGCGATGCTCGGCCGAGGTCACGCGTCGATCCGCCTTGAAGGGCTGCACCGCGGCCGGGACGAAGACGACCTGGTCAAGGCCGAAGACGTCCATGACCTCCGAGGCCGCAACGAGGTGACCGTGGTGGATCGGATCGAAGGTACCGCCCATGATGCCGATCGCGCGGCGCCGACGCAGCGCGCGCGGGGGATGCTGGGGCGAGGCCGGGGCTGCGGTGGCCCCTGCCGTGGCCTCGGTGGTCTTTTCGAGCGCGATCTCCTCCGAGGCCTGCTCCGTTTGCGTGTTCGTGGTGTTCACGGGCGAATCGTTCCCTCCCCCTCGTAGATCCACGTGGTCGTGGTCAACTCGGTCAGGCCCATGGGGCCGCGCGCGTGCAGCTTCTGCGTCGAGATCCCCACCTCGGCGCCCAGGCCCAGCTGCCCGCCGTCCGTAAAGCGCGTCGACGCATTCACTGCGATAGCAGCCGCGTCGACGCCCGAACGGAACGCACGCACGGCGGCGACGTCGGAGGCAACGATTCCCTCGGTGTGGCCCGAGGAATAGCGACGGATGTGCTCAATCGCCTCGTGAACATCGGTGACGACGCGCACCGCCAGGTCCATCGACAGGTATTCGGTCTCCCAGTCGGCCTCGGTGGCGTCAACAATCATGTCCGCGTCAATCGACGGCTGGCCATCGACGATGGCCCGTGTGGCCTCGTCAGCGTGAATCGTCACGCCCGCAGTCGTTAGGCGAGTAACGGCAGCGACGAGGAAACGCTGAGCGATGTCGGCGTGAACCAGGAGTGTCTCCGCCGCGTTGCACACGCCCACGCGCTGCGTCTTGGCGTTCATGATGATGGCCTCGGCTGCCTCCAGGTCGGCGGAGGCATCCACGTACACGTGGCAGTTACCCGTGCCCGTCTCGATGACCGGAACACGCGACTCCTCGACGACAGCGTTAATGAGCCCCGCTCCCCCACGCGGAATCAGCGCGTCAATCGCACCCCGCGCACGCATCATCGCACGCGCGCCCGCACGTCCCCACGGATCCACAGTGGTAATCGCGTCGGCGGGAAGTCCCACGGATGCCAGCGCATCACGACAGACCTCAATGAGAACGTGATTCGAGGACTGGGCGGCGCTTCCGCCGCGCAGCACGACCGCATTGCCGGCCTTAATCGCCAGTGTCGCGGCATCAATCGTCACGTTCGGACGGGCCTCGTAAATGATGCCAACGACGCCCAGAGGCACTCGCTCCTGCGTGACGCGCAGGCCGATGTCGGTGCGCATTCCGCGAACGACCTGACCGATCGGGTCGGGCAGACCCGCGATCTCGCGGACGGCCTCGGCAATTCCACGAATACGACCGGAGGTCAGAGCGAGGCGATCCAGCAGGCCCTCGCTCATCTGCTCCGCACGACCGCGGGCGACATCTTCAGCATTAGCGGCCAGGATCTGGTCACTGCGCTCCACCAGCGCAGCGGCAATCGCCTCAAGACCGCGATTCTTCGCCTGCGTGGTCGCATTCGCAAGAGCGCGAGCAGCCGTGCGGGCGGCATCCGTCACCTGGGAAATATCTGCAGCAGTATTCACGTGGCCATGATGACACACGTCAGCGCCTCAAGCCGCGTCAGTCAGCGCTCAGCGCAGAAAATGCGTCGCCCAACACCGCCAGGTCATCACGGTGAATCGCGGGCCTGGGATGCTCGTGTCCGGCTGCTGCCAGCTCGGCAGTCCCCGAACCGGCAATCTCGGCCAGAGTGTCGGAGTCGTATCCAGAGACTCCTCGAGCGACAAGACCCGTCGGCGAGGCAACATCCACGACATCGCCCGCCTCGAAGTGACCGAGCACCGAGCGCACGCCGGCCACCAGCAACGACTTCTTGCCGACCGTAATCGCGTGCGCAGCACCCTCGTCAACGATGATCTCGCCGCGTGACGGCGCCACGTGAGCGATCCACAGGCGGCGCGAGGCCGGACGCTCCTGGGAGGGCTCGAACCACGTGCCAACGTTCTTGCCCGCGAGCACCGACTCCAGAGCATCCGCACAGGCGAGCTGCACGCCGATGCCGCTGGTGGTCGCCAGCATCGCGGCCTGTACCTTCGTCGCCATGCCGCCCGTGCCCACGCGCGAACCCGCACCGGTAACGAGCACGCTCATGAGGTCGTCCGCACTCTCAACGCGTTCGATCAGCTTCGAGCCCGGGTGATCCGGAGGAGCCGTGTACAGGCCGTCCACGTCCGTCAGCAGCACGAGCGCATCGGCCTTGATCATCTGGGCAATGAGCGCGGCGAGACGGTCGTTATCGCCGAAACGCAGCTCGCGGGTGGTCACCGCGTCGTTTTCGTTGAGAATCGGGACGACGCCGAGGCCGAGGAGACGCGTCAGCGAGGCGCGCACGTTCGTGTAGTGGTCGCGGCGCATCACGTCGTCCGTGGTCAGCAGCACCTGGGCAGCATCGAGATGATGCGCCTGGAAGGCAGCCGTCCACCTGGCCATCAAAAGGCCCTGGCCCATCGCGGCCGCAGCCTGCACGCTCGGCAGGTCCTTCGGCTTGGAGGTGAAACCGAGCGGATCAAGGCCCGCTGCGACCGCGCCCGACGACACGATGACGACCTCGCGGTCCGCCCCGCGCCAACGCGCAACGAGGCGAGCCACCGAGTCGATACGATTCAGGTCCAGACCGCCGTCCTCGCGCGTCAGCGACGAGGAGCCGATCTTGACAACGATGCGAGAAGCCGCAGCCACTCCGCTCATGACTGATCCGAGGCGTCGGTCCAGTGCCCGGCCTGACGCTCCGTCCACAGCTCATCACGGGCGGCGGTCTTGGCGTCCATCACCTGGTGGTACACCTCGCGACGTTCCTTACGGCTCGGGCGAGCGTTCTGATCCAGGCGCAGGTCGGTGCCACGCGAACCCAGCAGCTCGGGTCCGGTCGTCAGGGTCGGCTCCCAGTCGAAGACAACGCCTCCGTCCAGGTCACCAATTACAACGGTGTCGCCGGCGACCGCGCCGGCCTTCATCAGCTCATCCTCGACGCCCGCGGCGTTCAGGCGATCCGCAAGGTAGCCCACGGCCTCGTCGTTGGCGAAGTCGGTCTGACGCACCCAGCGCTCCGGCTTGTCGCCGCGCACCTGGAAGACTTCCTCGCCGTCCTTGCGGGTCTTGCGCACCGTGATCTCCACGCTGCGCCCGACAGCCTTCGGGCGGATGACGGGACGGGCGGCCTCGAGGGCGGGACGCTTGGCGCGTTCCTCCTTGACGATCCCGGCCAGAGCAAAGGACAGTTCCTTGAGGCCCTCATGGGACACTGCGGAGACCTCGAGGACGGGCCAACCAAAGGACTCGAGGTCCGGGCGCGTGATCTCGGCGAGATCGCGACCGTCCGGAATATCGATCTTGTTGAGGACGATGACGCGGGGGCGCTCCATAATCGGCACGTAGCCCTCGACCTGCGTCAGATCGCCCTGGTAGGCCTCCAGCTCCGCCTCGATAATGCGCAGGTCCTCAACCGGCTCGCGATCGGTCTCGAAGGCGGCGGTGTCGAGCACGTGCACGATGACGGCGCAGCGTTCGATGTGGCGCAGGAAATCCAGGCCGAGGCCTCGTCCCTGGGAAGCACCGGGGATCAGGCCGGGGACGTCGGCGACCGTGTAGCGTGTATCGCCGGCTGACACCACGCCCAGGTTCGGGACCAGCGTCGTGAAGGGGTAGTCGGCAATCTTCGGGCGCGCCGAGCTCAGGGCGGCGATCAGCGATGACTTACCCGCCGACGGGAAGCCGACGAGAGCCACGTCCGCAACGGACTTCAGCTCAAGGATGACGTCGCGCTCCTCGCCGGGCTCGCCCAGCAGGGCGAAGCCGGGGGCCTTACGAGCCTTCGATGCCAGCGCAGCGTTGCCCAGGCCGCCGCGGCCGCCCTCGGCGACCACGTAGCGGGCTCCCGCACCTGTCAGGTCGGCAAGCAGCTCGCCCGACATCGACTTAACGACCGTGCCCTCGGGAACCGGCAAGATGATGTCCGCGCCGGTCTTTCCCTGGCGGAAGTCACCCATGCCGGGCGTACCGTTATCCGCACGACGATGCGGGCTACGGTGGTAGTTCAGCAGCGTGGTCTCCTGCTCGCTTACCTCAAGGATAACCGAGCCGCCGTTGCCGCCGTCACCGCCGTCAGGGCCGGCCAGCGGCTTGAACTTTTCACGCTTAATCGAGGCAACGCCGTTACCGCCATTGCCACCCATCGCGTGCAGAGTCACGCGATCCACGAAGTCTGCCACTATTGCTCCTGACGACTGAAAATGAATGTTGAAAAGGGCGCCCGGCAACGCCGGACGCCCTTTATGCGCGCGGTCTCAGGCAGAGACCGGCGAAACGCTGACGACCTTGCGATCGCGCTTGCGGCCGAACTCAACCGCACCGGCGCGCAGGGCGAACAGGGTGTCATCCTTGCCACGGCCAACGCCGTCGCCAGGGTGGAAGTGGGTGCCGCGCTGACGAACGAGGATCTCACCAGCGTTGACCAGCTGGCCGCCATAGCGCTTCACGCCGAGGCGCTGCGCGTTCGAGTCGCGACCGTTACGGGAGGAACCAAGGCCCTTCTTATGTGCCATCAGTTGCTACTTTCTGCTCGTGGGAACGTCGGGTTCAGGCGATCTCGGTGATCTTGACAACCGACATCTTCTGACGGTGTCCCTGGCGCTTGCGGTAGCCCGACTTGTTCTTGTACTTAATGATGGAAATCTTGGGGCCCTTGGCCGAGTCAACAACCTCAGCCTTGACGGAAACCTTGCCCAGCTTGGCTGCGTCAACAGTGATGGCGTCGCCATCCACCAGCATCAGCGGCTGGAGCTCGATGCTCGAACCGATTTCTTCTGCCAGCTTGTCGACGACGACGACGTCACCGACGGACACCTTTTCCTGCCGGCCGCCAGCCTTGACGATCGCGTAGACCACGTTGGAGCTCATCTCTTCTCGTATTCGTAACCGGAATCGCGCCTCGAAACTGCCGAGGACTTGTCTCATTGTCATGATTCCGTTGGCGCTTGTTGCGCCGACGATCAAATTTAGCCGATTCGCACGCCGGATTGCAAGCCGGCACGGTCACGGGCGGGTGTGAAGTGCTGTGCGATTCCACACCCTGCGCTCGGGGGAGGGATGATCACCCCTTCCCCGGCGCCTGGAGCATTAGCCGGCGTCGACGATGCCGGTCGATGCTGCGCGACGACGACGCTTGACGCGAGGCTGATCGCTCGCTTCCGGAAGCGCGATGTCATCGGTCGACTTAGTCGGAGCCGCGGGCAAACTCACCTCGGCGCGCGCGGGCAGGTCGATGACGACGGGAGCCGGAGCCGCGTCGGGCTCGACGACGCCGGTCGAGACGGCAGCGCGGCGCTTGCGAGTCTTGCGCGGCGCGGCGGGCGCCTGCGCAGGAGTCTCTTCCACGACCGCTGCGCTCACCGACGCAGAGGCCGGAGCCTCGTCCGCCTGCACCTCGGGAACAGCCGTCTGCGCGGTGGCGCGGCGACGGGTCTTCTTCGGCGCGGGAGCCTCAGCCGGCTCGCCGGACGAGGCCGTGGCAGCCTTGCGGGATGCGCGGCGGCGGGTCGCCGGAGCCTTCTCGTGATGCTCCGGCAGCTGGATTTCGGAAGCATCCTTGGCGGGGGCCGCAGGCTCATCCGAGTGATCAACAGGCTCCGGCAGGTCGATGTGCACGGGCAGCTCGGGCAGCGGCGCGGACTCCGCGACGCGACGGCGACGGCGAGGACGCTTGGTCGCGCCTTCCTCGACCTTTTCGCCAGCGGGCTTGGACGCGGATTCCTCAGCGGGGGCCGCGGGCGCTTCAACCTGCTCGACAGCCGAGGCCTCGGGTTCCTTCACCTCGGTCGAAGCGGCGCGGGTGCGACGCTTCTTGGCGGGAGCAGACTCTTCGGCCGCCCCCTCCTCTTCCTTACGAGTCGACGCAGCGGCAATGGCGCTCAGGGCTTCCTTGGCGCGCTCATGGTCAGCGTTGTCCTCGATACGGCGAGGCTCGGCCTTCTTCTGCTGCTTCTTCGATCCCTTCGACCCCTTCGAAGACTGCTCAGCTCCGGAGGTCTCCACCGGATGCTGATGCACGATGAAACCGCGACCCTCACAGGCCTCACACGGGGAGGAGAAGGCCTCGACCAGACCCTCACCCACGCGCTTGCGGGTCATCTGCACCAGGCCGAGGGACGTAATCTCGGTGACCTGGTGGCGCGTACGGTCACGTCCCAGGCATTCCACCAGGCGACGCAGCACGAGGTCGCGGTTGGATTCGAGGACCATGTCCACGAAGTCAATGATGACGATGCCACCGATGTCGCGCAGGCGCAGCTGACGGACGATCTCTTCGGCGGCCTCGAGGTTGTTACGGGTCACCGTTTCCTCGAGCGTGCCACCGGCGCCAATGAACTTGCCGGTGTTGACGTCGATGACGGTCATCGCCTCGGTGCGGTCGATGATGAGGGTGCCACCCGAAGGCAGCCACACCTTGCGGTCCATGCCCTTGGCGAGCTGTTCGTCGATGCGGTGCGCGTGGAAAACATCCTCCGTACCCACCCACTGCTCGACGCGGTCGGACAGCTCAGGGCTCAGCTCATCCACGTATTCCTTGACGGTCGCGTAGGTGTCGCGACCCTCGATGACGAGCTTGCTGAAGTCCTCGTTGAAGATGTCGCGCACGACGCGCACGGCCAGCTCAGGCTCCCCGCGCAGCAGCGTCGGGGCGCTCTTCGTGTTGGCGCGCTTCTTCTCGATATCCTCCCACTGACGGGTCAGGCGAGCGACATCATCGCGGATCTGCTCCTCCGTCGCGCCTTCCGCCGCGGTACGAACGATGACACCCGAACCCGACGGCACGACGGCCTTGAGGATCTTCTTCAGGCGAGCGCGCTCCTTGTCCGGGAGCTTGCGGGAAATACCCATCATGGATCCGCCGGGAATAAGGACCAGGTAGCGGCCGGCCAGCGTGATCTGAGAGGTCAGGCGGGCGCCCTTGTGACCGATCGGATCCTTCGTCACCTGAACGAGGACCGGATCACCGGACTTGAGAGCGGCCTCGATACGACGAGGCTTGCCCTCCATACCGACGGCGTCCCAGTTGACCTCGCCGGCGTACAGGACGGCGTTGCGGCCACGACCCACGTCGACGAACGCCGCTTCCATCGAGGGAAGGACGTTTTGGACGCGGCCCAGGTAGATATTGCCGACCATCGAGGACTGCGTACGGCGCGCGACGTAGTGCTCGACGAGCAGGCCGTCTTCGAGAATGGCGATCTGGTCAAGGCCGTCCTGGTCGCGGATGACCATCGTGCGCTCGACGGACTCGCGGCGAGCGAGGAACTCGGATTCAGAGATGGAGTGGCGGCGACGTCCCTCACGCCGTCCTTCGCGGCGACGCATCTTCTTTGCCTCGAGGCGCGTGGAGCCCTTCAGGGCCTGCACCTGGTCGGCGGGATCTCCCCCCTCATCCGAGGACGAGGAGGACGAACGGGCGCGACGACGACGGCGACGACGGGTAGAGGACTCCTCGTCGTCCGAGGAGTCCGATTCGTCGGCGGAAGCACTCTCCTTGTTTGCGCCATCCTCAGCGGGGGTCGAGGCTTCCTCCGCTTTCTTGGAGCGACGGCGGCGACGGGTCTTAGGCTCGGCGGGAGCTTCCTCAGTCTGTTCCTCGGCGGCGGGAGCCTCAGAGATCTCCGCAGCCTCAGCCTCGTCCGCAGCCTTCTTGGAGCGACGGCGGCGCTTGGGGGCCGATTCCTCTCGAGGAGCATCTTCTTCTACGGTGGCAGACTTGCGACGACGCTTGGGTTCAGGCTGGTCCTCAACGATAGCCGCAGGGGCAACCTCAGGGGCAGCCTGGAAAACGGGTGCCTGGAACAGCAGCGAGGCGGCGGGCGCCACGGGGGTCGATTCGGTTGTCACGATTCTCCAATGGTGGGCGCGCACCCCGTGCTGGACGCACCCTTTTTCATCGCCCGCAAGGGGCGGAAACCTAGTGGAGCGCAGTTGCGCAGCTGCCGGCGGCTCATGAAGACGTCATCGCTCGGCTCTCGCCACGGGGGCACTCCCGTGACATCCATTCACCCCCTATTGTCGCACAACAGGGCCTGGTACCGACGATGGGGTGATCAGGACAACGCAACACGGAGCGATATCTCACGGAAGAACCCATAAAAATTATTCGGACGCGTATGTCACAAAACGGCCTCTGAACCAGCATTTCAACCAATCCGACCGAGGTTTTTGGGCTACATTAATATCAACCCGTGACATAGGTCCCACGGACTTTGGACACGGGACAATCGACCCCAATCCCAACACGAGAAGGTCCCATCATGACCCTCGCGCAGACAGCGCTTGACGCGGTCACCGTCGGACGATGGCAGTTCGGTGTCACCACCGTCTACCACTTCGTCCTCGTGCCGCTGACGATCGGCCTGTCCCTGCTGGTTGCCATCATGCAGACCGCGTGGCACCGCACCGGCAAGGAATACTGGCTGCAAGCAACTCGCTTCTTTGGCAAGCTCCTCCTCATCAACTTCGCGCTCGGTGTCGCCACCGGTATCGTGCAGGAGTTCCAGTTCGGCATGAACTGGTCCGAATACTCCCGCTTCGTCGGCGACATCTTCGGCGCCCCCCTGGCCGTTGAGGCCCTCCTCGCCTTCTTCCTCGAGTCCACCTTCCTGGGCCTGTGGATCTTCGGCTGGGGCCGCCTCTCCAAGGGCATGCACCTGCTGACGATCTGGTGCGTCGCCCTGGGCACCATGTTCTCCGCGGCCTGGATTCTCGCAGCCAACGCATGGATGCAGCACCCCGTGGGCGCGCGCTTCAACCCCGAGACCGGCCGCGCCGAGCTCGACGGCGTGAGCGGCTTCATGCAGCTCATCACCTCGGGCGTGTACCTGAGCGAATACGCACACGTCATCACCTCCGCCTGGCTGGTCGCCGGCTCCTTCGTTGCCGGCATCTCCATCTGGTGGATGGTGCGCACCGCCCGCGAGGGTTCCGACGAGGCCATGGCTCAGTCGCGTGACATCTGGCGTCCGATCGCCCGCTTCGGCCTGACCGCCGTTCTCGTCGGCGGCCTCGGCACCGCAGCCTCCGGACACATCCAGGGCCAGGAAATGGTCGAGGTTCAGCCGATGAAGATGGCCGCTGCCGAAGGCATCTGTATGGACACCGACGGCGCAGCCTTCACGATCGCCCAGTTCGGCTCCTGCCCCCCTCGGCGACGACGGCGCGCAGCCCACGCAGTTCATCAAGGTTCCCGGCGTTGCCTCCTTCATGTCGCACAACTCCTTCACCGCCACCTCTGAGGGTGTCGCGGACGTTCAGGAGCGCATGGCGGCTCTGCTCAACTCCGATCCGAACTTCACCGCCAAGTACGGCGACGCCACGCAGTACGACTTCCGTCCTCCGCAGATGGTCGCCTTCTGGTCCTTCCGCTTCATGATCGGCCTGGGCATGCTGGCCTTCCTGCTGGCGGCGTGGGGCCTGTGGGCCACCCGCGGCGGCCGCACCTCCTCGAACAAGTGGCTGAGCGTCATGGGCCTGGTGAACCTGCCCATGCCCTTCGCTGCCGCTTCCTTCGGCTGGATCTTCACCGAGATGGGTCGTCAGCCGTGGGTTGTCGTTCCGAACCTGCAGGCCCTGTCGATGGGCTCTGACCTCGGCTCCGTCAACATGATGACCGACATGGGCATCTCGCCCAACGTCCCGGCTGGCCAGATGCTCGCCTCGCTCATCCTGTTCACCCTCCTGTACGGCGTCCTCGGCGTCATGTGGTACATCCTCATGAAGCGCTACACCGTCGAGGGCATCCACTCGACCAAGGCCGACAAGGCCGAGGACGAGGCTCCGACCGACCTGTCCTTCGGCTACTGAGAGGAACACCGATCATGACTCTGTCTATCCTGTGGTTCGTTCTCATCGCCGTTCTGTGGACGGTCTACCTGATTCTCGAGGGCTTCGACTTCGGTGTCGGCATGCTCCTCCCCTTCGTCGCCAAGGGCGACCGTGAGCGCACCCAGACCGTGCGCACGATCGGCCCCCACTGGGACGGTAACGAGGTCTGGCTGCTCACCGCCGGTGGCGCCACCTTCGCTGCGTTCCCCGAGTGGTACGCGACCATGTTCTCGGGCATGTACCTCGCCCTCTTCCTGATTCTCGTCTGCCTGATCATCCGCGTCATGGCCCTCGAGTGGCGTTCCAAGGTCGCCACCGAACAGTGGCGTCACGCGTGGGACTGGGCGCACACGATCAGCGCGTGGCTCGTTCCGATCCTGCTGGGCGTTGCCTTCGCTAACTTCGTGCAGGGCATGAAGATCGAGGTCGTCGACGTTGCTACCGGCACCGTCATCGACCCGACTCTGGTGGATCAGTCCCTCGCGGGCGCGACCCACCAGCTGACCGGCGGCTTCTTCTCGCTGCTGACCCCCTACACGATCCTGGGTGGCCTGGCTGTCATGGCCGTGTGCCTGGCTCACGGCGCTCAGTTCCTGGCGCTCAAGACGACGGGCGAGGTCCGCGACCGCGCCAACGCGATTGCCGCTCCTGCGACGATCGCCGCGACCGTCCTGGCCGCCGCGTGGCTGATCTGGGGCCAGTTCGTCTACACGACGAACGTCCTGGCGTGGATCCCGCTCGTGGTCGCCGCGCTCGCGATCATCGCCTCGACCGCTCTGTCTCAGGCGTCGCTGCGTCGTGAGGGCTGGTCCTTCGTAGCTTCCTCCGTCGCGATCGCTGGCGCTGTCGCATGGGTCTTCTCCTCGATGGCCCCCGCCGTTCAGAAGTCGTCGATCAACCCGGCGTACTCGCTGACGATCGATCAGGCCTCGTCGACGACCGCCACACTGACCGTCATGACGATCGTCACGGTCTGCCTGCTGCCGATCGTCCTGGTCTACGTCTTCTGGTCCTACTGGATGTTCCGCGCTCGCGTGGGCGCCGAGGACGTTGAGACGCAGACGGGTCTGCTCCTCAAGAAGGTTCGCATCGGCGAGAACTTCCTCGCTGGCTGACCTCCTCACCGATAGATGCGCCCGGTCCCTCACGCAGGGACCGGGCGCATTCGTCTACGCCGCACGGGCGAGGCCGGGGACCTTGGGCCCATGACGAGGCTTTTTCAGGCACAATAGATACGTGCGTCCCTTTGATCCTCGTTTGTTGCGTTATGCCCGCTCAGCCCGTGGGCCCATCGCATTGACAGCCCTTCTAGGAACGATCACGGCATTGCTCGTGCTCGCCCAAGCGCTGCTCATTTCCGCGGCCCTCTCCCCCGTCGTTTCGGGCAGCGCCACACTTCGCGACGTCCTCCCCCTCATCGGCGGCATCGCGGCTGTCTTTGCATGTCGCGCGCTCGTTGTCGCGGCTCGCGAGGCCGTCAGTACGCGCGCGGCGGCAGCAGCGGTGTCCGAGCTGCGCGGACGCGTCGTCGACGCGAGCATTGCACTTGGCCCACGCTGGCGAGCGACGAACGGCGCCGAGACGACGACGCTGCTGTCGACCGGCTTGGAGGATCTGCGCCCCTACTTCGTCTCTTTCCTGCCGCAGCTGGTTCTCGTCTGCACCGTGACTCCGGCAGCGCTCGGCGTCATTCTTCTGCTCGACTTCTGGTCGGCGCTCATCGCACTCCTCGTTATCCCGCTCATCCCGATTTTCATGATCCTCATCGGGCGCTTCACCCAGGCAGCCTCGGAGGACAAGCTCGCGTCGATGAAGCGCCTAACAGCCCAGCTCCTCGACCTCATGTCCGGACTGCCGACGCTGCGGGCCCTCGGACGGGAAAAGGCCCCCCGCACCCACCTGCGAACCCTCGGAGCCGCGAACACGAAGGCCACGATGGCAACCCTGCGGGTCGCTTTCCTCTCGGGCGGCGTCCTGGAGTTCCTCACGACCCTGTCGGTGGCTCTTGTCGCCGTCGAGGTCGGTATGCGCCTTGTGTTCGGTAACATCTCACTGTTCCACGGCCTCGCCGTCATCATGCTGGCACCCGAGGTCTTCGAGCCGCTGCGTCAGGTCGGCGCTCAGTTCCACGCCTCCGCAAACGGCGTCACGGCCTCGCGCGCCGCCTTCGACATCATCGAAGAGGCTCAGTCTGCGGACTCCCCCGGTGCCACCACCTGCCCCGACCTGTCAGCGACGACAATCGTGCTGGACGGTGTCGGCGTGCGCGCACGCGGCACCTGGGCCCCCGCCCCGACCTCGGGCATCATCGCCCCCGGCATCGTGACGGCTCTGTCCGGCCCTTCGGGTGCCGGAAAGTCGACCATCGTTGCGTGTCTGCTGGCTGATATGACCCCGGATGCGGGTCGCATCCTCCTGCACCAGACGGCCTCGTCCTCCAACGGCGAGGAGATCGCACTGTCAGACATCGATCCCACCTCCTGGCGTGATCAGATCGCTTGGGTTCCCCAGTCCCCCACCCTCGTGCCGGGGACGATCCTGGACAACATGGGCGGCCTGCCCCTCGAGGACCTTGATACTGCAGCAGCAGCTACCGGCTTTGACACCGTCCTGGCCGCCACCCCCGACGGGTGGAAGACCGTTATCGGGACCGGCGGTGTCGGCCTGTCCGTTGGGCAGCGCCAGCGCCTGGCCCTGACGCGCGCCCTCGCAGCGCGCTCCCAGCTCGTCATTCTTGATGAACCGACCGCTCACCTCGATGCCCTCAGTGAGGAGACCGTCGTACGCGCTATCGACGACATGCGCCGCGAGGGACGCACCGTGATCGTCATCGCCCACCGCGCAGCCATGATGGAGGCCGCGGATGCCATCATCGACGTTCGCTCCACCGCCGACGAGGAGGCACACGCATGAACCTCTTCCTGACCCGCACTGAGTCGGCCGCGCTGCGCCGCTGCATCTCCATGCTGCAGGTGTCGCGCTCCGGGTTTGCTCTCTCGCTGCTCCTCGGTGTCACTGCCCTCGGATCAGCAATCGCGCTCGGCGGCACCGCAGCATGGCTGATTGCTCGCGCGTCCCAGCAGCCTCCCGTCCTGTATCTGACCGTCGCTGCCACCGCGGTGCGTCTGTTTGGCGTCTCGCGCGCCCTTGCCCGCTACCTCTCGCGTCTCGCCTCGCACAAAGTCGCGTTAGCGGGCATGGACGCGTTGCGCGGTAACCTCTACGATCGATTGTCCGAGGCCCCAACGGCAACGCTGACGACGCTGCGACGCGGTGACCTCATGACGCGCGCGGGTTCAGACGTCGACGAGGTGGGAAACGTCGTCGTCAAGACGCTGCTGCCCTCCCTCGTCGCTGCCATCGTGGGCGTGGGAACGGTTGGAGTCGTCACCATCATTTCTCCCGCCGCTGGGGCGATCCTCACCTGCGCTCTCATCGTCTCCGGAATCGTGGCACCCGCGCTCATCGCGCGATCGGTTCGACTCGCCGAATCGCAGGGGGCGCAGGCCCGCACCGACATTGCGGCAACCACGCTCGCAGTGTTGGAAGGCGCCACTGAGCTGTCTCTGGCAGGCACCCTCGACCACGCGAAGCGCTCTCTCGCTCGTTCCGAGAGCCACCTATCCGCTGCTCTTGCCCGTTCGGCCCGTCTGTCTGCACTGGCTCGAGGCCTCGACGTGTGTGCGATGGGTGCAGCCGTCGTGGGCGCCCTGCTGATCGGCATTCCACAGACCACATCGGGCGCGCTCGCCCAGGTGCTCCTCGCCGTCATCGTCCTTGTCCCGCTGTCCTCTTTCGAGGGAGTCGTCGAGCTGACCCCCGCCGCTGCTCAGCTGGTGCGAAGTGCCCAGGCTGCGACCCGCATCTGCGCCCTCCTCGAGGATGAAGCAACCCCTGAGCCGCACGACATTCCCGACGGACAAACCGTTATTGAGGCACGCGACCTGTCAATCGGCTGGCCGGGTGGTCCGACGCTGGCCAGCGGCATTTCGCTCACGCTGCGTCCCGGCTCCTCGATGGCCGTCGTGGGCGCCTCCGGCATCGGGAAGACCACGCTGCTGGCGACGCTCACGGGCGTGATCCCGCCCAAGTCTGGATCTGCTCTTATCAACGGCGTGCCCGCGTGGGGAGCGAAGCGCGACCAGCTCACCAACCACATCACGATGACCGCCGAGGACGCCCACGTCTTCGCGACCACCATCTACGAGAACCTGCGCGTCGCCCACGCATCGCTCACCCGCGACGAGGCCTCGGACCTCCTGACGCGAGCTGGCCTCGATCAGTGGGTCGAGTCTCTGCCTGACGGGATCGACACGGTCATCGGGTCCGGTGGAACGACCGTGTCGGGAGGCGAGCGGCGCCGCCTGCTCATGGCCCGTGCCCTTGCGGCTCCCGCTCCCATCCTGGCGATCGATGAGGCATCCGAACACCTCGACGCCGCGACCGCGGACCGCCTCATGGAAACGCTCCTCACTCCGTCCGCCGACCGCGCTACTCTGGTCGTCACGCACCGACTGAGCGCACTCGACCAGGCCGACCATGTCCTCGTCCTGGCTGCCCCCGAACCCGGCGCCTGCGCACGCGTCGCCGCGCAGGGCACGCACGAGGACGTGACACGCACTCTGCCCGCCTATCAGTGGGCTCTCGAGCAGGAGGAACAATGAGCCACGAACGCATGGATTTCACGCTTCTCCGAGCTGCTCTCGACCTGACGAGTTCGCTCGATCTGAAGTCGGGACTGCAGAACTTCGTTGACCAGGCCTGCGCCCTGACCTCGTCGCCGCACGCCACGATGTGTGTGCTCGACACGTGGGGTGCCACCGCCCTGCGTCTGGAGCACCACGACTCCTACCCTGCCCCGCCCATACCCGAGTCACTGCCGGCGGTCATCCCCGTCAACACGCCACTCCTCGTCAACTCCCCGCAGGACGCGCCCGACATCGATCTGCCCGCCTCCACACCGCCCTTCCTCGGGGTCTCCGTCCTCGTGCATGAGCAGGTCTACGCGCGCCTCTACCTGATGGGAAAGCCCGGCGGCTACACGGACGAGGACGCCGCCGTAGTTTCGGCCCTGGCCCCCGCGGCCGGCATCGCCGTCGAAAACGCAAACCTCTATGCGGACTCCAAGCGCACCGCCCGATGGATTAGCGCCTCCCAGTCCCTGACAACGACGATGTTGGAAGGAGCGGACGAAGAAGAAGCTCTCGAGCTCATCGCGAAGACGGTGCGCGAGGTCTCCCACGCTGACACGGCGATCATCGTCCTACAGTCCGTCGGCGACACCTGGGCCGCCGAAATCGTCGACGGCAAGAACGCCTCCAGCCTGCTGGGCCTCACATTCCCACCCGAAGGCCGTGCGATGAGCGTGTTGCACGAAGGCACAGGCATGATCGTGGACTCGATGTCGCGCGCGCAGACGATGCGCGTACCCCAGCTGGCGGCCTTCGGATCGGCCCTCTACGCGCCCCTGCGCTCGCGTGGCGTGTCCTCCGGCGTGCTCATCCTTCTGCGCCAGATCGGCGCCCCCGAGTTCGACAGCTCCGAGCTTTCGCTTGCCGAGTCCCTCGCTTCCCAGGCGACGCTCGCCCTCGAGCTTGCCTCCGCTCGCCACGCGCAGGACGTGGCAGCGCTGCTCGATGAGCGTGACCGCATCGGGCGCGACCTGCACGACTTCGCCATCCAGCAGCTCTTCGCGACCGGCATGGCCCTGGACGCGGCCAAACAGAAGGTCGCAGCCGGTCAGGCAGATCCCACCTCCGTCGAGGCGCTCATCGATTCGTCCCTTGCCTCCATCGACGAGGCCGTGCGTCAGATCCGCACGATTGTGCACAATCTGCGCGAACGTGACAAGGCCGTCGGCCTAGTGGAGAGAATCCGGCGTGAATCGTCACTGACGCGTTCCGCTCTGGGCTTCGCCCCTTCGCTGCTCATCACGCTCGACGGCGATGCCATCAACTCCGACCTGGATAACGAGCTCGTCGTCATCGACGAATTCGACGGTCGCGTCGACCCCGACCTCTCCGACGATGTCGTCGCAATCGTACGTGAAGGCCTGTCGAACATCGCCCGGCACGCCCACGCTACTGCCGCGACCGTGTGCGTGGACGTCTCCGGGCAGGGAAAATCCGGACGCGTTCGCATCACCATCACCGACGACGGACGAGGCATCGACCCGTCCCGCACCCGAAACTCCGGCTTGGCGAACATGGCGGAGCGCGCGCGACGCCACCGCGGCTCGTTCGATACCGGCAGCGGCGAGGGCGGTGTCGGCACCCAGATCCGCTGGATCGCTCCGCTTGAGGGCTGACGAGACTCAACCGCACAAAACGACGGTGGGGGTGGATGTTCCGATTGGAACTCCACCCCCACCGCGTGTTGACGAGAGCTAGCTATCTCCCGGCTCTCAGCTGAGCATCAGCCCAGCCAGCGTCCGTCGCTCCCGAAGGTGTACCAGCGCCAGCCAATCCAGTGGCCGCCCGTGTACATGTCGCCTCCGGTCCCGAAGTAGTACCAGGTGCCGCCGATCTGCTGCCAGCCGGTGACCATCTGGCCCGAGGCACCGAAGTAGTACCAGGTGCTTCCCATCGGCACCCATCCGATCATCATGGCACCGCTGTCGTTCATGAGGTACCAGTGCGAGCCCATCTGAAGCCAGCCGGTGTGCATCGCGCCGGACGGATCCAGGTAGTACCACGCGCCGCTCGTGTAGAGCCAACCGGTCTTCATGACGCCGTTAGAGGCGAAGAAGAACCACTTGTCTCCCACCATCTGCCAGCCGGTGACCATCGCGCCGGTCTCGGGCGTCAGGTAGAACCAGGATCCTCCGAGGTTGACCCATCCGGTGACCTGCGCTCCAGCGCCGTTGTGGTAGCGCCACGCGCCATCCCAGTACACCCAGCCCGTCAGCATGTAGCCGTTCTGGTCGAAACGGTAGACGTTGCCACCGAGCGTGAGCGTCTCGTTCTTGGCGTAGTCGCCGCCGGTGATCTTCCACCACCAGCCGGTACCGTCATTCATCCACGTACCGACGGTGTGATCAGGCGCAGGTGCCGGGTCCGGGGTCGGGTCCGGTGTGGGTGCCGGGTCAGGTGTCGGGTCCGGCGTGGGAGCCGGATCGGGGGTCGGGTCCGGGGTCGGGTCCGGTGTGGGAGCCGGGTCCGGGGTCGGGTCCGGTGTGGGAGCCGGGTCGGGGGTCGGGTCCGGTGTGGGAGCCGGGTCCTCGGCCAGGGCGAGTGTCACGAGACCCGATTCGGCGAACCCGGCCTCGTTCATGGCCATGACGCGGATGACCGAGCCGTTGTTCTCTCCGTCGATGGTGAGGGTCAGCTCGGGGCCGTTTTCCTCTTCCACGATGGCCCACGAGTCGGAGCCTTCGCGCTTGATCTGCCAGAACAGTGTCGGGGCAGGCTTGCCGGTCGCCTCGGCCTTGATCGTAACCTGCGTGCCTTCCTTCGCCGTCACGGTGCGGAAGGCACCATCGCCGGAGATCTGAGCATCCTCCGCTGGGTTGGCGGTCACGGTCAGGGGCTTGATGACCGGGGGCTCCTGATCGTCAGGGTCCGGCGTCGGAGCCGCTGCCGCGAAGGCCTCGACCTCAGCGAGCGCGAACTCGCCGAACTCGGTGGGCTGGATGACGCGAATGAAGCGCGCGTCGAAGCCCTCGAAGTCGACCGCGCTCGGGCGACCTCCAACTCCGTCAACCTTGATCATGTGGACGCCGTCCACCGCGCCGGCAGTCGCCGGGTTGAAGTTAGCGGACAGTCGCGTCGTGGAGGCGATGACCCAGAAGTCGTGCAGGCGCTGGTCGCAGGAGATTCCCTGGCAGTTGTCGGAGGAGGAGCGGTTCCAGACGTTGACGACGCCCAGGGGGTGGGTCTCGCCGAGGTCTACCTCCCACCAGGGGTTGGCCTGCTTGCCCGTGTGGGCGACCGATCCGTTGTCCCACACACCGTCCGTGTTGCCGTCGACGGCGCGTGAGGCGGTGCCTCCCCAGCCGACCGAGGACATGGACGCCGTCTTGTTGAGGGCCAGGTTGTCGCTGCCCTTGGTGACAGTGAGGGTCGCGCGCTGAGAGGTCGTAGAGCCATTGGCATTCGTGGCGACGGCGTAGAACTGTGCGCCGTCATCCTCGAGCGTCGTCGTCAGGGTGTACATGGCGTTCGTGGCGTCCGGAATCGCCGTTCCTTCGCTTGCACCCTTGGGGACGCGGTACCACTGGATGGTGGCGGCCGGTCGGCCCGAGGCGACGACAGTGAAGGTGGCGCTCTCACCCACCTTCACGGAGACCGAGGAGGGGTCCGCGGCGATGACGGGAGGCTGGGTGGCCGCATTCTCGCCGTAGACGTGCAGGGTTGCGCTCACGGAGCGCAGACCGATCGGGTTGGCATAGTAGGAGGGGTGTGCCAGCTCGAGACGTAGGGGCGTCACCTTGCCGGGCTCAAGAGTAAGTCCCTCGCCGACTTCTCCGGCCTCGATCTGTGCACCGGTCACCTCAATGGACGTGGTCCCGAGGGTGATCTTGTAGGTCGTGGAGGCGTCGAAGTTGCCCGAGAACTTCAGGGTCAGGTCGGTGATGGCCTTGTCCGTCTTGTTCACGAGGTAGGCGTCGTATGCCTGCGCGCCGGAGTAGCGCAGAGCGGAGGCGCGTCCGAAGAACTGCTCCGAGGAGATGGTAGCGCCGTCAACGGCGGTTACCGTTTGCGTGGGCACGTACGTCGGAGCGCTATCGAATGTCACCTTGACGACGGGGCGCAGGTTCGGCTCCGGGTTCTCACCCGACATCGTCACCGTGAGGGTGGTTCCATCCTGGGTGAACTCAAGCGAACGGTCGGTGCCGTCCACGGTCACAGCGGTGACGTGGCCACCGACGCTGGGAAGCGTCAGCGTCTTGCCAGGGCTCCACAGCTCAGGGAAGAAGTACAGGTCGTTGCCCTTGGTCATGACCTTGCCCCAGTTGGGGGCCGGGTACCACGTCGGGCGGGCTCCCGTGATGGCGTCGGGGTGGCGCGCCATCCACTGGCCCACCTCGGTAACGACGCCGCTATCGAAAGCGTCGATCGTACCGTCACCCTTGGGGCCGATGTTGTAGGCGAACTGGCCGCCCGAGGCGACCGTGCCGATGAGGTTGTTGACCAGCTCGCGTTCCTTGTAGCTCTTCGCGCTATCATCGCGGTTCGCCCACGAGCAGTATCCCCAGCAAGCCGGGTAGATCGAGCGAATCGACTCCCAGGGCCCCATGTGGAAGTCCGTGGTCACCGAGTTGTCGCCGCCGACCTCGAAGTCGCCGGCCTTGTTCCACACGCGGGAGTTGACCATCGTCTCGGGCTGGAGCTCGTGGACCCACTGGGCCATGCGCTGAGACTGTTCGGCGGTGGGGCCACCCATGTCGAACCACAGCTCGGCGATGGGACCGTAGTTGGTGAGCAGCTCGGTCAGCTGGGGCTTGATGACGGTCGTCATCAGGTCTTCATCGATGGGGTTGACGTTGCCGTAGGGCTCGGGGGTCTGCTTGGTCCAGTCGATGATCGAGAAGTAGAAGGCGAGCTTGACGCCGAGCTTGTTGCACTCGGTGGACAGCTCCTTCATCGGATCCTTGCCGTAGTTGGACTGCTTGACGATGTTGTAGTCGGTCGTCTTCGTGTCCCACATGGCGAAGCCGTCGTGGTGCTTCGACGTGATCATCAGGTACTTCATACCCGAGTCGTGGACTGTCTTGCAGATGGCGGAAGCGTCGAAGTTTGCGGCCAGGTCCTTGGCCTTGAGCAGGTAGTCGTCGGTGGGGATGTGCTCCCAGGCCTTGATCTGCTCGGGGTAGCCCATACCCTGGCGGTGGCCGTTGTAGTAGCCGCCGTAGACGGAGTAGACGCCGAAGTGCATGAACATGCCGTACTGGAGTTCTTGCCACTTGGCGATCTTGGGGGTGGAGCTCAGTGGGACCGCTGCGGGGACGCCGGTGGGCGCTGGTGGCGCGTCAGCAAAGGTGGGGGCGCTCATGGGTGCGAGCACCAGTGCCGTAGCGACCGCACAACCGGCAAGCATTCGCTTGAGGTTCACGGGTTGTCCTTTCAAGGGGTAATGGTGGACGACAGTGTCCGTCCTCAACGGTGAGGATGAGGCGAACGTTACCCCACAGAGCTTTCCCATGAATCAGTTTGATAGTAGCTTTCTCACAAATCAGGGATTCCCCTGTTTATGCCGAAACTAAAACGGCAATACAATTCACGCATCCACCGCGCGGACATACAACAAGCGGGCCGGATAATCCGACCCGCTTGACGTCTTCTCTCCCCGCAGGGACGAGGTTTTGGCTCAGTTACGCCACGCGGCAGCCCTCTGCCCGGCGACCCAGGCGGCGACCTGCGTGCGACGCTGCAGGCCCATCTTGGACAGCAGCGACGTGATGTGGTTCTTCACGGTCTTCTCCGCGACGCCGAGCTTCTCACCGATCTCACGGTTCGAGAGGCCGTCACCGATCAGGTCCAGGACCTTTCGCTCCGAGGGGGTCAGATCAGCCGTCGGATCCTCGTGATCGACGCGCCGACGCGTCAGCGTACGCTCGTCCAGCAGGACGCGGCCATCTGCAACCGCCTTGATGACATCCGTAATCTCCGCTCCGCGCACAGTCTTGAGGATGTACGCACGCGCACCAGCCTCGAGGGACTCAGCCAGGGCCTCGTCATCATCAAACGACGTCAGGACAACCGGCAGGATCTGCGGATGAGAGGAGCGCAGACGGTTCATGATGTCGATGCCCGTGCCGTCGGGCAGCTGCAGGTCAACGAGGATAACGTCGGGGCGCACCAGGTCGGCGCGACGCACCGCGTCCGCAACGGACCCAGCCTCAGCGACAACCTCGAGGGCCTCGTCTCGATCAACGATCTCAGCAATGCCGCGTCGGACGATCTCGTGATCGTCGACGATCATGACGCGCGTACGCGCAGCGGTATTTTCACTCACGTGTCTGATTCTAACGGTCAGGAGGGCGAACGCCCTCGGTTACTACTGTTTACTGCCCCGGAGACAGGCGGCTCATCGCATCCTGCGCGGCCGCGTTCTCCGCGTGCTTCTTCGACGAGGCCTGTCCGGAACCGATCGCATCCGAACGCTCGGAGACGAAGGCTTGCGCCGTGAAGACACGCTGGTGATCCGGCCCATCACCCTCCACCTCGTAGGAGACCTCGCCCAGGCCATGCGCCTGCGCGTACTCGATGAGGATCGTCTTCCAGTCCTGGTGCTGCCCGCGCGAGGGGGCATCCACGAGCAGGAAGCTCAGGCGCTCGAGGATGACGCGGCGTGCCTCTTCCAGTCCGCTGGTCAGGTAGGTCGCGCCGATCAACGCCTCAAAGGTGTCGGACAGGATGGAATCCTTATCGCGCCCGCCGTGCGTCGATTCGCCTTTACCGAGGAAGACGAAGTCACCCAAGCCAATGCGTCGGGCCGCCGCAGCGAGGGGTTGCTGCGAGACGGTGGCTGCGCGCATGCGCGACAGGTCCGACTCGGCGACGTCGGGGTACTGCTCGTAGAGCTTTTCCGCGATGACGATCGACAGCACCGAATCACCCAGGAATTCGAGGCGTTCGTTGTTGGCGATCCCGCCGACCTCGTTCGCGTAGGAACGATGCACGAGAGCGAGCTGCAGGAGCGGGGCGTCGATGCGAGTCCCCCATGCTTCCACGAGGGCATCGGTGTCCGTACGCGGCGGTACCGGCAGGTGCTTGGAACGGCCCATCAGGAACGCCCCGACTCGGAGTCCTCCCCCAGCAGGGACGCCAGGGAAGCCAGGCGCGGATCAACGACAAAGTGGTCGTGGTCCTCGGGCAAGTCTGCCCACTTCTCGCCGCACACGTCGCACAGGCCCGCGCAGTCGGGCGCGCACAGCGGACGGGGATCAACGAGGGGGACAATGGCGTCGCGCAGCTGGGTCTCGATGGAGATCGTGTCGCGCTCACCGATGACGAACAGGTCGTCTACTTCCTCCTCCTCGTCGTCCGTGGGAGTCAGGGCGGGGGCACCGGGTTCGAAGTAGACTTCGGCGCTTGAGACATCGTGATGGTCGCGCACCTCGTCGAGGCAGCGCACGCACTCTCCGACGAGGTCGACGGAGGTGGCCAGCTGAACGAGAACACCGTCCTCGACACTGGTCATATCCACGGAGATGTCCAGCGGAACGCCCGGAACTGCAGACATGGAGGGAGTCCCCAGGTCATCGGGAGTCGTCCACACGAGATCCTCGTGCAGGGTGGACCCGAGTGCGCGGGGCAGGCGCGCCAGGGACAGAACCAACGTCTTGTCACTCATTGGTCAGGTCCACATCGGTGACGTCGACGCCGCGACGCTCGGCAATCGTGCGACGGCCAGCATCCGTGCGGCGCGCCAGATCGGAGATGAGGTGGGCGAGCTCATCGAGGGAGTTCGCAACGTAGTCATCGGCGCCCTCGCGCAACGAAGCTGCCGATCGCTTCGCCTCGGAGACGATCTCACGCGCGCGATCCTCAGCCATGCGCACGATATTCTCGGTGGAGACGATGCGCGCAGCCTGTGCGTTTGCATCGGCGATCGTGGCCTCGGCATCCGAACGTGCCTGAGAGACCAGAGCGGTCGCCTCATCATCGGCGCGCGAACGCGTGCGCTCGGCTTCTTCTGCGCATCGGAGAGGATCTGTGCGGCGCGCTCGTTGGCCTGCTCGAGGGTGGAGGACGCGCGCGAGTTCGCCTCGGCGATGCGGGTCTCGGCGGCCGAGTCTGCGCGGCCCAGGACGGCGTCAGCATCGGCCACGACGGCGTCGGCGGCGACGAGGTCTTCCGGTAGAGCCTCACGAGCCTGATCCAGCAGGTCGAGCAGCTCGGCCTTGTTGATCATGATCGAGGCCGACAGGGGGGACGGTACGCGAGGACTCGACGAGGTCCTCGATCTGATCGAGGGCGGCGATCACCGTGGAGGGACCGTAGACGGTTTCCTCGTTCCACTCGTCCTGAGTCTGGTTGTCGGTCGTGTCAGCCATGGCTGCCTCCTGCGTTCCACCGGGCATGATTCAGCTTCTATTGTCGGTCAGATATCGCTCAACTGCTGGCGGGACATACCGAGAAATATCCTTTTTGAGACCTAATAACTCACGGATAGCACTCGACGAGACGTGCGCGAGGGCGGGACGGGTGGGGATCCACCACGTGTCGATGCCGCCGACCTCGTCGTTGAAGAAGGCCTGGGGGGACTCGTAGTCGAGGTCGGTCGCCGAGCGCACGCCCTTGACGATGAGGGTTGCACCAAGGCGGGAGGCCTCGTCCATCGTGGCGCCCTGCAGCAGGACCACATCAACGCCAGTCAGGTGAGCGGTGGCGTCGCGAATAAGGCCAACGCGTTCAGCGGGATCGATGAGTCCGCGCTTCGCGGGGTTCGCTCCGACGCCGATGATGAGGCGCTCGGCAACGGCGCTCACGCGCTGCGCAACATCGAGGTGCCCGTTCGTGAAGGGGTCAAAAGAACCGGGGAACAGCGCGATCATCGTTCTCCCTCCTCCGCGCTCGACGAGGCCGGGGCATCCGCGAGCGCATCCGCACCGTCCTCGGGTTCGTTCGTGGGCAGGGGCGGACCGGCGAAGTAGGCGACGGTTTCGCCCCAGGTGCGCTGATCCTCCAGGACGAGGAACGGGGGCCACGTCGGGGCGGGAGCGCGTGTCGAGCGTTCGACGACGACGAGGGCGTCGGGGCTGAGCCACGGGCCGAGAAGGGAGAGCACGGCGGTCATGTCTGCCTCGGCGATGTCGTAGGGCGGGTCGATGAAGACCAGGTCGATGTCTCCGCGCAGGTCCTCCCCGGTGCGCGCGGCCAGGAACGAGCGGGCATCGGCCGTGACGACGCGGGCGGGCAGGCCCGTTGAGCGGACGTTGGAGGATGCGACGCGCGCCGCCGCAGAGGCTTTTTCGACGAGGGTTGCGTGGGCGCTCCCACGCGAGAGGGCCTCCAGGCCAAGCGCCCCCGTCCCGGCGTACAGGTCCAAGACGGTGGTCCCATCGAGGACATTCATGTGGTCGAGGCGCGAAAAGAGTGCCTCGCGCACGCGCTCGGACGTGGGGCGCGTGCCGGACTTGGGCACGGCGAGGGTACGCCCCTTGGCGCTACCTGCGACGATTCTGGTCATGCCTCTACCCTACCGGGCGCGCCTCACGAGCGTTGCATCCACTCGACCTGCCCTTCGGATGCCCCGCGCAGGGCACGCGCCAGCTCCGGATGACTCTCGAGCATTGGATCGGCGTCGAGGAGAGCATCGGCTTCCTCCTTCGCCGAGCGGATGAGGGACTCGTCGCGACGAACGGAGAGGAAGCGCAGGTGCGTGGCTTTGCCCGACTGTCCCGCGCCGAGCACGTCGCCTTCCTTACGCAGACGCAGATCGGCCTCGGCCAGCTCGAAACCGTCTGTCGTCTGCGCGAAGGCCTGCAGCCGCGCAAGCCCCGACTCGGTGAGTTCGTGTCGATGCATGGCGATGCACAGGGAGGGCAGTGAGGAACGCCCAACGCGGCCGCGCAGCTGATGAAGCTGTGCGAGACCGAATTGCTGAGCGTCGAGGATCACCATGAGGGTCGCTTCGGAGACATCGACACCGACCTCGATGACGGTCGTGGCGACGAGGAGCGGGGCACGCCCGGCAGAAAAGTCCTCCATGATCTGTGCTTTCACGGGCGCGGGCGTGCGTCCTGTCAGCTCATGAATGGCCACGCCCGCGAGCGCACGGTGTCCGCGCAGGTAGGCGGCAACTTCTTCGACGGAGGCCAGCGGTCGCGCGTGCTCTTCGTCGACGTCGCTCACATCGTCGCTGGCGTCGATACGCGGGCAGACGACGTAGACGCGTCGCCCCTGCGAGATCTCCTCGGCGGCTCGCGCCCATGTGCGCTCCACCCACGCGGCGTTTGCGGCGTCGGCGAGGTAGGTGGCCACCGGCGTACGGCCGCGGGGCATGCCGCTCATGCGGGTCTCATCCAGGTCACCAAACACCGTCATCGCGATCGTGCGCGGAATCGGAGTCGCCGTCATGACCAGCTCGTGGACGCCGCGGCCGTCTTCGCGAGCGCGGCGCAGGGCGGCGCGCTGCTCGACACCGAAGCGATGCTGTTCGTCGACGACGACCAGGGCAAGGTCGGCGAAACGCACAGATTCTTGGAACAGGGCGTGCGTACCGACGACGATCAGCGGCTCGGCGGAATTCATGGCCGCTTGAATCTCGCGGCGGGCCGCCGGGGTGGTCGAACCCGTCAGCAGACGCACGTCGGGAGCCTCATCCCCCAGTGGGGCGAGAAGGGCGCGCAGGGAGGCCGTATGCTGCTCGGCGAGCACCTCGGTCGGGGCGACGAGTGCACCCTGATGGCCGGCTGCGACGACCTGCAGGAAGGACATGAGCGCGACGACGGTCTTCCCCGAGCCGACATCTCCTTGGAGGAGGCGCTGCATCGGGATCTCACGCTCGAGGTCGGCGCCGATCTGCGCGATGGCGTCCACCTGGGAGTCGGTGAGCTGGAAGGGCAGGGAATCGCGGAAACGGTCCAGGAGCGGGGAGCTGTGAGGGGAGGCGACCGCCGGGGTCGCGCGCGCTCCGCGTCGGCGCATCGCTAGCCCCACCTGGAGCACGAATGCTTCCGTGAAGGCCAGGGCACGGCGGGCCTGCTGGTAGTCCTCGTCCGTCTCGGGCTGATGTAGACGACGCAGACACTGAGCGTGTGCCGGGATGCGAACGCGCTCGCGCACCTGCGCGGGAACCGCGTCGGGAACATCGCTGTCATCGAGCTGGTCGAGAACCATACCAACCGCGCGGGCGATCGCCCACGATGCCAGGGACCCGGTCGCTGGGTAGATCGGAATAGGGCGCGAGGCAATGCGCTCGATGTCTTCCCCGTCAACTCCCTCAAAGGACGGGTGAGTGAGCTGCAGTTTGCCGCGGTAGGCCCCCACCTTACCTGCGAAAAGAAAGGACTGGCCCGGAGTCAAGATCCTCTCAATCGGCGCGAGCTTGTACTGGTTTTTAGCAAAAAACGTGGCGGACAGGAACTGAAGGCCGTCGGTGAGGGTGACCTCCAGGCGTACACCCGATCCGGAACGGTTTGCAATCAGGTGAGCAGAGGCAACCTCCGCGAGGATCGTGACATCTTCGCCCTCACACAGGGAGGACAGGGGCGTGAGCCGACCCCAGTGGTAGTACCTGCGAGGCGCCACCATGAGCAGGTCGCCGACCGTCGCAACGCCAGCGCCCTCGAGCGCTTTCGCGGTCTTCTTGGGCAGGCGCAGGGACAGGGGAACATCGAGCGCGCTCACGACGAGCACCCGGCCACGAGGCTTGCCCCGCTCTGTCCGCCGTCCCATGTCTCCAGGTCGATCGAAGACGACGCATCACGCGTGGACAGCAGCTGACGCACCGTCGCCACCGTGTAGGGACCGTCGTCGTCACGCGAGACCAGCAGGCGCCACGACTGTCCTCCCCCACGCGCGGCCTCAGCCAGAGCCTCGGCGATCCCTTCGGGGTCACCGTCCAACGGCAGCGGGGCACTCGTCCATGCGGACAGGGCGTCGTGGGCACCATCGCGCAGCATCCGTGCGAGCGTCGGGGCGGCCGCGAGGCCACCGGGCTGCGGAACGAAGAGCGGGGCACAGGCACGAGCAACCGCAAGAACACCGAGGTCATCATTGCTGGCCGCCCGCAGAATTGCGGGTACACCGGGCGCGGAAGCAGGAAGAACGGAGGCAACTGTACCGACCAGGGCGGCACTGGCCTCGTCGCAGGGAGCCACGAGCGTCACCCCTGTGCGCGAACTGGCCGCGGAGACAACGCCGGCGGCATCGCTGGAGTTCAGGTTCAGAAAGACGACCGCTCCGGCACGAGCGAGGTCTTCGACCAGACCGGGGGCACGCGTGCACGCGATGACGCGCGCACGCTCGACGCGCCGCATCGGGCGACGCTGCAGGAGGCGCACGCCGCGGTGGCTCAGACCCTCGTCGGCCAGCTCGTCGATACCGATCTGTGCATCCGGGCGCGCGTCGCAGACCTGGAAGCGCACGACCTGCCCGGAGGTGGGGTGCGCGGCCAGCGGGGCAGAGGTGTCCACGTGCAGGCGCCACTCCCCCATCCCGAACAGGTCAACACGACCCACGTAGGACAGGCGTGCTCCCAGGCCACCGAGGCGGGCGAGCAGCGCGCGCAGGTCTTCCTCGGTTCCTTCCACGATGATGTCGACCGTGAAGTCGCGTCCGGGCGGAGGCGAGGCAGCCTCAGGGGCTCGCGAGTGACGCTCAGCCAGGTCGGCAAGCATCGCCGTGAAGGACTGTAAGATGCCGGCATCGTCGCGCATGGCAGCATCGATGCACGCGAGGACCAGGGCAATGAAAGCGCCACCCGGGTCGATGCGCCCCGTCGCCTCATTCGTCGCCTCCACGAGCCCGATCTGCGCCTGGGTCGAAAAGCGTGAAAACACGTCCTCGACCTCGGGGAGCGTATCGCCCATCTCGTGAAGCTCTCGAACGGCACCGCCGAGCATTTCAACGAGGGCGTCCGACCACTCGATAGACGAGGCAACGGGCGTCAGGGATGCCGCCAGCATGCGGCGCGCCACGAGAGGAGTCACCCTGTGCTCGTCCCCGAGGGCCCCAGCCCACGCTTCAAACAGCGCACCGAGCGCAAGGCCGCTGTGCCCAAGGCCTCGACGGATGATCGTCTCAACACCGGCCTCAAGTGCCACGCGCAGGTGGGCACGGGGTTCGAGGGAGTCCATCGCCGCGGCGAGGGCAGCCATCGTGGCCGCAGCGTTCGTCCCCGTATCACAGTCGGCGCCATCCCATCCATCCAGGTCATCAAGGAAGGGCGCAAGCCTCGCCGCTTCCTCGGCACCGGCGCGGCACGCCTCGATAATGACCGCAGCATTGAGCTCCATGACTCCCCTTTCCTGCCCCGTCCCATTGTCCCTGCGACGGTTGCTGTGTGCGACCTGACACGACCGATCACCCGTGCGACTTGTTGAAAGCGCGCATCATCCGCTATTCTGTCATGGTTGCCTTCGGTTCAAGCACCGGAGGATGCGTTCCCCGCGACCGTGGGGAGCCAAAGACTGAACTGGAAGACATACCGAGGAGAACATCGTGGCTGCCGTTTGTGACGTGTGCGGTAAGGGACCCGGCTTCGGCAAGAGCGTGTCGCACTCGCACGTTCGCACCAACCGCCGGTGGAATCCGAACATTCAGCGCGTTCGCGCCCTGGTCAATGGGACGCCCAAGCGCCTGAACGTCTGCACCAAGTGCCTGAAGTCCGACAAGGTTGCGCGCGCGATCTGAGTCGACGACACTGACGTAACGCTGGAGGGGCGAGCCAATGGCTCGCCCCTCCAGCGTTTACCTATTCCAATCAAAGAGCCTGCGCAGCCAACACAGGTATGGGTGAATGCCCGTGACTCCTCGTCACGGGCATTCACCATTGAGTGTTGCGCCGGGCAACGGAACCGAGGGTTACAGAAGCTCTTGTGCCAAGTCGAGCGGGGTTCCGAAACGGTGGTTCGTGATCGAGACCGCCTGCTCGCGCAGGAAGGGCAGCAGCTCCGCATGCGGGCACGACGTCACGTCACCCGTGTACAGCGCGACGTCGGGGCTTCCCGAGCTCGCACGGCTTGCATGCGCCCAGCGCTGTGCCGATGTCTCGTCACGCGGGCCAAGGACGCGCACGCGCATCCCCAGGCCACCCGAGTTCGCCACCATCGACAGGCGCGACTCCCACGAGCTCGCATCCTCGACAGTCACCTCAATGTCCAAGGACTCCAGCAGCTCCAGCACGGGCTGGGGCAGTGTGTCGGCGACCGACAATCCGATGGGGCCACCGGCGAGGAGGCCGGCTGCCAGGACACGAACAGTATCTACCAGCGGCGTTCCGCTGCCCGCTCGCACCAGAACCGGTGTGGGACGGTAGCGCAGGACGTTACGCTCACACGCCATGCCGGTCACGTCACGATTCACCCCGTAATCACAGGCCCAGGCGGCCGCGTCTGCGCGAACGGCACGGGTCAGCTCGGCCGCTTCATCCTCGCTCAAATGTGGCGCGACAGCTCCGCTCAGGGCGAGCACACTCGGGGCAAGAGTCTCAGCGTTCGTGGCTTCCACCGCAGCGGTGGCACCGCGGTCCGACTCGATGTCGCCCAGACCCAACAGGTACGAGGGGCCGCCGGCCTTCGTGGTCGATCCGATGGCCGAGCGCTTCCACCCACCAAAGGGCTGGCGGCGCACGATAGCGCCGGTGATGCCGCGGTTGACGTAGAGGTTACCGGCCTCGATACCCTCCAGCCACGTGGCCAGCTCGGCACTATCGAGGGTGTGGAGGCCCGACGTCAGTCCGTAGTCGACCTCGTTGACGGCGTCGACTGCATCCTCGAGGGTGTCCACGCGCATCACGCCGAGGACGGGTGCGAAGTACTCGGTCAGGTGGAATTCGCTGCCGGGCACCACGCCCGCACGGATACCGGGGGTCCACAGCCCATCACCCAGGTACCGGGGCCCCAGCACCCAGTGCTCACCCTCCCCCAGAGTCGTCAGGCCTCGCACCGCCTTCTCGTCGTCGGGCACGACGACGGGACCGACCTGAGAGTCCAGAGACGACGGCAGGCCGACGCGCAGCGAGGCTGCCGCATCCACAAGCTGGCGCGCAATACGCGAGGAGCGTCCCGCCGAGCCAACGAGGATCAGCAGTGAGGACGCCGAGCACTTCTGTCCCGCGTGCGCGAAGGCCGAGTGGACGATGTCGCGCACCGCTAGATCGGGGTCGGCCGAGGGGGTAACGATGATGGCGTTCTTGCCACTCGTCTCACCCAGCAGATGCATGTCGGGCTTCCAGGAGCGGAACAGACGCGCCGTGTCATACGAGCCGGTCAAGATGACGCGGTCGACACCCTCGTGCGTGACCAGATGGCGCGAGACATCCCCGTCGTCGAGCGGGGCGAGGGCTACGAGCTCACGGGGAAGCCCGGCCTCGTGGAAGGCCGCGACAAGCTCCGCGGCGCAGCGCTTGGCCGGCGGGGCCGGCTTGAGAATGACGGAGCTGCCCGCCGCCAGAGCAGCTGCGACACCGCCCACCGGAATGGCCACGGGGAAATTCCACGGCGACGCAACGACAGTGACATCCACGGGCACAAAACGCGCCCCCGCCATGTACGCCTCATCGGCGAGCTGCAACGACGCATTCGCGTAGTGATGGCAGAAGTCGATCGCTTCGCTCACCTCAGGATCGGCCTGATCGATGGTCTTGCCGGCTTCGGATCCGGCGACCTCGATGAGCTCGCCCCGGCGCGCGGCAAGAACATCGCCGACACGATGCAGTGCGGCTGCACGCTCCTCGGGGGCCAGGGCCTGCCAGTCACGTGCCGCCTTGGCGCTGGCCTTGATGAGGCCGTCGATCGCCTCGCTCGAGGACAGCGCCTGCTCGCCGGCGCGCACGGCCTCGACACCCCGCGTCGAGGTGGGGATGGCCGCAGCGATGTCGCGTGCCCACTGGCGGTTAGCAGCCAGAGCGGGATCGGAGTCCGCTTCGGAGGTAAATGGACGACGCGCGCGCTCGGCAAGGCTCCCCCGCTCGGCGCCCACCCCTGCCTCGCGCTCGGCCAGACGGTCCTGGACACGGTTGGGAACGGGCAGCGGCGCGTCCGGATCAACGTCGGACAGCGCGGCGAGGAAGCGGTCGCGCTCACGGGCGAAGACATCCTCGTTTGTGGCGATGTCGAAGACCCCGGACATGAAGTTCTCGGGCGCGGCGTTCTCCTCGAGGCGGCGCACCAGGTAGGAAATGGCGACGTCGAACTCACGAGGATTAACGACCGGGACGTAGAGAAGGAGGGAACCAACGTCGCGGCGCACAACCTCTTGAATGCCGGTAGCCATGCCGGAGAGCATCTCGAATTCAACGCTGTCTTCGACGCCGCGCGCGGCGCGCAGCTCATAGGCGAAGGCAATATCAAAGACGTTCTGTCCGGCCACACCCAGTCGGATCGCACGGGTACGCTCGGGCGTCATCGCCCAGCTCAGCATCCGCTTGTAGTTGGTGTCGGTAGCCTGCTTGGACGGCCAGGTCGTCAGCTCCCAGCCGTGAATCTCGGCGTCCACCCTCTCCATGGACAGGTTCGCGCCCTTGACGATGCGGACCTTAATACGCGAACCCCCCGCGTCCACGCGTGCCCGTGCCCACTCCTGGAGACGCTGGAGGGCACCGAGCGAATCGGGCAGGTAGGCCTGGAGGACAATACCGGCCTCGTAGCCGCGCATATCCGGCTGATCGAGGATGGCCGTGAACACCGCGATCGTCAGGTCGAGGTCCTTGTAATCCTCCATGTCGAGGTTTAGGAAGGTCCCGTTGTCGCGAGCGAGGCGATAGAGCGGCAGGAGGGCGCTCACGCCGTGGTCGACGACCTCCTCGAAGCCCCACGGGTTGTGGGGGCCGGTCACCGCGGAAACCTTGATGGACACGTAGTCGACATCCTCGCGGGTCACGAGGCGCGAGACCTCGGCCAGGCGATGGGCCGCTTCCCTTTTCGCCAAGGACGGCCTCGCCGAGGAGGTTGACGTTCAGGCGGTGACCGCCCTCGCGCAGGCGGGCGAGCGCGGGGCCGAGGCCCTTGTCGGTCGCGTCGACAACGAGGTCACCGACGATCTCACGGAACACTCGACGCGCAGTAGCTGTCACCATACGAGGAGCGAGGAGCGAAGCGGTCGAGCCGAGGCCCATCGCCGCAGCCAGAGCCGGGGGCAGGAAGCTCTTACGGCCGGCCGACAGGCGCTTCATGGCCGCGCTGGCGACGTCCAGGTCCGCGGGACGCACGACGTCGTCGACGAATCGGGTCGTGAAAGTTAGTCCGTCCGGATCGGCGAGGATACGGGACAGGAGCTTGGCCGACTGGGGCGTGGGCTCATGGGCCGACTCGTCGGCCCAGCGGCGGGCGCGGATGATCGCCCGCTCCCCCAGCGCCCACAGGTCATCGGGGCAGCGTCGAGCGTTGGAATCGTGGTGGGACGGGGTGGGAACAGCGGTGTTCGCCATGCGTAGACCTCCAGGCGTGGATGTGCGACGGTTTATTGGCCTCGCGTGGAGCGTCAACGCTGGACACGCTCAGCACAACTCCCGACGTTGTGAAGGATGCTGGTTTGTCCATCGTAACGCGCGTCAGGCCTACCTGGGTGGGCATCACGGAACGCCGATACGATCCATCAAGGACCTAAGCCCCAAATCACGCGAAACGCCTACAAAGTCAGATTCTACGTGTCACTTCTCACATAAGCGTCGTCACCGATACGACGACCTCCCCGCCTCACTCGGAGCGAATGAGCCACCGCTCCTTCATGTCAACGGTGACGCCAGCCATGACCTCGTGCATGTTGAGCGTACGACCACCGTCCGCGCGCGAGCATAGCCACTGGACCTGAAGCCCATCCGATATCGCCACGAGGCGGCGCGCGATCTGCTCACTCGGAGCATCCTCACGCACCTCGCCCGTGGTCTTGCCGTGCTCAAAAGCCTCAACCAGGTAGGAAATCGCACCGACGAGGTGCTCACGGAACCAGGGGTGTGCCTGATGCTTCGAATCGATGACGGCGGCCGACATCGCCGTGTAGAGAGCCACGCCGTCGGGGTGACGCTGGTTGTGCGCCACCATGTCCACCCAGGCGTCCAGCGCGGCCTCGGCCCCCTCCTCAGGGCGCGGGAGTCGGCTGACGATGCGGCGATCACGCTCATCCAGGACCGCGGCGAGCAGCTGGTCCTTCGAGGAGTAGTGATGCAGGAGCCCCGCCTTCGAAATATCGGAGGCACGCGCGATGTCTGCAAGCGAGGTTGCCACGTAGCCCTGCGTCGAGAAAAGGGTCAGCGCCTCCGACAGGATGCGCGCCTTCTTATCCTCGCTACCGGCCTTCGGACGGCCAGGCCGACGGGTGCTCGTTGCCTTAGCATCGTTGCTCATGCGGGCTGCTCCATGTTCACTGTGACAGAGTTACCAACAACCCATCATAGCGTGCAACCGCCTACGCGCCACCGGGTATGCGAACTTCTTTCGCCGAGTCCGCATACCCGGTGCGTCGATAGCCCCATTCGAGGCCTTACTATCCGAATCGAACCTCGAACTGGGGCTTGCCCGACGCGTCCAACTCGGGGATTCCGTCCTTATCGGTCTTCAGCTTCGCGGTCACACGAAACGTCATGTCATGCCGCTTTGCCCCGATCAAGGTGCCCTGGATCGTGTACGTCGGCTCGGCGACGTACACACCCCCATCCGCCACACTCACGGTCGTGGGCATCGTCTTGAGCTCCAGGAAGGACAGTGGCCGAGAACTAATCGCACCCGGGCAGGCGGTGTCAGTGCGGCCAGAGACGGTCGCACACGAGTTGATCAGCGGACCCATAGCCTCGAGCGCGGCGGCAGCCACCTTGTCGTTATAGACGCCCTCCAGGTACACCCTTGCGCCTGCGCGCGTGCTGTCAAAGTCCTCGATAGCTCTCACCAACACCGTCTGGGGCTCAGCGTCAATATACTCACCCGTCTCCTCCGCGGTGATTGTGTAGACGCCCGGGTAAAGCACGATGTATGCACTGGAGGATTCCGTCAGCGTCGCGACCGACATCTTTTCACCACCGATCGAGAAATGCGTAACCTTTCTTGGCTCCACAAACACCCGCCCAATCATCGCGTTCTCAATCGTCCAGTTGTTCAGCAGACCAAAGGTCTTCTTCGCCTCACTGACGCGGAACCAATGGGTGAAGCGTTCGCCGCCGAGGCGCATCGTCGCCTTCACCACGCGCTCCTTGGAGTTCTCCTCGTCCTCAACAGTCACGTCCTCCACCTCGATGCGGGCACTCGCCGAGGCCATGACCTCGTCCGAGAGGAAAGCACGCTGGTCGTCGGGCAGCCCCGGATCAACCATCGCCGTCGCAGCGCTGGCCTTACCGTCCGCGAGCAGATCAAGATACTGGCGCACCGTCGCCTCGGGCGTACTCGCCCAATTCGCGACAGTGAGGGCAATGGTTCCGACGATGACGACAGCAACGAGGGCCACAGCGCCCACGACGATGCGCTTGATGCGACGGCGGCTCTTGTCCGAGTCCGGCGTGAAGGTCACCCCGCTCTGAGGCACATCGGCCGCAGGGGCGGCCGCGTCCTGGGGGTTGCTAGGAGTAGAAGGAGGCGTCGGAATCCCCGAAGGGTCCGGGGGCTGAGGCACCGCGCCTTGATTCGAGTCGTACTGCTGCTGAGACATTGCTCGTCCCTCTCTCTTCCGCACGGATGGTCTGCCCCCGACACGGTCGAATACTCGCCAAATGGCGCATCGGAGCCGCTAAATTTTCTCATACGGTATTTATTTCATCAACTGTATAATTGATGCACGAACGCATGGTGGATACTCGTGTGTCATCCCGCCGATGAGGCAAGAGATCTCGATTCCACCCGCCGTCACCGGGGATCAGTGCATGGCATATTCAGCGCTTCTGCATCGTCACGGTGATGCTCGGTTTCCCGTCGATATCAACCTCCGGAATACCGTCCGCATTCATGATGACCGTTGCCTGTACGCGGACCGTCAGGTCGTGCACCGAGCCGTCCTGATAACGGAAGACCGCGTCTTCAAGCTCGTATGTTCCATCATCACTGGCGCTAGTCAGCGTCTGTGGTGAGCTCAGCAGCTCAATCCCAGTCACCGCTGAGGACCGCAGCTCAACTGGGCAGGAGGGACGCATGTTTGTCCCGAGTGTCGCGCAGTCCTGTAGGTTCTTGTGCGCAACGCGAAGGACATCGCCCCGCAAAGAACTCGCCAGTTGCCCGTTGAAAGACACGGATGTCGTCTCATAGGACGAGGCATGTGATCCGTTCTCCACAACCACCTGAGTTGCTTGAGCATTCACATACGGTCCAAGGCCCTCCGGCTGGAAGGTGTAGACGCCCGGGAAGAACAGATATTCCACCGGAGAAGAGTCGGAAGAACCGGCGTTTGCTGACACGCCACCGACGCTAAAGGAAGGAACGCGCACGCCAGAGACGGGAACCTTGACGAACAAGCCATCACGTATCTTCCAGACAGACGAGTCACCTTTTTCCTTGTGCCGTCGCTCCAGCGAGAAGGTATGAGTAAAACGGTCGCCATTGAGGCGCAGCGTTGCCGTCACTTCCTTCGTGTCGATCCCTCCACCGCCATAGGTCGGCTTACTGACCGATTCGATGACAATCCGAGATGAGGCGGCCGTTAGTACCTCGTTCGTCAAAAACAGACGCTGTTCGTTCGGGATGCCCGGGTCGACCATCGCCAGCGCGCCCGCCGCATCCCCCTCGGCCAGGAAGCTGAGATACCGACGCACCTCACCATCGGGGGTTCCTTCGACGCGCTCGATCACCCACACAACCGGCATGAGAGCGAAGCTGAGGGCGAAGAGAGCAACGATTCCGACAAATGTGTTCGCCTTCTTGCGGCGCTTGGGCTCCATTCCCCGATACGCTGCAAACAACATTCCGGCGGCACCAAGGTTGGGTCCGCTGTTGGGCACGGCTCCGGGAACGCCGAACTGCGGTACCGCTTTCTTCCTCCGCATCGAGAAGCCCCTACATCCTCGGTAACTACTTCGTAGGGTTAGCGTACGTCATCGTGCCCCACTGCACAATAAGTGAGACCGCTGAGGCGTTCGGAGCGCCTATTTCTTGTTGACGGTGAAGCGCACCGAGGTATTCTCAGCCGGGGAAGTACCCGTGCCATCCATGATGACCGCTTGCTGAGGGGCTGCCCGATCTCCTTGCGCCAGGCCTTCCGCCGTGAAGGTGTACACGCCGGGGAAGATCCTCAATTCCCTGGATCCACTTGTGAGGGGAATAGCGTCCGCGCCGCTACCCATCACGCTCACGCCCGGCACCTGGTTGCCGGAGATATGGATCGTCACCAGAAGATCATCGAACAAATACCATTCCGTCGGCTGATCCTTCGTCGGCTTATGGTGATAGACAGTGAAATCGTGGGTGAAACGCTCGCCGTTCAAACTCATCGTCGCCCGCACCGTCGCACGAGAAGCCGCACGCCACTTGCTCGTGAGGCTTTCGACCGATTCGATGACGATACGCGATTCAGCCGCGCCCAGCACCTCGTTCGTCACGAGCGGGAGCTCCTCGTCCACGAGCGGCCTTGTCAACATGGCCCGAGCCGACTCTGCGTCACCCTCGGACAGGTAAGTCAGGTATTGGCGCACGGTGTCTTCGGGATTTGTACGCGGCACATCCATCAGATAGAACACGCCGAACACGAACAAGCCGAAGATAACCACGAGGATGACTCGCACCTTGGTATCAGCCTTGCGCTGCTTCGTCGATACGACAGGAGGCGGCGCCGAGGACCATCCTCCGACAGGCTGCCCCGGTTCACCCACATGCATCGCGCTCATCGCGTCCTCTTTCCCAATGCTCCGCTATGAGATCTCAGTTATCTGCGTCGTCGTTCGGATCAACAACGGGCAACGCCTTCGTCGGCGGCACGCACGCATCACCTGCAGCGCGGGCAGGGACATGCCAGCAGTCGCCGGAATCTCCTCCGACGACTCCGCGAGCTTGCGCGCTACACGCGACATCGGACGGGACGAGGCCTGGGAGCCTTCCGTCGCTCGATTCATCCTCACACTATTCCTCTCTGGCACCTGTGCCATTCACGCCATCCAACAGCGAGGACACGTTCCTCGCAGTCCGCATCACACTAGTCTACGGAATCTGCCGAAAAATGATCCCACGCCCCGCGCAGGACCGCGCCATCCATCATCGCCCACGGTTCCTCCTCGGCCAGGCACGCGCGCACCGAACCGACGACGCGGAAGCCGTCAGGCAGCTGCGCATCCGGCGGGAAAACGGCGATCATGCCATGTTCCTCTCCCCCCTGTAGGACCCACCGCACGGGATCGGCTACGCAGACGCGGGCTGCGGGAGCCAGGTGAGACGCCTCGGCCTCGATGGCGTCGCGATCAAACTCGATGACGACTCCCGAGGCCTTGGCGATGCGCGCCGCGTCCGTTGCGGGCCCGTCCGACAGGTCCATCATGGCGCGAGCACCCGCGGCCCGCGGCGGCCACGCCAGAGCCCAGCGGAGGCTTCGGCGCGCGGTAGGTGTCGACGAAGGGAGCCAGATCGCCCAGCTGCTCAACTCCTCGTGACGAGGGATCAACGTGCCCACCCTCCAGGAGATCGAGGCCCGCGTAGGAGTATCCAAGGGTGCCGCTGACCGCCACGACATCTCCGGGGCGCGCGCCGTCACGGCGCACCACCGGGCCCGGGCAATAGCCGAAAGCCGTGATAGAAATGACGAGCTTCTCCCCCGCGCTTAGGTCTCCGCCGACCACACCGGCTCCGACCTCGCGGGCGCGGTCGCCCAGGCCTCGAACAACATCCAGGAAAACGTCCGCGTCCATGTCACGCGGCGCCACCACCGAGGCGACGAGCGCCGAGGGACGTCCTCCCATCGCGTCGATATCCGCGAGGTTTTGAGCGGCCACGCGCGCGCCGACCTCGTAACCGGTCGACCACGACAGGTGGAAATGCTGATCCTCCACCATAACGTCCGTCGTCACGATGAACGATCCTTCGGGAGCCGCAACCTGGGCGCAGTCGTCACCAATGCCGATCATCGTGCGCTCACCGCGCGGGAAAGACTCGCGGAAATGAGACACCAACTGTGCCTCGGACAGCTCAGCTAACTTCATAGGAACCAGACTAGTCGCAGGCGCAGCTGCGCGCCGCGAAGCGGAGTCAGTTCTCCATGCCCCTCACGGTCTGGGAGGCAAATAGGCAGGTTGCGGCCGCGCTGGCCACGTTGAGGGACTCCGCGTCCCCCGTCATGGGAATGGACACGAGAGCGTCGCACAGGCGCATCTCGTCGCCCGACAGGCCGCGTGCCTCGTTGCCGAACACCCACGCGTGCGACTGGGACAGACGCGAGCGCGCCGACACTCCCTGCACGAGGAGGTCGGACAGGCTGAGCGAACCGGCACCACCGCTGGTGCCCAGTAGGGCCGCGCTGCGACCGTGAATGAGTGCGCGCGCATCCGCGAAAGACGGAACCACGCACACGGGAATGTGGAAGACGGAACCGGCGCTCGAGCGCACAACCTTCGGGCTCGCGGCGTCCACCGTGCCCGCGACGGCCACGACGCCGACCGCACCGAATGCGTCAGCCGTGCGGATGATCGTGCCAACGTTGCCGGGATCGCGCCCCTGAGCGACCACGACGATCGTCTCACCAACGCTCGGCTCAGGCAGTTCGCGCGACAGCGCATCCAGAGATGCGACTGCGCAGATGCCCTGCGAGTCCCCCGACAGGGCCGCCGAGACCTCGGCGGTCACCGGGTGCACCCAGCGCGTAGCGCGGCGTGCCACATCCACGACGTCCGCGTGCGTCTCCCACGCGTCCTCGCGCACGTACACATCACGCACCGCATCCGATCGGTGCAGGGCTAGTTCGCGCACTGCCTGAGGGCCCTCAACGAGCATCAGACCCGAGCGCGAACGCGCCGAGCGCCCGACCAGACCCGACACCCTACGCACGCGATCGGCGCGGGGATTATCGAGAACGGTCAGGCGCTCGGCGAAAAGGCTCACCTATCAGGCCTTGGGGGCGTTGATGTCGGCGGGCAGCGCGTCCTTGGCGACCTTCACCAGGGCGTTGAACGCGTTGATGTCATTGACAGCCAGCTCGGCCAGCATGCGGCGGTCGACCTCGACGGCAGCCAGGTTCAGGCCCTGGATGAGGCGGTTGTAGGTCAGGCCCTGGGCGCGGGAGGCAGCGTTGATGCGCTGGATCCACAGACGACGGAAGTCGCCCTTCTTGGCCTTGCGGTCGCGGTAGGAGTAGACGAAGGAGTGAGTGACCTGCTCCTTGGCCTTACGGTACATGCGCGAGCGCTGGCCACGGTAACCGGAGGCCTGCTCGAGTACGGTACGACGCTTCTTCTTGGCGTTGACAGAACGCTTAACACGTGCCATTTTCTACTGTTCTCCTCTAACTCGAGCTCACTTGCCCAGCAGACGCTTGACGCGCTTGACGTCAGCGGTCTCCAGGACCTGATCGGTCGCCAGACGACGGGTCTTACGGCTGGACTTGTGCTCCAGCAGGTGGCGGGCACCGGCCTGCTCGCGCATGATCTTGCCCGAGCCGGTCGTGCGGAAGCGCTTCTTAGCACCGGAATGAGTCTTGTTCTTCGGCATTTCTATTCCTTCGTTGTGAGGCGATGGGTATCGCCGTCAGTCCTGTTCGTCAGCCTTGTCGGCTGCCACTCGGGCCTGGTCCTTGCTGGCGCGCTCCGCGCGCTTGCCCCGGCGCTCAGCGCGCTCGGCCTCGCGGCGCTTGCGCTGCTCAGTCAGGGCGTCAGCCTTGCGCTTGGTGGGGGCCAGCACCATCGTCATGTTGCGCCCGTCCTGACGGGGCATCGACTCGACGGTGGCAAGGTCACCAATCTCCTCGGCGAGGCGCTGCAGGAGGCGAACGCCAGCCTCGGGGCGAGACTGCTCTCGACCGCGGAACATGATCATGACCTTGACCTTGTCGCCGGCGGACAGGAAGCGCTCAACGTGGCCCTTCTTGACGCCGAAGTCGTGATCGTCGATCTTCAGTCGGAAGCGGATTTCCTTCAGCTGCGTGTTCGCCTGGTTGCGGCGAGCATCGCGTGCCTTCTGGGCGGCTTCGTACTTGTACTTGCCGTAATCCATGAGCTTTGCGACGGGCGGCTTGGCGTTCGGCGCAACCTCAACCAGGTCGAGCCCGGCCTCTTCGGCCAGACGCAGCGCGTCCTCAACTCGGACGACGCCGACCTGTTCACCTCCGGGTCCCACGAGGCGAACCTCGGGGACTCGAATACGCTCATTGATGCGAGTCTCGCTGATGAGCGGCTCCTTCCACAGAATCCTTATGCGTGTAACGAAAAGCCTCCGTTACGCGACGCGCACGGAGGCTTCCATAGGGTCAACACACACGGGTGTTGACCGCCGAACCCGATCCCCTGCGCAACGCCCTTGCGGGCGGCATCCTCTCTGTCGAGAGGCGGGTATCCAGGTGGGATTTCTCCGCTTGCGTTCCGGGCTTTCGCCCAGACGGTCATATGCACTCTACCAGAAACAGCACAAGAGCGCCAGATCAGCAATCATTGCGCGCCTCACGCTGTGGTGGGAGTGCTCGGTGCCGGTTCAGCGCAGGACGGGCGCGATCTCGACCCGGTCGGCCGCAGCGATGAGGCGGGGGTTCGCCCCCAGGGCGTTCAGGGCGGCCGACAGTGTCTCTTTCATCGCCGAGGCATCTGCCCCCTGAGCGAAAGACGCGCGGTCCACGGACACGAGCACGCGCGTGAGGCCGTCGCCCGCGTAGGCGATCTCTACATCGACGATGGCCGCGCACGCCGCGGAGGCCTCGGCGAGCAGGAGCTCACGCAGAGCCTCGTCGCGCCAGGCGGGCAGCCACTCATCCCCCTGCGCGAGCGCGGCCACGGCGGGGCGCGGCAGCAGCACCGCATCGGTACCCGGATTGACGACGATGCGCCCACCCGTCTCCACGAGGGCGGTGAGCCCGATCGTGCGGAAGTCCAGCGCCATCGGACGGTCACCGGGGCGGTGTGCGGTCAGCGCCTGCGCCGACGAATAGATGGCGAGCGCCTCCCCCGCGGGGGTCTGCGCGCGCACGAAGTCGATCGGGTTGTGTCCATTTTCTCCGGCGTGAACGCCCGTCACGCGCGGGTCCGGCTCGACGTCAATGGGAACGATCACGCGTTCAAAGACGAGAGCATCAACGAGCGCCTCAAGCCTGGCCGCCCCCGCGTCACTGCCCTGCCCCAGCGCGAGCGCCCGGGCTGTCCGGGGAAGCCCCTGGCCGACATCGGCGCGGTCGTGGCTCATCATCGACAGGCGCTGCGCCAGTCGATTCTTCTGTTCTTCGGTGAGAGAAGGGGGTGTGGGAGTCATGAGAGTTCCTCGTATCCGGCAACATCCAGCGCATCGGCCAGAGTGAATGCGCCCTGGTACAGGGCCTTTCCGACGATCGCACCCTCGATGCCGAGGGCGCGCAGGGCCTCAATATCGGCCAGGGAGTTGACACCACCCGAGGCGATGATACGTGCGGGGGTCTGGTCCGCGACGCGGGCCAGCAGGTCTCGATTGGAACCGTTCATCTGACCGTCACGAGTCACATCTGTGACGACGAGGCGGGCCACTCCCGCCTCGTTCAGGACGTGCAGCGCCTCCCAGACGTTGCCGCCCTCGCCACTCCCGCCACGCGCGGCCAGGCGATCGCCGCGCACGTCCAGGCACACGGCGACGCGCTCACCGAAAGCGTCGACGGCCTCGCACACGGCGTCGATGTCGCCCAGCGCCTGCGTCGCGATGTTGACGCGCTCGGGGCCCATCGCCAGCCCGGCCTCGATGGCCGCTCGGCTCGTGATGCCTCCCGACAGTTCGACGCGCACGGGAACCTCGCGGATCACCCGGGCGAGCAGCTCAGAGTTCTCGCCGCGACCAAACGCCAGGTCCAGGTCCACGAGGTGCACCCAGCGCGCCCCGGCCTCGTTAAACGAACGAGCGACATCAATCGGGCTCCCCCAGGAGCCCTCGTCGATCGATCCGGAGGACAGGCGCACGGCCTGCCCGCCCGTCACGTCGATCGCGGGCAGTAGTTCGAGGATCGTCATGATTGCTTGCGTCGCAGCCAACCGAAGGGGCCACCGCCCTGGCAGCTGCCGTCGGCAGCCACGGAATCCTTATAGTCGGCGGGCGTCGTACGACCCAGCAGGAGATCCTCCGTCGCCGCGGGCATCGCACCCAGCAGCAGGCCCGCGGGAATCGTCTCCTCGGGCTCGCCGCCCACGTAACGCTGAGCGGAGATACGACCCGAGACACCCGGCTCCACGCCGTCCCCCTCGACGAGCCAGCTCATGAGAGCGACCGCCCCGTACTTCGACAGGTTCGAGACGGCCCGGGCCACGCGATCCACCGCGTCGGGCATCGGACGTTGACCGGTCAGCAGAGCGTCGAGCTCCTCCTCGTCGGTCGGCGTCGTCTCGACGCGCAGCCACACGGCGGTCCACGGCTTGAGACGCACGATCGACTCACGCACACCCGTTAGAGCGAGCAGCGAGTGCAGCGCCTCCGGGTAGGAAATCGGGGCGAGCACGAGGGCAACCGACAGGCGACCGCCCTCCAGGTGCAGGGACTCGTCAACGGGAGTGTCGTCCGGATCGAGGGACGGCAGAGAATCGCCCGCGGCGGGCGTCGATCCCAGCGATGCAACCAGCGACTGGAACTCCGCATCGATATCGTCGTTGTGAGCGCTCACCGCTCCTCCTTATACTGTGTGTCTCTACCCAAGGATACTGTTCATCCACGCCCTCGCGCGTGATGCGCTCTCCACCAGCGAAAGGATTCACCATGAGCACACCGACGATTCCCGTGCGCGGGGAGATCAAGCTCGGCCAATTCGTCAAGCTCGCCTCCCTCGCGGAGGACGGCGCACAGGCCCGCGAACTCATCCAGGCCGGCGACGTGACTGTCAACGGCGAGGTGGAGACACGCCGCGGCCATCACCTGAGCGCCGGCGACCTCGTCGAGGTCGACGCCCCCTGGGGCAAGGCCTCCGCTATCGTCGGATCTGCCTCCTGAGCACGCCCGTCGACGACGCGAGCCGAGTCCCATCGGGGCCCGGCTCGCATCATATTAGGACGAGGTGACGACCCCACCCGCGCCGACGACTGCCTTGATGTGGCTGAAGAAGGCGCTCGTCTGTTCGACGCGCAGCTTCGGATCCAGCTCGACGACCGTCGTACGCCCAGGCTCCGTCAGGTGCAGGCGCACCGGGGAACCGCCCGGGTAGGACTCGAGGACACCGCGCAGGTCGGTGAGAAGCTCGGGCGTACACCTGGCGGCCGGTAGGCGCAGGTCGAGGGGCAGGTCCGCCCCACCTGACAGATCCAGGAGTGTCATCGACTGGCCGTAGATGGTCATGCCCTCCTCGCGCACGTTCACCTTACCCTCGATCTGGACGATGATGTCCTGCGCGAGGTAGGTCTGAATCGACTCGTACGAGCGCGGGAAGAAGAGCACGTCCACCGATCCCGACAGGTCCTCAATGGTCGCGATCGCCCACGCGTTACCCTGCTTCGTCACCTTCGTCGTCACGCCGGAGACGAGGCCCGCGATCTTCACGACGCGGTCCGCCATCGCCCCGTCGGAGCCGACGACCTGGGCGATCTCGTAGTCCTGGTGGCGAGCCAGCGCTGCCTCCACGCCGCGCAGCGGGTGGTCGGAGACGTACAGGCCCAGCATCTCGCGCTCGGCCGCCAGCTTCGTCTTACGGTCGAACTCGGGCAGGTCCGGGATGTCGATCGTCAGACCAGAGCCCGTATCCTCGTCCTCGCCCAGAGCGCCGAACAGATCGAACTGTCCGATCGCCTCGTTGCGCTTGACGTCGATGATCGCATCCACGGCCTCGTCGCAGCGCGCGAGGAGGGCGCGGCGCGTGTGACCCATCGAGTCGAAAGCACCGGCGCGAATGAGGGACTGGATCGTGCGCTTGTTGCACACCACCTGGGGCACCTTGTCCAGGAAATCCTGGAACGAGGCGAAACGGCCCTTTTCGGCGCGGGTTTCCACGATCGCATCGACGACCGGGCCGCCCACGTTCTGGATGGCGTTCAGGCCGAAGCGGATCGCCTCGCCGTCAGGCGCAAAGTTACCCATCGACGCGTTCACGTCCGGGGGCAGGACCGTGATGTCCATGTGGCGGCACTCCGCCAGGTACAGGGCTCGACGATCCTTGTTGTCCTTCGTCGAGGTCAGCAGGGCGGCCATGTACTCCGTCGGGTAGTTCGCCTTGAGGAAGGCCGTCCAATAGGAGACGAGGCCGTAGGCCGCCGAATGGGCCTTGTTGAAGGCATAGGCGGAGAAGGGAACGACGACGTCCCACAGGGCCTTGATCGACTCTTCGGAGTAGCCGTTATCGACCATGCCCTGGCGGAAGCCCTTGAACTGTTGGTCCAGGACCTCCTTCTTCTTCTTGCCCATGGCCTTACGCAGGATGTCTGCCTGGCCCAGCGAGTAACCCGCCAGCTTCTGGGCGATCTGCATGACCTGCTCCTGGTACACGATCAGACCGAAGGTCGTTCCCAGGATGTCCTCGAGCGGCTCCGCCAGCTCCGGGTGGATGGGCGTGATCTCCTGGCGCCCGTTCTTACGCAGCGCGTAGTTCGTGTGGGAGTTCGCGCCCATCGGGCCGGGACGGTACAGGGCGCCAACGGCGGAGATGTCTTCGAAGTTGTCGGGCTTCATGAGCTTGAGGAGGTCGCGCATGCCGCCACCATCCAGCTGGAAGACGCCGAGGGTCTCGCCTCGTCCCAGCAGCTCGTAGGTCTTCTTATCGTCGAAGGTCAGGTGGTCCAGATCCGGGTCCGGCTTGCCGTTGAGCGCAATATTCTCGAGGGCGTCGGACACGACGGTCAGGTTACGCAGACCCAGGAAGTCCATCTTCAGCAGGCCCAACGTCTCGCACGTCGGGTAGTCGAACTGCGTGATGATCGCACCGTCCTGCGGGCGCTTCATGACCGGGATGATGTCGGTGAGCGTGTGGGAGCTCATGATGACCGCACACGCATGCACACCCCACTGGCGCGTCAGGCCCTCCAGGCCGAGCGCGTACTGGACGACCTCGTGCGTGTCCGGGTTCTCCTCGTAGAACTTACGGAACTCCGAGGCCTCGGCGTAGCGCTTGTCCTTCTCGTCGAAGATGCCGTGGACCGTGATGTCCTTGCCCATGATCGCCGGGGGCAGCGCCTTGGTGAGCTGCTCGCCGACCTTGAAGTCCTTGCCGAGGATGCGTGCGGAGTCCTTCAGGGCCTGCTTGGTCTTAATCGTGCCGTAGGTGACGACCTGGCTGATGCGGTCCTCGCCGTACTTGCGCTTAACGTAGGCGATGACCTCGTCTCGCCTACGTTCGTCGAAGTCGACGTCGAAGTCGGGCATCGAGATTCGTTCAGGGTTGAGGAATCGCTCGAAAATCAGGCCGTGCTCGAGGGGGTTGAGCTCGGTGATCTTCAGGGCGTAGGCCACCATCGAGCCCGCGCCCGAACCACGGCCCGGTCCCACGCGGATGCCCTGGGACTTCGCCCAGTTGATGTAGTCGGCGACGGTGAGGAAGTAGCCGGGGAAGCCCATCTTGATGATGACGTCTTCCTCGTACTGGGCCTGCTTGCGCACGTCGTCGGGGATACCGTTCGGGAAGCGGTCGCGCAGGCCTCGCTCGACCTCCTTGATGAACCACGAGGTCTTGTCTTCACCCTCGGGCACCGGGAAGTCGGGCATGTAGTTGGCGCCCTCCTTCGTGGTCGTGAAGTGCACGTCGCAGCGCTCGGCGATCTCGAGGGTCGAGTCGCAGGCGCCGGGCAGCTCGCTCCACAGGGCACGCATCTCGTCCGAGGAGCGGATGTAGTAGCCGTCGCCGTCGAACTTGAATCGGTCAGGGTCATTGATGCGCGAGCCGGAGTTGATGCACAGGAGCGCGTCCTGGATCTTGCGGTCATCACGCTTGACGTAGTGCGCGTCATTCGTGGCTACGAGGGGCGCGTTCATGAGCTTGGCGATCTCGAGGACCTGCTGGTGGGTGCGCCGCTCGATGTCGATGCCGTGGTCCATGACCTCGACGTAGAAGTTCTCCGCGCCGAAAATGTCGCGCAGCTCCGCGGCCTCAGCCACGGCCTCGTCCCACTGCCCCAGGCGCAGGCGCGTCTGCACGGCGCCCGAGGGGCAGCCCGTGAACACGATGAGGCCCTCGTGGAACTGGCTGAGCAGCTCCTTGTCGGCGCGGGGCCACTTGCCGAACTGGCCGTCCGTCGAGGCGTAGGACCCCAGGCGGAAGAGGTTGTGCATGCCGGTCGTGTTGTACGCAACCAGGGTGAGGTGGTTGTAGGAGCCGCCGGCGCTCACGTCGTCGGCGCGCTGCCACGGCTCGCCCCACAGGACCTTCTGGCGGTCGAAGCGCGAGGTCCCCGGCGTCACGTACGCCTCCAGGCCGATGATCGGCTTGACGCCCGCGTTCTTGCAGTTCGTGTAGAAGTCGAAAGCACCGAAAAGATACCCGTGATCCGTCAGGCCGATCGCGGGCTGCCCGAGGCGAGCGGCCTCCTCCGCCATCGCTTTCGTCTTCGCCGCTCCGTCGAGCATCGAATACTCGGAGTGGTTGTGAAGGTGCACGAAGGAATCAGCCATGCGTCGATTCTACTGTCCGGGGCGCGCGCACCCACGGTGAACGCCCCGAGCGGAGCGGTCGTTCATCTCACGGCGTGACGGCCGCGACGAGGCCGGGGCCGGGAAGCGGGCAAGCCTCGCCATCGGGGGATCAGTTTCGCGGGTGGCGCAGCTCCTCAAGGGCATCCGCGAGATCAGCCGGGTACGGGCTGGACACGCTCATCGGCATGCCCGTGCGGGGGTGGGCGAATCCGAGGCGAACGGCGTGCAGCCACTGGCGGGTGAGCCCCAGACGCTCCGCTTGGGTGGGGTCGGCGCCATAGAAGGTATCGCCCACGCAGGGGTGACCAACGGCAGCCATGTGCACGCGGATCTGGTGGGTGCGCCCCGTCTCCAGGTGCACCTCGGTGAGCTGCGCACCCGCCATAAGCTCGAGCGTGTCGTAGTGGGTGACGGCGCGCTTACCGCCGTCGATAACGGCCATGCGCCACTCGCGCGAAGGGTGACGACCAATGGGTGCGTCAATCGTTCCCGAGGCCGGGTCGAGGTGCCCGGCCACGACGGCGTGGTACACCTTTTCGATCGTGCGTTCTTTGAACGCGCGCTTCATGACCGTGTAGGCGAGTTCGGACTTGGCGACCATCATCGCACCCGAGGTCCCCACGTCGAGCCGGTGCACGATGCCCTGGCGCTCGGGAGGGCCGTAGCTGGTGATGCGATAGCCAGCCGCTTCCAGGTTGCCCAGGACCGTGGGGCCCTCCCACCCGGGGCCGGTATGGGCGGCGACGCCGACAGGCTTGTCGACGACGACGATATCCTCGTCGTCGTACAGGATCGCCATATCGGTGACCGGCGTCGGCTTGTTCTCGGGTTCGGGGATGCTCACCTCGATGATGTCCATAGCGCCGAGGCGATCAGACTTTCCCGCGCTCACGCCGTTGATGAGGACGTGTCCCTCCCCCGCCAGTTCAGCGCAGCGCGAGCGCGACAGGCCGAGCATGCGGGCCAGAGCGGCATCGACCCTCTCACCCACGAGGGCGTCAGGGACGGGAAGCATACGCGAGCTCACTGCGCGTCCTCCTTCGAGGGCTCACGGGAGAGCGCAAGGGCCAGCAAAGGCGCCCCGAGGACGATCCAAATATCCGCAACATTGCCGACGAACCAGGTGCCGTAAGCGATGAAGTCGGTGACGTGTCCGATGCCGAAGCCAGGGTCGGCAGTCAGTCGATCGATGAGGTTGCCGACGGCACCGCCCGTCAGCAACGCGATTGCCAGCAGGGTCGACGCGCGATGAACGCGGCGAGCGAGCACGACGAGAACGCCAATGATGACGACGGTGAAAATCGTGAGAATCCAGGTCTTCCCAGCCGCGAAGGAAAAAGCGGCGCCCGAATTGTGGACGAGCCGCAAAGAAAGCCACTCCCCAATCAGAGGACGAGGCTCCTGCCCATCGAGGGCAACGCGCGCCCACATCTTCGATGTCTGGTCAGAAATAATCGCGGCCACAAATACGAGGCCCGCGTAGATCCACGTCAAACGGGAGTGGGTCGGGTGGGAGGAGTCAGCCATGGTTCCCTATCTTAAACGAGCGGCGGCGGCGCACCGCGAAGTGCACCGCCGCCGGTCAAAGCGATTGCGATCAGTTCTCGCCGTTGCCGACCTCGTTGAGGAGGGTCTCGAGGTGGCTGCGCAGGTTCGTGCGGTACTCCGCTTCGAAGGTACGCAGACCGTTGATCTTGTTCTCGAGCAGCTCGCGCTCCTGGTCGAGCTGGGAGAGCAGCGAATCCTTCTGCTTCTGAGCGTCGGAGATGATCGCGTCGCGCTCGGCGTTGGCCTCGGCGATGATCTTCGCGGCCTGCTCTTCGCCGTCGCGCACGTACTCGTCGTGGACGCGCTGGGCGAGGGCCAGCATGGAGGTGGCGGACTCCGCATCCTGCGGGCCGGTGAGGGCCGGAGCGGCGGGAGCCGGGGTCTCGACGACCGGAGCCGCAACGGGGGCGGGGGTCTCGGCCGGCGTGTAGTCGGAGTTGGACAGCTCGGCGATGCGGCGCTCAGCGGCCTCGAGCTTTTCCTTCAGATCCTGGTTCTCCATCTGCAGGGAGTAGATGGTGGAGACAACCTCGTCGAGGAACTCGTCAACCTCGTCCTGGTCGTATCCCTCGCGGAACTTGACGTACTGGAACTTCTTGTTGAGGACATCCTCGGTGGTGAGCAGGGCCATTTCTTCGCCTCTCGGTCGTTTCGATTGGACGCGCGGGAGCCGCGCGTCTGGACGACCGGGAAGGCCGCCCGCTATCACGTCACGAAAATAATAACTGAAATTGTCACACTAGCAACATCCATCACGAGAAGAGGCCCACTTTTGTGGGGCCTCTCATCTCGAGATTTAGGTACTACAGGCTCATGAAGTACAGAACATTCGCCAAACGCTGCGTAATGATGAGGACCAGGAACAAGACCATAAAACCGACATCAATCGCCATGCCGCCACCGACGCGCAGCGGCGGAACATAGCGCCCAATCCAACGAATCGGAGGATCGGTCAGCGCGTAGAGGACGTTCGCAATGACGAGCAGAATTCCCGTGGGACGCCATCCGCGCGCGAAAAACTGGCTCCAATCCAGAATGACGCGCGCGAACAGCACCATCATGTACAGGTTGATGAGGACGCTCAGCCCCCACCCGAACCAGCCGAGGATGATCACAGAGATTCTCAGCCCTGGTTGTACAGCGAGCCGCGTCGGCCCGACGTGTTGTCGCCCTGGACCTCGACGGAAGCCGGGGACAGGAGGAACACGCGGCTGGTGACGCGCTCGATAACTCCATGCAGACCGAAGGTCAGACCGGCGGCGAAGTCGACGAGGCGACGCGCCTCCTCTTCACCCATGTCGGTGAGGTTGATGATGACGGGCGTGCCATCGCGGAACGCCTCGCCGATCGTCACGGCATCGGAGTAGGCGGTGGGGTGGATCGTCACGATGCGCGTGAGGTCCTCAGCCGGCTCCTCGCGGCGAATGCTCGTCAGGGTCGGGCGGGACACGGGAGTAATGTCGGCCACGGGTGCTACCTCTTCCACCTCATCGAATTCTTCGAATTCATCGATGGGCTCCTCGGGTGAGTACCAGCCCATGAACTTACGTGCGCGTGCACCGAACGACTCGCTCATTGTTCCTCCTTCAGCCGATGCATAGCCACAAGCTACAGTTACCGGGCGGCCTCACCTCGCAGGGCGCTCGGCGCGTCGCGAGGAGGGGCGGCGGCGACCCTCATCACGGGGCATTCATCGACGAGGCCGTGGCACAGCGTGGCACGTTCACGGGACCCTCGCAGATGGGAGCCGAGGTCAGGCAGGAACGATAATCAGCGCTTGACGCCCGCACGAGGAGTCGCGGCGATAGGAGAAAAGAGAAGGGTCTTCTCGGGTACATCGCGCATCGATATCGACATCCACCCCCAAGGCTTCAAGGGACGAGGCCGCGGCATGAGGCAGGTCAAGCGCGGAGGTCCCCCAAGACGTCACAGTGCGAATGCCGGGCATGAGGGCCTCGCTCTCCTCGGCCATTCCTGCGGGCACCTCGTAGCAGCTCCCACAGATTGCCGGGCCAATGAGAGCGTCGATGGGACCGTCAGCGAGGGAGCGGATGCGCTCCACCGCACGAGCGAGGATTCCTCCGAGGAAGCCGCGCCTGCCCGCATGCACGGCCGCGACGATCTGACCGGAAGCGGCAGAAAAGACGACGGGGAGGCAGTCGGCTGTTTGAACGGCAAGGGCAGGAGCCCCCTGACAACCGCGAGCATCAATGACGACGCCATCGGCATCGACGGGACCCCACTCCCCCGGCGCTGGATGCTCGAGCGCGGCCTCGCTATCCACGTTAACGAGCTCATCGCCACACACCCGAAGAAGCTCGACCCGGATCGAGTGAGTTTGATCCATCCAGACAACGTCGCGGCCCAGCCGCTGCGCGAGTGACTGACGCCGCTCGCGGACGAGGGAGGGATCATCACCCACATGCATGCCAACGTTGCCGCATAGCGCACCGGTGCCCGGGTCCACCTCGGTAAGGTGGACCCGGGCACCGGCCCAGAGCTGTTCAGTCATCAGCGAAGGAAGGGGGGAATATCCAGCTCTTCCTTCTCGGGGGCCTCGGGGTAGACGCGAGGAACCTCGAAGGAGTGCTCGGACTCGGACTCCTCGTATTCCACGGCCGCAGGCACCTCGACGGGGGCAGGAGCAGCCTCGCGAACCGGGGCTGCCACGTCGGCGCGGTGCTGCGGGCGACGCGTGGACACCTGGCTGATGCGAGTGGTCTCGGCAGCGGGAGCCTTCGCCTCGGGAGCAGCGGGACGCTGCTGAGCGACGGGTGCTGCAACGCGGGCAGCGGTGGGACGCGACAACTGAGCGTCGGTCGCGTCGTCGAAGCCGGCAGCAATGACCGTGACACGAATCTCATCTCCGAGGGCATCGTCGATGACGTTACCGAAGATGATGTTGGCCTCGGGGTGGGCGGCCTCACGCACAAGCTGCGAAGAAGCGAAGACCTCCTGCAGGGTGAGGTCGGAGCCTCCCTGGAAGAACATGAGCACGCCGTGCGCACCGTCGATCGACGCTTCGAGCAGCGGAGACGAAATCGCGCTCTCGACAGCGCGTAGCGCGCGATCCTCGCCGGTCGCAGCGCCGATGCCCATGAGGGCCGAACCGGCATCCTTCATGACCGACTTGACGTCGTTGAAGTCCACGTTGATAAGGCCCGGCGTCGTGATCAGCTCGGTGATGCCCTGAACACCCGACAGGAGGACCTGGTCGGCAGCGCGGAAGGCATCGAGCACGGAGATATTCGCGTCGGAGATCTCCAGGAGACGATCGTTGGGGATCACGATGAGGGTATCGACCTCTTCGCGCAGCGTGGTCACGCCACCCTCGGCCTGGGCTGCACGGCGGTTACCCTCGAAGGAGAAGGGACGCGTGACGACGCCAACCGTCAGGGCGCCAGCGTCGCGGGCGATCTTGGCAACGACGGGGGCAGCGCCAGTACCGGTGCCACCACCCTCACCGGCGGTCACGAAGACCATGTCCGCACCCTCGAGCGCAGCGGTGATTTCGTCGATGTGGTCCTCGGCAGCCTTACGCCCGACCGCGGGATCCGCGCCGGCTCCCAGGCCGTGCGTCAGTTCGCGGCCGATGTCGAGCTTCGTCTCGGCATCAGACATGAGCAGAGCCTGCGCGTCAGTGTTGACCGCGATGAACTCAACGCCCTTGAGGCCGACCTCGATCATTCGGTTCACGGCGTTAACTCCGCCGCCGCCGACGCCGACGACCTTGATCACTGCCAGGTGGTTTTGCGGTGTCGCCATGGATGTCTCCCTTGCATCAGACCCTCAACCTTTAGTTGAAGGTTGATGTTTAACGTGCTTCGTGTCGGAAAGAAGTTAGGGGTCCGCGAGCGATCCTTCAAGCCAACACGCGGACAACAAAGAAGGCTTAACTGGTCACAGGGTGATTCGGCGATGACACGTCGTAGGTCGTCGCCTTCACATTCGCCAGCAACGTGGCGAGCACTCTCGCCTTTTGAGGCGCATCCGCGTTCGTTCCCCACTTGACAGTCTGACCGCCACGCAGCGTGAAACTCACCTGCGTGCCCGTCGACGTCACAGTGGCCACCTGCGAGCGCGTACTGTCATCCAGCGCACCGAGTGCAGAGGCGATATCGGCAGCGCCGACGCTGCGGTCCTCCGGCAGCGTCACCACCGGGTAGTCCCCCGCACTGGCAACCTGCTGGAACGCCACTCCCTGGTCGTCCACCAGCTGATAGCCGCCGGTGCCTGCCTCCACAGCCATAGGCGTACGCATCGTCACGGAGACGCGCAGGCTCGTCGGCCACCGACGAGTGACCGTCGCCGAACGCACCGCAACATTCGATTCGACCGCGCGCGCAACCGCAGACATGCTCAGACGCGTCAACGGCACGCCCTCAAAAGACGCAATCGACGAGCGCACGGAGTCAGCCGTCACGAGTGTGCCATCCTCACCCGAGACGATAACCGCTGACGAAGAGAACGCAAAAACCGGCGAGAAGAACGCAACCCATGCACCGCCGCCAGCCAGAGCGAGCGTCACGAGTGTGAGCGCAATACGACGCGCAACGAGCATACGACGCGCACGATGACGCTCACGCAGGCGATCGCCCAGGTCCGCCGCTTCCTCGCCTCCCAGCAGGGACGCAGCATCGGCAACCGGCAGTGGCCGGTCAACCACCGAGCGCGCGCGGCGGCGCTCCACCAGCGAGACGGGACGGCGGGTCGTTTTCTCCGCCTCCCCAACTTCCTCGGGCTCGGGCGTCGGAGCGATAATCTCGTCGAAAGCTGAGCCGGCCTCACCCGTATCAGACGGACGCTCGTCACGAGGGCGCGAGCCTCCCGGACGCCTTGGGGAAGGCGGCCTCATGCCTCCATCCGCTTCCACTCATCCAGCACGTCCGACGCGCAGTGAGTGATGGAACCAGCACCCATCGTCAGGCACACGCCACCCTCGGGGGTCAGCGAAGCGGCCAAGCGCGCGGCCTCGTGCATGTCCTCGATGTAGGACGCCCCCTCGATGCGCGACGCGATCAGCGTGGAGTCCACGCCGGGTTCGGGATCCTCGCGTGCGCCATAGATACCAGCCAGGACGACGTGGTCCGCGCCCGACAAGGCCTGCGCAAAGCGCTCGGCAAAGATACGGGTCCGCGAGTACAGGTGCGGCTGGAAGACGACGGAGACCTCACCCTCGCCGGAGACGACCTGCGCCTCGCGGATCGCAGCCTCGACCTCTGTCGGGTGATGGGCGTAGTCATCAAACAGGCGACGCGTACCAACCCGGCCGCGCGCCTCGAAGCGACGGGCCGCGCCCGTGAACTCACCCAAGCCATCAGCAATCACCTGGGGTTCGAGCCCGCACTCAATACCGGCCACCCACGCAGCAGTCGCATTGAGAACATTGTGTTCACCGGGCACTCTCAACGTCAGCGACGCGCTGCGCTCCCCCCACGTCAGGGACGCGCCGGCTCCGTGGGCCTCGACGCGTACATCGGAAATCACAACATCGGGTGCCTGGAGCGCGCGCTCCGCACGCCCATACGTCACGACGCGCAATCCTTCGCTGCGGGCAGAGTCCGCCAGACGCACAGCGCCCTCGTCCTCCGCACACGTCACCAGAAGGCCACCGGGGACCAAACGGCGAGCGAACTCGACGAAGATCTCTTCGAACTCCTCGCGCGAGTGGTATCGGTCCAGGTGATCGGGCTCCACATTCGTGACGATCTCGATCGCCGGAGAGTAATTCAGGAAGGACCCATCGGACTCGTCGGCCTCGGCAACGAACACGTCACCGGCACCCAGGTGAGCACCCGTTCCCAGCTGCGGCAGCACGCCGCCCACGGCGACGGACGGATCCAGGCCGCACGCCGACAGCGCGATCGCCAACATGCCGGACGTCGTCGTCTTTCCGTGCGCGCCAGCAACACCCACAAAGCGCATGCCCGACGCCGCCAGCGCGAGCGCCTGCGAACGGTGGATCACCAGCTGGCCGCGCTCGCGCGCAATCGCCAACTCCGGGTTGTCTTCGCGGATCGCGGTTGACACCACGACCACGGAGGCCGGGTCCACGTGCGAGGCCTCGTGCCCGACAAACGCGCGCACACCAACGGAGCGCAGATGTTCAAGAACCGCGGATTCCTCGCGGTCCGAGCCCTCCACGGTCGCACCGCGCGATACCAGCAGCTCGGCAACAACGCTCATGCCGGCACCGCCGATACCGATCAGATGAAAACGATCCTGCAGCGTCGGCTCACTCATGGCCGCCCTCCTTCACCTGTTCCAGGGCCAGATCAGCCAACGCGCGAGCCGCACCCGCGCGGCCTAGCGACTGCGAGGCGGCAGCCATGTCCGCCAGACGCGTCGAGCCCAGCAGCGGGAATACATTGCGGCGCACGAAGTCAGCCGTGAAGTCCTTATCGTCGATGAGCTGCGCTCCACCGGCGGCCACATGGTCCGACGCATTCAGGCGCTGCTCGCCGTTACCGATCGGCAGCGGCACGTACATGCAGGGCAGGCCCAAGGCCTCCATCTCGGCCACGGTTCCCGCACCCGAACGGCACACGACGAGATCCGCAACGGCCAGCGCATCCTCCATCGTGGTCAGGTAATCAATGACGTGCCAACGGTCCGACAGACCCGCTGCCTCGACGGCAGCGCGCACGGGCTCATCCTTGCCCCGGCCCGTCAAGTGCACAACCTGGGCACCCTCCGGAAGAGCATCGGCGGCCCCGGTCATCGACTCATTGACGTGCAATGCACCCAGGGAACCACCCGTGACGAGCAGCGTCGGCACATCGGGGTTCACGCCCAGACGCTCGGCAGCCTCCCGGCGCGCCTGCGCCGCCCCCTGCGCATCTTCGCGGCGGCTCGCCAGATCTGCGATTGCCGCACGCAGAGGCAGGCCCGTCACGACCGTGTTGCCGCTACGCGCACTCAGAGGGGTCGATGGGAAGGTGAGGGCGACGACCGCCGCATTGCGCGCTCCCACCTTGTTGGCCAGGCCCGGGCGAGCATTCTGCTCATGGATGACGATCGGGACACCCGCGCGCTTGGCCGCGATGTACGCGGGCGTCGACACGTAGCCTCCGAAACCAACGAGGACGTCGGCCCCTTCCAGGGCACGCGAGCAACGCTTCACGGCGTCCGAGAAACGCGACGGCAGGGTGAAGAAAGCGAGGGAAGGACGGCGCGGCAACGGCACGCGAGGAATCTCCACCAGTGGGAAGCCGGCAGCCGGAACCAGATCCGACTCCAAACCAGCCGACGTCCCCAGAACCACGACCTCGGCACCACTCTCACGTAGCTGTGCTGCTGTCGCGAGCAGAGGATTCACGTGGCCGGCGGTCCCGCCGCCAGCCATCACAACCTTGACCATAAGCGTCTCCTTTACGCGTGCGTAGCCCCAGTTTAGCGAGCCGCGCGCCGACGGGGTGCCACGCGGGGGTCGCGCCCCGCCGACGCCTCGTCCGGCCGACCGATCATCCGCATGCCTGCACGGGCGCGCGCAAACGACGCCACGACCGCGATCGCAGTGATCGTAAAGAGGAAGGATGATCCGCCGTAGGACACCAGCGGCAGCGGAACGCCGATAACAGGGCCCAGGCCCGTCACCGACAGCACGTTAATGGTCGTCTGAACGCCGATCCACGAGGCAACACCCGAAGACACGACAACGACAAACAGATCCGAGGACCCGCGGGCCACGCGAATCATGCCCCACACCAGCAGGCCCAGGCACACAAGGACAGCGAGGGTGCCAAGCAGGCCAAATTCCTCGCCGACAATCGCGAAGATGAAGTCCGTGTGGGCCGCCTGCAGGTAGTTCCACTTCTCGCGCGATGCCCCGGGGCCAAGTCCAGTCAGACCACCCGAGCCCAGCGCCCATAGCGAATGGTCGATCTGTTCGGGAGCTGACTCATCCGGCCCCTTCGACGTGCCCGGCAGGATCGCGAGGATACGACGAATACGAGTGGGGTTCGACAGAACGAGGAGCACCATCGTCGGCACAGCGAGCATGATGAGGCCGCCGAACCAGCGCTTAGGCAGGCCGGCCACCCACACGGCACCGAGAGCACCCACCGCAACAACCATCGCCGTGCCCATGTCGCGGCCGAGCATGACCGCACCCAGGGCGATCAGGATGGGAAGGCCAACAGCTACCGCCATCGTGCGCAAATCCGAGCGCTTCGACGCCGACTTCGAGACCATCAGTGCCAAGAAAACGATGAGCGCGAGCTTCAGGAATTCCGACGGCTGGGCCATAATCGGACCGATCTTCACCCAGTTCGCGTTACCGCCCTCGGAACGGCCCAACGGACTCAGGACCAGCGTCTGGAAGCCGAGCGCCCCCACAAACATGACCGGCGCGAGATAGACGAACCAGCGCTGGGGCACCAGCTGGACGATCATCGCGATCAGCAGGGAGACGACGATGATGACCAGCGGGCGTGCATACGCCGTGTAGGGGTTCTCCCCCTGCGCGATCGAGGTGACCGTTTGCGCCGAAAAACCCATCACAAGACCAAACACCGAGAGCACGATGGCCGGCAGGACGACGAGATAGTACGTCGTCACCGGATCCTCTTGACGTTCCTGGCCGGACCCGAAACGGATTCGAGGCAGCGTGACCGTCGGGATGTGCCACCCGCGCTTATTCGTCGCCACCGGCGCTCCCCCACTGGGCAGCCAGGCGCGACACCGCGTCAGCGAACGCATCGCCACGCTGACCGTAGTTGTCAAACTGATCCCACGACGCACACGCGGGTGCGAGCACGACGGTATCGCCCGGCATCGACAGCGCCACAGCCTCGTTCACGACGGAGAACATCCAGTCCTCGTGGCCGTCAACCTCTACGAAGGGAACCTGAGGGGCACCTTCCGCCAGGGCAGCGACCAGGGCAGAACGGTCCTCGCCGATAACGACGACACCGCGCAGGATCGGCTCGACCTGCGTGATGAGCTCCCTGAAATCCTGGCCCTTCGCATCGCCGCCAACAATCCAAATCGCGCTGCGAGGAGGCAGCCCCGCCAGCGAGGCGCGTGCGGCGTGAGCGTTCGTGGCCTTCGAGTCATCCACCCACGTCAGATCCGCGGCATGGGCGATGATCGCGCGGCGGTGACCTGCCGGACGGAAAGAGCGCAGCCCCTCCTCCACGGCCTCGGCCTCGACGCCGTACGCGCGGGCAAGCGCGGCAGCCGCCAGCGCATCGCACAACACGGCAGCCGACGGGTGCGCCCCGTAAGCCCCCGACAGATCGGACACGTGCGCGAGGGCAGCCGCCTGACGCGTGCGGTCCTCCACGAATGCGCGGTCGACCAGGAGCCCCTCGACGATACCGAACTGCGACACCGAGGGGGCGCCAAGCGTCAGACCGATGGCGCGCGCGCCCTCGACGACGTCCGCGTTCTCCACCATGGCCTCGACGCGGCGATCGGACGCGGGATAGATGCACGCCTTGATCGTGTTCTCGTAGACGCGGGCCTTGTCGGCCGCGTAGGCCTCGACGCTGCCGTGCCAGTCCAGGTGATCCGCGTCCACGTTCAGACATATCGACGCAAGCGGCGATACCGTGTGTGCCGTGTGCAGCTGGAAGCTCGACAGCTCAACCGCGAACACCTCGGCGTCGGAATCGATGGCCCGCGTGATCGGAGTTCCGATATTGCCGACCTCTTCGACCTTGACGCCCGCGCTTCGCAGGATCTGACCGAGCATACCCACGGTCGTGGTCTTGCCGTTCGTCCCCGTCACCGTCAGCCAGGGACGTCCCGCGTGCGGGCCCTCCTCCTGCAGACGCCAGGCGAGTTCCACCTCTCCCCACAGGTCGATTCTGCCTGCTTGCAGGCAGCAAACACAGGATGATGCGCGGGCACTCCCGGGGACACGACGACGAGGTCGGGGCCGGCCTCGATGATCGCGCTCACGAGGGCGGTCGGGTCCTGCTCAGCGTGGACATCAACATCGGCGACGTCGTCGAAGAAGAGCGACTGCCCGCCGCGCGCGTCAAACGCTCGTACCTGCCAGTCGCGGGCAAGCAATGCTCCCGCCGCGCCCTGACCGGACTTGCCCCAACCGACAACAGCAGCGAGACGACTCATCGAAGAGACACCCACTCCGCGTAGAACATACCCGCGCCGGCGACCGCGACGATCGCAGCAATCAGCCAGAAACGAATCACGATCGTGACTTCCTTCCAGCCCAGCAGCTCGAAGTGGTGATGCAAAGGAGCCATACGGAACACGCGCTTTCCGGTGGCTTTGAAGACGCCGATCTGGATGACATCCGACAGCACGACGGCCACGAACAGACCGCCGACGACGATGGCGAGCAGCTGGGTCTGCGTGAGGATCGACAGGCCGGCGACCGCGCCACCCAGTGCGAGAGCGCCCGTATCACCCATGAAGATCTGCGCAGGCGACGCGTTCCACCACAGGAAGCCCGCCAACGCACCGATCAGCGCGGCACAGAAAATCGCCAAGTCGAGAGGGTCGCGCGTCGAGTAGCAATTCGCCTGATTCGCGCCCAGCTGCGTGCATGCCTGAATACGCTGGAAGTAGGTGATGAAGGTGTAGGCCCCGAACACGAAGATGGACACACCCGCCGCGAGGCCGTCCAGGCCATCGGTCAGGTTCGTCGCGTTCGACCACGCCGTCACGATCAGGTTCGTCCAGATCAGATACAGCGCGATACCCACTCCGAGGCCAGCGAACCCCAGCGTCAGGGCCGTCGGACGAGCGAAAGAGATCGCGAGCGTACCCGCGTACTCACCGAATTCGTTCGGCATGATCAGGGTGCCCAGCGCAAAGAGCGACGCCACTGCAACTGTCCGATGATCTTCCCCGATGGGTGCAGACCGAGGGAACGCTGACGCATGATCTTGATGCCGTCATCGAGCAGGCCGATGACGCCCAAGCCTACGAACAGGAACACGAGCAGCAGGCCGGACCACGACGGTCCCGCACCGGCGACCGCTGAGCCGATCAGCCACGCGATGACGGTCGCCAGAATGATGACGACGCCACCCATCGTGGGCGTGCCACGCTTGGTCAGATGCTGGGTCGGACCGTCCTGGCGAATGAACTGACCGTATTGGTGCAGCACCAGAAAACGGATGAGCAGCGGCGTGCCCGTCACGGACAGCGCCATGGCGATAATGAACGCCGAGATAAGTCCAATCACCGGTTCGTTCCCTTCTCTCGCAGGATGTCTGCGACCTGCCACGAATGTGACCCGTAGGAGCCTTTGACGAGGATGACGGCGCCATCCACGGCGTGTTCAATCACCAGGCGCGCGGCCTGCTCGGGATCCGAGGCGACCTCACGATGAGGCACGCTTGGCGCTCCCTCTAGATAGTAGTGGGCATCCGAGCCCAGGCCAATGAGTGTGTCGACACCCGCATCGGCGATCAGCGCACCAACCTGCTCGTGCAGCGGCTGGGAGTCATCGCCCAGCTCCAGCATTTCTCCGAGAACCGCAATCTTGCGAGCGTCCGAGCCGATCGAGGCCAGCGCCGCGATGCCCGCGCGCATCGAGTCCAGGTTCGCGTTGTAGGAGTCATCGATCAAAGTGATCCCTGTGCCCTCCACGGCGAGCTCGTGCACGTCCATGCGGTGAGGGCTCAGCGCACGGGCGCTCGACAGGACCGCGGCCACGGTCTCCAGGCCGACACCGAGGGTCAGCGCACCGGCAGCAGCGGCCAGCGCGTTCGCCACGTGGTGCCGTCCGACGATCTTCAGGTCGATCTGCGCCTGGCCCTGAGGGGCCACAAGAGTGAAAGAAGCACGATCCGCACGATCGAGGCGCACGTCGAGCGCACGCACGTCGGCGCGAGGATCGCCCGAGGCGGAGAATCGAATCACCTCACCTGTTGCCAGAGGTGCCATTGCCTCGACGTTCGGGTCATCGGTGTTGAGGATGACCGGACCGCCCGGGCGGGTTCCCTTGATGAGCTCGGCCTTCGCAGCCGCAACGCCTTCGAAACCACCGAAGCCACCCACGTGGGCGTGGCCCACGCACAGCTCGATGGCCACGTCGGGCGCGACGATGTCCGTCAGGTAGGTGATGTGGCCGGGGCCAGAAGCACCCATCTCGAGAACGAGGTGACGCGTCGTTTCATCTGCCAGGAGAACGGTCAGCGGCAGACCGACCTCGTTGTTAAAGGAAAGCTTGGGGGCCACCGTCGGCCCGTCCTCATTCATGATCTGGAGCAGCAGGTCCTTCGTCGTCGTCTTGCCCACCGAACCCGTCATGGCAATGACGTCAAGGTATCCCCCGCTGCGCAGCTTGTCGACGTGTGCCCGCGCCAGGGCTCCCAGCGCTTCGGTCGAATCATGCACGACGATCTGAGCCACGGCCTCGTCGACTTCATGCTCAACGATGACAGCAACGGCACCGCGCTCGACGGCGCCCGACACGAAAGAGTGTCCGTCGGCGGCCTCGCCGCGACGCGCGACGTAGAGCGATCCCTCGGCCGCCTCACGCGAGTCGGTAACCACCGGGCCTGTCACGAGTACATCGGGACCGACCAAGCGACCCGACACTGCCTCAGCAATCCACTGCGCTGATGCCTGCATGTTCTACTCCTTCAGACTCACGGCGTCGTCGGATACAGGTTAGCGGACGACGTGGAGGCGGGGATACCCAGGTTGCCGACGGCGGTGCGCGCAATGTCGCCAAACAGCGGCGCCGACGAATCGGATGAGACCGACGCCACCCTCGGGTTGTAGAGCACGACCGCGATCGCCAGACGCGGAGCGTCTGCGGGAATGATGCCGGCAGTCGTCGACACAAGGCCCGATGCGCCGTCAATGATCGTTTCAGCGGTACCGGTCTTGACACCCACTCGGTAGCCCGGCACCTTCGCCGCCCCTGCGGTACCCAGATCATCTTCGACGACGGACTCCATCATGGTGAGCAGCTGCGAGGCCGCCGTTGCGTCCATCGCCTGCACCGGCTGGCTCGTGTCGGGAACCTCGACCGTTCCATCCGCGTTCGTCCAGGACTTCACGATATGCGGGGCGATGCGCACTCCCCCATTCGCGATCGTCGCCATCGCGGATGCCTCCTGCATCGCAGTGATCGCGTAGGCCTGACCGAACATCGTCACGTAGCGGTCACGGCCCTGCCACTGATCCGAACTGCGCATCAAGCCAGCGGACTCGCCGGGCAGCTCAATGCCCGTCTCCTGACCGAAACCGAAAGCGCGCATCATGGAGTAGCGCTGCTCATCACTCATCGTCTGACCGATCAAGACGGTGCCGGTATTTGACGACTCCGCAAGAACGCCCGTCGCCGTCAGAGTCTCGCCATCATGCTCATGGAAATCAGTGATGGGACCGCCCGCGTCGGGCAGATCCAGGGCGTAGGGCACCTGGAAGACACTGGTGGGCGTGATCGTGCCCTGGTTGAGGGCTGCGCCCACGGTAACGAGCTTGCCCACGGAACCGGGCTCGAAGGTGTCCTGAACGGCATGCACCTTCTGGGGGTTAGCGTTGTCGGGTTCCTTGGAGTTCGAATCCGCCATCACGAGCACGTGACCCGTTGCCACGTCCTCGATGACGACCGCTCCCCAGTCGGCCTGGTGCTTCGCTACACGCGCATCCAGCAGGTCCTGGACCTGATGCTGCAGGTCAGCGTGCAACGTGAGCTCCACGTTGCCACCGTTCTTCGGCTCAACGGTCGTCTTCTTGCCGCCGGGCATCACCGCACCATTGGGCGCAATCTCGAAGGCCTGCGCGCCGGGAGTACCCGTGAGCAGCGCGTCGAACTGGGCCTCCATGCCAGAGGAGCCCTGCCCCTCGGCGTTGACCGTCCCAATAACGGGGGCTGCCACGTTGCCGTTGGGGTATTCGCGCTCGAAGACGGACTCCCACTCAATGCCGTAGATGTCAAGCTTGCGGATCTCACGATAGGACACCGCATCCACGTTGCGCTTGATGTACACGTAGGTGGAGTCACCCAGCATCATGCCGCCAAGCTCCGCCTCGTTCATGCCGAGGATGGGAGCCAGGAGGCGCGCCGCTTCCGCAGGACCACGACCGACCTCGTTACCGTCATCGTCGCGGTGAACGAAGGCACGAATGTTCACCTGGTTGACGGCGATGTCGTACGTCTGGATTGAGTTCGCCAGGACGACGCCCGTCGCGTCGGTGATCGTGCCGCGCGCAGCAGCGACCTCCGTCGAGGAGGTACGCACGCGCTGGCCCTGAGCGGCCAGAGACGGCCCCTCGATGATCTGCAACTGAACCAAGCGCACGCCACAGATACACAGGGCACCGACAAGGATGCCTACGATCCATCGCGAACGGGTAATGACGGTATCCATAGGTACTCGCCTTCCGGGTTACTTCGCGGGAGTCCCAGCCTCGACGGTACCAGTTTCGAGGGTAATGAAGCCCGACTTACCCGCGGGCACCATTCCGTTTGCCTTCGCAGCCTTCTCGAGCTCCGTCGGCGAGGCCTTGCGATCCAGTTCCGCGCGCATCGTCCACGACTGGGCCTCCAGCTCGTTGAGGACGAGCTGCTGCTCGCGAATCTCGAACGAGGTCTGAGCCATGCGCGTATTGAGAACCATCGACACGACAACGGAGGCCACAGCGACGGCCACGAAGAGCATGAGGATCGCGGCGACCGAACGGCGAGGACGGGTTCCCTCGACGATGCGCAGCTCATGGGCCTCTTCGCGGCGCAGCTCGGGACGCGCTGCAGGACGTGCCTTCGCAGTTGCTGCACTCATGAGAGGTCCTTCCATTCGCGGATGAGTTCCGCACCGCGCAGTCGCACGGATGCGGATCGGGGGTTGTGGTCTTGTTCGGCCTGATCGGCCTTGTTTGCGCCCTTCGTCAGCAGGCGCAGGCTGGGAGCCATCTCCTCGGGGATGATCGGCAGTCCGGGAGGAGCGCTACTGGTCGACCCGCGACGCAGAACATCCTTGACTATCCGGTCCTCGAGACTCTGGTAGGACTCCACGACCAGGCGTCCACCCACTCGTAGGCTTCCAAGGGCCCTGGGAAGCGCCCGTTCGAGGATGGTCAGCTCGTCGTTGACGGCGACGCGCAACGCCTGGAAGGTACGCTTGGCAGGGTTACCGCCGGTGCGCCGCGCGGGGGCGGGGATCGCCTCACGGATAATGTCCACGAGCTCCCCGGTGCGCGTGATCGGCGCAGTATCGCGGCGACGGATGATGAGCCGAGCGATGCGCGGCGCAAATTTCTCTTCGCCGTAGGTGCGCAGGATTCGGATCAGTTCACCTTCCGAGGCCGTGGCCAGCAGATCGGCTGCACTGGGACCGGTGGTTGAATCCATCCGCATATCGAGGGGCGCATCCTTGGAGTACGCGAAGCCACGCTCGGCCTCGTCGAGCTGCAGGGAGGACACACCCAGGTCCATGAGGATGCCGTCCACGCGCCCACCCTGACCGAGCTGGTCCTCGACCGCCTCATCGATGTTGTCGTAGGTGGTATGGACCGCGCGGAAACGCGTCCCAAAACGCTCAAGGCGCTCAGAGGCGAGGGCGATCGCCTGAGGGTCGCGGTCGATGCCGATGACCGTCAGGTTCTCGAAGCGCTCGAGCGCACCCTCGGTATGTCCACCCATCCCCAGGGTGCCATCCACGAGGACAGCGTCGGGACGATCAATCGCGGGGGCCAGCATATCGAGGCACTCCGTGAGGAGTACGGGAACGTGGCGTTCGCTCGCGGGGCGCGACAAATCGCGCACCGAGTCCGATGCATCGCGCATGCCGTGCCTCCTTTACGTCTCTTGCGATCCGTGCACCCAGGTCCCCCACCGTGCTCCGCCATCGGGGAAGTGATGTCGGAACAGCGGGCGGAGACCTGAGAACACGGGTCAGAACATTCCCGGAATGATCTCTTCCGCTGTATTGGAGAAGACCTCTTCCTGAACCGCGAGGTAGTCGCGCCAAGCCGAGGCGTTCCAGATTTCGGCTCGCGATCCCGCGCCAATGACGGCGAGTTCGCGATCCAGACCCGCATACGCACGCAGGTCCGCGGGGACGCTAATGCGCCCCTGCTTGTCCGGAATCTCCTTATAGGCTCCCGAGAGCATCACGCGGATCCAGTCACGCGCCTGCTTGGACGACAGGGGCGCGCGGCGCAGTTCCGCGGTCATGTTCTCGAATTCCGCGGCAGGGAATGCATAGATGCAGTGCTCTTGGCCGCGAGTGAGGACGATTCCACCCTCCATGTCCTCGCGAAAGCGCGCAGGCAGGAACATGCGACCCTTGTCGTCGAGCTTGGGCTCGTACGTACCGAGGAACATGTCACCGCCCTCCCCTGTTCGGAACTTTCCCCCACTTTAACCCACCACACCCCATGTTTACACAAAAACTTACGGCGTGGCGTGAAAAACAGAGACCAGAAACGGCTTGGTTTCAGGGAAAAATTCAGGTGGAGAAAAGTGGAGGAAATCTTGGACACATTTACCTCGTCACCCCCCAACAACACCTCTCACCACTGGCCACACCATCGGATAAAGGAGGGCATTTTCATTGCAATCACAATGTTTTCACGAGGTTTGGGCGCACTCAGAGAACAGCGCCACCCTCTCAGGGAGGACAGTGGGGAGCAGGGTGGGGAACCCCGGGGAGCAAGGTGGGGAGCAAGGTGGGGAGCGCGGTGGGGAACCCCGGGGAGCAGGGTGGGGAACCTCGGGGAGCAAGGTGGGGAGCGCGGTGGGGAACACCGGGGAGCAAGGTGGGGAGCGCGGTGGGGAACCCCAGGGAGCACGGTGGGGAGCGGGGTGGAGGAACGCCCAGCGGTTCACACAACACCACGGAGCAGGGAATCTCAGGCGGATCCGGAGGATCTTCTCAGCCCGCAACCGCATTCGACATATGAAGAGAGTGGGGCGCCCCGGTCTCCCGGCGCGCCCCACTTCGTCAGCTGTGTGCGTACGACGTCAGTCGTTGTCCTTGCGATTATCCCAGCGTCGTTCCTGATCCTGGATGAAGGAATCCCAACCGCCACTCTCGTTCTTCTTGTCGGCGGCGGACTTCTCGGCGGCACTCGCCTTGCCCCCGGGCCGCGACAGCGCATAGAGCACACCGGCGACGGTCAGAGCAAAACCGGCGACCCCCAGGAGGATCGACAGCACGGAGTATCCCAGAGAGACGGCGGCAACCAGAACGATCATACCCAGGACGGCGCCCGTCAGGCCGAGCGCGATGCGCCGCGGACCACGAGGTGCCGCAGGTGCCTCAGATTCAAGTTCGTCAGAGACAGGGGCAGACATTTGCGAGGCCAACGCCGGGTCTTCCTCGCGCAGAGATGCTTCCATCTGCTCAAGGATTTTCTTCTCATACTCGGTGAGAGCCATTGGGCGCCCCTTTCACATGGGTGTTACCGACAGCTTAGCGCGTCCACGATGCCAGAGACTAACTGGCCTTACAGGAGGGTCCCCTGCTGCGGCTCGCCGCCACCCACACCTGGCCCATCCGTGCCCGGGCTTCGTCGGTCAGAGGAAACCTCAGCGGAGGACGCCTGCCGGTCATCGGCGCCGAAGGACCGCCTCTCGGGTGTTTTCTTACCGAGCAGGGTGGCCGGAGCGAGCGCGCCCGCGCCAAACTTCGTGCGGATCTGATCCATCGCCCGTTCCGAAGCAGCCGGGCGCTCGTCACGATCCAGAGTGACGGCCACTCCCCCCGGAGCGTGCCTGCAGCCCCTCGACGCGCACACCAAACAGGCGCACCCCACCAATTGGCATGTCCTCGCGCGCAAAGAGCTCACGCGCGGCCCTCGCGATATCTCGTCCCGTGTCCGTGGGAGCTACAAGGCTCACACTGCGCGTGATCGTATGAAAGTCGGCGCCGCGCATCTTGATCCCAATTGTCCACCCAACGACCCCACCCGCGCGCAGTCGGCGCGCGCAATCGTGTGAGGCCGCCAGGATGAATTCCTCGATCTGCGCCCGCGAGCGCACGTCCTCCTCGAAGGTGCGTTCCATGCCAACAGATTTTTCGGTGCGCGCGGGGGCCACCGGGCGCGGATCGATGCCCCACGCGAGGTCGTGCAGGTGATGGGCGGAGGCGACTCCAAGGAGCTTCGTCAGGCGCGCGAGGGGCGCGTGGGCGAGGTCGCCGATCGTATCAATTCCTTCGCGGTCGAGAATCGCTCCGGTACGTCCGCCCACTCCCCACAGGGCCCCCACGGGTAGGCCGTGGAGGAACCCGACGGTTGCCTCGTGCGGGATGAGCAGCAGGCCATCGGGTTTTGCGTGCGAGGAGGCGATCTTCGCCACCGACTTGGTCGAGGCGATGCCGACGGAGGCGGGAAGGCCAACGCTGTCGCGGATGCGCGTGCGGATGAGGGTCGCGATCTCGAGAGGCGATCCGAGGCGCCGCCTCGCCCCGGACACGTCGAGGAAGGCCTCGTCGATGGAGACCTGCTCCAGCGCGGGAGTGATTGTCGCGAGGATCCCCATTACTTCCTGTGAATAGCGCCGATACAGGCCGTGGCTGCCGGGGACGAAAGCCGCGTGGGGACACAGGGCGCGGGCGCGCGAGGTGGGCATGCCGGCGCGCACGCCCAGGGCGCGGGCCTCGTAGGTGGCGGAGGTGACAACCCCGCGTCCGGACGTGCCGCCCACGATGATGGGGCGGCCAACGAGGCTGGGGTCCTCGCGCATCTCGACCTGGGCGAAGAAGGAGTCCATGTCAACGTGGAGGATCGGGGTGGCAGAGTCGTCCGAACCCCAGTCGCGTTTGGCGCGCGCGTCCCTGGGAGCGTTTGACATATCACCTCCTGTGCCTGTGGCCGTCGTCGATGGTTACAGTGTCCACCATGGCACGCTCATCTTCGTCACGCGACATCTCCTTCGACACGGATTTCGGCTCGGCGCGTATCCGGTGGGACGGTCCGCGCGCGACGCTGTTCCTGGGAGACGTGGAGTCGTCGGCGGTCGACACGTCCGACCCCACCTACCTGGAGTTTGAGTACATGCAGCACATGGATGCCGTCGTGTCCTCGCTGTGGGAGCCGCAGGAGCGTTTCCGCGCGCTTCACGTGGGTGGCGCGGCGTGCGCGCTCGCTTGCGCCTGGTCGGCGTCGCACCCGCAGTCCCGCCACGTCGCCGTCGAGGTTGATCGCCTGCTTGCCGAACAGGTACGCGAGCACTTTCCCATCCCCAAGGCCCCGCAGGTCAAGATCCGCGTTGGAGACGGGCGCGCAGTCCTTGATCAGACACGCGAGGATTCTTTCGACGTCATCGTGCGCGATGCGTTCGCGTCGGGGGTCACCCCCGATCACCTGCGCACGCGTGAGTGCGCGCAGCGGGCACGCGCAGCACTCACCGCTCGGGGCATCTACCTGGTGAACTGCGCACACGGCGGACCGGCTAACGCGCGCCAGGACATCGCGGCGCTGCAAGAAGTCTTCCCCTTCGTGGCGTCCATCCAGGACCCGAAGGTCGGGCGGAGTGGACGCCGCGGCAACGTCGTCGCCCTGGCGAGCGCCACAGACATCGTCGACGTTGATCGCATCGATCGCGCCTGCGCACGCTGGCGCTTCCGGCGCGCATCACGCGTCCTCGGGACCTGGAACGGTGGGTGGCTGGAACTCCCGCGCTCACGGACGCGCAGGCGGGGTATCCGCAGGCCGACTAACGAGGCTGTGGCGCGCAGGCGGAGACACGCCCTCAGGGCATGGGCTCAGCCCGCCGCCGGCGCCGCTCTCTTAGGCGCGGTGACGCGGAGAGGAAGGACCGGGACCCTCTCCCCTGCGGCGTGCCTCGACGCGAGCGAGAACGTCTTCGAGGGTGTCGGGCTTGGCGGGTTCCTCGACCTCTTCGGCGCGCGGCGCGCGCTGGACGGACTCGATTTCTTCATCCTGGGCGCGAGAGACCTGCGCGAGGTAGGCCTCAATGACGTCACCGATATCCTTCGGGGTCTTCTCCTCGGCGCCGGTCGCGGGAGGCTGCCCCATGCCGGGAAGCGGGATCGCCCCTGCGCCACCAGTCCACGCATCGAAATGTTCTTCGAGGGCGGACACGGTATGCGAGATCTCTGGGTTTCCCTCGACGAGCTTCTCGATGCTCTCCTGATCCTGGGCGGCCCCCTGTTCGAGATCACCGACAGGCAGCGACAGGTCCGCAAACTTGGCAAAGGAGGTCAAGAGGGCCGAGGATGCGGCCGGGTAGCCGGTGTCCGCCATGTAATACGGCACCGCCCCGAGCAGCGCGAGCCCGCCGATTCCCTGCTGTCCCATGCGGATCTGCATGAAGGTGGACAGCGGCGAGGGGAACTGCATGTGATTCGAGATCGCGTTGGACCCCGACGGCAGGAGCGACTCGTCCGTCGCCTGGACGTGGACGGGCGTGGGACGCGTGTGCGGCACGCCGGAGGGAACACCGTGCAGCGAGAAGGTGATCTCCACACCCGCGCGTTCGCAGATGTCGCGAATCGCGGCAGTGAAAGACTCCCAGTGAGCATCCGGCTCCGCACCATGCAGGACCAGGATCGGATTGCCCATATCGTCTTCGACGAGGTCGAGGACAGTCTGCGGCATCACCATGTCCGGGGAGGACACCCAGTTATCCACGGTGACGATAGGCCGATGCGAGCGGTAGTCCATGAGCGTGTCGGCATCAAACGTGGCGACTCGCTCGTTATGCAGGGAACGCAGCAGCTGTCGGATCGCCATGCGCCCCGCCGCTCCGGCGTCAATCGCCCCATCGAAATGAATGAGGAGAATCTTCGCCTTCGCACCGGCGGCGGGACCGTCGGCATACAGGTCAGTGGCGTTAATACTCACGTCTCCTCCTCATACTCATTCTTCTGCCTCATGTCTAACGTACCCGTGACGCACCCGCCACGTCACGCGGGAATCAATTTTGAGCTTGGGGCGAAGTCGCGCACACGCGCCGGACAGTGGAAGCGCCGACGACAAAAGTAGGGGACAATAGAGGGCCACAGAAACGAGGAGGAGCCATGGCCACGAGCACTCATGACGAGTCGTCGACCGACCTTCCGTTGCCCGAACAGGATTTCGTCGACCGCGCCTACGAGCGCCTGGATGCGCTGCGGGCTTCCTACCGCGAGCGCCAAGGACGCGTTCACTCCACCCACGGCGTCGGTAATGCGCAGGGTTGGACTGAACGTGAGGCCCTGTCTGCTCACCTGGGGGAGATGGCTGCTCGCCTCGAAGGCGTAGAGGAACGCCTCGTGTTCGGCCGCCTCGACATGGTGGATCAGTCGGTACGTCACGTGGGTCGTCTGTCACTGTCACACGAGGACGGCACTCCCCTCCTCGTGGACTGGCGCGCACCCGCCGCACGTCCCTTCTACCAGGCCACCTCGGCCGAGCCGGACGGCGTCGTACGCCGCCGACATATTTCCACGCGCGACCGTCGAGTTACCGGCCTGGAGGACGAGCTGCTGGACGCATCGAACGCGTCGGGCCTGGAACTCCAGGGCGAGGGTGCCCTCATGCATGCGCTGAGCGAGGCCCGCGACGGCCGCATGGGCGACATCGTCGCCACCATTCAGTCCGAGCAGGACCGCATCATTCGTGCGTCCGATAAGGGCCTCATGGTGGTGCAGGGCGGCCCCGGCACCGGTAAGACGGCGGTCGCCCTCCACCGCATCGCGTACCTGCTCTACGCCCATCGCGAGCGCCTCGAGCGTTCGGGTGTCCTCCTCGTCGGCCCCTCACGTCTGTTCCTGCGCTACATCGAGCAGGTCCTGCCGTCGCTCGGTGAGACGGGTGTCGTCTCGGTGACGCTGGGCGACCTGGTGCCGGGAGTGAACGCTCGCGTGAGCGAGGACGAGGCCGTGGCGCGGATCAAGGGCCTGCCCGCGTGGGCGAAGATCGTCAAGGAAGCCGTGCGCGCGCTGGCCAAGCTCCCCGACGGCGACCAGGTGCTGCGCGTGTGGAACCGCGAGGTGACGCTGACGCGCGCCGACGTGGAAGCGGCGAGACGCCGGGCGAAGCGCTCGGGACGCCCCCACAACGTGGCGCGTGAGTCGTTTGCGCGCGAGCTCATGGATGTACTCGCCCTGCGCCTGGCACGCGAGGCCGGGGACGCGGACTCCGAGGGCGGCGTCGATCCCGAGGTCAAGCGCTCCTGGCTCGTCGAAATCCGCGATTCCGTGGACTGCAGACGTGCGATCAACACGGCGTGGATGCCGACGAGCGCACAGACGCTGCTGCGTCGCCTCTACGCTCGTCCCGAGGTGCTGGCGGCGGCAAACCGCAAGGCCGGTTCCCCCCTGCGTCCCGACGAACTCGCTGCCCTCGTACGCCCCCGCTCGGCGCCGTGGACGGTGTCGGACGTGCCGATCCTGGATGAGTGCGAGGAACTGCTCGGCCCCATGCCGTCTTCTTCCTCCTCGTCGCGTGAGGCCGACGCGGGAGCGATCGAGCGTGCCCGCGAGGCAATCGAGGCCCAGAACCTGGGCGGCGGCATCGTCACCGCCCAGATGCTCGCCGAGCAGGTGGCCGGGCAGGACACCTGGACGCCACTGTCCGAGCGCGCCGCCAAGGACCGCACGTGGGCGTACGGCCACATCGTGGTCGACGAGGCGCAGGAGCTCTCTCCCATGGCCTGGCGCGCTCTGCTGCGCCGCTGCCCCTCCCGTTCGTTCACGGTCGTGGGAGACCTCGATCAACGGCGTGGGAATAAGCGCCCGCCGACGTGGGAGAAGGCACTCGGCCCTGCGGCCCGCGCCCTGGCGGCCGAGTACGCACTGACGGTCTCGTACCGCACGCCCGCGACCCTCACGACCCTTGCAGAAGGTGTCGTTGCGCGCGCCGGCGTCCCCGTCCTCTACCCGATGACTGCCGTGCGCGACGTCGAGGATTGCTACCGCGTCACCCACGTGGACGCGCCCGAGGACGCCCCGGCCTCGTCGAAGGACAACAGCCCCCTGTGGCGCGCCGTCGCCCAAGCCCAGCGCGAGGCCGAGGAGCGTCTCGATCGCGAGGCGGGGACCTCCCGCGGCCGCATCGCCCTCATTGTCGGCAACGAACGCGCCCGCGCGTGGGGAGCCGACGTGGACGGCGAGACAGCCCTCTCCGAGCGCGTCAGCCTCCTGTCGGCCGTTGCTTCCAAGGGCCTCGAGTTCGACTCCGTCATCCTCGTCGAACCCGCGGAGATCCTCAGCGACGGCGTCGGCGACCTCTTCGTCGCCCTCACCCGCGCCACCCATGACGTGCACGTCGTCCACTGCACTCCCCTGCCCGCCGGCATGGAAGAATGGTAGGAGCAACCACACCCTGACACCGCATGTCGCTTTGTGCCCCCGTCTGCCATGATGGGGGCATGACACGCGCACTGCTCCTGGAAAACCCGCACGACGTCGCCGACGATATTTTCGCCAAGTTCGGCATCGAGGTCACCCGCGTGACGGGTGCCCTGTCCGAAGACGACCTGATCGACGCACTCGAAGGCGTGGACTACCTGGGCCTGCGTTCCAAGACCGAGGTCACCGAACGCGTGCTGCGCGCACGCCCCGACCTCAAGGCCATCGGCGCCTTCTGCATCGGCACAAACCAGATCGACCTGGCGACGGCTACCGAGATGGGCGTCGCCGTGTTTAACGCTCCCTACTCCAACACGCGCTCCGTCGTCGAGCTCGCCATCGGCGAGATCATCGACCTCTCGCGCCGCGTCACCGTCAAGAACTCGCGCCTGCACCGCGGCGTATGGGACAAGAGCGCGGACGGCGCCCACGAGGTGCGTGGTCACACCCTCGGCATCATCGGCTACGGCAACATCGGCACCCAGCTCTCCGTCCTCGCCGAGGCCATGGGTCTCAACGTCATCTTCTACGACGCAGCCGAGCGCCTTGCCCTGGGCAACGCGACGCAGATGCCAACCATGGAGGCCGTTCTACGCGAAGCCGACATCATCTCCGTGCACGTGGACGGCCAGGAATCCAACACGAACCTCATCGGACGCGTCGAGTTCGAGCTCATGAAGCCCGGTGCCCTGTTCATTAACCTGTCTCGCGGTCACGTCGTCGACGTTGATGCGCTGCACGCCGCGCTCGTGTCCGGTCACCTGGGCGGTGCGGCCATCGACGTGTTCCCCGAGGAGCCACGCGCCAACGGCGACCCCTTCGACTCGCCCCTGGCAACCCTCGACAACGTCATCCTCACGCCCCACATCGGGGGTTCGACAGAGGAGGCGCAGTACGACATCGGTCGCTTCGTGGCCGCCAAGATCGGCGAGTACCAGGCCAGTGGCTCCACGGACATGAGCGTGAACCTGCCGAACCTGACGATGAATATCGGCAAGCGCTCGCGCTACCGCGTGCGCCTCATCCACCGCAACGTGCCCGGCGTCATGGCACGCGTCAACCAGATCTTCGCCTCCTCCGAGGCGAACGTCGACGCCCAGATCCTGGCCACTATGGACGAGGTCGGCTATGTGCTCACCGACATTTCGGCTGGGCTTGGACGCGAGGCGCTCGAGGAGCTCAGCCACCTGCCTGAAACGGTCCGTCTGATCGCGACGCCGCTATAAAACTGTCGCATTCATCGCGTTTCCACCTGGTCAACGGGCACTGCGGTTACGGTATCGTAGGTATATCGTTTCCAAAGGAGGACAGATGGACCTCACGTCGCAGCTGCGCGGCCTGTACGCGCCCGGTGTTGCCTACGAGATCGCAACCCCCGAGCGCCCCATCCCAGAGATGGTTCTGGAGGTTGCTTCGCGCTACCCGGAGCGCGCTGCCATCGACTTTTTCGCACGCCAGCTCACCTACACCGAGCTAGCCGAGGACATGCGTCGGGCCGCGGGAGCGCTCCATCAAGCGGGGGTCCACCCCGGAGACCGGGTTGCCCTCGTCATGCCGAATTGCCCGCAGCACGCGGTCGCCGTCCTCGGCACAATGCTGCTGGGCGCTGTCGTCGTCGAACATAACCCCCTGGCACCCTCGGGCGAGCTGGAGGGAGAGTACGCACGCCACGGCGCGCGCGTCACCATCGCCTGGTCGAAGTCCCTGGAGAAACTCACCTTCCTCGGGCGCGGCCACACCACCTTTTCGATGGACCTGACGACGGCTCTGCCCACGGCCTCGCGCCTGGCCCTCAAGCTGCCGATCAAGGCCGCACGCGAGAAGCGCGATCAGCTGTCAAGTCCGCGCCCCGGCTGGGCACGCTCCTGGACACGAGCCATGCGCTCGGCCACCCCTTGGCAGGGCAGTTGCCCGTCCACCATGGACGACGTCGCTCTCCTCATCCACACGGGCGGCACGACGGGCGTGCCGAAGGCCGCCGCTCTCACGCACGCCAACCTCATGGCGAACGTCGAGGAATCGATCGCGTGGGTTCCCGTCCTCCACGAGGGTGCCGAGGTGTTCTACTGCATCCTGCCCCTCTTCCACGCCTTCGGCTTCACAATCGGCTTCCTGGCGGGCCTGCGTCTGGGCGCGACAATCGCCATGTTCCCCAAGTTCGATACGGCCATGGTCCTGGCGGCGCAGCGTCGCCTGCCGTGCACCTTCTTCCTGGGTGTTCCGCCCATGTACGAGCGTCTCCTGGCAGCAGCGGAGAGCACGAACGTGGACCTGTCGTCCATCCATTTCTCCCTCTCGGGCGCAATGCCCCTGTCGGCATCCTTGGCCGATCAGTGGGAACAGGCGACCGGCGGCCTGATGATCGAGGGCTACGGCATGACCGAAGCCTCGCCGATTCTTCTCGGCTCCCCCCTCGCTTCTTCGCGCGCACGCGGCGCACTCGGCATCCCCTTCCCCTCCACCCAGGTGAAGATCGTGGATCCGGAGAATCCGAGCCGTGAAGTTCCCGAGGGCGAGGTCGGTGAACTCATCGCGCGCGGCCCTCAGGTGTTCTCTGGCTACTGGAACCAGGACGATGAAACCGCCGAGGTGTTCACGCAGGACGGCTGGCTGCGCACCGGTGACCTGGTCCAGGTGCGCGACGGCTTCATCTACATGGCCGACCGCCGCAAGGAAATGATCAACTCCTCCGGATTCAACGTCTACCCCTCGCAGGTCGAAGAGGCCGTACGCTCAATGCCCGGCGTCCTCGACGTCGCGGCCGTCGGCGTGCCCGCCGGCGAGTCTGGCGAAGACGTCGTCGCAGCGGTTGTGCTCGAGGCTGGCGCGTCCGTGACGCTCACCGACCTGCGCAAGTGGGCAGAGAAATCCCTCGCCCACTACGCTCTCCCCCGTCAGATCGTCGTCATGACCGAGCTGCCTCGCTCGCAGCTCGGCAAGGTCATGCGTAAAAAGGTACGCGAGCAGATCATGGGCGCGCAGGCGGCAGCGACGGATGCCGTGGCGGGTGCGCGCGAGGCCGTGGCGGGTGCGCGCGAGGCTGTGTCCGAGAAGGTCGCCGAAGCACGTGACGCCGCTTCCGAGGCCATGGCCGGAGCCCGCGAGTCCATGTCCGAGAAGGTGGCCGAGGCACGAGAGGCGGCATCCGAAGCAGTGGCAGGGGCCCGCGGGGCTGTCTCCGATGCCGTCGCAGGGGCCCGCGAGTCCATGTCCGAGGCTGTCGCAGGGGTTCGCGGAGCAATGAACGATGAGCAGCCGCATCCCGCTGCTGACAAGCAGGTCGACAGCTCGGATGCGGCTGAGCAGGCGCGCGAGCACTAGCCGTACCTGACAAGACAGATGAAAAAGTGCCCGGTTCCCTATTCGGGGACCGGGCGCTTCTCATGTCATGCAATCATTCATCTCCGAGCAGCGTCGGCGCATGAGAGACGGAACGCTTGCGCGGGGCGCGAGCCTTGCGAGGCTTCTTTGTGGGCGCGGCGGCAGGAGGCGCGGTATCGGCCGCGACCTCGGGGATGCCGGATGCAGCCCCAGCACCCTGAGAGCGCTCACGCAACGCATGAATGGCCTGCTCAAAATCGTCGAGGGTATCAAACTGGCGATAGACCGAAGCGAAGCGCAGGTAGGCGATGACATCCAGGTCCCTCAGGAACGGCAGAATCGCCTGACCAACCTCGTTCGTCGACACGTTAGAGACGCCGGTGGAGCGCAGCTGTTCCTCCACCTGTTGAGCAAGGATCGCGAGCTGATCGTCCGATACAGGTCTGCCCTGGCAGGCCTTCTTAACGCCCGAGACGACCTTGTTACGGGAGAATGACTCGACAACGCCGGAGCGCTTGACAACCTGGAAGGATGACGTTTCAAGCGTCGTAAAACGCTTCTTACAGTGCGTGCACTCACGACGGCGTCGAATCGAGGCGCCGTCGTCCGCGATGCGCGTATCGACGACGCGCGAATCCGGGTTATGACAGAAAGGGCAGTGCACCCCTCAACGGTACACGTTCAGACACCCATCTGTCACAGGAGTCCCACGCGTCACCGTCATCGGACAGGAACGATGACACGCTGCCCCGGCTGCAGAGCTCCCTCAACATCATTGAGGCGCTCAATATCAGCCACAACCTCTTCGAGCGGACGATCCGTCTTCACATTCTGCGCAAGCGACCACACGGAGTCACCACTGACAACAGCCTTCGTGACCGTCGGGCCATCGTAGGCAGCGGGCTGGATGGCCAGACCAAGGGCGCCGGCACCCACGGAGAGCACGAGCGTCGCAAGCGCGCCCGCAACAACACCGCGGCGAGAGGAGCGGGCGCGAGTACGCGGCGCAGCAGGAGCACGCAGGAATGACGGATCGTCACCGCGCTGAGCATCGAGACGACGACGCGCAGACGGAGCGGTGGAGATGTCACGAACGGTCGCCAGCGGCGCCTCCTCAACAGGACGAAGCGGAGAGCGACGCGCAGGGAACGAGACGGCAGTCTGCGTTGCAACGGGAACACTCATGAGAACCTCCAGAAAACTCAATCGAACATCTGTTCGTCGAACACCTGTACGATATCACGCCCTGCGCACAATGTCGAGGCACACTCGAACATATGTTTCATTTTGCGTGAAATCGGCTTATCCTTGACGTATCCAGTGGACACTGAGCCATGCACATCTGCGTCCACCCCGATGCGAAGGAGAGGCCATGACGGAGCGCTCGATCAGCGATCGACACCGTGCGATCTTGCGAGTTATCAACGAAAAGCTGGCGTCGAGCGGCTTTCCTCCCTCTGTGCGCGAGATCGCATCCGCAGTCGGTTTGGCTTCACCGTCGACGGTGAAGCACCACCTCGATGCACTCGAGGCCGACGGGTACCTGGTCCGCGAGCCCGGTCTGCCTCGCGCCCTCGATCTCACCGATCGGGCGCGCGCCGAGCTCGGCATCGCTCCGTCGTCGCAGCCTTCCGAGAAGGTTGTTCGTATCGAGGTCCCCGTCTCTCACGTGGAAGAGGAGGGCACGGCGATTCCGCTTGTGGGCCGTATCGCCGCCGGCGCCCCCATCACGGCGGAACAGCACGTGGAGGACGTATTCCGCCTCCCTACGTCCATGACCGGTCACGGTGATCTGTTCATGCTCGAAGTTAGCGGCGAGTCGATGGTCGATGCGGGCATCTTCGACGGGGACTACGTTGTCATCCGCTCGCAAAACGAGGCACGCAATGGCGAGTTTGTGGCAGCCATGATCGACGGGGAAGCGACGGTCAAGGAACTCTCCATCACGGGCGGTCACGTATGGCTACTCCCCCACAACCAGGACTACTCCCCCATCCCCGGCGACGAAGCCACCATCCTGGGCAAGGTCGTGACCGTTATCCGTTCTCTCTGACGCACCGCATAAGACAGTGGCACCACCCAACAAGGGTGGTGCCACTGTCTTATGCGAATGAGAGTCAGAAGCCCAGGTCGCGGGCAACCTGACGCAGGCGCTGGGCCGATGCGGTCAGGCCGTCGCGCTCGTTGAGCGTGAGCGGCGGGTTCAGGACGCGTCCGGCACCGTCGCGGCCGACGATCGTCGGGGCAGCCATGACCACGTCAGAGATGCCCTCCCAGTCATCGAGCAGCGTCGAGATGGTGAGGACACGCTGCTCATCACGCAGCACCGCACCTGCGATGTTCGCGGCAGACAGGCCGATCGCGTAGTTCGTCGCACCCTTGCCCTCGATGATCTTGTATGCGGACTGGACGACCTCCTGTGCAATGGAGTTACGCAGAGCCGAGTCGAATACACCACCGGACAGCGTCGGGCCCCACTGGGACAGCGGGACGTTGCCGATCTCGGCGCTGGACCACAGCGCAACCTCGGAATCGCCGTGCTCGCCGGCCACGTAGGCGTGGATGTTCTGGGTGGCCACACCGGTCTCACGCGAGACCAGGTAGCGCAGGCGGGACGTGTCGAGCACCGTGCCGGATCCGAAGACCTGGTTGCGAGGCAGACCCGTAAGCTTCAGTGCCACGTAGGTGACGACGTCAACGGGGTTCGTAACGAACATGAAGCGGGCATCCGGAGCCACGTTCTGCAGGTTCGGCACGATCTTCTTCATGAGGTTGACGGTCGAGCCGGCCAGCTCCAGGCGGGACTGCCCGGGCTGCTGCTTCGCACCAGCCGTGACGATGATCAGGTCGGCGCCACGAACGATCTCAACGTCATCCGAGCCCTCGATCGAGCCGGCCGGCGTGAACTGGATGCCGTGGGCCATGTCGAGGGCTTCGGCCTCAACCTTGGCTTTGTTGATGTCCTGAAGAACAATCGAACGGGCGTCGCCGCGCATCGCACAGGCGTACGCGACCGCCGTGCCAACGGCACCGGCACCGATGATGGCGATCTTGGAAGGACGTCCGGAGGACTTTGACGGGTACAGGGTCTGCGCTTTGTTTTCCACGAGTGTCTCCTAGAGTCTGCGGGCACCTTTATTGTCTCAGATAGGGGCCCGTACGCGCCCGTTATCTGCACGACGTTTTACTGGCTCGAGGAGCACCCGTCCCTACTGGTCAGAACCCTTCGCGAGGCGTCGCAGGGCGCCGCGAACAACGTCCGGATCCGTCGTCGGCCACATGGCGGGCAGGGAACGCATGATGAAGCCGCCATAGCGCTTGGTCACCACGCGCGGATCGAGGATCGCCACGACGCCCCGGTCGTCGGTCGAGCGCAGGAGGCGCCCCAACCCCTGGGCCATCATGAGCGCCGCATGCGTGAGCGAGACCGACACGAAACCGTTACCGCCCCGGCGCTCGACATCGATCGAGCGGGCGCGCGAGACGGGATCATCCGGGCGCGGGAACGGGATCTTGTCGATGACGACAAGGCGGCAGGCATCCCCCGCGACGTCGACGCCCTGCCACAGGGACATCGTGCCGACCAGGCACGAGTCGCGTTCCTCGCGGAACCGCTGGATCAGCTGCGCCAGGGTCTCTTCGCCCTGCAGGTAGACGGTCAGGTCCGTGCGCTCGCGCAGGGCCTGCGCTCCCGCCATTGCCCCGCGTCGCGATGCGAACAGGGCGAGCATTCCGCCGCCCGAGGCCTGCGCCAGTTCCACGAGCTCGTCGAGCAGCTCCTCGGAGGGGCCGTCTCGCCCCGGCAGAGGCAGATGGGTTGCCACATAGCGGATTCCCTGGCGAGCGTGGTCGAAGGGAGATCCAACGTCGATGCCGTGCCACGGCACCCCGGAGATAGCCATGCCAGCCTGGGCGGCAATGAAGTCAAAGTTTCCACCGATCGCGAGGGTCGCGGAGGTGAGGATCGCCGGTCGTTCACCGATGCCGGTTCCACCGATCGCCGCCGATACGTCGAGGGGCCCCACCGTCAGTCGCGCATTGTCCGATTCATCCTTCGTGATGTAGGCGATCGACTGGTCGGGGTCTCGTCCCCACGCGTCAAGAGCTCCGATCAGCTCATCGATAGCGGCGCGGGCCAGGAGCTTGGCGGCGGGTTCTCCCTGCGCCTCGGAGACCTCGTGGCTGGCGCGACGGGCCGCGCCGTCCAGCACGATCATCGCGTCGATAAGGGCGCCCGGCCGGTATTCCAAGAGCCCCGCTTCCAAGGGGGACATGGCCGCGCCCAGCCCGGCCCCGGCCTCGTCCAGGTCGGTGGAATCGACCGAGAGATTCGAGCGCAGAGAGCGGGCCACGCGGCTCACGCGGGCGACCGTCAGGTCGGCCGCAGCCTGCGAGCGCACGCGGTCGGCCAGCTCGTGGGCTTCGTCGATGACGACGGCGTCGTACTCGCCAAAGAGTTCGCCCTCGCCGCACGCGTTGATACCGAAGAGGGAGTGGTTCGTGACGACGACGTCCGCCTCCGCGGCCTCCAGGCGAGCTGCCTGCGCGAAGCACTCGTCGATGAGCGGGCAGTGCTTGCCCAGGCACTCGGGTTTGGCGACCGAGGCGTGGTGCCAGGCGCGATCCGAGACACCCGGAACCAGGTCGTCGCGATCCCCCGTCGTGGTCTCGCTGATCCACTCGCGGATGCGCAGGATCTCCTTGCCGAGCTCGCCCGTCGGGCCAACGCTCATGTCCCGGTCCTCAAACAGGGTGCCCTCGGTGGGGTACCCGCCGTCCAGCTTGTGCAGGCACGCGTAGTTCGACCAGCCTTTGAGCACCGCGACCTTCAGGCGCGCACCCGTCTGTGAGGCGACCGCGTCGACGACCACCGGGGCGTCCTTGACGAGGATCTGGCGCTGCAGCGCGAGGGTCGCCGTCGAGACCACCCCGCGCACGCCGTTCGTCGCACAGTGCGTCAGCAGCGGAACCAGGTAGCCCACGGACTTGCCCGTGCCCGTGCCCGCCTGCACGAGAAGATGCTGGCGGTCCTCCAGGGCAGCGGCGCCTTCGGCGACCATCGAGGCCTGCCCCTCGCGGGGGGACCCGCCCATCCGGGCGACGACCGCGTCGAGAACGCGACCCGAGGCCTCGACCAGGTCCGCGCTCACTCCCCGCTCACCGCCGCGTCACCCACGGTGCCGCCCACCGCCACGCGGGCGATGACGGCGGCCAGGGCCTCGTCGACACGCGCAACGATCCGCGTACCCGTCTCGACGTACTCCTCGCGCTCGACGTCGCCCTCCTCGTGAATGCGGTGCACGAGGGAGCCGGCCGAGTACGGCAGGATCACGTCGACGGCCACGCGAGGCCGGGGCAGCATGTCTTCGAGGGCGGCGCGCAGAGCCTCCACGCCCCAGCCGGTGTGGGCGCTCAGCGGAACAGCGTTCGGGAAGACGGTGCGCAGCAGGGCGATCTGCTCAGGCGAGGCCAGGTCGGCCTTGTTCAGAGCGATCAGCTCCGGAATGTCCGAGGCTCCCTCGATCGTGTCGATGACCGAGCGCACGGCCTCCACCTGAGAGACAGGGTCAGGATGGGCGGCGTCCACGACGTGCAAGATGATGTCGGCCTGGCCGACCTCCTCCAGGGTCGAGCGGAATGCCTCGACCAGCTGGGTGGGCAGGTTACGCACGAAGCCGACCGTGTCGGTGAGGGTGTACTCGCGACCGTCCGCGGCGCGCGCACGGCGCACCGTCGGGTCCAGCGTCGCAAACAGCGCATCCTGGACGAGGACACCCGCGTCCGTCAAGCGATTGAGCAGCGTCGACTTGCCCGCATTCGTGTACCCGGCGATGGCCACCGACGGCACTCCCCCACGGCGGCGCGAGTTGCGCTGCGTACGGCGCGCCGGTTCCATGCGCGCGATGTCCGCGCGCAGCTTCGCCATGCGCGTGCGGATGCGGCGACGGTCCAGCTCGATCTTGGTCTCACCGGGGCCCCTGGAACCGATACCCGCGCCGCCCGCGACGCGGCCGCCGGCCTGACGGGACATCGACTCACCCCATCCGCGCAGGCGCGGCAGCAGGTACTCGAGCTGCGCGAGCTCGACCTGTGCCTTGCCCTCACGGGACTTGGCATGCTGGGCGAAAATGTCGAGGATGAGGGCCGTGCGGTCGACGACCTTGGCGTCGACGACGTCCTCCAGCCCACGACGCTGCGAGGGAGCCAGCTCCTCGTCAACGATGACGGTGTCGGCCTCGACGCTGCGCACGATGTCGGCCAGCTCGCGGGCCTTGCCAGACCCCAGGTAGGTTGCGGGGTCGGGCTTCATGCGACGCTGGATGATGCCGTCGAGCACGCGCGAACCGGCGGTCTCCGCGAGCGCGGCCAGCTCACGCAGCGAGTTCTCCGCCTCTTCCTCGCTCTGCGTGGTGCGCAGGCCCACGAGCACGACCTTTTCGAGTCGCACCTGGCGGTATTCGACCTCGGAGATGTCCTCACGGTCAGAGGCGCCTGTGTCGACGCGGCGCGTGCCCGCACGGGCCTCGCGCTCAAGGGCACCAGCGTCCTGGGAGGTGTCCTGACCCGACGTCGATGCGAGCGCCGTTCCCGAGCGCGCGAGGATACGCGCGACAACGTCGTTGACGCGCTGGTCGCGCTCCTCTTTCGAAGAGTCCGCACCTGTGTGGGTCGTGTCCATAACCATCCTTTTCGTGGGGGATTCTAGTGTCGCACGCGCCGCCCCCATCTGCGCCTGCGCGCGCGGGCGCGATAGGCTTTCTTCCGTGGACGAACAGTATTTCACCGACTCTTCCCCTGCGAGCGCGGAGGAGATCCGCACGATCGAGGTGAGCGCCCGCGGCTTCGACCTGTCGATGCGTGTATCGTCGCGCGTGTTTTCGGGCTCTAAGCTCGATCTGGGCACGCGTCAGCTCCTGGAGATCGCCCCGGATCTGCCCGAGGCCGGGACCTTCCTGGACCTGGGTTGCGGGTGGGGTCCGATTGCGACGATCATGTCGTTGGAGTCCCCGAACGCTGCCGTGTGGGCGGTGGACGTGAACTCTCGCGCGGTGGATCTGACGCAGCGTAACGCGCAGTCCAACGGGGCGAACGGCGTGCGAGCCCTCAAGGCCGAGGAGGCGCTGGCCTCCTCGCAGCAGACAGACACGCTTTTCGACGCCATCTGGTCGAACCCGCCCGTGCGCATCGGCAAGGATGCGATGCACGAGATGCTGCTGGCATGGCTGGGCAGGCTTGCCACCACCGGCGTCGCCTACCTGGTCGTCCAGCGCAACCTGGGCGCGGATTCGCTCATCACGTGGCTGAACGGCCAGGGCTTCCAGGCCTCGAAGTACGCGTCCAAGAAGGGCTTCCGTATCATCGAGGTCCGCCCCGCCTGACGCGTTCTTCGTCATCGACGAGGCCGAGGCCTCGTCACGTTCCCCGGTGCCTTTTCTGGGGACCGGTCTCAGGGCAGGCGGATCTCGGCGACTCGGGTCGCGGGTCCGGTGAGGAACACCGATGCGTCCGTGATGCGGGGGCTCTCTCCCGTCCAGTCGATGACGCCGTCGAGGCCGACGATGACCGTTCCGCCCGGAATATCCACGACCCACTGGGTGGGGGCTTCGGGGCCGCGTCGCAGGGCGGTGGCGAGGGCCGCCGCGCAGCACCCGGTTCCGCATGCCTGGGTCTCCCCCACGCCTCGCTCCAGCACGCGCATCGCGATGTGTCCGCTCTCCGCACCGGCTTCGGTCAGGTCGACGACCAGCTCGAGGTTGGTTCCAGCCTGGGGTGCCGGGTCGTAGGAGGGACGCTGTGCCTGCGGGATCTGGGAGACGTCAACGGTCGGCAGGAAAACCTCGCGCAGGGTTTCCTCGTCGGCAAGTTCGACGACCGTGTGCGGGTTGGGCATGTCCACCCAGATACCGCCCAACACGCCGTCGATGCCCGGGACTCGCACGTCGATCGTCTCGCGCGCCGGAGACGCCGCCGGACCCATGTCGACACGGTAGCTCGCCCCCTGCCCCTCGTCCTCCGATTCGGGGGTCACGCGCTTGATGCCGCCGCGCGTAGCCACATCCAGCGTCTGTCCAACCGGCAGATCCACGAGGCCCTCGCGACGCAGGTGATCAACGAAGACACGCACGCCGTTGCCGCACATCTCAGCCTTCGAGCCATCCGCGTTGCGGTAGTCCATGAACCACAGGCCGTCACGTTCAACGGCCCGGATAAAGCCATCCGCACCGATCCCGAAGGCCGGCGAGCACAGCGTCGCAACCTCGACCTCGCTGGGGTCGTAGTCGTCGTATTGGTCCGTGGCGACGACGAAGGAATTACCGGCACCGTGGGCCTTGACGACGCGGGCGTGGGCGGGCAGCTGCGTGTTCATCATGGCTCCACCGTAGCCCCCGGCTCCCGGGCGCGCAGCCCCCGCCCGTGTTACGAGCGTCCCAGGGTGGCCTCGGCCTCGCGCTGCGTCAGCTCGACGACGTGGCGCACCACGGCCTCGTTCGAGTCGAAACTCTCCACGTCCAGCCAGTGCACGCGAGGATCCGGTCGCAGCCACTTGACCTGGCGGCGTGCCAGCTGACGCGTGGCCAGCGCGATCGACTCCACGGCCTCGTCCTCACTCATCTGCCCGTCGATGACGGCAAGCGCCTGGGCGTACCCCGTCGCGCGCGACGCGGTCTTCGCCTCGCGCAGGCCCACATCGATGAGGGCGCGCACCTCCTCGATGAGGCCACCGTCCATCATGGCGCGGGTACGCACCGCGATGCGCTCGTCGAGTTCCTCCATCGGGCGACGCAGCGCCACCATGAGTGAGGGTGCCACGAACTCGTGGCGCGGCATGGATGCCGAATAGGGCCGCCCGGTCAGCTCGATGACCTCGAGGGCGCGGATAATCCGGCGGGCGTTGTGCGGGTCGATACGCTCGGCCGAGAGCGGGTCCAGCTGGGTGAGGCGATCATGCAGGCCGCGCGACCCCATCGGTCCCTCAGCTTCTTCTTCGAGGCGAGCGCGCACGGCCGGGTCCGTACCCGGGAACTCGATGACATCCAGGAGGGCGCGCTGGTACAGGCCGGAGCCTCCCGCGACCACCGCGACGCCCCCGCGCGCATGAATGCCCGCCACGTCGGCGCGCGCGTGCTTCTGGTAGGCGGCCACCGATGCCTCATCCCGAACCTCAAGCACATCGATCTGGTGATGGGCGATCCCTCGGCGTTCCTCCACCGGGGTCTTCGCCGTCCCCACATCCATGCCGCGGTAGAGCTGCAGGGCGTCCGCGGAGACGATCTCACCCGCGCTTTGGGCCCCCAGCGCCTCCGGAAGCACGCAAGCCAGCTCCAGGGCCAGGTCCGATTTGCCCGAGGCCGTGGGCCCCACAACCGCGCACACAACGTCCGACGCGCGCCTCACCGATGTCTCCATGGCCACCAGTGTACGGGTGCCTCCCACAGATACCACCCAACAACGGCTAGGCTTAAGACCATGAGCACAACTGACACTCCCCCGGTCATTCTCGACCGGGTCATCAAAGCGGTCGAGGCCGTCGGACTCATTCCGTTCATCGCCTTCACCGGGCAGGTCGCCGCGATCCTGCCCAACCGCACCGTCCGCATCGCCGTGCCCGAGGGACACCCCATCCAGGGAGTCGCGGACTACCCGCGCTTCTTCGACCCCTCACACGCCGACGCCATCGCCTCCGCGGTGCGCCGCCTCAATGCGTCGACCTACCTGCCGAAGATCACCTCCGTCACGACCGAGACCGGCGCCATCGCCTGCACCTGCAGCACACCTTCAACTGGGTCGTGGGAGCTACGGACGCGCAGGTACAGGCCGAGGTCTCCCAGTTCATCATGGCCTCCGTCGCCATGATGAACCAGCTCGACATCATGTTCCCCGACCAGTGGACCAAGGAGGGCTCCAATGCCTGAGTGGAAGAGCTTCACCTTCGGCGATGACGGCGAGGCCAAGGCCTCACCGCTGCCCGCCCCCGCCGCTCCCTCCCCCGCGATGGAAGCCGACGAGTACGCCGCCAAGTGGGGCACCGAGGTGTCCGAGCTGACGATCGAGCGCATCGAAAAGGTGCTCGAGGGCGATGGCCTGCCGCACGGTTCGAATGAGTTCATCGCCGTCACCCAGCTGGAGGACGTGCAGTTCCAGATTCATCGCGAGCCCGCAGACGCCCCCTGGGCGCAGATCGAGACGCGCATTGCTGTGCCCGGCGAGGGGCACACGGAGATCTCCCTGCAGGAAAAGGCGAACCAATGGAACAACGCCCACCTGCAGCCGACCGTCTTTCCGATCGAAGATGGCGATGGCTGGGCCCTGATGGCCGCGTCGCGTTTCTTCGTCGGCGAGGGCCTGTCGGATCGCCAGATCCACGCGATGCTGCGCCGCGGCCTGATCATCGGCCTGTCCGCCGCTCAGGAAGTCCCCGCGCTCTTTGGTGAGGGTGCCGAGGAGTAAGCCTCCGGCTCGACGTAGATGAGTAGTGCCCCGTTCCTCCAACTGGAGGAGCGGGGCACTCTCGGTTGAGTGTGCGCCGACTACATGCGAAGGCGCGGCAGGCACCGCGTGTGCGGAGAGGTCTAGGTTCTAGTGGTGGTTGCAACGGATCTTGGTGAAGGAGTTCGTTGTGGCTGGTGTTGGTCGTGTTTTTCAGGGGTTTGAGTACCCCTCCCGTCGTGAGGCGTGTCAGGCTCGGCATCGGGAGTATGTCCGGGCTCTTGCTGATGGTTTGAACTTCACGCAGGCAGCTCATGCTGTTGGGGTCTCGAAGCGGACAGGCAAGGTCTGGCGTAATGGCCGGACTCGCTCAAGTGGACGGTGTGAGCGAGCCAGTATCGCTCCTCAGGCCCATTGGTACCGTCTGTACATGAAATGCCAACCGCATCGGATCAGTAAACGGTTCTTGTCGCTCAAGGAACGCATGCTCATCTTCGGATGGCGCGTTGAAGGGCTCTCTATTCGTGATATCGCTCGACAGTTAGGGCGTTCGCCCTCGACTGTGAGCCGGGAGCTCAGACGCAATGGGATTACATCCACGTGCTACAACCCCTACATCGCTCACATGCGAGCAGGCAAACGTCTCACACGTCCTAAAGCACGCAAATGCGCCAATCCTCGCTTGTGGGGCATCATCTGGGACAAGCTTCAGCGCAGATGGAGCCCAGAACAGATTTGCGCATACTTGCGCATGCGTTTCCCGCATAATCAGAGCATGAACCCGTGCGTGGAGACGATCTACCAGTCCATCTTCGTCCAAGCCAAAGGCACACTCCGCAAAGAGATCGCTTCCCTCATGCGCCAAGGACGCGCTCGCAGGCGCCCAGCCGCATACTCTCGCCAGGTACGACCACGATTCAAGGACCCCATGGTGATGATCAGCGAACGGCCCGCCAGTGTGGAAGACCGGGCGCTCCCTGGCCACTGGGAAGGCGACTTGATCATCGGAGCCAAAGGACAATCCGCGGTCGGTACGCTCGTGGAACGCTCGACCCGGTACACGCTGCTGCTCTACTTGCCCAATGGACATACAGCTACTGAAGTCCAAGATGCCATTATCGACAAGCTCGCAGACGTGCCCCATTCCTTGCGCCTGTCACTGACCTGGGACCAGGGAAGCGAGCTGGCCCAACACCGCAAGATCGGTTCACAGCTGGGCCTTGACGTGTACTTCTGTGACCCACACTCACCCTGGCAACGCGGCACCAACGAGAACACAAACGGGCTCCTGCGCCAATACATGCCCAAAGGAACCGATCTGTCACTCCTGACCGAAGCAGACCTGGACGCCATCGCCGACCAACTCAACGACCGTCCACGCAAAACGCTAAACTGGGATACACCCAAGCAGCGACTTGAGCTGCTGCTCAGGGCATAACACGTGTTGCAACCACCCCTAGAATCTGCCAGGGCCACGGGTCGCATAGGGGGGGCTCGAATCGACCCGCACTACCGAGAGTGCTCCCGCATGCCGATCGTCTCGCCGTCGTGACGATCGCCACGACACAAAAGTAACGCAGGAGTCCCACGTCACACATCGGTTTGCGTCGGACATTTTCCCGTTTGTCACACTGTCAAACGATCAAACGTGCAGCGCTCGCCGCGCAGGGTACCTCGGTACGCGTGAGCCTCCCCGAGCACACGGCTCGGGGAGGCTCACAACAGTGCAGGTCAGGGTCAGCTCGGGGCACCCACGCGCAGCGTGGGGATACCCAGCGACACCGTGGTGTCAGGCTCGTCCTTGGCTTGACGCGCCTCCCATGCGTCTCCCGCACGCGTGCGGCGCACCTCGAACAGGCCACCCTGCGCACCCGAGTCGGCGATCAGGTGGTGCGGCGCGCCGTAGGTGACCGTCGCGCGGATCATGTCGCCCGGGCGCGGACGATCGGCCTCGGCGAGACCGTCGGGCAGCGCGACGTGCACGAGGCGGTTGTCGCGGGCGCGGCCCGAGATACGGTGTGTGGCGCCATCCTTACGGCCATCACCCTCGGAGACGAGGACCTCGACCTCGGTCCCGGCCAGCGCGGCGTTATCCTCCGCGCAGATACGCTCCTGGAGCTTGATGAGGCGCTGGTAGCGCTCGAGCGCCACGTCGTCCGGCACCTGGTCCTCGCGGTCCGCCGCGGGCGTGCCCGGGCGCGGAGAGTAGAGGAACGTGAAGGCGGAGGAGAAACGTGCCTGCTCGACGACGTCGAGGGTCGCCTGGAAGTCCTCTTCCGTCTCGCCAGGGAAGCCGACGATGATGTCCGTCGTGATCGCAGCCTCCGGGATAGCGGCGCGCACGCGCTCCAAAATGCCCATGAAACGCTCGCGGCGGTAAGAGCGGCGCATCTGACGCAGGATCGCATCGGAACCCGACTGCAGGGGCATGTGCAGGCTCGGCATGACCGTGGGCGTCTCCGCCATTGCAGCGATCACGTCGTCTGTGAAGGCCGCGGGATGGGGCGAGGTGAAGCGCACGCGCTCGATGCCCTCGACGCGGCCCACGGCGCGCAGCAGGTCAGCAAACGCACCGCGCTCGCCGAAGCCCACGCCGTAGGAGTTGACGTTCTGGCCCAGCAGGGTCACCTCGATGGCACCCTGGGAGGCGACGGCCTCGACCTCGGCGAGAATGTCGCCGGGACGGCGGTCACGTTCCTTGCCGCGCAGGTGCGGGACGATGCAGAACGTGCAGGTGTTGTTGCAGCCCACGGAGATCGACACCCACGCGGCGTACGCGCTCTCGCGATGGGTGGGCAGGGTCGACGGGAAGACCTTGAGGGATTCCTCGATCTCGACGGCGGCCGCACGGTTATGCTCGGCGCGGCGCAGGAGGGCTGGGAGCACGTCAATGTTGTGCGTGCCAAAGACGGCGTCGACCCACGGCGCCTTTTCCACGATGCCGTCGCGCATCTGCTGGGCGAGGCAGCCGCCAACCGCAATCTGCATGCCGGGGCGCTTACGCTTGACCGCAGCGAGCTGGCCGAGATTACCGAAAAGACGGGTCGCGGCGTTCTCGCGCACGGAGCAGGTGTTGATGACGATAACGTCGGCGCCCATGTCGCCGGCATCAGTCGCGCGGGCGGCAGCCTCGGGGACCTTCTCAACGGGGACGAGGCCGGCCTGCTCCAGCAGACCCGCCATGCGTTCGGAGTCGTGTTCGTTCATCTGGCAGCCGAGCGTGCGCACCGCGTAGGTGCGAGGCAGCGCGGTGCCGTCCTGCATCATCGTATTCATCGCATTGAAGTTTAGTCGTCAGCCACTGTGGCGGCGAAGTCGAGCACGTCACGCACGAGAGCGAGAGCTGCGCCAATCGCACCCGCACGCACGGCCGCGCGATCACCGCCCAGGTGCAGGAGGCGGTGCTCCTCCCCCGTCGGGTGCGAGCAGGCGATGTGGACGGTCCCCGCTTCGAATCCGTCGGCAGGGCCGGGACCTGCAACCCCCGTCGTTGACAGGCCGATATCCGCACCGAACAGCGAGCGCGCCCCGCGAGCCATTTGGCGAGCGACCTGCTCGTCCACCGGACCCGTCGCCGCCAGCTGACTCTCCGAGACACCCAGCACCGAGGCCTTCGTGTCGACCGCGTAGGTGCAAGCTCCGCCACGCACCACGTGAGAGGCGCCGGGCACGTCCACGAGGCGCGCAACGAGACCACCGCCCGTCAGCGACTCCGCCGTCGCGATCGTCAGCCCACGCACCGTCAGCTCGCCTATCAGCTGGGCGAGCTCCACGTCGCTCATCTCGGTCACAGTCCCCACTGCCAGCCCTCCTCCGCGTTCTGGTCCTCACTGCCCCACGCATCGAGGGCCTCGCGCACTGCCGCGGCCGCGACAGACGGCGAATATCCCTTGCGGGCAAGCATGGAACTCAGTCTACGGTAGGCCGTCTCACGGGGAATGCCCGCGAGAGAACGCCGTTTGCGGGCCACCAGCTGAGCCGCACGCTCCGCCTCGTCGTCCCGATCAATCTGGGTCAGGGCACGCTCGATGGTCGCTGAGTCGAGCCCCTTGCGCACGAGGACCTCGCGCAGTGCTCGACCGGACGCACCCGTGCCGGAAAAGCGAGAACGGACGAGCGCATCCGCGTAGGCCTGATCATCGACGAGGCCGACAGCCTCCAGGCGGTCGACAACTTCGACGGCTAGTTCAGAGCTGAAACCACGCCCCTCGATCGCGCTGGTCAACTCCGAACGAGAGCACGCACGCGCGTCGAGCTTACGCAGGGCGACTTCACGCGCAGCCTCGATCGCCGCCGTACCCGTCAGGGCTGCGTTGCGTTCACGGGCGCGCGCGAGCCTCTCGCCCGGGGAGGAACGCCTGCGGCGCTCCTCCCCCAGCTCGGGATTATCTTCGGGATCCAGATAGCGGACCACGACTCAGAAGCCCGCGTCCTCATCAGGATCGATGTCGGGCACGTCCTGGGACGCCTGATCCGGGTCCGGGGCCTCGCCGATGCCCAGGGAGACGAGGATCTTCTGCTCGATCTCGTTGGCCAGCTCGGGATTGTCCACGAGGAACTGGCGCACGTTCTCCTTGCCCTGGCCCAGCTGATCGTCCCCGTAGGTGAACCAGGAGCCGGACTTGCGCACGATACCGGCCTCGACACCCATGTCGATGATCGAGCCTTCGCGTGAGATGCCCTTGCCGTAGACGATATCGAACTCAGCCTGCTTGAAAGGCGGGGCCATCTTGTTCTTGACGACCTTGGCGCGCGTGCGGTTACCGACGGGTGCGCCGGCTTCCTTGAGGGTCTCGATGCGGCGCACGTCGATGCGCACCGAGGCGTAGAACTTCAGGGCCTTACCGCCAGTCGTGGTCTCCGGGGAGCCGAAGAAGACGCCGATCTTTTCGCGCAGCTGGTTGATAAAGATCGCGGTGGTGCCGGTGGCGGACAGGGCGCCCGTGATCTTACGCAGGGCCTGGCTCATGAGGCGGGCCTGCAAACCGACGTGGGAGTCGCCCATCTCACCTTCGATTTCGGCCTTGGGCACGAGGGCCGCGACGGAGTCAATGACGATGATGTCGATGCCGCCCGAGCGGATCAGCATGTCGGCGATCTCGAGGGCCTGCTCGCCCGTATCGGGCTGAGAGACCAGGAGGGAGTCGGTGTCCACGCCCAGGGCACGCGCGTAGACGGGATCGAGGGCGTGCTCAGCGTCGATGAATGCGGCGTTGCCGCCGACCTTCTGGGCGTTGGCGACGGCGTGCAGAGCGACCGTGGTCTTACCGGAGGACTCGGGGCCGTAGACCTCGATGACACGGCCGCGCGGGAGGCCGCCGATGCCGAGGGCGACGTCGAGCGCGAGGGAACCCGTGGGAATCACCTGCACGGGCGGACGGTTGTCATCGCCCAGGCGCATGACGGAGCCCTTACCAAACTGCTTGTCGATCTGCGACAGGGCGACTTCGAGCGCCTTATTACGATCATTGGTCGCGGGCTTTGCGGCGGGTGCTTTACGGGCTGCCATGGTGATCCTTTCGTCTGCGGCCTCTCCGGCCTGCGGGTGTCCTGGCCTGGAATGCCACCCCTCTCCGAGGCGACATGACGAGTATGCGACCGGCCATCGTCATCTGCGTCCCGCGCACGCCACCCCTGTGGATGACACGCCTCGGAGCGTCGTCGCCCACAAGCTTAAATGGAACACATGTTCGACTGCTGTTCGACACGCCGTCTACGCAACTTGCAGGTATCGATCACAGGAATCGATATGGCAGAGGTTCAGCGCCCTCGCTCGCGCGGATCCACGCGATGAATCCAGCGCGCATCCTCGCGCCCGGTTTCCACGCACAGGGTTGCCCAGACCTCGTCCGGCTTAACGCCGGCGGACAGGGCGTCGCGCGCGGTGGCCCCCAGAGAGGCGAGGTACAGATCGGAAACATACGAGCGGCCGAGGGCCGACCCGAAGGTCGCCTCGACCGCCTCGTAAAACTCAGAGTGCTTCACGCGTCAGGAAATCAGCGTGACGGGCATGATGTCGTCGGGCACCGCGTCGGGGATGACTGCGCCGTCGATGATCGCCATGCGCTCGGAAACCTCGCGCAGCACGAACCACAGCGGCACGCGCAGAGCCGAGGTAATGGCCTCGAGCAGTTCCGAGGACGCTTCCTTCTGCCCGCGCTCAACCTCGGACAGGTAACCGAGGGAGACCTGGGCCTCAGAAGAGACTTCGCGCAGGGTACGACCCTGGCGCTGGCGAATGCCACGCAGAACATCGCCCAGCTCGCTGCGCAGCAGCGGGGTTTCGCTCAGTGTCTTTTCCATAGTGTTACTGTAGCCGTTCTGTTTCGAGGGACGCATTGTTAGTTCGCGCATCGAAACGCTGTGACGTTCCGTTTTTATTCCTCGCGATACATTCATACCCGTACAACGCGAGCCCTATCAGGTTTATTCCCCGGTGAGTCGATTAGCGTATGGGTTGCGTCACCCGCACTCAACTCTGGACGTGCTGACCCGCGAGACTTCGCTTCGGCGACTCAATTGCGGCGTCCTGGGTGGCATTCTCCTCAGGGGCCAACACCTCGGCCTCACCCGCAGAGGGACCACGCATGAGGCGCACCCCCTCGATCACGTACATGACACCCGAGTAGAGCGTCAGCGCGAGAGCGACGCCTGCGAGGGCCATACCCAGTTGTATCACCAGGACCACCCACCACTCGTTGGCATCGGAAAGATCCTTGAAGTGCGCCCACGGGATCAGTAGCACACCGAGGGCCACGATCTGCATGAAGGTCTTCAGCTTGCCCGCCTGATTCGCGGACACGACGACGCCGCGGCGCAGGAAGAAGGCACGCATCGCGGTGATACCCAGCTCGCGCACCGCGATAAGGATCGTCACCCACCATGGCAGGAATCCCTGGTAGGACAGCAGGCCGAAGCCGCACAGGGTCAGAGCCTTGTCGGCGATGGGATCGGCGATGCGACCGAAGTCGGTGATCTGCCCCCACGAGCGCGCGAGCTCGCCGTCGAAGCGGTCCGTGATCGCGGCGACGGCGAAGACGACGAATGCCGCCCACAGCGCGCTCCACGACTGACTTTGGAGGCCAAGGACCACGAACACCGGAACGAGAACCAGGCGCAAAACGGTCAGCGCGTTAGGCAGGTTCACCACGGGAACCTTGCTGTCTCGCTGCACGCGCGACACGTTATCGCTCATGACCCGTTCCTTTCCTCTCAGCGGCCCGTGAGCTGCCAAGCGTCCTCGTTGTCCTCGGGCTCTTCATCGACCCAGTCGGGCGAAGACCCACCAAAGTTATGTCCAGAGTACGGGTCAACCCCGCTCGCGCGCGAATCGCCGGCACCAGCCGTGCCCATTTCGTAACCGGATGCGGGCGCGACGTCGGCCTGCGACGAGGCCGGCTCGCCCCCCGCGACACCCGCGGCGGCGCCGATGGCCGGGCTGGGCGCCCCCTCGGCGTGAGCAACGGAAGGCGCGGGGGCGGGCGTGGGTTCGGGCTCGGCGATACCGGCGGACTCTCCGCGCAGCATGGCGAGGACCTCGGGCAGCTGTTCAGGGGTGACGAGCACCTGGCGAGCCTTGGAACCTTCGGAGGGGCCGACGATCTCACGCGATTCGAGCAGGTCCATGAGGCGGCCGGCGCGGGCGAAGCCGACGCGCAGCTTGCGCTGGAGCATCGAGGTGGAGCCGAGCTGGGTGGAGACGACGAGCTCGGCTGCCTGCAGCAGGTCCTCGAGATCGTCTCCGATGTCTTCGGCGACCTTGGCTTCCTTCTTCTCCGGCACGACGTCGTCGCGATAGTGCGTCTCCATCTGGCTCTTGACGTGGGAGACGACCTGGTGGATCTCGGATTCGGAGACCCAGGCACCCTGGACGCGCATGGGCTTGGAGGCACCCGCGGGCAGGTAGAGGGCATCGCCCTGGCCGATGAGCTTCTCGGCGCCGGGCTGATCGAGGATCGTACGCGAGTCGGTCAGCGAAGAGGTCGCGAACGCGAGGCGCGAGGGGATGTTGGCCTTGATGAGGCCGGTGACGACGTCGACGGAGGGGCGCTGCGTGGCCAGGACCAGGTGGATGCCGGCGGCGCGCGCCAGCTGCGTGATGCGCTGAATCGACGCCTCGACGTCGCGCGGGGCGACCATCATGAGGTCGGCGAGCTCGTCGACGACCACGAGCAGGTACGGATAGGGGTGCAGCGTACGCTCCAACCCGGGCTTGGCCTGCACCTGTCCGGCGGCCACCGCCTTGTTGAAGTCGTCGATGTGCTTGAAACCGTAGTCCGACAGGTCGTCGTATCGCGCGTCCATCTCCTTGACGACCCATTCGAGGGCCTCGGCGGCCTTCTTGGCGTCGGTGATGATGGGCGAGATGAGGTGCGGGATGCCCTCGTAAATGGTGAGTTCCACGCGCTTGGGGTCGACCAGGATCATGCGCACCTGCTGGGGCGTCGCACGCATCATGATCGACGTGATCATGGAGTTGACGAAGGAGGACTTACCGGAACCGGTCTGGCCGGCCACCAGCATGTGCGGGGTCTTGGCCAGGTTGGTGACGACATAGCCGCCTTCGACGTCCTTGCCGACGCCAACGACGAGCGGGTGCTGGTTGCGGCGGGCCGCAGCCGAGCGCAGAACGTCGCCGAGGGCCACGTTTTCGCGGTCTGCGTTGGGGATCTCGATACCGATGGCGCTCTTGCCGGGAATCGGCGCGAGGATACGCACGTCGGCGGAGGCCACGGCGTAGGCGATGTTTTTCGACAGGTTGGTGAGCTTGTCGACCTTCACGCCGGCGCCGAGGACGACCTCGTAGCGGGTGACTGTCGGGCCTCGGGAGAAACCGGTGACGCGCGCGTCGACGTTGAAGTCCGCAAAGACCTGTCCCAGCGCCGCGACGACCTGGTCGTTGACGGAGGATCGGGTCATGTGCGGCGGTCCGGAGACCAGGAGGTCCTCCGACGGCAGGGTGTAGCTGATCGAGTCGTCGAGGTTGGGCTGGAAGGCCCCCTCGGGTTCGTCGGTGATCGGCGGGGGCGCCGGCTCATCCTCAGGCTCCGGTTCGGGCTCGGGCACGTGCGCGGGCACCTGGACGGGCGCCGGGGCCACGGCGGGACGCATCTGGGTGAGCATCTCGGTGGGGGCGTCCGGCGTGGACTGACGAGGCCGGGGCGCGGGAGTCGGGGCAGCCGCAGGAGCGGCGATGGGGCCGGATTCCAGCAGGCGGGTCTCCCCCACCGACTCGGTGTCGGTGGCCTTACGGAAGGACTCGTCTCCGTCGTATTCGTCGAGGAACGCGTCGTCTCCGGCCGCGAGGTCTTTGCGCGCCTTACGGCGTGCTTCCTTGGCGGGATCACCGCTGGCCTGATCGACCGCCTCGGCGTCGCCCTCGGGGCGCTGCCCGCTGAGGTGGGCGGCGAGGTCGCGCAGGCGCGCAGGAACGTCGGCGACGGCGGTGCGCGTGGCGAGAAGAATCGAGTATGCCAGGAGCAGGATCATCAGGGCTCCCGCACCCCAGCCGGACAGGAGAAGGGCCAGGGGGCGCGCGACGAACCAGCCGAGCAGGCCACCGGCCGCCTCAATGCCTGGATCGGCACCCATCGCGGGGTTGCCTCGGGAGATGTGAACGAGGCCCGTCAGCGCCGCGGTGATGCCGATACCGCCGGCCACGTGGTGCGGCAGAGCCGAGCGCCCGGAGCGTGCCGAGACAAGCTCGACGGCGAGGGCAATCAGGACGAGGGGCAGGACAACCGAGAAGATACCGAACAGGCCTGCCGACGCGTGGTGAATGGCGTCACCGGCCTCGCCGGAAATCTGGAACCACTCGCGCAGCGCGATGACGATGGCTGCGGCGACCGCAACGAAGGCGGCGGCGTCACGCTTGACCTGTGAATCAGTCGCCTTCCACATGCGGACGGCACCAACGGCCGCACGACCGACCGCTGAGAAAAAGCGCGCCAGGAAACCCGGCTGCGTCGGCTCGGGCTGGGGTGTGCGAGCGGAGCGAGAGGCCGCTCCCTTCGCGCGCGGGCGCGCGGGAGCCTTACCTGACGAGGAGCGTGGAGACGATTGTGCCATGATCGTTCCACCATATCGCCCGCGGTGCCCCCGCTCCGCCAGGCGCGCCGCGCGAGATCAGCGCAGGATGTTCGTAACAACCCCGGTTTCGAGCACGTTCTCAACCTGATCGCGTGTGGGGACGGGCAGTGCAGACTCGTGGGAAATTGCCAGCGCCGCGCCCGCGTTCGCCATCAGGCACGCGGTCTCCAGGTCGTAGCCCATGACGAGACCCGCGCACATCTCGGCGATGTGCGTATCCCCCACGCCCGCGGTGTCCGCGATGGGTGCCTGGAACGCGGGAATTGAAATGACGGGAGCGTCAGCGAACTTCTGCAATTCGCAGCCTCGGTCCCCCGAACGCCGCACCGTGGCAGCGTCGGGACGCATGTAGGTACGGATCGTCGATCCGTGCTGGTTGGCGTCCAAAATGCCGGCCAGGGCAGCGGCCTCCCAGCTGTTCATCGTGACGACGTCGGCGCGCGAGAAAATCGTCTCCCAGGCCTCGACGGGCACCTGGGCAACAGCCGGAGACACCGAGACGACGAGGGTCACGTAGGGAGGCAGAGCGGCGGCCCACTCGCTGAGCTCGGAGGCGGCGTGCGCGCTCGTCATATCCGATGCGGCCACATGTACGACGTCGCCCTCGCGCAGCTCGATACGGTCGAGAGCCGCGCGCGAAGGCTCAGATTCAACACCGGCCGTCACGACCGAGCGCATCGAGCCGTCCTCGACGATCAACTGGATGACCACGCCGATGTCACCAACCAGCTCGGGGGTCAGGACATCGACACCGGCCTCGACCAGCTGCTGACGCACCGCGAAGGAGTTCGGTCCCGTGCCCAGGGGCGAGGCGGCAGCCGCGGGCACCCCCATGGCAGCTGCGGCGCACAGGGTCGTAAAACCGCCACCGGGACGCGAGCTAGCCGCATCCGCGTGAACGGACCCTCCTCGCTCCGGCACGTACGCGATATGCATCGGCAACACAAGAGCAACAGAATGCGTCGAAATGAAACGACCCGACACGTAGATTCCTTCCTTCAAGCGCGCGCTATCGCCCAGCACGCCAGGGCCTCGTCAATGAAGAATGCCCGACTACTGCTCGGTGACGACCGGAACGATCATAGGACGACGACGCAGACGGCGCGCTACCCAGCGACCGATCACGCGGCGCATGGCCTGCTGCAGGACGTAGGGATCCTGGCCGCCGGGCGCCGCCGCATCCTTGAGCGCCTGCGTGACGTCGGGAAGGATCTCCTCGAAGACCGAATCGTCCTCGGCCATGCCGATCGCGCGAATCTCGGGGCCGGCCAGGACCATGCCCGAGTCGTGCTCGACGACCGCGAAGATCGAGATGAAGCCCTCCGATCCCAGGGTGCGACGGGTCTCCAGCTCGTCCTCGGAGATTTCTCCGATCGAGCGGCCATCCACGTACACGTACTCACAGGGAACGATGCCCGAGACGCGCGCGACGCCGTCCTTGAGGTCGACCGTCACGCCGTCCTCCGCCAGAACCACGTTCTGCGGGTCGATACCCGTCTTGACGGCCAGCTGACCGTTACCCACCAGGTGACGGACCTCGCCGTGGATGGGCATGACATTCTTGGGCTGAACGATGTTGTAGCAGTAGATGAGCTCGCCGGCGCTCGCGTGACCGGACACGTGCACCTTCGCGTTCTCCTTGGACACGACGCGCGCTCCTAGGCGGGTCAGGTCGTTGATGACGCGGTACACGGAGTTCTCGTTACCGGGAATCAGCGAGGAGGCCAGGACAACCATGTCGCCCGGCTCAATCGTCACGGTGCGGTGCGAACCCACCGACATGCGCGACAGGGCAGCCATCGGCTCGCCCTGCGAACCGGTCGCCATGTAGACGCGCTGGGAGGGCGGCAGCTCGCCGATGCCCTTGAGGTCCACGATGAGCCCCTCAGGAATCGACAGGTAGCCCTTCTCTTCCGCGATGCGCATGTTGCGCTCCATGGAGCGGCCCACGAAGGCCACGCGACGCCCGTGGTGGGCGGCGGCGTTGATGACCTGCTGGACGCGGTGCACGTGCGAGGCGAAGGAGGCGACGACGATCTGGCCCGTGGCCTCGCCGAACACCTGGTCGAGGACCGGGCCAATCTCACGCTCAGGCGTGATGAATCCGGGCACCAGCGCGTTCGTGGAGTCCACCATGAACAGGTCGACGCCCTCCTCGCCCATGCGGGCGAAGGCACGCAGGTCGGTGAGGCGACGGTCCAGCGGCAGCTGATCCATCTTGAAGTCGCCCGTGATGAGGACGTTTCCCGCATCGGTACGCGCGAAGACCGCGAGCGCGTCGGGGATCGAGTGGGTGACGGAGACGAACTCGAGGTCGAAGGGTCCGACGGTGAGGCGGTCGCCCTCGGCGACGACGTTGAGGCTCGGGTCGGGCAGGCGGTGTTCGCGCAGCTTGGGGGCGACGAAGGCCAGGGTCAGGTCAGAGCCGTAGACCGGAATGTCGCTGCGCAGCTTGAACAGGTAGGGCACCGCGCCAATGTGGTCCTCGTGGCCGTGCGTGAGGACGAGGCCGACGACGTCGTCCATGCGATCCTCGATCCAGGAGAAATCCGGCAGGATCAGGTCGACGCCGGGCTGGGACTCCTCCGGGAAGAGAACGCCACAGTCCACGACCAGGAGCTTGCCCCGGTACTCGAGGACGTTCATGTTGCGGCCGACCTCGCCGAGGCCTCCCAGCGGGATCACTCGCAGTGCGCCCTCTTCCAGGGGCGCGGGTTCGCTGAGGTTCTCGTACAAAGACTTCATGATGTCAGTCTGCCACGTTGGCGCTGCTTTGCCCGCATCGGGAGACATGTTGGGCAGGTCGCTCCCCTCACATTTGGCGTATTCGGGGGTGCCGAGCCGTTAGTCCTCGCTCAGGTGTCCGTCTTCCATGGTGTAGCAGCGGTCGGCAAAGCTGCGGGCCTCGGCCTCGTGGGAGACAACAAGGACGGCGGCCCCCCGATCGGCGGCGTCGCGCAGGAGGGTCAGGACGGCGGTCGCGTTCGCGTGATCGAGGCCAGCGGTCGGCTCGTCCGCAAGGACGATGGCGGGGTCCATGAGGAGGGCGCGCGCGATCGCCATGCGCCGCAGTTCGCCGCCCGACAGCTCGGTGGGTGCAGCATCGGCGAGGTCACCCAAACCCACGGCGGCCAGCAGCTCGCGGGCACGATCCGCGGGTGCCTCATCCCTGCTATAGAGGATCGCGGGCAGCAGGACGTTGTCGAGGACCGTCAGGGCACGTAGAGCGGTGTGCCCCTGGGGAACGAGGCCGATGCGCTCGTTGCGCAGGCGCGAGCGCTCCTCGTCGCGCAGTGAGTACAGGTCCGTGCCGTCCAGTCGTACGTGTCCCGCCGTGGGTGTGAGGATGCCGGCGAGCATGTTCGCCAGGGTGCTTTTGCCGCTGCCGGAGTGCCCCGAGACGAGGGTCAGTTGGCGTTCCTCCAGGCCGATATCCAGCGGGTGGACGGCCGTGAAGAGGCGCTTCCCCCCGCGGGCTCGGGCGAATTCTTTCGTGAGTCCCGTTGCCTCGATGATCATGTCATTCCCCTTCCTTCAGGGCCAGGCTGGCGTCCATTGTCGTCACGTAACGTAGCGCTATCCACGAGGACACAAGGGCGATGAGGCCCACCGACGCGAGCGCTCCCAGAGCGAGCAGCGCCAGAGTGGGCAGCGACGGGACGAGGAATCCCCCTCCCAGACTTTGGCGTACGAGGCCGGAGAAGGAGATGAGGAGGACACCGGAGACGACGATGCCGCCGATGCCACCAAGTGCGTTGACCGCGAGGGCCTCGCGGATGATGATGCGCGAGATCATGCGACGGTGTGCTCCGGCGGCGATGAGGGTGGCGAACTCTTTCCTGCGCTCGACGATCATCAGGACGAACATGAGGGTGATCATGAGCAGGCCGACGCCCCACGCGACACCGATGAGGGTGGTGACGGTGCGCGAGGTTGCGTCCAGCGACGCCGCGATGCCGCTGACCAGCTTCGTGGAGGTGGCGACCGAGACTCCCGGGGACCTGCTCGCGGATCTGAGCGGCCACAGCCTCGGCGTCGTATCCGGGTGCCACCTTGACCATGACCGAGGAGATGATGCGGTCGGTTTCGAGCGTCGAGTACTTGTTGAGTCCCTTGCGCAGTGAGGAGTCGATGACCTTTTTCGCGGTCTCAAAGTTCATGTAGACCGCATTGTCGAGGGTTGATCCGGTCGGGTCGAATTGGCCGACGACCCGCAGGGTGTTGTCGAAGAGCTGGAAGTTGTTCGGGTCGTTGGCGAGCACGTTGGCGCCGACGATCACCTCGTCCTCCCCGAGCTGCGTCTGTCCGACGGCGTCGTTTATCCACGGCTGGATCGTGAAGTCGGTGGCCGGGTCGTAGGCGATCACCTGATAGCGGCCCGAGCAGCAGCTCGCCCTCGCCGAGGCGAGGAACAGCTGGGAGGAGGCGGCCTCGACCCCGTCGACGGCGGCGACTGCCTCGCGCGTGGACGCGTCCATGTAGAAGTACGACGGTTCGGCGTTCACGAGGAAGGTCTGCGCGTCGAAGTCGGTGTCGCCCTCGTCGGGCGTCACCATGATGTCGGCTCCGAGGCGCGACTGAGTCGTGCGCAGGCCATGTTCGATGCCTTGGACGACCAGCGTTCCGCCGAAGATCGTCATCGTCATGAGCATGGAGAAGAAGACCAGGGTCCCCGTCCGCACGGGGTACCCACGCAGGTTCATCCACGGTAGTCGCGACAGCGACAGCATTGCGTCATTCCTCCTTGACCATTGTCCCTAGATCAGGACCGATTTGTTCCCCGCGGCCGCGCGACTGACCCGAGCGAGCGCGAGCCAAGTGCCGACGATGCCCACGCAGGTCACGACGACGATCGACAGCCCAGCGAGAGGCAGCGACGTAGCGGGGACATGAAGGGCCTCAACCACGCTCCTCTCCCCCACAAAGGGCAGGACGAGGGCCGCGAGCCCTGTGCCCACGAGTGCACCCGCCGCATGGAGGAGCCCCGATTCCCCCAGCATGATGCGGCTGACGATGGCGCGTGAGGCTCCGATCGAGCGCCACACGGCGAGTTCCTGGCGGCGTTCGTTCATGAGGCTGAGCTGAGCGACGGCGAGCGCCCCGAGGAGCACCAGCCAGATAGCCCCCAGCACCCCGATTGCGACGAGGCGATGCGATCGGATGCCCGCCCCCGCATCAACGAGGGCCTCGCTGCTGCGCACGGCGCTCACCTTGCGCACGTAGAGGTTGATCCAGTTGGTGACGCTCTCGATCGCGTCGCTGTCCGAGGCGCGCACGAGCGCCGCGGAGTAGTCGGTAGCCGGGTCGATGGAAGCGTCGACGTCTTGCCCCGCCGCGGAGGCGTCCGCGACGATGTCGGCGAGGGTGTCCATGGGGACGAAGACGGCGCTGTCCAGCTCCGATCCGGTGGCGAGCAAATGCGCGCCGATCGGGCGCTGCATCCCGTAGATGCTCATCGTTTCCGCGTGACCATCCGCCACGGCGCTACCGACGAGGACCGATCCGCGCGGCAGCGACGTCCCTTCCCCCCTCGGCAATCCACGGCGAGAGCACGAAATCCGTCTCGGGTTCGAAGCCGACGATCCACCGAGTAGTGCCATCCGCCAGCGTTTCGGACACGTAGAGCTGATAGGACACCGCGGCGATGTCCTCGTTGGACGACATGCGCGCCAGAGCCGAGCGCGGCTGGTGGCAGCCCACCGGGGTTCCGAGCATGAGGAGGTGCTTCTTCTCCACCTGGTTCAGGCAGGTCGTCGGATAGACGACGAGGTCTGCTCCGAGCCTGCGCTCAGCCAGCGACAGCTCGCTCCTCATTGCATCGACGAGGACGAACCCACCGAATACACAGGCTGCCTGGGCGAGTGCCAGGATTGCAATGACGAGGGATCGGATGGGGTGGGCGCGGATGTTCATGAGAGGAACTCGGCGCAGCGACAGCGCCTTGCTCATCGGCTCTCCTCACCAGCCCCCGCGACATTGATCCACAGGGCCGGGCGCACCCCGTACTGCAGGTCCACATTCGCTCCGCTGAGCGAGGGGGGTGCCCGAGGCATCGACGAATTGGGTCGCGAATCCGTAGGTTCCAGGAGAGCGCAGCCACCAGTCGGCCGTGCCATCCTCGCTGATGCTCAGCGGCCCGGCGGCCGCGTGCTGGCTCGCGAGGGCCGCTCCGATGTCACTGCGCGCAGCGGGCGTGTTCAGGTAGATAACGCTCTCGGTCTCGCTGAGCGCAAAGACCCGATCGTCGGTCGCGGCCCCGCCACTCGCGCCGGTGATCGACTGATCCGCGTTCTCGTTGTGCACCGTCTCGATGAGCCCGCGCTGAACGGGGGTAAACGCAGCCTCGTAGAAGTCGCCGTTCATCCACGCGCGCAGGTCGGAGTTCTCCCACGTAACCTCCTCGAAGGGCACGTGATGATACTGGCGGCCCTCGAGGACGTCCGCACTCAGGAGCAGGAGCTGGCCATCGATCTTATCGAGGACGATCCACTGAATCGGCTCCGGCCCGTTATCCGCGTTGCCGTCCTGCTCGTAGGACCCGAAGGACACGGTGTCGCCCTTGGATACCGAGCGGTACGGCAGCGTGGGATCGGCTTCGACGAGGGCCTGCGCTCGCTGGGCCGCGTCACCGTACTGCCCAGGGACCGGAAAATCTCGTACGCGCCCTGGGCGTCCCCGGCCTCGTCCAGGGCGACGGCCTCGCGGTAGCGCACTGCGTTACGCACGACGATGCCAAGAGCGAGGACGAGGGATAGCACGAGGAGAACCGCGCCGATGCGCACGGTTGTCGAACGAAATAGGGCCCTCACGCCGCCATTGTCTCCCATCCGGGGTAATACGTCAGGCGGAAGGCTTCGCGCCCTTCTTCCAGGAGGCCACCAGGGCTCCAATACCGCTGCCGGCGACCAGGACGCTCATAATGCGCACGAAGGGCTGGAAGACGGTGTGGCAGCGCATCGTCTTCATCGCGCACAGCGGGCAGATGCCGCCGGGAATGAAGAACACAACGACGCTGGCGATCACCGCGAGCGCAAGCAGCGCCAGGCGCACGGGCTTGTTCTTCACGAGAGCCGAGGCTCCGTACATCGCGATGAGACCGACAGCGCTGCCAGCCACCATGTTCTGGCACTGGTGGCAGTGCATCCACGAGCCATCGGGCCTTTGCTCGCACGCTGAAAAGACGGTGACGCCTCCCGCGAGCAGCAGGGCACTGAGGGCGGCGGGGACCAGGGGAATGATGACGTCCTTCTTTGCCACGGTATCCATTCCTTGAAGACAACAATCAGTGTTGATGAGCTTTACCTAAGTATATTAAGCCTAACTTTCACCGCTCGTCAACAACCGTCGAAGCCAGCACAGTGCCCCCGCCACCCGCAACATACACGTCACCCCCGCCGGTTATCGACGGGGGCGATACGGGTCAGAGCAGGCCGGCGGTGCACAGGGCCCGACGCAGCGCCGAGACCTCGTCATCGCTGATGCCCATCATCGGCAGACGCACGGCCGGGCTATCGATGACGCCCTGGAGCCACAGCGCATACTTGGCCATGACCGCGCCCTGTCCGCCACCCATGATGGCGTGCACGAGGGGACGCAGGGAATAGGACAGCTCGCGCGCCTCCCAGACCTGGTCGGTGTCGAGTAACTCGATCATGCGACGATACTGGGCCGAGGCCACGTGCGCGACCACGGAAATAAAGCCCGAGGCACCGCCCGTCATCCACGCGAAGTTCAGGCCATCATCGCCCGAGTAATACTCCAGACCCGTGCGGTGCATGCGCTCCACGCCGGTCTCCACGTCACCCGTCGCATCCTTAACGCCCAAGATCCGCGGGTGCTGGGCGAGGATGTCGAGGGTCGCGTCAGAGAACGCGATGCCCGTACGCCCCGGAATGTCGTAGAGCATGACGGGCAGGTCGGTCGCGTCCGTCACGGCGCGCACGTGCGCGCGCAGGCCCTCCTGGGAGGGGCGGTTGTAGTACGGGGAGACGATCAAGATGCCATCGGCGCCGTGCTCCTGGGCACCCTCACCGATGCGCACCGCGTGGGCGGTGTCGTTCGAACACGCGCCGCACAGGATGAACGCTCGATCCCCCACGGCCTCGCGGACGGCGTCCGTCAGGTCGTTCTTCTCCGGCTGGTGAGTCGTCGGCGACTCGCCCGTCGTGCCGGACAGCAGAATCGTGTCGCACCCTTCGTCGACCAGCTTGATCGCCAGACGCTGCGCGGAAGGCAGATCAATCTCACCGGTAGGGGTCATCGGCGTGACCATGGCGGCTGCGAGGGAACCGAAGCGGCGGGGAGGAATGTTGCTCATGCGTTCCATGATACGCACGGCCCCTCGCAATGGGCGCGCACCGCCCCAGACGTGGACGGAGCACCACGCACGCACCCGCGTGGCGTCGCTCGCGCCGTGGGCCCTTAGTCGCGCTCCGCCCACCACATGTGCTGCGTGGGGCCATCACCCATCACGCGCACCGCACCGGACGGCGCAAAGCCCGCCGAGGTGTAAAAGCGCTGGCGCTCCTCATCATCCACGCCGACCCACACCCGCAGCTGGCCGCTCGTCAGGTCCGCGACCGCCGACAGCAGGCGCGAGGCATGTCCCGACCGGCGGAAGTTCTTATCCACAGTCAGCTCGTACACCTGCGTCGCGGCCACCGCCGCCTCACCCGACTCAGCGTCGGGGGCCGAGGCTTCCCCGGCCTCGTCAGGACCGGCCAGCGCGAAACCTACGATCGTATTGCCGTGGAGGGCGACGAGGAGGGCGGTGCCGCCCGGCCTCGGAGAACCCAGCGTCGCCTCCCACTGGGCGGCGAGCGCCTCCTCGGTAATGCCCTGGGCATCGAGGGCGCCCTGCCCCATGAGGGAGCGCCAGGCCTCGCACTGCAGGCGAGCGATCGCGCGCGCGTCACCGCTCTGAGCGGGGCGCACGGAGCGGTCCGGACCCGCGCTGCGGCTCACAGGCTCATCACCTGGTCGAGGCCGATCGTCAGGCCCGTACGGCCGATCACGCGGCGCACGCCCAGCAGGACGCCGGGCATGAAGGACACGCGGTCAAAGGAATCCGTGCGGATCACCAGCTGCTCGCCCGCATTGCCCAGGAGGATCTCCTCCGAGGCGGTAAGGCCGCGCAGGCGCACGGCGTGCACCGGAATGCCGTCGACGCGGCCGCCGCGGCTGCCGAGCTCGTCCGTCTCGGTGGCGTCGGGCATCTCACCCAGGCCGGCCTCGGCGCGCGCCTTCGCGATGCCGCGCGCGGTCGCCACGGCGGTGCCCGAGGGGGCGTCCACCTTGGCGGGGTGATGCATCTCGATGACCTCAGCGGACTCGAAGTAGGGGGCGGCCATGGCGGCAAACTTCATCGCGAGCACCGCGCCCATCGCGAAGTTCGGGGCGATCAGGACGGCGCGCCCAGCGGCCTGCGCATGCTCGCGCACGCGCGCATAGGACTCTTCCGTCCAGCCGGTCGTGCCCACGACGACGTCCACTCCCGCGTCGAGGAGCGCGTGCACGTTGGACTCGGTGACGCTGGGGATCGAGAAATCAACGGCGACCTGCGCGCCATTCACGGTCTCGGGAGTAATCTCGTCGCCCGCATCGAAGAGGGCAACGACCTCCATGTCCGGGGCGTCGGTGACCGCCGATACGACGGTCGAGCCCATGCGGCCCTTGGCTCCTGTCACTGCGACGCGAATCATTGCGCTCTCCTTCTTACGGTTATGTGGCTGTCTTCAGGGTATTCCCGCGCCGTTCACGACGAGCGCGGATGGACAGGGGGTATCTCACTCCCCCTTTTCTTACTGCACGGGTAGGACGAGGGCGCGGCAATCCAGCTTGGTGATGAGGGACGCCGCCAGGGCGCGCACGTCGGCGGCTTCCACCGCGTCGAACTCGGCGAGGGACTCGTCGATGGGGCGGTAGCGACCGATGATCTCAGAGCGGCCCAGTCGCATCATGCGCGACCAGTTGTCTTCCAGGCCCAGGACGACGCCTCCGCGCACCTGTCCGCGCACGCGCGTCATCTCTTCCTCGGTCGGGCCATCGGCGGCCAGGTCCTCGAGCTGAGCGCGCATGATGGCCTCGACCTCACCGACCTTGTCGGGGCTGCAGCCCGCGTACATGCCGAAGGTTCCGGTGTCGGAGTATGCGACGTCAAAAGCGTAGGTCGTGTAGGCCAGGCCGCGCTTTTCTCGCACCTCCTGGAAGAGGCGCGACGACATGGAGCCGCCCAGGACCGACAGCAGGACGCTCATGGTCGGGCCCGCCGGGTCCGTTGCCGCCAGGCCCTCGCAGCCGATGATGACGTGTGCCTGGGTCACGTCGCGTCGGCGGGTGATGTCCTTATCGTGGTCGGCAATCGGTGTCACGGTCGTGGATCGACGAGGCCGGGGCGAGGCCGCGCTGCTCTCGTCCCAGGGCGATCCCTCCAGGGCAGCCTGCACACGCTCGCACACTGAATCGTGGTCGACGTTGCCGGCGGCGGCCACAATGAGGGACGAGGGGCCGTAGTGGGCCTGGTAGTGCTCCCAGACATCCGCGCGCTCGACCTCACGGATGGCCTCGGGCGTGCCGCCGACGGGGCGTCCGATCGGGCGGTCGCCGTGGACGGCCAGCTGGAAGGTGTCGTGGACCGTGTCTGTGGGCGAGTCCTCCCCCATCGCCAGTTCGTCGAGGATGACGCCGCGCTCCATCGAGAAATCTACCTCGTCGAGGCGCGAGTCGGTGACCATGTCGGTCAGCGTCTCAATCGCCATGTCGAGGTCCGCGTCGCGCACGCGCGCCCAGTAGGCGGTGTGCTCGCGGGCGGTCTCCGCGTTTGACTCGCCGCCCACGCTGTCGAAGGCGACGGCGATATCGAGGGCGGAACGCTTGTTCGTCCCCTTGAACAGAAGGTGCTCAAGGAAGTGGGTCGATCCGGCCGTGCGCGGCCCCTCGTCGCGCGAGCCCACGGGCACCCACAGGGACACGCCCGCGCTCTTCGTTGCGGGAATCTCCTGGGTCAGGACACGCGTCCCGGCTCCCAGGATCGTGCGTTCAATGCGGGTGTCTCCATCCTCGATGGACAGGCGGGCATCGTCGAGCGGCAGCGGCTTGGGCGTCATACTTCTCCTCTTGCGTCCCCCGTCATCCGGGGGTTGGCACGAAACGTTCACAGTGTAGCCGCAAAAAGGCCGGTGGCCGGGCGGAGCACACGCTCCGTCCGGCCACCGGTCCGATTCAGCTAGCGGGAGCTACTCACTCCTCGGAAGCGCCATCCTCGCGCTCGTCGTCGCGGCGGCGACGGGTGCGGGTACGGGGGCGACGCTCGCGACGCTCGGAGCGGTCGCGGCGCTCACGGCGCTGCTCGGTCTGCTCGCCCTCGGTGGCCTCGAGCTCGCCGACCTCGCCGTCGATGACGGCGTGCAGGCTCAGCTTGCCGCGGTCGCCGATCTCAGCGATCTCGACCTCGACCTGCTGGCCGACCTGCAGGACGTCGTCCACGGAGTCGATGCGCTTGCCACCCACGAGGCGACGGACCTGCGAGATGTGCAGGAGGCCGTCCTTGCCGGGGGTCAGCGACACGAAGGCGCCGAACGAGGTGGTCTTGACGACCGTGCCGACGAAGCGCTCGCCAACCTCGGGCATCTGCGGGTTCGCGATCTGGTTGACCATCGTGCGGGCGGCCTCGGCGGAGGCGCCGTCGGAGGAGGCGATGTAGACGGTGCCGTCGTCCTCGATGGTGACGTCAGCGCCGGTCTCATCCTGGATCTGGTTGATCATCTTGCCCTTGGGGCCGATGACCTCGCCGATCTTGTCGACGGGGACCTTGACGGTGATGATGCGAGGAGCGTTGGGGCTCATCTCATCCGGGCCGTCGATCGCCTGGTTGATCAGGTCGAGGATCGCCAGGCGGGCGTCGCGGGCCTGGGCCAGCGCGGCGCGCAGCACCTGCGAATCGATGCCGTCGAGCTTGGTGTCCAGCTGCAGGGCCGTGATGAAGTCGCGGGTACCGGCAACCTTGAAGTCCATGTCGCCGAAGCCGTCCTCGGCGCCCAGGATGTCGGTCAGGGTGACGGCCTTGAACTGGCCATCGACCTCACCGGTCATGAGGCCCATCGCGATGCCCGCGACGGGGGCGCGCAGCGGCACGCCGGCCTGGAGGAGGGACAGGGTCGAGGCGCAGACGGAGCCCATCGACGAGGAGCCGTTGGAGCCCATGGTCTCGGAGACCTGACGGATCGCGTAGGGGAAGTCCTCACGCGAGGGCAGGACGGGGACCAGGGCGCGCTCGGCCAGGTCGCCGTGGCCGATCTCGCGGCGCTTCGGGGAGCCGACGCGGCCGACCTCGCCCGTGGAGAACGGGGCGAAGTTGTACTGGTGCATGTAACGCTTGGCGTTGACGGGCGACAGGTTGTCGATCTGCTGCTCCATGCGCAGCATAGCCAGGGTGGTGACGCCCAGGATCTGGGTCTCGCCACGCTGGAACAGGGCGGAACCGTGCACGCGGGGCAGGACCTCGACCTCGGCGGAGAGGGAACGGATCTGGCGCGGGGTGCGGCCGTCCATGCGGATCTCTTCGCGCAGGGTGCGGTTACGGATCGTGGCCTTCTCGAGCGAGCGGAAGGCAGCCTTGAGGGCCTTCTCCGACTCGGGGAAGCGCTCGGCCAGAGCCTCGAGCATCTCTTCCTTGACGGCGTCCACGGCTTCGTCGCGGGCAAGCTTGCCCTCGGTCAGCAGGGCCTGGGCGACCTTCTCGGCCGCGTATTCCTCGACCGCCGCGTACTCTTCGTCGGTGTAGTCCAGGAACAGCGGGAACTCGACGGTCTCCTTGGAGGCCTTCTCGGCCACCTTGAGCTGAGCCTCGCACAGGACCTTGATGAAGGGCTTGGCGGCCTCGAGGCCGTCGGCCACGACATCTTCGGTGGGGGCGGTGGCGCCAGCCTGAATGAGCTCCCACTGGTTCTTGCCGCCGCCGGCCTCGACCATCATGATCGCGACGTCTTCGGAGCCGTCTTCCGTGGTGACGATGCGGCCCGCGACAACGATGTTGAACACGGAACGCTCGAGCTCGCTCCAGCGCGGGAACGCGACCCACTGGTCGTCGATGAGCGCCAGGCGGGTGCCGCCGATCGGGCCGGTGAAGGGCAGGCCGGCGATCTGGGTGGACATGGAGGCGGCGTTGATCGCCAGGACGTCGTAGGCGTCGTCCGGATCAATCGTCAGGACGGTCTCGACGACCTGGACCTCGTTGCGCAGGCCCTTGACGAAGCCGGGGCGCAGCGGGCGGTCGATGAGGCGGGCGGCCAGGATGGCCTCGGTGCCCGCGCGGCCTTCGCGGCGGAAGAAGGAACCGGGGATGCGACCCGCGGCGTACTGGCGCTCTTCAACGTCGACGGTCAGCGGGAAGAAGTCGAACTGGTCCTTGGGGTTCTTGCCCACCGTGGTGGCGGACAGAACGGTGGTGGAATCGTCCAGGTAGGCCAGGGCGGAGTGGCGGCCTGCTTGGCGAGACGGCCGGTTTCGAAGCGCACGGTGCGCTTACCGAAACGGCCGTTATCGATAATCGCCTCTGCGGCGACGATGTCGGAGCCTTCCATCATGGGGCGTTTCTCCTTGGTTTGTTGGTGTCGCGCTCCACTTCGGCCTTCGATCGAAGCCCACGGATAAACGCTCCGTAGGCCACTGTCGAAAACCGGCGGTTTTCGCGCGAAAAATAACGGTTTGCCCGAGGTGGGCGTGTGAAAACCGGCCCGTCTCCGCTACGGGAGGCGGGCCGGCCCAAAATCAGCGGCGCAGGCCGAGACGCTCGATGAGCGAGCGGTAACGCTCGATGTCGATGTCAGCCAGGTAACCCAGCAGGCGGCGACGACGGCCGACCAGCAGCAGCAGGCCACGACGGGAGTGGTGGTCGTGCGTGTGGGTCTTGAAGTGCTCGGTCAGATCCTTGATGCGGCGGGTCAGCAGCGCGATCTGCACCTCGGGGGAACCGGTGTCGCCCTCGTGGGTCGCGTACTCGGCGATGATCTGGTCCTTGACGTCCTTGCTCAGCGGCACAGGCTTCTCCTTTGTGTTCGTTGCGCGGGGCATCCGGGCTTTTCCCGGGTGCTGACAGTCCGCGGCCGGTGTACGGCCTTTCTACAGTAGCACACCACCGGCACGATCCCCACAATGAGCGACCAAGCTAACGATTCTTGCTTCTCACGAGGCCTTCCCCCTCCCCCGCTCTGCGCTCCCCGGCCTCGGGCTGGGTGTGTGCGCCCCCCTCTTGGGCGCGGGACCGGGCGAAGCGGAGGGCGCCCTATCGCGCGGTGACGGAGTCCGGATCGACGCGCCCGGCGACGCCGATACCGAGGACGGAGGCCGTCTGGCGCAGGTCGTCGTCCATCTGGGTGAGCAGTTCGTCGAGGGAATCGAAGGAAAGCATGGGGCGGATGCGCGACACGAAGGTCACCGCGATGCGTTCGCCGTAGAGGTTGAGGTCGGAGCGGCCCAGGACGTGGGCTTCGACGGTGCGTTCGACGCCGTTGAATTGGGGGTTGGTGCCCACGGAGATGGCGGCGGGGAGGAATTCGGCGGATTGGGTGCCGGGCACGGCGCGCACGACCCAGCCGGCGTAGACGCCGTCGGCGGGGATGACGCCTTCGACGTCCTCGGACAGGTTTGCGGTCGGGAAGCCGAGGGTGCGGCCCCGCTTGAAGCCGTGGCACACGGTGCCGCGGATGCGGTGGAGGTGTCCGAGGACGCGGGCCGCGCCGGACACATCGCCCGCGGCAAGCAGCTCGCGCACCCACGAGGAGGACCAGCGGCGCCCCTCCGGCGCCTCGATGTCGGTGACCGTAATGACGTTGAAGCCGTAGCGGCGCCCGAGCTCGCGCAGCGTATCGATCGTGCCCGTGTTACCGCGTCCGAAACGGAAGTCTTCACCGACGACGACTTCGCGCGCGCCGCAGCGCTCTACCAGGTATTCGTAGACGAATTCGTCGGCTTCGAGGCTGTAGACGCTCGCGTCGTAGTGGGCGACGAGCGTGGCATCCAGTCCGGCAGCGGCCATCGCGTCGAGTCGGTCGCGCAGCGGTGAGATGAGCTGGAGGCCCACCTCAGGCTTGTGCACCTGGATGGGGTGCGGGTCGAAGGTGATGGCCACGGCGTCGACACCAAGCTTATGGGCGCGCTCGATGCAGGTGGAGATGACTTTCTTGTGTCCGTTGTGCATGCCGTCGAAGTTGCCGATGGTCACGACACTGGCTTCGTTGCCGGGAATGTCAGAGAGGGAATACCAGACGTTCATGAGTCTCTTTCTAGAAAACCAGGACGGTACGCAAGCGAGTCGCATCGATGCGAAGCAGGCCCAGGACGGTGCCGTCGGGCGCGACGGCGGCGATAGGCGCTACCTCCCCCTCGGGGGCGCTCTGCGGGCAGTAGCCAGCCTCGACCGCCCACTGTGCCAGCTCGTCGCGCGAGCGCCTCGGGGCCTGGCCGTGCGCGAACGCCCCAGCCTCGGCCTCGGACAGGAGGAGCGAGGGGAACATCGTGCGCGCAGCCTCGCCCAGGGGGACGAGGGGCAGGACCGGTTCTGCGTCCACCTCCCCTTCCGGGGTGGCTGCCTCGACGGCGGCGCTCAGTTCCTCGAGCGTCATCGCCGTCTCCAGGGGCACGTCACCCACGCGCATGCGGCGCAGCGCGGTCAGGTGAGCACCCACACCGAGCGCCTCGCCGGCGTCGCGCGCCAGGGCGCGCACATAGGTGCCCGAGGAGCACTCGACGACGACGTCAACATCAACCACATGAACGGTGCCGGAGGGAACCTGTTCGTCGGGTGCGTTGTCATCGTCGTTCTCCTCGAGCACACACTCGACGGGGCGCGGGGGCGCGAGGACCTCCAGGCGCGAAATGCGCACCGGGCGCGCCGCCAGCTCGACATCTTCGCCGGCGCGGGCGAGCGCGTAGGCGCGCTTGCCGTTCACCTTGATGGCCGAGACGGTCGAGGGCACCTGCATGATGTCCCCGCGCAGCGGCGCGAGAGCGGATTCGAGCTGATCCTCGCTCAGCGAGTCGCAGCCAACGGCTGCGGTCGCGACGCCTTCGGCATCATCCGTGTTGGTGGTGACGCCGAAGCGGATCGTCGCCCGATATTCCTTCGAATGACCACTCACCCAGGTGAGCAGCTTCGTCGCCTTTCCGATGCCAATCACGAGGACTCCCGTGGCCATCGGGTCCAGAGTGCCGCCGTGCCCCACCTTGCGGGTGTGGGCCAGGCGTCGCACGCGCGAGACCACGTCGTGGCTGGTGAGCCCCTGCGGCTTATCAATGACAAGCAGGCCGGGACGCGGATTATCGGGTCGACGAGCCATGAGGGTCAGGCCCAATCCTTCGCTTCGGCCTCGTCCTCTTCGTCGTCGTGACGGTAGGGGTCAGCGTCACCGGCGTAGGTCGCACCCGCGGACGCGGCGGCGATGGCCTCGTCCTTCGCCTTGGCCTTGGCCAGGGCGTCCTCGAGCGCGGCCGCGCTCTCAGGCAGGGCATCGGGGATGAACTCCAGGGTCGGGGTCAGGCGCAGACCTAGCGCCTTGCCCACGCGGGAGCGGAAAAGACCCTGCGCGGACGCGAACGCGCGCGCAGCCTTCTCGCGCTGCTCGTCGTCGCCGAGCACCGTGTAGAAGATGGATGCGTGCTGGAGATCGCCCGTCACGCGCACGTCCGTGATGGTCACGAGCTCCAGGCGGGGATCCTTCACGTGGCGTCCGATCATCGACGCGACGGTCTGCAGGATTCGCTCCTGCACCTTTCGAACGCGAGCTTCATCAGCCATCGCGCCCTCCTTTCGGGCGTTGTCGCCCTCGTTAAAACACTTGGTGAGAGAAGATCGGGGTCCGAGCGTGCCCGGACCCCGATACTTCAAGCCATGCGATCAGTCACGAGCCTTCTCGCGCATCTCCCAGGTCTCAATGATGTCGCCTTCGGCGATGTCCTTGTGACCCAGCGTGATACCGCACTCGTAGCCCTCGCGGACCTCGGTGACGTCGTCCTTCTCGCGACGCAGGGACGCGATCTCGAGGTTCTCGGCGACAACCACACCGTCGCGCACCAGGCGAGCCTTGGTGCCGCGCTTGATCGTGCCGGAGCGGACGATCGAACCGGCGATGTTGCCGAACTTGCCGGAGCGGAAGACCTGACGGATTTCCGCGGTACCCAGCTGGACCTCCTCGTAGATCGGCTTGAGCATACCCTTGAGGGCAGCCTCAATGTCGTCGATCGCAGAGTAGATGACGTTGTAGTACTTGATCTCGACGCCCTCGGCATCCGCCATCTCGGCCACGCGCTCGGCGGGACGGACGTTGAAGCCGATGATGACCGCGTTGTCGACGGTCGCCAGGTTGACGTCGTTCTGCGTGATCGCACCAACGCCGCGGTGGATGATACGCAGCGCGACCTCGTCGCCCACGTCGATGCGCAGGAGCGAGTCTTCCAGGGCCTCGACGGCACCGGACACGTCGCCCTTGATGACCAGGTTGAGGGTGTCGACCTCGCCCTCGGCCAGGACCTTGTCGAAGTCCTCCAGGGAGACGCGCTTGCGGCGCTTGGCCAGCAGGGCCTGACGCTCGGCAGCCTCACGCTTGTCGGCGATCTGGCGGGCCGTGCGGTCATCCGACGCGACCAGGAACGAGTCGCCGGCGCGCGGGACGGACGTCAGACCGAGGACCGCGACGGGCGTCGACGGACCAGCCTCGGAGACGTCGTTACCGGCGTCGTCGAACATCGCACGCACGCGACCGTAGGACGAGCCGACCACGAGGGAGTCGCCCACGTGGAGCGTGCCGCGCTGGACGAGCATGGTCGCGACTGCGCCGCGGCCCTTGTCCAGGTTCGCTTCGATGGCGACGCCACGCGCATCGGTGTTCGGGTTGGCCTCTAGGGTCAGCGCCGCGTCGGCGGTCAGTAGGACGGCCTCGAGCAGCTCGCGGATGCCCTGGCGCTGCTTGGCGGAGATGTTCACGAACATGACGTCGCCGCCGTACTCTTCCGCAACCAGGCCGTACTCGGTGAGCTGGGAGCGGATCTTCTCCGGGTTCGCCGTGTCCTTATCGACCTTGTTCACCGCGACGACGATCGGCACGCCGGCCGCCTGCGCGTGGTTGATGGCCTCAACCGTCTGGGGCATGACGCCGTCATCGGCAGCGACCACGAGGATCGCGATGTCGGTGACCTGGGCACCACGGGCACGCATAGCCGTGAAGGCCTCGTGACCGGGGGTATCGATGAAGGTGATCGGGCGGGCGGTGCCGTCCTCAGCCTTGACTGTGACCTGGTAGGCGCCGATGTGCTGGGTGATGCCGCCGTGCTCGGTGTCGACGACGTCCGTGTGACGGATCGCGTCGAGCAGCTTCGTCTTACCGTGGTCGACGTGACCCATGACGGTGACGACCGGCGGACGGGGCACCATGTTCTCGGCGTCGTCGAGTTCTTCGGCCTCGAGGTCGATGTCGAAGGACTCGAGCAGCTCGCGGTCCTCGTCCTCGGGGGAGACGACCTTGACGTCGTAGCCGAGCTCCGCGCCCAGGGCCTCGAAGGTGTCCTGGTCGAGGGACTGCGTGGCGGTCGCCATCTCGCCCAGGGCGAAGAGGACCGTCACGAGTGCCGCGGGATTGACGTCGATCTTCTCGGCGAGGTCAGCAAGGGATGCGCCCTGGCGGATACGGATCTGCGCGCCGTTGCCGCGCGGGATCGACACGCCACCGATGACGGGCGCATTCTGCTGCTCGTACTCTTGACGCTTCGCGCGCTTCGACTTGCGTCCGCGCTGCGAGCGGCCGCCTCCGCGACCAAATGCGCCCGGCGTGGAGCCGCGACCGCCGCGGCCACCGCCGCGGGGACCGCCGAAGCCGCCGCCGTTGTTCTGGGGTGCGCCGCCGCCTGCTCCTGCACCGGCGCCGGGACGCGCGCCGCCGCGACCGCGGCCACCGCCGCGACCGCCGCGCTCTGCGCCACCGTTACCGGAGGCAGCGTTACGAGCGAAGTTCGCCTGGCCGGGCATCATGCCCGGGTTGGGGCGGTTACCGCCGGGACGCGGGGCACCGGGACGCGGGCCACCGTTACCGGAAGCACCCTGACGCGTAGCGCCGGGACGCGGGCCACCGTTACCGGAGCCACCCGGACGCGGGGTGCCGGGACGCGGGCCGCCTGAGCCGCCCGGACGGGGCATGCCCTGCGAGGATGCGTAGGGGTTGTTGCCCGGGCGCGGTCCACCGGGACGGGGGCCGCCGGGGCGAGCCGGGCGCGGAGCGTCGGAGCGACGCGGCGCAGGCTTGGGGGCGCCAGCCTCCGCGGGCTTACGGCCAGCGGGCTTGGGGGCACCTTCGGGCTTCTTGGCACGAGGCTTGGGCGCGCTCTTCGCGGCCGCGGCGGGCTTAGGCGCGCCGGGCTTGGGGGCGTCCGCCTTGGGAGCGGCAGCCTTGGGGGCCGCTTCAGCGGTCGCTTCTGCGGGGGCCGCAGCCTTCTTTGCGGCGGGCTTGGCCGCACTGGGCTTGGGGGCCTTGGAGGCGGGCTTTGCGTCCGCCTTCTTGGTCTTGGGGGCCGCCGCGAACTTCTCGCGCATCTGCCGCACAACGGGCGGTTCGAGCGAGGACGACGACGACTTGACGAATTCACCTGCTTCCTTCAGGTGACCCATCAGTTCTTTGCTGGTGATTCCGAGCTCTTTGGCGAGCTCGTGGACACGCAACTTTGCCACATTTCTCCATTCCGGAAGCGTCTCCGGTCCGGAGACGCCTTACTGATATTGCTGGCAGCTCATCGCTGGGTACTCATCGGGTGCCCATCAGCTTCCAACCCGCTTCCATTTTCTCGGCATTGATGGCCCGTGGCCATCACTGGTGGTTGATCAACTCCTCCACGTCGTCCCACACGCCATCCGGAACGTTTCCCGTTCGGAACGAGCGCGCGAGGCCGCGTCTGGCTCGGGCTTTCTGGATACACCCCGCGTCGGGGTGGATCCAGGCTCCTCGGCCTGGAAGAGTCGCCGTTTGATCGAGGTGAATCGATCCGTCCGGCGAGCGAACGATCCGCACGAGGGCGGCTCGGTTCGCGTGTGTGCCGCATCCAATGCAGGTGCGCTGGGGCCCAGGGGTGGGCACTGGCGGCACAGAATACGACACAATCCCCTAGCTTAGTCCAGCTAGGGGATTGCTCGTCTCAGATTCTATGAGCGACTTGTCACGTCGTCGGGGGTCGAGACGCGCGAGGCGATCGCGTCGTCACCGGTTTCCGTGTCGGCGTGGATGTCGATGTGGTAGTTCGTCAGGCGCGCGGCGAGGCGAGCATTCTGGCCTTCCTTGCCGATGGCGAGGGAGAGCTGGAAGTCCGGAACGATAGCCGTCGCAGTGCGGTTGTCCACGGAGTGGACGACGACGCGGGTGACGCGGGCCGGAGACAGCGAGTTGGCGACGAAGCGCGCCGGCTCGTCGGAGTAGTCGACGATGTCGATCTTCTCCCCGCCCAGCTCGGCCATGACGGAGCGCACGCGCGCACCCATCGGGCCAATGCATGCGCCCTTGGCGTTGATGCCCTCGCGGGTGGCGGCCACGGCGATCTTCGTGCGATGTCCAGCTTCGCGGGCGATGGCCTTGATCTTGACGAGGCCCTGCTGAATCTCGGGAACCTCACGCTGGAAGAGGCCGGCGACGAGGTTGGGGTGGGTGCGCGACAGGGTGATACGCGGGCCACGCTCGGTGCGCTCAACGCCCACGACATAGGCGCGGATGCGGTCACCGTGGCGGTAGGTCTCACCGGGAACCTTCTCACCGTCGGGCAGGACGGCTTCAAAGTCGTCGGAAACCTGGACCATCGTGGGACGTCCGGGACGCGGAGCCTGGACGGTGCCCGTGATGACCTGGCCTTCACGTCCGGCAAAGTCACCGAACACACGCTGGTCATCGGCGTCACGCAGGCGCTGCATGATGACGGAGCGCGCGGTCGACTGTGCGATGCGACCGAAGTTCTTCGGGGTATCGTCGAATTCGCCGATGGGATTGCCGTCTTCGTCCTCGTCCATGGCCATGACGGTGACGCGTCCGGTCTTCTTGTCGATTTCGATGCGGGCCTGGGAGATGGCACCGGGCAGGTTGTGGTACGCCTTGAGCAGCGCCTCTTCGATGGCATCGACGAGGGTCTCGAGGCTGACACCCTTTTCGTTTTCCACCATCCGCAGAGCGGTCATATCGATTTCCATGGTCTCCTACTTCCCCGTTCCAGAGTCGACGCGCGAACGCGCCTTCCTCATGTCCTGGTTACCCATGGTAATCGATCTGGCGCGGTTGGTGGTCGTTGCGATTGTCTCGCCCACGTCATGTTCATCTCCGATGCGCACCGAACAGCAGACGCCTCGGCCACACTGAGGAACGGGCGAGGCGTCTGCGAACGGGCGTGCGAGCGCCCGCTGGGTACTTTTCTACGGCAGGAAAGCGTTCGTCCAAGCTCCCGCCAGATCATCAACCGAGCTGCCCTCTTCGAGCCACCCGCCCTTTTCCATCCATTCCGTGTAGGAAGTCACGAGATCCTCTTGAATCTCACCCCAACGTCCGGAGGGAGTGAACCAGGAGTCGCGAATTGCCCGCAGCGAGGCACGTAGTACCTCGGGGCGCACGTGGCACATGGGCCACGTCATCGCTTCGACGGCACTGTCCTCGTCGTCCATTGCCTCTCGGTAGCCGCCACTCGCAGCTGCGAGGAACGTACGGACGAATTCGGGATTGCGTTCCAGGGTGTCCTCGCGCACCGACAGGAAGTAGGAGTGATGGGGTGCGACCCCCACCGAGTCGAATTCTAGGACGACCACCTCATCGAGAGGAGTGTTTCCTTGGAAGGGTTCCCACGCACGAACGTTCATAACGGCGTCGTAGAGACCCTGCTCGACGGAGCGAACGTCGGGCTCCCAGTTGCCGGGGTCCGAGAGGCGAATCAGGGTGGGGTCTCCCCCATCCGCGGCCACCGCCTCACGCACTTCGTGAATGAGACGAGCAACGGGCGGGACGGCAACGGTCTTTCCTTCAAGGTCCGCGAAGCGCGAGATCCCAGTCTCGGGTGTTGTGATTACCGCTCCCAGCTGACGCTGATTGAGCGTTGCAACGGCGACGAAAGGCACGCCAGCGGACCGCGACTGCAGAACGTGTCCCAGGCGCAGGGAGGCGACATCGTATTCGCCGCGCGCGAGCATCGCGGGCGCCCCTCCCCTGTCGTAACCGTCCGAGATGAGTTCGATGTCGAGTCCGGCCCGTGCAAAGCCCCCGTTGCGCCTGGCCAGGAAGAGGCCGGCATGGTTGGGCCACGGGTGTACGTATTCGAGCATTACTCGTGTGACTGGCATGGTGTTCCTTCGTGTTCGGTGCGCGCGTCAGTATTAGTAAGAGCGTCTTCCACGCGGGCGCACAGGGCGTGGAATCGCTCCAGTCGTCGGGTACCGCGCCCGCGAGGGTGCGGTAGATCAATCGGGATGATGTCTGTGATGTAACCGGGTCGCCCGCTCATGACATGGACGGTGTCGGCAAGTTGAACGGCTTCCCGGATGTCGTGGGTGACAATGATGGTCGTGCGCGATTCCTCGTCGAGAATGCCCGCGAGCCAGTCGCACACGTCTGCCCGGGTGAGGGCGTCGAGAGCCCCGAAGGGTTCATCAAGCAGGATCGCGCTGGCCGGGGTGAGCATCGTACGAGCGAAAGCAACACGGGCACGCATTCCTCCGGACAGTTCATCGGGCCGGTGGGAGGAAAATGAGCCGAGTGCCAGCCCCTCAAGGGCGGCTTGCGCCTGTGCGCGAGCGTCCCGTTTTAGGACTCCCGCCAGGACGAGAGGCAGAGCCACGTTGTCTCGGACACTGAGCCAGGGCACAAGCGAGTCCGATTGCGGCATGAGGGCGCAGGAGACAGAACTGTCCGCCTGCGCGTGGCCGAGCGCGTGGTCTGCCTGTTCGAGTCCCGCGGCAATACGGAGGAGTGTGCTCTTGCCGCATCCGGAGGGGCCGACGACAGCCGCTATCTTCCCCTCTGCTACCCCCAGGCTCGCACGCTCAAGCGCTCGCACGTTCCCCCGCGAGGAGCGGTAGGTTTTCGACACGTCAGCGATGTCGATGCGTCCGGGAACGACGCTCCGACTCCCCTTCGTCCGCTTCCAAGGGGAGGGCAGGGATCGCCGGGATGTCACCGCCTCAGCAGCGGCAACGAGTGCGTAGAGCAGGAGTGTCATCAGCACGAGGGTTCCAGCTCCGGCAAATACAAGGTCGGTGCGAAATGACGATTGCGCGCTCAGGAGGAATACCCCCAGTCCGCGTTTGGCGCCCATGAACTCGGCCGTTGCAGCCGATGCAAAAGCGTAGGTAGCCGCGATGCGGATGCCCGAGAACAGGTGCGTGTGCGCCCACGGCAGCCGCGCATGGATGAGGATCCAGAGAGGCGAGGCACCGGCGACAGCGAGTGGGTCGGTGAGGGAGCTGGGCACATGCCCAAGACCGCGCAGCAAGGCAATGGCCACGGGGAAGGCGGTGAACACCGCGACGACCACAATTTTCGAGGCCATGGTGAAGCCCATCCAGATCACCATGAGGGGTGCGATCGCCACCAGGGGGATTGTCTGGGAGACAACCAGGATTGGCATGGCGACGTGGGAGACGCGGGGCCAGAGCGACGTGGCCAAAGCGATGATGACTCCCGCAGCGATTCCGACGAGCATGCCCGCGATCCCTTCGATGCCCGTCGCCCACGCAGCCGCTCTGAGCGACGGCCAGCTGGCCGCAGCCGAGGTAACGATTGTGGTGGGAGCCGGCAGGATTCGCTCGGGCAGGCCTGACCAGGCGTGAAGAACCTGCCATGCTGTCACAACCACACCCAGGGAGGCGAGTGCCCAGGCTGAGCGCACGACGTTGTCGCGCGTGCGCCCAGCCTCCGACCTTGGCCTACTCGAGGAGATCATTGGTCACCATGTCTGCGCCACGCAGGCCGACGGATGTAGTCTTCCCGTTGGCGTCTTCAAGGAGCCCCTGTCCTTCCAGGTAGTCGATGTAGCGTTGCCAACGATCAACGTCGCCGTGACCAACGCTGCCAGCTGAGTCCTTCCAGTACTGCGACGAGAGCAGTTCTTGGCTCCGGGTGGCCAATTCGCGATCGATGGCGGCGTCGGGATTGGCATTCAACAGTGCGTCTACAGCACCGGACGGATCGACAATGGCATCCTTGTATCCGCGCTGGGTCGCCTGGATGAATCGCTGTGCCAGGTCGGAGTGGTCTCTCAGGTACGCGGGGGTTGTCACCAGACCCAGCTCGGCGGGCGTCGTCTCAACACCGTAGTCAGCGGGCATGAACCACTTGACGGGGGTCCCGGCGAGGTCCGCCTCGATCCCTTCCCACGTTGTGAGCCTTCGGCATAATCTGCCGTGCCGTTGTAGACGGCTGCGTAGGCGCTGGTTCCGAGCAGCGCGGTCTCCACATTTCCCTGTCCACCGTCGTTGCGGATCATAGTTTGCACCTTCGCGACACCTTCGGCTGCGCCCCAGGTTGCGAAGAGTTTTCCGTCGAGGTCGGCGGGCCTCGTAATATCCGAGTTGTCAGCGCGCACTGCGATACCCTGCGAGGACTCTTGCTGGAGGTTGAAGACCATGGTCATCTCATCACCGCGCGCTTTGCCGGCGATGACGGAGTAGGCGCCTTCAAAGGCAAAATCGGCTCCTCCGCCCAGGAGAATTGACGCGGACCCCGCTTCGGAGTATGGCAGGATCTCAACATCAATGCCCGCCTGCTCGTAGTATCCGCGGGCCATGGCCAAGTAGACGCCGGAATGGTTTGTGTTCGGCGTCCAGTCCAGGACGACACTCACTGTTTCCCGCGTATGCTCGCTCTGTGAGCTCGTTGCGGTGTCTGAGCAGGCCGCCACGGCGAGCGCGCAGGCGGGCAGCAGAATTGCAAGCCCCTTGATGGTTCGTTTCATTGTTGTTCCTTTCATTCGTGCGTCACTGCATCGTCAAGCCACGCCAGGTAGTCCTGCCCAGCCGGGCGTGTAAACCACCGAGTATGCTCGCCGAAGAAGATGTCAAGGCACCAGGTCGCGCCCGGGATAGATCGGGTCGCCCCGTACTGGTAGTCGATCCAGTTAAGGCCAGACTCCGCTTGGATCAGCGGCATCAAGGCAATGAGGCCGCGTCGTTCGAGAGGACTCAGGGGTCTGACGTCCTCGTAGCCTTCGATGAGGGCGAGGGTGATATCTCGGTGGACTGCCTCCTCCTCGCCGTCGACGATCCGCGTCCACTCGAAGGCATTGCGCTCGATAATGAGCGCCAAGTCGTAGATGGAGGGATTGTGGTCGGACAGCCCAAAATCGATAAATTGTGAGGGGGCAAGGCCCTGCCAGAAGACGTTGGAGATGTGCAGGTCTCCGTGGGTCCACGATGTTGGCAGATCGCGGGCGATCGGGGCGTATGCGGCGGCGAATTTCAGATGCGGCTCCCACTCGTCTTCGATACGTCTGCCCGTATCGCGCAGGAAGGCCGCAACCCCGGGTCGCTGCTCGATCCATTGGGCCAGGTCTCGGCGGGGATTGTCGGCGAAGAGGCGCATGCGTGACTGGTAGGCGCAGGGCGGGTTGTTGCGGGCTCGATAGTCCGCCGAGGCCAGGGCGAGTCGAGCGGTCATGGTGCCCAAGGCGTGCGCCTCCTCGAGGGTGCCTGGAATCGTCCACGTGGGATCATCACGGTACCGGTCCTCACCGATTGCCCCTTCGCACACTTCCCACGTGCCCGTTGGTGTTTCCCAGACGGTATCGCCGTCCACAAAGGGCAGAAAGCTGGGGTGGGAAAACCTTTCGTGCGTACGTGGGCCACGAGTCCGTGGACAGCTCGCAGGTGATCAGGGGGGACGGTGCCAGGCCCATAACGCTTGATGAAAACCGTCGTATCGCCCGCATCTACGAGGATTCCCGCGGTCGTTGGGCGGTTCGAAACCTGCAGGGCGGTGCCTGCGAGGGGGGGTGGCGAGGCGGGCGAGTACCCGGGAGATTTCGTCGTCGGAGATGACGGGCCAGACTCTGGTCGTCACGTCGAGATGATTGTTATCGTCGCTCACGTGGGCTCTTTCGCGTGCGCGCACGAGCCTTCGTGGAAGAAGTGTCTGCGTCCCTACGCCGGTATGACCCGGATCAGGTGTGTCGGTCGGAGGATCGCCTCCCTCTCAGCCCCTCGCTTCTGGGGCTCCCGTGCATCGCGTCACACTCTACACCCCACCGGGCTCACTATCAAACGGATCACACAAATGGGGTTATAGGACACTACGTGTTGCTGTGCGCGTGCTGGGGTTGCTTGTGGGCCCGCGGGTTTTCTGAGCACCGGGCCCGGCTGTGGGGTCCGGGCTGCTGTGTGTGCCAGTGGGCGGCGCGGCCATGCCCTCCGGTCCCTCCGGTGCCCTCCGCACCGGTGGGGCCTTCGTGGCTGATGTTGCTCGGCGCGTTGTCCTGCTACCCAGCTATGGCTGTCAATCAGCAATTCCGCATGCAATTCCTGTGAGTGCATGTCGGGGTTTTGGATCTAATCGTTGATATTCTGCGGTTTATGAGCTTGTGTTGATTCGTGCGGTGTGGGAATTGCATGCGAAATTTGGCTGGCGGTGGTGTCGTCGCCGCCCGCGTGCGCCGTGGCCTGGCCCTGCGGAGTCCGCATCGTGTCTTGTGTTCTCGTGCGCTGCACCCGATCCGTAGGCATTGCACCCCTTCTGATCGGGTGCACCGTGCCGTAACAGGTGTAGCGCCTCATCGTGGTGCCTGCGGACGACATAGGGCCGCATAATGGCTTGTTGCTAAGTGGTGTTACACCACTTAGCGGGGTATTACACCAGTTCGGAAGTGGTGTAATGCTCCCTAACTGGTGTAATGCTCCCTAACTGGTGCAACGCTCTCCGGCTGTGCACTGGATGGTTGTCGCCGATGAGGCAGCGGGGTTCGTCCTCGGCGCAGTGTCAGCCAGCCAACCACTATGTGGTGACATGTATCCGTGTGATTGCTTGTTATGGTTCAGCGGCGCATCATCTGCCGGGGCAATGGGGGTTTTGCACTACATGAAGCCCTCCGGCGGTGTGTCGCCGGCGTGTCGGAGCCTCATGTAGTGCAATTCCCCCCGTTTGGTGGCAGTCCGAGCATGGCTTTGGTTGGTGTGGTGCCCAAAGTGCAGACCACCTCGACGAAAAACGCTGAAAACGGGCTGTTGTGGGCGAGGTGGTCTGCGTTTTGGGCACAGTGGTGTCTGTCGTGGTGTGCTGCTCGCACGCCAACCCCTGAACATGCACGGTAACCCGTTGATACGCACGTAAACCCCTAGATGTGCACCTGGGCGGGGCCGCCCGGGCGCAGGTCATCGGGCCCGTGTGCGGATGAGAGTACCCACGCGCATGTCATCGGGTTAACGTGCGGATGAGAGGGCCCAAGAAAATTGACAGGCTCGATGAAGTCCTACCGTGACGGATCATGGGGCAACCACACACAGGGCACAATGCAGCATTCACAGGAACGAGGCAAACACGACCAACTAAAAAAGCTACTTTCCCGCGCGACAAAGCCGAAAAGTCACCCTCCCAGCAACACGATTTGTCCATCCTCATAGTTGGTCCCAACCAACTAAAATACCAACTTTCCCGCACCAGAAAGCCAAAAAGTCACCCGGCCAGCAACACGTAGTGTCCTATAACCCCACAAATGTGCCCGGCTGCGTGAATTCAGCCGGGCACATCGCAGATCGCGGGATTAGTTCCCCGTTCCAAAGTCGACGCGCGAGCGCGCCTTCCTCATGTCAGAATAGTCAATGGTAGTCGTTTCACCGTCAACATCGATCGTTGCACCGGTCTCGTCTGCGGCAACGACACGACCGGAGATGTAGCCACCGGCGCGCAGCTTGATGCGCACGAGACGTCCGATCTGTCGCATCCAGTGTCCGACCTTCGTCAGCTCGCGTTCGGCGCCCGGGAGTCGACACTTCCAGCAGGTATTCACCGTCGATCGGGATCCGCTGCATCCAGGGCTTTCGACACGGCGCGGGACACGTCCGCGAGCGTGTCGGAGTCGATTCCGTCGGCGCCAATGGGCGCTTCGACGATGACCCGCAGGAGCGGCATCGCATCGGAGCGTGAGCGGGTCACTGAGTCCAGTTCCAGTCCCGAGCGTGCGACCACGGGAGCCAGCAACTCCTCGAGCGGTCCCTCTGACGTGGACGATGCCATATGCGCCTATCTTTCTCTCGCGTACGCGGGTCAGTTCCCTATCCTACCCGGGGGTGTGGGATGATGCGGGTGTGCGTTTCGCAAATCTGACTTTGACCACACACCGCATCCCCGGCCTCGTCGCGACCGGAGCGGCGCTTTTTGCGCTGTCCGCGTGTTCGTCCTCGTCCATGCCGACTCTGTCCGGTTTTGACGCGGTGCGTGACCAGGCCGCGCGCACGGAGTCTGCGGCATCCGATCGGGCGACCCAGCTCGCCGACGTCGCGACGGACTGTGCGTCCTGCTCGGCGGCTCTGCGTGCCGTCGCGTCGGCATCGGGCGAGCGACTCGAGGTGCTGGGAGGCCTGTGGGATCCGTGGGGTGGATCGACGCCCGAGGGCGCTAGCGCCCCGGCTGCCGTGTCCGAGGCACCCACCGACGTGTCGGCTTTCGTCTCGTGGCTGGCTCGTACGGCCATCCGGGACCTGGAGATTGCCGCCGACACGAATCGCACGAGTTCCGAGGAGGCCCGCACGCTGTCGGCTGCGGCGCTGGGCCGTTACGCGAGCGCCGTGACGCTCGCCCAGGCGTACGGCATTGAGCTGGATGCTGGCCTGGACCAGGCCCTTCTTATCAATGACCGTGTAAACGCAGCCTCGCGCCAGGGTGTCCAGACCTGGTCTATTGATCTCTTTGATGCACCGACGCTAACCTCGTCATTCGCACCCTCCGGCAAGAACCTGGCTGCCTCGCAGGAGCTGTCGACTGCGGTCGCGACCTGGGATTGCACGGCGTCAACTCTGCCGAAGGCCCAGGTGAGCGCGGGTACCCTGACCGACGCCTACGCCGTGTCGGGCGAGCTCTTTGGTGCGCGCAGACGTCGCCCTGCGCGCCGGTGCGGCGGATATGCGCACGCCTCGCTGCGACCTTGGTTTCCTCGATGCCCCGTCCCTGGCCGCGAACTTGCTGGCAGCAGACGCCGCGATGTTGACCAGCGACTCCGCGGACGTGCGCGCAGCGGGGGCCAGCGCGGCGATGGCAGACATCGAACAGTGGGCACCTCGCACGACGCTGCCTGCCCTCATCGGCACGCGCTAAAGGATCATCACCAGCGCCGAGTAGGCGCTCCGCCATACACGCAACAGGGCCGCTCCCCCATCCGGGGGGCGACCCTGTGCCATTGTCTGGTCTCAGACCCTGGCTGCGATGTCATCACCGATCTGGGAGGTGGAGCGCACGAGCGGTGTTCCGGCTGCCGCGGCCTCGGCACGCGCCGCCATGTCGGCGTCGATCGCCGCGCGCACACGCTCGGCTTCCTCGGCGAATCCCATGAAGTCGAGCATGAGCGCGACCGAGGAGATGGTCGCGGTCGGGTCCGCCTTGCCCTGCCCCGCGATGTCGGGGGCGGAGCCGTGCACGGGCTCGAACATGGAGGGGAACTCACGCGCGGGGTTCAGGTTGCCAGACGCGCTCAGGCCGATGCCGCCGGTGACGGCCCCGGCCTCGTCGGTGAGGATGTCGCCGAAGAGGTTGTCGGTGACGATGACGTCGAAGCGGCCCGGGTCGGTGACCATGTAGATGGTGGCGGCGTCAATGTGGCAGTAGTCGACGCGCACGTCGGGGAATTCCTCCCCCCACCTCGTCGACGATGCGGCGCCACATGTGCCCGGCGTTGACCAGGACGTTGTGCTTGTGGACGAGCGTGAGGTGCTTCTTGCGCGAGGCGGCGGCCTCGAAGGCGTAGCGCACGACGCGCTCGACGCCGTAGGCGGTGTTGACGCTGACCTCGGTGGCGATTTCGTGGGGGGTGCCCACGCGCACGGCCCCGCCGTTGCCGCAGTAGAGGCCCTCAGTGCCTTCGCGCACGACGACGAAGTCAATGTCGCCGGGGTTGGCCAGGGGGCTGGGCACGCCCTCGTAGTACTTCGAGGGGCGCAGGTTCACGTAGTGGTCGAGGGCGAAACGCAGCTTGAGGAGCAGACCGCGCTCGAGGACGCCGGAGGGCACGGAGGGGTCACCGACCGCACCAAGCAGGATGACGTCATGGTGCTTGATGGCCTCGAGGTCCTCATCGGTGAGGGTGTCGCCGGTCGCGTGCCAGCGCTCGGCACCCAGGTTGAAGTGGGTGGTGGAGTAGTCGATGCCCTTGTCCGCCAGGACGCGGTCCAGGACCTTGAGGCCTTCGGGGACGATTTCCTTACCGATGCCGTCACCGGGGATTACTGCGATGTTCAGTGTCATGTCTCCATCTTCCCCCGCGTCTCCCCCGCGCGTCCGGGTGGGTCCAACCCGTGGTCTCTTTGGGCCGTGACGTCCCCCATAGACGAGGCCGGGGCCGGGAGGGCACTTACGCTCCCCCGGCCCCGGCCGAGACATCAGGTCAGATCAGATCCACGCACCCGAGGATGCGAAGTAGTACCAGCGACCGTCGATGGTCTGCCAGCCGGTGACCATGTGGCCATCACCGGCGAAGTAGTACCAGGTGGAACCGATGTGCTGCCAGCCGGTGAGCATGGCGCCCGAGGGGGCCAGGTAGTACCAGCTGCCGGCGTGCTGCCAGCCGGTGCGCATCGCGCCGGAGGCGGAGAAGAGGTACCAGGTGCCGTCGACCTGGGCCCAACCGGTGGCCATGGCGCCGGTCGAGGGATCCAGGTAGTACCAGCTACCGGCATCCTTGAGCCATCCGCTCACGCGGGCACCGTAGCCGTTGTAGTAGCTCCACGTTCCGCCCTGGTTATCCCATCCGGTAACCATCATGCCGTCCGCGCCGAAGCGGTAGGTGGCGTCACCGATGGCGATCGTCTGGTTCATCGCGTAGCTGGAGTCCTCCAGCTGCCACTTCCAGCCCGAGCCGGTGTTCACCCAGTGCGCGGGGGTAACCGCGGGGCGGGCTCAGGGGTGGGCTGCGGTTCCGGAGTCGGCTCAGGGGTGGGCTGCGGTTCCGGAGCGGGCTCCTCGCCGGGATCGGTCAGGCCAAGGTAGGCAGCGTCCACGCGCATGAACTCGATGTTCTTGTAGCCGCCGGACTCGTACAGGAGGCCCCAGGTGCCGTCACCGAGGGGGTGCAGCGTCGAGTAGGCCATCTCACCACTCTCGAAGACCTTGCCCTCGTTCCAGGTGAATCCATCGTCGTAGGAGACGCGGATGGTGCCGTTGGCGCGGGCGCTGGAGGAGTCGGCATTCGAGAAGAGCAGGACGCGAGCGCGGGCGGAGCCCTCGGGGGCATCCGGGTATGCGCGCACGATGGAAGCATTGTTACGCGGGTCCGTCAGGTCCCAGTTGTGGCGGAAGGGACCCCAGGTCTGCCCGCCATCGTAGGAAATGGTTTCGAGGCGCTGGCCGGCGGTGCCCTGCGTGCGCGAGTTGAGCAGCAGGCGACCGTCGGAGAGCTCGACGACCTTGTTTCGTCGGCGCTGCCTTCGGTGGGCGCACCGGGCTTCCAGGTCACGCCGTGGTCGTCGGAGTAGACGGAGACGGCCATGAGCGAGGTCGTGCCGGCATTGGCGACGGCGTACTGCTGGATGAGGCGGCCGGCGTGGGCGCCGTAGCGCAGCTGGATGCCTTCACCGGAGGAGGCGAAGCGGGTGAACCACTGTCCTTCGTATCCGGCGGTCACCTGGTCGGTGATGGTGCGCGGGTTCACCCAGGTCTCGCCGTTGTCGTGGGACTCGACGACGTGGGCGTGCAGGATGTTACGAGCCGCGGGATCGGTGCCCAGATGGGACTGGAAGAGGCCTGCGTCGTAGGACTTGACCGAGAACAGGAAGATCGTTCCGGTGGTGCGGTCCACGACGAAAGAGGGGTCGGAGTAGCCAATCTTCTCCGCGCCGGGGGTTCCGGCGAGGGCGGTCTTGATGGGCGTCCAGGACTTACCGCCGTCCTTGGAGATGCGGTAGACGATGGAGTTGGCCTGGGGCGCATCCTGACAGGTGTTGGGGCGGCCGTCCCACGAGGCGATGATCCAGCCATTGTTGGCGGTGGTCAGAGCGGGGATGCGGTGGCAGCTAAATCCGGCGAGGCCGGGGGACGCGAGGCGAACCTTGTCGCCAATCGCGTAGTCATGCGGTGTCTCCAGCGGATCCGGGGCCGGGGGACGCTCACCCTGGGCGACGGTCACCGGGTCGGCGTTGGCGGTAATGCCACCGGCGATGACGTCGGTGCCGTTACGGTCACGGGTGGCTGCCCACGTGGTCATCGGGGTGAAAGTGCCGGCCGCGACATCGTCAGCGGTCACGGTGTGCGTGGCGGTCGTGCACTGCTTGGTGGTGTGCGCGGCGAGGTTGTGCCAGCGGCAGTTCGGAGCGCCGGTGGTGAGGACGCCGGACAGGTTCGAGTCCACCGGGAAGACGGTGAGCGCGCTGTCGGTGTTGTTGGTGTAGGTGACGGTGATGGTGATCAGGTCACCTTCGTACACCTTGTCTCCGTGGGAGTCGGTGCGCGTGACGGTGACGGTGATGGGGGCCGAACCTTCGTCGGTTGCCGAGGCCGTCACCGGAGCAGCTGCACCGGTGTCACTGGTCGGGGTCGCGAGCGCGGGAACCGAGAGAGTCGCGCAGAGCAGCACGGCTCCCGAGGCAGCCGCGAGGGCGCGCCCGTAGTGGCGGAGGGTCATCATTGGTCCTTCCGATATGGGTTGTCAATCAGCGGTCAGTGAGTCATGACTCACTATCCACGAGATTCATCATACAAATTTAGATGCTCGCTAACCAGTTATACGACAGACAATTTTTATCAACGTCTAGGACAATTACCTTAGAATGATCGAAATTTGCACACACCTGTCAGCCCCTCACCCCACAACAGACCGACACGCTCACACCCCCAATCCCCACACCACGGGGCAATGCCAACCCCTCCCCTGTCAAACCGAACGATCCAACAAACAATTCGCCTCACCAGGACATACTGACCAACACTGAGCAGTGGAACAGGTCATAGCTAGTTGCTCAGCAAGCACTTACCTGTAAACTAGTCCTGTCAATCAGTCTTTCGTAGCAAGGAACTACCGTGCGCCCCTCCCGTCGAACTCTGACGCGCGTAGCGTCGGCCGCCGTCGCTTCCCTCGTGATCGTTGCACCGATCTCAACCGTTTCCAATGCGGACGCCCTCTCCCCCGCGCCCCTTCCGTGGACGAACGGCTCCGACGAAGCAGCGGCAAACTAACCCTCGCGGGAACACAGTCAAACGTAACCCGCGCCTGTCAGCACAAAAGAGCCCCGGCCTCGTCCCACATTGGGAACGAGGCCGGGGCTTGACGCTATCCGAAACGGAGCTTGAGATCAGCGCGCGGCGCTGCCCTCGGTGTAGTCCTCGTCGGAGTCGGTCCAGCCGAAGGCCTTGCGCAGCTTCTGGCCGGTCTTCTCGATCGGGTGGGCCTCTTCCTCGGCGCGCAGCGCCTTGAACTCGAGGGCGCCGTTATCCTGATCGGCGATGAACTTGCGGGCGAAGGTGCCGTCCTGGATGTCAGCCAGGACAGCCTTCATGGCCTCCTTGGAGGACTCGTTGATGACGCGCGGGCCGGAGACGTAGTCGCCGTACTCGGCGGTGTCAGAGCAGGACCAACGCTGCTTGGTGATGCCGCCCTCGTTGATGAGGTCGACGATCAGCTTCATCTCGTGGCAGACCTCGAAGTAGGCGATCTCGGGCTGGTAGCCAGCCTCGACCAGGGTCTCGAAGCCGGCCTGGATCAGGTGGGAGACGCCGCCACACAGGACAGCCTGCTCGCCGAACAGGTCGGTCTCGGTCTCTTCGGTGAAGGTCGTCTTGATGACGCCGGCGCGGGTGCCGCCGATGGCCTTCGCGTAGGACAGGACGAGGTCCCAGGCCTGGCCGGAGGCGTCCACCTCAACGGCGACGACGTCCGGGGTGCCCTTGCCCTGGGTGTAGGTCTCGCGGACCTTGTGGCCGGGGCCCTTGGGGGCGACCATGACGACGTCGTGGCCCTCGGGGACCTCGATGTAGCCGTAGCGGATATTGAAGCCGTGTGCGAAGAGAAGGGCGGCGCCTTCCTTCAGGTTGGGGGCAACCTGCTCGGCGTACACGTAGCGCTGGACCTGGTCGGGCAGCAGCAGCGAGACGACGTCGCCCTCGGCGACGGCCTCGGCCACGTCCTTGACCTCGAGGCCAGCGGCCTCAGCCTTGGCCCAGGAGGAGGAACCGGGGCGCAGGCCGACAACCACGTCAACTCCGGAATCCTTCAGGTTCAGCGCGTGCGCGTGACCCTGCGAACCGTAACCAATGATGGCAACCTTCTTGGACTGGATCAGCGACAGGTCTGCGCCGTCGTCGTAGATGATTTCTGCCATTTGTCATTTCTCCTTCAGTTGATCCGTGATCGAGCGCGACCCGCGGCCGATAGCCACGGCGCCCGACTGGACGAGTTCGGTGACGCCGTAGGGCTCCAGGGCCCGCAGCAGCGCCTCCAGCTTGGGTAGGGAGCCGATCGATTCGATAACGACCGACTCGGGTTGCACGTCGACGACGTGTGCGCGGAACAGGTCCACGATCTGCAGGACCGAGGTGCGACGGGTCTCGTCAGCCTGGACCTTCATCATGAGCAGACGCCGTTCGACGGAGTCTTCGGGTTCAAGCTCGACGACCTTGAGGACGTTGATGAGCTTGTTGAGCTGCTTGACCACCTGCTCGATGGGCGCGGAGTCGGCGTCCACGATGATGGTCATGCGAGAGATTTCGGGATGTTCCGTCTCTCCCACAGTCAGCGACTTGATATTAAAGGCGCGGCGGGCGAAAAGCGCGGCGACGCGGGTGAGCACGCCGGGCTTGTTTTCGACCAACACGGCCAGAGTGTGACGATTCGTCATCAGTCTTCCACCTCCCAGTCGGGCGCCATGCCCTTGGCGTAACGAATCTCATCGTTGGACACGCCCGCGGCGACCATCGGCCAGACCATCGAGTCCTTGGAGACGCGGAAGTCAATGAGAACGGGGCGATCGTTGATCGACATGGCCCATTCGATGGCCTCGTCGACCTCGTCGATGGAGCGAACGGTGCGCGCGGCCATGCCGTAGGCCTGCGCGAGCAGCTCGAAGTTGGGGATCTGCTCGCCCTCGACGGGGTTGAGCGTCGTGTTCGAGTAGCGCTTGCCGAAGAACAGGGACTGCCACTGGCGCACCATGCCCAGCACCGAGTTGTTGATGAGGGCAACCTTGATCGGGATGTTGTTGATCGTGCAGGTGGCCAGTTCCTGGTTGGTCATCTGGAAGGAGCCGTCGCCGTCGATCGCCCACACGACCTTGTCGGGGGCCGCGACCTGGGCGCCCATGGCTGCGGGGATGCAGTAGCCCATGGTGCCGGAGCCGGAGGAGGAGATGAAACTTCGCGGGTTGTCCAGCGTGATGAACTGCGCGGCCCACATCTGGTGCTGGCCCACGCCCGTCACGTAGATCGCCTCGGGGCCAACCGTGTCGGAGAGCTTCTTGAGGACCTCCTGGGGCGCCATCATGCCGTCTTCGGGCTCAGCCCATCCGATCGGGTACTTGGTACGCAGTCGGTCGAGGTAGCGCCACCATCCGGAGATGTCCGCCTTGTTTTCCGACGAGGCCTGGGCGATTTCCTCGGTGAGGATCGGCAGGGCGGTCGCCAGGTCTGCGACGATCGGGATGTCGGCGTGGCGGTTCTTGGAGATCTCCGCGGCGTCGATGTCGATGTGCACGACGGTCGCGCGGGGTGCGAAGGAGTCGAGGCGGCCCGTCACGCGGTCGTCGAAGCGGGCGCCGAGCGCCACGATCAGGTCGGCGCGCTGGAGGGCGCCGACGGCCGCCACGGTGCCGTGCATGCCGGGCATGCCCAGGTTGTGGCGATCGGAGTCAGGGAAGGCGCCGCGGGCGGTCAGCGTGGTGACAACGGGGGCGTTCGTGATCTCAACGAGGTCGGCGAGGGCGTCGGTGGAACCGGAGCGCACGATGCCACCGCCCACGTACAGCACGGGAGCCTGGGCATCGGCGATCGCACGGGCAGCCGCGCGCACCTGCTTCATGTTCGGCTTGTCCGCGACGCGGTAGCCGGGCAGGTCGAGGGCGGGAGGCCAGGAAAAGTCCATCTCGGCGACCTGCGCGGACTTGGTGATATCCACGAGGACCGGGCCGGGGCGGCCGGTTCCCGCGAGGTGGAAGGCCTCGGCCAGACGCGCGGGGATCTCCGCGGGGTCCGTGACGAGGAAGGAGTGCTTGGTGATGGGCATCGAGGCGCCGACGACGTCGGCTTCCTGGAAGGCGTCGGTTCCGATCAGGGATGCGCCGACCTGGCCGGAGATCACGACGATCGGGACCGAGTCCATGCAGGCGTCACCCAGGGCAGTGAGCACGTTGGTGGCGCCGGGGCCGGACGTCACGATCGCGCAGCCAACCTTACCGGTGGCCAGGGCGTAGCCTTCGGCGGCGTGGCCCGCGCCCTGCTCGTGACGGACAAGAATGTGGCGGATGGACGTCGACGCCAGTAGCGGGTCGTAGGTCGGGAGAATTGCGCCGCCGGGCATACCGAACACGTCGGTGACGCCCAGGGCCTCGAGGCTGGCCACGATAGCCTCTGCTCCGGTCATGCGGGTGGTGTTGGCGGTGTCGCTCACCATTCGTCCTCTCAATCGTTGGGACCGTCTCAAAGAAAAAACCCCGTCAGGTCCGGCAGATGCGCGGATGCGGGGAATTCGGCGTGCGATCCATCCTCACGTTACACGGCAGGCATCGCACGCCCGGGTACGATGACCAGGGCGAGGATTCCAATTCCGCGAACGTTGAGCATGCCTTTACCGTATCTCGCCTGGGCGCTGCGCTCTTCTTCATCTCATTGTGCGGACCTTCGGGCTCTGATCGCCATCTAGGACGATGGACTGAGATGCACAGCACTTATTACTGGTTTAATTGACTCATACCTCATATCACAATCCACAACACGGAGATTTCATCGTGCATCAGGTGTTCGAGATTCTGAGCGAGCAGCCGGTTCTGTTCCTCTTCATTCTCATCGGTATAGGCATGGCGTTCGGCCATGTGAAAATCAGGGGCATTAGCCTCGGCGCCGCCGCCGTTCTGTTCTTTGCCATCGCGTTGGCTGCGTGGGCGCAGTCCTACGACATCGAGCTGCGAGTCACCCCCCAGCTGGGCACTCTCGGCCTGACGCTCTTCACGTTCGCGATCGGCATCAACTCGGGTGCGTCGTTCTTCCACAATCTGAAGACCGCCGTCGGCCCGATTCTGACGATGGTTGCCCTCTACGGCATCACCGCCACCGTCGGTCTCTACCTCGGTAAGGCCATGGGTATGGACGTTCCGCTCATCGCCGGTACCTTCGCGGGTTCGGTGACGAACACGCCCGCTCTGGCCGCCGCCGGCGATGCCTCCGGCGATCCTGCACGTGCGACGGTCGGCTACTCGATCGCCTACCTCTTCGGCGTCATCGGTATGCTGGCAGCCTCGATGGCCGCACTGCACTACGGCCGCAACGATAAGGATGCCCCCTCTCCCCTGTCGAACCGCACGATCCGCGTCGAACGCGACGACCACCCCTTCGTCGGCGACATCTACGAGAAGCTCGGCGAGAAGGTCTCCTTCTCCCGCCTGCGCCGCGGCGAGACCGGCCCGATCACCCGTCCCCAGATGTCCGACACGCTCGATCCCGGCGACCTCGTGACGGTCGTCGGTCCCCGCGAGCTCGTCGCTCGCGCAGCCACCGAGCTGGGCCACGCCTCCTCGCATTCCCTCATGCAGGATCGTTCCTACCTGGACTTCCGCCGCGTGACGATCTCCAATCCGAAGGTATCGGGCCGCACGGTCGCCTCGCTCGGCCTCGCCAAGGAGTTCTCCGCGACGATCTCGCGTGTTCGCCGCGGTGACGTCGACATGGTCGCCGAGCCTGGCCTGGTCCTCCAGCAGGGTGACCGCGTGCGCGTCGTCGCTCCGACCTCGAAGATGGCAGAGATTACGAAGTTCTTCGGTGACTCGTCCCGAGGTCTCACGGACCTCAACCCGATCGCCCTGGGCATCGGCATGGCGCTGGGCATCGCGATCGGCGAGCTGCCGATCCTGACCCCCGACGGCTCGTACTTCTCGATCGGCTCCGCCGCCGGCACACTGATCGTCGGCCTCGTCTTCGGCCGCATCGGCCGCATCGGCCCCGTCGCCACCGCCCTGCCCTTCACGACCTGCCAGGTGATAGCCGAGCTCGGCCTGCTGGTCTTCCTCGCGCAGGCCGGTGCCAAGGCTGGCGGCCAGATCCTCGAGGCCTTCACGTCGGGCGCCTGGATCCGTATCTTCGCACTGGGCCTCATCATGACATCGATTATGGCGGTCGGTCTGTACTGCACGATGCGCTGGGTCTTCAAGATGGGCGGCACGAAGCTCGCCGGTCTGCTCGGTGGCGCGCAGACGCAGCCTGCCGTCCTCGCTTTCGCGAATGGCCGTACCAACGCCGATCCTCGCGTGTCGCTCGGCTACGCGCTGGTCTACCCGGTCGCCATGGTCGGCAAGATCGTCGTCGCCACAATCCTGGGTGGCATGTAGCGGCAACGTCTCCCGCGGGTTCGATCCCGCGACAACAATGGGGCCGGCCCTTTCGGGTCGGCCCCATTCGTATGCCTTAAACCCCTCTCCCGAGCCAGTACCGGGCACCACGCCGCCTGGTTGGAGGTAGACACGGCGCTTGTGAGGCCGGGCTGCGGTGCCCGTGGACGGTGGCGGGGTCAGTTAATCAAAAGGCCAACACACGGCCTGCGAGGCCTGGCTGCGGTGCCCGTGGGCGGTGGCGGGGCCTGGCCGGGCTTCGAGATCGACCACTCCGAGCCGTCAGGCTCGTGTGTGGCGATCTCGCGGGCGGGCCGCCGCCCACGGGCAACAAAGCAGCCCGGCCGGGGCCGCTGCTCGCGCTACAGGCGTAAACCTGGCGGGCCGCCGCCCACGGGCACACAAAGCAGCCCGGCCGGGGGCCGATGCTCGCGCTACAGGCGTAAACCTGGCGGGCCGCGGCCAGGCGTAAACCTGGCGGGGCGCGGCCAGGCGTAAACCTAGCGGGGCGCGGACACGCAACGAGGCCGCGACCGGTTTCCCGGCCACGGCCTCGTCGATGAATGAGCGTCAGCGCGAAATCAGCGCGACGAGCACTCGAGCGGCCACCGCCGCCACGCACACGATCGCGATGTTGCGGCCGACGGCGCGGATCTCGTCACGGTCAATCTCGTACTCAAACTCAAACGACGGCGGCTTCAGGCCCGCTTCGATCTCGAATTTCATACGTTCTCCTCCTCGTACTCCCACAGGTTGGGGACTCGTTCTTGCTTTTCGACGAGCCAGTTCTTATCCGTCAGCATACGGGAGAGCGCGAGGCCCATGCCGATCGCGACGATCGTGAACATGACCGTGAAGAGCGCGGCGAGCGCATCGTCGATCTGCTGGTTGTTCAGGTAGGTCAGAGCACGATAGAGCGGCACACCGGGGATCATGATGACGACAGCAGGCACGGACAGGGTCACGCGCGAGAAGCGCGTCCTACGGGCCACGAAGACGGCGAGAAGGCCAGCTGCGAGCGCGGCGAGGCCGACGCAAGCCGGGGCAGGAACGCCGAGTTCCAGGTGCAGGCCAATACGAGCGGTGTTGATTACGGCGCCGATGAGTGCGGCCGTCGCGCACACACGTTGCGGTGAATTGAAAAGCATCGCAAACCCGTATGCGGCCACGAAGCTCGCAACGAAACGGAGAATATAGTGCAGCCAGGGAACGAGCGATACGCCGTACTCGGGCGTCACAGACCACCCAAAGACAGCCGAGATCGCCCAGACGGCCACGCCCGCTGACATGACGAGCATCGTCACGTACACGAGGCGACCGACTCCACCTTGGAAGTCTTGTCGCACCAAATCGATCAGGCCAGTCACCAGCGGGAAGCCTGGGACCAGGAAGAGCAGCGCGGAAATAAAGCCGGCCTGATGCGTGGACTCGATGCCGAGGAACTGTTGAGCGGGAGCAACCAGCAAAATGTAGATCATCGCTGCGAGGGCACCGCACGCCATCCACACGCCGAAGTGGTTCATGTGGCGGATCAGCATCTGGCGGCGCAGCGCTTGTCCGAAGAACGAGGCGACGGCGACGGCAGAGCACTCGACCCATCCCCCTCCGTTGAGGAATGCGAACGCCGCACAGGCGAGGCCTGAGGCGAGCGCGTTCGAGAACCAGTCGTAGAGGCCGGGAACCTTCGCGATCTTGTCCAGCTCGTCCGACACGTCCTCGACTCGCACGGACTTGCCGTGCAGGGACGCCACGTAGTTGTTGATGCGGTCGATCTTGTCAGCGTTAACGCCCATGAGGCGCTGCTCGGCGAGCTCCGTGCGGAAAGTTCCGTTCGCATACGCGGTCGCGATAATCTCCGTATACGTGACCTGTGCTCGGTGCTCAGAAATGCCGACTGCGCGTGCGAGATCAGCCATTGACTTCTTGACGCGATAAGCGCTCGCGCCAAACGACAGCAGCATCTGGCCAAGCCGTAGAACAACCTGGGACTGATGAGCAAGGCGATCGTGCGCCGCCATGCGCTGAGCGAGAACCTCGTCTTTGGGACCGTGATGGTGAGGCCCGTGCGGATGTGGAGAAGTGACCATGGGAATAGCATCGCACGCGTAGCGCCGTTATGTGGGCGACGTTGGTCCGTGACGTGTGGTTTTTCATCTAGTGGACACACGCGGAAACACAACGCAGACGGATACGCCACCACTGCGACACGATTAGCTGCGTCAGGCGCGGTTAACGCTGGGAGCTGTGGGACAAATGCGCGAAGGGCCTCACCCGTTGGGGTGAGGCCCTTCGTTGTAGGTGTGTTGTGGCGGTGTCCTACTCTCCCACAACCTGGCGGTTGCAGTACCATTGGCGCTGCCGGGCTTAGCTTCCAGGTTCGGAATGGAGGCTGGGCGTTTCCCCGGTGCTATGACCACCACAAGATTTGGTGTTCAACACTCTCCCCGCACGCTGCTTGGTGGGGGGTGTGGGTTGATCGTGGTTTGTATAGTGGTTGCGGCGTGTTGTTCACGGTTTTTGTTTCACCCAAGGGCACTTGCGTGTTTGGGTTGTTGTTTAGTGTTGGCCCATTAGTACCAGTCGGCTCACGAGCACATTGCTGTGCTTCCACCTCTGGCCTATCAACCCGCTAGTCTGGCGGGGGCCTCTCACCCCACGGAGGGGGCGTGGAAACCTCATCTTGAAGCAGGCTTCCCGCTTAGATGCTTTCAGCGGTTATCCCTTCCGAACGTAGCCAACCAGCCATGCACCTGGCGGTACAACTGGCACACCAGAGGTTCGTCCATCCCGGTCCTCTCGTACTAGGGACGGCCCTTCTCAAGTTTCCTGCGCGCACAGAGGATAGGGACCGAACTGTCTCACGACGTTCTGAACCCAGCTCGCGTACCGCTTTAATGGGCGAACAGCCCAACCCTTGGGACCAACTCCAGCCCCAGGATGCGACGAGCCGACATCGAGGTGCCAAACCATGCCGTCGATATGGACTCTTGGGCAAGATCAGCCTGTTATCCCCGGGGTACCTTTTATCCGTTGAGCGACCACGCACCCACGTGCCATGGCCGGATCACTAGTTCCTGCTTTCGCACCTGCTCGACCCGTCGGTCTCACAGTCAAGCTCCCTTGTACACTTGCACTCGCCACCTGATTACCAACCAGGCTGAGGGAACCTTTGAGCGCCTCCGTTACATTTTAGGAGGCAACCGCCCCAGTTAAACTACCCACCAGGCACTGTCCCCAACCCGGATCACGGGTCTAGGTTGAGGTGACCGCTTGAACCAGAATGGTATTTCAACGACGACTCCACCACCGCTGGCGCGGCAGCTTCACAGTCTCCCACCTATCCTACACAAGTCCAAGCGAACACCAATACCAAGCTATAGTAAAGGTCCCGGGGTCTTTCCGTCCTTCTGCGCGAAACGAGCATCTTTACTCGTACTGCAATTTCACCGAGTTCGCGGTTGAGACAGCGGAGAAGTCGTTACGCCATTCGTGCAGGTCGGAACTTACCCGACAAGGAATTTCGCTACCTTAGGATGGTTATAGTTACCACCGCCGTTTACTGGGGCTTAAATTCACCGCTTCACACCCACAAAGGGGTGTTGACGGTTCCTCTTAACCTTCCAGCACCGGGCAGGCGTCAGTGCGTATACATCGCCTTACGGCTTCGCACGCACCTGTGTTTTGATAAACAGTCGCTTCTCCCTATTCTCTGCGACCCCACAACCCCACCAACACGCACGGCGTTGGGAAGTTACGGGGTCCTCCTTATCCCGAAGTTACGGAGGAATTTTGCCGAGTTCCTTAACCACGATTCACTCGAACGCCTCGGTATACTCTACCTGACCACCTGAGTCGGTTTAGGGTACGGGCGCGTTATGCCCTCACGTCGAGGCTTTTCTCGGCAGCTTAGGATCACCACAAGTCCACACACGCGTGTGTCCCTCATCAGTTCTCACCCTTAGTGTCCCCCGGATTTGCCTGGGGGACGGGCCACAACCTTAAATACGCACAACCATCGGCGCACTGCAGCTACCTGTCTGCGTCACCCCTGTTAACACGCTTGCCTACAATCACCGGGGCCCCAAGACCCACACACACCCAAAAACCCGAAGGCTTAAGAGTGGCGTGAGCAAGTTGGTTAGCACAATGACTTCAGCATGGGCGGTCATAACGCGGTACCAGAATATCAACTGGTTGTCCATCGACTACGCCTGTCGGCCTCGCCTTAGGACCCGACTAACCCAGGGCGGATAAACCTAGCCCTGGAACCCTTAGTCAATCGGCGCTGCGGATTCTCACCGCAGATTCGTTACTCATGCCTGCATTCTCACTCCCACACAATCCACCAGAAGTTCCCTCCAGGCTTCACCTCGTGCAGGACGCTCCCCTACCCAACAACACACCGACATCCAGTTCCTGGTGCCAGCTCCATGCGTTGTTGCCACAGCTTCGGCGGTACGCTTGAGCCCCGCTACATTGTCGGCGCAGAACCACTTGACCAGTGAGCTATTACGCACTCTTTCAAGGATGGCTGCTTCTAAGCCAACCTCCTGGTTGTCACCGCGACTCCACATCCTTTCCCACTTAGCGTACGCTTAGGGGCCTTAGCTGATGATCTGGGCTGTTTCCCTCTCGACTACGAAGCTTATCCCCCGCAGTCTCACTGCCGCGCTACACCTAATGGCATTCGGAGTTTGGCTGACGTCAGTAACCCATAGGGCCCATCGGCCATCCAGTAGCTCTACCTCCACCAGGGACCACGCGACGCTGCACCTAAATGCATTTCGGGGAGAACCAGCTATCACGGAGTTTGATTGGCCTTTCACCCCTACCCACAGTTCATCCCCCAGGTTTTCAACCCTGGTGGGTTCGGTCCTCCACACAGTCTTACCTCTGCTTCAACCTGACCATGGGTAGATCACCCCGCTTCGGGTCTAGAACACGCGACAAACGCCATATTTCAGACTCGCTTTCGCTACGCATACCCCACACGGGTTAAGCACGCCACGTATCACTAACTCGCAGGCTCATTCTTCAAAAGGCACGCCATCACCCCACAAGGCTCTGACGGCTTACAGGCACACGGTTTCAGGTACTATTTCACTCCCCTCCCGGGGTACTTTTCACCATTCCCTCACGGTACTATGCACTATCGGTCATCAAGTAGTATTTAGGCTTACCAAGTGGTCTTGGCAGATTCACACGAGATTTCACGAGTCCCGCGCTACTCGGGTACCACACCCACACCACACAACACCAGTCCATCTACACGACTCTCACGCTCTACGGTCAGACTTCCCAGACTGTTCAACTCCCAGCATCACATGGCGCGACCCTCCGGCAGAAGAGTCCAACATGGCCCCACAACACCAAACACGCAACGGCCGCCGCCTCTCACACGCATCTGGTTTAGCCTCCTCCGCTTTCGCTCGCCACTACTCACGGAATATCTTTCCTGCGGGTACTGAGATGTTTCACTTCCCCGCGTTCCCCCCATCACCCTATACACGTTCAGATGATGGTAACCCAGCACAACCCAGGTTAGGTTCCCCCATTCGGACACCCTCGGATAATAACGCTCGCTCGCCAGCTCCCCGAGGCATATCGCAGGCCGCAACGTCCTTCATCAGCTCTTGATGCCAAGGCATCCACCGAATGCCCAATAAAACTAAACAAAACACAAAAAACAGTACAGAACAAATATGCTCGCAACCACTATACAAATCACAAACAACCCACCACACACAACCCACACCAACAACACAACAATCATTGGCTGGCTGCGCAGGCAACCACCACCACACAGGCGGCGGACGCTCACACGGTGTTGAACGTGAACCCGACAGTGTGCTTGTCTGCCATCAAACTTTTATGCCCAACCCAAAAACGCACCCACACCCACCACCCACTGTCGGGCAGTAAACACATGCAGGCACAAGAAAACAACCAACACAACCCAACAGGCCACGCTGCTTGTTCCCCACAAACTGGGCTCCCTAGAAAGGAGGTGATCCAGCCGCACCTTCCGGTACGGCTACCTTGTTACGACTTCGTCCCAATCGCCAATCCCACCTTCGACCACTCCCCCCCGATAAACGGTTAGGCCATGGGCTTCGGGTGTTACCAACTTTCGTGACGTGACGGGCGGTGTGTACAAGGCCCGAGAACGTATTCACCGCAGCGTTGCTGATCTGCGATTACTAGCGACTCCACCTTCATGGGGTCGAGTTGCAGACCCCAATCCGAACTGAGACTGGCTTTAAGGGATTCGCTCCACCTCACGATATCGCAACCCTCTGTACCAACCATTGTAGCATGCGTGAAGCCCAAGACATAAGGGGCATGATGATTTGACGTCATCCCCACCTTCCTCCGAGTTAACCCCGGCAGTCCCCCACGAGTCCCCACCATCACGTGCTGGCAACATAGGGCAAGGGTTGCGCTCGTTGCGGGACTTAACCCAACATCTCACGACACGAGCTGACGACAACCATGCACCACCTGCACACGACCAACTAAATGCCACCACATCTCTGCAGTGTCGCCGTGCATGTCAAGCCTTGGTAAGGTTCTTCGCGTTGCATCGAATTAATCCGCATGCTCCGCCGCTTGTGCGGGCCCCCGTCAATTCCTTTGAGTTTTAGCCTTGCGGCCGTACTCCCCAGGCGGGGCACTTAAAGCGTTAGCTACGGCGCAGAAACCACGGGTGGCCCCCACACCTAGTGCCCAACGTTTACAGCGTGGACTACCAGGGTATCTAATCCTGTTCGCTCCCCACGCTTTCGCTCCTCAGCGTCAGTAACGGCCCAGAGACCCGCCTTCGCCACCGGTGTTCTTCCTGATATCTGCGCATTCCACCGCTACACCAGGAGTTCCAGTCTCCCCTACCGCACTCAAGTCAGCCCGTACCCACCGCACGCCCCCAGTTAAGCCAGAGGATTTCACGGCAGACGCGACCAACCGCCTACAAGCCCTTTACGCCCAATAATTCCGGACAACGCTCGCGCCCTACGTATTACCGCGGCTGCTGGCACGTAGTTAGCCGGCGCTTCTTTACCCACTACCCTCACCACAACCACTGTTGCGGCTTGACCATGAGCGAAAGAGGTTTACAACCCGAAGGCCGTCATCCCTCACGCGGCGTCGCTGCATCAGGCTTTCGCCCATTGTGCAATATTCCCCACTGCTGCCTCCCGTAGGAGTCTGGGCCGTATCTCAGTCCCAATGTGACCGGTCACCCTCTCAGGCCGGCTACCCGTCAAAGCCTTGGTAGGCCATCACCCCACCAACAAGCTGATAGGCCGCGAGCCCATCCCCCACCAGAAAAAACCTTTCCACCAACCCCCATGCGAAGGCCAGTGAATATCCAGTATTAGCACCCGTTTCCGGGCGTTATCCCAAAGAAGGGGGCAGGTTACTCACGTGTTACTCACCCGTTCGCCACTCATCCACCCAGCAAGCTGGGCTTCAGCGTTCGACTTGCATGTGTTAAGCACGCCGCCAGCGTTCGTCCTGAGCCAGGATCAAACTCTCCGAACAAAAACAAAAACGTTAAAGCCCAGAAAAACCAACCAGAAAACCCGGCCAGCAATCCCAACCAAAAACACTCAAAAACAAAAAACAGGCATAAAAAACAAACAAACACACTATCGAGTTCACAAACAACACCCACACACCCAGACAACCAAGCCACAAAACCCAGCCACCCAAGCAGTGAACCACCACCACAAACTCACTCACAAGCTCGCGGCGACAGGTGAATAATCTACTCACCCCCACACCCAAAGTCAAACCAAAACACCGTGACCCCCACCACACACACCACAAACCCACCAAACACAACGAAAAGTCAACGTCGATTCAGCTTGCATCGCCACACAGAGTCAGCGAAAAGGCGGGCCCGACCGCGCATCACCAGCGCGATCGGGCCCGCCAAACAGCCGAAATGACTCTCAGTTCACATCCATATCGGGCTGAACGGGGATATCGACGGTCGGAAGGTCGCGCACGGCGCGACGCACAGCCTTGGACACGGCGGGGGCAACCCGCTTATCGAAGGCGCCGGGGATGATGTAGGAGGGCGAGAGCTCGTCCTCGGAGATCACGGACGCGATAGCCACGGAAGCAACGCGCAGAACCTCGGTCGTAATCTCCTTGACCTTGGCGTCCAGCAGGCCGCGGAACAGACCCGGGAAGGCCAGCACGTTGTTGATCTGGTTCGGGTAGTCGCTACGGCCCGTCGCGACGACGGCGGCGTACTTGCCGGCGCCGATCGGGTCAACCTCGGGCGTGGGGTTGGCCAGCGCGAAGACGATCGCGTCATCGGCCATGGTCTCAACGTCGGAGGGATCGAGGATGTTGCCCGAGGACACGCCGATGAAGACGTCGGCGCCCTTCAGGACCTCCTTGAGGGAGCCGTGGACGTGGCGGGGGTTCGTCGCCTCGGCCAGCGCCTTGCGCGAGGGGTGCATGCCTTCGGTGGCGTCGCCGGACAGCGCGCCGTCGCGGCCACAGCCGATGATGTCGCGCGCGCCCTGGGCGAGCAGCAGGCGGATGATCGCGTTGCCGGCCGCGCCGACGCCGGAGACGACGATGCGCACGTCTTCGATCTTCTTGTTCACGATCTTGAGGGCGTTGATGAGCGCGGAAAGAACCACGATTGCGGTGCCGTGCTGGTCATCGTGGAAGACGGGGATGTCGAGCTCGGCGCGCAGACGCTCTTCGATCTCGAAGCAGCGGGGTGCGGAGATGTCCTCCAGGTTGATGCCGCCGTACGCGGGGGCGATCGCCTTGACGATCGAGATGATCTCCTCGGTGTCCTTGGTGTCCAGGACGACCGGCCAGGCGTCCACGCCGCCGAACTCCTTGAACAGGACAGCCTTGCCCTCCATGACGGGCAGGGCGGCCTCGGGGCCGATGTCGCCCAGGCCGAGGACGGCGGTGCCGTCGGAGACGACCGCGACCGTGTTGGCCTTCATGGTCAGCAGGTGAGCCTTCTGGGGCATGTCGTGGATGGCCGTGCACACGCGGGCAACGCCGGGCGTGTAGGCGCGCGAGAGGTCGTCGCGGTTACGCAGCGGCACCTTGGAGTGGATCTCCACCTTGCCGCCGATGTGGCTCATGAAGGTCTGGTCGGCGACCGAATCGGCGGTCACGCCAGGCAGCGCGCCGATGGCGTCGCGAACCTCGCGGCGGTGCTCAGAATCGCGCATGTCGCACGTCAGGTCGATGATGATGTGCCCCCGGTCGGAGTCCGCAACGTCGAGGCCCTTGATCTCCGCTCCAGTCGAAGAGACTGCATCAACAATGGACGCGATGGAAGTCGTCTTCTCGTCCACCTCGATACGGTAGGAGGCGGTGTACGACGGCGATGTGCGCATGTCTGTCCTTTCGTTGGGCGCCCGGCCACAGTCGGCCCGGCTGTCCTCAAGCGCTCATCCTAGGTAACATTCCGCTCCCCCAGGAAGGGGAAGGCCACAACGTGGACACATGCGTACGGTCAGGGACGAGGCCGCGGTGCGCTATCGGGGTTGCATGCACGAGGCCGGGGCGCACAGTCCGGAGACGACGACGGGGGCCGGGATCGCATCGATCCCGGCCCCCGTGGCGTTCGTCAGGATGAACCTCAGGCGCCGACCATCTCCATAATCAGCTCACGCACACGGGCGGCGTCAGCCTGCCCGCGGGTGGCCTTCATGACCGCGCCGACGAGGGCGCCGGCCGCCTGGACCTTGCCACCCTTGATCTTCTCGACGATGTCGGGGTTGGCGTCCAGGGCTTCCTGGACGGCCGCAGTCAGGGCGCCATCGTCGGAGACGACCTCGAGGCCTCGGGCCTCGACGACCTGCGTCGGATCGCCTTCGCCCGCGAGGACACCCTCGAGGGCCTGGCGCGCCAGCTTGTCGTTGATGCGACCCGAATCAATGAGGCCCTGCAGCTCGGCGACCTGAGCGGGGCTGACTCCGGCCTCGTCGAGGGAAACCTCGCGTTCCTTGGCGCGACGCGAGATCTCACCCATCCACCACTTGCGGGCGGAGGCGGGATCGCAACCCGCGGCGACCGTGGCCTCGATGAGTTCGAGGGCGCCAGCGTTGATGACGTCACGCATCTCCATATCCGCGTACCCCCACTCGGCGCGCAGGCGGCGGCGCTTGGCGACGGGCAGCTCGGGCAGCGAGGCGCGCAGCTCCTCCACCCATTCACGATCCGGGCGGATCGGAACCAGGTCCGGCTCGGGGAAGTAGCGGTAGTCCTCAGAATCCGACTTCTCACGGCCAGAGGACGTGGAGCCGTCCTCCTCGTGGTAGTGACGGGTCTCCTGCAGGATCGTGCCACCCTCGGACAGGATCTGGGCCTGGCGCTGCATCTCGTAGCGCACGGCCGAGGCGATGCCGCGGAAGGAGTTCACGTTCTTCGTCTCGGTGCGCGTGCCCAGCGGGGACTCCGGCGTGGGGCGCAGCGACACGTTGATGTCGGCGCGCACGTTGCCGCGCTCCATGCGGGCCTCGGACACGTCCAGGGCGCGGAAGATGTCGCGCAGGGCCTGCACGTATGCGGCCGCCACCTCGGGGGCGCGCTCGCCGGCGCCCTCGATCGGGCGGGTCACGATCTCCACGAGCGGCACGCCCGCACGGTTGTAGTCCACGAGCGAGTGATCTGCGCCCTGGATGCGACCATCTGCGCCGCCGATGTGCGTGTTCTTGCCCGCGTCCTCCTCCATGTGCGCGCGCTCGATCTGCACGCGGAACATGGTGCCGTCCTCGAGCTCAACATCCACGTAGCCGTCGTGAGCGATCGGCTCGTCGGACTGAGAGGTCTGGAAGGCCTTCGTCAGGTCCGGGTAGAAGTAGTTCTTACGCGCGAAACGGCAGTATTCCGCAATCTCGCAGTTCAAGGCCAGGCCGATCTTGATCGCGTACTCGACGGCCTTGTGGTTGACGACCGGCAGGGAGCCGGGCAGACCCAGCGACACGGGGGTCACGAAGGTGTTCGGGTCGCCGCCAAACGCGTTGGGGGCCGCGTCGAACATCTTGGTCTTGGTGCCCAGCTCGACGTGCACCTCAATGCCGAGAACCGGGTCGAAGCGGCGCGCCGCCTCGTCGTAATCCATGAGCTCAGTCATCACTTTTCCTCCCAGTTAGCTGCGGGGCACTGACCCGCGACGTCATCGCTGAGCGCCTCAACCAGGGACGCCACCTTGTACATGACCAGGTCGCCGCGCGCGGGGGCCAGCACCTGGAAGCCGATCGGCAGGCCCTCGGAGGACACCGCGTTGGGCACGTTCACGCCGGGGATGCCCGCCAGGTTCGCGGGGATCGTGGCGACGTCGTAGAGGTACATGGCCAGCGGGTCGGAGGTCTTCTCGCCGAACTTGAAGGCCGTCTCGGGGGCCGTGGGCGACACGAGGACGTCAACCTGCTCGAACACCGCGTCGAAGTCGCGCTGGATGAGCGTGCGCACCTTCTGGGCGCTGCCGTAGTAGGCGTCGTAGTAGCCGGCCGAGAGCACGTGCGTGCCCAGGATGATGCGGCGCTTGACCTCGTCGCCGAAGCCGGACTCGCGGGTGGCGGCCATGACGCGCTCGGCGGTCACGGGGCCCTCGGTGGGCTCAACGCGGATGCCGTAGCGCATGCCGTCGAAGCGGGCCAGGTTCGAGGAGACCTCGGCGGGCATGATCAGGTAGTAGGCGCCCAGCGAGTACTCCAGGTGGGGGCAGGAGACCTCGACGATCTCGGCACCGGCCTCGCGCAGCTTCTCGACGGTGGCGTTGAAGGCGTCGATGACGTCCTGCTGGTAGCCCTCGCCGCTCAGCTCCTTGACGATACCGACCTTCAGGCCCTTCATGGAACCTTCCGCGGCGACGGACTCGACGGCCTCGGTGAGCGCGGGAACCGGCTCGTTCAGGGAGGTCGAATCATTGGGGTCGTAGCCGCCGATCAGCTCGGTCAGGGCGGCCGCGTCGGCGACCGTGCGGGTGACGGGACCGATCTGGTCCAGGGACGAGGCCATGGCCACCAGGCCGAAACGCGACACCGCGCCGTAGGTGGGCTTGGCGCCGACCGTGCCGGTCACGAACGCGGGCTGGCGGATCGAGCCGCCCGTGTCGGAACCGACGGCCAGGGGCACCATGTAGGCCGCGACAGCAGCGGCCGAACCGCCGCCGGAGCCGCCGGGGATGCGCTCGGTGTCCCAGGGGTTCTTGGTCGCACCGAAAGCGGAGTGCTCGGTGGACGAACCCATGGCGAACTCATCCATGTTGGTCTTGCCGACGATGGGCAGGTCGGCTTCCTTGATCTTGGCCGTGACGGTCGCGTCGTAGGGAGGCTCCCAGTCGCCCAGGATCTTCGAGGCGCAGGTGGTGCGCAGGCCGCGCGTCACCACGTTGTCCTTCACAGCGATCGGCACACCCGCCAGGCGGTGCAGGGTCTCCCCCGCCGCGCGGCGTGCGTCCACGTCGGCCGCGGTCGCCAGGGCGCCCTCGCGGTCGACGGTGATGAAGGCGTTGACGCGGTCCTCGATGGCGTCGATGCGGTCCAGGCACGCCTGGGTCAGCTCGACGGAGGTGATCTGGCCGGCGGCCAGCATGTCCGCCAGCTCGAGGGCGCTCTTCTTCAGCAGCTCGTTCATCAGTCCTCCCCCAGAATCTGCGGAACCAGGAACATGCCGTCCTGGGCGGCGGGCGCCTGAGCAAGCACCTCGTCGCGGTCCACGGTCTGCCCAATCTCGTCTTCGCGCCACACGTTGGTCAGCGGAATCGGGTGGGACGTGGCGGGAACCTCGGGGGTGGCAACCTCGGACACCTTAGAGACGGCGTCGGCGATCGCGTCGAGCTCACCCGCGAAACGCGTGATTTCCTCGTCGGTCAATGCGATGTGGGCCAGGCCCGCAACGCGGGCGACCTCGTCAGTACTAATGCGTGACATGTGTGGCATCCTACCCGTATGGCCTTTTCACAGCGACGCCAACTCACCAGGCAGACGTGGTCGATCGTCAAAAAAGCGGGAATCGCGCTGGTCGCCGCCCAGGCGGCCGCAGTCGTGACCGTTCACGTGATCGACCGCATGCGCACCGCCCGTATCCCCGGTGGCGTGCACGGTTTCCCCACGCTGCCTCCCGCGGACACGCAGATCGGCGACACGGTGGCGCGCACGTACACGGAGGGAACCTCCCTGTACGCGGACATGCTGGAGGCCATCGAAGGGGCGACGCATCACATTTATTTCGAGACCTTCATTTGGCGCTCGGACCGCTGGGGCCAACGCTTTAAGACGGCGCTGATCGACGCGGCGAAGCGCGGCGTCGAGGTGTTCTGCGTGTGGGACGGCTTCGGTGTCCTCAACCAGGATCCGCGCTTCTACAAGTTCCCCGCGATGCCGAATCTGCACGTGCGCAAGTTCCCGACGCTGCGCTCGGGCTTCTTCACCCTGAATATTCGTCGCACGGGCCAGGATCACCGCAAGATCCTCGTGGTGGACGGCGAGGTCGGATTCGTCGGCGGCTACAACATCGGTGATCCCTTCGCCAACGAGTGGCGCGACACCCACGTGCGCATCACGGGCGAGGCCGTGTGGGAGTTAGAAAACGGCTTCGTCGACTTCTGGAACCATTTCCGCCCCAAGACCTGCCCGGAGCTGCCAGATCAGGGGGCGCGCGCGTGGAGCGCGGACGTGACCGCGCAGTTCAACCTGCCGCACAACCTGCTGTACCCGATCCGCGGCATGTACATCGACGCGATCGAGCGCGCGAACGACCGCGTGCTCATCACGACGGCGTACTTCATCCCTGACCGCGAGGTACTCGGCTCCCTGATTGCCGCTGCGCGCCGAGGCGTGCGCGTCCAGGTGTTGATCCCCGAATATTCCAACCACATCTTGGCGGACTGGGTGGCGCGCCCCTACTACGGCGAGCTGCTGCGCGAGGGCGTGGAGATCTGGCTGTATCGTCACGCAATGGTGCACTCCAAGACGATGACGGTGGACGGTCGCTGGTCGACGATCGGCACGGCGAACATTGATCGCCTGTCGATGCGTGGCAACTACGAGGTGTGCCTGCAGTTCTTCTCCCGCCCGCTGGCCGCGCGCATGGAGGAGATTTTCGCGAACGACCTGACGACGGCACGCCGCCTGACGATCGACGAGTGGGAAAAGCGCTCGACACTCACCCGCGTCGGCGAAGTGCTGTTGGGCCCCTTAGAGCCCCTCGTCTAAGCCCCGGCCTCGTCACAGCCGACGGCCGCTAGGCCTCCCTCAAGGAGGTCCGCGAACTGCTGCTCGGTGATCACGGGGACACCCAGGGCCTCGGCCTTGGCGGCCTTTGATCCCGCGCCCGGGCCGGCGACCACGAGCGAGGTCTTCTTCGAGACCGAACCCGCGGCCTTGCCGCCGCGCGACGTGATCGCCTCCTTGGCGCCCTCGCGGTCGTATCCGGGCATCGCGCCCGACACGACAATGGTCAGGCCCGCGAGCACGTCCGAGGTCGGCTCGGGCGCCTCGTCGGCCATGCGCACGCCCGCGCGCGCCCACGCCTCCAGCACCTCCAGGTGCCAGTCGACCGTGAACCAGTCACGCAGGGAGCGTCCGATCTCCTCGCCCACGCCCTCGACGGCAGAGAGCTCCTCGACCGAAGCGGCACGCAGGGCGTCCATCGTCAGGAATTTCTCTGCCAGCGCGCGGGCCGCGGTGGGGCCGACGTGGCGGATGGACAGGGCGACAAGGACGCGCGCGAGGGGCTGGCTCTTGGCCTTGCCCAGCTCGGCGAGCATCTTCTCGGTGCCCTTGGAGGCGCTGGGCTCGATGGGCTCGAAGACGGTCTGCCCGCGCAGCTTGCGGGGCTTGTAGGCCTTGGTCCAGAAGTAGCGGACCTGCTTCCAATCCCCGGTTTCCTCGCCCTTCTTCTTCACGGGCTTCCACACCATGACGTCGCGCAGATCCTCGGCGCGCAGGTCAAAGAGCGCGGCCTCGGTGCGCAGTGCGGGGGCCTGCGGGGCGGGCAGGAGTTCCTCGGCGCGGGTGATCTGCTCGCCGTGGGGCAGCTCGCGGCCGCCCTCGAGGGTAAGGACGGTGCCGTCCTCCAGGGTGACGCTGTGGCCGGCGACCAGGGCGGCCGCCACCTCGTCGCGATCGTTCTCGGGCTGGGTCATGGCGAGCGCGGACTCGTCGCCGAGGCCCTCCACATCCAGGGCGCTTCGGGCACCCACGTGGGCGAGGCGTTCGGTAATCTGCGCGGGGCACAAACCCTTGTTCGGGCAGCGCAGGTCGACATCGCCTTCCTTTTCTTGGACGAGCGCGGTGCCGCAGGAGGGGCACTGCTCAGGCATCACGAAGGGGCGCTCGGAGCCGTTGCGCGCGTCCTCGACGGGGGCGACGATCTCGGGGATGACGTCGCCGGCCTTGCGCAGGACGACGAGGTCGCCGATGAGGACGCCCTTGCGAGCGACCTCCTGCGCATTGTGCAGTGTCGCGCGCGCGACGTTCGAACCCGCGACCAGCACGGATTCCATGACGCCGTAGGGGGTGACGCGGCCGGTGCGGCCCACCTGGACACGGATATCGAGCAGGCGCGTGTGGACCTCTTCTGGCGGGAACTTGTAGGCGGCCGCCCAGCGCGGGGTGCGCGAGGTCGAGCCAAGGGAACGCTGCAGGTCCAGGTCATTGATCTTGACGACGACGCCGTCGATCTCGTGTTCAAGATCATGACGCTTTTCTCCAAGCTCAGCAATACGCTCTTCAATAGCGTTCCGGCCTATGAGCAGGCGCGTGTAGGGCGAGACGGGCAGGCCCCAGTCGCGCAGCTGCTCGTACCAGCCCATCTGGGTGGTCGGCTCGGTGAAGCCCTCCCCGGCCTCAACGAAGCCGATGCCGTGGGCGACCATGGCGAGGGGGCGCTTAGCGGTCTCTGCCGGGTCCTTTTGGCGCAGGGATCCAGCGGCGGCGTTGCGCGCGTTGACAAAAGTCTTTTCCCCGGCCTCGACGCGGGCCTCGTTGAATGCGGCGAAGTCGGCGACCGGGAAGTAGACCTCGCCGCGCACCTCCACGCGCGCGGGGACCGTGCCGGTCAGGGTCTGCGGGATCGAGGTGATGGTTCGCGCGTTGGCGGTGACGTCCTCGCCGACGTAGCCATCGCCTCGGGTCGCGGCGCGCACGAGGCGGCCGTTCTCGTACAGGAGGTTGATGGACAGGCCGTCGACCTTGACCTCGGTCGTCATCTCGAGGTCGTCGATGCCGGTGGCCTCGGCCATGCGGGTCTCCCAGCCGGCAAGCTCCTCGAGGGAGAACACGTCGTCGAGGGACATCATCTGGGCGAGGTGGCGGACCTCGGAGAAACCGGAGTCGACGCTGCCGCCCACGCTCATCGTGGGCGAGTCGGCGCCGCGCAGCTGCGGGTAGCGCTCCTCGATCTCTTCGACCTCGCGGTACATGCGGTCGTAGTCCGCGTCCGCGAGGGTCGGCGAATCACGGTCGTAGTAGGCGGCGCGGGCCTCGTTGATGCGGTCAACGAGTTCGTTGTAGCGGTCGCGGGTCGTCTCGAACGTGGAGTCAGCCATGGGGTCCATTCTTGCATTTCGGGCAGCCGGCGGACGGCGTGCGGGGCGCTCTAGCGGAGGAGGTGGCCATAGCCACAGGGCACGCGGGTTGGTTATCCACAGGGGTTTTCTGACCTCTCGGGTTATCCACAGGGCCTCTCGCCGCGCTTGATGGCCCGCGAGCGCGGCGGGATCGTTGAGCTATGAAGGATTCCGGTTGCCTCGCCAGATCAGCCTTGCGCACCGATCTGCATCTGGCGTGCACGGCGGGCCCCGACGTGGGCCTCGTGCTTGCCCCCGGCACGGTGGGTCGGGCGGGAGAGGTTCCCCTGTCGTGCGCGAGCGTGGCGCGCGAGCACGCACTCTTCTCCACGAACGGGGGCCGGGCCGTCCTCGAACCCGCGCCGACGTCCCCTCCGTTTCGGGTACGCACTCGACTGGGCAGGTGGAGGACTCACCGCACCCGGCAGGCCCTGACACCCGGGACTCGCCTGAGCCTCGGCGAGGACGTCTTCGAGGTTCGCCCACGCCCCCTGCGCCTCGCGTGGCCTGGGGTCGAGCGACGAGGCCGGGGCTCGTTGACGGGTGCGTCTCTCCTGCGGGGAGCTCCCCTGCTCTCCGTGCTCGTCATGGTTGCTTTCATGGGGTGGCGGCTGCGTGCGGCCGCAAGCGCTCCGCGGGTGTTGGTCGCTCTCGCTGCGGCTGCGGTGGTCCTCTTGTGTGGGTTCGTTATCGCGTTCTCTTGGCGAATTCGCCGCCGACGCAGGAGCTGGGATGGGGCGGCGCTCGCCCTGGTTCTCGCGGGGCTCCCCAACTCCGCTTCCCCGCCTCGTTCCATTCGGGCAAGCGTGTGGCCCGGGCGTGCGACGAGCATGCGCCGTCGCGTCCTCCTGTCCACGGCTGTGGACGAACCGGGGCAGTGCGCAACGATCGGTATCGCGGGCGCACACGCCCCGCAGTGCGCGCTGTGGTGCGCAGGGCAGGTTGCCGCACAGGTGGGAGGGGCACGGGTCTGGTGGAACAGCTCCGCACCCGTCCTCCTCGGGCATGCGGGCGTGGACATCCACGTGAGCGGAGCCGATTGTTGCCCGTACTGCGCGCGCGGCACCGACATCGAGCGGCCAACCGTGCACATCGGGTACGCGTCGACCGTTGCACGGCTGCCAGCCTGGTGCGCGCAGGTGTGTATTACCGACGATGCGCCGGTGGCCTCGCAGTGGTGGTGGACGGTCACCCGCGCCGACGCGCAGGATACGCTTCCCTCCCGGGTGGTCTGGGATCCCAATCGCGCTCGGGGTTCCTCCGGCGTTCTGGGCGTCCGCATCGGGATGTCGCCCTCCGGTCCTGTGGAGCTGGACTTGGTGTCGGACGGTCCGCACGCGCTCGTCGCCGGGTGCACGGGGTCTGGGAAATCGGAAGCTCTCATCGGTTGGCTCGCGTCAATCGCACACTGCTACAGCCCCGACAAGGTTCGCTTCGTCCTCATCGACTACAAGGGCGGATCGACGTTCGCACGTTTGCAGGGACTCCCCCACACGCATGCGCTCCTGACGGACCTGGATCCCGGGGCGACGACTCGTGCTCTCGAGGGGATCGCCGCCGAACTGCAGCGTCGCGAGGAACAGCTGAGCGCGCTCTCTTTCCCTGACCTCGCCTCGTGGGAGCGCGCACACTCGGACGCCCCGGCATCCGTCCCGCGTGCCCCGGCACGGCTCGTGGTCGCCATCGACGAGTTCCGCGTCCTCGCCCAGACGCACCCCGACTCGATGGACATCCTGCTGCGGCTGGCCGCGCAGGGACGCAGTCTGGGGCTGCACCTCATTGCCGCGACACAGAGACCCTCCGGAGCAGTGAGCGCACAGATGCGAGCAAACATGGACATCCGCCTGGCCTTGCGCTGCGTGAGCGCCGCGGATTCCACGGACATCCTGGGTGACGCTCGGGCCGCATCGCTGCCGCGCATTCCCGGCAGAGCCGTCCTCGACGGCACTGGCACCATCCAGCTGGCCTACATGGAGGACGTTGCCTCCGTCGTTTCCCAGTGTGCTTACGCGTGGCCGCATAGCGGAGTCGCAGCCCTGTGGGCGCCCGCGCTGCCACAAGCCATCACGTGGGAGGAGGTCGACTCCGCAAGCGCTTCACCGGTGCATGCACCGAATCTGGCCCCGGGTGGGCCCCGGATGGCTAGTGAGTCTCTTACTCTGGGGCTCACAGAAGGGATCGACGAGCACGCTCCCATCGTCTGGGACGGGGGAAGCATCCAGATTCAGGCCAGCGCACACGAGGCCGCACTCGCCTCGCGCTGGGCGCTCTCCCTAGCAACGCGCATCGCACAACAGCGGGGCTATCCGCTCCACGTGATTGGCGACGAGGACGTCCCCGGCTGTGCATCGCATCTGCACCCCGAAGACGCTTGCGTCATCGACCTGCTCGAAGGCATCCGCGAGCACGGACCCGCAATCCTCGCGATCACCGACGTGCCCACTCTGCGCGTCGCGCTCACCCAGTCACTGTCAGCCCCACAGGCGGAATCCCTCTGGACCGCCCTGCTGGGCGGAGCTCGGCGTGCAGGGGTCACAATCGTCGCCGCCTACGCGGGCCGCTTCACCGCCTCAAGCGCAACGATGGGTGCGTTCTCGACGCGTCTCGTGCGAGCACGCGACGCGGACGAAGCCCTCCACGCAGGCATCTCCCCAACCGATCTGCGCACCCTGGCGCCCGGGCAAGCCTTGCTCGCCCGCCCCGGAGAGCGCACCGCCCTCGTATGCGTGCCCGATACCCCGTGTCACCTGGACACGCCGGTCCGGAGCGCGACGAGCGGATGGGGAATTCCCAGCCCGGCCACGGCCTCGTCGCTGGTCAGGAATACGGTAGCCCCAGCCCTGATCGGCCCCACCTACGACGAGCCACGATGGGAGCAGCCGTTGCCATGGATCATCATCGGCGCACGGGAAGACGAGACCATCATCAAAGCGCTGCACGCATACCTCGAATGGGAAACGCCAACAATCAATGACGTAATTCCCGATAGCGCATGGACTCGTATCGTCAGATGGGACGGCCAGAGAGTCCTCGCGATGAATCCCACCAACAACGTAATTCGCGCGTTAATTCAACACTGTCACGCCTCCCCGCTCTCCATTCTCGCGCGGCGGTGGGACCCCACATGCGGACTGATCTGCGAGGGTGATACCCTGACAACTGTCCAACTGACCGTAGGGTCAGTTAATACCTAAGTCCCAGCTTATTCGCACTCCGTGAGCAGCCGCATAGTGACTTCGTCATTTCGCTGTTGACACCACCTTGCGCGACTAAGATGACCTAGCGGACACTGAAAAAGAGTAAAAGAGAACCAGGCGCACAGGACGCGAGGAGCGAAAGACACATCATGGATTGGCGCAGTAAGGCAGCATGCCTGACCGTAGACCCGGAACTTTTCTTCCCCATCGGGAACACGGGTCCGGCTATTACGCAGGTCGCCGAGGCCAAGGCCGTGTGCCGCGAATGCGAGGTCATGGGTATCTGCCTGCAGTGGGCCATCGACAACAACCAGGACTCCGGCGTGTGGGGCGGCATGAGCGAAGAAGAACGCCGCTCACTCAAGCGCCGGGCCGCGCGCGCACGCCGCGCGGGCTGCTAACACACCACTGCGGCACACGTACCGCACAGACGATCAAGGCCGAGGATCCACAATGGATCCCCGGCCTCGTCCGTTGATCATTCACACCGCCTGGGCAGATCCCCGATCAGGCGGGATCCAGGTTGGCGTGGAGCGTGACGAGCGTGCCACCGCCCTCGCGAGGCGTCCACTCGATCGAGCCCTTGAGCTCGCCGCGCACCATCTGGTGCACGATCTGCGTGCCCAGGCCGCTCATGGGCGTGCCCGGCACGAAGCCCACGCCATCGTCGGCCACGGTGACCGTCATCGACGTACCTTCACGCACGGCGCGCACCTCAATGAGGCCGTCTCGCTCGGCGAGGCCGTGCTCGACGGAGTTGGCGACCAACTCGTTAAGGACCGTGGCCAAGGCCTGCGCCTGATCGGCCTGAATGGTGCCGAAGCTACCGGTCGTAATGACCTCGACACTGTGATCCGTGGACGCGATCGCACCGGCCATGCGCACGATCGTGCGCGCGACCTCATCGAAGTCGACCGACTCATCCACGTTCTGCGACAGCGCGGCATGCACGGTCGCGATGGCCTGCACGCGGCGCTCAGCTTCCGCGAGCGCAACCTTGACCGCGTCCTCGGAGGAGCGGCGTGACTGGAGGCGCAGCAGGGCGGAGACTGTCTGCAGGTTGTTCTTCACGCGGTGGTGGATCTCGCGGATCGTCGCGTCCTTCGTCATGAGCTCCTGCTCGTGGCGGTGCACCTCGGAGACGTCGCGCGTCAGGATGACGGCGCCCAGGCGCTTGCGTCCGTTGACGAGGGGCAGGGCGCGCATGCTGACGGTGGACGCGCGCGCGGCGATCTCAACGCGCCAGGAGGCACGGCCCATGACGACGACCGCCATCGATTCTTCGATGAGGGTGCCGTCACCGATCACCTCGGTGATCTCTTGGGCGAGAACCTTGCCGGTCACGTTCGTTCGGATGCCGAGGCGGCGCAGGCAGGACACAGCGTTGGGAGTCGCGTGCTGGACGCGGCCCTCCGCATCCAACAGGACGGCACCGTCGAGGACTCGCGGGACGCCGTGGGACGTGACCTGCGGTGTCGAGTCGTAGGGGTATTCGCCGCGGGCCATCATCTGGCACAGGGTGTCGGCCGCCGCCACGGTCCACCCTTCGAAGCCCAGCGACAGACGCGGGCTGGACAGGTTGGCCTCGCGTGTGACGACAGCAATGATGCGCCCGTCGCGGCAGACGGGCACGCAGGTCTCCATCATCGAGTAGGTGCCGGCCCAGCGCGCGGCGGGTGAGCGCACAACCTCGCCGGACTGCAGGGCGCGGCGCAGGTCGATTTCGCGGGCGGCGGGCAGGTGCAGGCCGATGATGTCGTCTACGTGGACGGTCGTCGAGGTCGCGGGGCGGCAGTGGGCGGCCGCGATGAAGCGCCCGTCGTCGGCGGGCAGCCACAGAACCAGGTCGGCGGCCGCCAGGTCAGCGAGCACCTGCCAGTCCGCGAGGAGGAGGTGCAGCCAATCGATGTCCTGCTCCGACAACGGCGTCGAAGAGGCTTCTTCAGCTAACTGCATGAGACTACGCATGCATCTACTCTAAAGGGAGAGGGGCCGCGAGGGCGGACCTTAGTTGTAAATGAGCGCCGGGACACGCTTCGGCGCCGCTCGTTTCGTAAGGAGAACCATGCAGTTCACGCAGTCCATTTCTTACCCGGGCACGGTCGATGAGGTCGTCGCCATGTACCTGACCCCCGCCTACCTGGAGCGACGCTTCGGCCAGTTCGTGGTCGATGGATCCTCCACCGTGTCGGTGGAGGGTGAGCGCGTGTCCTTTGCGGGCACCGTGCGCCCCGAGCTGATTCCGGCGGCGGCCGCGCGCTTTGTCAAGTCCGATCTGCGCGTTTCCTTCACCGAGGAGTGGGCGACGAACGAGGCCGGGGCGACCTCGCGCACCTCCGTGACCGTGGACGGTGCGCCCGTGTCCGTCGAGGCCACGTCCACACTGAGCCCAAGCGATGCAGGCTCAGCCCGCAAGGTGAGCGGCAACCTGTCGGTGCGCGTGCCGCTGCTGGGCGGGCGCATCGAAAAGGAGGCTGTGGCACATCTGGGCCGCGTCGTGGAGCGCGAGCAGGCGCTGGCCGCTCAGTGGCTGGAGGAGCACCGCTAAAGCTTTCTCTACGCTCTCCGAGGAACCCCGCCCGCCCGGCGCATGTTGCACGGGCGGGCGGGGTCTTTTCGCGCCACAATAGGTGCCATGAGTGATACCCCTAAGTCTCTGTACATGCAGCGTACGGGCGTGCGTCAGTACGTCGCCCGCAACCAGGACGGCGCCGAGATCCGCATCGGTCACGGCCCCGGCCTCTTCTCCCCCGGTGATCTGCTCAAGCTCGCGATCGCGGGCTGCAACGCGATGAGCTCGGATGCCCGCATGGCGGCTCGCCTGGGCGACGATTTCGAGCAGTTCGTCGGCGTCTCCGGCGACTACGACCAGCAGAATGATCGTTTCACGCACGTGGACGTCGAGCTGGTCCAGGACATGTCTGCCCTGTCCGACGAGGAGATCGAGGATCTCAAGCGTCGCGCCGATGCCGCAATCAAGCACAACTGCACGATCGAGCACTCGGTCGTCGACCAGGCGCTGCCGGCCTCGCACACGTGGACGAACGAGCGGATCAACTGACGTGAGCGCCGTCGACCGCCAGTACGAGGACCTGCTGGCGCGCATTATGCGTGAGGGCACCCCCAAGGGTGACCGCACCGGCACGGGCACGCGTTCCCTGTTTGGGGCGCAGCTGCGCTACGACCTGTCCAAGGGCTTCCCGCTAATCACGACGAAGCGCGTGCACCTCAAGTCGGTGGTCGGCGAACTCCTGTGGTTCCTCTCGGGGTCGTCGAACGTGTCCTGGCTCCAGGACAACGGGATCCGCATCTGGAACGAGTGGGCGGACGAGGACGGCGAGCTGGGCCCGGTGTACGGCGTCCAGTGGCGTTCGTGGAACGCCGGGGACGGCCGCCACATCGACCAGATCTCCCAGGTCCTCGAGACGCTGAAGACGAACCCGGATTCGCGCCGCATGGTGGTCTCCGCGTGGAACGTCGGCGACCTGCCGCAGATGGCGCTCGAGCCCTGCCACGCGTTCTTCCAGCTGTACGTGGCCGACGGGCGCCTGTCGCTGCAGCTCTACCAGCGCAGCGCAGACATGTTCCTGGGCGTTCCCTTCAACATCGCGTCCTACTCGCTGCTCACCCACATGTTCGCCCAGCAGGCGGGCCTGGAAGTCGGCGACTTCATTTGGACGGGCGGGGACTGCCACATCTACTCCAACCACACGGAGCAGGTGAGCGAGCAGCTGAGCCGCGAGCCGTACCCGTTCCCGCGCCTGGAGCTCACGAAGGCTCCCTCGATGTTCGAGTACTCCTTCGATGACATTTCGGTGACGGGCTACCAGCATCACCCCACGATCAAGGCTCCGGTCGCGGTATGACGAAGCTGGGAGCGATTTGGGCGCAGGATTGCAACGGGATCATCGGGACTGGCACGGCCATGTCCTGGCATGTTCCCGCTGATTTCCGCCACTTCAAGGACTCCACGATGGGCTGCCCGATTATCATGGGCCGCCGCTCGTGGGAGGCTCTCGGGCACGCCCTGCCGGGCCGCACGAACATCGTCATCACCCGTACCCCCGGGTACGAGGCCGAGGGCGCTCTCGTTGTCTCCTCCGTCGATGAGGCGCTTCAGATCGCACGCGAGGAGACGGCGCGCACGGACGCCCCCTACATCTGGATCACGGGCGGGGCTCAGCTGTACGCCGAGACCCTCCCCCTCCTGGACGAGGCCGTGGTGACCGACCTGGAGCTGGACGTGGCCGCGAGCGCGCCCGAGGGTTCGACCTTCGTGTACGCGCCGCCGCTGGATCCAGCGCTGTGGCGCCAGGATGTGGAGCGCAGTGACGCGCAGTGGCGTGAGCGTTCCGGCGATGCTCGCTGGAAGGTGAGCACCTGGGTGCAACGCTAAGCACCGCTCCCCCGTTATGACGTCTGTCCGGCAAGGCCCCGCGCATCGCGCGGGGCCTTCGTCGTAGGATGCATTGTGCCCTCATCACCTTTGCTGACGAATCCGACGCTGCGCGCGCTCGTGGCGATCGCGCTGTTTACGTACACGGCGCAGAACATGCTCAACGTGTCGATCGCACCCCTGTCACGCGCCCTCGACCTGCCCGAGTGGATCGTGGGCGCGGCCGTGTCCTTGGCGGCCGCCGCGGTGACGGCGCTCAGCCAGTTCTGGGGGCGCCGCTCGATCGCCTGGGGACGCAGGCGCGTTATCCTGCTGGCTCTTTTCTTAGCGCTCACGGCGGGCACGCTCTTTTCGGCGGCCGTGTGGGCGCGGGCTGCCGGTTACATCGGCGCTTTCCTTGCGGCGGGCGCCATCATGGCTGCGCGAGGCCCCTTCTTCGGCGCGGCAGTCGCAGCAATCCCGCCGACGGGCCAGGCCCTCGTCGCAGAGGTGACCCCCGACGAGGCCTCGCGGGTGCGCGGCACGTCCGCGTTCTCCGGCGCGATCAACCTGTCCGTCATGGTTGGCTCCCTCGTCTCGTCGGCGCTGGGCGCCTGGTGGATTTTCGGCCCCGTGCATGCCACCCCGGTCTTTGTCCTCATCGCGCTGGCCATCGCTCTCATCTGGCTGCCCCGCGACGGAGCCTCCACGCGCACGAGGAGGCACCTGCCCCGCGCGACGGCCAAGGACACGCAACCCGAGCAGGCGGCCCCGGCCTCGTTGACGGAATCGGCGGACACGAACACCGCGAGCGGGGCGAAGGCCACCGCCGAACTGCCCCCGCGCGTGCGGTGGACCGACCGGCGCATCGCCCCGTGGATCGCCTCGGTGTTCGGCATCTACTTCGCGAACGGCGTCGTTCAGATCACGATGGGTTTCCTCGTCCAGGACCGCGGCGGACTTCAGCCCGCGCCCGCCGTTTCCGTCACCGCCCTCATGCTGCTGGCCAACGCCGCCGGAGCCATGCTCATGCAGCTGATCGTCGTGCCCCGCCTGGGGTGGAGTCCCCGCACGCTGCTGCGCGTCGGCATGACGCTCGCCCTCGTGGCTCTCGCTTGCCTGACGATCGCGCCGTCGCTGTGGGCGCTGGCAGTCTCGACCTTCGCGATGGGCGTCGCCTCGGGCATGGCCTCCCCCGGCTACTCTGCGGGCGCATCCCTGGCGGTGAGCGCACACGAGCAGGGCGGCATCGCCGGCGTCATCAACGCAACCGGCGCAATCACGTGGATCGTGGCCCCCGTGAGCGCCACGGCCCTGTACGGCTGGATGCCTCTGTCCCCCTTCCTGCTGGCGCTCTCGCTCGTCGCCCTGTCGTGCGCATGCGCCTGGTGGCTGCTACACCGCGCTGACATCGATGCCCGCCCGCGCGACTAGGACGAGTGCCCCACGCCTCAACGCGCGGGCGGCGCTATCCTAGAGGGGTACGTAAGCCCTACGCGAAGGAGCCACCTGTGGCACAAGAAACCCGTACCGAAACCGACTCGATGGGCGCCGTTGAGGTCCCCGCGAACCGCTATTGGGGCGCTCAGACCGAGCGTTCGCTGCACAACTTCGACATTGGACGCAACACCTTCGTGTGGGGCCGCCCGATGGTGCGCGCCCTTGGCATCCTGAAGAAGGCCGCGGCCCTGGCCAACGCCGAGCTGGGCGAGCTGCCCGCCGACATCGCGAACTACATCGCACAGGCCGGTGACGAGGTCATCTCCGGCAAGCTCGACGACAACTTCCCCCTCGTCGTCTTCCAGACCGGTTCGGGCACCCAGTCGAACATGAACGCCAACGAGGTCATCTCCAACCGCGCCATCGAGATCGCGGGCGGCACCATGGGCACCAAGTCCCCCGTCCACCCCAACGATCACGTGAACCGTGGCCAGTCCTCGAACGACACGTTCCCCACCGCCATGCACATCGCTGTCGTCTCCGAGCTGCACGACATGTACCCGCGCGTGCGCCAGCTGCGTGACACCCTGGACAAGAAGGCCAAGGAGTTCGAGGACGTCATCATGGTGGGCCGCACCCACCTGCAGGACGCCACCCCGATCCGCCTGGGCCAGGTCATCTCCGGCTGGGTTGCTCAGATCGACTTCGCCCTCGATGGCATCGAGTACGCCGACACCCGTGCACGCGAGCTGGCCATCGGTGGCACCGCCGTGGGCACCGGCCTGAACGCTCACCCGAAGTTCGGTGAGCTCACCGCCAAGAAGATCTCCGAGGAGACCGGCATCGAGTTCACGCAGGCCGACAACCTGTTCGCCGCCCTGGGCGCGCACGACGCGCTGGTGCTGGTCTCGGGCGCTCTGCGTGTCCTGGCCGACGCCCTCATGAAGATCGCGAACGACGTGCGCTGGTACGCCTCCGGCCCGCGTAACGGCATCGGCGAGCTGATCATCCCCGAGAACGAGCCGGGCTCGTCCATCATGCCGGGCAAGGTCAACCCGACCCAGTGCGAGGCCATGACCATGGTCGCCACCCAGGTGTTCGGCAACGACGCGACGGTCGGCTTCGCTGGCTCGCAGGGCAACTTCCAGCTCAACGTCTTCAAGCCCGTCATGGCGTGGAACGTCCTGGAGTCCATCCGCCTGCTGGGCGACGCCTGCGTGTCCTTCGATACGAACTGCGCGTACGGCATCGAGCCCAACTACGAGAAGATCCAGCACAACCTGGACATCAACCTCATGCAGGTGACGGCCCTGAACCGCCACATCGGCTACGACAAGGCCTCGAAGATCGCGAAGAACGCGCATCACAAGGGCCTGTCGCTGCGCGAGTCCGCCCTCGAGCTGGGCTTCCTGACGGCCGAGGAGTTCGACGCGTGGGTCGTTCCCGCCGACATGACGCACCCCAGCGCCGCCGACGAGTGATCCGCTTCAGGCACGCTAGCGGCTGACGCTTCGGCCCCGGTCTCGTTTCCACGAGGCCGGGGCCGTGTCACGCTGTCAGGTGCGCCGCACTCACTTCGTCCAGGGCGTCGCCCCCACCGTAATGTCAGTGAATTGAGCGTGGAAGTCTTTCCACGTCATTGTGAAGGCGGGGCCGACAGACGGGGCGCCGGGGCTGGTGTTCTTCCCCCACGGATTCGACAGTGTCACCCCATCAGCATCCGCTCCGATCACGGTGTAGACGTGCATGTCTGGAAGCGTGATCTTCGTGGGTTGCCCGTCCACAGTGACAGTAATGTTGTTGTTTGGCGTCATCAGGTCGGGCATGGCTTCTGCGACCACCGGTTTCCCATCACGGATGGCATTGATCGCAGCCTGTTGGGCGTTTTCCTTGCCTCTGAAGAAATCAAGGTTGACGGAAGATCCGCTGCCGCTAATCTCCCGCATGGTGATTGCAGACAGACTGCCGGAGGCCCCTCCGCTCAGAAGACCCGATTTCGTTCCACCGGGATGGGCTTTGATGTATGCCATCTCAAAGATGGAGGCGGCATCAATTCCCCCTCCAAGCCTCTTGTTTCCGTGCGCGAGTATTTCCTTGACCAAGAAGGGTGTTCCACCGTTGAGACCCGGGAATCGTACGAGGAAGCCGTCCACGGTTCCGTTCGTGGCGTGGTGCGGGCTGATTAGGCTCGCGAGGTATGCGCGTCCTTCCGGCGTGTGATCGTACGCATTGAGGGACGCGAGCAAGTGGCAGTCCCCGAGGCTGCCCTGGTCGGGCTCGATGAGAGACTGTGAGAGGTCCCCAAGCTGCTCAAGAATGCGCGCGATTTGATCGCTCGTGAGCGCCGTCGTATCCCCCACGTCAGTCGTGCTGCCATCCGCGTTTTTCTGGATGTCTTCGGGCGTGAAGTAGAGGGCGGCACGGACCTCTGCGGCCGTGATGGCCGCTTGTTCTTCGATCCCGTCGAGGGCTTTGTCGTAGCGGAAGGACAGGAAAGCAACCTCGGCGGCGTAGAAACGGGCTTCATGCCTGCGTTCCTCGGCTGAGAGCGAGCAGTACATCGCCCATAGCTCTTTGGCCTGCGCGCGGACCTCCTCGATAATGCGTAGCTCAGCCTCCAGGACCTTTGCGTAGCGCAGGAGTGAGGCGGCGGCCTCGTCTGTTCCACTATCCCAGATCGTCAGCTCGTTTTTCTCTTTCTCGTAGCTGGTCTCGCACGCCTCGTGGGCTTTGCCTGTCCAGCCGCGTGTTCGACTGATCGCCGAGGAGATAGCACCCGCGGTGTCGCGGATCCTGTGGGCGCGGTCTGTGAGTTCGTCGCAACACCGTTCGACGGCGGCCACATTGCCGGGGACCGGCGGGAACTTCAGGCGAAAATCAATCAGCATGGTGTTGCCTTCCCGTCAGAGTTGTGCGCGGATGCCGGCAAGGACATCTGCAATTGTTTGGTCGGCTTCTTCTGTGCTTCTCGCGGTGTATCCGATTGCGAAAGCGGTCTGAGTGAGCCAGTTGGTCGTCCCCCGTTTTCGTGCGGCGTAGGCGTCAGCGAAGGCTTTCAGTGCACCACTGACGGCTTCACTGCCGGTGTCGATGGGGGCGAGGCACTCGTCGAGGTCCACCTGCGTCATGTTGTCACGCACGTCGCACAGCGCTGTGGAGGCCTCGAAAAGGTCGTCAGAATTCATGGCGTAGTCGCTCATTGCATCCTCCTGGTGTCTGAGGTAACGGATCATCATATGTGATGCTCACCAATTCACCAAAACCCGTTCGAGACTGAGAATGAGGGGATTCCAGAGGCCCTCTTTCTGGTAGCGTCGGCCAGCTCCCTCCCCTGGTCAGCCAGCTTCCTCCCGTGGATCACGCGCACCGAACACCCCCCAAATTTCGCACGTAATTCCCTCCAACTCCATGAGCGCAACACTCAGCCCAGCTGGAGGCTCCCCACATTCCGCATGCAATTCCCTCCCAGGCTCTTTAATTGTTGAAATATGTTCGTTGGAATCACGCGGTTTTCTCACCATCACGATGAACAAGGCACAGGGAATTGCATGCGAAATTTCCGGATGACCGCAGTCGTGGCTGGTTCGACAGTCGCCTTCCCTTAACATTTCGGGCAAACTCGCAGACAAAGCCGCTAGTCCGCACGGAATCATTCAGCCTTGGGTGCGCGCTTTCCGACGCATCTTCTGGATCGTCGAGGCGATGATGGTCAGCAGGAAAATGTTGAAGAGGATCGCACCCACACTCGGGGATACCCTTGTGGCCACGAGGCGCCCGACGGGGGTCGTGGCTGCCGCGGATACGCCGACGATGAGGCCGATGCGCAGGTCGACCATGCGGTGGCGCAGATTGGTGACGGTGCCGGCGATGCCAGTGGGGATCATGACGAGGAGGGAGGTGCCGCGCGCGATCAGGTCTCCCGCGCCGACGGCGAGCTCCATGCCGGGCACGATGACGGATCCGCCGCCCACGCCGACCAGGCCGGAGAGGATGCCGGCGCACAGGCCGACCAGGATCATGAGGGTGCACGAGGCCGGCGTCAGCGACACGGTTCCCTCTCGCGTGGGGACGTGCAGGTATTGGGAGACGATGACGAAGACGGTGAAGCCGATGAGGATCCAGGGCAGCGCGGGTGCAGGGAGGCGGCGCAGGAGCCAGACGCCGAGCTGGGAGCCCGCGAGCGCGCCGACGACGAGGAGGGCGGCGCCCGCCCAGGAGACCTCGCCGTGCAGGGCGTAGGTTCCCGAGCCGACGGCGGCGGTGACGATGATGGCGGCAAGGGAGGTGGCCGAGGCGCGGCGCTGATCCATGCCCAGGACGGCCATCAGGGCGGGCACGATGACGAGGCCGCCTCCCACTCCAAAGAGTCCGGAGAGGAATCCAGCGCCTACGCCTGTCGCGATGACGAGGAGAATGCGACTTGGGGTAAGGGGCTGGGAGTCGGTATCGGCCATGCTCCTACTGTAGTCCTGCGTCATTTTCTCTTCGGGGACGGGGCTTCACCCCGCGCGAAATGGAAGTCCAGGCCCTGTTCACGGGCCCACGGGCGGGCGTAGACTCCTCGCATCAACGAAAGGAAATGCGATGTACAACGTGTTGATTGTGTCGGGACACCCGCGCACCGGCGATGATTCGGTTGCGAATAAGACGATCCTGGAGGAGCTTGAGGTCCTACTTCCTGGCGCCGAGATCGATCATCTCGATGACCTCTATCCGGAGTACATGTTCGACGTTGAGGCGGAGCAGGAAAAGCTTCGCGCCGCGGACGTCATCGTGTTGCAGTATCCGCTGTGGTGGTACGGCTGGCTGGCGCTGCTGCAGAAGTGGATGGAGGACGTGTTTGTGCGCGGTTTCAGCCACGGGTCTTCGGGTACAGCTCTGCACGGTAAGAAGCTGGTCATATCGGTAACGACGGGGGCTTCTCAGGCTTACTACGCGCCAGATTCCGTCGATTTCAACGACTTGCTGACGCCCGCGAAGGCGACGTGTGCGCTGACGGGCATGGAGTTTGCGGGGAGCCTTCCCCTGTACGGGGTGTCGTACGCAAATCGCACGGATGAGGCGGCGCGCACCGACATGGTGGAGCGTTCGCGCGAGCACGCAAACGCCTCGCGGAGTTCGTCTCCTCCCTCTGAGCTTCTGCTCCCCTGCCATCAGGAGGAACATGCTGCCCGACCCTGGCCTCATCCAATACGAGGCCGGGGCCGCGTCTACTTTTTCTTCCTCTGCTTCGGTGCGGGTAGCTCCTCCCACATGGCCGAGACTACGTCGCACAGCGCGTCGCGGTCCTCTATCTCGACGAGGAGCATCTCCTTAGCACCTTTGTAGGGGGTGGCGCGTGGGGCATCGGGCAGGAGGCGTTCGGAGGCGGGCGTGACCTTGAGCAGGAAGCGGTCGTCGTAGATACCGCCGATGACCTTGCCCCGGTAGTAGAGGACGTATTCGCCCATCATCTTGCGGTGCGCCACGTCGTCCAGCTCGTCCAGCAGGTCGAGCACGAAATCCAGGTATTGGTTGCTGGACGACATCGTTCTTCCTCACTTTCCCGCTCAACGACACGCTCATCTAAGCCTGCGCTGCATTGAGCGGCCGTCCTCTTTTGTGGCGTATGAGAACAGTGTAGGAGTCTTAGAGCGGTCCGGTGACCGCGTTCGTTCATTGATCAACGAGGCCGGGGAAGGAAGCAGAGCGGGCTAGTATCGCCGTGACCAGGGGTCATGTGGGGCTGGACCTCGCAGCTGAGAACTCCGTTAGGATGGGGCATGATAGATACGCGTGACCCGCGAGGGATTGTTAACTTCTTCGTCCGGTACCTGGTGCTCCACGTTGTTTTCCTGGTCGGGCTCCCGGTCTCCTATGCCATGGACCTGGCGCTCATCTACTTCTTTGGCTTCCTGGGCTTCTTCACCTTCTTCCAGGTGTTAATAGCCATTACCCGAAAGTTCCTCGAGAAGGCCGGATCGTGGAAGATTGTCGCGATCGTGGGGGCCGTATTCTCCGATGTGGCGGTCCTGTGGTGGCTGGGAAACATGCTGGGAGGCGCACTTGACGGCTCTTCTGACTGGGGGCTTGTGACTGCGTGGCTGCCCTACCACTTCGTCGCTGCCTTCTTCGCGTGGGGTCTCCGCGAGCTCTTCTACTGGTTGAGCCCACGAGACACTGCGGCCCCCAGCGCCTCCGGCACTCCCACCAATCCGGCTGAAACCGAGAACCTCAGCGAATCCGAAGACACAGAGGCAGGCACCCCGACGGACGCAACCGCGGTCACCGAAGTCGACAACCGGTAATCCATTTTTGGGAGCGAATGTCACCGTCGGGACTGCAAGGCCGCGACCACGAGAGCACAAGCCTCCGCATCGGAATCCGCACGGTGATGATTGAGCGTAAACCCGGGCACCAGAGCCTTTGTGACGGTCGGTAGCTTGTAGTTTTCCAGGCCAGGGACCATATGCTGCGCTGTTCGATAGGAACAGAAGAAGCTCTGCGGGAGAGTTCGCGTCCCAAAGAAGGCGTCGAGTTCCCTCCACACCCGAGCATCGAAGGCGGCATTATGCGCATACACCGGCAGACCACCGTGGAAACCTGCCACCCAGGATGCAATATCTGGCCACATCGGAGCCCTGCGCACGTCACGCGCAGAAATCCCATGGAGATAGGTGAATTCAAACCGCTCGAAGCCTGGCGGCGGCTTGATCAGCGTGCTCGCCCGTTCAACAACCCGCCCACCCGAGATTTTCACCAGCGCAATCTGACAGGCAGACTCACCTCCCTGCCTGTTAGCGGTCTCAAAGTCAACGGCAACAAAAGACGGAAGCGCAAGGACCTCGGGCGGCGCCACCCAGCTGGAACGCTGGCGAGACTGGGGGCGCGCGTACGAAGCATCCGGCGACATAGCGGAGCGGCCGGTCGCGGACACGGGAGCCAAGCCCTTCTGCGCAGCCTTTGCCGCTTTCTCAAGCTCCACGAAGTGCTTCCACTGGGCGTTGTACTGACTTGGGTCTTCACCGCGCTGCTTTGCGAGCATCTCGTGCCCCTTCGCCAGGCGCTTGCGTAGCTCCAGCCGAAAATCATCACGGGGAGCGGGCAGCCCCAGCGCCAGCCATCGCTCGATCGTCTCGACTTCGCCCAAATAATCCTTTTGCTTGTGTTGAATGATCGCGACCTGAGTGACGTAATACTCTGCAACATTCACCGGGTTTAGGCGTGCGGAGGCGATCATCGCATCCATACACCCGCGAGCTATGACGAGTGCCCTAGACAGGTCCCCCGACCGCTTGAGAGCAGAGATGTCACTCACCCAGTCACAGATGTCGCGTCCATTGTATTTGGGCATGAACCTCCCGTCAGGGCCCACGCTCGGCCCATTGTGTGCGCCGAAATAGGTCGGGGCTGAGGCTACAGCTCCTGAAACACTCTGTCCCTGCGGAATCGGACGATTCTGCTGAGGAACAACGACCCCAGAGGGACGCTGACCATATTGCGTCGGATAGTTCTGCTGAGGAGTGATCGCGCCACGCAGCCACTCAAACACACCCATAACGCCCGCTTTCCTAATGCGAGGAGCTACGACACTCCTCGCTGATCCCTTGCTCGACGTTCGCTCACCAATGAAGGCGGGAGATTCACGTGACCTAGCTTACTGCATAAGCGACCAGCTAAGGGCCGGTAACACACCCAATTCCACCCATCCCGACCCCGGCCTCATCAATGAGAACAGCGCGAGCGAAACGGACTCAGAAAACCCAACTTTTCAGGATACTCCCCCACCGCACCCCTGTTAGACAATTTCAGAAAACAACGACAGACCCCATCCCCACACAACAACCAAAGCAGCAGCTCACGAGCGCGCAACACCCGGCAAATATCTGCAAATTCAACAGATCCTCGATTTTACTTGTCCGCACTTCGGGACATTTTCACTCAGCATGACCGTATTGTCGGTTAATTTACTGAAAAATCGCTTTACCGTTGAATGGGCGCATTTTCACGCGCATGACTCCCACACCGGGCAGTCCCGTCAACGACTTCGAGGACACACACGTCATGGAGACACGACATCCCCTGACCATCCCCGCGGCCATCGTGCTGGGCACCGCGGTCGTCGCCACCGCTCTGCCCCTGCCGAGCAGCACACCGGCCACCGCCACGGGCACGGCGCACGTCACCCGCGCCTACACGGACAAGTCCACGCACGAACCGGGTAAGCAGGCGACGATCACGGCCGAGGCCTCGACCGGTGGAACCGTCCACTTCTCCGTCAGCCACCTCGGCGTCGAGGTGGCCTCGGGCGACGCCACCGTGACGAACGGCAAGGCCACCTGGACCTACACGACGCCGAGTGAGAACAACCAGGGGTACCTCGTCACCGCGACCGGCGGGGACGGCACGCACGCGGAAACGGCCATCGACGCCTCCACCAGCTGGACGCGCTTCCCGCGCATGGGTTTCCTCTCCCACTTCAAGCCCACCGCCCCCAAGAGTTTGGCCGAGAACGCCACCTACGAGCCCTACCTCTTCCACGCGCCGTCCGACTACGTCACGAAGCTCAGCCAGGACTACCACCTCAACGCCTTCCAGTTCTACGACTGGCAATACCGCCACGAGCAGCCCGTCGCCAAAGGCGACCTCAAGAACGAGTGGCCGCTGTGGTACCGGGACACCTATGCCTCCGCTGCGACCATCAACACCTACGTGACCAAGGCTGACGAGGTTGGTGCGGCCTCGCTGGCATACTCCATGGCGTACGCGGTCAACGACGGCTACGACACGAACACAATCAAAGAAGACTGGATCCTGCGCGAGAACAACGGCTCCTACTGGCAACGCGACTTTGGCAGCCAGTGGTGGGTCAAGTTGCCCCCCAACACGCCCGAGCCCCAGAACCACATGACGATGATGAACGTCAACAACGCAAAGTGGCGCACCTACATCACCAGTCAATACGTGGCCCAGAAGAAGGAGTTCACGTTCACCGGCACGCACATCGACACACTCGGTGAGACCCATAAGAAGGATGCTTCCGGCAACGATCTCGACCTGACCGAGGGCCTGTCGGCGCTCGTCAATGAGACTGCCGAACAGACAAAGGGTGCGGTGGGCATCAACCTGCCAGACGGCGCCGGAAACGACAAGGTCATTCCCGGCTCATCCACATACCTGTACACGGAGCTGTGGGACAACAACGAAACGAACGCGCAGGTCGCCAGCTACCTGCAGGGCGTGCGCGCCACGGGCACGAAGAAGCCGATGGTGGTCACCGCCTACGCGAACGACTACGACCCGACGACCCGCTACTGGGACGCAGCGGCCAAGGAGTACAGGCACCCCGAAATCACTGCCGACAACGGCGTGCGCATCGAGGCCGAGTCCGACCAGGCGCGCGTGAGCGGCGACGTCACCATCACCTCTGGTGATCCCACCGCGTCGGGCGGCTCCTACGCCTCGGGCATTTCCAAGGACGGCGACACCGTCACCTTCACCGTTGACGCAGGCCAGGGAGGCACCTTCACCTTCTCGCCCCGTTACTCGAGCCCACAGGCCGACGGCGCCAACCACCAGGTGATGATTGACATGGGCAAGAAGGGGCAGCAGAAGCTCCTGAAGTACGTCACCTTCAACAAGACGCAGAGCGACTCCGACTGGCGCGAAGATATCTCCATCAACGTGGAGCTCACGCCGGGCACCCACACGATTTCCTTCCCGATCGACAAGTACGAGAAGTACGCGCCCGTCAACATCGACTGCATTACGTTCCGCGAGTTCAACGCGGACTCCGTCAAGCTCGCGGATGCGGCGTTCGCGGCGAACGGCGCGCACCACCTGGAGCTCGGCGACTATGGGCGCATGTTGGACGATCAGTTCTTCGCTGAATCCGGCCGGGGACTGTCCCCAGACCTCCAGACGTGGATGAAGAACTACTACAACATCTCCACCGCCTACGAGAATCTGCTCTTCGGCGATAACCTGACACGCAAGGAACGCCAGGTCGAGGTTTCGACGAACGGCGTGGGCTTGCCGACCTCGACGGACGGGGCCGCGAACACGATCTGGGCGAACACCATGACGTCCAACGCGGGCACGGCCCTGCACCTGATTAACCTGCGCACCAACGACAGTGAGGGTAACGACGAGTACTGGCGTAATGCCGCCAAGCCGATCCTGCCCTTCGACAACACGTCCGTCACCTACCACCTGGAGGACGGGGAGGCGATCCCCGGTTCGATCTTCGCCGTCAGCCCTGACGACGACGGTGGCCGCCCGACGCCCCTCGATTTCACGACGGGCACCGACGAACAGGGGCGCACGACAATCACCTTCAACGTGGGTCGCCTGTCCTCGTGGGACATGGTCGTCTTCTCCCCCACCACCAACGCGGACCGCGCGGCCCTCGCACCCCAAGCAGTGGACACGTCCGACAATGCCGCCACAACCGACGCGGATGATGCGGCCCTGGTGCCCGCGACGATCGTCGGCCAGCTGCGCAACGGCCTCGGCCAGTGCTTGACCTCCCAGGATCCGACGGGATCCGACGGCACCCCCGTGTGGAACAGCAACTGCGCCGGGAACAGCGCCGCGCAGACTGTCATCTACGAGGGTGACGGGCACATCCGCATCGGCGACCGCTGCGTCGATGTCCTGGGCGGTTACACCAAGGAGGGCACGGTCGCGCACATGTGGACCTGCTACCCGGCTCTGGAATCCCAGATGTGGGATCTCAACGAGAACGGCCAGCTCGAAAACCGCGCATCCGGCCTATGCCTGACGATCCCAGGCGACACGACGCGAGGTGCCACGCAGGCGGTCATCTCGCAGTGCTCCGACACCTCCCAAGTCGCAGCGCTGGACGCTCACCGAAGCATCCGGGCAGTAACCGCCCATCCTCCCCGGCGCGGGCACAGCTGGGGAGGATGCGGCGCCCGCACAGACTGCATAAGACTCGGCCCCGGCCTCGTCGTCAATGAACGAGGCCGGGGCCGAGCCGTGCGAGTACGCGCCGTCAGGAGCGGGCGACCTCGACGGGGGGAGACTGCACCAGGTTCGACAGGGCAGCGATGTAGGCACCAATCTGCTTGCGGTTGAGGCTGTCCTGCATGAGGTTCGGCAGGCCCTTCGTCGTGCAGGTGACCTCGACGACAGTGCTGCCCTCGGAGGGGATAAACCCAGCGATGAGGTTCTCACCCCAGGACATCATGCCCATCGGGGTGTCGAAGGTGATCACGCGACCGTTCGGGTCGGAGCGCGTCAGCGTCGCCTTGTTGACCGCCTGCACGGCCTGGGTTGCGGCCGGGAAAATCTGCTCGAACGGCACGTTGAACTGGAACGACTGCGTCGTGGAACGCATACCCATGAGAGTGTCTCCTTAAAGATCTCAGTGTGCGCAGTCGGCGCGCACAGGTCACGCGTCGACCGGTGAAGAAGGGGGCACGCGCGCCGACGCGATCGCCTCGGTGTGACGCTGCGGGTGCGCGACTTCTTCCAGCTGGTTCAGCCTATCAGCACACGCCCAAATCTCATATTCGTTTCCGTCGGCGGTCATACAAAAGACTGCCGGGCACCCTCACGGGCACCCGGCAGCGTCGCGTCTACAGAATCAGGAACGCGGCTCGAAGGGACTCACCGACACCGAGGGCATCTCCTGGCACACGCGCAGGGTCAGCTGCAGGCTCGTCGCGCCGGTGCCCGCCTCGGGCATGATGTCAACCAGCTCCGAATCGGCGGGGTTACATCCGTCGACGCCGTCCGTGGACTCTGCCGTCAGGGTCACGCCCACGCGGCCTCCCTGAGCGATCGTGTAGACGTTGCCGGGGTCCTCGCCCTCGCGCACGGCGGTGGAGATGACGGAGCCGCCGCCGGAGAAGATGATCTGCGGGAAGCCGCCAATCCAGCACGAGGGCCCCTCGTTCGTGAAGCCGATTTCCACGTAGGTGGTACCGCCCGCCTCCTGCTGGGAGTCGATGGCGGGCTGCAGGTTCGTCAGGTCGCAACGCTGATCGTTGTCGGAGACGTTCACCTCGGGGGCCTGGTTGCCCTCGTCGGGCACGCCGCTCTGGGGGCCGGCGCCGCTCTGGGCGGGCATGCCACTCTGTGAAGAGGCGCTCGACGAATTGGACGAGGCCGTGGACCCCGCCTCGGGCTGGTTGCCCTTCGGGGAGCAGGCGGCAATGCCCAGGACGAGAGCCGACAGGGAGGTCACGGCAAGAATGCGTCGCGTGTTGATCATGCGCCCATCCTATGAAGGAGAGCGCCGGGCGCACACCGCCACGCCGGGCGAGACCCAGGGGTGACAAGAGGCGCACCCGGGCGTGCCCGCCCACTGCGCCCCGGCCTCGTCGATGTCAGTGCGAGACGGGTTCGATCTCGACGGGGGCCACATCCATCTCAGCCAGCGGCACCACCCGATCCTTGCGCGCCACGTGGTAGCCCCACCACACGACTCCGAACAGTGGCAGGCCAATGTAGGAGGAGGCAACCTCCCAGACCTGGCCATGCAGCACGGCTTCATAGTTCTGTCCGGCCATGACCACCAGGCACATGACAAAAGCGATGATCGGGCCTGCGGGGAAGAACGGCGAGCGATACGGCAGGTCCTCCAGGCGGTAGCCCTGCAGCAGGTACGCGCGGCGGAAACGAATGTGACTCACCGCGATGCCCAGCCACATGATGATGCCGGAAATACCGACGATGTTGACCAACCAGATGTAGGCGTCGTTGAAGACCAGCTGCGTGAGGAAGCCAAGCGCCGCGGTCACCGTCGTCACGGCCATCGCGTAGGCGGGCACGCCCCCCTTGGTGACGCGCGCGAAGATCGCGGGTGCCTGACGCTTGAGGGCCATCGAGTGTAGCATGCGCGAGGCCGCGTACAGGCCCGAGTTACCCGCGGACAGGATCGAGGTCAGGATGACCGCGTTCATGACGGCGGCCGCCGCACCGATGCCCATGCGCGCAAACACGAGCGTGAAGGGCGACTGCGCGATGTTGTTCGCCGAGTCGTCGGCTGCGCTCAGCAGGCTCGGATCCGTGTACGGAAGCAGCGTGCCGATCACGGCGATGGCGCCGATATAGAAGAACATGATGCGCCAGAACACCGTGCGGATCGAACGCGGCACGTCCCTGCGCGGATTCTCGGATTCGCCCGCAGCCACGCCCACCAGCTCCGTGCCCTGGAAGGAGAAGCCGGCGATCATGAAGACTGCGATGACGCCCACGAAGCCGTTGTGGAAAGGCGCGTCCCCAATCGTCCAATTCGACAGGCCCGGAGAGTTTTCACCCATCACGCCGGCGATCATGAAGACGCCCGACAGGACGAAGACGATGACGATGACGACCTTGATGGCCGCCAACCAGAATTCGGCCTCGCCGTAGACTCTCGCCGAGAGCGCGTTCAGACCGACGACGATGACAAGGAAGCCCACCGCCCAAATCCACGAGGGAACGGACGGGAACCAATAGGCCATGACGAGGCCCGATGCCACAAGGTCCGCGGCCACCGTCACCGCCCAGTTGAACCAATAGTTCCACCCCATGGCAAAACCAAAGGACGGGGAGATGAACTTGGTGGCGAAAGTCTGGAAGGAGCCAGCGACCGGCTGGTGCGCGCTCATCTCACCCAGCGACTGCATGAGGAGCAGCACCATCAGGCCGATCGCTGCATAAGCGACAAGGGCGCCGCCCGGGCCAGCGTTCGCGACCGTCGCACCGGAGGCCAGGAAGAGGCCCGTTCCGATCGCGCCGCCGATGGCGATCATCTGCATATGACGCGACGCCAGGCCGCGCTTGAGCGCGGTGTTGGAGCGCTCCTGCACATCGTTGGCGATGTCGTCGGGAGTGGGGGTAGCCATGAGTCGGTTCCTCATCTGTCGATCGTCGAGTCCCATCTTAGTCCCACAAACGCTTGTGTCGACGTTGGTAGATTCTTTTCTCATTCTTTAACGAGGTTGGAGCTGTGCCTCCGCTCTTGACACCCCATGCCCTGCCACGGCCTCGCCCGACCAAACGAGCCGCACACACGCCGGGCGGTTACACTAAACCCACCCACGCCACGCAGGAGGTTCCTATGACGCAATCCCTCATGAGCATCGGTTGGATGCTCCTCGCCCTCGTCCTCTCTGCGTCCATCGGTCTCGAACGCCAGATCCGAGGCAAAAGCGCGGGCATCCGCACCCAGGCCATCGTGGGCCTCACCGCCTGCTTGATGATGCTCATCTCCAAGTACGGATTCTCTGACATCCTCGTTGACGGCATCACCCGCTACGACCCGTCACGCGTCGCATCGCAGATCGTGTCGGGCATCGGCTTCCTGGGCGCGGGCATCATCCTCACCCGGCACGGCGCGATCCGAGGCCTGACGACTGCGGCCACGATCTGGGAGACCGCCGCGATCGGCATGGCATGCGGCGCGGGCCTGTGGTGGCTCGCCGTGGCCGGCACCGTCCTGCATTTCATCGTCATCGCCCTACTGACCCCGCTCGTCCAGTTCATTTTGATGCGCGCGCACGGACACAAGGCCACTTTGACGGTCCACTACTCCCCCGGACACGGGGTACTGTCCTCACTGCTCAGCCAGGTGTCTGCCCTCGGCTGGACGGTCTCCGCGGTATCGACCCACACGGAGTCCAACGGCCGCGCGACAACGGCACGTTTCACCGTAGCAACGCGCCAGGATCTCTCGCGTTCCCTGCTCGTCACGACCCTCGCGGACCTCGACGGCGTCGCAGGCGTGGACATCAACGAAGACGACGACGAGTAAACGATCTCGACATGATGGGAGGGCCCGCGGCGTGTGCCGCGGGCCCTCCACTTATGTCATCTCAACACGTCACGAACGCGTCCCGAAGGGGTTGTAGGGCTTATCGCCCTGCTGCCCCTGGTTGTAGCCCTGCTGGCCATACTGCGGCTGGCCGTACTGCTGCTGACCATACTGCGGCTGGCCGTACTGCTGCTGACCATACTGCGGCTGGCCGTACTGCTGGCTCTGAGCGGCCTGGGGAGCCTGGAAGCCTCCCTGCTGGGGCTGAGCGCCCGGATAGCCGCCCTGCTGGGGCTGAGCGCCGTACTGCGGCTGGCCGTACTGCCCCTGCTGGGACTGGAAGGCACCCTGCTGCTGGGCAGCCGGATATCCACCCTGCTGCGCCTGAGCGCCGTACTGCGGCTGGCCCTGAGCGGCCTGGGGAGCCTGGAAACCACCCTGCTGGGCCTGAGCGCCGTACTGCGGCTGCTGGCCAGGCTGGTTCATGGGTGCACCAGTGAAAGCACCACCAAGAGCGCTCGGGTTGTCAACCGGCGCAACCTTGCCGTTCTTGAGTTCCAGGAGCAGGACAACACCGGAGGCACCGAGGCCGATCGAGAAGATCAGGAAGAGGATACCGCCGAAACCGAGCGAGGCCCTCGCGAGAACACCGAGCACCTGGAGAATGCCAATCAGGGCGGTAAGGATCGCGACGATACCGGAGGACAGGAAGGCCCACTTTTGATTCGTGAACCAGTAGGCAGCTCCCAGGCCAACCGCAATCAGCATGAGGAAGATGTGGAAGAAAGCGTAGCCGCCCGCCGAGAACATCGTGAAGGAATCGCCGTAGACCGACCCGAAGGGCAGGACCATCGAGACGATCGACAGGACGAAGGAAGCGGCCATGCCAATGAGCGCGTAGGTGGCGCGCACGGAGCGGCCCTTCACCTTACCGGTCTCGGTAACGACGGCGCTCTGGAACTGGTTGAACGCCGTGTTCGCGGCTGCGCCGAACTGCTGGGCGGCAGCCTCAAACTGCTGGCCCGTCGACGCGCCCTGCTGGCCGCTCTGAGCGGCGTACGGGGACTGCTGACCCGCCGGAGCATATCCCGAAGCGCCACCCGGGGCGGCGTACTGGGGCTGCTGGCTCGGCTGCGCGCCATACTGCGCCTGGCCGTAGCCCTGCTGCTGGCCCGCCGCCTGGGCGGGGTTCTGCCCGTAGGCAGCGGCCTGCGCAGCAGCGTTCTCTTCCGCGACAATCTCAGCCATGGAACGCTCGCGCGTCCCATCAATGATCGTACGCTCAAGTTCCTCGTCCGAAATCGAGGGGGCCGAGGCCACGGGCGTCTCCGTCAGGGGCGTCACCTGAGGCTCTCCAACGAAGGGCTGGACCTCTTCAACGCTCTGCTGGGGTTCGTCCGCAACAGGCTCGGGCTCAACGACGGGCTCGGTCTGGGGAGCACCCCACGCGTCGGACTGCACAGGCTCAGCCTGCGGTGCACCCCACGTATCAGACTGCACAGGCTCGGCTTCCACAGCGGGCTCAACAACAGCAGCAGGCTCTTCAACAACCGGCTGAGCCTCCTCCACCACCGGAGCAACAACCTCAACCTGCGGAGCGCCCCACGCGTCAGACTGAACAGGCTCGGTCTGCGGAGCGCCCCACGCATCAGACTGCACGGGCTCAGCTTCCACAGCGGGCTCAACAACAGCAGCAGGCTCTTCAACAACCGGCTGAGCCTCCTCCACCACCGGAGCAACAACCTTAACCTGCGGAGCGCCCCACGCGTCAGACTGAACAGGCTCGCTCTGCGGAGCACCCCACGCATCAGACTGCACGGGCTCAGCCTCCACAGCGGGCTCAACAACAGCAGCAGGCTCTTCAACAACCGGCCGAGCCTCCTCCACCACCGGAGCAACGGCCTCGACCTGCGGAGCGCCCCACGCGTCAGACTGCACGGGCTCGGTCTGCGGAGCGCCCCACGCATCAGACTGCACGGGCTCAGCTTCCACGGCGGGCTCAACGACAGCAGCAGGCTCGGACTCAGCTTCCACGGAGGGCTCGGGTTCAACGACAGGAGCAACAGCCTCAACCTGGGGAGCACCCCACGCATCGGACTGAACGGGCGACGCTTCAACCACGGGAGCAGCCTCAACGACAGGCTCGGGCTCGACCGCAGGCGCTTCCTGCACAACGGGTGCCGCCTGGACAGCGGGCTGTTCCACGGGTGCGGCAGCCTGGCTGTAGGGATCGACCGGTTGCGCCGGGGCAGCGACGGGAGCAGGCTGCGCAACGGGAGGATGAGCGGGAACAACACCCCGGTTTGCCAGCCACTGGGCAAGCGCAGGATACAGCGACGGGTGCGTCGCCACGTAGGGGTGTAGATCCGCGCGAGCGGCGGTGATATCGGCGAGGTCCTGCGCTGTCAGCGCCGGATTGCCCATGTCAGCAGCGGTGAGCTGCGACAGATCAAGAGTGCTCATCTCTATTCCTCTCGCACCCGAAGGCGCAGTTCATGATGGCGAACATGCAATACTATCGCGTCGAGACGCGGATTAGTCAAGGTGTTTGCCCTCTGACATACAAGTGACAAACAAAAGACCCGGCCCCTTACGGGACCGGGTCTGTGGTGGTAGCGGGGACAGGATTTGAACCTGCGACCTCCGGGTTATGAGCCCGGCGAGCTACCGAACTGCTCCACCCCGCGTCGGCTCTAGATAGTCTAGAGCATCATCCGGGTGGGCACAAACCGAACGCGGTGATGTACGTCCTAGCGACGGAGCGCTGTCAGGAAGCGCAGAATCGATGCCCTATTCGGAGGCCTGCGCAGGATCTGTCGGCGTTCCAGGCACGAGCGGAGCACCGCTCGGAGGTGCAAGCACCGGGCCCGAGGCCTGAACCTGCACGGGAGCACCCTGGGGCGGCGCGGGCTGAGTCGCCGGCATCTGCACGGGAGCACCCTGGGGCGCCGCGGGCTGGGCCGGTGTCGCCGCATAAGGGTAGTAGCCGACCGGGGCAGCACCCGGAGCGGGCACAGCCCCCTGCTGCGACACCGTGGAAGCCTTGCGGTCCGGGATCACCAGGACGAAGGATGATGCGACGCACAGCCACTTGAGGCCCCACATGAAGAGTGATCGCAGGGAGGCCGCTACTTCGCCGACCTCCCACTCCGGCGGAGTAAAGGTGATCAGCCAGTCCCCGCCAAGGATGTGGATATACACAGGCAGGATGATGAGGTAATCCACAAGAACGATGGCGGCGGCAACATATCGCAGGGGCTTGATTCCCAGACGCACGTAGAGGAACAGGAACACCACGATCACAAGATCGAGCAGCAGCCACGTCCAGAACATGACATCCGTGAACCTATCGAAGAAGAACTCAAGGCGCTCACCGCTGTAGGGAATGAAACGGTCAACGATGAAAATGAGTTTGACGGCAAGGACCAGCCACGCGGCGATTCGCCCGTGGGTGGACAGCACAGGGCGCTTAGGGTTCGGCGCAGGCGCGTAGGCGGGGGACGGCGCGAAGACGCCCGAGGTCGGAGCGGGCATCGTCGGAGCGGCCGAGGCCGGCGCCTCGAACGGCTGGGGCACACCCGTGGGAGCGGGCAGAGAGCTGCGGGGGTCAGTCATGGGTTTCCTTCCACATCGTTGACGAGTCCGCGCTGCGGACGCTTCGCACCATAGTAGTGACACCGGACGAAGCACACAGGGCAGTCTTGCCGCAAGCGCCGCTCCCCCCGCGGAGAGAAAACACCCGGCCCCGCGTCACAGGTCGTGACAGCGGGGCCGGGTGCAACAGTGCGCGACTGCGATTATGAGCCGCTTTGCGTTCCCGATTGGGCCGACGTGGTCGGGCTCGGGCTGGGCGTCGGCGAGCTCGAGGCCGCCGACGAGGAGGTGCCGAGGGCCGCCTGGGCGGCCTCCGCGCGGGCCAGGGCATCGCGCAGACGTGTCTGTGCCTCGCCGTAGGCGGTCCAGTCAGACTTGCTCATCGCCGCATCCGCGTCGCGCAGCGCCTGCGCGGCGTCGCTGACGGCCTGCGCCAGCTGGGCGTTCGCGTCACTGGAGGTCGCACCCGACTGCGAGGTATCCCCCGTTGAGGGGTTTGTCGTGCCAGAAGATACGGACGAGTTTCCATCGTCGGAGACGAGCTGGCGCAGCGATTCCTCAAGGGTGGGCGCGAAGCCGACCTTGTCACCGAAGGCGGTCAGAACCGAGCGGAGCACGGGGTAGGACGCGGAGCCTGTGCCCTGCACGTAGACGGGCTGGACGTAGAGGAGGCCGCCGCCGACCGGCAGTGTCAGGAGGTTACCTCGGATCACCGTCGAGTCGGCCTGGTTCAGCAGGTTGAGCTGGGTGGCGATCTTCTCGTCGGAGTCGTACTTGTTCTGTACCTGGCCGGGGCCGGGCACTGTCGTCGACGAGGGCAGGGCGAGCAGGCGGAGCTTGCCGTATCCCTCACGCACCTGGCCGGGGGTGTTACCGGTCTCGGAGTCGACCGCGAGGAAGCCGGCCATGGCCTCGCGACGCCCCTCGCCGCCGCCACCGGGCACGAAGACCGAGGTCAGCGAGAACTCAGCGCTCTCCTGGCCGGGCATCTGCATGGTCAGGTAGTACGGGGGCTGCAGGGCCGTCGGCGCGGGCAGAGGATTGCCCATCGCGTCGACACGCGGGCTCGCGGCGGCCGAGGAGGCCGCACCGTAGGTCGAGGTCTCCTCGGCCAGGCGCCAGCGGTCACCACCGGAGTAGAAGCCGGCGGCGTCGGTCACGTGGTAGGTGGCCAGCAGGTTGCGCTGGACCTTGAACATGTCCTCCGGGTAGCGCAGGTGGCTCATGAGATCGCCCGAGATCGCCGAGACGGGCTCGACGCTACCGGGGTAGATTTTCTCCCACGTGCGCAGGATCGGGTCCTGGTCGTCCCAGCGGAACAGGCGCACGGAGCCGTCGTAGGCGTCGACGATGGCCTTGACGGAGTTACGCATGTAGTTGATCTTGTTTGCCTGGACGTACTGGCCAACCTCGGTGGAGCGAGAGTCCACGGTGGCGTTCGAGAGTGTCTCGTGCTGAGCGTAGGGATAGTTGTTCGTGGTCGTGTACGCGTCGACGACCCACACAAGGCGCTTGGGGGTCGAGGCATCGCCGTCCATGTCGACGACCGCCGGGTAGGCGGACTGTTCGAGCGTCAGGTAGGGGGCGACCTTAGCGACGCGCTGGAGAGGATCGCGGTCGTAGAGGATCTGCGAGGCCTCGTTCGTCTGAGAGGAGAAGAACAGGTCCGTGGAGCCGAACTTGATCGCGTACAGGAGTTTGTTCCACACGTTGCCCACGGAGGGGCCGCCGTTGCCAACGAAAGTCGTGGAGACCTGGCCGCCGACCGCGGTGTCGTCCGGGTAGTCGAGTTCCTGCGGTTCAGCGCCTTCGGGGGCTCCGACAATCGAGTAGTCGGGCGAGCCGGGGCTGAAGTAGACGCGCTCCTCGTAGTCGCCCATCTCGCCGACCGAGGGCACGGACTGCTCCCAGTAGGAGGGCAGGCCGTCGCTGGTCAGCTGGTTACCGTAGGCGGCGACCGCGCCGTAGCCGTGCGTGTAGACGGTGTGCTGGTTGACCCAGGTCTGCTGCTCGGCGGACAGGCCCGAGAGGTTGAGTTCGCGCACCGAGATGACGGTGTCGCGGCGCTCGCCACCGACGTTGTAGCGGTCGACCTTCATCCCGGAGTTGAAGCCGTAGTACAGGCGCGACTGCTGGAGCTGCTGGACGGTCTTCGTAATGACCTGCGGGTCGAGCAGACGCACCTGGGAGGTCAGCGATTCGTTATCGAACTGTCCCGCCGAGGCCGTGGTGGCCGCGTCGTAGTTGGTCTGATAATCGACGTTGTCGAGGCCGTAGGCGGCCAGGGTGGCGTCGATGTTGCGCTGGATGTAGGGAGACTCGAGGCTGCGCTGGTTGGGGCGCACGCGGAACTGCTCGACGAGGGCGGGGTACGCGCCCGCCAGGACGAGGGCGGCAACGACCGTCACGGCGACACCGGCGGCGGGCAGGCGCCACGTGCCCTTAAAGGCAGCAACCACGAAGAGGAGCGCAACGAGGCCGGAGATGACGGCCAGAATCGAGTGAGCGGGCAGGGTCGCGTTGATGTCGGAGTACATGGCGCCGTGGATGGAACCCGAGTCCGAGGTGAGTAGTTCGTAGCGGCCCAGCCAGTAGTTCACGCCGATGAACAGGGACAGGCAGGCAGCCATCATGCCGGTCTGCAGGCGCGCCTGCTTGGAGGCGTGAGGGCGCGGAGTCAGGCGGATCGTGCCGTACAGGTAGGACACGATGATCGCCGCGACCAAGCCGACTCCGGTGACCGTCATCAGGAAGGAGACGAGCACCTTAACGGCGGGCAGCACGAACACGAAGAAGGAGATGTCGAGCCCGAACTGGGGGTCAACCTGCCCAAAGGAGGATCGGTTGAGGAATTGCAGGAGCGTCTGCCATTCGGTGGCCAGGCGGGCGCCGTTGGTGAAGCCAAAGAAGAGAGCGACGCCCCAGAAGGCGAGGCGACGCATGGGTTCGAGGGCCTCCTGGTATCCGCGCAGGGCGGCCGAGGCCTCGCCCCTCGACGAGGAGGTGCGGTGACGGTAGGCGAAGGCCATCGAGAAGTAGACGAGAGCGGTCGCCACGATGAAGCCAACGACGAAGAGGCCGATGTGCGCACCCCACTGGGTGAGGATGACGCGAGTGGCGCTCATCTGGCGGAACCACAGGATCTCGGTCCACACGATGGAAGCCGCATAGATGACGGCTCCGATGATCAGCAGCGCTGCGATCGTGATGCCGGCGGGGCCAGGCTTGCGCACCTTGAGTTGCGCGCGCGCACGATCGGGGTCTCGCGGAGCGCGGGCTCCACCCGGGGGAAAGACTGAAAAATCGAAGCTCACGGCATTCCTCTCTGTCAAACCGATAGCTCCCAACCAGTGTAGCCGCGCACAGGTGTAACTTCGCCTCGGTCTTATTCGCTCTCCGTGAGATTATGGGAGGCATGACTGTTGAGATGATGCCGAGTGCGCGCGAGATCGCGCTGGCCAATGTGGTTGTCGATATCGAGAAGGGTGCCGCCCGTGTGGGATGGGATCATGCTCCCTCGATCTACGCGCTGGTGCCGACGGCGATGCTGCTGGCCGACCCGAATCTGCCGGCCGACATCGCCGAGCAGCTGCGTTCGGGCTGGGACGGCAGCGATGATCACCTGAGCGCGATCATCCAGGAGGATCTGGCCGACGACGATATCGAGCAGGTCCTGGCTCACCTGGCGTGGCCGGAGACGGTGCCGGGTGCCGCGATCACGGTTGAGCGCATCGTCGTTCCGCCGGAGGTCGAGGACGAGGCCCCCGAGGATCCCGAGGAGGCCCTCGCGTTCGTCGCCAACCACCCGCTGCGCACTGATGTGCGCCTCGCGGTGGGCGTCATGCGCACGGGCGAGTCCTGGTGCGCGCTGCGCACCCGCGCCTTCGACTCCGACGACAAGGTCGGGCAGGGCTCGGCGCTCGTCCCCGCGCTGGTCGACGCCCTGCGCGCATCCCTCGAGCCTGTGACGGACGAGGAAGCCTGAGAGCATAGAGGAGGCCCCGGCCTCGTCCGGACCAGAAGGACGAGGCCGGGGCCCTTTGTCGCCCCTCCTGCCCGTGGGCGGTGGGCGAGCGTGAGAGCACTACTGGCAGGTCGGCAGGGTGTCTCCCGTACCGTCGGCGATGGAGCGAACCGCGAAGACAGCCTCATCGAGGGTGGATACCGAGACGACGCGCAGGCCGTCGGGAACGTGTCCAACGACCTCGGAACAGTTGGTGCTGGGGGCGAGGAACCACTGGGCCCCATCGCGATGGGCGCCCCACAGCTTCTGCTGGATGCCGCCGATGGCACCGACCTGACCGTCGTAGGACATGGTGCCGGTCCCGGCGATTGCATTGTTGCCCGTCATGTCGCCCGGCGTCATGCGGTCGATGATGGCCAGGGAGAACATCATGCCTGCGCTAGGTCCTCCGATGCCGTCGAGGTTAAAGGAAATCGTGACGGGCAGGGTGGGCTGCACGGAGAGATAGATGCCCAGCTTGGATCCGCTTTCCGTGGGCGAGGCCGCGACGGAGTCGAAGGAGAGCTCGCGAGTCTCACCGTTTCTCTCGACCGTCAGCGTCATCTGCGATCCCGCGGGAACCGCGCGCATGAGCGAGAAGGGCGTACTGGCATCCGTCACGTCGTGGCGCGTTCCATCCGGGGTGGTGATCGCGCGCAGAATGTCTCCCTGCTCGACGATCCCGTCGGCGTTGGAACCCTCGACCGCACCCTCGATCGTGACGGTCGCGGGGACATCCCATCCAAGGTATTCGAGCGCGGCAACCTGGGAGGTCGTCTGCGAATTACGCATCATTGCCAGCTGAGCCTCGTTGTTCTGCTCGCGGGTGGTTCCCTCGGGATACTTCGACTCATAGTCGGTGATCGTGCTGTGCGGGTCCAAGTACGCGGCAATGAGCTGAGCAAAGTTCAGGCGGGCGTCGGGAGCCCCCGATTCGGAGACCGTCACCATGCGCAGCTGGCCCTGCCCCGGCTTCGCAGGTGCCTCGTACGGGCTGGATTGAGGCTCGTCCTGTTGCACGGATTCCCCCGTCTCAGGATTAGTTCCCTCGACAGTGAAGACGGGCACACCTTGGTCGTTGGACGCCAACACATTGATGGTCGGTCCGGGGCTGGAGACCACAAAGGGGACGGGGATCACGAAGAGAATGACAACCATTGCGAGGGCGGCCAGGACTGCCGTGAGGATGCGCCAGCTGACGATCGGCGCACGTTTCGTCGGGGCCTGCTCGAAGGCCAGTAGACGGTCAACTGACGAGGTCATCTCCATGTCACTCACCGTGTCATTGTGTCCCACGCGAGGCCCGACCGCACGCGCGCCCCGCCAGCCACGTTCAGCTCTCAGCGTTTTCGCAGAGATTTGTCAGCCCGGTCGCACGCGCGCTCGCTAGGCTGACATCATGAACGAGAACGAGTCCGGCACCCCCTTTGAGGATTTCCTGCGCTCCGTGTTGGGCGACGAGGCCGCGGCGGAGGCCGCTCGCGCTTTGCAGGCCCAGGGTTTTGATCCCGCGAACCTGCCCGCGGAGTTTTCCGATCCTGCGCGCATGCGTGCGGCGATGGGCCAGTTCCAGTTCCTCATGAACACGACGGCGGGCCCTGTTAATTGGCGCTTGGTGGAGGACGGCGCAAAGCAGGCCGCCTACGCCAGCGGCGATCCGGCCCCTACCGCCACCGAGGCCGAGGCGGCGCGCCAGGCGATGACGGTCGCCGACCTGTGGCTCGACGCAGTCACGGATTTCTCCTCGGGTCCCGTGACCCGAGGCGTGTGGAGCAGGGTGTCGTGGGTGGAGAACACGATCCCCACGTGGAAGCGCATCTGCGAGCCGATCGCCCTGAACGTGTCGCGCGCACTCTCAGCGGCTCTGTCGGAGCAGTTTGGAGAGGGCGGCCTCGAGGATTCCCCGTCGCTGCCCGACGGCATGGCTGCAATGCTGGGCAAGACGCAGGAGATGATGCCACGCCTCTCCGCGATGATGTTCTCCGCACAGATCTCGCGTGTGCTGGCAGCCTTGGCAGGCGAATCCTTCGGCACCTACGACACGGGCATTCCCCTGTCGGACACCTCGCACGCGGTGCTCCTGCCCCACAACGTCGCCCAGTTCTCCGAGGGGCTCGACATTCCCTTCGACGAGGTTCGTCAGTTCCTCGCTGTCCGGGAAGCAGCCCACCGACGTCTCTTCGCGTCCGTGCCGTGGCTGGAGGGCGACCTCGTGCGCGCGGTCGAGCGCTACGCCTCTCAGATCGCGATCGATACGGAGGCAATCACCGAGGCCGCCCGCTCGGTTGACCCCTCTGACCCATCGTCGGTGGAGTCGGCGCTCAGCGGCGGCGTGTTTGCGCTGTCGACGACGCCGGACCAGCGCCGCGCGCTCACCCGCTTGGAGACCATGCTTGCCCTCATCGAGGGCTGGGTCGAGGTCGTCACGGCCCGCGCGACACTGCCCTATCTCCCCCACGCGGATGCGCTGCGCGAGATGATGCGTCGACGCCGCGCCTCGGGTGGTCCCGCGGAGGAGATTCTGGGGACCCTCATGGGCCTCAAGATGCGCCCGCGCCAGGCCCGGGGAGCTGCCTCCATCTTTACGCTGGTGGAGGCCGACGGCGGTCGCGATGCCCGCGAAGCCCTGTGGTCGCACCCGGATATGGTGCCTTCGGAGACGGAGCTGGCCACGCCCGACACGTTCCTGACGCTGCGGCGAGCGGCGGCTGAGGAGGATGCGGATATCGACGCCGCGCTCAACTCTCTTCTCGATGGAACGCTCGGCTGGGCGGACGGGCTGGAGCCGGGGGACGAGGCCTCGGCGGGCTCGGATGAATCATCCTCGGACTCCGGAGAATCGGACAATCCGAACAAGACGAACTAATTCGTTCCAAAAAGATCTGACAAGTTTTCCACAGATTTTTCAAACACCTCCGCGCGCTCACCACACGGGTTCATGATGGTTCCGTCAGCTACAAACTGAAGGAGACCATCATGAACCTGGCACATAATACGGCGGTTCTCTGGCGAGGCCCGGGCAGCGTACAAGTTGGCGGCGACCGCGCTCGACACGTCTTGCTCGACAATCTGCACGCGAGCGACCAGCTCTGGCTGAGCCATCAGGCACACCCAGCCCGCGAGCGCGACGACGTTCAGGCCTCGCCCGAGCTTCTCGCGGCTCTGGCTGAGGCACGCCTCACCGACGGAAGCGAGGCACTCCCCCACCTTGCACTCGGCATTGTCGGAGCTGTTCCGGCGACGCTCCTCGCGCTCCACAGCCTCGTCGACACGCTGTCACTGTCGCTGTCGATCGAGACTCACTCCCTGGTCGACGAGGATTGGGATCGCGTATTCGGCGGGCACTACACGGGCACCCCTCGCCACCGCGCGGTGCGCCGCACGCTTCGCGATCTCATCCCGCTGCCCCGTCTGTACGCCCAGTGTCCGCCCGAGCTTTCGATTGTGTCGGCGGATCGAGTCGTCGATCCGGGGATACCGTTCGAGCTCACCGCTCACGACACCCCTCATCTGATCGTGACGCGTGGCGAGCACTCCTACGAGGTGGGTCCGTTCGTCATCCCGGGGGTGACCCCCTGTTACCAGTGCTCGCAGCTTGCTCGCGCAGCGCAGGACCCGTTCCATCTGACGCACCTGCGTGAGCTGGAAGCGTGGCCGCTCGCGCCTCTGGCTCTGCTGGCTCACTTCGCGGCGGCCCAACGCGTGGGTCAGCTGGTGATGGACTTCGTCTCGGGGGCGCTCACCGAGTCGCAGTGCGCACAGGTAGCGACCATTTGCGATGACGGGTCGGTACGCGTCGAAGACGTGGAACCCGCCAGCCGCTGCGTGTGTGGCATCAACGGGCTCGCTTCCTAGCTCAGGCACCTTCGTCGACGATAACCTCTTCGCCGCGCACGAGCGCAAGAACGGGGGCGGCAAAGCGCTGCACTTTCACGTCGCCGATGCCGCGGATGACACGCAGCTGCGTCGTATTCTTGGGCATCGCCTGCGCAATGTCACGCAGTGTCTGATCCGTGAAGACCGCGAAGGGCGGCACGCCCGCCTGACGGGAGACCTCGAGGCGCCATGCCTTGAGGCGCCCAAAGAGCTCGATGGCCTGGGGTGATGCCTCCTCTTCGAAGGCCTGGTTGAGGGCGCGCGTGGAGGCGCGTGCCTTCTTCTTCGGCGCGCCCACGCCCACTTCCTCGGGCCAGATGCCGTCGAGCAGGCGGCTGCGCTTGCGCTTCCCTCGCCCATCGGCGCCCCGCGAGCGCGCCCACGACAGGGTGAGCAGGTCGCGGGCACGGGTGACGGCCACGTACAGCAGGCGCCGTTCCTCCTCGCGCGCAGCCGCGGTCTTTGCATACGAGATCGGCAGGAGGCCTTCGGCGACGCCGACGAGGAAGACGGCGTCCCATTCGAGGCCCTTGGCGGCGTGAATGGTGGCCAACTCGACGCCAGCCTTGTCCGGTTCGACCTGGTAGGCGACTCGTTCGTCGAGCTCCGCGACGAACGCGGCGAGCGTCTCCACCTTGCTGTCATCCGCCCAGCCGACGATTGCGTTCATGTTCGACCAGCGCTCGGATCCCGCCTGGCCGGAGGGAGCCTCGGGCGCCCAACCGACGCCCGAGAGGACCTCGCGCACAATCTCGCCCACGCTCCCGTCATCGGTGGCGGCCGCCGCCGCGGCCCGCAGGCGCGAGATGGCGGTACGCACGTCGTCACGAGCGAAGAAGGGCTTTCCCCCGGCGACGGCGACGGGAATACCGCGCGCACCCAGGGCCTCTTCGAAGGCCTGGGACTGGCCGTTCGTCCGCATGAGGACTGCGATCGAATGAGGAGCCATGCCTCCCGCAATAAGGTCGGCAATCGAGGCTGCGACGCCCTCGGCCTCGGCGCGATCGTCGTCGTAGGTGCGGTAGGTAACCTGGGCGCCGCCGTCGCGCTGGCTGGACAGGCGCACCGTGCCTTCGCGCTGGCTCGAGCGCGCCAGGACGTCGTTCGCCACACTCACGATCTGCGGAGTCGAGCGGTAATCGCGAGTCAGCTCGACGATGCGAGCCCCGGGGTGCTTGCGTCCGAAACCAGTCAGATAGTCCGGGGACGCGCCCGTGAAGGAGTAGATGGTCTGTGCGACGTCGCCGACCACACACACGTCGTGGCGCCCACCCAGCCACAGGTCGAGCAGACGAGCCTGGAGGAGGTTAACGTCCTGGAACTCATCGACCACGAAGGAGCGGTACTGCTTGCGAACGATCGAGGCGACGTCGGCACGTTCCTGCAGCATGCCGCACAGGTAGATGAGGATGTCCTCGAAATCAATGACACCGCGTTCGTTCTTCGCGTCCTCATACACGTCGAGGAGGCGCGCCATGTCACCCGCATCCAACCCGGCGGGCACGTCGCGGCGCAGGCGAGCGACGCGCGAGGCGTAGTGCGCGGCGTCGATCATCGACACCTTCGCCCATTCGACCTCGGCCGCAATGTCGCGCACGTTCGTGCGGTCGATCGTGATCCCCAGACGCGCGGCGGAAGCCGCGACGAGGGAGGCCTTGTGCGGAATGACGTCGGGCAGAGGACCGCCCACGACGGTGGGCCAAAAATGGCGCAGCTGGCGCAGCGCGGCAGAGTGGAAGGTGCGCGCCTGAGCCTTGGGAACCCCCAGCTGGGCGAGGCGGTGGCGCATCTCGAAGGCAGCGCGCTGCGTGAAGGTCACGGCGAGCACGTTGGACGGGTCGAAGGCGCCGACGGCCGCCCCGTACGCGATGCGGTACGTGATCGCGCGGGTCTTGCCGGTGCCCGCGCCCGCCAGGACGGCGAGCGGGCCAGCCACCTGCGTGGCGACGGCGCGCTGATCGGGGTCCAGGGCGTCCAGCAGTTCCTCGGGGTTCATGGTCCCCATTGTTCCATCGCCCGCCCTCAGTTGCGTCCCGCACCGTCCGGGCCGCTCGGCAGCTCGTCGCCGTACCACTCCCGCAGCAACGCGTAGGCGATCGAGGCGCGACCGGGGGCGCTGATCTCCCCAGCTTCAAGCGCGCGTGTCAGCTCGTCTCGGCTGTAGAAGCGCGCCCACTCGATCTCCACGCCGTCCGCCCGCGGGGTCGGGCGCGGCGAGGCGGTGCGAGCCCGGTAGCCCATCATCTGCGAGCGTCCGAAGGGCCAGGGCTGCGTCGCGACGTAGGTGGGCGTCTCGATCTCGACGCCGACCTCCTCGGCGACCTCGCGGGCAACCGTAACGTCCGGGGATTCCCCTGCCTCGACGTAGCCGGCGATGATGGAGACGAATCCGGGGCGCCACAGGGCGTTGTGCGCCAGGAGCACGCGCCCATCGTGATCCTGGACGAGGACGATGACCGCCGGGTCCTGGCGCGGATATTCAAGCCGGTCGCACGTCTCGCATCGCGCGGCCCAGCCACCGGACACCAGCTGCACCGGCGCACCGCAGCGCGGGCAGTAGCGATAGTTAGCGTGCCAGCCCGCGAGGGCGAGCGCGGTCAGCGCCAGGGCCGCGTCGTCGCCGTCGAGCTGCCAGCCGACCGCGCGCAGATGCTCCCAGCGCCCCCACGCCTCATCCCGGCTCGCCTCGACTGCAACGACGGAGCGTCCGCGCGCAACCCCAATAAAGGAGGCCGTCGCCCCCTTGGCAGTACGCACAGCCTCATCCCCGACCATCCGTCGCAGGACAGGAGCGTCCAAGGACGACGCCCCGGCCTCGTCGAGAAGAACGAAACCGGACGAGTCGACGACGATAACGTCGGCCTCACCGGCACGCACCAGCGCCGCGGGAGCCACGGATTCTCGTAGCGCGACGGCCGGGTCGACGTGACCGCGGACGAGAGGTAGATCAAGACTCATAACTCCACGGTAACGCGGTGGGCTACCCTAGGCACTATGACAAATACTCCCCTGCGCGCCGATGGGCGCACCCCGTCCCAGCTCCGTCCCGTCTCCATTACCCGCGGTTGGTCGGGTACCGGCGAGGGCTCCGTTCTCATCGAGTTCGGCAACACCCGCGTCCTGTGTGTCGCGTCTTTCACTGAGGGCGTGCCGCGCTGGAAGCGCGATTCCGGCGAGGGCTGGGTGACCGGCGAGTACTCGATGCTCCCGCGCGCGACCGAGCAGCGTTCCTCCCGCGAGTCCGTCAAGGGCAAGGTGGGCGGCCGCACCCAGGAGATCTCGCGCCTCATTGGCCGCTCCCTGCGTGGCATCGTCGACGTGTCCGCGCTCGGCGAGAACACGATCGTCCTGGACTGCGACGTGCTGCGAGCCGACGGTGGCACGCGCACCGCGGCGATCACGGGCGCCTACGTGGCTCTCGCGGACGCGGTGACCTGGGCGAAGGAGCAGGGCATCCTCAAGCCCTCCGCCAAGGTCCTCACCGACTCGATCTCTGCGATCTCCGTGGGCGTCATCGACGGGACCCCCATGCTGGACCTGCCCTACGTTGAGGACGTGCGCGCCGAAACCGACATGAACGTCGTCCAGACGGGCGATGGCCGCTTCATCGAGGTGCAGGGCACCGCCGAGCACGCCCCCTTCAGCCGCGATGAGCTGGGCGAGCTGCTGGACCTGGCGACCCTGGGTAACGCCCGGCTCGCTCAGGCGCAGAAGCTCGCGCTCGAGGCTCCCCTCATGGAGCGCGTCGAGGTGCGCCCGTGAGCGCGCGTCTGGTCTTCGCGACCTCCAACGCGCACAAGGTCAGCGAGCTCGAGGCCATCCTGGCCCCCGCGTGGGAGGGTTTCGAGGCCGGCTGCGTGGCGCGGATGAGCGATTTCGACGTGGCTTCCCCTGTCGAGGACGGCGTGACCTTCGAGGAGAACTCTCTCATCAAGGCCCGTGCGCTGGCTCGCGCCACCGGCCTGGCTGCCATCGCCGACGACTCCGGCATCACGGTGGATGTGCTGGGCGGAGCGCCCGGCATCTTCTCCGCACGCTGGGCTGGCTCCCACGGGGATGACGCTGCGAATCTGCGTCTGCTCATCGATCAGCTCTCCGACGTTCCCGACGCTCACCGTGGCGCCGCCTTCGTGTCGGCCGCTGTCCTCGTCACCCCGGACGGTCGCGAGTTCGTCGAGCGCGGCGAGGTGCGCGGCACTCTGACGCGTTCCCCGCGCGGCGAGGGCGGGTTCGGCTACGATCCGATCTTCGTACCCGAGGGCTTCGAGGTCACGACCGCGCAGATGAGCGCCGAGCAGAAGAACGCGATCAGCCATCGCGGTATCGCTTTCCGCGCCCTCATGCCCCACATCGTGGAGTACCTGCGCGGCTGAGAAGCACCGCAGACACAAATGTGCCGGGCACCCGAGGGTGTCCGGCACTTTGTGTGTTGCGCCCGCAGGCGCGCCATCAACGGGCGACGAGGTTGCCGAAGATGGGGCGGTCCATCGAGAACTGCAGGGGGTTGCGCTGTTGGCGCGCCCTGCGGTGATGGGTGAGGCGATGAAGGAGTGATGCGACGAAACGAGACATTGTGTGCTCCTCTTTGAGTACCGTGCGATGGATCTGTCACCGCGTCGTACTGACATAGTGCGCCTCATTGTCCGTTTTTTCCATCGATAATTTCTAATTTTTCTGTGAAGCTATTCTTACAGACTTTTCCTTGATGATACTTGAAAAAGTCTTGACTGAGGAGATTCGTTTTTCTTAATTGAGCGGCCGGTGGATAGAGTGAGGGGGCAGGCCCACGACCTGCCCCCTCACTTCCCCAATTCAGCGAAGACTCAGCGAGCTCGCGCCAGTCGCATGCGGCGCGGCAGATAGCGACGCACATCGAAGAAACGAACAACCTGCATGACGCGGCGCGCGAGGCGGTCGCGCACGCGCCAGATCATGGTGCAGCCGACGCCGATGAAAATGGCGTTAGTCAGGAAGGACGGCCACGCGCCGGTGGACGCGCAGGCAAGGGCAAGCAGGATGCAGCTGGAGACATTCAGGGAGTGGTAGCGCAGGGAATCAGGAGCAAAGCGCTTGGAAGAAACCAGGTAGTAGGCGGCGATAGAGGCGCCCGCACCCAGCCAACCGAGAACCGGAATTACAAGAGATGAGATCGTCATGACTCATATGATGCACCTTCCGCTAGTCAAGCACAATTGAATGGTTCTATAGTTATCTTACAGTTTCACTTAACCAAGGAGTTCGCGTGGACATCGACCCCCGCCGCTTGCCTTTCCTTCTGTCCGTCGCACGAGAAGGCGGCATCGTTGCCGCCGCGGACATCCTCATGGTCTCGCCCTCCGCAGTGTCCCAGCAGATTCAAAAACTCGAGGAGGAAGTCGGCCTAAAGCTGGTTGAACGCACCACGTCAGGCGCGATTCTCACCCCCGCCGGCACCATCGTCGCCGAGGCCGGGGAACGCATTAACGCCGACATCGAGGAGGCCCTCAAGGCACTGCGTCCTCTGACGGGACAGGTCACGGGAACGGTCACCATCGGGGCGTTCCTGACGATCTGCAGATCGACCCTCATCCCCGCGCTCCCCGACCTCCTCGACGCACTCCCGGGCGTCGACCTGCGCATCGAGGAAACAGAAGAGACCCCGGGCATGGCCGCGCTGCGCACGGGCCAGTACGACATCCTCGTCATTGAACGAGACGAGGACCCGGGTCTGGCCCCTCGCGGCTACACGGACATCCCCTTCCTCGACGAACCCTGGGTGCTCGTCACCCCCGACTCCGCTCCCCCGATTGGCTCGATTGAAGACCTCGCGGACCTCACCTGGCTGCGCGTCAATCCGGGCACCAGCGGCGACCACGTCATGCGCCGTATCACGAAGGCGTTCCCGGATACGCGATGGGCGCCCCACCTCTACGCGACCTACGAGGCTGCCCGTGCCCTCGTGCGCGCCCGCACGGGTTCGACGATCCTTCCGGCCATGGCGCTGGCCGGGGCCCACACGGAGGGCATGCGCATCACGCCGCTGCCGTCGCTGGGCACGCGCAAGATTCTGCTGCGTCACAAGAATCACGGATGGTCCGAGGCTTCAGGACCGGCGCGCGTGGCCACATACCTGGCGGAGTGGAAGCGACACAACGCCTCGTACTCGACGTCTAGGGACTGACAGTGAAATCTCTCGCCTCACCCATTGGTGGGGCGAGAGACAGCTCAGAGGCTGACCTTCATTCCCGAGGTCGCGAAGTCGAGGGGACCCGACCAGGTCTGTCGTATTTCAGAGGCCACCCGATCACGGGGCGTCCAGGGCTGGATGTGGGTCGCGATCATGCGGCCCACTCCGGCCCGCGTGGCGACCTCGCCCGCGCGCGTACCGTCCATGTGCATGTCCGGCTCGGTCTCGTCGCTCGTGAAGCCGACCTCACTGAGGAGCAGGTCAACCCCGCGGGCGCCTTCGATGATCGTGTCGCACAGGTCGGTGTCACCCGTGTAGAACAGGGACACGAGGCGCTCGGGATCCTCCTCGGAGGGTCCTTCGATGCGCAGGCCGTACGCCTCGACCGGGTGCAGGGCGCGGTAGGGGCGGATCGTCATGGGACCGACCCGGTAGGCCTCGCCCAGCTGCATGTGGGTGAAGGCGAATTCGACCTCGTATGCCTCATCGTCCGGGGCGTCTTCGATCTGGCGCACGCGGCGCAGCGTCTCGGCGGGACCGTACAGGGGCAGCGCGGATGCGGCCGCTCCCGGGCCCCACTTGCGATAGACCTGGAGGGAGATGATGTCGCCCATGTGGTCGGCGTGGCAGTGCGACAGCGCGAGGGCGTCGAGCTCGCACGGGTACACATGAGCCCACAGCGCTCCGAAAGACCCCGGCCCCATGTCGCACACGAGCGAGAAGGTCCGTTCCTCCCCCGATCGCGAGTCGATGCCGCGAGCCTGAACCAGGTAGGACGATGCCGGCGACTCCGGGCCAGACATCGACCCGGTAGCGCCAATGACAGTCAGCTTCACGCGATACCACCACCGGTATTCACGCGGGCAACGGAGCCCACCTCAGGGCCGAGGAAACGGCGAGCCAGGCGCGGGAACGCGTCGGAAGCGCCCGTGGCGAGGAACTGATGCTGCGGCCCCCGCCCAGCGGGCCACGGGTCGTGCAGGAGTCCACGATCCACCAGCTCGTTGTAGGTGACGTTCGCGGTGGCCTCGGAGGAGGTGACGAGGGTAACTCCCTCGCCCATGATGCGGCCAATGACGCCGGTGAGCAGCGGGTAGTGAGTACACCCCAGGATCAGCGTATCCACGCCCGCTTCCTTCAGGGGCGTCAGGTACTCGCGAGCAACAGCCTCGATCTCCTCACCAGTGGTCACCCCGGCCTCGACGAAGTCGACGAAAGCGGGGCACGCCTGCTGGCTAACCGTCAGCCCGGGGACGGCCGCGAGCGCGCGCAGGTACGCCTCGGACTGGATGGTGGCCTTCGTGCCAATGACACCGACGTGGTGGTTACGCGTGGCGATAACGCTCTGGCGCGCCGCAGGAGTGATGACCTCGATGACGGGGATGCCGGCATCGATCCAGTAGCGTTCCCGAGCGTCAGCGAGCGCGGCGGCCGTCGCCGTGTTGCAGGCGATGACGAGCGCCTTCACGCCGCGCGAGGCCAGCTCGTCGAGGGCGGACAGCGTCAGCGAGCGAACCTGCGCGATAGCTCGCGGGCCGTAAGGCGTGTGCTCGGTGTCGCCCAGGTAGATGATCTCTTCGTCGGGCAGCTTGTCGATGACTGCGCGCGCCACCGTCAGCCCACCTAGGCCCGAGTCGAAAATTCCGATCGGGGCGTTGTTCATGTCTCGACCTTATGCGTTACTGGGAATTATTGACGGCTTCTAGGAGTGAGTCCTGCCACCATGTGATGAGCATATAGATGGCGGCGACGGTTTGCGAGCGCTCCCCCGTCGGCTCACTGAGCGCCAATTCTTCGATGCGCTGCGCATCTTGTTGATCCGATAGGCCCAGCTCAGCGGCTAAGCCCAGCCTGATGTCATTGAGAGCCCCCAGCCAGGACCATACGGCCTCGGGCTGGATCCTGAGGGTGTCACTCTCGCCGTGGACGATGTGGTCAAGATCGCCGACGATGGCGCGCAAACGGACAGATTTGTCGGTGCGCAGAGAATCCTCGGTCAGGGCGCGCAGGCGGCCAGCGTCTTCGTCATCCTCGCTCATCGAGGGCAGCAGCATACGCAGGGTACGTTCGCGGGGTTCGTCTCGTCGCTGTTCGGTCTCGGTGGCGGCGTTCACCATCGACGAGGTCGCGGCGTACTCACCGGGATCATCCAAGACGACGAGAACCTCCGTCGCCAACTGACGCAGGAGGAGCGCCTCGCCGTCGCTCATCGACGAGGCGTAGACACCGTCTCGAAGAGCGAAGCCTTCCATGTCTTCAGTCCCGGTCCTCTTCGATGGTGGCGCGTAGACCGTAGGAGTGCATGGCCATGACGTCCGCCTCGATGCGTTCGCGCACTCCCGTGGAGACGGTGGCACGTCCGCGCGTATGAACGGCCATCATGAGTTCCTCCGCGCGGGCGGTGGAATAGCCGAAATACTGGCGAAAAACAGCGCTCACGTAGCTCATGAGGTTGACAGGATCGTCCCACACGACGGCACGCCAACGGGGCACCGCGGTGGGTGCCTCGTGCGTGCGGGACGCGGGTTGGAAGATCGTTGTCATACATCAACACTAAGACGTATTTGGGTCTCAGGGAAGGAAATTCGCACCCCGGTGACACGCTTCTCAGGGTAGGCTCACAGTATGCCTGCATCGACATCTACTTCATTGCTGACTGATATGTACGAGCTCACGATGCTCGACGCCGCCCTGAAGGATGGCACCGCGCATCGTCGCTGCACGTTTGAGCTGTTTGGGCGCCGCCTGCCCGCCACTCGCCGCTTCGGTGTCGTGGCCGGAACCGGCCGAATTCTCGAGGCCCTGGAACGCTTCGAGTTCGACGCGGAGCAGATCGATTGGTTGAAAGACCAGGGGATCATCTCCGAGGAGGCCGCACAGTTCCTGGCCTCGTGGCGCTTCACGGGCGACATCTGGGGCTACGCCGAGGGCGAGTGCTACTTCCCCGGCTCTCCCCTGCTGACCGTAGAGGGCACCTTCGCGGATTGCACGCTCCTGGAGACGCTGCTCCTGTCGATCCTCAACCACGACTGCGCGGTGGCCTCGGCCGCCTCGCGTATGACGATCGCCGCCCACGGCCGCCCCTGCATGGACATGGGCGCGCGCCGCGCACACGAGCGCGCAGCCGTCTCTGCCGCACGCGCCGCCATCATCGGCGGCTTCCAGGGCACCTCCGACCTCGAGGCCGCCAAGCGCTACGGCATCCGTTGCATCGGCACGGCCGCCCACGCGTTCACGCTCCTGCACGACAGCGAGCGCGATGCGTTCGACTCTCAGGTCGCCAAGCTGGGCGCCGGCACGACCCTGCTCGTGGACACCTACGACATCAGGCAGGGCGTCATCAACGCGGTCGAGGCCGCACGCGCTGCTGGCGGCGAGCTGGGCGCGGTGCGCCTGGACTCGGGCGACCTGGTCGCCGAGGCGTTCAAGGTGCGCGGACAGCTGGACGCGATGGGCGCCACCACCACGAAGATCACGGTGACCTCCGACCTGGACGAGTACGCGATCGCCGCCCTGGGTGCCGCCCCCGTGGACTCCTACGGCGTGGGTACCAAGCTCGTGACTGGCTCGGGCGTGCCGACGGCCGCCCTGGTCTACAAGGTCGTCCAGCGCGAGGACGGCGACGGCCAGATCGTGTCGGTCGCCAAGAAGGCTGAGTCCAAGTCCACGGTCGGCGGGCGCAAGGTTGCCGGCCGCGTCATGGGCGAGGACGGCTACGCGACCGAGGAACTCCTGCTCGTCGGGACGACCTTCGAGGAGGGCCAGGCTCTCCTGGCCGAGCGCGGCGCCCGCCCGCTGCAGCTCCAGCTGGTCCGCGGCGGCGAGATCAACGCCGAAGCTTGGGGTCCCGAGGCGCTGTCCCGCGCCCAGGAGCATCACCTGCGCGCTCGCAACGAACTGCCCTACCAGGCATGGCGCCTGTCCGAGGGCGAGGTTGCGATCCCGACGCGCTACGAGCAGGTCGACTGACCCTCAGCTCGCACTCACAACGAAGCTCCGGCCTCGTCCTTCTCTGAACTGCCTCCCGTTTCTTAGACATCAACATTGAAGTCCAGGGAATGGGAGGCTTTTCATGCCCGCAGATCCGCGCACAACGCATCGCCGTTTCCTGCGAGCATGAGCCCCCGTCAGCTGCTGAGTCTACGATGAAACTTGTTACCGATGGGGTGTGACACTCGATCGGGAAGATTCAACCCCTTCTGATCGGGTTGAGTGCTCCCGATGGTTGAATCCTGCCGATCGTGTCTTATGCATTCAGTTTCGACCTGATACGGGTCGGGAGCACCACGCTGACCACGCCGCCAATGGCGACCTCACACACATCTGCGCAGTAGGACTTGTTACTAAGTGGTGTTACACCACTTAGCAGGGTATTACACCAGCTCGGAAGTGGTGTAACGCTCCCTAACTGGTGTAACGCTCCCTAACTGGTGTAATGCTCACTAACTGGTGTAATGCTCACTAAGTGGCTCAGCACTGCCTACCACAGCTCAGTTGATAGCAATGTAACGACACATTGGGGCTTACCCTGCCGCACGTGAGCTTGTAACTCAGCAGCAGTGCACTACTTGGCGCAGCTTTGCACTAGATAGAAGGCAGTGCAATGCACTCCTAACTAGTGCATTGCTGCTGCATCTAGTGCAGCACTGCCTGGTCTGGCTCGGGTAGAGGCTTGTCGGAGCATCTCTCGGGCTGGTTATCCACGACCGGGCTTATTGCCGATGGGGGGTGACATCCGATCGGGAAGATTCAACCCCTTCTGATCGGGTTGAGTGCTCCCGATCAGGTTGAATCCTGTCAATCATGCATTCGCTATCTCGTGTCAGATTGATGCGGAGCAGACACAGCGGATCCGCGCGTCAGTGGCGGCCGACGAACCACTCGCGCAGCAGGGCGATGCGGGCCTCGATCTGATCGGTCGTGGCCTGGGCGACCTCGGGGCCGCCGCAGCGCGAGCGCAGGCGCGAGTGAATGGTCGCGTGGGTCTCACCGGAGCGGCGCGACCACGTGGAGACCAGGTGCTGAAGCTCCTTGCGCTTAGCGGCACGCAGCTTGTGGGCGGGGATGCCTGCGTTTTCTTCACGCATCTTCTGCGCGGCGCGGGTCTTCTTCTGGGCGGCGACCTGGTCAGCCTGGCGGGCGCGCAGGAGGGTCGTCACCTGGTCGGCGTCCAGCAGGCCAGGAATACCGAGGTATTCCTGCTCTTCCTCGGAACCAACCTCGGCACCCGCGCCCCACGCGGCACCGTCGAAGAGGACGCCGTCGAACTCGGCGTCCGCACCCAGGACCTCGAACTGTGAGAGCAGGTCGGAGGATGCTTTCTCCTCGCGGTTCGCCGCCGCGACGAGGGCATCCTCGGGATTCCACATGTCATCTTCGCTGGCCTCGTCGCGCTTGGGGCGGTCCAGCGCATGGTCACGCTCGATCTCCATGCCGCCAGCGAGCGTCAGCAGGGGCACGACGGAGGGGATGAAGACGGTGGCCGTCTCGCCGCGGCGACGGGCTCGCACGTAACGGCCAATCGCCTGAGCAAAGAACAGAGGCGTCGAGGCATTCGTCGCGTAGACGCCGACCGCGAGGCGGGGCACGTCGACGCCCTCGGACACCATGCGCACAGCGACCATCCACTTGTCGGTGGAGTCGGCGAACTCGGAAATGCGGTCGGAGGCGTCCGCGTCGTCGGACAGGACGATCGTGGGGGCCTTGCCGGTGATGAGGCGCAGGTGGCGGGCGTAGGCGCGCGCGTGCTCCTGATTGGAGGCGATGACGAGGCCGCCCGCGTCGGGCACGGCGCGACGCACCTCTTCGAGGCGCAGATCGGCGGCGCGCAGGACGGCGGGAATCCACTCACCCTTGGGGTCCAGCGCGGTGCGCCAGGCCTGCTTCATGATGTCCTTCGTGAGGGGCTCGCCCAGGCGGGCGCTGACCTCGTCGCCCGCGCTGGTACGCCAGGCCATCTGGCCCGAGTACGACATGAACAGGACGGGGCGAACGACGCCATCCTTGAGGGCGTCACCGTAGCCGTAGGTGTAGTCCGCGCGGGAGCGTCGGATTCCCTCCTCGTCCTCCTCGTAGGTGACGAAGGGGATTGGAGAGGTATCCGAGCGGAAAGGCGTGCCCGTCAGCGCCAGGCGGCGCGTCGCGTCCGTGAAGGCCTCGCGCACGCCATCGCCCCACGACAGGGAGTCGCCGGCGTGGTGGATCTCGTCGAGAATAACGAGGGTGCGGTAGGCGCGGGTGCGCGCCGCGTGGACGGCCGGGTTGGAGCCAATCTGCGCGTAGGTGACGGCCACGCCATCGAAGTGGGAGCCGGCAACGCCCTGCGAGTTCGTAAAGTCGGGGTCGATGTGGATGCCGAAGCGCGCAGCGCTCGAGGCCCACTGGCCCTTGAGGTGCTCGGTGGGGCACACGACGGTCAGCTTGTCGACGATGCCGCGGGCGATCAGCTCGGTCGCAAGCGTCAGGGCGAAGGTCGTCTTACCTGCGCCCGGGGTCGCGACCGCCAGGAAGTCGCGCGGGGAGGTCGCCATGTAGCGGTCCAAGGCAGCGGCCTGCCAGGCGCGCAGCCTGCCAACGGGTGCGCGCCGGGTCGTCTCGCTCACTTGTCGGAGCCCTTTCCGCCGTCGGAGAAGGGCCAGTTACGCCCGTTCTTTCCCATCGAATCGCGCAGTTCCTTGCAGGTGGGGCACACCGGGTACTGCGAGGCGTCGCGGGTGGGGATCCACACCTTGCCGCACAGGGCGACGACGGGCTGGCCCGTGACCATCGACGAGTTCGCTTTGTCCTTGCGCACGAAGTGGGCGAAGCGGTCGCCGTCCCCGCCGGTGCGTTCCTTGCGGGTCTCGGTACGCTCCAGCAGACCGGTCGAGGACGCGGTGGAGGGACCTGAGGGCGCGGAGGGGCCGGTGGGTTCGTCGAGGGCATTACGCATGGGGACCATTGTACGTGCCTGGGTGTGCTTCTCACGGGTGGCACGCGTGCGCCGGGAGCGAAGAAAGACGTCACAGTAAAGCCCCGGCCTCGCATTCACGAGGCCGGGGCAACCGGGTGGGGAACCTATCTCACAGGTGTTCCTTCTCCCAGACCTCCTTGTAGAAGTCCGCGAGCTCGAGCTTGGAGGCGGCGGCCTCGTCGAGGAGCACGGTGACGTCGGGGTGGTGCTGGAGGATGGACGCGGGCCAGCGCTGGGTGACGCCGCCCTCGATCATGGCCTTGACCGCGTCGGCCTTGCCTTCACCCGTGGCGATGAAGATGTGGGCGCGCGAGTCCATGATCGTGCCCAGGCCCTGGGTCACGCAGTGCGTGGGAACCTGGTCGATGTCGCCGTCGAAGAAGCGGGCGTTGTCGCGGCGGGTCTGCTCGGTCAGGACGCCCACGTGGGTGCGCGACGCGAGGGTGCCGCCGGGCTCGTTGAAGCCGATGTGGCCGTCAGAGCCGATGCCGAGGACCTGGATATCAATGCCGCCGTCGGCCTTGATGGCCTCGTCGTAGGCGGCAGCGCCGGCCTCGAGGTCATCGCACCAGCCGTCGGGGCCGTGTGCCGCACCCTCGGGCATGTCGACGAGGTCGACGAGGTTGCGGTGGATGAAGTTCGCGTAACCCTCGTAGTGGTCGCGGGGCAGGCCCACGTACTCGTCGAGGTTGTAGGAACGAACCTGGGCAAAGGAGATCTGACCGGCCTCGTAGCGGCGCACGAGCTCTGCGTAGAGCTTGAGCGGCGAGGAGCCGGTGGCCAGGCCGAGCACAAAGTTCGGCTTAGCGCGGTACACCTCGAGGATGCGGTCCGCTGCGAGGGATGCGATCTGATCTTCGTCGTTGAAAATTCCAATTCTCATGTGTTTAACCTTACACTGCCGACATCGATTTGTCAGACGAATCGATGAGGATTTTTCGAAAACGTGTGAACTGGGTTATCCGTGCAGGGCAGCAACGATTCGCTCGACCTCCGCCTGATCGGTTCCCGAGGTTCCGGGGGCGCGCATGTGGACCTCTCGCGCTCCCGAGGCAGCCACGACCTCGGCGACGTTATGAGCGCGCAGGCCACCCGACACCAGGATGATGATGTCGTCTCCCCCGCGCTCAACGAGGCGGGCCAGGGCGTCCGGCTGCGCGACGGCCGGATCCCCACCCGTCGTCAGCACGCGGTCGTACCCGAGTTCCATGAGGACATCGAGGCCGCGGTCCTGGTCCACGACCTGGTCGAAGCCGCGGTGGAAGGTCAGGGGCGCGTCCTCGGCGGTGTCGCGCAGGCGCGCAGCCGCGTTCACATCAATCTGCCCATCGCGGGTAATGACACCGACGACGAAGCCGAGGCGCACCGGCGCTCCACGACCAATCGCAGAGAGTGTCACGATGTCGGAGGCGATGCGGTCGACCTCCTCGCGCGTATGGACGAAGTCGCCGGGACGCGGACGCACGAGCACCTGAACGCCACCGGCGGGCGCCACCTCGAGGGCGGCGGCCACCTCGTCGAATGCGGGAGTCAAGCCGCCGCACGACAGGTCGGTGCAGATCTCAATGCGATCCGCTCCCCCATCGCGTGCACGGCGCACACCCACGGCATCTTCCACGCAAATCTCTACAGTCGTCACGGCTGCCACCTCTCGTAGCACGTCGAACCGCCCACGCGGGCGGCCAGGATCGCGGCACCCCAGCGGCCGCCCGCTCCCCCGAGGGAGGCGCGGACAATCTCGGGAGCATCGCGGAATGTCAGCATCGAGGCAAATTCCTCTCGCAGCGGCGCCAGCAGGTTCTCCCCCGCATGCGACAGGCCGCCGCCGATGATGATGCGCTCAACGTCGACGGTGAGTGTCATGTGGGTGAGGGATAGCGCGAGTGCACGAACCGCGGTATTCCACACCTCGGTCGCGACCGGGTCGGTACCGATGCCGGCTTCGATAGCCTTCGCACCGATATCCTCGCCGGTCGCCTGCGCGTAGCGCCTCGCGATGCCCTTCGCCGAAGCGTAGACCTCCAGGCACCCGTGCGACCCGCAGCGGCAAGACTCCCCGCCGGGGAAGACGGGCGCATGCCCGACTTCGCCGGCGCTGAACGTCGCGCCACTCCACAGGTTGTCCCCGAGCATGAGGGCCACGGAGATGCCGGTGCCGATGGGCATCATGAGGAACGACGAGGCTCCGCGCCCCGCGCCGAGGAGGCCCTCGGCCAGGCCGGCGGCGCGCCCGTCGTGCATGAGCGCGGCGGGCACGCCCGTAGCCTCCTCGACGGCGCGGGCCAGCTGGACACCGCGCAGCTCGAGGTTCGCCGCGTACACGACGGTCCCCTTCTCCTCATCGACGAGGCCGGGGCAGATCAGGCCGAAACCGACCAGTCCCGGATAGTCGCTCGCGAGGCGCGCGCCGATTCGTCCCACCTGCTCGGCCACGGCCTCGCGGTTGGTCGGCTCGTTTCCCTGGGTGAGAATCGTGCCCGACTCGTCAACGATCATCCACTTGATGGATGTGCCGCCGATGTCGATACCCGCGAATACCGGGCCCTGGGAATCCTTGACGGCGCTCATGGTACGACGACCTGCGCATGCAGATCGGGATCTGCCATATCCGGATCGAAGGGGAACATCGGGCGCTCAATCTTGTGGTGACCGAGGCGAATGAGGTCCTGATCGACACCACCGGGGGTCAGCGCCATGAGCCAGCCCTTCTGGGTCTCGTACAGGTCGGGCTCCAGGTAACCGATCTTGACGACGACAACGTCGGCGGTGGTGATATCCACACCGAGCAGCTCGAACTGGCTGTACATCGTGTACTGGTTGCGGTTCATCGTGATGATGAAGCGCAGGCCGCCCGTGCGTAGCAGCGCGGTGTGGCCACCCATCGGGTCGTCGGCGAGGGCCTCGACCGTGGCGTGGACGTTCAGCGGACCAGGCTCGCGGGTGTCGATGTGCCCGCCGACCTCGAGGTCGACCTCGGCGCCGACGCCGGCCTCCCATGCAACGGCTGCCGCGGCGGGATCAATGATCGAGGCGTACACGACGTCGAGCGTGGCCTCCTGGACGGGCTTCCACTTCAGCAGGGCCGCGAGCGCGACCGTCACATCGTCGGCACCACCGGCGCCCGGGTTGTCACCGGAGTCGGAGATGAAGAAGGGCTTGGGGCCCACCTCGGCGGCTGCCAGACACTCTTCCATGGAGGCGACGGGGGCCACGAACTCGAAGCGGTCGTGCACGTCCCAGAAGTACTGGCCGATACGTTCGGCCTGTTCCTTGACGAGCTCCGCGTCGTCACCCGTGACGACGACCGCGCCCTTGCAGCGCGGCTGGTCGGCCCACGCGAAGCCGATCCAGATCGCTGCGTCCAGGATGCCGTCCATCTCTTCGATGGGGTCGATCATCTTGTACAGGGACTTGGCGGGTTCGATGCGGGTCGAGGTCTTCTCGCCCGGGAGCAGGACGGGGACGTGGACGAGGGCCTTGACGGGCTTGGGCTGGCCGGTCAGGAGGCGCATGCCCAGGTTGTAGGCGGCGCGACGGCGCGACTCGAGGGCATCCTCGTGGGGTGCGAGGCGGTAGCAGGTGAGGATGTCGCAGCCGTCGAAGAGGTCCTGGGAGACGTTTCCGTGCAGGTCCATCGAGGCGCTGACCATGGGCTCGGGGCCGATGACGCCGCGGATGGCGTTGATGAGGTCGCCCTCGGCGTCGTCCATGCCCTGGACGCTCATGGCGCCGTGGATGTCGAAGAAGAGGCCGTCGAGGGGGCCGGCGGCAGCGAGGCCCTCGAGGATCTCAGCCTTCCAGGCGTCGTAGGCGCCGCGCTCGACGACGCCGCCGGGCAGGGCGCGCGAGTGCAGGACGGGGATCCACTCGATCTGGGTGGCCCAGTCCTCATCGCGCCAGTAGAAGCGGTCCATCAGTTCCTCGCCGCGGGTGACGATGAAGTCGTCGGCGGTCGAGATATACGGCGTGAACGTCGAGGATTCGATGTGGATTCCGGCGACCGCGATGCGGGGCTTGGTCATGAGCGATTCTCCTTTGAGATCTTCGAGGGGGGTGAGTGTCGAGAGCCCCCAGAGCGCCGCTTCGCGCCCTGATCGAGACGATTCGATCACGAGGTGTTCCATGATCGAGGGGAGGCAGGATTGGTGGAGCGCCGCGCGCACTCCGGCGGTGAAGGCATCGACGGCGGAGAGTGCTCCTCCGACGATGACTCCTTGAGGTGCCAGGAAGGACACGAGGTGGGCGACGCAGTGGCCCAGGAGGGTGCCCGCCTGGCGGATGGCCGTCGCAACTTCGGGGATGCCGTCGCGTGCGGCGGCCAGAAGCTGTGCGTTGTTCTCATAGACGAGGCCGGCGGCGGCCAGGTCTACTCGGATCGAGTCGGCAGACGCGATCGTTTCGAGGCATCCGACATTGCCACACTTGCAGGGGCGACCCGCGGCGGCCTCGACGGGGATGTGCGAGATATCCCCGGCCAGTCCACCCTGCCCTACCTGCGGCACGCCGTCAACGAGGTAGGCACCGCCGATGGCGGAGCCAGCCTTGACGTAGATCAGCGTATCGATGGGGGTCACGCCCTGGAGACGACGCCGGTACACGGATTCGCCGATGGCTCCCGCACGCGCGTCGTTTTCGATGAGGGCAGGCAGGCCGCACTGTTCGGTGACGGCCTCGGCGACGTTGACGCCGTCCCACCCGGGCATGCGGGCGGGACGAATGACGCGCGAGCGCTCGGCGTCCACGGGACCAGGAACCGCCAGGGCAATACCACCGACCCGCACGCCGGCAGCTTCTTCCTGGCGGGATACCTCGTCCATGACAGCGTCGAGCACCGCCTGGGGGCCTTCCGCGATGTCGATAAGGAGGCTCGAGGCCTGCCCGACTCCGCGGGTGGAGTCCGTCAGCGCGACGAGGCCGTGGTGGGCTCCCAGCTCGACGAGGGCGAGTGCTCCGGCACCGTCGGAGGTGACGAGGCGGCGCGCGCGCCGCCCACCCGTGGAAACAGAGTGTTCCGCTTCCGCGATGACCCCGGCTTCGACGAGGCGAGACACAGCGGCCGACACCGTTGATGGTGCAAGGCCTGTTTGCTTGACAATCGCGGGCCTGGTGTCTGCTTGACCGGACCCAATCAGCGTCAGGACGGTCTCGTCGACATCATGCGTGGCCATGACACCTCCTCTAGGTACGTATGCAGTAACTACAACGTTACACTGCGCTCATCGTTGAGAACATGATTCATTATGCCCCACCGAAGAAAGTCTGACACTTCTTTCGCCGAAATATCTTGTTATTTTTTCGTAACATTCCACATTTTGGCCAAAGTGGCAACATTCGCCGACAAACTGTCATATGATGAACGTCATCTGACAGGGTTGTCATCCGTCAGTGTCCCCGATCAACGTTGATTTGGAGCAGTCATGAACCTTAGAAAGAAGCGGTGGATGGTCACCGGCGCGGCCCTCGCAATGGTCGCCTCCCTGGGCCTGTCCGCCTGTGGTGGCGGCGGCAGCAGCAGCGGCAGCGGCGGCCAGGCAGCCAACTCGGAAACCGGAAAGAACGAGGTCACGATGGCCTCGCGTACCCCCAACTGGATCTTCCCGGTCTCCGCAAAGGGCTACACGCAGGGCGAGAACGGCCAGTTCATCCAGGCGATGTACCGCCCGCTCTTCGCCTACAAGTCCACCTCTGATACCCCCTACAAGATCAACCTCCCCAAGTCCCTGGGCACCGTTCCCGAGGTCTCTGAGGACGGCCTGACCTTCACCATCAAGCTGCGCGACGACGCCAAGTGGTCCGACGGCACGCCCGTCACCACCCGCGACGTTGAGTTCTGGTGGAACCTCGTCACCAACAACAAGGACGAATGGGCCTCCTACAAGAAGGGCTTCTTCCCCGACGGTGCCGACCTGAAGATCGTCGACGAGCACACCTTCACCATCACCACCGAGACCAAGTTCGCCCCGGCCTGGTTCATTGACAACCAGATCAACAAGGTCGCTCTGCTCCCCCAGCACGCGTGGGACAAGACCGGTGCCGACGAGGCCGTCTCCGACCTCGACCGCACCCCCGAGGGCGCGAAGGCCGTCTTCGCCTACCTGCAGGGCGAGGCCAAGAACCTGTCCTCCTACGCCACCAACCCGCTGTGGCAGACGGTGAACGGCCCCTGGAAGCTCAAGGAATTCACCCCCGACCAGGGCCTGACACTCGTCCCCAACGAGAACTACTGGGGCGAGGACAAGCCCAAGATCGACGCGCTGATCTACAAGGCATTCACGGGTGACGACGCCGAGTTCAACTCCGTGCGTTCGGGCGCCATCGACTTCGGTTACATCCCGGCCGCGCAGTACAACCAGCGCAAGGCCGTCGAGGACAAGGGCTACAACGTCTTCCTGTGGCCCGGTAACTCCATCACCTACCTGGCCCTGAACTTCCACGAGAAGGCCCCCGGCTCGAAGTTCATCAACCAGAAGTACATCCGCCAGGCGATGCAGCAGCTCATCGACCAGCCGACCCTGTCTGAGAAGATCTGGTCCGGCACCGCTTCCCCGACCTGTGGCCCCGTCCCGATGGCCGCCGAGAAGACCGGCACCACCGAGGGCTGCGTCTACAAGTTCGATCCGGAAGCCGCTAAGAAGCTCCTCGAGGACCACGGCTGGAAGGTCGTGCCCGACGGCGAAACCACCTGCGAGAACGCCGGTACCGGCGCCAACCAGTGTGGCGAGGGCATCGCGGCTGGCGACAAGCTGAGCTTCAAGCTCGTCTCCCAGTCGGGCTTCGTCTCCACGCACCAGATGTTCGAGGAGATCATCTCCCAGTTCGGCAAGGTCGGCATCAAGATCGACATGAACGAGGTCCCCGACTCGGTCGGCGCCTCGCAGGCATGTGACGACGCGACCCCCTGCACCTGGGACCTGTCCTTCTTCGGATCCCAGACCTCGTGGGGCTTCCCGATCTACGCCTCCGGCGAGCGCCTCTTCGCCTCTGACGCTCCCGTCAACCTCGGCCAGTACAAGAACCCCGAGGCTGACAAGCTCATCGAAGAGTCGACCCGCTCCTCCGAGCCCAACGCTCTCCAGGCATACAACGACTACCTCGCGGAGGACCTCCCCGTTCTGTGGATGCCCAACCCGTACTACCAGATCACCGCGGTGAAGAAGACGCTCGACCTGGGCGAACTCGACGCCACCGGCGACACCTGGCCCGAGGATTGGTCGTGGTCGACCGAAGGTAAGTAATCCTTCGCCTTGACGCCTCACGGGGCAGGCGCCCGCACCCGCACATGCGGGCGCCTGCCCCCTTACTGTGGAGTTCGCAATGTTCCAATTCATCCTCAAACGCCTCGGCCAGGCAGTCGTCGTTGTCTTCCTGGTCACCATCATCACCTTCATCCTCCTCCAGTCCCAGCCGGGCGGCGCAGCCCGAGCGGCACTCGGTAAGGATGCGACCCAAGAACAGCTCGCGGCCTTCGACCACGAAAACGGATACGACCGGCCGATCCCCGAGCAGTACGTCAACTACCTGAACAAAATTGCGCACGGCGACTTCGGCTACTCCTACCAGCACAACCAGTCTGTGAACGACCTGCTGGCAGCCCGCCTGCCGCGCACCATCTTCCTGTCTCTCCTGTCCACCATCCTGGCTCTCATCGTCGCGATCCCCCTGGGCGTGTGGCAGGCCGTCAAGAGAAATAAAGCGCCCGATTACATCGTGACGATCGCGTGTCTGCTCGCCTACTCGACGCCGATCTTCTTCGCGGGCCTGCTCCTCATCGTCCTCTTCTCCCAGGTATGGCCGATCCTGCCCAACGATGCTCCGCAGGGCGAGGCCCTGTCGGTCATGTGGGAACAGTGGGATCACCTGGTTCTGCCCGTGTGTGCCCTGTCGATCGGCACGATCGCCGCCTACGCGCGCTACGTGCGCTCCTCGATGGTGGATAACCTCAACGAGCAGTACGTCCGTACCGCCCGCGCAAAGGGCCTGTCGGAGTTCCGCGTCGTCTTCGTCCACACGCTGCGCAACGCCATGTTCCCCGTCATCACGATGATCGGCCTGTACATCCCCGCGATGTTCTGTGGCGCCCTCGTCATCGAGACGCTCTTCAACTTCAACGGTATGGGCTACATGTACTACCAGGCGACCGGCAGGCGCGACTACCCGATTCTCCTCGGCGTCGCCCTGATCGTCTCCTTCGCGACCGTCATCGGCGCGCTCCTGGCAGACTTCCTCTACGCCCTCGCTGATCCCCGTATCCGACTGGCAGGACGTGCCAAATGACCACCGCAACAGCACCCATCGCCGCGCCGGCCAAGGCGCGCACCGCCCGCAAGTCGACGAAGCTGCAGGGCCTGCAGGTCTTCATGGAGAACAAGCTCGCCGTCTTCGGCGTGTGCCTGATCCTCATCCTGATGGCCTTCTCGTTCATCGGCCCCATGTTCTACGTGACCGACCAGATCCACACGGACCTGTCGAACTCGGCGCTGGCTCCCTCCTCCGAGCACCCGCTCGGCACCGACATGGTCGGTTACGACCAGCTCGGACGCCTCATGAAGGGTGGCCAGACCTCGATCATCGTCGGTCTGTTCGCCGGCATCTTCGCCACCACGATCGGTACGCTGTACGGCGCAATCGCCGGCTTCGTAGGCGGCTGGATCGACGCAATCATGATGCGCATCGTTGACGCGCTCATGTCCGTGCCCGTCCTGTTCCTCTTCATGCTGATCGCCACGATGATCCCGCCGACCGTCCCGGTCCTCATCATCATCATGTCAGCCCTGTCCTGGCTGGGTACGTCCCGATTGATTCGAGGCGAGGCCCTGTCCCTGCGCACGCGCGAGTACGTCGTCGCGATGCGAGGCATGGGCGGCTCGATGCCTCGAGCGATCCGGACGCACATCGTCCGAAACACGATCGGCACCGTCATCGTCAACGCGACCTTCCAGGTCGCAGACGCCGTCCTCTACGTCGCCTACCTGTCGTTCCTCGGTCTGGGCGCGCAGCCTCCCGCCACTGACTGGGGAGCCATGCTCTCCAACAGCCAGTCGCACGTCTACTCGGGCAACTGGTGGCTGCTCTACCCTCCGGGCGTCCTCATCATCCTGCTGGTCCTGTCGTTCAACTTCATCGGCGACGGCCTGCGTGACGCCTTCGAAGTTCGACTGCGCAAGAGGTGAGCACTGAACTATGAATACTCCACTCCTTCAGATCAAAGATCTGCACACCGATATTGAGATCCGCAACGGCGTGGTTCGCGCACTCTCGGGTGTCGACCTGCACGTGAACCCAGGCGAGACCCTGGGCATCGTGGGCGAGTCCGGCTCCGGCAAGACCATGACGGCCCTGTCCCTCATGGGCCTCCTCCCCCAGGGCGGCAAGGTCTCCTCCGGCTCGATCATCCTCGACGGCCAGGACCTAACGAAGATGCCGCTGCACTTGAAGCGCAAGATGCGTGGAACCAAGGTCGGCATGATCTTCCAGGATCCGCTCACCTCCCTGAACCCGACTATGAAGATCGGCCTTCAGGTGTGCGAGCCGCTGCGCGTGCACGAGAAACTCTCGAAGAGGGAAGCTCTGGCGCGTGCCGTCGAGATCCTCAAGCGCGTCGGCATGCCTCGGCCCGAGGTGGTCATCAACAACTACCCGCACCAGCTCTCGGGCGGTATGCGTCAGCGCGTCATGATCGCCATGGCCCTCGTGTGCAAGCCGCGCATCCTCATCGCGGACGAGCCCACGACGGCCCTGGACGTGACGACGCAGATGCAGATCCTCGACCTCATCGACGAGCTGCGCGACGAGTACAAGATGGGCGTCATCCTCATCACCCACGACCTGGGTGTCGTGGCCGGTCACACCGATCGCGTCGCCGTCATGTACGCCGGCCGCATCGTCGAGACCGCGCCGACGAAGACGCTGTTCACCGAGCCGAAGCACCGCTACACGAGCTCGCTGATGGCGGCACTGCCCGAGCGCGCCCTTGCGGCCGGTACGAAGCTCTTCTCGATCCCCGGCGCTCCCCCGTCGCTGACCAACCTGCCGGTGGGTTGCCGCTTCGCGGCCCGCTGCCTGTGGGCCACCGACGAGTGCCGCGCCGGCTACCCGGACCTGAGCGGGGACGATACTCACACCTTCTCCTGCTTCCACCCGGTACAGGAGGGAGACGAGTCTCCCGCGGTCCTGCAGGCCAAGCTGGATCCCACCAGCGCCGAAGGAGCAGCCTCGGACGTTCCGCAGATCTCCAACGAGGTGCTGCTGGACGTCAAGGAGGCCTCGCGCGAGTACGAGTCGGCAGGCTCCGGCTTCTTCAAGCGCGAGAAGGGCGTCGTTTCCGCCGTCGATCGCGTGTCCATCACGGTCAAGAAGGGCGAGACCTACGGCCTCGTCGGCGAGTCCGGCTGCGGTAAGTCCACCGTGGGCCGCCTCATCGCTGGCCTCGAGCCCCCGTCCGGTGGCGCCATCGAACTCGATGGACGCGACCTGGCTACGCTCAAGGGACGCGACGCAGTGCGCATCCACCGCGACGTGCAGATGATGTTCCAGGACTCCTACGCGGCAATGGACCCGCGCATGCGCATCGACCAGATCCTGGCCGAGCCCATGAGCATCCAGAAGACCGGCAACGCCCGACAGATCGCCGAGCGCATCATGGAGATCCTCGAGCAGGTGGGCCTGACCGAGGAGATCCTGGACCGCTACCCGCACGAGTTCTCGGGCGGACAGCTCCAGCGCATCGGCTTCGCCCGCTCGCTGACGCTGGCTCCCGACCTGATCGTGGCGGACGAGCCCGTCTCCGCGCTCGACGTTTCCGTCCAGGCGCAGGTCCTCAACCTCATGAAGGATCTGCAGCAGGAACTGGGGTTGTCCTACCTGTTCATCAGCCACGACCTGGCGGTCGTTCAGTACATGGCAGACCGCATCGGCGTCATGTACCTGGGCCGTATCGTCGAGGAGGGCCCCGCCCACGAGGTCGTCAAGAACCCGAAGCACCCCTACACGAAGGCGCTCATCGACTCGATCCCCGTGCCGGACCCCGAGTTCAAGCACGACGAGAGTGCCATCAAGCTCACCGGGGAGCCGCCGAGCGCGGTCAACCCGCCCGAGGGTTGCCGTTTCCGCCCGCGCTGCCCGTTTGCCGGAGAGGAATGCAAGGTCCAGCCGATGCTCACGGATGAGACGCACCGCGTGGCCTGCCACCACCCCCTCCTGCAGCTGAGCGTCAAGGAAGAGGTGGGCGCCTGATACACGTACCCATGCGAACTCCATGAGAGGTCCCCGGTCCACATTGGACCGGGGACCTCTTGTCGCACGAACGCTTGCTCTGCTGGGCCTTTCCAGGCCACTAGGACCTGAAGAGGCACCACTCCCCCGCCAGACGCTCAGCAGCCGCACAGGCGCGCAGGAGAGCCTCCACGGCATCGGTGTCGTATGCCCGTAGAGACGCGTATGGGGCGCGACCACACGGTCACGCCCCATAGGCAATTCGCTGTCGTCAGCGCGTCACTTGGAGACGGCCTTCTTCAGGGTGGAGCCAGCGGAGAGCTTCACGCCGTAGCCAGCGGGGATCTTGATCTCTTCGCCGGTGCGGGGGTTACGGCCGGTGCGGGCGGCGCGCTCAACACGCTCGACGGAGAGCAGACCGGTCACCTTGACGGCCTCGCCCTTAGCCAGGGACTCAACGAGGACGGCCTGGAAGGCGGCCAGGGCCTCGTCGGCCTTCGCCTTGGTCAGGTCAGCGCGTTCGGCAATCTGAGCGACAAGCTCGGTACGGTTCACGGACATTGAGAAACCTCATTCCTGTTCGTTCTTGGTTACCACTGTCGTGGCCACGAATGACACACTACGAAATCTTTGGCGATTTGCCGACTTTAGGGCCAGATTTCGCGGATTTCACGAAAATATCTCGTTTTTTTGCTCAAAAACCGTCAATTCTGTGCGACAGGTCACTCAAACTTGCCGAGTGGTTGCAATTCTGCGGAACTCAAATGCGCCGCCACCGGCACGTTTTTCGGTAACGGGAACTTTCCTCCACAACGAGGACCTACCCCTCTCATAAGACCTGACAAACGCCGCCGGCCACGCGCACAGACCCTCTGCATATTTCCCCCTTCAACTGCGAGCACCGACCGCCCTCACGATCTTTCACGAGACGGAAAGAAGCCGGGACACCCCACATCGCCCGGCGAGCATACGAGACCCCTACGAGCACACGACACCCCACGGGCATACATAAGGGTGGGGAGCGACCACATGGCCGCTCCCCACCCTCATGAGAAGATTCGCGATGCCTCAGGCAGAGGCGCGCTGCTTGTTCCACACGTCGAACGCAACCGCCAGGAGCAGGACTGCGCCCTTGACGATCTGCTGGGTGGAGGTGGAGGCACCCATGAGCTGCATGCCGTTGGACATGACGGCCATGATGAGACCACCGATGAGGGCACCGGACAGGCGTCCGATACCGCCGGTCGTCGACGCACCACCGATGAAGCAGGCGGCGATGGCGTCGAGCTCGAACATGTTACCCGCCGAGGGCTGCGCACCGTTCATACGTGCCGAGTAGACGACACCCGCAACACCCGCGAGGAAGCCCATATTCACGTAGCACCAGAAGGTGACCTTCTTGACGTTGATACCCGACAGGGCCGCGGCGGACTTGTTGCCACCGATCGCGTATACATCGCGGCCGAACATCGTCGAGGAAGCGAGGGTGCCGAAGACAAGCACGAGGATCGCCAGAAGGATCAGCACGATGGGCAGGCCACGCTCGGTCGAGAGCTTGTAGGCGAACCACATGACGACGATGCCGATGACGACAATCTTCGCGATGAAGAGCCACATGGCCTCGACGGCCTGGTTGTATGAGATACGGGCGCGGCGGGTGCGCACCTGCTGATAGGCGAAGCCGGCCACGCCAATTCCGAAGATCACCAGGGTGAAAACGTCGAAGCCATTACCGCCCAGGAGACCGTTGAGGAAGCCGTTGGCGATGTTGTAGTAGCCCTTGGGGAAGGGCGAGAGCGAGACGTTGTCGAGAACCTGGTAGGTCAGGCCGCGGAAGAGGAGCATGCCAGCCAGCGTGACGATGAAGCCGGGGATGCCCACGTAGGCGACCCAGAAGCCCTGGAATGCGCCGATCAGGATGCCCATGACGAGGGCGGCGACGACGCCGACCCACCAGGGGTATCCCTGCTTGATAACAAGGACACCGCTGAGGGCGCCGGTCACGGCCACGACCGAGCCGACGGAGAGGTCGATCTGGGCCAGAACGATGACGAAGAGCATGCCGATCGCGAGGATCAGGATGTAGGAGTACTGCAGGACGATGTTCGTCAAGTTGCCCGACGAGAGGAAGGTGTCGGGGTTGAACGCCCAGAAGAGGACGACGATGGCGATGAACGCAATGAAGATGCCGCCCTGACGCAGGTTGGCCTTCAGCGTGTCAACCAGGCTGATTTCGGCGGTCATTTCTGGTCCTCCCTTGCGGGTTCGATAGTCATGAGTTCCATGAGGTTTTCCTGGGTGGCGTCTTCGGCCTTGACCTCGCCGGTGATGCGGCCGTACGCCAGGGTGTAAATGCGGTCCGAGACACCGAGGACTTCCTCGAGCTCGGAGGAGATGACGATGACGGCCTTGCCTTCTTCGACCATCTTGTTGATGAGAGTGTAGATCTCGAACTTTGCACCAACGTCGATGCCTCGCGTAGGTTCGTCGAGGATAAGGACGTCTGCGTCCGTGTAGAGCCACTTGGACAGAACGACCTTCTGCTGGTTGCCACCCGACAGGGATCCGGTCTTTTGGAGGACCGAGTTGGAGCGAATGTTCATTCGATCCTTATAGTCGGCGGCGACCGCCAGTTCCTTGTGCCCATCGACGAGGCCTCGGCGCGAGAGCTTGAACAGGCCAGCGGTGGCCACGTTGTGCCGGATGTCGTCGATGAGGTTCAGGCCGTACTGCTTGCGGTCCTCAGTCGCGTAGGCGATGCCGTTCTTGATCGCGTCCGAGACGGTCTTGATCGTAATCTCTTTGCCGTCCTTGAAGAGCCTGCCCGAGATACGCGCACCGAAGGAGCGACCAAATACTCATCGCAAGCTCAGTACGTCCGGCACCCATGAGGCCGGCGATGCCGACGACCTCGCCATGACGCACGTTGAAAGAAGCATTGGAGATGACGACGCGCCCCGCCTGGGTCGGGTGGTAGACGGTCCAGTCTTCCACGCGGAAGACCTCCTCGCCGATTTCCACGTCGCGCTCGGGGTAGCGCTGAGTGAGGTCGCGGCCCACCATGAGCGAGATGATCTTGCCCTGCGTGGACGCAGGGTCCTTCATGTCGATCGTCTCGATGGTCTGACCGTCGCGCAGGATCGTCGTACGGTCGGCAATCTCGGCGATCTCTCCGAGCTTGTGGGAGATGATGACGATGGCGACGCCCTGGTCGCGCAGGCTGCGCACGAGGTCGAGGAGCTGGGCCGAGTCGTTGTCGTTGAGGGCGGCGGTGGGCTCGTCCAGGATCAGCAGGCGCACATCCTTGGACAGTGCCTTTCCGATCTCGATGAGCTGCTGCTTGCCCACGCCGAGCGTTCCGACCTGGGTCGTCACGTTTTCCTTCAGGCCGACCTTTTCCAGGACCTTTTCGGCACGGTGGTTGACCTCGTGCCAGTCAATGAGGCCGAGTTTGCGGGGCTTGTCAGCGCCCAGGAAGATATTTTCCGCGATCGACAGGTAGGGAACGAGGGCCAGCTCCTGGTGAATGATGCCAATGCCGAGCGCCTCAGAGTCCTTGATGGAGCGGAATTGGACTTCCTTGCCATCGAAGATGATGGTGCCGTCGTACTGCCCGTGGGGGTAGACGCCGGAGAGAACCTTCATAAGGGTGGACTTGCCGGCACCGTTTTCGCCACACAGGGCGTGGACTTCACCGGGGCGGACATCAAGGTTGACGTGCTTGAGGACGGGCACGCCATTGAAGCCCTTGTCGATGTCACGCATTTCCAAAATGTTCTGCGTCATGTTTGCATTCCTCGAATCGGAAGGGGTGGGGTGCGGGGCGAGTGCCCCCCACCCCGTCGTCGCTTACTTCTTCACGACGCCCGCATCAACGTCGGCCTGGGTGAAGTAACCGGAGTCGATGAGCTTTTCCTTGAGGTTGTCCTTGTAGATCGTCTCGACCTCGAGCAGGTAGGAGGGAACGACCTTCACACCGTTGTTGTAGGTGGTGGTGTCGTTGGCCTCGGGCTCCTTGCCCTCAGCCATCGCCTTGATGACCGTCACGGCCTGGGCGGCCAGGGTACGGGTGTCCTTGAAGATGGTGGACTGCTGGATGCCGTCGTTGATCATCTTGGTGGAGGCGATCTCGGCGTCCTGGCCGGTCACGATGGGCAGGCCGTCCTTGATGGCGGGGCCGTAGCCGGCGCCCTGGAGGGCGGTGATGATGCCGCGGGAGATGCCGTCGAAGGGCGAGAGCACGCCGGCGAGAGGCTCAGAGCCGCCACCGTAGGTCGAGGTCAGCAGGTCCTCCATGCGCTTCTGGGCGACTTCCTGCTGCCAGCGCAGGATGGCGACCTGGTCGAAGCTGGTCTGGCCGGACTTGACGACGAGCGTGCCGTCGTCGAGGTAGGGCTTGAGGACGCTCATGGCGCCATCGAAGAAGAACTTGGCGTTGTTATCGTCGGGCGAACCGGCGAAAAGCTCGATGTTGAGCGGACCCTTGGGGGCGTTGTCGAGCTTCTTGCCGTCCTTATCGGTCAGGCCAAGGCCGAACAGCAGAGCGTTGCCCTGTGCGACGCCGACCTTGAAGTTGTCGAAGGAGACGTAGAAGTCAACGTTCTCGTTGTCGCGGATGAGGCGGTCGTAGGCGATGACCGGAATGTTCTTCGAACCTGCGGTGTCGAGCTGGCTCGACAGGGCCGTGCCGTCAATGGAGGCGATGACCAGGATGGTGGCACCGTTGGTGATCATCTGGTCGATCTGCTGGGTCTGGGTGGGGATGTCGTCGTTGGCGAACTGGAGGTCAACCTCGTATCCGGCTGCCTCGAGGCCTTCCTTCACCGCGTTGCCGTCGGCGATCCAGCGCTCCGAGGTCTGGGTCGGCATCGCGACGCCGACCTTGACCTTGCCGCCGTTCGAGGCCGCAGCGCCGCTATCGGAGCTGGAAGCGCCGCCACCGGCACCGCCGCCCGCACATCCGCTCAGTGCAAGGGCGCCGGCCGCAAAAGTGGCCGCTACCGTTGCCATCTTTCCAAAGAAACCACGTGTCTTCATGGAATATCTCCTGTTTATTGCCTCGACATCACTGTCGATGGGCGTCACGTCTCCACACGTCCGTCGTGTGGTCTGACAACTTGTACCATATGAGAGAGGGGTCACCCTCGCATTGCCCAATTGATAACGTTCCGATAACAATTGTTAACGTTCACAACTTTAAGAACGGACATATTCACAAAGGAAAACCTCGGGAGCGTGAGGCGAAAACACTTCACACTCCCGAGGTCGCAGGGTTTTACAGCCCCTCGGCGAGGCGGTGGTACGCCTGGTTCCAGCGCACACCCGAGGCGAAGTCGCGTCGCGTCGTCGACTCGTCGATAACCACGAGCTCCATGCGCGCCAGCGCCGCAAAGTTCTCCCACACCTCGGGCTCAATCTGCGTCGACATGCACGTGTGGTGCGCGCCGCCAGCCGTCAGCCACGCCTCGACGGAGGTGTAGAAGTCGGGCTCGGGGATCCACATCGCGCGCGCGACCGGGAGCTTGGGCATCGGCTGGGGAGGCTCGATGACATTGACAATGTTCGCGGTGAGGCGGAAGCGGTCGCGCATGTCGGACATGGCGACGACGACGCCGCGCCCCGGGGCAGCGTCGAAGACCATGCGCACGGGATCCTCGCGATCCCCGATGCCCAGGGGGTGAATCTCGATGCGCGGGCGGGCGTTCGTCAGCGAGGGGCACACCTCGAGCATGTGGGCACCCAGGATCATCTCCTGACCTTCGACGAGGTTGTAGGTGTAGTCCTCCATGAGCGAGGCACCGCCGGGCAACCCCTCCCCCATGACCTTCGCGGCGCGCACGAGGACCGCGGTCTTCCAGTCACCCTCAGCACTGAAGCCGTAGCCGGCCTCGCTCAGGCGCTGGACGGCCAGGCCGGGGAGCTGACGGAGCCCGCCAAGGTCCTCGAAGTTGGTCGTGAAGGCCATCGCTCCGCGCTCCTCCAGGAAGGTGCGCAGCGCGATCTCCTCGCGGGCGGCGTAGCGCAGCGATTCCGCACGATCCCCACCAGGGGCCAGCTCGGGGGCCACGTCGTAGCGCTCGCAGTATTCGGCGACGAGGGCGTCGATGGCCCCCTCGTCCACGGCGTCAACGACGGCGACGAGGTCGTTCACCGACCACGTGTTGACCGAGACTCCGAGGCGACGCTCGGCCTCGGTCTTGTCACCCTCCGTGACGGCCACGTTGCGCATGTTGTCGCCGAAGCGCACGACGCGCAGCTCGTTGGTCGCCGCGAAACCTCCGGCCGCGCGCACCCAGTTGGCGACGCGCCGACGGGTGTTCTCCTGCGAGGCATGACCGACCACGGTGGCGCGAGCCAGGCCCAGGCGCGTGAGGATGTACGCGTATTCGCGATCACCGTGCGCCGCCTGGTTCAGGTTCATGAAGTCCATGTCGATGCTGTCCCAGGGGATCTCGACATTCGCCTGGGTCGCCAGGTGCAGCAGGGGCTTGCGCAGGACCTCGAGGCCTCGGATCCACATCTTCGCGGGGCTGAAGGTGTGCATCCAGGAGATGACGCCGAGGACGCGGTCGTCCGCGCTGGCCTCGAGCATCGCACGCTTGATGGAGTCGGAGTCCTTCAGGACGGGCTTCCACACGATCGGCGCGGGAAGCAGGTCGGATTCGTTGAGCAGGCGAACAACCTCTTGGGACTGCTGCGCAACCTGCGCCAGCGTTTCCTCGCCGTACAGGTCCTGGCTGCCGGTGACGAACCAGACCTCACGGCCCTCGTAGAAACTGGTCACGATGAAATCTCCTGTGGTGTCAGTGCTGTCCGTAGACGTTTTGGTAACGGTCGTAGAGGGAATCGATGTGGTGCTGCTCGATAGGAACGAGAGGCCCGCCTAGGCGCGCGACGTGCACGGTCTTGGCGACCTCCTCGACCATGACGGCGGCCTTGACGGCGGCGCGTGCGTCGCGCCCGATCGTGAAGGGGCCATGGTTACGCATGAGGACCGCCGGCGAGCGCGATTCGCGCAGGGTGTCGACGATGCCGCGCCCGATCGAGTCGTCGCCGATGAGGGCGAAGGGACCGACGGGGACGGGACCGCCGAACTCGTCACCCATCATGGTCAGGACGCAGGGAATCTCTTCGCCGCGCGCGGCCCATGCGGTGGCGTAGGTGGAGTGCGTGTGCACGACGCCGCCCACCTCACTCATGTGACGATAGACGTAGGCATGTGCGGCGGTGTCCGAGGAGGGAGACCCCTCCCCCAGCACAAGGTTTCCGTCGAGGTCGCACACGACCATCGCCTCGGGACTCAGGTCGTCGTAGGACACGCCCGACGGCTTGATAACAAGGAGGTCCTGGCTGCCATCCTCGGCCTCGCCGCGCACGCGCTGAGAGACGTTTCCGGCCGTCCAGACGACGAGGCCCCAGCGGGGCAGCTCGGCATGCAGGGTGGCCACATATTCACGAACGCGCTCGATCTCGCGCGCGAACTCGGGGGTCCATGTGTCGGGGTTGCGGTAATCCATTCGTACTCCTCACTGAGCGCCGATGAACATCGGGTGGGTTAACGTTAACATTCACCCGCGCACAAGGCAAGCACGACGATAAAAAGAGCCTCTAACGAGGGCACACTCCCGTCGAACCACGCACAACGAGGCGAGTGGGACGCACGTACGTGTCCACCGTTTCACCATCGAGCGCGCGGCTGACCGCATCAAGCGCGCAGCGCCCAAGGTCCGCGAAATCCTGGCGCACCGTCGTCAGCCCCGGCCCCGCGTAGGCGGCCAACGGCACATCGTCGAAACCCGCGACCGACACGTCGCCCGGAACGCTCACCCCAGCCTCGGCGAACGCACGAAGAAGGCCGACCGCGACCTCATCGTTCGCGCACATGACGGCGTCGGGCAGGCCATCCTCGACGAGGTTCTGTCCGGCGACGTAGCCCCAGCGCGCCTCCCACGAGCCGACGAGCGGCTCGCGCTTCACCAGGCCCGCCTCATCCATCGCCTCGCGCCACCCGGCCACGCGCTCGCGCGCCTCGAACCACTCCTGAGGGCCCGCCACGCAGGCAATGTCCCGGTGCCCCAGCGACATGAGGTGCTCCGCGAGCGCGCGCGCACCTCCGCGCTGATCCGCGTGAACGACCGACACTCCGCGACCGAAAGTACGCCCACCGGAGACCGCGACCACCGGCACGGACGCGCCCTGGGAAGCCACGGCCTCGGCGAGAGAATCCACCGGCGCGATAACGACGATCGCCTCGGCGGCCAGGGAGGAGAAGTGATCGAAGGCGCTGGCCACGTCGTCCGCGCCGAAACGATCGAGGGCCACGACCGACGTGAAAAGCCCAGCCTCGCGGGCGGCGACCTCCAGGGCCACCAGCATCGAGGAGGGACCGAAGTGGGCCGAGGTCGTGGTCACGACGCCGATAATGCCCGAGCGGGCGGTCACCAGGGCACGGGCCACGGAGTTCGGGCGGTATCCCAGCTGATCAATCGCGGCCTGCACGCGCTCGCGCGTCCGAGGCGACACACGCCCCTTGCCGTTCACCACGCGAGACACCGTCTGATGCGAAACACCGACCAATTCGGCCACGTCCGCCATCGACGGAGGACGACCATTACGCGTCATACCGGCCTCCCTCCCGCATGCGTCCAGCTTTGTTCACATCGTAAACGACAAGCACCCGCGGCATATAACTCGCCACACTTTCTAAATAACTCGTAAAACAATCGTGCTGATCACAGAGAATGGAGGGGTCCCTTCAACACATGGATAAAGGTCCAGGAGACACAGATGGCATCAAGCCCCTCGTCCGCTCCCCACCCCGTCGATCAAGTCCCTCCCTTTGGGAAACTCACAGTTCTGGGCATTCAGCACGTCCTCGCGTTTTACGCGGGCGCCGTGGTCGTCCCGCTCGTCATCGCTTCCGGCCTCGGGCTCGACAACCACACGCTGGTCCACCTCATTAACGCAGACCTGCTCACCTGCGGCATCGCCACCATCATCCAGTCGGCCGGCATCGGCCGCTTCATCGGCGTGAAGCTTCCCCTCATTCAGGGCGTCACCTTCACCGCCGTCTCCCCTCTCATTGCTATCGGAGCTGCGGCCACACCCCCCGGCGCCGACCCGAAGACCGGCCTGGCCACCATGTACGGCTCCATCATCGCCGTCGGCCTTCTCGTCTTCCTGGTCGCTCCTTTCTTCGCCAAGCTCCTGCGCTTCTTCCCGCCGATCGTCACGGGCACGCTCCTGACCGTCATGGGCACAACGCTCCTATCCGTCTCCGCCGGTGACATCGTCGCCTGGGCCGATAAGGCCACCGATGACGCAGCGAAGGCAACCGCAACATTCGAGGCACTCGGCTTCGCCTTTGGAACGATCGCGATCATCGTCATCATCCAGCGCCTCTTCAAGGGCTTCATGGGCACCCTGTCGGTGCTCCTTGCTTTGCTCATCATGACAGCCGTTGCCTTCGCGATGGGCAAGACCGATTTCTCGGGCGTGGGAGAGGCCAGTTGGTTAGGCATCACCACGCCCTTCTACTTCGGTATCCCGAAGTTCTCGCTCACGGCGCTCCTCGCCATGATCATCGTCATGGCGGTCACCGCCGTGGAGACCACGGGTGACGTCTTCGCCACCGGCGAGGTCGTGGGCAAGCGTATCGCCCCGCGCGACATCGCTAACGCCCTGCGCGCCGACGGCCTGTCCACGCTGCTGGGCGGTGTCCTCAACTCCTTCCCCTACACCTGCTTCGCGCAGAACGTCGGCCTGGTGCGCCTCACCCGCGTGAAGTCCCGCTGGGTCGTCACCGCGGCGGGTGTCTTCATGATCTTCCTGGGCCTGCTGCCCAAGGCAGCGGCCATCGTCGCAGCCATCCCGCAGCCCGTCATCGGCGGCGCCTCCCTGGCGATGTTCGCCAACGTCGCCGTCGTCGGCATCCAGACCCTGGCGAAGGTCGACATGCGCGACAACCGCAACGCCGTCATCGTCTCCACGTCGATCGGCCTGGCCCTCCTCGTGACTCTGAAGCCCGGCATCGTGAGTGTCATGCCCTCCTGGCTGCAGATCATCTTCGGCTCCGGCGTGACCATCGGCTCGCTGACGGCCATCATCCTAAACCTCCTGTTCTTCCACATCGGACGCCAGGCCTCGCCGGACGTGGCCGTGGTGAACGGCAAGAAGATCAACCTGGACGACGTCAACGCGATGGATCGCGACCAGTTCGTCGCGACCTTCTCCTCGATGTTCTCGTTGCACACGTGGCCAGTCGAGCGCGCCTGGGAGTCCCGTCCCTTCGCCTCCGTCTCGGAGCTTCGTTCCTCCTTCGAGGACGCGGTCCTGGCGGCCAGCCCCGAGGAGGCCGAGGAGCTCATCGCGTCCTACACGGACGTCGTCTCCCTGGTCCTCGATGGTGCGGGCGACAAGCAGGCCAGCACGGACACCTCGTCCCTGTCGGTGGGCGATGTGACCGCCGATGAGGCCGAGGAGCTGCGCGCCCTGGCTGCCGCCTACCGCGAGAAGTTCGGCCGCCCGCTGGTCATCTGCGTGGACAACGTGGTGGACCGCAAGCACCTGCTGTCCTCGGGCTGGCGCCGCATCGAGCACTCCCCCGCCCGCGAGGCTCGCTTCGCGCTCGGCGAGGTCATCGACATCGCCGACCTTCGCTTCGATCAGCTGGTCGCCGACGCCAACCCCATGCGCGCCGCGTGGGACGCTGGTTTTGAGCGCCTCTGAGTAGCTCTCAGCGTAACGACGAGGCCGGGGCGCGTCGGGCAATCTGCCTGACGCGCCCCGGCTTTTTCACGCCCACAACACCCCGGCCGCAGTAGCGCCCAGACAAAAGTCGCATGCAATTCCAAAACACAAGTGACACAGCGGTACGAACTAAAACAGATAGACAAGATCATTTAGGGGAATTGCATGCGAAATTGGTGAGCAGCACGAAAGATGCCTGAAACCGCATTCTTCCCACGGCACTCTTCCCACAGCACACAGTTCCCACGACTCGCTCCCGGTGCAGATACGCCGAGGGGCCGACCTGGCGGTCGGCCCCTCGGCGTATCCCATCAACACAGCAAGTTGTCCCAGAAAGCTCCTCAATGATGTCTCGTCGGCATTGCTCGGGCCCGTCCCGTGCCGTATTCCCTTGTGATGACACCTACTGTAGGAGCCCAACCTTGCGGCAACGGCAAGGTGAGCTGAGAAAATCCTGGGATTTTAACCCCGCAGATAATTGACTGATCACAAGACGAGTGTGCGCCCCCAGTTAACCGGGGGCGCACACTGCACCGTGAGGCTCAATGCCTCATCGTTGGCAAACTAGCGAATCAATCGGCCATTGCCAGAAAAGTGGTACCACTTCCATCCAATGCGAACCCATCCGGTCACCATCGCTCCGCTGCCCGGTTGCAGGTAGTACCAGTGCCCATCATCCTTCAGCCAGCCGGTGACCATGATTCCCGTATCCGGGTTGAAGTAGTGCCATCGTGAATCAACCGTCACCCAGCCAGTTGCCATAGCTCCGGTCTCAGGCTGCAGGTAGTACCAGTTATTGCCGTCCTTGAGCCAGCCGCTCTGCTGGGCACCTGTCGATGAGTGGTAGAACCACTGCGATCCATCACGTACCCAACCGGTTTGCGCACACCCCTCCGCATCAAAACGGTACACGTCTGCCTCGATCGTGGACGTACCACTGCGCGCATATGTGCCATTCGGATAGCGGTAGGTCCAGCAGCTCCCGTTCCAGGCCCACGTTCCCTTGCTGGGCGTGGGATCCGGAGTCGGCGTGGGATCCGGAGTCGGCGTGGGATCCGGAGTCGGTGTCGGATCCGGAGTCGGCGTGGGATCCGGAGTCGGTGTCGGATCCGGAGTCGGCGTGGGATCCGGAGTCGGTGTCGGATCCGGAGTCGGTGTCGGATCCGGAGTCGGCGTGGGATCCGGAGTCGGCGTGGGATCCGGAGTCGGTGTCGGATCCGGCTTGGGAGCCTGGGCTACAGTCAGCGTGGTGGCGTGAGTAAGATGCGTCGCGTCACGCACATCAACGCGTAGCTTTGCATCGATACTCGGCGCAGTCCACGAGAGGGACGCCGTCGCGCGCGCCGCCTGTCCGGCGCGCATCCCCATCGCAGTCCAGTCCGAAATAACGGTCTCGGCACCATCGGCAGCGATTTGCGTCGCACGCAGCTCGTAGCCACTTCCCACACCTCCCGCTACGGAGGCGACAATCTGCGCAGGCGCTCCCACGTCTGCAGTCACTGAATACGTGCCCCCAGACTCGGAGACTCCGTCACCTGAGAAGCTGACCGAGGCGGGAGTGTACACGTGCAGATGAGAGGCATCGATGTTCCCTATCTCCATTGCTTCGCGCGCAACATTCCACGCGCGTGACCCTTCCGCCGCATTCACATAGAAGTGGGTCTCATCCCGGTCTCCATCCTCGATGTAGGGAGACACATCAAATTCCTCGATAGTGTCAGGCAGAACCACGATATGCGGAAGGCTAGAGCGGAAAGAAACTGACACCATTCCTGTTCCGAAGTAGGCGCTCTCGGGAACACCACCTCTCGACCGAACATCAGACGAGAATCTGCCGTCGTCTCCCCCACGAACAACGAAGTGTCGCGGCAGAGCCGCGTAGCTCCCATGCATCCGAATTGACTGAATACGAGTCCCAAATTCGAGAGTCTGGACCCCCGTATTCACGATGTTTTCGGCGGCTTGCAGGGAGTCCGGAAGAATGAGTTCCCTCAGTAATTCATCGCCGTCAAACGCACGATTGGAAATGGTCGTCAGGCCCTCTGGCAGCACCAAGCGACGCAACGAGGCGTTGCCTGCGAAAGCACTGTCACCAACAGTGACAGTGCCGGGACGCACCGCGTACTCGGTGAGCATACTCGCCGGCGGAGACACCACCACCTCCAGCTCTGTCCCTCGCATGCGGTACAGGACATTCTGGTCTGTCGAGAACACAGAATTTCGGCTATCGACGGTCACAGAGGCGAGGCTCATACTATCAACAAAGGGGTTTCCTTCCATGGAAGTCAGGGAGGCACCGAGGTGAACCTTCGTAAGGGAAGGCGCTCGCGCAAATGCGGCCCAACCAACCGTCGTCACCGAGTCAGGAACCGTTACGGAGCGCACATGACTCCCCATGAATGCCCGATCACCGATTTCTTGAAGAGAATCAGGCAAGGTGACAGCGCTGATCTGAGCATCCACCGCAGCGCCAGCAGCGATGCTTGTTGTACCAGCAAGCACCGTGTATTCTCCTCCCGGCTCTTTCGCAGCCGGGAGGGCAATGAGGCGTCGCGGATTCTTCTGGTAGAGCACTCCATCAACTGATTCCAGGCTCGTGTTCGCAGGATTGACCTCGATGCGTGTCAGGGCAGGAGTCGATTCCACGACACTCACAAGGCTTGAGCCAACCACCTTCGCGCCTAGCCGCAGTGTTGTGAGCGACTTGTTCTGCGCGAACGCGCCTTCACCGATCGTCGTCACGGAGCGCGGTAGGTCGATTGATTCCAGGTCTGTACCAGCGAATGCTCGATCCCCAATCGCCACCAGCTTCGAAGGGTTCTTCTCATCGTCTTCGAATGTGACGGCGCCCAGGGGGAAATCCGAAAAGGCTTCTCTTTCAATCGTCGTGACACTCGCGGGAATGCGCAGGTGACGCACCTGTACCGTGTCATCTTGTCGCACGAAAGCCGATCGTCCGATAGCTCTGACCCCATCTGGGATCGTCACGTCCACAGAGTGCCCACTATAGGAGATGAGCATGCCCTGTTCATCGATACGGAAGTCGCTCGAGTGGTCGACAACCACCGAGACGGGGACAGAAACGGTTCGAGCACGCCCGTAGGCATTCGTGACGGTCGCACGCAGCGTGCCATTGCCCTGCGCATCGGATGCGGTAAGCGTCGCAACGTGCGTATCGGAACTGATCGCGAGGCTCCCCAGTGACGCTGGCTCCAACGCCCAGGTCACCGTACGATCTGACACCGACGGAGCGAGGAAAGCTTCGATCCTTGTGCTCGTGCCCGCGTCCATCTGAATCGACGCGGTCGATAGCTCTATTCCCTTCCACCTGTAGACTTCTCTGACGCTCACCCGCGCACGCGCTGACACGTTCGGAGCCGTCGCATCGCTCACAGTGATCGTCGCCGATCCAACTCCAATAGCGCTCACTTGACCGTCGCTATCAACCCGCGCCACTGCATCGTTCGAGGAGGTCCAAACGAGGTCGGTGACGGTGGCATTGTCAGGTTTGAAGGAAGCATTCAAAGTTGTCTTCTGCCCGACGAGGAGGCTAGTGCTCGAAGGTTCGAGCGCTAGGGATGACATCGGGATTGACGCAAAGCGCACGCGCTGCGTTGCACGGTTCTTGCCCCAGTCCCATGCTGACAGAGTCGCTGCTGTGATCTGCTGCCCCTCGACGGACTGAGTCAGATCACTCCACGCAATGTCGTAGTGTGCTGTATACGTGCCGTCGGGCTGACGGGTTCCTCCCTCCCGATCCAGGAGCTGATAGAAGGGCTCACTGTCGGGAGTCAGAGAGAATGTCACACCGGCTAGAGGCGAAGAATCCGTGACGTCGAAGGACACCCTGCGCGCATCTGCCTCGCCCGTAATGATCGGCTCCGAAATAATGGGAGCCTTCGTATCCAGCGAAAACTCATAGCTCTGTCGATGGATCTTTGACGACGGGCCGTCAGAGGCAGCCTCAACCGTGAGCGTGTAGCGCCCATCCGGCAGCGGATTCCCCCTCGTCGTCACGCCCATCGAAGGTCGGGACGACAGGACCATATTTCTCTGCGGGAACGGGGCCTCTACTCCCATTTCGGTGTTGAGATTTAGCGACGCGAGTGAGCGTGTACGAACGGACGACCTTGTTGCCCTTGTCCCTGTACGTGATTGTTACGGCCGGGACGCTGCGGAGCAGACACGTATTCGATACCACCAGGCTCGGCGCGCCTTGAAGAGTCGAACGCGACGCAACGAGGCGAGCTGTGTCGGAAGGAGGCTCGACACCTGCTCCCGACGAAGCATCGAGCGGGTTCTGTCCCCCCAACGGGCTATCTGTCACCGAGTTCATCAACATGGAGCGGCACACATGGCTGTCCGGCCCCTGGGAATCAAAGACATTCGGGGCTCCCCATGATCCGTAGAAGCCCAGGAAAGGAACCGTCAGGCTCGGCGAGCCATCCGCACTTGTGAAGGTTACGGCGCCATCAACGAAGGTACCGTTAGGCGTGTTCGCAGAGGCATACGAGGCAAACTCAGCCTGTGGCGTCACCGTGACGGTCACGACAGAGCTCGACCGGGCGGGCACACGCAGCATGGACGTCGAATAGTGCAACGAGATGCCCTGCCCAGTCCAATTTTTCGACTGCTCCGTGAAAAGCCCATCGGCGACGATTTCTGAGAGCACCTGCCCTCCGAGAGTGTAGGAATGCTCCTCATCTGATCGATTCGTCAGCTGAACCTGGAAGGTCCAGCCGCTCTTCCCATCCCCCAGGTCTGCCTTGGGGCGCGACGGGTCTTGTGCCCCGACGACGGTCGGATAGACGAAGGTTGTCGTCGCAGCGATCGCATCCACAAGTCCGGAGCCAACCCTGCGCGGCGAGTAGTAGGTCCCGTTATTTTGCTCCACGTCCTCCAGCGGATGAGCGGTGCCCATCAGGATGTTTGCAACAGCCGCGTTCTTTTCTATATTGGTCATGCCTTCGAAAGCGGGGTCCTGCAGGAGGCGCTGGCGCACCAATGCGGCGATACCCGCGACGTGCGGGGAAGCCATAGACGTTCCGGAATCGTAACCCAGGCTGTTATCGGGAAAGGCGGACAGAATATGTCCCCCAGGTGCGGTAATTTCGGGCTTCAGTGTCAGGTCCGGAGAAACACCCCAGGAAGAGTTACCGGCGACCTGCGGAGCACGCGAGGCCAACACCTGGGCGGAGTGGCGCACGGTCACGCGAATCCCCTGCACTCCTGCTGTCTGCAGGGCATTGACCAGTGCATCCCGATCTTTCTTCACAATGGTTCCCGCTGGGAGCGACACATCACCCTCAACGCGCCCTTGGAAGGGAGTTGCTGCCTCTTCCGTGTCAGCGATGAGGAGAGCCGCGGGGCGTGACGAAAGGCCTTCGAGCAACGTTATCTTGCGTTCCTCTGTCATTTCTTGTCCCGCGTCATCCATTCCACCTCGGTCTTCGAGGATGATCGCATCGGAGAGGTCACCAGGATATTCCGCAACGAGACGTTCCAGCGCGGTCGGATCACCGGCAGCTGCATAGAGAACGCGGTAATCGCCTTCCGGCAGGGAACGTAGGTCAAGCTTGGCTTGCCCGAACGGAGTACGGGGTCGCTTATAGGAAATTGCGCGCTGGCCGAAGGACACGTATGGCAGGGTTCCAACATTATCCACCGACGCCACGGTCAGGGAAGGCTTGAAGGAGCCAGGTTCGGTCACTGTTCCCGAATCGGGGTCATCCGCAAAGGGGACGGATTTGTTCCCCCACAGATTCGTCCCACTCGAGGCGTCGTTTCCAGCACAGGCGTTAACGGTAATGCCCGCATCCGTGAGTGCTTTGAGCACTCCGTCATACACGCTACCGGCTTCGCTGCTCATACCGGCGTACTTGGCGAGCGACATATTGATGATGTCAGGTTTGAGGACCATCGCATCATCGAGAGCTGCCAAGACAGCGCTATCAGCGATTGCGCCATCATCGGGCGACACCTTAGCCACAATGATCTGCGCGTTCGGTGCCGCACCCCTCAGGTCTGTCCCGTTCGCAGCAGCGATACCGGCCACGTGCGTTCCGTGTCCACTATTGAGGGTTTTTCCTGGACTCGCATCCGGGTCATTGTCGGCATAGTCAAAGGCGAAGGGGACTTTCTTACTGACGTAAAGACCCGTTTTGCCATGAGGGAGCATGGCAGCCAAACGAGCGATGTCTTGTTCGCTGAGTCTCGCGTTAACGCCATCCATTGACCCCGAGAAGGCGCGGTGACTGCTCTCCACCCCCGTGTCAATGATTTCGATGACCTGCCCATCCCCCAGGAAGGAGGAGTGGTTAACTCGAGTCATCTCCAACGATGAGACGTTCTTATACCCACTGTCGAGGACTTCGAACAGTGAGTCATCCACCGTCTGAGTCACTGGTAACGGCTCGTGGAGTTCCTCGATGAAGGCTGCTTTTACACCCTGTGTGCTTCGAATCGCTTCCAGGGACGAGGCCGGGGCGCGAACGGCGACGCCGTCCATCGCGTTGGTGTAGTCGCGCAGGCCCTTCACAGCTGCCCCGGGCACAGCTTTGGAAACAGAAGCCTCGAGGCGTTCCATCATCTCCCGGTGTTTGGCTTCTGTGCTCAGTCCGAAGATGCGGGAGGTCCAGGAAATCCCAACGCTTCCTTCCTCAAACTGAACGATGATCGTGGTCGGCGTAGCATCATCGGCCTGTTGAACCATTGGTTGAGCGTCAGCCGGTTCCCCTGATTGTGGGGTGCCGTCAGATTGTGACTCGGTTGCTCGTGCGATAGCAGGTGGCGTTGGCGCCTGCGACGCGATGGCCTGATTCTGCGGAATACTGACCACAGTGACAACAAGTGCGCCGGCGACCATGATGGCCAGCGCAGGGAATTTTTTGTGGGACATCTATGGCTCACTTTGTCGACATGGAACGAGAGATTCATCTGCGACACTGCAGATTCCCCTCAGCCCAATACTAAAACGACAAAGACCGCTCTAGCACCCCTTTTTCCTTACGTTTTGATATCTATTTGAGATTCCCACTCAACACAAGATCAGCAAATGACAAGCACATTCCGTCACCAATGAGCACACATCGAAATTAAACTACCCAAAACCTCACTATTTTCTTACGCAATTTCAACGGTTTTTTGTTGACATTAAGCCAGCGACACGTGTCAGTCACTGACAAACAAACTCTGACCAGCACTCCCCGCGAGCTTCACCCGAGTTGAGCGCCCCTTCTCTCCCTCCACTAGCACGACTGCGCCCCGGAGAGACCCCGGGGCGCAGTCGTGAAGGCCGACGAAGAAAACGACCTCAGCGGTTCAGCCGATCCACTGGCCATTCTCTGCGAAGTAGTACCACTTCCAGCCGATCCAGTGCCTGCCCGTGTACATCACGCCCGTGTCAGTGCTCAGGTAGTACCAGGAGCCGCCCTCCTGGAGCCAGCCGGTCGCCATCGCGCCGCTGCCGGGTGTCAGGTAGTACCAGCCACTTGTGCGCTGCAGCCAGCCGGTCACCATCGCGCCCGAGTCGGTGCTCAGGTAGTACCAGGAGCCGCCGTCCTTCAGCCAGCCGGTCGCCAGCGCGCCGCTGCCGGGGCGCAGGTAGAACCAGCGCTCGCCGTCCTTGACCCATCCGGTCGCCATGACGCCCGTCGTCGGATCCAGGTAGTACCAGGTCAGACCATCGAGCACCCAGCCAGTCGCCTGCGCTCCCGAGGCATGATGGAAGTACCACGCACCGCCCTCGTTAACCCAGCCAGTGCGCATGTAGCCGCTGGCATCGAAACGATAGGTCGCTCCATCAATGAGCGCCACACCGTTGGTCGGGTAGGAGCCGTCGGCGTAGCGGTACCACCAGCCGACCGAATCGCTGATCCACTGACCACCCTGCGGAGCCGGCGTCGGGTCCGGGGTCGGAGCGGGCGCCGGATCGCCCTGGAGGCGCACCTCCTGCTTGACGGGGTTCACACCCCAGTCCCAGGCGAACAGGTACGGGGCCACCGGGGCCTCGTCCGTGCGGCCCTGCTGGGCCCAGGCGGACTTCAGCTCCGAGACGGGCACGTCGAAGTGGTAGCGATGCGTGCCGTCGGCCAGGACCTCACCGTCGTCCTCGACGAGCTTACGGTAGTACCACGTGCCATCGGCATCCTCGTGGAAGTCGATGCCGGCCACGGGCGAGGAGTCGGTGACGTCGAAGGACACGGTGCGCGCATCACCCTCGCCGCTCACGGTTAGGTTGGAGATGACGGGGGCCTGCGTGTCCAGCGTGAACTCGTAGGTCATCTGGTGGGTCTGCGAGGACGGACCGTCCGTCGCCGCCTCGATGGTCAGCGTGTAGCGGCCGTCGGGCAGCTCGTTACCGGACTGGTCGTAGCCGTCGAAGAAGGGTTCCTCACCGGCGTACTCGCCCGGCTTCGTCCAGCCGGTCTCGAGGTCGTAGAGGGACTTGCGCACGCGGTTGATCGTGTAGGAACGCACGGACTCCCCCGCGGAGTTGCGGTAGGTCACCGTCATCGACGGAACCGAGCGCAGCATGCCGGTCAGCGGCGCAATCTTGTCGGGGGCGCCCGCCCACTTGGCGCGCGACGTGATCAGGCGCTGCGTATTGATCGTGGTGACCAGGTTCGAATCCTGCTTGTCCGACAGCGGGTTCAGCGCTCCGAGCGGGATGGAAGAGTAGGCGTTGACCAGAGCCGAGCGGTAGACGTGAACGGGCGTCGTCTCGTTGTCCGACCACTTGCCGTCGAAGACGTCCGGGGCTCCCCACGAGCCGTAGAAGCCCAGGTAGGGCACGGTCAGGCTCGGGGTCCCGTCCTCGCTCGTGAAGGTCACGGCGCCGTCGATGAAGGTGCCCTTCGGGGTGTTCTCGGCAGCAAAGGTCGCGAACTCGGACTCGGGGGTCACGGTGACGGTCACAGTGGCATCCGACATCGCGGGGACCGTGATCTGCTGGGCGTCCCCGGCCTCGACCAGTCCCTCACCGGAGAAGGTCAGGGAGATGCCCGCGCCCGCCCAGTTCTGCGAGTGCTCGGCGAAGAGGCCTTCCTCGACCATTTCGGACAGTGCCTGGCCGCCGAGGGTGTAGGTGTGAGCAGCGTCGGAGAGGTTGGTCAGTCGCACCTGGAAGGTCCACCCCTTCGTTCCATCGCCGAGGTCGGCCTTGGGTCGGGAGGGATCGGCGGCGCCGACGACGGTCGGGTAGACGGTCGCGGTGGTCGCTGCGAGCGCGTCAACGGCGCCCGCGCCCACCCTGCGCGGCGAGTAGTAGGTGCCGTCTCCCAGCTCGACGTCGATGAGCGGGTGGGCGGTGCCCATGAGGAGGTTGGTGACGACGGCGTTCTTCTGCTCGGCGCTCATGCCGGAGAAGGCAGGATCGCTCACGAGGTGCTGGCGCACGAGGGCACTGATGCCCGCGACCTGCGGGGATGCCATCGAGGTGCCCGACAGGCGCTGATACTCGTTGCCGAGGTAGGCCGACATGATGTCGCCGCCGGGGGCCGCGATCTCAGGCTTGAGGGTCAGGTCGGGGGCCACGCCCCACGCCGAGAACTCCGAGGCCGTCGGGTTGTTCGAGGCCAGAACGATGCCGGAATGCGTGACGGTCACGGTGACGTCGGCTCCGTTGGCGGCGGCCAGGGCCTCGCGGATCGCCTCGCCGTCCTGCTTGGTGATGGTCACCGTTGGCATCGACGTGGTGGAGCCGAGGATCGCCTGGTAGGGCGTGGCGGCCTCGTCCGTGTCAGCGACCATGAGGGCCGCGGGAGCCGGCGAGAGGGCGGCCAGGTTGCGCGCCTTGAGCTCCTCGGTCATGGCCGAGCCGTCGCGGGAGTCGGTGCCGCCCTTGTCCTCGAGGACGATCACGCCGGAGAGGTCGGCACCCGCGTACTGCTCGAGCTGGTCGGTGCCGCCAGCGCCGGCATCGACGATGCGGTAGGTCTTCTCAGCGATGTCGCGCAGACCGCGCACGGCCTCACCCTGGCCGTCGAGGGCGGTGCGGTAGGCAATCTTACGATCGCCCAGGCTCACGTAGGACAGGGCCTCCTGGTTGTCGACGGAGGCGACGGCCAGGGTGGACTTGTAGGAGGCGGGTTCGCCGAGCGTGCCCGTGTCGGGGTCGGTCGCGAACGGCTTGTTCTGGCCAGAGTTGTTGCCGTAGGCGTTGGAGAAGGCGTTGCCACCCGCCGCGTTGACGGTAATGCCAGCGGCGGCGAGCTTCTCGTACACACCGGCGAAGACGCTGCCCGCGTCGCTGCTCATGCCGGAGTCGTCGCCCAGGGACAGGTTGATGACGTCGGGCTTGATGACGAGCGCGTCATCGAGGGCTGCGAGCAGCGCACTGTCGGGCATCGAGCCATCCTCGTCCGAGGCGACCTTCGCGACGACGATCTGCGCGTGGGGCGCGGTGCCCTGGAGGACGTCCGCGTTGGCGGCCGCGATCGCGGTGACGTGCGTGCCGTGGGACAGGTCCTTCTCGGAATGGGGCACAACGTCGGCGTCATTATCCGCGTAGTCGTAGGCGAAGGGAATCTTGCTGTTGACGTACGTACCGGCTCCACCGTGCGGGAGCTTGCCCGCGAAGGCCCGCACGTCGGCCTGGCTCATGCGCACGTTGACACCGTCCATAGAGCCGGCGAAGGCGTCGTGGTCGGTCTGCAGGCCGGAGTCAATGACTTCGATGACCTGACGATCACCCTTGAGGGCAACCTCGTTCACACGCGTCATCGCCAGGGACGAGGCGTTCTTGAGGACGGGCGCACCGCTCCCCTGCGCAGCAGTCTCCATCGGCTTGTGGATACCCTCGATGAACGCGGTCTTGACGCCCTCGACCTTCTGGATCACGGAGAGAGCGGAGCCGGGCGCCTCGATGGCGAAGCCGACGAGCGCATTGGTGTACTCACGCACGGTCGTGACCTGTGCGCCGGGGACGACTCCCTCGACCGCGGAGGCGATGCGGGCCTTCACGTCGTCGCGCGTGGCCTGCGTGGAGCTACCGGCTGTTCCATCCTCCAGCTGGACGATGATCGTGGTCGGAGTATCGTCGGCCGCCTCCTGCGCAGACGAGGCGTCGGGCAGGGTCACTCCCCCGGCCTCGGCCTGGCGGATGGACAGCAGTGCGTCCTCGACTCGCGTCCCCGACTGCGCGTCCGTTGACGAGGCGTGGGTGGGGTTGGCGGGGAGGACACCGCCCGGCTGGGGGCTCGCTGCAAGCGCCGGGACGCTCACGCCGGTCAGGGCGAGGGCTGCGGCGAGCGCGAGTGCCGGGGTGGAGTGATGGGACATCAAAGGCTCACTTACGTATCGACGAGATGACGATCTGGTGCGCGTCCGGCTGACGCGCCGTCCTATTATGCGTAAGTTCTTCCAGTTGTGCAGTATGCATGTCCGATAGATGGCTCAGTGTCCACACACTGACATTTTGTGCAGGCTCGCGCATAAACCGAGGGGCCGACCTAGCGGTCGACCCCTCGGCTTATCCCATCAACACAGTGCAAGTTTTCCCAGAAAGCTCCTCGAAAAAGTCTCGTCGGCATGTCCCGGACCCTCATGGTCCGTGCCGTATTCCCTTGTGATGACATTCAGTGTAAGGAGCGAACCTTGCGACAACAGCAAGACAACCTGAAAAAAGCCTGGGAATTTTGGCGCTTTCCCCGATTGACAGACGCCAGGCCCGCACATCCCACATGTAGCAGGTGTACGGGCCTGGACGGTCAGGCTCAGGGTGACCTAGCTAATCAGCTGCCCCGTCTCGGAGAAGGTGTACCAGGTCCAGAAGATGCGCAGTCGGCCCGTGGCCATCGCGCCGCTACCGGTCTTCAGGTAGTACCACGCACCGCCATCCTTAAGCCACCCCGTCACCATCTTGCCGGTGGTGGGGTTGAGGTAGTACCAGGTGTCGCCATCCTTCACCCAGCCGGTCGCCATGACGCCCGTCGCCGGATCCAGGTAGTACCAGGAGACGCCGTCGAGCACCCAGCCGCTCGCCTGCGCGCCCGATGCGTTGTGGTAGTACCACGAGCCCTGCTCCTTCACCCAGCCGGTGCGCATGTAGCCGCGCGCGTCGAAGCGGTACGTCGCTCCATCGATAGCGAGAGTCGTATCGGCGGGGTAGGTGCCATCCTCGTAGCGGTACCACCAGCCGCGGCCGTCCCACTTCCAGGTACCGGCCTTGGGGGTGGGCGTGGGGGCGCTGACATGGATGGTGGCGCTGGCGGACACGCTCGGCTGCGTCGGGTCGGAGACAGTGATAGTCGCATCGCCCGCACCCACCGCACGCACCTCGCCGGTCGCACTCACTGTCGCCACGGCCTCGTTCGAGGAGGACCAGACGACGCCGGTCACGTTTGCGTCCGTGGGCTCGTGGGTGGCGCTCAGCATGAGGGTCTCCCCCACGCCGAGCGTGGCGGACTCGCGCGACAATGCAAGCGATGTCATGGGGATCGCTGTGAGGGCGACCGGCGCCGTTGCCCCGTTGACAGGCCAGTCCCACACGTGCAGGTAGATCGTCGACGGGTCACCGCCGATGCTCGTCAGGGCGTCCTTCAGCGGCACGTCGAGGTGGATGTGGACCAGACCGTCCTCGCTGCGCCCGGTCGGGTAGACCTCGGCGCCGCGCTCGACGACCTTGCCGTCCTCGGTGGCCGAGAAGCCGATACCGGCAATCGCCGAGGAGTCGGTGACGTCGAAGGACAGGACGCGATCCTTGCCCTCACCCGACACCGTCACGTTCGAGATAACGGGAGCCTGCGTGTCCAGAATGACGCTGTAGCTGATGGCCTGGGTCGCGGGCGACGGGCCGTAGGTCGAGGCCTCGATCGTCAGCGTGTAGCGTCCATCCGGCAACTCGGTGCCGTCCGGCGCATAACCATTGAACCAGGGGTCGCAGCCCGGCGCAGAGTCCTCGACCGTGCGCGGCGAGCGCGTGTGCACGTCGTAGATGGACCGATCCGCGCGCCCGCACGTGAAGGAGCGGATCGTCTCCCCGGCCTCGTTCCTAAAGGTGTAGGTCAGCGAGGGGACAGAGCGCAGCAGTACCGTGCCCGGGGTGACGGCGGTCCGGGCGTCCTCCTGTGTGGAGCGCGAGATGACGAGGAGGTCGGGGTTGACCCCGTTGATCATCCTCTCGTCCTCAACGTCGAAGGGGCTCTGCTGACCAAAGGGCAGGCGGCCACTCATGAACGTCGACCCGTAGCCGCTGATGTGGTTGTTGGGGGTGACCAGGTCGAAGATCGCAGGCGCACCCCAGGAGCCGTAGAAGCCCACGTAGGGGACGGTGAGGTTGGGAGCGCCATCGGCGCTCGTGAAGGTGACGGCGCCGTCGATGAACGTGCCCTTGGGCGTGTTCGCCGCCGCGTACGATGCGAAGGCCTCGCGCGGCGTCACGGTGACGGTCACGGTCGCAGCGCCCTTGGCGGGCACGGTCACCGAGTCGGAGGAGAAGGTCAGGTCGATGCCCTGCCCCGCCCAGTTCGTCGAGTGGCGCGCAAACAGCATGTTCTCGACCTTTTCGGACAGCGCCTGCCCGCCCAGCGTGTAGGTGTGGGCAGTATCGGAGACGTTCGTCAGGGTCACATGGAAGGTCCAGCCGGAGGTTCCGTCGCCCAGATCGGCCTTGGGGCGCGACGGATTATCGGCGCCCACGACGCTCGGGTACACGAAGGACGTCGTAGCGCCCGTCGCGTCGATCAGGCCCGCCCCCACTCGTCGCGGCGAGTAGAAGGCACCGTCGTTTTGTTCCGCATCCACGATCGGGCGCGCGGTACCCATCAGAAGCTTCGTGACGACGGCTTCTTTCTCGGCGGCAGACAGGCCCACAAACGCCGGGTCGGACGCCACGCGCTGACGCACGAGGGTAGCCACCGCGCCGGCCTGAGCCGAGGCCTCGGCAGTGCCGGACAGCCGATCGTAGTAGTTCCCGGGGGTCGCGGACATGACCGCGCCGCCGGGGGCCGCAACCTCGGGCTTGAGCTTCAGGTCGGGGGTCACGCCCGTGGACGAGAAGTTGGAGGCCTGGATGCCCTCGGGCACGGTCAGGATCGTAGAGGCGGAGACGCCAACCTCGATCGATCCGCTCTCCGAGGCCTTGATCGCGTCGTAGAGGCGGTTGCGGTCCGAGGTCGTAATGGTGGCCATCGGCAGGTTGAACCAGCGATCGACCGACCACTTGACGGGGGTCTCAGTGTCGTACCAGTGCCCAAGCAGAACGCCGGCGGGCTTGCTGGTCAGGGACTTGAGGGCCTTGATCTTGTGCTTGACCTCCACCGAATTACCCCGTGAGTCGTAGCCGCCCAGCTCCTCGAGGAGGATCGTGCGGGACAGGTCCCCGTAGTCCGATCCGAGGTGCTTGGTCAGGTCCTCGCTCGAGCCGTTTCCGGCGTAGACAACGCGGTACGTGCCCTCGGCGAGAGTGTCGAATCCGGGTCCGTCTCCCTTGCTCATGCGAGCCAGGGGGCGGTACCCGATCAGGCGATCACCGAAGGTGAGGGCACCCATGATCTCCTGCTCGTTGACCGAGGCCACGGCGAGGGTCGAGGAGAAGGCGGCGGGGAAGCCGAGCGCGCCGTTGTCGGGGTCGTCGGCCCGCCCGTAGCGCTCGATGTCTCCGGCGGGCGCGTAGACGGTGGCGCCCTGCGCGCCGAGAGCCTCGTAGACGTGGGAATAGAGGGCCTCGGCGTCGTCCGTCAATCCTTCGGTCTTGGAGAAGGAGACCGAGACGACGTCGGGCTTGAGGACCATCGCGTCATCGAGCGCAGCTAGAAGGTTCACATCGCTCGCGCTGTTGCCCGGATCCTTCGTCACCTTCGCGACGATGAGCTGAGCCTGGGGCGCTGCCCCCGAGAAGTGTCCACCGTTGGCGGCCGCGAGCGCTGCGACGTGCGTGCCCTGGTAATTCGCGCTGCGCGCTTCATCGCCGCCGTATTCCGTGGCCAGCACGTCGGTGTCCCCATCACCGTAGTCGTAGGCGAAGGGGATCTTGGGGCTCACCCAGACGCCACCCTTACCGGCACCCAGCTGGGAGGTAACGGAGGCCACCGAGTCCTGCGTGAAGCGCAGCGACGCGGCATCCATGTCGCCGGCGAATGCCTGGTGCGAGGTGTCGATGCCGCTGTCAATGAGCTCGATGACCTGGCCCTGACCCTTCTGGGCGAGAGCATCGGCCCGCATCATCTGGGCAGCGGCACCGGTAGCTGCATCCGACTCGTCGCCCCCCGCGACGGCGCGGTAGCCTCCGGAAATCTCGTCATCCGTGGCAAACGTGTGGCTACCGTCGAGGAAGGCACCCCTGACGCCGGCCGTCGCCTTGATGGCACCGAGCGTCGAGGCGGGTGCCTGGATCGCAAAGCCGTCAAAGGCGTGGTGGTAGTCGCGCACGTCGGAGACGGTCGCACCCGGGAGAGCTGCGGCTACGGCCTCGCCGATGCGCTTCTTCATCTGCGCGTAGTACGCGGCTTGGTCGGCCCCGGCGTCGCCTGCCTCGAGCTGGACGATGATCGTCGCTGGGGAGTTGTTCGCGCCCTGCTGGGGCAACGAGGCATTGGCGACGTCGGCGTCTTCCGCAAAGGCTGCGGGCACGCCGATCGTGGTGAGGGCGAGGGCGCCGGCCGCTATGAGCGTCAGCGCTACGCGTCGTTGGTGGAACATTGTCTGCTCGCTTTCTTCACACCGAGGTGTTGAGCTGCATGAGGGTGGATGATCGCGCGATACATCGCTGTGGCGCGCGATAGGGCGGGCGCAGCGTGTGGCCGCGCCTCGCGTCGCCTTGCGAGCGCGCCCGCTCCCCCGGTACGAGTCCGGGTGGGGCGGGCGCGACGCATGGGTAGTCCTTCGGGTCAGTGGATCAGCGGATCAACATGCCGTTGTCGGAGAATCGGTAGTACTTCCACACGATCCACAGGCGGCCGGTCGCCATCTGTCCGCTACCGGGCTTGAGGTAGTACCAGGAGCCGTCCTCGTAGTGCCATCCGGTCTTCATCTTGCCGTTGGCAGGGTTCAGGTAGTACCAATGCGAACCATCTTTGACCCACCCCGTGGCCATCTGGCCGGTGCCGGGGGTCAGGTAGTACCAGGAGACCCCGTCGAGAACCCAGCCGGTGGCCTGCGCACCGGACGGGGCGTGGTAGTACCAGGAGCCCCGCTCGAACACCCAGCCGGTACGCATGTAGCCGTCCGCGTCGAAGCGGTACACCTGGCCGTCGATGGTCTTGCTCGTGTTCGTCGGGTAGGTACCATCCGCGTAGCGGTACCACCAGCCGCGAGCACCCCACATCCACGTGCCCTGAGCGGGAGCGGAGTCGGAGGCAGCCTTGACAGTCACGGCCACCGAGGTGACGACGTGGGGATCCTGACGCACGTCGACGCGCAGGGAGGCGTCGGCGCTGGTCGGTGTCCAGGTGTAGGAGGCGGTGGACGCGCTCTCGTCCGAGCTGCCCTCCATCGAATCCCAGTCCTGGAGAACCGTCTCCGTACCGTCGCCGCCGATCTGTACCACGCGCACCTGGCGCCCGCCCAGGGTGCCGCCCTGCGCGGAGACCTTCACGGTCGTCGGAGTGCCCACAGCGGTGGTGAGCGTGTACCCGGGGCTGGCCTCGGCGATTCCGTCACCCGACACCGCGACCTGCGGGCGGGTGTACTCGAAGAGGTTGGCGGTGTTGTAGCCGGCGTCCTTCATGGCCGTCTCGGTAAGCGTCCACGCCTTCGAGCCCTTGGGGGCGGCGACGTAGATCTCGGTGCCCGCCTTGAGGTCGTCGGCCATATCAGCGGCGAGCTTGATGTCCTGCACGGTCGAGGGCAGGACCAGGACGCGGGGTGTGTCGAACCAGAAGGTGAAGCTGGTCATTCCCTCACCGAAGTAGGCGCTGTCGGGGCGCCCATTGGAGGCCTTGCCCTCGTAGTAGAACTCGCCGTTGTTGCCGCCGCGCACGATGATGTGGCGCGGGGCTGCGGTGTCGCGTGGGGTCATCCACAGTTCCGTGACCTTCGAACCCAGCTCGATCGTGTCCAGGCCGTTGCCGACGAGGCCACGGGCGACCGTCACCGAGTCGGGGATGACGAGGTCGGTGAGGTTCACGTCGCCGTCGAAAACACCGTAGCCGATGGTCGTAAGGCCCTCGGGCAAGGCGACGCGGCGCAGGGACGCATTATTCGAGAAGGCGTAGTCAGCGAGGGCAATCGTGCCGTCGGGAACCGTCACATCAGTGTCCGTCTTCGTGGGAAGGTACAGGACCAAGGTGCGGCCCGCGTCGCCCTTGCTGTACAGGACGCCGTCTTCGACGGTGTACATCGAGTTGGCGGGGGCGATGCTCAGCGAGGCCAGGGAGTTCGCCCCGAGGAAAGCCCCCTCCCCGATGGAGGTCAGGCCAGCGTCCAGGTGAACGCGAGTCAAGGAGCTGTTGCCGGAGAACACGAACTTGCCGATGCTCGTCACCGACTCCGGCAGCGTGACCGCGGTGATCGGCGCATCCTCGAACGCGTAGTCGCCCACCCTGGTGAGGCGCCCCAGGTCCGGGCGGAAGTTCACCTCGGTGAGTGCCTTGTCGTAGCGGAAGGCGCTGTCCGACACGGCCGTCGTGCCGCCCAGGTCCACGCGCTCCAGCTTGGGCATGTACCAGAACGCCATGTCGTCCATGGATTCGAAGCCATCGGGCAGGGCCAGAGATGTGATCTGAGAGCTCACGAATGCCGCCTTTTCCACGCGGCGCAGGCTCGAGGGCAGAGTCAGGGAGGTGATCTGCGCGGAGGAGAAAGCGCCCTCGTCGATGGTCGAGGTTCCCTCGGCGACCGTGTAGGCCCCGCCCGCGTTCTTCGCCTGCGGGTAGGTCGCCAGGTGCGTCAAGCCCTTCGTGTACAGAACGCCGTCGAGGCTCTGGTAGTTCTGGTTCGCCGCGTCAACCTCAATGCTTTCCAGGAGCGGGGTGCGCGCGAATGCCGCGAACAGGCCCTGGGCCACCACGTTCGGGCCAACGTGGACGGAGCGCAGCTTCGCCATGTCGCTAAAGGTCTCCAGACCTGCCATCGTGAGAGATCGCGGCAAAGTGATGTGCTCGAGAGCCGTCCTCGCGAAGGCGCGCTCCCCGATCGTCTCCAGCTGCGAGGGGTGGGCGTCATCGTCCTGGAAGGTGACCTGGGTGAGCGGCTGACCTGAAAAAACATAGTCGTCGATTGCGCGAACACTCGCGGGGATCCACACGCTCGTCAGACTCGCGTCATTAAAGGCGTTCGTAGCGATCTGGGTGACACCGTCAGGGATGCGGACATCCGTTGCAGTGCCCGTGTACGACACGAGCACGCCGTCGGCGTCGATGGTGAAGCCATCGGCATTGGCGTGCAACGGAGCGGCTGCGTTCGCCCGACCGGCGGCGCCCGGCGTCTGCCGCGAAGGCGGCTGGCACGCTGACCACGGTCAGGGACAGGGCGCCGGCGAGCGCGAACGCCAGCACCGTTGACTTTCGATGGGACATCTGTGACCCCCTCTATTGACAGTTGGTAAGTGAAGGCTCCGTGTTGCGACCACGTCCCCTCGTGTCAAACATATCTCTCAATAGGGTTTTCGGATACCCCCTGAGACACTCCTTCTCAGCATGTGTCGGCTGATAAGGTGACATCTTTACGCGTAGTACCATGCATCAACCTGGAACAACAGAGAGTGCAAGCAGGCGTCGACACAGGCATTTTTCACCCATTATTTCTAGGGTTGCATGACATCTTTCCACCGAATCTGACAAATCAACCAGCAGCCAAGATTTGTGCCATATACGCCCCTACAAGCAAGCGCGCGCAAAGCCATAGCACGACAGTCCCGACCTAGTGGTCGAACAAAGGCCCGCGCCCCCGGGGATTCCCCCCGGGGGCGCGGGCGCAGGGAGCGTCGCTCTCAGGTCAGCCGACGAGCTGTCCCGACTCGTTGAAGTAGTACCACTTCCAGCCGATCCAATGCCCGCCCGTGTACATCGCACCCGAGTCGGTGCTCAGGTAGTACCAGAAGCCACCATCCTTCAGCCAGCCGGTGGTCAACGCACCGCTGGGGGCCATGTAATACCAGGAGGAGCCGTCCTTGACCCAACCGGTAGCCATCGCGCCACTTCCGGGCGTCAGGTAGTACCAGGTAGAGCCGTCCTTGACCCAACCGGTCGCCATCGCGCCACTGGGCGTCAGGTAATACCAGGTAGAGCCGTCCTTGACCCAACCGGTCGCCATCGCACCACTGGGCGTCAGGTAATACCACGTCGAGCCATCAAGCAGCCAACCGGTCACCATACGACCCGTCGCCGGATCCAGGTAATACCACGAGGAGCCATCCTTCACCCAACCGCTGGCCTGAGCGCCCGAAGCGTCGTGGTAGAACCACGAGCCAGCTTCGTTCACCCAGCCGGTGCGCATGTAGCCGTCCGCGCCAAAGCGGTACGTGGAGTTGCCGATCTGCACCGTCTGGCTCACCGGGTAGGTGCCATCGGTATAGCGGTACCACCAGCCGACCGAATCGCTGATCCACTGGCCACCCTGCGGGGCAGGTGCCGGAGTCGGATCCGGAGAAGGCTCCGGCGCAGGCGTCGGATCCGGAGAAGGCTCCGGCGCAGGCGTCGGATCCGGTGTCGGTGCGGGCGTCGGATCCGGAGAAGGCTCCGGCGCAGGCGTCGGATCCGGTGTCGGTGCGGGCGTCGGATCCGGAGTCGGCACAGGCGTCGGGTCCGGGGTCGGCGCAGGCGTCGGGTCCGGAGCCGGAGTGGGATCAGGCGCAGGCGTCGGATCCGGAGTGGGCGCGGGCGTCGGCTCAGGCGCAGGGGTCGGGTCGGGCGCGGGAACTGGAGTACCGATTATCGCCAGGTTCGTCGAAGTCACCAGGTACGAGGCATCGCGCGCGTCGACTCGCAGGTTGATATCTTCACTGGAAGGCGTGACCGTGATGCCCATTGAGGCGGAGTCCGCCCCATCATCCTGCGGCATGTCGCTCCAATCCTGAAGGACCGACTCATGACCGTCTGCACCGATCTGCACGACTCGCACCTGTCGCCCACTCGGCACTCCACTCGCCACGGTAGCTGTCACGATCGCAGACGCACCCACTTGTGCCTTGAGCGCATAGCCCCGGTCGGCCTCGGCAACGCCTGAACCAGACAGTGTCAGTGACGCAGGAGCAAAGGAGTGCAGCTGTGACTCGTCGTAACCCGCAGCTACCATTGAGTCCTTCGCGACCGACCATGCCTGAGAGCCTTCGGCTCCCGCCACATAGACGTGTGTGTCACCTCGGAATTCCCGGTTCTCGTAGCGATTAAGGCCAAAAGTCGTAAGGGTCGACGGGAGGATGACGAAGCGTGGCATGACGCCCAAATAGGAAATACTCGTCATTCCCTCACCGAAGAAGGCACTCTCTCCACGCTTGCCATCTGCAGGCCCGGTGTGCATAAACGAGCCATTGACACCGCCTCGTACGACGAGGCGAGGAGTCTGTCGTACAAGCAAATCGTATGTCTTCATTTCCTTGATCTGCGTCCCAAACACAAGGGTTTCCATCCCCAGATCATCAAAGCCGTTGGCGACCTGTAGAGAGTCGGGAATGACAATGTTATTCAACTTGGTGCAGCCAACAAACGCATTGTCTCCGATGGTTGTCAACCCATCGGGCAAATCGATGCTCGTGAGAAAATTGTTTCCTGCCATGCCCGACTCACCGATGGAAAGCAGTGTGGAAGGCAGAGTGATAGAGGAGAAATTCGTGTACGAAAGGGCGTAATCGTCTATTACCTGGGTTCCCTCCAAAACCGCATAGGAGCCACCGTTATCCATGCGTCTCGGGAAAAGAACTAAGTGCGTGTGGTCCTTCGTATAGAGGACACCGTCAACAGTCTCGTAGTTCGGATTATCCGCGTCTACCTCTATGTGGGACAGGCAATCGAACCTGTAATAATGAGCACTCAGCCAACCCATCTCAACTTTGGGTCCAACATGAAGGGACCTCAGCAACCCCATGTGGTTAAATGCGCTCTGTGCGAGCTGCTCGACAGAGCGAGGCAGAGCGAGGGCCTCAACCCTCGTATAACTGAATACACTGCCCTCGATGCGCCTGAGCTGGGACGGATGTTGATCGTCATCCTGGAAAGTGATTGTTCTCAGTCTGGAACTGGCGAATGCTCTGTATTTCAACTCCTGAACGCTAGCGGGAACCCAGACGTGTTCAACGTACGTTTTGTCGAAGGCATCTTCGCCGATCACGGTCACGCCGTCAGGGATCGCAATGTCCATCGCCTCACCCGTGTACTTAGTGAGGACGCCATCCGAAATCACATAGTCATCTGTCGAAGGGGGACGCACTTCAACCACGGCCGAGGCGACTTTGACCTCACCCGCTGGAGTCGTCACGGTAGCCGTCAGCGTCGCGCTCGCTGGCCCACGCGTGGCATGTACCGCGGCGGTCGGCCGATCCTCCTCGGTGGTCAGCGTCCCCACCGAGGAAGAGTCAAGTGCCCAAGACACGTGACTCCCTTGAAGTGAAGGGGCTAAAAGCGCGTTGACGAGCAGTTGCCGGCCACCTGCGACCGTCAACGTGGATTCTGGCAGCTCGATCCCAGTCTCCTCGGACACGGAACGAACCTGGACGCGAACAGTATCCGTTACATCAGAAGCCCCCTCGTAGATCGCGCTCACCTGCGCATCGCCCGGGGTAAGGGCGGTGACGACACCGTTCGGATCCACGGTCGCCACAGATTCGTTCGTAGACTCCCAGGTGAGATAGGAGGAATTCTCACGTGGGTTCTCATAACCGACAGGCTCGACGGCGATGCTCTGCCCCGGGGCCAGTGCCGTACTGTGTGGCTGTAGTTGCAAAGACGGATAGTGTCCGGATCGTGCGGTATAGAGCATTCTTCTAAGGAGTCATCGACCGGATCGACGACCTCAGTAGCGGCACCATTGGCCGCTGGTACACCGACAATGGTGAAAGCTAGAGCACCGGCCACGGCGAGCGCCAGCGCCTTCAATGTTCGTTGGGACATCACTGTCTCCCCTTGGGTTACACGTGGGTCAGGGACAGGTGTGAACCGCGACTACGCGACCACGTTCCAACAATATACACACACAGGTTTTTCCGTAAGTCTTTGGGGCATTTTCTTTCATATCGCCACGCGCCCCCGGGGATTCCCCCCGGGGGCGCGGGCGCAGGGAGCGTCGCTCTCAGGTCAGCCGACGAGCTGTCCCGACTCGTTGAAGTAGTACCACTTCCAGCCGATCCAATGCCCGCCCGTGTACATCGCACCCGAGTCGGTGCTCAGGTAGTACCAGAAGCCACCATCCTTCAGCCAGCCGGTGGTCAACGCACCGCTGGGGGCCATGTAATACCAGGAGGAGCCGTCCTTGACCCAACCGGTAGCCATCGCGCCACTTCCGGGCGTCAGGTAGTACCAGGTCGGCCCATCGAGGATCCATCCCGTCACCATCTGTCCGGTCGCCGGGTTCAGGTAGTACCAGGACGAACCATCCTTCACCCAACCGCTGGCCTGAGCGCCCGACGGATTGTGGAAGTACCACGCACCGTCCTCGTTGACCCAGCCGGTGCGCATGTAGCCATCCGCGCCAAAGCGGTACGTGGAGTTGCCGATCTGCACCGTCTGGCTCACCGGGTAGGTGCCATCGGCGTAGCGGTACCACCAGCCGACAGAGTCGCTCACCCACTGGCCACCCTGCGGGACAGGTGCCGGAGTCGGATCCGGAGAAGGCTCCGGCGCAGGCGTCGGGTCCGGTGTCGGTGCAGGCGTCGGGTCCGGAGTCGGCGCAGGCGTGGGATCCGGCGTCGGATCCGGGGTGCCCGGGAGCTTGATCATAAGGGTGCTCGTGAGGTACGAGGCGTCGCGCACCTGGACGCGCAGGCTCACGTCCGCGCCCGACGGGGTCCACGGGAAGGTCACGGAAGCGGCCGCGGCGCGGTCTCCGTTGTCGCTCACCGTCGTCCAGTCGCGCACAAGCGTCTCGGTGCCGTTCGCACCGATCTGCACGGCACGCACCTGCTGCGTCCCGGCGATACCACCGGCGACCGTTGCGGTCACGTCGACCGATGCGCCGACCTCGCCCGTGTACGTGTACGCTCCCCCGGCCTCGGCAATGCCAGCCCCGGACAGGGTCATCGATGCAGCGGTGAACGTGTGCAGGTGTGAGGCGTCGATGCCGGCCGCCTCAAGGGCGTCCTTGGCGACGTTCCACGCCGGCTCGCCCTCGGCTGCGGCGACGTACACGTGGGTGTCGTCCTTTTTCTCGTCGCTCAGCTCCGGCTCGAGGTCGAGGCGGGTGAGTGTGGAGGGCAGGACGAGGACGCGCGGGACGTCCACGCCGAAGGACACGCGGGTCATGCCCTCGCCGAAGTAGGCGCTCTGGCGGCGTCCGTTCGTCGGGCGACCGTCATACACGAAGGAGCCGTCCACACCACCGCGCACGACGATGCGTCGAGGCATGGGAACCCAGCTGCCTTCCATGCGGATCGAGGTCACCTTGGAGCCGTACTCGACGAGCTCCAGTGAGTTGCCGACGACGCCGCTCGAGCGCTCGACCGATTCCGGGATGACCAGCTCAGTCAGGGCGGTGGTTCCCGCAAAGGCATCGTCACCGATGACCTTCAGGCCCTCGGGCAGAACGACGCGGGTGAGCGTCTTATTGTTAGCGAACGCGCTCGCACCGATCTCGACCGTGCCCGCGCGCACCGTGTAGTCGGTGAGCGTGTTGGCGGCCGGGGACAGCATCAGGTGCAGGCCATCCTCAGCCTTGCGGTACAGGACGTTGCGCTCAGCCGAATACACGGGGTTGTCGGCGGACACGGTCAGCGTCGCGATCTTACGGTCGTTGTACAGGGCGGTCTCAGCGAAGGAGGTGACGCCCACTCCGATGTGGAACGAGGTCAGGGCCGTGCTCTCCGAGAAGGCTTGCTCGCCGACCGTGGTCACAGAATCCGGCAGGGTCACAGACGACTGCGCCGTGCGACTGAACGCAAAGTCGCCGATCGTGGTGAGGCGGCCGAGCTCGGGCCGGAAGTTGACCCCTTCCTTGGCACTCGTGGACTCGAAGGCGCTGCCGCCCAGGGAGATCGTGCCACCCAGGTCGATGCGCGCGAGCTTGTCGGCGGAGCAGAAGGCGCAGGTGCCGACCGTCTCGAACTTCTCGGGAAGGGCAACGGCGGTGAGCGCGGAGAGGCGGAAGGCCTCGTCCCCAATCGAGCGCAGGCTGTCGGGCAGGGTCACGGAGGTGATGCCCGCCTTCTGGAATGCCTTGGGCGCGATAGTTGCGACACCGTCCAGGACCGTGTACGAGGCGCCAGGGTTCTTGGCGGCCGGGTACAGGATCAGGCGCGAGTGGTCCTTGGAGTACAGGACTCCGTCCACGCTCTCGTAGTTCGGGTTCGCGGGATCGACCTCAACGCTTGTCAGCGCGGTGGTCTCGGCGTAGCCCGAGGTCACCGAGTCGGCGGCGACGTTGGGCCCCAGCTTGATCGTGGTGAGCGCCGAGTTGTAGTCGAAGACCTCCGCGCCGATCGTCACCACGGAGCGCGGAAGCTCAATGGACTCCAGGCTCGTGTTGGCGAATGCGCGGTCCGCGATCTTGGTCAGCTGGGCCGGGTGGGCCTCGTCGTCAACGAAGGTGATCTTCTTCAGAGAGCTGTAGATGAAGGCCTCCAGGCCGATCGAGCGCACCGAAGCAGGGATCGTCACGGATTCCACGGTGGAGCTCGCGAAGGCACGCTCGCCGATGGAGGTCACGGTGTCGGGCAGGGTGACCTCGGTGGCCGACCCCTTGTACTTCACGAGGACGCCGTCCTCGCTGATCTCGAAGTCATCTGCATCGGCGGCGCGCACCGTGACGGGGATAGACGCAGTCTTGGCCGCGCCGGCCTCGGTGGTGACGGTGGCGGTCAACGTTCCAGACGCCGCGTGATCGCCTGCGGTCAGCGTCGCCTTGCGCGTGTCCGTGTCGGCGGCGACCGTGGCCAGGTCGGCAGGCTCCACGCTCCACGTCACCGCGCGGCCCTTGAGGGAGGGCGCCAGGTATGCCTTCACGGGGGCGGTCTCGCCCACCTTGAGCGTCACCTGAGTGTCGGCGAGCTCGATGCCCGCATCCTCAGAGATGGTGCGCACGCGGACCTGGGCGCTGGCCGACAGGGTCGGCTGGGACGCGTCGGTCGCGGTGATCGTCGCCTCGCCGGCGGCCAGGGTCTGGACCTCGCCGTTGTCGTTCACGGTGGCCACGGCCTCGTTCGAGGACGTCCACACGAGGTCGGTGACATTCGCGTTCGTCGGCTCGAACGAAGCGCTCAGCGCGACCGTCTCACCCGCGACGACCTCGGAGGTCTGCGGGGTCAGCGACAGGGAGGTTAGCGGGATCGTGCGGAAGCGGATCACCTGGCGGGCCTGGTTCTTACCCCAGTCCCACGCGAACAGGTAGGCGGTCGCCGGATCCGAGGAGTCCGCGCGGTCGATGAGGTCGGCCCACTTGATCTCGTAGTGCTTGGCGTAGGTGCCGTCGGCCTGGCGGTTCGCGCCCACGGCCTCCTTCTCGTCGTAGTAGCGACGCGAGGTCGGAGACTCAGAGAAGGCGATGCCGGCCAGCGGCGAGTTATCGGTGACGTCGAAGGACACGACGCGCTCGTCGCCCTCGCCGGTCACGGCCAGGTTGGAGATGACGGGAGCCTGGGTGTCCAGCGTGAAGTCCCAGGTCAGCTGAGAGTTCACACTCGAGGGCGCGACCGAGGCCGCATCGATCGTCAGCTTGTAGCGGCCTGCGGGCAGCTCCTTGCCGTCCTTGTCGAAGCCGTCGAAGACCGGGTTGTTGCCTTCCTGGCTTTCGATGGGCTCAACCTTGCTGGCGTGGTAGTTGAACAGGGACTTGCGGGCGCGCTCGAAGGTGTACTCGCGCACCACCACGCCGGCCTCGTTCGTGTAGGTGTAGGTCACCTTCGGCGAGTTACGCAGCAGGCAGGTACGCGGCAGGATGCGCGAGGGGGCCTCGGGCAGCGCGGAGCGCGACATGATGAAGTACGCGGGGTCAACCGCGCGCACGTCGTCGATTTCCTGTCCGACGAGGGGATTCAGTGCCCCCAGGGGCACCTCGGTCGAGGGGTTCATGAGGGTCGAGGAGCAGGCGTGCGCGGTGCTCGTCGTACCGTCGTACCACTTGCCGTCGAAGACGGCAGGCGCGCCCCAGGAGCCGTAGAAGCCCATGTAGGGGACGGTGAGGTCGGGCTGACCGTCGGCGCTGGTGAAGGTGACGGCGCCGTCGATGAACGTGCCCTTGGGTGCATTCTCCGCTGCGTACGAGGCGAAGGCATCCTGCGGGGTCACGGTAACGGTCACGGTCGCGGTTCCCTTGGCTGGCACGGTCACCGAGTCAGCCGAGTAGGTCAGGTCGATGCCCTGCCCCGCCCAGTTCTTGGAGTGCTCGGTGAAGAGGCCACCCTCGACGATCTCGGAGAGTGCCTGGCCACCCAGGGTGTAGGTGTGTGCCGTGTCAGAGACGTTCGTCAGTGTCACCTGGAAGGTCCACCCGTTCGTGCCCTCACCCAGGTCGGCCTTGGGGCGCCACGGGTTCTCGGCGCCCACGACGCTCGGGTACACGGTCGTGGTCGTGGCCGCGAGCGCGTCCACCTGGCCGGCACCCACGCGGCGCGGCGAGTAGTAGGTGCCGTCGTTCTGGTCGATATCGAGCAGCGGGTGGGCGGTGCCCATCATGAGGTTGGTGACGACAGCGGTCTTATCCGCGTCCGAGAGGGCGGCGAAGGCCGGATCCTCGTTCACGCGCTGGCGCACGAGGGTGGCAATGCCCGCGACCTGCGGAGTCGCCATGGACGTGCCCGACATGGATCGGTAGGTGTTACCCAGGACGGCGGCGACGATATTGCCGCCGGGGGCCGCGATCTCAGGCTTGAGCTTGAGGTCGGGGGTGACACCCCACGACGTGAAGTCGGAGACCGACGGGTTGGGCGACGCGAGCTTCAGGCCCGTGTGCGGGTTGGAGATGGTGATGGAGCCGGATTCGCTGGCCGCAATGGCCTCCAGGAGCGCGTCCTTCTCCTTCTTCGTGATGGTCACGGTCGGCATCGTGTGAGTGACCTCGATCGTGGCCACATACGGGTTTTCAACCGTCTCGGAGTCTCCGATGATGAGGGCGGCGGGCTTGGAGGTCAGCTGGGTGAGCCCCTTGACCTTGGCCTCGTGGGTCATGTCCGCGCCGGTCGCACTGTCGGAGCCGCCGCGGTCTTCGAGGACGATAACGTTGGAGAGGTCGCCGGGGTGCTCGGCGACAAGCTTCTCGAGGGCTGCCGCATCACCGATGCCCGCGTAGACGAGGGTGTAGGTGGCCTCGGGGATGTCGAGGAGGCTCGGCACGACGGCATCCTTGAGGCCGCGCGACTTACGGTAGACGACCTGGCGCTCCCCCACCGTCAGGTAGGGCAGCGCGTCCTGGTTGTTGACCGAGGCGACGGCCAGGGTCGAGCTGTAGGACGCGGGTTCGGAGAGCGTGCCGGCGTCGGGATCGGAGGCGTAGGGCTTGTTCTTGCCGCTGTAGTTGGAGTACGCGCTCGAGTAGGAGTTACCCGCGGCGGCGTTGACCGTCACGCCGGCGGCGGCGAGGTTCTTGTAGACCTCCGCGTACATGGTTCCGGCCTCGGTGCCCATACCCGCGTCCTCACCGAGGGAGAGGTTGATCGAGTCGGGCTTAATGACGACCGCGTCGTCAAGGGCCGCCAGGACAGTGTTGTCGGGGATCGATCCATCCTTGTCGGAGGCGACCTTGGCGACGATGATCTGCGCGTGGGGCGCGGTGCCCTGCAGGTCGGCCGCGTTGGCGGCGGCGATCGCGGCAACGTGGGTGCCGTGCGACAGGTCCTTGCTGGACTTGGGCAGTACGTCCGCGTCGTTGTCCGCATAGTCGAAGACGAAGGGGATCTTCTTGTTGAGGTAGGCGCCGGTCTTACCGTGCGGCAGCTTGCCAACAAGGGCCTCGACGTCCCCCTGGCTCAGGCGCACGTCAACGCCATCCATGGAGCCGGAGAAGGCCTGGTGGGTGGCCTCGATACCCGTGTCGATGACCTCAACGACCTGACGATCACCCTTCTGGGCGGTCTGGTTGGCGCGCGTCATCTCCAGGGAGGAGGCGTTTTGCAGGGAAGGATCCACGGCCTCGACGCCCAGTGCGCCCGTGTCGCCTTCGACAACCATGGGCTTGTGGTGGCGCTCGATGAACGCAGCCTTCACGCCTTCGGTCGCCTTGATAGCATCCAGGGACGAGGCCGGGGCCTGGATCGCGAAACCGTCGAGGGCGTGCGTGTAGTCGCGCACGTCGGTGATGTCCGCACCGGGGACCACTGCCTCGACCGAGGTTTCGATGCGCTCCTTGACCGTCTCATGCTTGGTCGAGGACGACAGGCCAAAGATCCGCTGGTACCACGGGATACCGACCGAGCCGTCTTCAAGCTGGACGATGATCGTCGTCGGGGTGTCGTCGGCGGGGAACGTCTCGGGGGTGGTGGTCGGGTTCTCGGCCCCGGCCTCGTCGCCGGTCCCCGACTGCGGGGCACCGGCCTGGGCGTCGATTGACGAGGCGGAGGCGGGGGTGCCCGACTGGCTTTCCTCATGCGGGTTAGCTGCGAAAGCCGCCGGGGTGGTCACGGCTGTCATGGCAAGGGTGCCCGCGGTTAGCAGCACCAATGCCGAGGTTGTGCGATGGGACATCTATGGCTCACTTAGTTGACAACTGGGTCAGGGCATGGCCGCGGATACGGCATAACCCAGCGTCTAGGGTAGGGTTACCTATCCTTACTGCAAAGCCCATCCCGTTTTCTTCTCGCTATGCGTCAAGGTCTTTACCCGATCACTTTTTCGGCGTAAACTTGCCCCTCTTAGTATCGCCTTAGTAACAATAGCTGCGCTTTATTTTGACTGGTTGGAGCGGATACGACAAACCCGCCAGCGAGGCCTCGAGCGGGCCCCTCCTGGCGGGTTGTTCTGTACGAGCCGAGCGGCGCGCGGGCGCGGGTCAGAGAATGACCGCGGTGCCCGTCGCGATGGCGGCGAGCATGCCGCTGTCAGAACCGGCGGTGAAGTAGTCAACCTTCACGCCGACAACCGCGTTCGCACCCATGGCCTGCGCGCGTGCGCACATTTCGTTGACAGCGGTCGCGGAGGCGTTACCGATCTCTTCCTCATACTGAGAGGCGCGGCCACCGAACATGTTGGACAGGCTGGCACCGAAGTCCTTGAACAAGTTCACGCCGGCGAAGGTCTCGCCCGACACCATGCCGATGTACTGCTTGATCGGTGCACCTTCAACGGTCGGGGTCGTTACAACGAGCATCATTCACTCCTTCATAGGGGGTTAACAGGTCAACACTACCCGCGTTCCCGCGCGTCGGCTAGTAGGTCCGCGCATGCTCGGGCACAAGCCACCTGACACCTTGGTGCAGAACAGAATCGCAAACCCAATCGTCCGATGATGCCGCGGTGCTAGCATCCGATTGTCAACTCAGTTCACGGGTGCAGCGGCGCGCCCAGCATTTTATTCGGGGTGACACCATGAAGATGCACGTCTACGGGCCCGGCGGGCAGGAGAGTCCCACCGTCCTCATCATTCACCCGATGCTATCCTCGGCCTCGAGTATGAGGGCCGCACTCTGCGATCACATGGGTCCCGGACTGCGTTTCCTCGTGCCGGACCTGTCCGCCCATGGGGACGAGGCCTCGGCCCCCTACGTGTCAGCAGCGGCGGAAGCGGGGGCGATCCACGAGTGGCTGGCATCCCACGGCTTGTTGCGTCTGTCTCTGGGTTTCGGGGCGTCGCTCGGCGGTGTCATCCTGTTCGAACTGCTCCAAAACCCGGACCTCTCGTTTGATCGGCTGTTCATTGAAGGCGTGAGCTTCTACTCCGGCGGGCCCATCGCCCGAGTCGGAGGGGCCATTCTCAGCCGGGCGATGGTCGCGAAGCATCGGAAGGCCGCACGGGATCCCGAGGCGGGGACACACAAGCTAGCGCGTCTCTACGGCGAGGAGACTGCACACTCGATGGTCGCTAGTTTTGCCGCGATGAGCGAGGAGAGCATCCGAGCGATCGTGCGCGACTGCTCGCATGTCAGCCTGCCACCCCTCTCCCCCACCACCCAGCGGCGATGCACCTTCGCGTACGGGGACAAAGACTCCGACCTGCGGCTCGCGCGCCGCGTGATCCCGCGACTCTATCCGGAGGCAGAACTGCGCGTCTGGCCAGGCTCGGGGCACTGCGAGCACATGAGCCGCGACGCGCTCGCCTACGGGGCGATGCTGCGGAACGTCGCCCTGGGCTCGGCATCTACTGATCGTTCGTGAAGGAGGCGATCATGCAGGGAATTCGACCTCGCACGACGCGGTAGGTGACGCCCGTGCAGCCCATACGCTCAAAGAAGGCCCTGTAGGACACCGGGTCGAAGTGCTCCTGGAAGTGCACGCCGAATCGGGAGATCACCCTCAGGAACATGGTGTGCGCCCGCTTCTTGGGAATCACGTAGGTGGGCACGATGATCGTGCCACCCGCGCGCACGACCCGCTTGAGCTCCTTGAGCGCGTCACCCGGTTCAGGCAGCAAGTGGATGACGTTGCCCGCCACGACGGCGTCGAACGAGTCGTCCGCGTAGCGCAAGTCGGTGATATCCGCCTGCTCGACGGTGACGTTCGAGTGTTTCGCGAGCTTCTTGCGTGCCTGCTTGAGCATCCCCTCGGAATAGTCGGTCGCAACCACACGCGCGCATGCGGGGGCGATGGCGGCGCTAATCGCGCCCGTTCCGCACGCACATTCGAGCACGGTGTCACCGGGGCGAATCAACCGGGCAACGGCACCGCCCGTCCCGTCGTATACCCTCCTGTTGAGCGCGTTGACGGCAAGGTCGTAGAGCGGGGCAACTCGATCCCAGAACAATGCTGAACACCTCCGCATTCCCATGCATCGCACGAGGCCGACGCTGCTTCGCGCTGCTGGACATGATACGCCTGCGTAGGCGATTACGGTGCCCCCGATCCCAGGTCACATCATTCTTCCGCCGTCGAACGAAGTGACAGGTCAACAAATCCTATTGATATCCGAGTTCCAGAAACGCTCGAGGCGACTGCAGGGCATCCTCCAGAAGCCCCGCCCGGGCAAGACCCACCACTTTAGCCACAGTCCTTGCCTGACAGTTGATCGACCGATCCGGATTATGCTCAATATCGGTGAATGCATCGAACATCATGACCTGCTCAACGAGCTTGCCATCACGACAGAGAGCCGAGGCGTACAACCAGTCGTAGAAATAAGTCTTCGGCTCTAATGGGAATTCGTGTGCAAAATACTTGAATCCAACAAGCTCTCCACTGTTCCTCAATCGCCGATCTGTTTTTGCCGCACGACTCGAGGCGTTGAGAAGATCAACAAACGGACCCCCATGCCGAAAGACTTTTGATGCCTGGAAAGCACATTCAACACTGTAACTTCCATGCTCTGGATGCTCAATCATCAAATTAAACGCGCTTAACTGAACTCCAATGTCCCTTTTACTCCTGGACGACACCTCCAGAACGCGCGACGAAGGAAACTGAGCCACATACGCCGCATGCAAACTTGCGACCGAGCGCTGCTTCTGCTGAATAGAAGATCCGGGAAAATACTCAAAATCCAGAGATATTTCCGAAACGTACGGTTTTTCAGACTCAGGCACAAAGACAGGCCTACGAACCATAACAAGACCCTTTCTCTCTCAACACAGCATCCTAACGATCAAGGAAAGCAAAAACATTCAAACACGTTAGAATTTTTACTTCCATTGATCACAAATACTTTCACACTTATTCAGCCTGCGCAACCTTGCGCGTTCCTTTTACGAAATTATCCTTCATAAACACATCGCCTCGTTCCATTGCACAGCCAGCCTGACAGAAGACCCTACTCTTGCCTTCTCGCACATTCGCGATAGGCCAGCGCGCCGAGGCCGTGGGCCACGAAGCCGAGCAGACTGTAGCCCACCCCGTAGATGAGCCCGCTGTCGTTGAGGAACAGGTACATCGGCGCAGGAAGCACACGAAGGGTGCGAGCAGCCACAGGAGGCTGAACCCCTCCTTCACACCGTCCCATGCGCCGAGGACCATCGCGAGGATCGGCAGGATCACGAGCAGGATCAGGAACACGAGGCTCTTCACAATCTCCATCGAGTCCGAGACGCGCGAGAGACCAAACCACGCCGCCAACAGCAGCAGGTAGATGCCGAACAGCACGGCGATACGAATCCACGTTGATTTTGTCGTCCACCTCATGACTCAATAATACCCGCGTCACATGAAGAAAAAAGCTCCTTGACACGTCATCTGTGTGGGCCGCAAAAAGGGTGTGAACAACCCGGCGTCGCAGTGCTCGCGACGCCGGCAGCGGGGTGCAGGCTACCTGCAGAAGCTGCCGAAGAAACCGCTCTTCTTCTCAGCGGCCGCGTATTCCTCGTCAGTATGGCCCTTATCGCACCACTGATCCGGGGGCACCTGTTCCTTCACCGAGTCGATGTGCTTGCCGCAGCCCTTCCAAGTGGTCTTTCCGCATACCTCGCAGGTGGTGGGTCGACACATGATTATCTCCTTCGTTGTTGCGCCGCGAATTCGTCAGCGGATCCGCGTCATGGTGTTGTGACATCGCGCCCTCAGTCTGGGCGCGCCGTCGCATCAGGCCAATCTGAGGAACAGTTGCTCGAGTTCTTCGGGCGCGATGGTCCCGGTTGTGACTAGAGATTCTACCGATTCGAACTCCGGCGCGGGGTCGTTTTCGAGGCCGAGATCCTCAGGTTCATCCCTCCTCCTTCACCAGCACAGAATCGGCCTTCTCTCCGAGCCACGCCCGCAGAGTCTGGATGCCGCCCGACAGCATGGTCACGTTGAAGCCCGCGTGGCGCACGATGCGGTAGCCGATCCAGGAGCGCACGCCCGCGGCACACATGACGACGAAGGGCCGGTCGCCAACGTTGGTCTCGACCCAGGTGCGGACTTCACCGAGGCGGTCGCGCAGCTGGGTGTGGGGGATGTTGAGGGAGTTGGGCATGTGCCCGGCCGCATACTCCCCTACCGTGCGCACGTCCAGGACCGGCATGTCTTCGGTCAGGGCGTCGGGACCGGTGAGGACGAGTTCGCCGGTCACCACGTTGTGGGCGACCATGCCGGTCTGGTTGACGGGGTCCTTGGCCTGGCCGTAGGGCGGCGCGTAGGCGAGGTCCAGGTCGATGAGGTCCGTCGCGCTCAGACCGGCCCGCATGGCGGTCGCAATGACGTCGATGCGGCGGTCCACGCCGTCGGCGCCCACGGCTTGCGCGCCCAGAATCTGTCCGTCGGTGCCGACGTGCATGAGGATGTGCACGGGCTTGGCGCCAGGGAAGTAGCCCGCGTGCTGGTTGGCGTGCGTGTGCACCGTGAAGTAATCCGCGCCCGAGGCGTCGAGGGCCTGGCGGTTAGCGCCGGTCATGGCGGCGGTGAGGCTCCGATCCGAACGAGCGCGGTGCCCTGGGGGCTCGGGATGGGGCGCGCGGCTGCTTCGCCGTGTTCGGCGTCGGCGATCGCGTCGGCGACGAGGCGTCCCCCCGCGGTTCGCAGGTCCGGCCAAGGCGACGGGACGGTCATGATCGCGACCCATCGTGCCGTCGCCGACCGCGTAGACATCATCCACGCTGGTACGCCCGTGCTCATCGACGAGGATGTAGCCGCGGCTGGTCTCGATGCCCGCGGCCTCGGCGAAGGCGGTGTCGGGACGCACGCCCGTCGACAGGACGATGACGTCGGCAGTCAGGACGGTGCCGTCGGAGAGCGTCACGGAGTCGTGGTCGTCGCCGTGGGTGATGGTCTGGGCGGCAACTCCTGCGTGGACATGAACGCCGAGGCCGCGCAGCTCATGGGTGACGAGCGTGGCCATCTCGACCTCGAGGGACGGCAGGACATGTTCGGCGTACTCGACGAGGTGGGTCTCGAAGCCTCGCTGAGCAAGGGCCTCGGTGGCCTCGATGCCGATGAAGCCGGCGCCGAGGACGACGGCTCGCGTGCCCGACGCCTCGCGCAGGGCGAGGGCATCGTCGACCGTGCGCAGGGTGTGCACGCGCGGGGAGTCGAGGCCGTCGATGGGCGGGCGGGCGGCGAGCCCTCCGGGGGGAAAGGATCAGGTGGTCGTAGGTGAGCGTGTAGGCCTCGCCGGTCTCAGTGTTCGTGACCTGGACGCTGTGCGCGCCGGGGTTGATCGCCGTGACCTCGGAGTTGATGCGCACGTCGAGGTTGAGCGCAGCCTTGAGGGTTTGCGGGGTGTGGAGGAGCAGCTTGGCGGGGTCTTCGATCTCGCCACCGACGTAGTATGGGAGCCCGCAGTTCGCGAAGGACACGTACTTGCTGCGCTCCAGCACGATGATCTCGGTGCCCTCGTCGCGCCTGCGCAGGCGCGCCGCCGCGCTCATGCCACCCGCGACTCCTCCGACGACTACAACTCGCATGTGCGGCTCACTTTCTGGCTCGAGGACAGATCTTCTTTGACGGTTTCGATGATACCCGCGACAGACAAGCGCTCGGAATCTTTCGCGATATCCAGAGACAAGCGAAAGTTACATAGGTGAATCATTCAACCTCAGAGCACTAACCAAAATACCAGAACAACCACAAAAATCCAGAACTTAGAGCCTTCCACTACTAACCTAGAAGACGAGCACAAAATACCAACACTCGAACAGTTTCGAAGAAAAACGCAAGTCGACATGTTAGACTTAAGCATGGATCAACACAATAAGCAATCAATCAAAACCCTTACCTACGCCCGTGACAACTGGAGCCGAAAGGACTGGGATAAGCACTTCTCATCCCTCAGTCTCCTCCCTGCCGGAAAAGCTCGCTATAACACAGGCCAAAATAACATGGTACTCAAGTTAGCATTAGCCGAAGAGCACGGATACAAATGCTGGTACCAAAACAGTCGTGACTGCAATTCACAAGCACTCTTATTAGGAACGCTTGAGATTGACCATATCGTACCTAAACGTTCATCCAACAAAATCCTTCAGGAAGCTCTCACGAGGTCAACTTATCAGCAGACCTATTTCGACGTTAACGACCCCGGAAATCTGGCACCAATCTGCCATTCTTGTAACAATGCTCGCCCAGACATTCTAACCTGGACCGCCGGATTAGAAGATCGACTACACAAGTCAGAAAAGAGTAGAGATCGCATCATCAGAAGGGTCAATGCGTGGCACGAAAAAACAAAATTATCGAAAGCCGCCCTAGAAGCCCTCACCGCTGCTAACGTAATCGATGATGAGATATGGGAGATCCTGTCCGAGACATTCGCAGATTTAATCTTTCGGCGCGTACATCGCACGCGCGACACAATCGATTACTTCATAGAAGCAGAATCTACACAATTTTGCTTCCATCTAACACCTAGCACAGAGTTAGTAGCCTCAGTAGCAGAGGATTTGCAGGAACTGTTCTGGGAAGATCAACGCATCGATAACTACCTAGAAACAGACGACATTGAACACTCGCACAAACAAAACAGTTAACCCACAAAGCGATTACCGCTTGAAGAATACAGATGTTCATTCGTCACACATTCTTATTCAGCATTCCAGAGAGAGCTTCTAAAACCACAAAGCAATCGTACGTCTCACAGGAACCGACCTCTCCGAACAAAGCGACTAATATCCCGAAGGCTAACACCACCTCAACCTCAACATCCTTACCAACACACGCCCAACAGGAGGACCCATACTCGACATCAGCGAATAACCCACCGAAGAACACAAAACGATTACACGACTCCACACGACTTCTCCAGGTCAGGCGGCGTACCGCACCATTATTTGACAAGCACGACTTTGCGAATGCGAGGGTACTGGAGTATTGCTGGCTAATTCTGTTTCTCAGGCTAGGTGCGCTCTGCTTCAGTTATCGCAGTATTGATTCCATAGACGTTAAGTTCAAGGAGCTGATCCAACAAATCAAGCAGCGCTGCCCGCTGGGCACGATCCTGAGACTGCGCCAGACCACGCACTACCAGCTTACTAACATAGAGGGCATCTCCTGCCGCTTCAGTGCGAATGTCAGCAGCATCATTCCCGAAAACACTAAGGAATCGCTGTGAAGCTTTCAAGACCAATTCATCAACTTTATCCGGCGCTTGATCCAGCGTGATCAACAACTGGGTCGCAGCGTGGACATATGATGGTGAGTCAATCAGCGCCATCAGCAGGCGATCGAACGGTCTCAAGGAATGATGACGAAGACGCGATGCCACCTCGGCAGTCTCCTTACGAACCTCATCCACGTCGTCGTTCATCAAGTGAATCAGGGTTTCCGTGGCCAACTCATTGTTTGATGTCTTAACAAAAAGCTCAGCGATAAGTTTTGCGATCCCCTTCCGGATGTGGAAGTCTCCAGACAGTGCTTGTTGCATCAACTCTGGGCGTGCCCATTCCAATGCCGCAAACGCAGCAATAGCGCCACCACCCTCACGGACTTCGGCGTTCTCTGAAGCCAGCATGCGCTGAACGATCGGATCAATTACCTCTGGATTTACATTGCCGATGTGGATTATCAGCTGCTGTACAACTTCGGTCGCAAGGAGACGATCATCAGCCCGGATCAGAACTGCAAACGCTGTCAACACCTCAGTGCGGGCATACCGAAGCGAGGCGGATAGGGTGTGGGCCACACAAGCACGCACGCTGAGCACAGGATCACTTGCCAACGAGCCGAGGTACGGCGCTATCAAAGCAGTACGCTGGCCGTCGCTGTCGAAAATTAACAGGTCACCAAGCGCTTCTGCCAGACTTCCACGTGCCGTGTTAATGCCATTCACATGCATGTCCGCAGCACTTCGTCCATCCGTATCACCGTGGATGATCACCGGGGAGTCATCTGTCGGGTCCAGAGCATGCAAGCGCGATCAAGGATCAGCTCTACCAAGTCAAGTGGTACCTCTCGGAGATATTTCTGGAGCGCCGTTCCGAGGAACCGATCATTGCCTGCCTGTCGTAGCGATCCGATGTGACGGACGGCTTCGAATACCAGCGGTCCGATACGCTCGTTCACCTCTGCGTCACCAAAGCCTAAAAGCAGTGCATTGGTGTACGCCACATTGACCTCCGAAGTCAGCTCTAGAGTCAGCTGCGCAAAACGCGCCGGATCAGCAGCAGTTTGGTCCCTCAGCAGCCCCGACAGTTCACGGGCGCCCCCCGTGAAAGTCTGCCAATTTGCCTCGTTAGAGACATACTTTGCCATTGCGTTCAACCACTGGTCATCGGTCATCTTCTTAGCGGCAGTAAGACCTATCGGCGAACCGATAACTCCACCAGTGATACCAAGTGGCTTCGCAGGCTCACGTTCTTTGAATTTTCGTCGATACTCTGAAAGGCGTCGTCGCCCTGCTGGAGTTAGTCGCGACTCGTCAAGAGCGGATAGGAATTTAAAGGCCGAACGTCCCCAGAGCCGATGACTTTCATGGCTGTTGCGCAAGTCTCGAAACAACAATTCAAGCTGCTGGTGGGTGGCGTCGGTAACATGGGGCGCTATTGCCCTAACAAGCTCCCGCGTGGCCCAATAACCGTCAGAAATGTAGCCACTGTATAGACGGCGCCCTCCTTCGAGCAAGAGGCTTGCTGCCCAGTCTGCAAAATGTTTGCCCTCCGCCGACATGCACCGATAGAGCAAGAACTGAGATGCGTCATAAGGGTCAGCAGCCAAGTCACCAAGAATGCTCTGGATTGCGTCAGGCTCCGTCTTCGCCAGCGTCTCGAGCGAGCGGATAGAAGCCTCAAGCAATACATCGCCAAGTTCGTTACCTGCAGATTCATCCCCCGCAAATCGCATACTGAAGTGGCGATCGCATATCGGACGATCAGCTCGCTCCTCCGCCGCAGTAGAGGCCATGACATGGCGGAGGTACGGCACAACGGCCTGTACGAATGCCAGGGGCTCCGTACTGGCGGCTTCCTTTACGAGCTCAGCAGCGAAGTGTTCCCGAACACAGAGTAAAGCAACCTTACCTTGTTCATTACGTGTCAGGGAATCCACATGATCGATTAAATGTGCCTGCAGCAACTCAATCGCCCAAAGCGGCTCATGTTTGGCCAGGTCGTGCATCGTGAGCCAGATTTCATGTTGTCTAGTATCGTAAGCGCCATTCTTTACCCCTTCAAGCATGAGGTTGAAGAGCTTCCGCTCGCAAAAAACATCAGTTGAGCAACTGATCCTGAGCAACCAATCGTAATATCCCGGTGCGGTCTTGCGGTTTCTCAGCAACTCGACAAGTGCCCCTGGGTAGGCATTGCCAGCACTGGCCATCATATTTGTCGCGTGATTCCGCATACCCTCATCCGGACCATCGAGCCAAGCGACAATCCACCCCTCGTCATGTAAGCGCGCGAACCACTGTGGGCGATACAGATACTGCCAGAGAAATCCGTCAAAGCACGGGCGCTCTGCCATGATACGCAACACTAGTTCAACATCGGCAGAAGTCGGCGTAACAAGATTCGCCAAAACAGAAACAACGGTCTCCTGAATATGGAATCGAATCTTGTCTGAGGTTAGTAGTCCTTCAGTCTCAGCGCGGAAACGGTCGTGTTCCCTCTCATATAGATGCTCTAAGATCTGGCGCACTTGGGCACGACGGAACAACGCTTGCTCATCACTGAGCAGGAAACCGACGAGTGATTCTGTCCGAGAAACCCACTGTCGCGCGAAAGCATAGTCAAAAAAAGCCTCGTGGAAGAACGCGATTCGACCACCATCCCGCACAAGGACATGCTCCGAGATAAGAACGTTAGCATCCTCAATAAGATCCCCATCGTCCAACATCTCAACTGGAACAGACAGTGCTTGCCGTTCACTCGCGGCGTTAGCAATGCGGCTGACAACCTCATTGAATCTAATGCCTTTCTCCGTACACGCACAGTTTGACGTTTATGCTCCCAGAATGCTTCGAAAAGAAAACGCCTTGAACAGAAAGCCAACGCATCAACCTCAGACGAAATTGTCCCCAAAAGCACGAGGTGTAGTGGCGTCCGTAGAAGGAGACACTGTGATGGGATGAGCTGCGCCGGGTCGAGCCCCATTCTTGCCACAGCCGATTCGACATCCTCCTCTGACAATAAGCCCACCTCGACAGTGGTGACGTCTGCACGTGATGCCAAAGTACGGATTCGGTGATCATTGTCGATATCAAACTGCCGACACGCCAGAACAACACGCATGCCACCAACGGATATCGTTTCATCGATGAGATCCACAACAACGTCAAAACACTCTGGAATGCGGCCAGAAGCGAGACTCACAGCATCAAGCTGATCGATGACGAGGTAAGCAGCGCGGTCATCAGCCGCCATCGCCAAGGTAACGGCGGGAGATGTTTTAAACCCTAGTCGACTCCCTAATTCGGCAGCCGAGGCAAAGTGATCAAATCGGTCTAACCGCATCACCAAGACCTCGGCACCAGCAGCTTCAAGCGAGGCAACGGCTTGTTCCAACACAGAACTCTTCCCAGCTCCGGCTGTACCTGTAATGAGTCCAATCTTTCCCGGATTGAGCGTTTGGATAAGTTGGGTGGCCTCCATGCGTTTAATCGGCGGTTGCAGAAGCCCACGCTGAACGGACTGACGCCAGCTGTTGGTGATCGCTCGTACTTGTTCATGCGCGGTCTGATACGCTTCCCGCAACTGAGGCTTGATGTCCCGTTGGGCAAGCAAGTCCAACAGCTCTGTTCGAGTCAGCCGTTTGCCAAGGTTGTCAAGCAGAACATCGCCAACAGCAAGACATATTAGGCGACCGTTAGTACCGCTGAAGTTGCACTCAGCAAGCATACTGTTTGTGCGGATGACATCGCATTCATCAAGAACCGAAAACCACATTCCACGAAGCGTGTCCCAGGCTACCTGCGGACTAGCTAACACCTCTAGAACCAATAGCTGATCAAAGACCGCAGATAGATCTCTGGTAAGCCAATGGTTGATAAAGTCCGCTAGATCTTCCGACTTGCGTGCACGTTCGGATAATTCTTGTAGCGGTCGGCACGGCGTGAGAGAGACAAAGTGATAATGCCGTCCCGCCGCTACGTGCCGCACAGCCGCCTCAAAGATCTTCCTATCGGCAAGCTCCCTGACGGTCCAACCGTTACTGTTGCCATTCTGGCGTTTGACCTGGTGCACTTCAACGAAGGTGCCTGTGTCGTAGGTGAACTCCGAGCCTCGTCCTGCCTCAACATTGTTATCTTCAACGATCAAAGCACATCGATCATCACGCACACAGTAGAGGGCATGACGGACAGCCCAGGCAAGCTCGTACTTGTTTCCGAGCTTGTCTGCCTCTCCACCCGATCTAGGTACCATATGATTCTTACGATCACTTTCAACGTGAAACGCCGAGCTGCGCTGTTGGTCCCAGCATAGTGGAGCATTTCTCAAGAAGAGCAGAAACGCTCCTCGTCTTCTCTACTCGCAGCGCGCAACTCGCGCACAGTGCACACTGTCTACTGCACAATTACGAGCAAGTTCCTATTCGCTTGCACAGGTTGTTACTCGATCTTCAGGATCTCTCAGACCCGCGCACAACGCTTACGCGCACCGTAAGAATCAGGGATGCAGATGAATCACCAACGAAAACACGCCACCAGGCAAGATCTACTCCTCGAGGACAGAGAAGCAGGAAGCAAGAGCGCAAGCCGGTGTGAAACGGTAACGCTGCACACACACTGTACGAAGACAGCGACTGGTACCGGCAGTGACTCTCGAACAATACCCCGCATCAAGGACCGCCCTACACGTGAGTTCACCCCAGTATGCATACGGGCACAGAAACCCCGGGCTTCCAACGGAAGCCCGGGGTGGGGATTGTGGAGATGGGGGGAATCGAACCCCCGTCCAATGGCCGGCCCCGAATTCTTCTCCGAGCGCAGTCTACGGTTTTATTTCTCAGCCCCCAGCATTGCGTAGACACACCGCCAGATAGGCTCAGTTGATTGAGTGTCGGAGGCGCCCCACCAACATGGGCGACTCCCAGTGGCTCCCTAGACGACGCCAGACACCGGGCCGGAAGCAACTCCCGGGCTGACGGACTAAAGGTTCAGGCTGCGATATCAGGCAGCGAGAACGTAGTCGGTGCGATTCTGTTCGGCACCTATTGGTTTGCACGCATCGTTAACGAGTTGAGCGTACATTCTCGGCTCGCTTCACTTCGATCGACGACCACTGTCGAAACCGATCATCCCCTCTTGAGTTTTCAACTCACCGACACCCTACGAAACCGCAGACCGTCGGACACATCAGTTTACGCCCGCTGCCCCCACCCGTCAAGGGAAGACGGACGGATCAGAGCAGCTTCGTCGCCTCCAACTTTTCCACCATGCGGCGGTTTTTGCGCACCAGCAGCGGGCGCAGCGCCAGCCCCAGGAACGCGGCGAACACGATGAAGGAAGCGAGGAACCACATGGCGTCCGCATACTCGTGCCCCGCGTACCCGGCGATCGACGCGCGCAGCGCCGTGATCGCGTGCGTGGCCGGCAGGAACGGAGAGACAGACGAGAAGAAGGACGGCAGGATCGCCAGCGGGAACGCTCCCCCAGCGCCCGAAATCTGCAGGACCAGGAGCAGCACGCCCAGGGCCTTGCCCGCATTCCCGAACGTCGCAATAAGCGTGTACATCAGGAAGGAGAACACGACGGCCGTCAGCCACAGGGTGCCCATGAACTGAAGCGGGTGAGCGTGTTGGACCTTCAGGAAGTACAGGTCACCCAGCCCCACCAGGGTCGCCTGGGCGAGCGCGATCGTCCCGAAAATCAGGTACCGGCCCAGGTAGCCAGCGGCCAGGCCGACAGGCTTCGCGGTGAGGGTCGCTCGCAACGAGTCACCCTCGGGCAGGCCCTCAGCAACGTTGGAGTCCGTGACGTCCGAGCGCATCGACACGACCATGAGGATAGAGCCGACCCACAGGGCCAGGATCGTGTAGAGCGGCGCCATCTGGGAGCCGAAATTCTGCACCGGGTAGACGGGGGTCTTCTCGACGCCCACGGGCGCAGCGATGGCCGCAGCCAGGGCCTCGGGATTATTCCCGATGATCGTCTCCAGCGTCGTCAGGTCTCCCCCGGCGAGCGCCTCGCTGATCGAGGAATGCAGGGAGTCGAGCTTTCCGGCCGCCTCGCGCAGGCTCGTGGCCGCGCCGGTCAGGTTGTCGCGCAGCTGGGTCAGCCCCTCGCGCGCGCTACCGCTACCGTTCGAGGCAGTAGACGTCGCCCCCTGCAGAGACGTGCGGGCGGCGCTCAGGGACGACTGGGCCGAGGCCAGGGTGGTAGCCAGTGACTCAAGCTGAGGACGCAGGTTGTTCTCGTAGTCGGAGGACAGCCCATCGACCGCTGAGCGCGCCTGGGCAATCAAACCGTTCACCGTCGCATGTCCAGCTTCGGCATTCGCGACCTTGGAGTCCAGCTCGGACGCGGAGGCGCGCAGCCCGTTCGCAACCTCGGTCAGCCGGTCGGAGGCCGCCTGCAGGCGATCCAACGACGACTGGGAGACGGGCGAGCCCGGCAACGCCTCGAGCGTCGACTTGATCGACGCGAAGCTCGTCGCCTGCGTGTCCAGCACGGAGGCCTGCGAACGCAGCGTCGAGACCGCGTCCGACGCGCTCGTGGATCCGTTCGCATACACGTTGTCAACGGCCGTTGACAGGGAGGACAGCGAGGACTTGGAGGAAGAGATCGCGTCAGAAACCGACGAAACAGCGGCTGAAGCCGCAGCCCCCAGCCCGCCGGCCCCCGCCTTGGCGCTCGAGACCGCACCCTGCGCGGAGCCCTTCGCGTTCCCCAGCCCGTCCACGAGCGTGGTCGTCGAGTCGATGAGCGTCACCGAGGAGCCCACGAGCGACGCGTAGGCGTCCGCGCTGTCCGCCGCCGTGCGCAGGCGCGAGGCGACGCTGCACGCGGTTATCGAGCGCCGTCACCGTATTGACGGCCGTCGGCGACGACAGCGCGCCCCCAACAGACGTCGCGGTATCCAACGCGACCTCGGAGAGGGTCTGAACGAAGATCTGATTCACCTGGGCGCTCACGGCCTCAGCGCCCTGGCCGGCGATCTTCGGCGAAATACCATTCTTCTTCTCGTTGACGTAGTAGGTCATCGGCGCGGAGGACGCTCCCCCGTCGAAGAAGGTGAGCATCTCGCGCGAAAAGTCCGACGGGATGACGATGGCCGCGTAGTAATCACCCGAGCGCGTGCCCTCGATGGCCGCGTCCTCGGAGGCGATCACCCAGTCGAAGCTCTCGTTCTTGCGCAGCGCGGACACCACGGAATCGCCAATGTTGATGTGCAGCGGCACCATGTCCGACTTGTAGCCCGCGTCCGTGTTCGCGATCGCGATGCGCAGGCTCTTCGTGTTGCCGAACGGATCCCACGAGGCCGCCACGTTGAACCACGTGAACAGCGACGGGATAACGACCAGGCCGAAGACGACGACGCTGGCGATCAGGGAACGATGCGCGCGGCGCAGGTCGGCGCGGTAGATGGCCCAGATGGTTCTCACTGCTGCTCTCCCTTCGCCGCCTCGGAGGCATCGTCCTCAGGGTCCTCATCGACGAGGCCGGGGTCGGCCTCGTCCGTATCCTGTCCCCCGCGCTCACCGAGGGAGGAAGCCAGCGCCGACGAGATCGATGCGCCCACGGCGGCCGCCCCCAGCGCAATGCGCGAGCGCGCACCCTGCACGCGGCGGGTGAGCAGCGAGCGCACGTCCCCCTCATCCATAGCACCGAGAAGCTGCTGACGCGCCAAGGCCTCGCGCACGTACTGCAAGCCGATCAGGAAGGTGATGACGAGGAGGACCCACACGATCCACGCACCCAGCACGATCGGCACCTCCGCGACGTTCGCGACCGACAGGACGGCGAGCGCCACGGGCACGACAATGCCGAGGACGATCGCCACGCGTCGGATCCTCGGGTAGCGACGCTCGAAGCGCGCGGCCCGCCCGCTCACAGAGCGCTGGAAGCCATCGTGGTCCGCCAGGGCCGCCACGATCTGGCTGAGGCGGTAGCGGTTGGAGGGGACGCGCGTCGCCTCGGCGAGGAAGAGACCGGAAGATGCCAGATCTCGAGTGACCATCGCATTCAGGTTCACCAAGAACGGGCGCAGCGCCAGGCCAATCGCAAAGGCGACGAGTGCCTCCAGGCCGAGAACCGCCAGGCACGCCACGTAGGTGTGCCCGTAGAATCCCCCGACGATTTCACGCAGCGCATTAATGCCGTAGGTGAAGGGGAACAGCGGATGCAGGAACCGGAAGAAGGAGGGCAGCATCTCGACCGGATACAGGCCGGCCGAACCGGGAATCTGCACGACCATGATGATGACGCACAGGCCCTTGCCGATGTGCTGGAAGCACGTCGAGAGCATGTAGACAATCGACACGAACACCAGCGAGATCACGATCGATGTGCCCACGAAACCCAGTCGGGACACCGTCTGCACGCCGATGACAAGGACACCGGTCGACACGACCAGCGCCTGGATGACCCCGAAGAAGGCGAGCAGCATCCACCGGCCCATGTACTTGGCGGCCGACGAGGTTGGGCCGATGCCCTCTTCATCCACGTCGAGCTTGAGGAGGAGGACGAGCGAAAACGCGCCGATCCACAGGGCCAGGTTCGTGAACAGCGGAGCCATCGCCGAGCCGTAGGCAGCCACAGGGTACACGGCCTTCGTCTCGATCTGCGTCGGCGAGGCCATGAAAGAGGCGATCGATTCGGCGTTGACCCCCAGGGAGTCCGCGAGGTCACGCAGCGTATTCGAGGAGGACAGCGACGAAATGTCCGTCGCCACCGAATCGAGATCCGTCTTAATCGCGGCGACATTCGTCGAGCTCGTGCGGGTCGCCGTCTTCGCCCCGTCCAGGAGGGAATCGAGCTGGTCGAGCAGGCCCGACACCTGGTCGCGCTGGCTGCGCAGCGTGTCCAGAGAGCCGCGCATCGACGAGGACGCACTCGAGAAGTCGTCGAGCGCCGAGGAGATCGCGGGCAGCTGGGAGGACACCCCGCTGCGCGCATTCGTGACCGCGGCCGACACGGCCGCGGACGCGTCAGAGGCTTTCGTCAGCGCGCCCGAAATCGACGTGGACGTGGCCGACAGGTCGGAGTTGAGGGTCGTCAGGTTGCTCAGTGCTGTGGACAGAGCCGTGTTCTGATTCGTCAGGTCGGTCAGTGCCGTGCCCGCCGCGGGCAGGTTCCCGATTCCCGCAGCATTCAGCTCCGCGAGCACGTCCCCCACCGAGTCGTTGATCGACGTTCCCTCGGTGAGCAGGCCACCCACGCGCCCGGACGCACCCTGCACGGCGCCGTCGAGGGTTCCCGCGTTCGCGGACACGCCCGCCAGGGCGCTCACCGCATTCGACGACAGGCCGTCCAGGGCCCCGCCCATCTGGCTCGAGAAGGACGCCAGCGAGGTACGGGAATCGCTCACCAGCTGGTCCGCCTGGTCCAGGGACGTCGACAGCTGTGAGGCGGCCGCGTCCAGATCGCTCAGGGTCGCGCGCGCCGAGGCAACCGAAGCCTTCGCCGCGTCGATCTTGTCCCCCATGCCATCCAGGGTCTGCGAGGCGCTCCCCAGCTTGGCCGAGGCCTCGGACACCGACGCGGACACGTCCGAACGCTTCTGGTCAGCGTTGTTCGCGATACTGACCCCGGCCTCGGACGCCTTCTCTGAGAGCACCTTGGCCACCGTCGAGACAAACGCAGAGTTGATCTGGCGGTCGAGAGCCGTCGCGCCCGCGCCCGTGATCTTGGGGGCCACCGCGTTGTTCTTCTCGTTGACGTAATACTGGATATTCGGCTTGACATACGTGCCATCAACGATGCCCGTCAGGTCGCGCGAAAACGACGCCGGGATGACGAAAGCCGCGTACGAATCCCCTCGTTCCACCTCGGCGCGCGCCTCGTCGGCGCTCACGAAGTGCCAACCCAGCTGATCGTTTTCCTTCAGCTGGGTCTCGAGCATCGCACCAACGTTCACGGTGCCGATCTGATCCTTGGTCGCGCCCTCGTCCTCGTTCGCGACGGCAACGCGGATGTGGGAGGTGTGTGAGTACGGATCCCAGAATCCCGCAATGTTGAACCACGCGTAGAGCGCGGGCACGAACGCCATACCGATGATGACAATCCACGCGGCCGGAACACGCACCAGCCTCAGAAGATCACGACGAAAAATCCTGACGGAACCTCGCACAGGGTCGCCTTCTTTCCCCTATCGGCGGGCCTGCTTTACGTAGCGTCGCATCGCACGCTCGGCCTCGCGCTGATCCTGCTTCTCGCGCAGGGCCTGACGCTTATCCCATTCCTGTTTGCCCTTAGCCAGGGCGATTTCGACCTTGACGCGGCCCCCGATGAAGTACAGCTCCAGGGGCACGATCGTGTAGCCCTTCGCCGCCACGCGGTCCTGCATGCGGTCGATTTCCGCTCGGTGCAGCAGCAGCTTGCGCTTGCGCGTAGGCGCGTGGTTCGTCCACGAGCCCTGCGAGTACAGGGGAATGTTGGCGCCGTACAGCCACGCCTCTCCCCCGTTGATCTCGACCCAGGCGTCGACGAGGGATGCGCGACCCATGCGCAGCGCCTTCACCTCGGTGCCCATGAGGGCCAGGCCGGCCTCCCAGGTGTCCTCGATCGTGTAGTCGTGGCGCGCCTTCTTGTTTCGGGCGATCGTCTTCTTCGCGTCGGAGGCAGCCTTGGCGCGCTGCCCCTCCGTGGGCTTGGGCTTCTTCCATTCCTTGGGCATGCTGCCTCCTTCCAGACTCGTTTTCCGCGCAAGACGCGGAAAGACCCCCGCAGCGAAGTCGCTACGGGGGTCAATCCTAACGCGGATTACAAATAATCCATCGGTTCAACGTAACTTCCGTTCTGAAGAACACCAAAATGCAGGTGGCAGCCGGTCGCGTAGCCGGTCGAGCCGACCTCGCCCAGCGCGTCGCCCGCGTTGACGTACTGCCCCGGAGACACGTACTGGGCCTGCATGTGCAGGTACTCAGTGATGACGGAGTTACCGCCGACGAGGCCGTGGTTGATATCCACGTAGTTGCCTGCCGACACATCCGAAGACACGGCGTTCACGTAGCCCGAGGCCACGGCGCGGATGACCGTGCCGCAGTCGGCGGCCATGTCAGTGCCCGAGTGGCCCTTCATGACGCCCAGCACCGGGTGGTAGCGCATGCCGAACGGCGACGTGACCACAATCGGGATGTCGAGGGGGTTACGGAAGCCCGAGGCCGACACGTAGGAGGCGCCCGACGCGCGGTTCGCCGCGTCAATGGCCGCCAGCTCCGCGCTGCGCGCCTGGTAGTCGGCTTCCGCCTGACTCAGCGAGGCCTCGACCTGGCCCTTTTGCGCGTCCCACTCAGCCTGCTTCGCCTGCGCCTGCGTCTTCAGGTTGTTGAGCTCAGTGAGCTTGGCGTCGGCATCGTTCTTCGCGACCTTCGCCTCGGCCTCGGCCTGCGCGGCCTTCACCTCGAGGTCGGCGATGCGGTCGGTGATCGCGTTCTGGCGCGTGGCCTGCGTGCGCTGAGACGAGGACACGTCCAGCGCCGCCGTCATCGTCTGGCTCTCCGTGCGCAGCGCCATGTCGGCGGCTGCCGCACGGTCCGTGATCGACTCCGTGCCACCCGCCGTCAGGGCGACGGCGACCGGGTCGACGTTTCCCTCGCGGTACTTACGACGCACGAGGTCGGCGATCGCGCGCTGCGCGTCGTCGGCCTGCGTGGTGGCCTGGGTGAGCGACTGATCGATACGGTTCTGCTCGCCTGTGCGGCGCTCAGTTCACCGAGGATCGTCGCGTGCTCGCGCGACTTCGCGTCGTACGTCGCGGTCGCGGTCTCATAGGCGGCCTGGGCCGCCGGGATCTGCCCGTTGAGGGCCTGCAGATCGATGAAGACCTGAGCCAGCGACGCATCGATGCCCTCGAGCTGCGACTGCAGGGCGTTGACCGTTGCTTCGGCCTCGGCGGCGGCATTCGCAGCCGCGTCGCGCTCGTCGTCGGCGCGAGCGGGCAGCGCCTGGCTCATCGCCGCGAAGGACGCGACCGCCAGGGTCAGCGCGCCGACGCGCAGCGCACGACGGCCGAGACGATGCAGGAAACGGGACATGAGACTTACGCCTTCGTGTACTTCGCGAGCGAGAACGCCGACGCAATAACCGCCAGCGCGACCGCCGCCAGGACGAGAATCGGCGTCATGATCGCCACCTCGCCCATGCCAATAAAGTTCGTCCAGCGGAAGGACGGGGCCATCCAGCCCTGAACGACGAAGTGAACGCCCGCGAACAGCGAAGCGATCGCGAAGCCCGCACCCACCAGCGCGGCCAGCGCGCCCTCAATCATGAAGGGAGCCTGGATAAACAGGTTCGAAGCACCCACGTAACGCATGATCTGCGTTTCCTGCTCGCGGCTCATGGCGCTCAGGCGGATCGTCGTCGAAATCAGCAGGATCGCCGCGACGACCATAATCGCGCCGAGCCCCAGGGCAGCCGTGCGGGCGGCACCCAGCACGCGGAACAGGGGCTCGACGACCTCACGCTGGTCGCGCACCTCGGACACACCCGCGGTCCCGGAGAACTCCTCCTTGACCACCGAGTACTGCTCGGGGTTAACCAGCTTGATGCGGAACGCGAACTGCAGCATGTCCGGCGTGGTCCACTGGGTCAGCGCATCGTTGCCGTTGAGACGCTTGAAGTTCTCGTAGGCTTCTTCCTTCGTCTCCTCGTACACGTTGGCCACGTACGGGGTCATCTCAGCGGACGCCAGCTTCTGGCGCACCGCATCGATCTGCACGTCACTCGCCTCGGTCGCGTTGCAGTTCGCGGCCGCGTCGTTGATCGCGCACATGTAGATCGTGACCTCGATCTTGTCGTACCACTCCGACTTCATCTTGGACACCTGCATCTGGGTCAGGCCCGCGATGCCCACGAAAAGCAGGGACACGAAGGTCACGAGGATGACGGCGACACTCATCGCGCGGTTACGCGACAGGCCCTTGCCAACCTCGGACAGAATAAAACGAAGCTTCACTGGTCTTACCTCCCGGCCCCGTAGACGCCACGGTTCTGGTCGCGCACGACGTCGCCGCTGGCGAGCTCGATGACGCGCTTACGCATCTGGTTCACGATGTCCGCGTCGTGGGTAGCCATGACGACGGTCGTGCCCGTGCGGTTGATTCGGTCGAGGAGACGCATGATGCCCAGCGACGTCTCCGGGTCAAGGTTGCCGGTGGGCTCGTCCGCGAGCAGCAGCTCGGGACGGTTCACCATGGCGCGCGCGATAGCGACGCGCTGCTCCTCACCACCGGAGAGCTCGTGCGGCAGGCGCGACTCCTTGCCGGACAGGCCCACCAGCTCGAGGGCGTCCGGGACGGCCGTCTCGATCGCGTGGCGAGGCTTGCCGATGACCTGCATGGCCAGGGCGACGTTCTCGTACACGGTCTTGGAGGGCAGCAGTCGGAAGTCCTGGAAGACCGTGCCGATCTGGCGACGCAGCTTCGGAACCGCCCACGTGGAAAGCTTGGACACGTCCTTGCCGAGCACCCACACCTTGCCGCTGGTCGCCTTCATTTCGCGCATGACGAGCTGCAGGAACGTGGACTTGCCGGAACCCGACTTGCCGACGAGGAACACGAACTCTTCGCGTTCCACCTCCAGCGAGACGTGGTCCAGCGCGGGCTGGGCACCTGGCGTGTACACCATGGTGACATCATCAAAACGAATCATGGGACCGTCCGATCGGGGTCAATAGTCCCTGTCAGATTAGGTAACGATCGTGTCACGACCCGGCTGCGACACGCGGAAAACAGGCGGTGTGGCACTCAGCCCGTCACCTGGGGGCGCTTGGACACGCGCGCGGCCCCAGCCTCGTTCATGAATCGACGAGGCCGGGGCCGGGTAGTGCGTATGGGCGTCACTCAGTCCTGAGCGGCCTTCTGCTCGTTCTTGCGCCAGCGAATACCGGCGTTGATGAAGCCGTCGATGTCGCCATCGAAGACGGACTGGGGGTTACCGGACTCGAACTCGGTGCGCAGGTCCTTGACCATCTGATACGGCTGGAGCACGTAGGAGCGCATCTGATCGCCCCACGACGCCTTGACGTCGCCGGCGAGTTCCTTCTTCTTCGCCTGTTCTTCCTCGTGGCGCAGCACGAGGAGGCGGGACTGCAGGACTCGCAGGGCGGCCGCACGGTTCTGAATCTGGGACTTCTCGTCCTGCATGGACACGACGATGCCCGTGGGGATGTGGGTCATGCGCACGGCCGAGTCGGTCGTATTCACGGACTGACCGCCGGGGCCCGAGGAGCGGAAGACGTCCACCTTCAGCTCGGACTCGGGAATCTCGATGTGGTCAGTGGTCTCGATGAGGGGGATGACCTCGACGGCCGCGAAGGACGTCTGGCGGCGGCCCTGATTGTCGAAGGGGCTGATGCGCACGAGGCGGTGGGTGCCGGACTCGACGCTCAGCGTGCCGTAGGCGTAGGGCGCCTGAACCTCGAAGGTCGCCGACTTCAGGCCGGCTTCTTCCGCGTAGGAGGTGTCCATGACCTTCGTCGGGTAGCCGTGACGCTCCGCCCAGCGCAGGTACATGCGCAGGAGGATCTCGGCGAAGTCGGCGGCGTCCACGCCGCCCGCGCCACTTCGGATCGTGATGACGGCGTTGCGCTCGTCGTACTCGCCGTCCAGCAGCGTGCGGATCTCCAGGTCACCCAGGTCCTTGCGGAGCTTCTCCAGGTCGGCTTCGGCTTCGGCGAGGATGTCAGCGCCCTCATCCGGGTCCTCGGCGGCCATGTCGACCATGGCCTCCAGGTCGTCGATGCGCTCGCTCATCTGCGTGATGCGGTCCAGCTCGCTCTGGCGGTGGCTGAGTGCGCTCGTGACAGCCTGGGCGGCGCTCGGGTCGTCCCACAGGTCAGGCGCGGCCGCCTTCTCGTTCAGCTCGGCGATCTGCTCGCGCAGCTTGTCCGGCTGCACAACCGCGACGATGTTCTCCATCGTGGTGCGCAGGGACGGGATCTCTTCAGAAAATTCAATGGCCACGCACCCAGGGTAGCGGATCGAGCGCCCAACCAGGAACGCTAAGGGGCGACGGTGGCGGGGTTTACTCCCCCGCCGACCTCAGATACGACGGTGCCCCGACGCCAAGAGACGCCGGGGCACCGAAAAGCGAGAGGATCAGATGAGACCCATCGCGATCATCGCGTCGGCCACCTTTTGGAAGCCCGCCAGGTTCGCGCCCGCCACGTAGTCGCCCGCGACGCCGTATTCCTCGGCGGTGGCGACGGTGGTCGCGTGGATGTCGACCATGATCTGGTGGAGCTTCGCGTCAGTCTCCTCGAAAGCCCACTGGGTGCGGCCGGAGTTCTGCTGCATCTCGAGACCGGAGGTGGCCACGCCACCAGCGTTCGAGGCCTTGCCGGGGGCGTAGGCAACACCGGCAGCCTGCAGGGCTTCGATCGCCTCGGGGGTCGTGGGCATGTTCGCACCCTCGGCGACCAGCTGGACGCCGTTCTTGATGAGGGTCTCGACGCCGGACAGGGGCAGCTCATTCTGGGTCGCACAGGGCAGGGCGACGTCACAGGGGACGTCCCAGATGGAGCCACCGGGCACGAAGACGGCGCCGGGGCGCTCGGCCGCGTAGTCGGAGACGCGTCCGCGACGCACTTCCTTGACGTCCTTGAGCAGCGCAACGTCGATGCCGGCCTCGTCCACGACGTAACCGGAGGAGTCCGAGACGGCCACGACGGTCGCGCCCAGCTGCTGAGCCTTCTCGGTCGCGTAGATCGCGACGTTGCCCGAGCCGGAGACGACGACACGCTTGCCGTCGAAGCTGGTGCCCTTCGCGGCGAGCATCTCAGCCGCGAAGTAGACGAGGCCGTAGCCGGTGGCCTCGGTGCGCACGTACGAGCCACCCCACGACAGGCCCTTGCCCGTCAGGACGCCCGCGTCGAAGCGGTTCTTGAGGCGCTTGTACTGGCCGAACATGTAGCCGATCTCGCGGCCGCCCACGCCGATGTCACCGGCGGGCACGTCGGTGTCGGGGCCGATGTGGCGGGAGAGCTCAGTCATGAAGGACTGGCAAAAACGCATGACCTCGGCGTCGGACTTGCCCTTGGGGTCGAAGTCCGCGCCACCCTTGCCGCCGCCCATGGGCAGGCCGGTGAGGGCGTTCTTGAAGATCTGTTCGAAGCCGAGGAACTTGATGATCGACAGGTTGACGGAGGGGTGGAAGCGCAGGCCGCCCTTGTAGGGGCCGAGTGCGGAGTTGTACTCGACGCGGAAACCGCGGTTCACGTGGATGTTGCCCTTGTCGTCAGCCCACGGGACGCGGAACTGGATCTGGCGCTCGGGCTCGACGATGCGGTCGATGATCGACAGGTCGGCGTATTCGGGGTGACGCTCAGCCAGCGGGGCGATCGTCAGAAGGACCTCGTAGACGGCCTGATGGAACTCGGCCTGGGCCGGGTCACGGCGCTGGACAGATTCAAACGGAGGCCAGCGCGGGGGAAAGACGAGATGTATCAAAGCTGCTCATGGCTTAAAGTTTACGTTTCGTTTACCCTCAACTCTGTGGCCGTCCCACAATGTGACCGTCGCGAACACCACCTTTAGCCCGTCGGCTGGGCATCGCGCAGGCGCGCACTCGACGTCCTGTCGAGCTCGGGTACTGCGCTCGCACGCACGAATGGCGGCAGGAGCGAGATGGTCGGACGAGCACGTACCGCAACCTCCACCTCTGCGCCGCGCACGCTCACCCCAGTCAGGACCACCCCCCTCCCCGACCTTGCACGTGGAGTCCGACAACGCAGCCAGCGCATCCTCAACCCGAGAGCCAGCCGAGGCCTCGTCCACCCCCATCAGATTCCCTGTGTCGAAGAAGTCATCAGACGAGGATGAGCCAACAGCAACACTGGAGAGGGCATCGGCACAGGACACGAGCCTGCGGTCCTGCATCGCCACCTCGGTGAGCGCGATGGACACGAAGAGAAACACACACACGAATGCGCACCCGGCGCACATGAGAATACCGACGCGCCCTTCCTCATCCATCGGCCACCACCTCCCGCACAGGGACGCGCGCACTCGATAAGACGCCGATACCGGCACGTCCCAACCACGCGGGCATGAACGGAAGGGGCACACGCACCCCAACCTGCACCTCGACGACCCCGCCGCCCGCCTCGCATTCCTCGCACCTGGCGGTCACGTCCGCCTGGGCATCAATCCCAAAGTCCTCGACGATCATGGCCACGGCGTGCGATGCGTCGGACTCGCGCGCGGGATCTTCTGCGAGGATACGCGCGGCTTCACGAGCCCCCGCGTCCACCGCCATCGCACCGGCGCTCACCTGGCCAACCGCGAGTACGATGTACAGGACCGGGATGACGAGGACGACCAGGATGCCCAAGAATTCGACGCTGGCGTCCCCGCGCTCACTCACGGCCCCTCCACGAGGGCTCGCCCGTGCACGGTGAGCCAGCGCGGCCCAAACCCACCCACGAGGGGCAGACGAGTACGCACCGTGACGGTGAGGATGTCAACGCCCGCGTCGCTCTCCCGATCCACGGCGATCTCACGGTCCTTGGCGGCACCCACGAGCGAGTCGAGGAGTTCGCCCGTGCGCGCGGCAGCTTCGTCCTCGTCACCACCCAGCAGACCACCACGACGCGCTCCCTCGGACGCGGCGCTCACGCTCATCGTGCGCACGTGCGAAGCGAAGGCGATCTGCACGAGCAAGAGGATCACGAGGACGACGAGTCCTTGAACGAGGACCGTCGAGACGACCTCGGATCCCTCCTCAGATGCCCGCAATCGAGTCCATCGCACGGTTAAAGATCTCCACGAGCCGTTCGGAGGCAACGCCCCAGATAAGGACGACGAGCGCTGCCGTCATCAGCGTGATGAGCACCCATCCGGGCACATCACCGCGCTCCCCAAGGGGATCTTTCCTCAGGAACAGTTTCTTCATGACAGGTTCCTTTCTGTGTCACGGGGTGAAGTCCAGGGCAATGAGCCCCGGGTAGAGGGCGAACATGACGGTGACGGGCAGGATCAGGAAAACGACGGGCACGAGCATGGCGATCTCACGTCGCCCGCCCTCCTCCATGAGGGCCGCCAGGGAGCGCTCGCGCTGATCGCGGGCCTGATCGTGCAGGACCGAGGCCAGGGGTGAGCCGCGCTCAATTGCCGTGGTGAGTGTGCGACTTAGGCGCGTCAGGGCTGGCGATTCAGTGCGATCAACGAGGTCGGCGAGAGCACGCACGGAGGGCGTACCGTTGCGGATATGACCGGCGGTCAGCGACAGCTCCACCCCGAGGGGACCTCCCGCACAGCCGGCGACTCGCTCGATGGCGGCGGGAATGGACTCCCCCGCCGCGACCGCGAGCGCCAGCAACTCCGCACAGTCGGGAACGGCGACATCGATGGCGCGCTGCCTGGCGTGGGCCCGGAAGGTGAGGAAACGGTCCATGCCAGCCACCCCCAGCAGTGAGCCGATGAGAGCGCAGGCGCACAGGGGAAGGATCGAAGCCCGCAGAGAGGAAGCCGGACGCGCAGTCAGGACGAGGCACGCGAGGACGAGGCCGACGATTCCAGCGAGCGCCTGGCGCAGACGAAAGACAGAGACCTCCGGTGCCATACCCGCCAGTGCGAGGCGGCGCGCGACGGATTCTGTCGTAGATCCCAGGGATTCGAGGCCAGCCGCACTCATGCGGCGAGCCCAGGTGGTCAGGGGCGAGGGTGCTTCCTCGCTGACGCGCCCCTGGGCGACGCGCGCAGCGAAGGAGGGCCGACGCGCACACCACGCCGCACACACGAAGGCGATTCCTCCCGCGGCCAGGATTCCCACGGTCACGTCGAGGACACGGACGATCCAGGGGCTCACGATGCACCTCCCAGGTTGCGTGGATCGGTGCTGAGCCGTCTCAACACTCTCATTGCCAGGTAGGCGATCACGCAGATACCGGCGCCCGCGCACAGGACGGCGATACCGCCCGGGGAGTTCCACACGCTGGCGCTCGCACCCCCACCCGACAGGAGGAGGAGTACGACCCAGGGCGCCGCGATTCCCAGGCGAGCGGCTCCCACGGTCCAGGATTGGCGAGCCTCGAGTTCGCCGCGCACCCGCGCGTCCTCGCGCAGGAGTGAGGCGAGATCTTGGAGAAGACGCGTGAGGTCGGCACCGCCCACGGAACGCGCGATGCGTAGCGCCTCGATAATGCGGTCGGCGACGGGATCCCCGACCTCTTCCTTCATGCGATCCAGCGCGGGAGCGAAACGCCCGTTGGCGCTGTAGTCGCGGGAGAAGGCCTCGAAGGCGAAGCGCACGGGGATGGGCCCTTCGTCGGCGAGGTCGCACAGGACCTGGGGTAGCGAGGTGCCCGCGCGTACGCCGGAAACCATCGCGTCGATAACTTCGGGCCAGGCGGAGCGCACGGTCTTGGCGTGCGCGCGCACCCGAGAAACCACCCAGGCGTAGGGCAGACAGGCCGCTCCAGCCGACACGATGAGGGCGACCGGCCAGGCGCCGGTCACGGCGAGAACCACCGCCGCCACGACCACTCCGATGGCGAGGCTCAGCATCACGAGGCGCGCCGCCGTCAACCCCGGCACGCGAGCTCGCGCAACGTCCTCGCGCACGCGCTTCCACGGCCCCCACGGCTTCCACGACGGCGTGGGTGTGAACCACGGGGATAGAGCGAGGACGAGCCCGATCCCGAACACGAGTCCACAGACGATAGCGATCACAGCGTCCCCCACTCCAGGAGGGAGGCAAGGTCGAAGCCGGCCGCCGCGAATCGATCATGCAGGTCAAGACCTCCGCTCCCACGCTCGCAGCGGGTGCCGTCGTACGTGAAAAGTGTTGCCGTCTCGATCCGATGCCCCTCGACGCGCCCGGGCACCGCGAGAATCTCGGCGACATAGCGGCGCCCATCCGCGCCGCGTTCGACGTGACACACGAGGTCGATAGACGAGGCCAGGGTGGGCGTGACGAATGCGGTCGTCACGTTTTCACCGGCGAGCAACGGCAGGATCGAGAGCTTGTCGAGCGCCTCCCGCGCCGAGTTGGCATGCACGGTTGCCATGCCCGGCACACCCGCATTGAGGGCAACGAGGAGGTCGAGGGCTTCGGGGCCGCGAACCTCACCGACGATCAGGTACTCGGGGCGCATACGCAGCGATTCGCGCACGAGGTCACGCAGGGTAATCTCTCCCGTTCCCTCTGCCCCGGCGGGGCGCGTCTGCATCGCAACATGATCCCAATTCGTTAGGCCCAGCTCGAAGACCTCCTCGCAGGAGATGACCCGTCGCGAACGCGGCAGCTCGCCCGCGAGGGCACGCAGCAGCGTCGTCTTACCGGCCTGGGTACCGCCGGACACGAGCACGGAGAGGCCACAGCTGACGGAAGCCGCCAGGAAGTCACGCATCGGCGGGGCGATCATCTCCACCGCGACCAGGTCCTCCAGTGTGCGCGCCCTCTGGATGTGTTTACGAATGTTGACGCTCCACGACGAGCCCGTCACCGGTGGAATGACGACGTGGAGGCGCTCTCCACCAGCGAGCATCGCGTCCACGAAGGGGCTCGACAGGTCGAGTCGGCGGCCAGAATGGTGCAGCATTCTCTCCACGAGAGCACGCACGTCCTCGTCAGTGAGGATGAGGCTGGTCAACTCGGCCACGCCCGATCGAGCAACGAACACTCGTGAGGCGGCGTTGATCCAGATTTCCTCGACCGACGGATCGTCCATGAGTGCTTGGAGCGGGCCGAGTCCGCAGATGTCGTCCATGAGGTCTGCTTCGACCTGCTCGCGGGCCGACGGCAACAGGTCGGGCGCATAGCGATCGATGGCGCGATGAATCAGGGCGCGCACCGCCCGAGGGTCACGAGCCGCATCGATGCCGCTCGCGGCCAAGCCCTCGCGCACACGCGCCGCGAGGGAACGCGTCATGGCTTCCATCGCTGTGCCTCCTCGCTACAGACCGAGCCAATGTGTCGAAAGTAACAGAGTTTCGGCAAGGAGCAAACCCACACCCGCCCAATCTCATCAGCCTCCGCGCGGGGAGGCGCGCCTGAGCCCAGGCCGCGATACGTTAAGGCAATGACCTCCGCGAAGAGCCCCCTCGAACTGGCAGCCCTGGCCACCGCCGCCGTCCCCGGCATGCGTGTCACCGCCCTGCGCCCGCCCTCCTACAGCGACGAGCTCTCCACCGTGACCGGCATCGAAGACGCCGCCGGCAACCGCTGGATCGTCACTTGCCCCCACGAGGAGGTCTCCGGCCCCGCCCTCGAGGCAACCTCGGGCATCCTCGACCGCCTCGGGCAGGCCCACGACCACGACTACATCCCTTTTGACGTGCCGCGCCTGGCCGGACAGACCAAGCTTGAACGCGGCGGGAGCGTCTACGTTCACCGCGATCCGGGAGGCTCCGCCCCTACGGATGAGGACCTCGACACCGATCCCCTGTTGCCCGCGTCCCTCGGACGCGCACTCGCAGCCCTGCACAACCTCCCCGAGACCGTTTTCTCCTCAATCGGCCTGCCCACCTACACGGCCATCGAATGCCGCGACCGCAACCTCGCCCTCCTCGACGAGGCCGCCCGCGAGGTCGCTATCCCCGCCGCCCTGTGGAGCCGTTGGGAGGCTGCCCTCGAAGACGTCTCACTGTGGCGATTCCCCTCTGCACCCATCCACGGAGATATCCAGGAACGCTGCATGTCGGTGAAGCGCGGCTCACTCCTTGCCATCGGCGGGTGGACCAGCGCGCACGTGGGCGACCCCGCCCTCGACATCGCCTGGATCCAGGCCAGCGCCTCCGACGCGTTCCTCGAAAGATTCCGCGAGACCTACGGGCACGAGCGCCGCGCCACCGACCTGCACGTCTTCACGCGCGCCCAGCTCATGAGCGAAATCGCCTTGGTCCGTTGGCTCGTCCACGGCCTCCACGCCGAAGACTCCTCTATCATCGACGAGGCCCGCACAATGCTCGACGACCTCGCCAAGGATCTGGGCGGCGAGCCCTTGCTGCCTCGCACGCCTCCTCGATGGGAGCACGTATCTCCCTGACCCCCGTCGTATCCCCCTCGGCCTCGCCGATCGAGGTTTCGGAGCCGACTCCGAGCGCCGCAGACACCGACGACGAATCCGACGAGCCCACCGTCCCCGTGTCGCGCCCCGCCTCTGCCCTCAAGCGCAAGCTCGCCGAGGGCGAGGTCGACCCCGCAGCCCCAACCGAGCGCCTGAGCCTGGGTCCGGACGGCACGCTGCTGCACTGACAGTCCCGCGTCATCCGCAGCCCAACCACCCGAGGGCGCTCCCACATGACGAACCGGGGCCCGCCAGGTTTCCACCTGACGGGCCCCGGCCTCGTTCAATTGATTGCGAGCACTCAGCGAGCGCGCATCAGCGGGACTGACCATCCCCCTGGCGCGACGCCTCAAGAGCGTCAACGCGGCTCTGCAGATCCTCCACCTGGAGGCGCAGGATCGCAGCCTCCTCAGTCAGACGGCGGCGATCCTCGTCGGAACGCGACAGATCCACGGAGAAACGCAGCGAGAGCAGCAAAAGGACAACTCCGGCCACAAAGAAACCAAGGTTCAGCGGGACGACGACGCCCAGCTGCATCGCGCTCCACTTCAGGATCGGCGGGAAGATGGACAGCAGCGCCGTAAAGAAGGCGATGCAATACCACCACAGGCCGTAGCGTTCCTTCAAACCCGAGTTACGCATCTTGACGAACACCATCACCAGGATGATGATCGCGAACACCAGTCCAAGCACGTACGTGGGGCTCATGCGGTCTCCTCCGGCGCCGGGGCGATCTTTTCGCCGGGGCGCGACAGGGACACCGCGAGGGCCATCGTCGCACGCACCAGGAAGAGCGCCGATTTGATCGGATTGTGGGAGGGCTCGCCGCCCGCGCGCGGGTGCATCTGCACGCCGACCTCGCGCACGACCAGGTGCGAGCGCGCCGCGATGACGAGCGCACCAATCGTGTCACCCAGGTACTCGGCCGGGTAGTTGTGCGCGAACAGCGCGAGCGCACGGGGGCCGTAGAGCTTAAACCCGCTGGTCGTATCGCTCAGGTGGGTCTCACACACGCGCGAGAGGATGAACGAGAAGAGGTTCATCGCCCACTTGCGCGGGCCTCTCGCGTGGTAATTCCCCTTACCCGCGAAACGCGAGCCGATCACGACATCCGCGTGCTCGCTCGAGGCCGTCTCGATAAGCGTCTCAATCTCGCGCGGATCGTGCTGGCCGTCCGCGTCGAGCTGACACGCATACTCGTAGCCCATGCGCCGCGCATACTGGAAGCCGGCGCGCATCGCGCCACCGACCCCCAGGTTGAGCGGCAGGTCGAGGATGGCCACGCCCGCGGCGCGCGCGATATCGGCAGTCGCGTCCGTCGACCCGTCGGAGACCACGAGGATGTCCGCGAAGGAAGGCTTCTCAGCCTTCACCATCTCGAGGACATCACCGAGCACCTCCTCCTCATTCCACGCGGGAATGACGATGAGCAGGCGGGATTGAGCACTGGGACGGCTCACTCAGCAACCCTCTCGCTCAAGCAGCTCGAGCAGGTAAGCGCCGTAACCGGACTTGACCAGGGGCTCGGCGCGCTGACGCAGCCCCTCATCGTCGATGAAGCCCATGCGCCACGCAACCTCTTCGGGAGCGCCGATCTTCATGCCCTGGCGGGCCTCGACCGTGCGCACGAAGGCGGTGGCGTCAGCGAGGGAGTCGAACGTGCCAGTATCGAGCCACGCGGTGCCACGCGGGAGAACCTCGACCTTGAGTTTGCCGGCCTCGAGGTAAGAGCGGTTCACGTCGGTGATCTCGTACTCGCCGCGCGCGCTCGGCTTGAGGTTGCGGGCGATCTCGACCACGTCGTTGTCGTAGAAGTACAGGCCGGGCACCGCGTAGTTCGACTTGGGCTGCTCAGGCTTTTCCTCGATGGACAGCGCGTTGAACTCCTCGTCGAATTCCACGACGCCGTACTCACGCGGGTTGGACACGTGGTAGGCGAAGACGGCACCACCGTCGGGGTCGACGTGCCGGCGCAGCTGCGCGCCCATGCCAGGGCCATAGAAGATGTTGTCGCCCAGAACCAGGGCGGCGCTGTCGTTGCCCACGTGATCGGCACCGAGCACGAAAGCCTGCGCGAGGCCGTTGGGCTCGTGCTGGACGGCGTACGAGATGCTGACGCCGAGCTGGCTGCCATCGCCGAGCAGGCGGTGGAACGACGGCGCGTCGTGGGGGGTCGTGATGACGAGGACCTCAGAAATGCCCGCCAGCATGAGGGTCGACAGCGGGTAGTAGATCATCGGCTTGTCGTAGACGGGGACGAGCTGCTTCGATGTCCCCAGCGTAATCGGGTTGAGACGGGTGCCCGAGCCGCCCGCCAGGATGATGCCTTTCATGTTGCCTCCGCTTCCCGGCGCGTCCTCGTGTGGGTCGCGCGTCGTTGACAATTATCCCTATAGAACAGTATTTTTCCACAACTTTGCGCCCGCGCGCGCCCATGGGGCGGCGCACACCGCCGCAGGGGTGCAGATCGGATAGTATTTACATGGAATGTTGCGTCCGCACAAAAACCACGCACGTAAGGAAGAACCATGGCGCCCACCGCTAAGCCCCTGGGGATTACGACCACGCCGATCCCCGGCTTTTTGCGCATTGATCTGACTGTTCACGGCGATAACCGAGGCTGGTTCAAGGAGAATTGGCAGCGCGAGAAGATGGTCGCGCTGGGCCTGCCGGATTTCCAGCCCGTGCAGAACAACATCTCGTTCAACGACGAGGTCGGCGTGACCCGAGGCATCCACGCGGAGCCGTGGGACAAGTTCGTGTCGGTCGCGACCGGCCGCGTGTTCGGCGCGTGGGTGGACCTGCGCGAGGGGCCCTCCTTCGGCACCGTCTACACGACGATCATCGATCCGGGCGTCGCGGTGTTCGTCCCCAAGGGCGTGGGTAACTCCTACCAGACCCTGGAGCCGAACACGGCGTACACGTACCTGGTGAACGACCACTGGTCGCCGGACGCGCGCTACACCTTCCTGAACCTAGCTGACGAGACGGCGGCCGTAGATTGGCCGATCCCGCTCGAGCGCGCCATCCTGTCCGACAAGGACAAGGCTCACCCGCGCATGGCCGACGTGACTCCCTTCCCCGCTCCTGCCCCCGTGGGGCGCCGCGCGCTCGTGACGGGCGCTAATGGCCAGCTGGGCCGCGAGCTCATGCGTGCGCTGCCCGAGGCCGGTTTTACGGTGACGGGCGTGGACCTGCCCGAGGTGTCGATTTCCGACGCCGAGCAGGTGGCTGCCCTGCCGTGGGATGACATCGACGTGGTGATCAACGCGGCCGCATGGACGAACGTGGACGGTGCGGAGACTCCCGAGGGTCGCCGCGCGACCTGGCAGGCGAACTCGACGGGCCCGGCGATCCTGGCCCGCGAGGCAACGGCTCACGGCGCGACGATGGTCCACATTTCGACAGAGTATGTCTTCGATGGAACGCAGGACGTGCACGTTGAGGACGAGGCCCCCTCTCCCCTGGGCGCGTACGGCCAGTCGAAGGCGGGCGGCGACGCCGCTGTGGCCTCGACGCCGAAGCACTACATCGTGCGCACCTCCTGGGTCGTGGGCGACGGCAAGAACTTCTTAAAGACTATGGCGTCCCTGGCGGAGCAGGGCACCTCCCCCTCGGTCGTGTCCGACCAGGTGGGTCGCCTGACCTTCACCTCCGATCTGGCCAAGGGCATCATTCACCTGCTGACGTCGCAGGCTCCTTTCGGCACCTACAACCTGTCGGGCGAGGGCCCGGTCATGAGCTGGGCGCAGATCGCCAAGCGCGTGTTCGAGCTGTGCGGACGCAATCCGGAAGATGTCACCGAGGTGACGACGGAAGAGTACTTCGCGGGCCGCGAGGTCGCTCCTCGCCCCCTGTCCTCGGTGCTCGACCTGACGAAGATCAAGGCCGCGGGCTTCACCCCCGAGGATTCCTCGCAGCGCATCGACTCCTACGTCGCTTCCCTGCGCGGCTGATCGCCGTACTCACGAGCAAGGCCCCAGGCACCGACTGGTGCTTGGGGCCGATGCTATGTCCGGGTGCGCCCTGCGTGTGCGTAGGGGCTACGGTGCCTGCCCGCGTAGCCGGGGCTGCCCGCGCGTGCCTTAGGGGCGACGGTTGCGAATGGGGGCGGCGCATCCGGATAGGATACGAACATCCGGATAGGTTACGAACATCCGGATAGCTTATTAACCTATCCAGAAGCGCGTAACCTATCCGGATGCGCACAACCTATCCGCGTACGAGCGATCGGGGGTAGCTGCGGACCTTCGAGCACCGGCGCACCCCACAACACCGCTCCAACCCCACCAATTTCGCATGCAATTCCCCATCGTTTGTTTCATCCTTTGAAATCGTAACGTTGATATTCCAACGTTTTATCAGCACCGTAAAACAAACCCGATGGAAATTGCATGCGAGATGAAAGGCCGGGGCCAGCCGCGCTTTCCCACGCAGCTGGCCCCGGCCTCGTCACTGAAGAACTCTCAGAAGTACGCCTTCATCATGGACACCAGGTCGTAGCCGTAGTTCTTGGCTGCGGCCCAGCCGGTGCGGTTGGGGTTCTCCTGAATACCCAGGTACTCGACCACGGGGGCCGCGCCCTTGCGCACGTAGGTGAAGCGCGGGTCGACGACCGCGTTCGCGAGCGACGCCGTGGTCACCGAGGAGTCCGCGTAGGCGCGCAGGTGCTGAACCTGGGCGCGGATGCCCGTGCGCACATCCGCAAAGGAGGCCCCCTTCGCGCCGCCGCCGACCGCACCAATGCCGGAGAAGTTGTACTGGCTGACGGTCACGTCGCCGCCGAATCGCAGCCAGCCCGTCTCCTTCATGGCCTGAACGAAGACCAGCTCGGGGGACACACCCTCGGCCACGGCCTCGTCGTAAACGATGGACGCAAAGTCACGGATCGTCGGCGCACCGCCGGCTGCCAGGGCACTCGGGTAGCTGTAGCCGGCCGAATCCCAGGCCTCTTCCATGGCATCGATGATCTCTGAGCGCGAGGCGGTGGGCGCACTCATGATGAGGCGCTGACCGGACGCGTTCGTGACGGAGGCACTGCGCGAGGCAGAGCGCGAGGCCGCCTGAGCATCGCTGCCATCCGCGTAGCCGAGCCACGCGCCGGAGGAAGCGAAGGTGGATGCACGGCCCTCGACGGTGACCGTACCGGTCGCCATAGCGCCCGAGTTCGGATCCAGCCAGTACCAGGCACCATCCAGGAGCCAGCCGGTACTCATCGCACCGGAGGAGCTCAGGTGATACCAGGTGTCGCCCACCTTGGTCCAGCCGGTCACCATGGTGCCTTCACCGTTCAGGTAGTACCACGTGCCGCCGTCCAGGAGCCAGCCGGTCGCCATGTGGCCATTGGGTCGCATGTAGTACCAGCGATTGTCATCCTCAGTCAGCTGCCAGCCGGTGAGCATGCGCGCATCGTCCTCGAAGAGGTACCAGGCGCCATCGACGTTCGTCCAGCCGATGGCTGCCGCACCGTTAGCGCGCAGCCAGTACCAGTTGTTCCCGTCCTTGAGCCAGCCGGTAACCATGACGCCGTCGGCGTTCATGTAGTACCAGGACCCGGCGACCTTCACCCACCCGGTGGCCATGTCGCCATCAGGACGCAGGTAGTACCACTTGCCGTCTTCCTTCTTCCAGCCCGTCACCATGGCGGTGGAGTCATCGAAGAAGTAGCGGCGACCGTTGATGGTTGACCAGCCGCGGATGGTGCGCTCGTCGGAACCAGCCCAGTACCAGCGACCGCCAGCAGAGAACCAACCGGTCTTGGCCGCTCCGTTACTAATGAAGCGCCAGCTCGTCCCGGACAGTTCCCACTTGCCCTTGCTCAGGCCGTACGCCTGGGCGATACCGGTCGCGTCGGCGACACCGAGGGAACGCACGAAGTTCTCATCGCGCAGGAGGGCCGCATCGGACGCCGACGTGAGGAAGGCGTGCTCGACGATGACACCGGTCATGTTCTCTTCGCGGGACTGGCGGATGAGCGCGTAATAGTCACCGGTCGAGCCATCCGGGTAGTCGTAGTAGGGGTTGTCACGCGTCTTGATACCGCGATCCGCCAGCCCGAGGCTGGTCAGCTGCTTCTGGATGGCGTTGGACAGGGTGCGCCCCTGCGTGTGGGTGCCGTAGTTGTACGAGGAAGAGTTCGGGTACCAGACCTCCGCACCCTTCGCGATGGGGGAGGCCGAGTTGAAGTGGATGGAGACAAGGGCGTCCGCATCTGCGGCGGCGGCCATCTCAACGCGGCGGGACAGGTCCGTGCTGACGTTCTCCGAGGGACGGGTGTCCGTCGTGCGGGTCATGACAACACGCACCCCGTCATAGCTCTCGAGTTCTTCCTTCAGAGCCAGAGATACCGCAAGGGTCAGGTCCTTCTCACGCAGGCCGTTCGCCACCGCACCGGGGTCGGATCCCCCGTGCCCAGGATCAATGGCGATGGTGATGCCAGCGGCGTGGGCCGGCGGCGCAAAGGCCGCAATCGCTACGCCGACAGCCAGGGACAGGCCGGCGACGAGTGTCCTCCACGAGGGGCGCATAGTAATCCTTCAAGTTGCTAATGTGACAGTCGTGATTGTAGGTACTTATGTTGTAACTGTAAACATGAAAATAGTTACACACATAGACTAATACGAACTGAAACGATAGTTTTTCCTCATCTGAGACGAGGCCGGGAGAGCCACCGGGTCACCCGCCCGCCGGAGAGCCCCCTGAGCCTGCACAACTGCGCGCAACCGGGAACAATGCACGCATCAACACCATCATGTGCATCGGCGACGGCACAACGGGGATTGCATCCCCGCTGGGTTATAGCGCCGACCGAACCACCATGGCCGCGGAACACGACGAGGCCTCGACCGATCGATGCTCGCGCACCCAAGCTCGCACTGCCTCGGCCCCCACCCAGGGAGTGCTGCCCGACGCAAAGGCCACCATGGCCTCGGCGATCTCATCAACATCGAGAGAGCACGCAACCCCAAGCCCAGCCTCCGCAACGTCGCGGGCAGCCTGGCCTGGACCCGCATAGATGACGGGAGTTCCCTGCGCGAGGGAGGCAAGGATCTTCGTCGGGTAGGCGTAGTCGTATCCGCCAGGTCTCAGCGAGGCAAGCGTCGCGGCGGCTCGCGCCATCCACCGGTCCGCCTCCTCAGCGCTGACGGCGGGGATCATCTCGACGCCGGTCACACCGCGCGAGCGCTCGGCGAGGGCATCCCAGCCGCTCCCCTGCCCCACGAACACGAGGCGCGCGTCCCCGAGCCGCGCTCGCGCGCGCTCGAAGGCATCGACGAAGATCTCGGGGGCCAGCCACTGGGCGACCGTGCCCGCGTAGACGAAAACGGGACCGTCGCAGGTGGGGAATCCTTCGGGCGCGCCGGTGGCCACGGCGTCGGGCACGCGCACCCCATTGGGGACGACCGCGACGTCCCGAGCCCCCAGGTCACGGGCGCGGCGCGCGACCCCGTCGGAAACGGCGATGACGCGGCGGGCACCGCGCAGCGCGAAGGACTCCAAGCCCGCGACCGTGCGCACGACGAGGCCGGGCACGCCCGCGAGCACGGCGGCGTCCGAGACGATGTCGGCGCAGTAGTAGACGTAGGGGACGCGGCGCACCGCGCATGCAATGCGTACGGCAGCTCCGGTCGTGGGCGGAGGCTCGGAGACAACCACGTCGGGGCGCGGACCGGTGAGCAGCCGGGCGACGAGGGGAACGTCGAAGGACATGTAGGACACGTATCCGCGAACCGCTCCCGTACGGTCACGCAGGACGGGGGCACGTCGCACCTCGACGAGGCCGCGGCCCTCCCCCAGCTCGACGCCACCGTCCGCCAGCTGGCGGGCGTCACGGGCGACGGAGGGAGCCAGGCGCGAGGTGAGGACCCGGACCCTGTCTCCGCCTGCGGCGAGCGCGCGAGCAAGTGCCCCGAGGCGCAGCGCGGCGGCCGTCGGCTCGGGTGTAAAGGTACGGGTCGCGAGAGTGACTAGCATGCGGGGGTGCTTCCCCCACCGATCGTGATGCGCGGCGAACCAGCCCAGGCCTCGGGTGAGGTGATGGCGCGGCCGTCAACGAGGAGGCGCACGCCGGGCAGGTCAGCGGGCGCCAGGTCCCGGTATTCGGCGTGGTCGGCCTGGACGATGGCGACGTCCACAGGCTCGCCGAGGTGGTAGGCGTCCCACCCGAAGGCTGACAGCTCGTCGTCGGAATAGAGCGGATCGTGCACGCTCACCTGCGCCCCGGCCTCGCGCAGCGCGCAGGTGACGCCGAAGACGCCTGAGAAAGCGGTTTCCTTGACCCCGCCGCGGTAGGCGGCGCCCAGGACCGCGACGCGCAGGCCCTCCAGGGACCCCAGCAGGGCGGCGGCACGCGAGACCGCGTAGGCGGGCATGGCGGCGTTAGCGGCACGCGCGGCGGACACGACGGTCGCGTCTGGGTCCCCGGCCAGGTAGAGGCGCGGATAGACAGGGATGCAGTGGCCGCCGACCGCAATGCCGGGCCGGTGGATGTGGGAGTAGGGCTGGGAGTTGCAGGCCTCGATGACGCGAGCGACGTCGATGCCGACCGCGTCCGCGTAGCGCGCGAACTGGTTGGCCAGGCCGATGTTGACGTCCCGGTAGGTGGTCTCGGCGAGCTTGGCCATCTCGGCGGCCTCGGCCCCGCCCATGGGCCACACACCGTTGGGGCGCGACAGGTCGTCGCGCTGATCGAAGGCGAGGACAGCCTCATAAAAGCGAACGCCACGCGCCTCGCCCGATTCGCTGAGGCCCCCCACGAGCTTGGGGTAGCGCGCCAGGTCGGCGAAAACACGGCCGGTGAGGACGCGCTCGGGCGAGAACACCACGTCGAAGTCGCGACCCTCAACCAGGCCGGAGACCTCCTCGATGAGGGGCTTGTAGCGACCGCGCGTCGTGCCCACGGGCAGGGTGGTTTCGTATGAGACGAGGGTGCCGGGCGTGAGGTGGGCGGCCATGGAGCGGGTGGCGGCGTCCATGACGCGGAAGTCGGGGCGGCTCTCGTCATCGACGACGAGGGGCACGACCATGACGACCGCGTCAGCGCCAGGGATCGCCTCGGCGTACTCGGTCGTGGCACGCAGGGCGCCGGATGAGGCGAGCGGGGGCAGGTACTCGGCCAAGTGCGCCTCACCCGGGAAGGGCTCGACCCCCTCGTTAATGAGTGCGACCACGCGGGGGTTCACATCCACGCCGACGACGGCGTGCCCACCGCGCGCGTAGTGCACCGCCAGCGGCAAACCAATCTTGCCCATGCCGACGACCGCGATGCGCATGCGGCTCCCCTTTCCGTCTCCGGCCTCGTTGTTCCCCTCCAGTGTAGTGCCCCGCCCCACCTACAATGGGGGCGTGGATCGCGCGCTCAATCTCCTGCTCTACCCGTCGAACCTGGCCTCGCCCGGTCGCCTAGTGAAGATCGCGCGTTCACTGTCCCCGCTTTTTTCGCAGACGCACGTCGTCGGCATTGATCAGGGCGAGCTCCCCGCGGACGAGGCCGTGGCCCCCACCGTGCTCCTCACGCGGATTCGGGGAGCCTCCCTGGGTGCGCCCCTGGGTGGTCCGAGGGTCGTCGTGGCGTGGGGCACCCGCGTGTATCGGCGGTTCGCGAGGCAGCGTGTCGCGGCCGTCTCCGCGCAGAACCTGTTCTTGCTTCCCCTCGCGCACGCGTTGGCGCGGCGCACGGGCGCGGTATTTGCGTACAACGCGCACGAGTTGGAGACGGAGACGGTGGGGTCGGCGGGCCTGCGCCAGCGCCTCCAGCGCGTCATTGAGCGCCGCTATATCCGGCGTGCGGACGTGGTGTCCGTGGTCAATGAGTCGATCGCGCAGTGGTACCGCGAGGCCTACCCGGGCGTGGATCCCATCGTCGTGACAAATGCCCCGACGGGCGCGGACGGGGTCATCGACCTGCGCGCGCAGCTGGGGATCCCCGAGGGCACTCTCCTGTACCTGCATTCGGGCTACCTGGCGCCCGGGCGCAATATTCCCCTGATTCTGCGCGCGTTTGAGCAGGTGACAAGCGCGCACGCGGTTTTCGTCGGAGCGGGCGCTCTTCTTCCCGAGGTCGAGCGGGCCGCAGCGCAGCACACGAACATCCACCGCCTCCCGCCCGTGGAGCCGGACCAGGTCCTCGCCATGACGCGCGGAGCGGACGTAGCACTGTGCCTCATCGAGTCCGGGTGCCTGTCGCACCGCATGTCCACGCCCAACAAGATGATGGAGGCCTTCGCGGCCGGAGTGCCAGCGCTGTGCTCTCCCCTGTCCGAGGCCCGCCGATACCTGGGCGATCAGGCCCACACGTGGGTGCTGGAGGATCCTGCGCGCGACCTCGCGGGTGCCCTGAAGCGCATCACGCGAAAGGACATCGAGGCTTTCACCGCGCCCACGATCCCCACCTGGGAGGAGGGCGCCGCGCGGCTGCGCGAGGCCTACGAGAGGGCCTCACCGCGCGCACGCCACATCAATAGTTCCCCCAAAATCTCGCACGTAATTTGGGTTCACTCACTATTCTTAGTGCCGCTAAAAACTGCGAAATATCAACACTTTTGACCTTGCGCACAAACGGACCACATGGGAATTACGTGCGACTTTTGGGGAGGGGCCATCACGCGGTCGCCCACATCTACACCGCCGTCGGGCACGCGCCATCCCCGAGGTCGTAGGCGCGCGCCGTCAGGAACGCCATCGCCAGCATGCCCACCAGCAGCGCAGCCATGAGAACGCCCAGCACGGCGACCGTCGTCTCAACGCCGTAGGGGCTGGACGCGAGCCAGATCAGTGGCGCCGCACAGTACACGCACGCGAAGGCCAGCATGCGCCGCTGGTGGTAGGTCGCAACGAAGACATTCGACAGCGGTGAGGTCGCGACCGTCAGGGCCAGCCACGGGGACAGGGAGCGCGCAAAGTATCCGGCAGCCTCCCAACGCGCCCCGAACACGAGGGGGGAAGAGCGCCGGGCTCACCCACGCGAGCAGGGCGAACACGGGGATCGAGCATGCCAGGGCGATGCCGCCGACCCGCACAACCACACGAGTCATCTCACCGGGAGGGGTGTCCGACAGGCGCGGTAGGTACACCTGCGACAGCGCCCCCGCGATGAGGGCGACCGGGGCCTGCAGGGCCAGCCACGCCATGTTGAACTGGCCGAGCGACGCCACGGAATACGTGGCGATGAGCATCGGGATCGCGCTCGTGCGCACCGCGTCGACGACGACGTTGGGCACTCCCACGAGGGCCATCTTGCGGTAGTGCAAGGCCACCTCGCGCAGGGTCGGATCCTCAGCCTCGCGCTCGCGGGCGTCGCGGGCATGCCACGACAGGTAGGCGACGGCGAGCCCCTGGCCCGCGATCGTCGCGCCAATCGCCGCACCCAAGCCACCATCGGCCAGGACACCGCACAACAGCTGCGCCGCCGCGATGCCCAGGGCACGCACGACAGAGGAACGTGCGATCGCCTGGAATCGGCGGTGCCGGGTCAGCCAGTAGGAGCACACCTGCCCCTGAGCGAGGAACAGGACGGAGACGCCGACGGCGAGCATCCAGCCCGCGAGCGCGCTCCCGTAGCGCGCGCTCACCCACGGCCACGCGGCGGCCGCAATGAGGGTGGCCAACGCGGAGGCTGCCAGCACGCAGCGCGAGGCCAGGCGGGCCAGGGACCGTGCCGAGGCCTCGTCCCCCGGGGCGGGCAGGACGATGCTGAGGTCGAAGCGGGCGCCCGCGACCGCCGCACCGAGCGTGGCCACGGAGGTGAAGATGCCCAGGTACCCCAGGTCCGTGTCCGTGTAGATGCGGGCGATGCCGATCTGGGCGACAAAGGCGATGACTTGGGCGAGGAGGGTACCGCCGAGGAGGGTGAGCACCTGCGCGAGGACGCCCGAGCGGGCGGGGCGGGCAGGTGCGTTCGTCATGGACTCATTTAATCACCTGGCAGGCGAGGCTTGCCCCTAGGATGGTGGCATGCCCGCTTCCCGCCCCGCGCCCGTCCTCGGGTGGCACTCGTGAAGGTCGCCCTGACGAAGGGGACCCTGCTGGTTCCCCCCACGTACTTCGCGCTCTCGCACGCCCTCGCGATGCCAGAGCTCGATTGGCGGGCTTTCACGCTGGCGGCGCGCGTCGCCGATCCGGCGGTCACGATCCCCATTGACGAGGCCGCGCCGCGCTCCCTCGGTGGCCCGCTCCCCCGTCGCGTGGCCGCGCAGTTACGAGGCCTGGGCCGGATGCGCCGCGCGATAGCTGCCTGGAATCCGGACGTTATTCACCAGCATCAGGCGACGTGGTCCCTGCCGGCCGTGGGGGCCGCACGAGACACGGGCGTTCCCCTCGTGGTGACGCTGCACGGTGGGGACGCCTACCCGAGGCTCGGGCGGGGCGCGGGTGCCGCGTGGAACGCGCGTAACCGCAGGGCCGCCTTCGAGGGCGCGAGTCGACTGCTGGCAGTATCGAGCTACCTGGCGGACGTTGCCCTGGACGCGGGCGCTGACCCACGGCGCCTGAGCGTGCACTATCAGGGCGTGGACACGCACTGGTGGACGCCCGCCCCGAACGCAGCAGAATCGTGCGAGGAACCCGTCGTCCTGTTCGTGGGCGCGCTCAGCCGTCTCAAGGGTGTGGACGACCTGGCACGGGCGTCCGCCACGCTCGTGGGGAACCGCCCGCATCGCCTCGTGCTCGTCGGAGACGGGCCGCTGGAGGCGGGTCTGCGCGAATGCGCTCCTGCCCACGTGACGTTCGCGGGACGGCTGGATCGCGAGGGGGGTGCGCGACTGGATTCGCCGCGCCCACGTCCTCGTCCTGCCAACGAAGCCGACGCAGGGGCGACAGGAGGCCGCGGGACTCGTCCTCCTCGAGGCGCAGGCGTGCGGCGTTCCCGTCATCGCCTATTCCACGGGAGGCACGCCGGAGATGATCGCGCCCGGGGCCTCACTGCTCACACAGGAGCGCTCGCCGGACGCTCTCGCCCGCTCCGTCGACGAGGCTTTGGCCTGGTCGGAGGACGAACGCGCGGATCGCGGGGCGCAGTGCCGGGCATGGGTGACACGCGAGCGCTCGCTGCGGGCGTCGACCGAACAACTGCGCGCCATCTACGCCGACGTGACCCGCTAACGCCGCGCTCTACAGGTCGACGGAACGCCCGGACGCTGCAGAAGAGAGGATGGCCTCGACGACGCGCAGGTTGTCCAGGGCCTCGTCCATGGTGACGTGTTCGCTTCCCACGCCGAGGATCGCGTCGCGGAAGCGCTCATGTTCGAGGGCGAGGGGTTCGCGCTTGGTGAGCGCGTAGCGCACGACCTGGCCCTCACTCACCCCGCGGAAGGCGGCGATGGCGTCCCACTGCAGGGGCGCGTGGCCGTTCTCGTAGAAGGTCAGGTCCCCCATCGCGGTGTCTGCGACGAGCGCGCCCCGCTCCCCCGTCACGATCGTCGTCCGGTCCTTGTAGGGGGTGAGCCAGTTGACGAGGTGGTTGACGAGGATGCCGCCTGCAAGGACGCCCGAGGCGACCATCATGTCCTCGTGCTCTCGCCCCGATCGCGCGGACGTGCGCGCGTAGATGCTCTCGTAGGGGGCACCGGCCACCCACGCCGCCAGGTCCACGTCGTGCGTGGCCAGGTCTTTCACCACGCCGACGTCGCTGATGCGGGCGGGGAAGGGCGACTGGCGGCGCGTCGCTATCTGCTCGATCTCGCCGAGCTGCCCCTCCGAGATTCGCCGACGCATGTCGATGAGCGCCGGGTTGCAGCGCTCGACGTAGCCGACGGCGCCGACGAGGCCCGCGGCCGCGAAGGCGTCGCGGATGCGGCGGCCCGCCTCCACGCTCGTGGCGAGCGGCTTTTCGACGAGGGTGTGCACCCCGGCCTCGGCGAGCGCCAGGGCTGCGGCCTCGTGGTGGGCGGTGGGAGCGGCGATGATCGCCGCGTCAATGCCGACTTCGATGAGCTCCTCGACACCGCCCAGGACGGGCAGGTCGCCGGCGACGCCGAAGCGGTCGCCACCCGGGTCGGCCAGCGCGACGAGCTCCACGCCCTGCGTGGCGCGAGCGTTGCGCACGTGGTGTCGGCCCATCGAGCCGATGCCGAGGATGCCGAGGCGAATGCTCATGTCAGGCACCCGCTTCCGCGAGCGCGTTGACTGCCCCGGCGATGCGCTCCAGCTCGCCAGGCGACAGGGAGGGGTAGATCGGCAGGGAGAGGACCTGGTCGGCCGCCTCGCGCGTCGCCGGCAGCTCCAGGCCGGGGGCGAAGCGGGCGAGGGAGGGCAGCTCGTGGTTCGGGATCGGGTAGTAGACGCCCGAGCCGACGCCGTGTTCCTCGCGCAGGGCGGCAGCGAAGCCGTCGCGGTCCTCGGCCACGCGGATCGTGTACTGGTGGTAGACGTGCATGGCGCCGGGCGCGACATGCGGGACGGTGACGCCTCGCAGGTGGGCGTCCAGGAAGGCGGCGTTGTCCTGGCGCGCGCGGGTCCACGCGCCGACCTTGGTGAGCTGCACGCGTCCGATGGCCGCGTGGATGTCGGTCATGCGGTTGTTGAGGCCCACGATTTCGTTGGCGTAGCGCGTCTCCATGCCCTGGTTGCGCGCGAGTTTCACGCCGCGAATGATCTCGGAGTCTCTCGAGGTGACCATGCCGCCCTCGCCGCTGGTCATGTTTCGTCGGGTAGAAGGAGAAGGCCGCAAAGGTTCCGAAGGAGCCGACTGCGCGCCCGTGCAGGCTCGCGCCGTGGGCCTGGGCGGCGTCCTCGAAGACCATGAGTCCGCGGGAATCTGCAATCGCCTGGAGGGCGTCCATGGGGGCGGGGTGGCCGTAGAGGTGAACGGGCATGATGGCCCGAGTGCGCGGCGTGATCGCGGCCTCGACGGCGGCAGGCGACAGGGTAAACGTGAGCGGGTCGATGTCGGCGAACACAGGGGTCGCGCCTGTGATGGCGACCGAGTTGGCGGTGGCCGCGAAGGTGAAGGAGGGGACGATGACCTCATCGCCCGGACCGATCCCAGCGGCGAGCAGGCCCAGGTGCAGGGCCGAGGTTCCCGAGTTAACCGCGACGGCCCGCGTCCCGGGCACCAGGGCGGCGCAGAACTCTTCCTCGAAGGTGGCAACCTGGGGGCCCTGGGCGATCATGCCCGTGCGCATGACGGCTGCGACCGCGTCGATCTCTTCCTCGCCGATAAGCGGGCGTGCGGGTGGGATGAACGGCTGCGTCACTGTTGGTCCTCACGGGTGTGGTCGGGTGCCTCGGGGGCATTCGAGGACGAGGCCCGGGCTTCCTCGGGCGACAGGGCACCGTCTCGCTCGACGTAGCGGCGTCCCGAGGCCGGACACACCCACGTGCGGTCCCCGGCCACGTTCCCGGCGTCGTCGGCGACCTCAAGAGGTACCCCGGCCTCGCCGACCCACCCAACGCGGCGCGCTGGGACGCCGAGGACGAGTGCGTAGGGGGCCACGTCTCGGGTAACTACGGCACCCGCGCCGACCGATGCCCACGCTCCGATGCGCACGGGCGCCACGCAGACGGCGCGCGCGCCGATGGCGGCGCCGCGCCCGACGGTGACGCCGACGCGTTCCCAGTCGCTCGCGCTCTTCAGGGTGCCGTCGGCGTTGATCGCGCGGGGGCAGTGGTCGTTCGTGAAGACGGCCGCGGGGCCGACAAAGACGCCATCCGCCAGGGATGCGGGTTCATAGATGAGGGCGTAGTTCTGGATCTTGCAGCGCCCGCCAACTCTCACACCTTCTCCGATGTAGGCGCCGCGTCCGACGATCGTCTCCTCGCCGATGCGGGCTTCCTCGCGAACCTGAGCAAGGTGCCACACGCGGGCGCTGGGCGCGACAATCGCGCTGGGCGCCACGTCGGCGCTGGGCTCGATCACGGTGTCTCCCTCTCATTGTCGCTCACGCGTGCGGGTGCGCATCGGGGTGCTCGCCACCCTCTCGGATACCCAACACTATAGGCGCGCGCCCATCCCGATGTGCGACACTAATCGAATGCAGATGCGCTCCGACACGTGGGTGATCATCCCCGCGTTTAACGAGGCGCCCGTGATCGGGGGCGTCGTCGCGGGCGTTCGCACCCTTTTCCCGCATGTGCTCGTCGTCGATGACGCGTCGACCGATAACACTGCTGCTCTCGCCCGCGCTGCGGGCGCCTTTACCGCTTCCCATCCCATCAACCTCGGCCAGGGCGCGGCGTTGCAGACCGGCTTTGAGGCGGCCCTCGCGCGCGGTGCCCGCTACATCGTCACCTTCGACGCCGACGGGCAGCACGACCCGGCCGATGCGGCAGCGATGGTGGATCGAGCACGCGAGGAGAACCTCGCGTTCGTCCTCGGGTCTCGTTTCCTCGACGGTGCGCGTGCCCCCGTCGGCGCCGCCAAGCGTGCGATACTGCGCCTGGGAGCGTTGGCCACCCGTGCACGCACGGGCATGGCTCTCACGGACACGCACAACGGCCTGCGTGTGCTCCGCGCCGACGCTCTCACCTACGTTCACCTCACCCACGCGCGCATGGCGCACGCCTCGCAGATCGTCTCTCAGCTCGCGGACTCCCGCCTGCCCGGTGCCGAGCACCCCGTGACTATTTCCTACACGGACTACTCGCGCGCCAAGGGTCAACCCCTGCTCAACTCCGTCAACATCGTCGTCGATCTGGCGTTGGGGGGACGATGAGCGCCTACCTCGCCATTCGCGTCCTCCTGCTCCTCGCCCTCGCGATCACCGCGTGGTGGCTGGTGCGCCCGGTATCCTCGGCCTCATCGCTGGCTCTGCGCCGCATCGGCATTGGCATCCTCGTGGTGGCGGCCATCGTGGCGATCCTCGTCCCCTCGCTGGCGAACACCGTTGCGCGCGCCATCGGCGTAGAGCGAGGGGTCAACCTGATTGTCTACGGCCTGGTCGTGGCTTTTATCGCGCAGATGGTGACCGGATATCGGCGCGAGGCAAGAGCCGAGGCACGCATGGCGACCTTGGCCCGTTCGCTTGCCCTCGCGCACGTACGTCCGCCCGATGCTCAGGTGGATAACAACGGGGCTATGACCGGCTCAGACAGCGATACGCACGGAGTGGAACGCGCCGCTAACGGCCCTGATTCCCCGACAAACTCGCCAGATAACGATATGGTTACAAATGATGAGTAACGTGAATCTGCGACCGATCCAGCACTCGGCCGTCAACTACGGACGCTTCGGCCTCCTGCGCGGCGCACTCGCCGTGCTCCTGGCCGGCGTGCTCTTCGTGGTGTCATCGGCGGGTTTCGTGTACGCCAGTTTGAGCAGCCAGTTCGCCAACCGCGTCGTCAAGATCGACGACTACGCGAGCGACGAACAGAACAAGGCCACCCCGGACTCCTTCGAAGGCCGCGCCGTCAACATCCTCGTGGTCGGCACCGACTCGCGTAACGGTGCCAGCGGCGAGCTGGGCGCGGGCGATGCTGACGATGTTCCCGGCCTGCGCAACGACTCGACGATGGTGATTCACGTCAGCGCGGACCGCTCCCGTGTGCAGATCGTTTCCATCCCCCGCGACACCCTCGTGGACATCCCGGCGTGTAAGCACCGCGATGGCACCACCAGCGAGCCGACCACGGACGACATGTTCAACAACGCGATGGTCTACGGCGCGAACGGTGGCGATGAACCGGAAGACATCGGCCCCGGCATCGCGTGCGTGCGTTCGACCGTCGAAAAGCTCTCCGGCATGTCGATCGACGCCTTCATGGTCGTTGATTTTGCGGGCTTTATTAACATGATCGACGCCCTGGGCGGCGTCTGGTTCAACATCCCTGAGCGCATCGATGACGACTCCGCCCAGCTCTACATCGACGCGGGCTGCTGGAAGCTGTCGGGAACGCACGCGCTCGCCTACATGCGCTCGCGTAAGGGTCAGGGCGACGGCTCCGACATCTCCCGTATCGGCCGCCAGCAGCAGCTGATTTCCGCGATGCTGCGCGAGCTGCAGGACAAGAACTACGTGACGGACCCCGGCTCGCTCATCAGCTTCCTGCAGGCCGCGATTTCCTCCGTGAACGTGTCCCCCAACCTGGGCAACGCCAGCTCGGACGCGTCCCTCCTCATCAACGTCCTGCAGAACATCGACCGTTCCAACATCCAGTTCGTGACGATGCCGGTCGAGGAGCCCTCCTGGGATCCGAACCGCCGCATCCCCTCTGAGCCGATGGCCCGCAACGTGTGGAGCGCCTTGAAGAACGACCAGGCCCTGCCCGTGGGCACGACCTACACGGACGGCAACGGCGCTCAGCTGGTCGTCCCCGACCCGACCGCGACGCCCGCTCCTTCGACGCCCACTCCGACGCAGGCGCCGACGACCGACCCCAGCTCGCAGGATTCCTCCACGGATAACACCGAGCAGTCCGCGTCCGTCGCGAATAACACGGCGAACGAAGAAGCCGCCAAGCAGACAGCCGCTACCTGCCCGCCGAAGAACCAATGAGCACTCCTCCCTCGTTTACGCCCGACCCGAAGCGGCGCCGCCCCGGATCCGACGACGCCCACGTCGTCGGTGAGCAGCTGCGCGGTGGCGCCCCCACTCCCCCGCCCGAGGCCCTGGCGCCGCAGATGTGGAGGATCTCCGACGACGAGGCCGACGCCTCGCGTCCGCTGATGCCGCGCACGCTGGACCAGCCGCAGCGCGAGTCTCAGTCGATTTTCCCGCGTCGCACACAGGCTCAGCAGCCGCCATCCTTCCAGCCGGCCTCGGCGTCGAACCCACCGTCGTACGCGCCGGGGTCTGGTTCCTCCTCAGGCTCGAACACCTACGCTCCGTCCGGGAACGGGCCTCGTCAGGTGACGATCAATCGTTCCCAGAGCGCACCCGCGGCGGCCCCCGCGCCTGCCGCAGCACCCTCGGCTCCGGCTGCCAAGCCGCGGCGTAAGAAGCGCCGCCACCCAATCCTGAAGACCCTGTGCCTCATTCTGGTTATCGTCCTCGCGTGGGGCGGCTTCCTCATGTGGGACGCCAACACCAACATGGGCCGCGTGAGCGCCCTGTCGGGGGCTGCCGACACCGCGGGAACGACCTACCTGCTGGCCGGATCTGACTCGCGCGCCGACGGTGCCGTCAAGGATGGCTTCGACGAGTCTGAGCGCGCCGACTCGATCATGCTCGTGAACGTCGCCCCCAACGGGCAGGCTGTTGCGCTCTCGATTCCCCGCGACACCTACGCGGAGATCCCGGGGGTCGGCTGGGACAAGATCAACGCCTCCTACGCCTACGGCGGGCCCCAGCTGCTCGTGGAGACCGTGGAGAAGCTGACGGGCTTGACCGTCGATCACTTCGTGCAGATCGGTATGGGCGCAGTGCCCGACATGGTGGACGCCGTCGGCGGCGTCGAGCTGTGCTACGACAACGACGCGGACGACCAGTATTCCGGTCTGAAGTGGACCGCTGGATGCCACACGGTGGACGGCACGACCGCCCTGCAGTTGTCGCGTATGCGCTATCAGGATCCCGAGGGCGATATCGGCCGTACGAAGCGTCAGCGTCAGGTGATTTCGAAGGTGATTTCTTCGGCTGCCTCGCCCTCAACCCTCGTTAATCCCGCGAAGACCCTGCGCGTGGAGCGCGCCGGTTCCAAGTCCTTCACGGTCGACGAGGACTCCTCGGTCCTCACGGTTGCCTCGCTCGTGTGGGCACTGCGTGACGCCTCGTCGAATCAGATGATGGGCGTTCCCCCGATCGAGTCGCTGAACTTCACGACGAACGCCGGGGCCTCTGCGGTCCTGCTGCGTGACACGACCGCGGACGACTTCTTCGCCAAGCTCCGTGCGGGCACCCTCACGACCTCGGACCTCAACCAGGTCGACGGAGTCTAGCCCGCACCCCAGAACCTCGTGCGACCAACCATACAAAGAGCTCCGGCCTCGTTCCCACTGTCAGGAACGAGGCCGGAGCTTAGTCAGAGCTGAAACGTGCTCAGGAACCGGGGACGGTGATCGGGCGCGGACCCGCCTGCCAGCCTTCCCACGCGGAGGTGAGGATCTCGTCGAGGCCGTTGTTGGCCTTCCAGCCCAGGTCCACGCCGATGGACTGCGGGTCGCCGATCAGCTTGGGCGGGTCGCCGGCGCGGCGGTCCAGCTCCTCGACCGGGAAGTCCCAGCCGATGACGCGGCGCAGGCCGTCGATGATCTCGCGCACGGAGGTGCCCAGGCCGGTGCCCACGTTGTAGGTGTGGTGGTCGGGCTGGCGTCCCTCGGCGAGCACGTCGAGTGCCGCGATGTGGGCCTCGGCCAGGTCCAGGACGTGGATGTAGTCGCGCACGCAGGTGCCGTCCGGGGTGTCGTAGTCGGTGCCGAAGATCTTGGCGCTCTCGCCGCGCTCGATGCGGTCGAGGACCATGGGGATTAGGTTCATGATGGCCGGGTCTGCCAGGTCGGGCCATCCGGCGCCCGCGACGTTGAAGTAGCGCAGGCCGATCCACTTGAGGTCCCAGGCGCGCTCGCAGTCGGCCATCATCCACTCGCCGATCAGCTTGGTCTCACCGTAGGGGTTGATGGGGTGTCCGGCCATGTCCTCGGTGACGACCTCGGCGGTGGGAATGCCGTAGACGGCGGCCGAGGAGGAGAAGATCATCTGGTCAACGCCAGCGTCCTCCATGGCGGCCAGCACGTTGGCCATGCCGCCGATGTTCTGCTGGTAGTACCAGGCGGGGCGCGCGACGGACTCGCCGACCTGCTTGCGGGCGGAGAAGTGGATGACGGCCGTGACGTCCTCGTCCACCATGAGGTTGGAGAGAACGGAACGGGCTTCATCGGTAGCGACATCGAGGCGAACCAGGGGCGTGTCCCCGATCCTGGCCGCGTTGGAGGTGGACAGGTCGTCGACGACGACGACGCGATCCCCGCGCTGACGCAGGAGGCGGACAACGTGTGCGCCGATGTAGCCGGCGCCGCCACAAACGAGAATGCTCATGGGTTCAGGATACGACGCGCCGCCCCCTCGCGGCTACCCGCACGGTGCTTGTGTTGTGCGGCCTCAGCGCGCTTGGGAGACACGCTGGGCGAGGGCCGCACCCTTTGCGCTGGCCACGTCGCGAAGGTCCTTCTGGAAGTCGCGCATCGAGGCGCGCAGGGTCTCGGCCCGCTCACCCTCGCCGGCTCCGAGGATCCGGGCGGCCAGCAGTCCCGCGTTGCGCGCTCCTGCGATGGAGACGGTCGCGACCGGCACACCCGCGGGCATCTGGACGATGGAGTGCAGGGAGTCGACGCCGTCGAGGTGCTTGAGGGGCACGGGCACACCGATGACAGGCAGCTCGGTGAGGGCGGCGAGCATGCCGGGCAGGTGGGCCGCTCCCCCGGCACCGGCGATGATGACACGCAGGCCGCGCTCCGAGGCTGATCGACCATAGGCAACCATGTCCTCGGGCATGCGGTGGGCGGAGACGACTCCGACTTCGCAGGCGATGCCGAATTCGGCGAGGGCGCCGACGGCCGCTTCCATGGTGGGCCAGTCGGAGTCGGAGCCCATGACGACGCCGACGAGCGGGTTGTCGCCGGTGGCGGTCAGCTGAATATCGAGGTCGGTGGTCATGGGCGGTCCTTTCGGGGGGGGGACGAGGCCGGGGCACCTGGTCCCTCGGCCGCGGACAGGTGGGGGGTTAGTCGGTGGGAACCTCGCCCTTCAGGGCGCTGACGGCTGCCCGCGCTCGTTCAAGAGCGAGGGAGGGATCCGCGTCGACAACGGTGACGTGGCCGAGCTTGCGTCCGGGGCGTACTTCCTTACCGTAGAGGTGCACCTTCGCTCCCGCTCCCCCGGCGGTGAATGCTGCAGCGAGGGCGCGCGCGGGCTGGGTGTGGGAGGAGCCGAGCAGGTTGACCATGACTGCGTGCGTGCCCGGTGCACGCAGCTGCGTGGAGCCCAGCGGCAGGTCGAGGACGGCGCGCAGGTGTTGCTCGAATTGGCTCGTGACGGACCCATCGATGGTCCAGTGTCCCGTGTTATGGGGGCGCATGGCGAGCTCGTTGACGAGGACGCGTTCGTCCGCGCCCTCTCCGACGACGAACATTTCCACGGCGAGGACGCCGGTGACCCCCAGCTCGGCGGCGATGCGCTCGCCGATGCGCAGGGCCTCGGCGGCCGTCTCGGGCCGGATACCAACCGCGGGGGCCGTCACCTCGGCGCACACGCCGTCAATCTGCACGGTGGAGGCGATGGGCCACGAGGCGATCTCGCCCGAGGGGGTGCGCGCGAGGAGCGCCGCCACCTCGCCGGTGAAGGGAACCAGCGCCTCGGCCAGGAGAGGGCCATTACCCCACCAGGAGGCCACGTCTGCGGGGCTGTGGGCCACTGCCACGCCGTGCCCGTCGTATCCGCCGCGCGGGGTCTTCACGATAAGGGGCCAGCCGATCGTGGCAGCGAATTCAACCAGCTGAGCCTCATCCTCGACGCGTGCCCAGGCGGGACACGGGATGCCCATGGCGGTGAGACGCTCACGCATGGCCAGCTTGTCCTGGGCGTACAGGAGGGCGCTCGCCGGGGGCTGAACGGAGACGATGCGGGCCGCCTCCTCCATCGTGGGGGCCGGGATGTGCTCGTGCTCGAAGGTGAGGACGTCCGCGCCGTCGATGAGCGCGCGGACTGCGTCCAGGTCGGCGGGATCTCCTGCCGCCTTGTCGACAGTCACCTGACCGGTCGAGCCGTCCGAGGCCTCGACGAGGGCCCGAAGGTTAATGCCGAGCGCGACCGCGCTCTCTGCATCATGCGCGCGAGCTGTCCGCCGCCAATGACGGCAACGGTGGGAGGGGTCAGCATCTCGTGTTCCACACCTTTCAATGTACTCCGCTGCTAGAAGCGCCGCGAGCGGCGTCCCATGGACATAAGGGGGCCTTCGGGCATGACGCGATCGGGGTCGAGGGACGCGGGGATCGCGGCGACCGACACGGTAAAGACCGGCGGTTTGTTGGTCTTGAGCTCGAGTCGCCCGCCCATCGCCTGCGCGAGGTCGTGGGCGAGGGCCAGGCCGATGCCCGTCGAGCCGTGCCCGGAGACGCCTTTTTCGAAAATGTCGGGGGCCAGGCTCTCCTCGATACCTTCGCCCTCGTCGCTCACTTCGATGATGACACCGCGCTTGGAAGTGCCCGCGTGTGCCCACACGCGGGTGGTTCCACCGCCGTAGCGCAGCGAGTTTTCGATGAGGGTCGCCAGCACCTGCCCGAGCTTTCCGGCGTCGGCCAGGATCGGACGCTCGGCCTCGTCGAGGAAGACGAGCGGGCGCCCAGCGGCCTCGAACTGGTCCTCCCATTCCTCGCGGGCGGTATTGAAGACCTCGAGAATGTGAATGGCCTCGGTCTGGCTGGTCTGACGCTTGGAGACGTCAAGCAGCTCCGTCACCACGTTGGTCATGCGCTCCACCTGCTCGAGGCAGGTGCGAGCTTCGGCGCGCACCTCGTCCTCTGTGGAGATGAGTTCAATTTCCTCCAGGCGCATGGACAGGGCAGTCAGCGGGGTGCGCAGCTGGTGGGAGGCATCGGCAGCAGCCTGTCGCTCGGCTGCGAGTCGGCCCGCCATGCGTTCGCCGGTGCGCGCGAGTTCCTCGGAGACCAGGTCGATTTCCTCGATACCGGACTTTTCCACGCGGGCGCGCACACCACCTGAGCCGATCTGCTCGGCCTGGGCTGCCAGGTAGATGAGCGGGGCAGACAGTTCGCGCGACAGGGAACGCGCAAACGACCAGCCGATCAACATGGAGGCAAGCATGCCCCCGCCGAACAGCGCGCACGTCCACGCAATGCGGTTCAGAGCATTCGACGCCGACGCCGTCAGCTGCACGGACACGCCGCTCGGAGACGAGGCCAGCGCGGTCATGGTCCGCCCAGGGAAAACCTTGCTGTTGGTGACGAGGTTAGCCTCGGGAACCTTAATACGGTAGCTGAGTTCGTCACCGCGACTATTCGCCTGATCAGCCACGAGTGAGACCAGGGTCGCCGGGTCAGTCCCCTCCCCCACGGCGCGCCTGCGCTCGATGCTTTGGAGGATCAGCTGAGCCTGAACATCAAGGTTGCGTTGTTCGGACGACCAGATGGAAACCGACGCAAAAAAAGCGCCGGGCAACCCCATCAGCACACAGACGACGGCGACGATGGAGACGATCATCCTCACCGCGCGGGAGCGCATGGCGGGCCTATCTCAGCGACGCGCTCAGCGCGCGTTCTCGAAGCGGAATCCCATCCCTCGCACTGTCGTGATGTAGTGCGGGTCGGTCGCATCGTCACCGAGCTTGCGGCGCAGCCACGACACGTGCATATCGAGGGTCTTCGTGGAGCCGGTCGGATCCGAGCCCCACACCTCACGCATGAGGGTGTCGCGCGCGACGACGGAACCGGCCTCGCGCAGCAGCACGCGCAGCAGATCGAATTCCTTGGCCGTCAGGCTCAGCTCAACGTCACCGACGAACGCGCGGTGCGCGGCAACGTCCATGCGGATATCCTGGGCGCGCAGCTCGCCCTCGGCGGGCTCAGCGGCCTGGCGGCGCAGGAGGGCCCGCACGCGAGCGAGGAGCTCGGCCAGGCGGAAAGGCTTCGTCACATAGTCGTCAGCGCCCGCGTCCAGGCCGACGACCATGTCGACTTCGTCCGTGCGCGCAGTAAGGATCAGAATCGGGACTCGGTTACCGGAGGAGCGAATCTCGCGGGCGACATCCAGGCCGTCCATATCGGGCAGGCCAAGGTCCAGGACAACCAGGTCGACACCACGAACATCCGCGAGGGCCTCAGCGCCCGTCGCGTGCGCACGCACGTCGTAGCCCTCCCTGCCCAGTGCGCGGGCGAGGGGCTCAGAGATGGCCGGATCGTCTTCAACGAGTAGAACTGTAGTCACGCTTACATCTTAGCAATTCTGAACCAAAACTTGCACCTTTCTTGACCCATTATCAGGGCCAATCAGATACCCGTTCACACTGCGAGATGAACGTTATTTGACAACGGTCGAAAGCAGATACGGCGAGACTGGACCGAAACCGCGCAAGTCCGCGGTCGGGAACTCTTCAAGTTCGTACCCGTCTCCAACCTCGCCGGCGGCGATGGCTGCAGCCGTGGTCGGATCGGTGAGGATCTTGCCGACCGGAGCAATGTCCACGAGGCGAGATGCGAGGTTTACGGTAGGCCCGAAGACATCTCCCGACCGTGAGAACACATCCCCGCGCACAAAGGACGCGCGCACGGGCAACATTTCATCGTCGGCATTCAGCCGCTCGATGAGGACTGTGGCCACACGCAGGCCGGTGGGCAGGTCATCGGCGACGTAAAGGACGGCATCGCCGATCATCTTGACGACGCGCCCTCCCTCCTCAATGACGGCATTACGACTCTCCTCTTCGAAGCGCTCGATGAGGCCCACGAGGGCATCGCCGAGGATCGTTGAGGAGGACGTGTAGGACACCATGTCAACGAAGCCGAGGCAGCGGTTGAGCGGGAAGCGATTGTGGCGCTCCTCGTGCCCACGCTGGGAGACCTCGCGGTCGAAACGGGACAGCGTCGCCTCGAGCTGGCGGCGCCAGGCGTATGTGAACATCTCCTGGAAGACATCGATGTACTCGCGCATATGGTCAAGGACGTACATGCGGGCCGTCGTATCATCCAGCATGAGGCGACGCATCGAATCCTCTACCAGTGCCTCGAACTGCCACAGGGCAAGGCGGTCAGCCAAGTGAGCATTCGCGCGCAGGAGAGAACGGGACGTGGATGTATCAATACCGCCAGATTCGACGAGATCATGCCAGCGACTGAAAACTTCCAGGTCGCGCTGGGAGAATACCTTGTCATCGGCGGTGGGAGCCTGGAAGCCGAGGGCAATCCAGAAACGGAAGACGCGTTCGATAGGCGTATTCGTCATCTCCGCAAGATCGCGGGCCGAATACGTCAGATGACCACCGAGCAGCTGGGGAACGTAGCTTGTTGCGGTCAGGTCATCAGGAGTTGCATGGGACGAAGCCGCGTGCTCATCCATCGCAAATCCCTCCTCTTTGGGCTGACTCAACACCACATCAGCGGGTAACGGTATATCAGATCACTTTTCAAAGTCACATCGGGATTGTGACCTCGAACATTGACAATTGTAGTAGTCTGATGAGTTTTTATCTAGAGAACTGCACGTTTACCTGCGAAAACCGATATTTCTGCACCAAATTGCAGCTTGTCTGCACATCTGAGACGCCTTAGGAGAGAATGTCCTCATGCGCCTTGTTCTTGCCTCCGCTTCCCCCGCCCGCCGAGCAACACTCATTGCGACTGGCGTCACACCGATCATCCAGGTGTCCACCGTCGACGAGGACGCCATCCTCGCCGCACTGCCCGGAGGGCGCGCGTTCTCAGGTGGCACCACCACCCCCGCCGACGAGGTCGCCGCCCTCGCCGCCGCCAAGTGCGCCGACGTCTGCGAGGCCCTGAGCACGCCCGACATCAACGCCGAATTGCCCGCAGGCGAGGCCGTCCTCGTCGTCGGCTGCGACTCCATGCTCGAGATCAACGGCCAGATGCTCGGCAAGCCTCACACCCCCGACGTGGCCCGCGAGCGCATCCGCGCCATGCGCCGAACGACCGCCACCCTGTGGACGGGCCACTCGGCGGCGATCCTGGCCCCGGCCTCGTCCCCCGACGGAACGGTGGGCGAACGCACGGTCACCGCGACCATCACCCGATCAGCCTCCACGCAGGTCCACTTCGGCGACATCTCGGATGCCGAGATCGACGCGTACGTCGCTACCGGCGAGCCTCTGCACGTCGCGGGGTCCTTCACGGTGGACGGACTGGGCGGCCCCTTCATTGAGGGTGTGACGGGCGATTATCACTCGGTCGTCGGTATCTCTTTGCCGCTGCTGCGCTCCATGGCTACCGAGCTCGGGGTGTTCTGGCCGGACCTGTGGGATGCGCCGCGCCCCTGAGTTTCGGTGCCAATCACCCGACTGTCGCGCCGTACTGTAGGGGCATGGACAACAGCACCGCATGGGGCATCGGCCTCGCAACGATCACTCTGGACGGCACGACACTCGACACGTGGTACCCCGCCCCGCACCTGGGCGAGGCAGGAACCGACGAGGAGCTGGCAACCTCGCTGTCCGTGCTGGAGCGCGTCGATGACGCGCGCCGCGTGCGCACCGTCGTCGTGACCACGACGATTGACCTGCAGGAAGCCCCCGCCTCGACGGAGGATGCCTACCTGCGTCTGCACCTGCTCTCCCACCGCCTGGTTCAGCCCAACACAATCAACCTGGACGGCATCTTCGCCGTGCTGCCCAACGTCGTGTGGACGGATGCCGGCCCGTGCGCCGTCGCCGACTTCGAGGCCACCCGCCTGCGCCTGCGCGCTCGCGACGGCCACCCCGTCACCGTGCAGGGCGTCGACAAGTTCCCGCCGATGGTCAACTACGTGCTGCCCTCCGGCGTTCGCATCGCCGACGGCACGCGCGTGCGCCTGGGCGCCTACCTGTCCGAGGGTACGACCGTCATGCACGCCGGCTTCGTCAACTTCAACGCGGGTACGCTGGGCCGCTCGATGGTCGAAGGCCGCGTCTCGCAGGGCGTCGTCATCGGCGACGGTTCGGACGTGGGCGGCGGCGCCTCCACGATGGGCACTCTCTCGGGCGGCGGCAAGCAGCGCGTGCGCCTGGGCGAGCGCTGCCTGCTGGGTGCGAACTCGGGCCTGGGAATCGCGCTCGGCGACGACTGCGTGGTCGAGGCGGGCCTGTACGTGACCGCCGGGGCGAAGGTGACGCTCATCGACTCTTCCGGTGATGCGGAGCCGCGCACGATCGCTGCACGCGAGCTGTCTGGCGCGTCGAACATCCTGTTCCGCCGCAACTCCCAGACCGGCCGCATCGAGGCCATCGCCCGCGCGGGCGTCGTGGGCATCGAGCTCAACGACGCGCTTCACGCGTCGAACTGAGTTTTCTCTACGAACGAGGCCGGGGCCGCCCGCGCACACTGCGCAAGGTGGCCCCGGCCTCGTTATGTGGCTGACGCGTCAGCGAGCCGTCCAGGCCTCGCGGATGCGGCTGGCGGCCGCCTGAATGCGTTCGTCGGTGGCGGTCAGGGCCATGCGGACGCGCCCGTGAGCTGCCGTGCCGTAGAAGTCGCCTGGGGCCACGAGGATGCCGAGCTCAGCCAGGCGGTTCACGAGGGCCCACGAGTCGTTCGGGTGAGCGGGGTCCAAGACCCACAGATACAGGCCGGCCGCCGTGTCGGGATCGACGTCGAGGCCGACGTCAGTCAGCGCCTCGAGGAGGAGAGCGCGACGCACGGCGTAGACACTGCGCTGGCGCTCGACATGCTCCGTGTCGTTGAGAGCGACGACCATCGCGTGCTGGACGGGGGCGGGCACCATGAGTCCGGAGTGCTTGCGCACGCTGACGATCGGGGCGACCAGTGCGGGATCTCCGTAGATGAGGGCGCCGCGGTAGCCCGCGAGATTCGACTGCTTGGACAGCGAGTACAGGACGAGGAGTCCGCTCGCATCGCCGTCGCACACGTCGGTATCGAGCAGGGAGGGCACTCCCTCGCTCACGTAGGGCTCCGACCAGGGCAGGGCCGCGTAGCACTCGTCGGACACGACGACGGCGCCGTGGGCGCGCGCCCAGGCGACGACGGCGCGCAGCTCGTCCTTGCTCATGACGTGCCCGTCGGGGTTACCCGGCGAGTTCAGGTAGACGAGGGCGGCCTCGGGCCAGGCGTCGGGCTTCGTCGGATCGACGGCAACGGGGGTGGCTCCCGCAAGGCGGGCGCCGATGTCGTAGGTCGGGTAGGCGACCTCGGGAACGAGGACGGTGTCACCGGCGCGCACGCCCAGCAGGGCGGGGATCCAGGCGACGGCCTCCTTCGAGCCGATCGTGGGGATCACGCCGCCGTGTCCGACGTCGACCATGCCCCGGCGCGCACCCCAGGCCAGGATCGCGTCGCGCACCTCAACGGTGCCGATCACCGTCGGGTAGCCGTGCGCGTTGGATGCCTCGGCGAGGGCCTCGCGGATGAACGCGGGGGTATCGTCGACCGGGGTTCCGACGCTCAGATCGCACATTCCCCCGGGATGTTCAGTGGCGCGCGCCTTGGCGGGCGCCAGCTGATCCCAGGGGAATTCAGGCAGGTCAAGAGGGCGAGGAAGGATCGTTGTCATACCCCTACCCTATCGACTGTCAGAGGTTTTCGGCCTTCCATTCCTCATTCTGAGGCGGCAGCGCGGCGATCATCGGATCGTCGAAGTCCTGGACGCCGGTCTTCTGTGCGCCGCCGGGGCTGCCCAGGTCGTTGAAGAAGTCGACGTTGGCGCGCAGGTAGTCGGACCACTCGGAGGGCAGGTCGTCCTCGTAGAAGATGGCCTCAGTCGGGCACACGGGCTCGCATGCGCCGCAGTCCACGCACTCCTCGGGGTGGATGTAGAGCGAACGGGCACCCTCGTAGATGCAGTCGACGGGGCACTCGTCCACGCATGCGCGATCCTTGACATCCACGCAGGGCTGCGCGATGACGTAGGTCATGAGACGTTCCTCCTGGTCAGTTCTAAAGACTCGTTGATTCTATTATTCACGTATGAGTAGCCTCGAGTCACCCCGCGTCCCCGACAGCGCTGCGAGCGGCGAGAATACGCCGATTCAGCACATCGAGCCCAAAGGCGTGCGCGAGGAAATTTCCGCACGCGCGCCTGGCGCAATTCCCCAGCTGCCGTGGATGAGCTTCGCGGTCGGCGAGAGGATCGTCATCCGATACCGCCTGGCAGACGGACTACACGACGCCCTGGGAGAGGCGCTCGAGGTGGCCCCCACGCACGTCACGGTCGCGACGAGGCGTGGGCCGGTTCGCGTGGATGCCCGCACGATGGTGACGGGCAAGCGTGTGCCTCCCCCGCCCACCATCTAGCAGGCGGGGGAAGGAAGCGGCGATCAGCGGTTGGCGCGGCGCTCGCGAGCGGCGATCTTGAAGCGCTCCTGGGCGTCCAGGACGACCTTGCGCACGCGCACGGCCTCGGGCGTGACCTCGACGCACTCGTCGTTGGCCGCGAACTCGAGGGATTCTTCGAGGGTCAGCTTGCGCGAGGGGGTCAGCGACTCGTACACGTCGGCGGTCGCGCTACGCGTATTCGTCTGCTTCTTCTCGCGGCAGATGTTCACGTCCATGTCCTCGCCACGCGGGTTTTCGCCCACGACCTGACCCTCGTAGACCTCGGATGAGGGCTCGACGATGAAGGAGCCGCGCTCCTGCAGGTTCGTCATCGCATACGGGGTGGCCTGGCCAGCACGGTCAGCGACGAGGGAGCCGGTGAGGCGCTGCTCGATGGAGCCCTGCCAGGGGGCGTATCCCTCGGAGATGGACGAGGCGATGCCGGTGCCGCGCGTTTCGGTGAGGAAGCGCGTGCGGAAGCCGATGAGGCCTCGGGCGGGAACCACGAACTCGAGGCGGATCCAGCCCGAACCGTGGTTCGCCATGGTCTCCATGCGGCCCTTGCGGGCGGCCATGAGCTGCGTGACGGCGCCGAGGTACTCCTCGGGGATGTCGATCGTCATGCGTTCCATGGGCTCGCTGAGGACGCCGTCGATCTCCTTGGTGACGACCTGCGGCTTGCCGACGGTGAGCTCGAAGCCCTCACGGCGCATCTGCTCCACCAGGATCGCCAGGGCGAGCTCGCCACGGCCCTGGACCTCCCAGGCGTCGGGGCGCTCGGTGGGCAGAACCTTCAGGGACACGTTGCCGATAAGCTCGCGGTCGAGGCGGTCCTTGACCTGGCGGGCCGTGACCTTGGCGCCCTTGACGCGGCCGGCCATGGGCGAGGTGTTAATGCCGATGGTCATGGAGATGGCCGGGTCGTCCACCGTGATGAGCGGGAGGGGACGCGGGTCCTCGAGGTCGACGAGGGACTCGCCGATCATGATGTCTTCGATGCCGGCGACGGCGACGATGTCACCGGGGGCGGCGGATTCGGTGGACACGCGCTCGAGGCCCTCGGTGGCCAGCAGCTCGGAGATGTGGACGCGCTGGATGGTGCCGTCGTGGCGCGCCAGGCCCACGTCAGCGCCCTTCTTCAGGGTGCCGTTGTGGATGCGCAGCAGGGCGAGACGGCCCAGGAAGGGCGAGGCGTCCAGGTTGGTGACGTGGGCCTGCAGCGGCATGTCCTCGTCGTAGGTGGGGCCGGGGATGCGGTTCAGGATGGTCTCGAACAGGGGCTCGAGGTTCTCGGTGGGCAGCTGGCCGTCACCGGGGTTTTCCAGCGAGCACTTGCCAGCCTTGGCGGAGGCGTAGACGACGGGGACGTCCATGAGGGAGTCCACGTCGATGTCGATGCCTTCGTTCATGAGGTCCTCGCCCAGCGACAGGAGCAGGTCGGTCGTCTCGGAGACGACCTCCTCGATACGCGAGTCGGGGCGGTCGACCTTATTGACGACGACGATGACGGGCAGGTGGGCCTGGAGGGCCTTGCGCAGCACGAAGCGGGTCTGCGGGAGCGGGCCCTCGGAGGCGTCGACCATGAGGACGACACCGTCGACCATCGACAGGCCGCGCTCAACCTCGCCGCCGAAGTCGGCGTGGCCGGGGGTGTCGATAACGTTGATGATGACGCCATCCTCGAGGCCCAGGGCCTGAGCGGCGGGGCCGGTGTAGTGGACGGCGGTGTTCTTGGCGAGAATGGTGATGCCCTTCTCGCGCTCGAGATCGCCGGAGTCCATGACGCGCTCGCCGGTCTTTTCGACCGTGTCGCGCTCGGAGAACGCTCCGGACTGCCAGAGCATTGCGTCAACCAGCGTGGTCTTGCCATGATCGACGTGCGCGACGATGGCGACATTTCGCAGGTCGGGACGCGTGGACATATGTGGACTCCTCAAATGTGGATACAGATTTATGCGTGTGAGGGGGCGAAGACGCCGCAGACACGACCGGTTCGAACCGATTTCACGCACATACGTCTCCAAGAATATCGGCTAAACAAGGGGCAACGCGATCCCCGTGTTGCGAATTCCACCACGTCGTGGACACATGGCGGAGATCTGAGGGCCCATCGGCCGGTCTATTTGCTCGTTCACAAGCAATGGCGTTAACTGGCTTGTATGACTGACATCGCCACGCTCAGCGCAGAAGTTTCCACGGCCTCGTCCCTTGTCACCCGCTTCGGTGCGCACCTGCTGTCGTGGCGTCCCACGGGCCACCCGGACGTCCTGTGGCTTTCCTCCCGCGCGGTGCTCGACGGTACGAAGGCAATCCGCGGCGGCATCCCCCTGTGCCTACCCTGGTTCGGCAGCCCCACCGATTCCCCGACGAGGCCCGGCCAGGGAGCGGGTGCACACGGTTTCGCCCGCACGACCCCCTGGACGCTGCTGGGAAGCACCCAGCCCGCGAACGACGCCCCGGCCTCGTTCTCCTTCGAACTGCACCACACGGGCGAGACCTCCGCCCTCTATCCGCATTCCTTCTGCGCCCGTCTGGACATCACCGCCGGGGCCGAGCTGAAGGCGACCCTCACCCTCACCAACGAGGACGACCACCCCTTCGCCATCGAGGCCGCCCTGCACACCTACCTGCACGTCGGCGATGTCAAGGACGTGACGGTAGAGGGCCTGGACGGGGAGCGCTACTACGACAAGGTCCGCGAGCGCTACGCCACCCAGACCGGCGACGTCACGTTCATCGGGCCGACCGACCGCGTCTACACGTCGACCCAGCAGGTCCAGGTCGTCGACCCGAAGCTGGGCAGACGCATCATCGTGGACAAGAACGGCTCGGGTTCAACGATCGTGTGGAACCCCTGGTCACAGGCGCGGCCACCATGAGCGACATTGGCGAGGGCGAGTGGCAGAACTTCGTGTGCGTGGAAACCGCGGCGGTGCGCGAGCGGGCGCTGACGCTGTGGCCGGGGCACCCCCACATCATGACGCAGACCCTTGCCGTGGAGACGCTGGACTAACCGCCCCGCGGGTAGGATTGGCCCCAGCTACGACCAGAAAGGCCCTCATGGCTCTCACTTCCGCAATCGCGTCCGCGTATCTGTCCGTTTCCCGCTGGAAGCTGTCCACGCAGCCCCTGCCGGACAAGGTCATCGTCATCGGTGCCCCGCACACCTCGAATTGGGACGGCGTCTTCATGGCGATTTCCATGTGGAAGTCCGGTCGCACGTTCTCGTTCCTGGTAAAGGATTCCGTCGTCAAGGCTCCGGTGCTGGGTTGGTTCGTGAAGAAGATCGGTGCGGTTCCCGTGGAACGCAGCGCCGCGCACGGCCTGGTCGAGCAGGTTGCCCAGCGCATCCGCGAGGCAGACACCTTCACGCTGTGCATCACGCCGAAGGGCACGCGATCACCGCGCGATTTCTGGAAGTCCGGCTTCTATCGCATCGCGATGGAGGCAGGCGTGCCAATTCAGCTGGGCTTCATTGACCGCAACACCCGCACGTTCGGCTGGGGTCCGACATACCAGCTGACGGGCGACGTGCGCGCCGACATGGAAGTGATCCGCGCGTTTTACGCCGACAAGGTCGGTATCCGCCCGGAGAAGACCTCGGTTCCGCGCCTGCGCTCGGAGGACGAGGCCGAATGAGGCTCATGCGAGTGCTGCTCGGTACCGCTGGGGCACTTGCCCTGACGGCGGGCGGCGCAGCGGCACTCGCCGACGACCCGACGCAGATCCGACTGGTCGAGGTCTATGAGATGACGCCGGGGGTGAGCGCGATCCACCAGGTAACACTGTCGACGTCTCAGCCTCTGATCAGTGAGCAGTGTCAGTCGATGGGCACGGCAGCCAAGGCCACCTCGTCACTCCTCGTGAGCGTTGACGGCGTGGACGGATGCCGCTTCACCTGGGAACTTGAGGACGGTGGCGCCGAGGTCGTCTCGGTTGACGACGGCGGTGTCTTCCATTTCGAATCGACGTCAGCCCGTCTGCTCGAGGGGTTCTCGTCTCCCGATGCGTCGGCCTCCATCGAGTCGGTCACCCTGATTGCGCACAGTTCTCTCATTATCGAGGCCTCTGACGGTGGACAGATCATCACCCCCGGGGCATCGACAAAGACGGACGCAAGCACGGTCACCTGGCATCACGTCACCTCTAACGTGAGCGCGACGGGAACCGTCGACGCCAACGCGTCCTCCATGCCCCCCTCCCCTACGCTCTCGCCAACTCCATCGGCCAATTCCGCCTCCACTCAGGAACGAGGCCACACCTCCACCGCACGTTCGCTGACCCCAATCATGGCGATCACGGGAGGAGTTCTCCTCATCGTCGCCATCACCGGCCTCGTGCGCCGATCACGACAGTCCCGCCAGGCCGCCGCCGACGCACAGTTCGCGCGTGATGCGGCTCTGCGTGAGGCACAGCGGCGCTCCGCATCGGCAGAGAAAACGGCTGCCACTCCCTACGGCAAGCGTTCCCTTGCTCCAGCCTCGTCGAAGCGCGACGAGGCCCCGCCAGCAAGCGCTCAGGGACCCGCTGGTTCCGGAGCCGAGATGGACGCAGAGATGGACACGGAGCGATTCTCCCCACCCGATCTCCCCTAGCAGGCACACGTCGCGATGGGCCCCAACCTCAGGCGAGAGGTTGGGGCCCATCGCGTGCGGCGTTACCCGACGTGGAAGTAGCGCGCCACGAGCTCTTCGACCGACACCTTCGAATCTGCCAGGTCGTCGCGCAGGTGCATGTCTCCCAGTTCCATGAGGTGTGATGCCCACGAATCGATGAGTCCGGCGGGGAATACGCCGAGAGCCTCGTAGTCCTCACGCTGAGCAAGGAGCCTGCCCGCCGCCTCAAAGCAAGAATCCGGGAGCTGATCCAGACCCGGCGTCTGGGACGCATCCCCATCCACTTTACGTTCACGCGCATAGTCGGCCATTCCCGGCTCAGTCAGACCGATGCGGGCGGCAACCGCGATACCGGCGAGCAACAGGTGGATCGCTGCCGATCCGTCGGGGCTACGCAGCTCAACGGTCTGAGAGTCATTAGGCAGATCGGTGATCGGAGCCTCGCCGGGGTTGGCGTCACGGAACATCGAGTCATCGATGTTTTGCCAGCCGAGGGGCACGCGCACGAGGACGGAACGATTACGATCGCCCCAGCAGATCGAGGTCGGCGCCTCCTGATGGGGGACGAGGCGCAGGAACGAGGTAGGAACGGTATTACCGAACGCGGTGAGCGAGGCTGCATGCGATAGGTAACCGCCGATGACCTGAAGTGCCTTCTCCGTCAGCCCTGATCCGGTCGAGAACTGGTTGACGCCATCCTTGACGAGTCGCGTGTGGAAGTGCATGCCAGATCCGGCCTGGCCGACGGCGATCTTGGGAGAGAAGGAGACCTCGATGCCGTAAGAGTGGGCGACCTCGCGCAGCACCCACTTGGCGAGGACCATCTGATCAGCGGCGTCCATCACGTCGACGGGCAGGAATTCAATTTCCTGCTGGATCATCTGCCGACCATCAGCAACGAAGTTGCCAACCTCGGAGTGTGCATACTTCACGGCACATCCCATGCTCACCAAGTGGAGGAGGGTTTCAGTACGCACATCTTCCCACTTCGAGAAGGGGCCTGACTCGTGGTATCCGCGCTGCTCCTCGACCGGATAGAGGCTGTCTTCAGCTGAGAACAGGTAGTACTCAAGCTCTCCCAGAGCCTGCAGCTCGCACCCCGTCTCCGCCGTCAGAGCACGCTGGGCTTTCCGCAGAATTTCTTGAGGAGCCGATGCGAGCGGCTTGCCCTCAACGTCATAGAAACCGCACAGGATGTCGAGCGTTGGGATGGATGCGAAGGGATTGAGGAAAGCCGTCGACAGACGCGGGACCACGTAGAGGTCCGAGGAGGTCGCTTCGACAAATGTGAACAGGGATGAGCCATCGACGCGCTCACCGAGCGTCAGGACACGGTCCAGGTGAGCTTTGGATTGGATCGCGAAGTTGAGCGTTTTGAGTCGACCGTCCCCACCGACGTATCGAAGATTCAGCATGAGGATGCGATTGTCTTCGATATAGCCGATGATGTCGGCTTTCGTGAATTCCTTGGCAGGCTTTCCAAGGGCCTGAACGAGCGGGTTGGGGCTAAGAGACACTGTGTCGGTCGACAGCATGAATCACTCCTCTTCGAGCATGACTGGCTTCACACAATTGTGACACACTCGGACACCACGAGGCAGCCCGAACACAACTCAATTGACACCGTTACCCATCGCGAAACCACCCCACCAGTTTAGTGACGCTTGTTACACTTTGAGTAGCCCACTCTTAGGAACCGCAATGGCGACAACACCCTCTCCCCTCCCTCACGATCCCACCAGACCCCCCTCTTGCTCATGGCGCGGCCTCCTCATCGATTCCGCGCGTACATTCTGGACCGTCCCGGTCATGGAACTCATCATCACCGTCATGGCCCGCTACCGTCTGAACGTGCTGCACTGGCACCTGACTGACAACGCAGGTTGGCGCATCCCCATCCCCGGCTACCCTGCCCTCACATCCATCGGAGCGCAGATTCCAAGAGCCCCGGAAGACTGGTACGACCATGCCTGCGCGCCAGAACGGTCAGGCACATGGCGCACGTCGCCCGCACGCACATCACAAGGCTTCTATTCTGACGCAAACATTCGTCACCTCGTCCGTTTCGCCGCTCAGCGCAATATCCGCATCATCCCGGAGATCTCGATCCCTTCCTGCGCCGGTGCCGCAATCCGCGCATACCCGCACGTGGGTAACCCCGCCCTCGCCCATGCACCCATACAGGAACACAACACGACGCTATGGCCCATCGCCTCATCTCTCCACTTCATCGAGGCCGCCCTCCACCACGTGTGCGACCTATTCCCCTCCCCCATTATTCATATCGGCGCACCCAAAACCGATTGGAATCCGTGGGAAAATGACCCCACACTCGAGCGCGCAGGCCTGACATCTGGGCAAGATATCGAGCGCCTATTTATCGAACGAGCAATGCACACACTTCACTTCCACGGTCGCCGGGCAGCCACCTGGGACACCGTGACTCGCGCATACAACTGCCCACCCCCAGGAACAATCCTCCTCTCATCACGCCACAGTGGATCGCACACCACCGAAGCCGCTTCGTCGGGCGCCCCCTGGGTTCTGGCAGACTCACCCCTCCTCACACTCAGCCATCCCACGCGCCCCAGCTCACCCACAGCATCTCCTGCGACCGCACACCAGCTCTATGAACTGCTGCCTCAGGCACTACACAGCGAACGGCTCAAGGGAATCGAAGCTGTCGCATGGTCCACGTCAATCACAAGCCCAGATCTCCTCTTCTACCACCTACTCCCCCGACTCCTCGTCATCGCCGAAATCGCATGGCACGGCGACGACGCCCTCCCATGGGAACAACTTGCCCCGCTCATCGACCGAGACATGGCATATCTGCGCCAGCACATCCCCTACTGGAATCCCCACGGACGTAGTTGAGGGCCGCGCATCCAACCCGGATACGCGGCCCCGTGCCCCCTAGCGGGGCGGAGTTCGGAGCAGGCATGAAGACCGCCCCACTAGGCTTTCATGAACGCAAGGAGAACTTCTTCAGGCGTTCCGCAAGCGCACGCGCGTCGATATCCAAGCGCTCAGCTTCTGCGACATCATCGCGCTTAATCGCGCGCCAGTAAGCAACCTTTGTGCGCAAGAACTCACGGCGAAGCTCAATAATCTGAGCTTCCTCCTGAAGGCGCGCGTCCTGCTGCTCCAACAGGGTCACAAACTCGGAGATATCCCTCTCCCCACCCAAGCCTGATCGGACATATTCACGCATGTCCGCAATCGACATTCCGGACGCAGAGAGACACGACACCCAGGTCAGCAGCTCAAGATCATCCTCGGTGTACGTACGGTGACCACTGGAGGCATCGCGAGCAATGGCCGGAATAACGCTGACATCTTCGTAGTAGCGCAGGGTGGACGCGGGCAACCCAACGAGCGCCGCTACCTCCTTAATGGAGTACGTGCGCCCAGAGCCGATTCCTGCCATAGCTTCACCCTAAAAGACCTCAAGCCCTTGAAGTCAAGCGGAACTGCGGGACGTGCATCACGCGCTGCGACCTGCAAAAAACAGGTTTTCACCAGCGTAAACACAGCTCACGGCGATCAGATTACTCGAGCAATCCTCAGAGGAGCTCGGCGCGCCTCTGGAAGGACCAGATCGGACAGGTCTGTTCACGCATCTGCACATCGAAACGATCGAGGAGCTCACACCCACCATTGAGGTAAAAGCGGGCATTCTTTTCAGTGGAGGTAACAAAGCCGTATGCGCGCCCACCGCGCTTCGCCACATAGTCCGGCAGCACCTGGGAGACCAGCCATCGACCGACCCCGCGCCCCCGCATGCTCTTATCAACCGAGAGCACCTCGAGATACCAATCAAAGTCACCTTTATCGATCGTCACCTGATCAGCACGATCAACAACGTCAGAAAAATCCTTGACAAGCCGGGGCGACGCGTATCGATAGAACTCATAGCCTCCATTGAGGAAGCTCTGCAGGACCCCCACCTTGCGGTCATGCATGAGCGCAGTTCCAACGATCCGCCCCTCATGCTCGACGACGAGAGCGTGTCGGACCCTCTGATACGAAGCAGCGAGCATCCGATTGATGGCAGCGAGACATTCCGGGTAACGCTCCGGGCGGTAGAGGTACGGTTCGAGCATGACATGAAGGGGATAATCAAGGAATCCCTCGGTGATAATGCGTGTCATCTCAGGGATATCAGCACGCGTGGCAAGTCGACACTTCATAGAGCCCCTCCTCAACTCGTTCAGCTTTTGATGAAACTAACCATCGAAAACCTGACCTTAGGTAGATACCTGTCATACTACGTGACGGATCGCAATCTCACCTTGTCAATCGGGGCCGTTTACCTTTGATACGGCTCTCTTTTTCATTTGACGACCGGTCAGCCAATCTTGCGTGTGCGACCACTCGTTGCTTTGTATCCACGGAGAGAGGATAATCGAGTGGTTCATATCAGGAGGACTGCATGCGATTCTTTCGCGCCCTGTGCGCCGCGCTCGGGGCTTTGCTCATCACGTCGACGGTCGTATTCGGCGCTCACGCCGCGGACGGACCGACGCTATCCGAGGCCTACGTCCTGACCAAGGACGGCCAGCTCGTTGACACGTTGACCGTCGTCGACCCTTCTCGCACGATGAGCGAATCCGCATGCACGCCGTACGCCGGTAGCTCCACAGACCAACACGTCGAGTTTGTGACACGCGACGACGCCACGGTCTGCCACATGCAGCTCATGTACACCCGGGCCCAGGACGAATCCGAGTTCACTCTTCAGGACTCGGGGGCGTTCGTACTCTCGGCACGCACCGACCAAACCCTGGCCGAATATCGGAAGGCCTTCGGCTCTTCCCTGTCCTTCGCTTCCGTCTCCCTGAGCATCGAAGGGGAAGTCAAGTCGGCGACGTCTGGTGCTGCTACGTCGGCGACGACCTACGAGGGGCGAGCCTTGTCCGTGTCAACGTGGACGGATACTGTCCCGCAGGTCATCACGGTCAACGGCACACTTGCTCCCGGCGGAAATCCGGCCGCAGCGGATGGCGCCAATGCTCTGAAGGATCCCTGGGGCGCAACGCCCATCCCCGGAAACGAAAACTCGTCCGATAGTGCATCCTCTGCTGCATCCGATTCTCCTTCGGATCCCCCACTCGGGCTCCTCATCGGTTTGATCGTCGGCCTCATCGTCATCGTGTTGGTTGTCGTCATCATCATTTACGTGATTCGTTCAAAGCGCTCGACGCAGCCGACTGAGGGCACACAGCACAGCACTGCCCCCTCACATATGCGACGCCCGTCCGCACCTCGGGGCACGGGGGCTTCTGCACCCTATGCGCCGGGGCAAGCAATGGGCGTCCCGGCGCAGAGCAGCCCCACCCCAGTGATCAATCAGGGCCGAGGAGGTACTTCCTCACCCGAGGCCTCTCGACGTGCTCCGTCAACGAATTCAGCGCGGCAGGATCTCACCTCGCTTCCGCAGCCCAAGCCGCGTGACACCGGCTTTGTCTGGGAGCATAAGTCCCGCCCCGCTCCCACAGCTCCCGCACCCGGCGACCCTGTTCAGGCGACCAAGCCCCCGAAGCGCAAGCGTTCACGTGATGGGCACCGTCCTGCCGTGTTCCCGGCACAGCCGATGCAGACTATGCAGCCGACGCAACCGATGCAGGAACCGAACGCGGCCGCTGCACACTACGCTCCTAGTTTCCCCCAGGGCCAGGGAGCACCCTCTGCTGCCCAGGCACCTCAGGCTTCGGCCGACCGCTATGCACCGGCAGTCCCCGCGACTCCTGCTCCTGCTCCTGCTCCTGCTCCTGCTCCTGCTCCTGCTCCTGCTCCTGCTCCTGCCCTGCTCCTGCTCCTGCTCCTGAGGATATTCCCACACCCGCACGCGGGATTCCGAGCCGTGGAGTCTCGGAGATGGCAGGGCACGCTCACGAGGCCGATCAGCAGCAGGCTGTCGCCGCCGCAATTGAGCACTCACCCACCGACTCTTCTTATTCGTCTTTCGTGCCCGTCCCGCCACCGAGCGTGGAGGATGCTCCCGAGACGATGCTGATTCCGAAGGTTCAGCACGCAGTCGTTCCGGAGCCGGAACCGATCACAATTCCGGAACCTGAGCCCGTTATCGTTCCCGAACCTGAACCCAAACCGGTTGTGGTTCCCGAACCCGAACCGATCGCAATTCCGGAACCTGAACCCGTTGTCGTTCCCGAACCCGAACCTGAACCGGTTGTGGTCCCCAAGCCGGAACCCGTCGTCGTTCCCAAGCCGGAACCGATCACAATTCCGGAACCTGAGCCCGTTATCGTTCCCGAACCTGAACCCAAACCGGTTGTGGTTCCCGAACCCGAACCGATCGCAATTCCGGAACCTGAACCCGTCGTCGTTCCCAAACCCGAACCCATCGTCGTTCCCGAACCCAAACCCGAACCGGTTGTGGTCCCCGAGCCGGAACCCGTCGTCGTTCCCAAACCCGAACCCGAACCGGTTGTGGTCCCCAAGCCGGAACCCGTCGTCGTTCCCAAACCCGAACCCATCGTCATTCCCGAACCCAAACCCGAACCGGTTGTGGTCCCCAAGCCGGAACCCGTCGTCGTTCCCAAACCCGAACCCGAACCGGTTGTGGTCCCCAAGCCGGAACCCGTCGTCGTTCCCAAGCCGGAACCGATCGCAATTCCGGAACCTGAACCCGTCGTCGTTCCCGAACCCGAACCCGAACCGGTCGTAGTCCCCGAACCCGAGGTGGCCTCGTTTGGTTCGGTGGACGATGACGGCGAGATGCCGACCGCGCAGTTCCCGCGTGTTCGTCGGGTCAATTCCTTGGCCTGGTCCACGAGCACGCGCAGCGAGTCCGCACCCACGGCAGCCGAGCCCGCGTCAGCGTTTACGATGACTCCCCCGGCGGCGTCTCCCGTCCAAGAAAGCTCTCCCGTAACACCGGCTGTGCAGGCTCAGTCGGCGGCGCCCTACGTGCCCCCTGCTCTTCAGGCCATCCCAATGCAGCAGCCCCCGGTCGCACCCCAGCGCCCGGTCGCACCCCAGACCGCCCAGGCACCGTTCGCGCCGCAGGCCCAGGCAATGCCACAAGCCCCTGTGACACCGCAAGCACCGGCAATGCCCGCCTCGCTCCAGGAAGATTGGAACTCCGAGTTCTCGTGGAACGAGGAGGCACGCCGCGAGCAGGAAGGCGAGTCGAAGCGTCGCAAGCGCTGGGGTTGGGGCAAGCGCCGCAAGCAGCGCGAGGACAACAACGAGCCCATCGAGTCCGAGAACGAGGAGCAGACCTCGTCCGCGCGCATGCCGATGATTTCGGTCGACGCTCAGGACGACGACTGGAATGACTGGCAGAACTGGAACTCGAGGAGCTAACCCAACCGGGGCGCGCTAGCGGCGCTTGTCGGCCTTGGCGAGCTCGATGTAGCGCGCGACTTCCGTATCCAGATCATCCTCATCGTCCGTATCTTCATGATTGGGTGCAGAGTCGTCCTGTCCGTATCGCTCGATCAGAAGACGTTCACGGTAGAGGTAGTCGGCGGTCACGCCGATGGTGCGGATGAGGGAGGCGTTGATCGCCACGCCCACGATAATGCCAACAACGGGCAGAATCTGGGCCATCTTCATGCCGACGAGACGCGCTCCGAGGGCTGCAAAGAGGGAATTCACAGACGCGGCAAGCGCGTTGTTCCCAACGGTCTCCATGGAGCCACGCTTGGCGAGCTTACGCATCACCTTGTTGAAAACGAGCATCGAGGTCTCTTTCGACGACGAAATCATCGTCATCGCTCTCCGGAGAGATCGCCTGAGAGAGAACCATTGCGGCAAAGAGGTCTTCAGCCGGATCCTCGGTGTCGTACCCGTAGTACGCAGCCGTATGAGACACCAGGCGCGTAGCGGATGTCAAGAACGTGATGATGTCGAGTCCAATCGCGGCTGCGACCACTCCAACACCCGGAGCCGACGCAATTCCCAGACCAACGAGGGCAGCAACGGAACCTCCCGACGCGACGATACTGCTGATGGCGCCCTCGGTAGCGGTCACAGCGCAGTAGCTCACTTTCAGGTGAGGCCTCACCAATCGGATATCGTCCAGGCTCAGATCACGGATGTCCTCGAGGCGCTCGATGTCGTTGCCGGCCTTTCGGTGTGCTTTCACAATTTGCTCGCGCCGAATCGTGGATTCAGCAGCCGACGTCCCCAACTCCACAAGCCCGAGAGCTCCCGAGGAGATCTTCCTGATAATGGCTGCCCCGCCGGGAACTTTGCGCGCGAGTTCAACGAGTTTAGCCACGGGCGCGAGCAGAAACGAGCGAAGACGCTGGGAGATGACACGCGGCCTGATGGAACGAGTCTGTGCGGCCTTCCACTCCTGGATGGCATCCCACTGGGCGCGATCATCGTCGCTCATACGCTGACGCATCGCGTCGGTGTCGTCGTGCATCTCTCCCGCCCCTCCTTCGTCTCTTCAGCCTACACGGCTGCACGACCGGCGCTCTGCCGTTCACATCAGCCCTCTGCAACCCCCACCATACCGTCGAATACCGGGGCAACGGGACCCGTCGGGGAATGCAACACGCGGCGTTGAGCGAGTTCCTCCGTGCGCTCTAGTTGCGGCTCTCGGCCTCGGCGAGTTCGACGTAACGCGCGACGTCGACGCTCAGCTCCTGAGGCCCGGTTGATGGCACGAGGTCCGTCGACGTGCCGCTCGCTTGCACGTGGCCGTAGCGCTCCGCCAGGAAACGCTCCCGATACAGATGGTCGGCCGTGTCCCCGATGGTGCGCATGAGCGCGGCGTTCAGGCCAGCGCTCACCACGATTCCGGCGACGGGAACGATCTGCGCAAGCTTGCGGGTGGCCAGGCGGACACCCATCGCTGAGAACAGCGATTTCATGGCGCTGACGATGACGCTTCCTCCCAGCATTTCGATGGAGCCCTGACGAGCCAGATCCTGCATCACCTTGTTGAAGGCGAGCATGGTCGCCTGCTTTTCCACGATGAAATCGCGCCCCGCTCCGGCCGGATCAATCGCTTGGGAGAGGACCATCGTGGAGAAGAGTCGCTCGGTGGGATCCTCTGAGTCGTAGCCGTAATAGGCGGCCGTGTGGGCGACAAGGCGTGTGGCCGCGGCAAGGAAAGCCGTGACGTCAACGGCCATCGCCGAGGCCGTGACACCCACGCCCGGCGCCGACGCCACGCCCATGCCGAGAACGGCGGCGACGGAGCCACCGGAAGCAAAGACACCGCTGACGGCTCCCTCAGCGGCTGCCGTGCCCGAGTACGCCAGGCTCAGGCGAGGCTTTACCGCGAGCACCTGATCGAGGGACAGCGCACGGATATCCTGCAGCGTGTTCACGTCATGCCCGGCGGCGCGGTAGGCCTTGAGGATGCGCGTGCGCCTCACCGAGGCCTCGGAGGCAGAAGCCGCCAATTCAACGAGCCCGAGGGCGGCGGAGGACACGGTCCGGGTCAGCGCCTCACCGCCGGGGACTTTGCGCGCGATGGAGACAGCTTTGCTCACGGGTGCTAGCGCGGCGGACTTCATCTTCTCGGTGATGGCGTGGGGACGCTTGTAGCTCAGCTGAGCGGCTTTCCACCGTTGGATCTCGTCCCACTGGGCGGCGTCGGCCTCGCTCATGCGCGCACGCAGGTCATCGTTCACGCGGTCCTCGTTCATACCGATCTGGTCCATCCTGTCAGCCTACACAGCAAGCGTTCCGTCAGGAGCTTCGGAGCCTGCACATGCCCTGTTATGCTTGTGACCTGGCAGTCACATTCGACATCGTTTGGAGGAGATTCCGTGGATTCTCGCTCGTCGCTCATCGACCAGATTAATCTCTTGCACGAGGAGAAGGAACACCAAAAGATCATCGCTCTCATCGAGGGGCAGCCTCCCTCGGCGATGGACTACGAGCTGACGAGTCTGCTGGCTCGCGCCTACATCAACTACGCGCAGCCCTACATGGATTCCTTCCGCGATCACATTAAGCACGCCATCGAACTACTGCGCAGTGTCGAGGCTGAAGGCATGGCGGATCCGCGCTGGTACTACCGCATCGGCACGGCCCTGTACTGGCAGGACGAGGAGGAGAGCGCGCTGACGTACCTGGAGCAGTGCCTCGCCATGGATCCGTCCAATGAGGACGCGCCGGAGATCATCGCCGAGTGCAAGGCTGCCATTCAGCGCCGCACGGTCGTGCGCCCCCTCGAGGTGCAAAGACTCATCGATTACTTCGATCGCAACGACTTCAACTACAGGGTCGAAGACCAGAGCCTGCACATGGGCATCGGTCGCGGCTACTTCATCTTCTCGATCGCGAACGACGGCACGGACCTGAGCATGTGGGCCGCGATCCCCGAGGACGTGTCGATGGAGCTGCGCCAGCGCCTCATTCAGGCATGCAACGACTGGAACGGCGCCACCACGTGGCCGAAGGTCTACGTGGCATCGCTGGACGACGGTCGTCAGCGCCTGTGCGCCGAGCAGTTCGTGACCGCCCGCTACGGCCTGACGGACGCGCAAGTCTCGACCAGCATCGAGCGTTTCGTCGCCTCGGCTGAGGCTTTCTTCAAGGATCAGATCGAACGCATCCCCGCCTGGGCGGCACCCAGGAGTAACACACGCGCATAAACGTTCCCCGGCCTCGTCACCATGGACGAGGCCGGGGCTTGTTATGCGCTCAGGCACGCGGCACGTAGACGCTGAGGCCGCCGTCGCTGACCACGCCGGTGAGTGTCCCGTCGTCCGCGACGCGCACCGACGGGTGGCCTCCGAGGATGCACTCCCACTCCTGGCCGGCGTGACGATGGCCCACGTAGAGGGTCTTCTCTGCGGCCATCCGGTCGGAGAGGATGACGGCGCAGCCGGAGCCGGGGATCTCGGACTTGCCTTCGCGGGCAAAGCCCACGACGTCAGGGTTGTCGAAAGCGTTGTGCTGCGGGCCGACGGCCGCGCGGGCGCGAATCGACATGAGGATCGGCAGCTCACGCACAGCGGGAAGGTCATCGGAATCAGGGGAACCGAGGAGGTCACCCCAGAACACGCAGGGAACCCCGGCCTCGTTGAAGAGGATGAGGGCGTAGGCGGCCGCCTTGAACCAGGGGGCGACCGTGGAAGCCAGGGACTGCCCTGGCTGGGTGTCGTGGTTTTCGACGAAGGTGACGGACTTGTCGGGGCGGGATGCCGTCAGCGTGTTCTCCCACAGGCGCGCGAGGTCCACGTTGCCGTCCGACACCGACGCATCGTGCAGGTGGTAGTGCAGGGGAACGTCAAAGAGCATGACGTCGGGGACCCGCTCAAGGTACCCCTCGAGCTCGCGCACGTCGCCGCTCCAGTACTCGCCGACGGCGGGCAGGTGGCGGCCCGTCGAGGCACGCAGGTCGTTCAGCCAGCGGGCGTAGAAGTCCGAGCCCACGTGCTTGACGGCGTCCAGGCGCAGCCCATCCACGCCGGTCGTCTCGACGTACCACTTGCCCCAGCGGTCCAGCTCCTCGCTGACCCGGGGCTCGGTGACGTGCACGTCGCAGCCCATCAGGTAGTCAAAGTTACCGAACTCGGTGTCGACGGATTCGTTCCACTGCTTGCCTTCGAAGAGCCACAGTCCGTTGCGCTTCGTGGCTTCGTCCCAGTCGATGCCGTGGAAGCACGTCCAGTCCCACGTGAAGTCCGAGTACGCGCCCGCGCGCCCCGGGAACGTGAAGCGTGTCCACGCCTCGATCGTCTCGGGTTCCCCGATCGCCTCATGACGGTTGTGGGGATTGATCGGAGTGGCTCGCACGGTCTCAGACGCGTCGGCGCCCATGCGGTGGTTGAGGACGATGTCGGCGCACACGGCGATTCCCGCCTCGTGCAGAGCCTCGATGGCTGCCAGGTACTCGTCTTTCGTCCCATACTTCGTGGGCACGGAGCCCCTCTGGTCGAACTCGCCCAGGTCGTAGAGGTCGTAGACGCCGTAGCCGACGTCGTTGATACCCGCGTGGCCCTTGTAGGCGGGCGGCAGCCAGATGATGGTGACGCCCAGGTCCGCGATCTCTTGGGCGCGGGCGGCGAGGTAGCGCCAGTGGCTGGCGTCCGGGGTCATGTCCCAGGCGAAGGCCTGCAGGATCAGGGGGCCCGCCTCCGTCAGGGACGAGGCCAGGGCCGTTTCAGTCGTCTCACTCACCCGCATATCGTGGCAGGTTTTCCCTCCCCCGGGCGCGTGAGGAGGGCAAACAGTGGCGGGGTATACACGGTAACGAGGCCGGGGCTGGGTACCGCTGATGCGCGCGATCCCGGCCCGGGCCTCGTCGGTGATGTCGTTACTTGCGGCGCCCGAGGCGCCCCTTCAGGCCCCCGGAGAGGCTGGAGGCGCCGTCGGCGATGCCCGAGGCCGCGCTCTTGGCGCCGACCATCACGACCTTCGCTTTGCCGCGCAGGCCCTTCTTGATACTCGTCGCCGTCTCGGGTGTCTGCCCCTTTGTGGACGCACCCAGACGATGCTGGTCCCACTCCTCGACGCTGACGCCGGGAGGCGGGATCTCGCGCAGGTGCTCCTTGAGGAGCGCGGATTGGGACTGGAGCGCCATAAATGTGAGGCCGCTCGACACGAATCCTCCGATGACGGGGACAATCTTCGAGAATCCCTTGGCGGCGGTGCTCTTCGTGATGTTGATGCCGATGAGGCGCAGGCTGTGCTTGACGACCGGGTACCAGGTGATGCTCATGAGGGCACGTTTTGTCGCGTGGTTCTGGTAGGCGGTCTTGGCGGCCACGCGAGCGAAAGCCGTCAGGGACTGGGCGGCGCCCCCAACCCCCAGCATGACGCCAAAAAATACGGCGAGCACGCCGAGCGTGTCGTCGTCGGTCTCTCGGCCGTCCGGGAGGAGCTCGCCCCAGCCGTACAGGTAGGCGAGCTTTTGCATGATCCTCAGAGCGTGCGCGTAATACTGCATCAGGTCTGCGGGGATCGTGCCGAGCATCGCGAAGCCGCCGGGGATACCCGCGACGAAGGAGATGGCCGCCGACTTGTTCGTCTCGTAGGAGATTGCCTCTTCCGCGAGCCTGTCGATCTCGGTCAGGGCAACTCCGGCGAGCAGCGGATTCGAGTCGATCGCGCGCGCAATTGCATCATCATCCATGCGGAGTTTGCGCAGCTCCTGGTGCAGGAACTCATCGCGGTTGACACGCACACCGGGCACGCGCACGACCTTCGCCAGGAACTCGAGAGCACGCTGCTCCGGCGCAGATTGCTGCCCGGAGGCATCGCCAATCGCTTCGCGATGTCTGGTACGGCCGTTCGTCGTGTCCGGCATCGGACTCCTCCTCGTCTGACGACGCGCTGACAGCGCGCGGGTGGCCCCCACTCTACCGGGTTCCTGCTCCCCCCCAGCCCAGGATTGACGAGGCCGGAGCTAGGCCGCGCTGTCATGCGTCCCTCGCCCCGGCCTCGTGACCGATGATCGTTACTTGCGCCGACCGAAGAGACCCTTGACGCCTTCCGCGATGCCGGAGGCCGCGGTCATCGCGCCATCGGCGATGCCGGTAGCCGCAGTCTTTGCGCCACTCGTGACGGCCTTGGTCGTGCTCTCGAGCGCTTGCTGGGCGTTGTCCAGCACGCCCGGCTCCTGATCGTCGGGGGTCGTGTCACTGACGGCCTGCTTCCAGACCTCGGCGTCCACTCCGGGAGCCGGCAGCTCACGCAGGTGATTCTTGAGGCGGTGGGACTGGGACTGAAGCGACACGAAGGTCATGCCACCCGAGACGGCGCCACCGATGAGCGGGATAGCCTTGGAAACGCCCTGCGCGAAGCCCTTCTTCGTGAGGTTGATGCCGATGTATCGCAGACAGTGCTTCATGACCGGGTACCACGAGGTCTTCGTCAGAGCTTGCTTCGTCACCTGCTTTTGGAAGGCAGGCACCGCAACCGAGCGCGCGAAGGCCGTCAGCGACTGGGCCGCGCCGCCCACGCCGAGCATGACTCCGAAGAACACCGCGAGGACGCCGATCGTCTCGTCGTCGACCTCGTCCATGTCGCTGAGGAGCTCACGCCAGCCATACAGGTAGGCGAGCTTCTGCATGATCCTGAAGGCGTGCACGTAGTACTGGGTCAGGTCCGCGGGGATCGTGCCGAGCATCGCGAAGCCACCGGGGAGGCCTGCGGCGAAGGACATCGCCGCGGACTTGTTCGTCTCGAAGGAGATGACGCCATCCGCGAGCTTATCGAGATCGGTCAGGCAGACGCCAGCGAGGACGGGGTTCGAGTCGACGGCGCTCGCAATCGCATCGTCGCTCATGTGGAGTTTGCGCAGCTCCTGACGGAGAAACTCCTCCCTCGTGATACGCACGCCGCGGATGCGCACGACCTTCTTGAGGAATTCAATCGCGTATTTCCGCTTCGGAGTCCTGCTGCGCCAGCGTTTCGCGCAGCTCGGCGACCCCCTCGGTCACGTCGTCCGTGAGTTCCACTTCGCCACTCGTGTCGAGCACGATCTCTCGGCCGTCTTCCTCGAATTCACCGTTGACGCCGAGTTCGTCGAGGTTGTCGCTCATCTCATTCCTTTACACTGCGTTGTCACCTCACCACGAGGTCTGGATACGCGACAACTATAACCCAGTTTCCGTCGTGATGATGCTCATGACACACCGTCATTGTGCTCGGGTGCAAGGACGCCAGGAACGGACATACTCTGGTCGCATGTGGATCCTCGCCGCCTCCCTGTCAGCCCTGTTCGCGGGGCTGACTGCCGTCCTGGCGAAGGCGGGCGTCGCGTCGACGAGCTCGACGGTTGCGACGGCGCTACGCACGGTTGTCGTGGCCGTGGGGGCGTGGGGTATGGCGGCGCTGACGGGAACGGCTTCCGGCGTTACCTCTATCGACGGAACCTCTGCGCTGTTCCTGGTGTTGTCTGGGTTGGCGACGGGCGCCTCGTGGCTGTGCTATTTCGCGGCGCTGTCTCGAGGGGACGTGTCCCGCGTGGCGCCGATCGACAAGCTGTCGACGGTCCTGGCGATCATCCTCGCGCTCGTTCTGCTGGGCGAGCCGGTGAGCGTGTGGGGCGCGGCCGGGATTATCGCGATTACGGCGGGAACGCTTCTGATGGTGGAACCAGCTGAGCTATCGGGCCTTCCTCGAGCGCTGCGCGGGGGCGGGAGCTGGCTGACGTTCGCGCTCGCGTCCGCACTGTTCGCCGCGTTGACGTCGATCCTTGGGAAGGTCGGCATTTCTGGGGTTGATCCGACGTTGGGGACGGCGGTGCGCACGCTGGTGGTGCTGGCGATGGCGTGGGTGATCGTGGGCGCGCAGGGGCGCCTGGGCGAGGTGCGGTCGATTCCGGGTCGCGAGCTGGCGTTTATCGTCGCGTCGGGTGCTGCGACGTGCGCGTCGTGGCTGGCGTACTATCACGCGCTGAAGGATGGGCCTGCCTCGGTCGTGGTGCCCATCGATAAGCTGTCGATCCTCGTGACCGTCGCCGTGTCAGCCGTGGCGTTTCACGAGCGTTTCACGCCGCGCTACCTGCTCGGCCTCGCCCTCATGTGCGCGGGGACGGTGGCCATGGTGGTCGCATAGGAGTTTGTGCGGGCCGCGTTTAGTGTCCTTGGCTTTCTTCCCAGGTGTCGGTGTTGCTGATGAGGAGGTGGGAGAGGCGGAATGGGCCTGTCGTTTCGGTGGTGGTGACCAGGCCTTTGATGGTTTGTGTCTCTCCGGTGAAGGGGTTGGTGGCTGTTCCTGCCCAGGTGGTGGTCAGTGTGATGGTGCGCGTGGCATTGGGGTAGGGGCCATCGAACCTGGAGCGCCATCCGTTTGGTGGCGTGTAGTAGTGGCGGATCAGGGCGGGGTCGGTGTTGGGCTTCATGCCTTTGTGCCAGGGCACACCCGGCGAGGTCGTGGTCAGGTCAGGGGTGTCGTCTCCCCAACTCCATGTGTAGGACGTGGCCGTGAGGGTGATGGTGATGTCGTGGCCCAGCAGGTTGATGACGTGGGTCTGCGTGGGGTGGGTAGCTGCCACGAGCGTGGGGATGTACTTGTTCGAGTACGACACCCCATCGGGGCGCTTATGCAGGCCAGCGCCGTCTGGGTGGATGGTCGTTGCTGCCATGTAGAGGATGTCGCGCGTCGTGGGGATCCGGAGTGGATCTTGATCGGATCCTCCCTCAGGGTCTGACGGGAGCGGACAGTTGTCGACCGTGTCATCGTCGGAGACCGTGGGGCTGTTGGGAGCCTTGTTGACATACAGGTTCTTGCAACGCGCAGGGTCCCTGTAAGGGTTAGCAGCGGGATCAACTTCCCCTTCAGCCGTTTGCCAGCTCCGCTGATCGTTCACGTTCCATGAATAATCAAGTGGGTCATTTTGAGTGAGAATTTGATATTGCATTTGTTTTTGAAGATATACATTGGCAGCATTGTTGCTGCTGTCTGCGCAGAATCCGAGTTCTGAACCGAAGGCGTCAGAGCAAGAATCAGTTGAGGGGATAGTGTTGTCGTCAGCAAGCGCTATGCCAGTACCGATATTGGACATTGCAGCCGTGACAACGATGATGTTGATGGCCATTATCTTTTTACTGACCATTTCGGGAAACACCTCCTCCAGTGACAATCCAGCGCCCGTCCTTCCAGGTCATAAAGAATGCCAACGTCACATCGAATGAGGTGGCGCTTTTGATAATCCGCTGACCACTGCAAGCAGTTCCATTGTTGGTCGATGCTTTGAATATGACCCCAATAGTCCCGTCCGGAACTCCCAACTTTGGGTCCGTTACAGGTTCCACCGATACGACCCCTGTGATGTTGGAGCTGTTGTCATACATCCAGCCGTTTGCATAGAGATTCTTGATATTTCTAATGTATGTCTCTCGAAAGCTCTCGCCAGGCTCAGTGATATCTTCAAAGGGCTGAGTGTCTCCGGTGTTCCATGCGTAGGTCAGCGTCTCAACAACGTACTCAGCGGTGAGTTCTGCTCCGCGTTCTGTGTTTTCCTTAGCCGCCTCGGGGAGCTCCGGCTTGGTGTAGGTGTCTGCCGCGTACTCGGCGGGGCGCACGAGGATGCCGTCGGGGCCGATCTGGTAGCCGCCAGACATGGCGGGCTCGCTCGACACTGTGGGGGCGGGGGTGGATGCGGCCGTGGGGCCTGTGGCCGCGACGGTGGGTGTGTCACCCCAGGCATGCCACCAGCCTTCGGCGACGCCGTTGACATAGATGGCGAAGAAACCGCCAATCACCAGCCCCACAACGGCGATGCGGATACCCCAATCAACAGCGCCGACGCGCATCCAGGAACCAACGCGGGTACCCGCGCCCCGGGGGCGCGTACGGCTGGCGGGCAGCTTACGGTCGATCGTGTGGCGCGACGTCGAGTCGAGGAAGGAGGTGTTTTCTTCCTCAGCAACAGATCCATCGGACAGGGGTGAGTTCTCCATGGTGTGCCCTCCACGGTGAGATGAGTGGTGGTCCGCCCCCGCCGTTGGGGGCGGACCCTTCCCTGTCAGGGTACGCGCAGAACCGATACGAAACACCAAGAATGCTGTGCAACCATCACGCAAATCCTCCCACCCGCATTCCCGTAACCGCACGAATGTGCAGACCTGAGCCCCGGCCTCGTCGATTCCTGTGGTCGTTCACGAGGGAAGCCCCAAAACAGTTGCCAGGCACGACCACCGAGCACCTAGGACATCCCCCTATAGGAGTCGATCCAACGCCTCGCGAATCTGCCGCTCCTCGTCAGAGCCGATCGTGGACAGACGCAGGACAGGAACTCCGTAGGCGGACATGATCGAATCTTTGAGATTGTCACGCTTCTGCTGTTTCTGACTCATGCCATGGAATTTCCAACCGTCCACCTCGATGGCGAGGAGAAGGCGCTTCGTCACGCGCGAGTACACCCCGAAGTCGAGCGCGCTATCCCTGAACACGAAAGCTCGCTGTTCTTCACTCAGGCGGCGCGTATTGGGCAACGCATCCCGAAGATACACCTGGGCCTGATACCCGAAGCGCGCATACCTGGGCTCTGCCAGCACGTCGCGCAGGCACTGTTCCGCTACATTCTCTGCGGGGGAACGCCTACGATCAGCCCACTTAACCCGAGAGTACCGCTCAAGGGACTCACTGTAGGCGTTGTAGAGGACGTCGAAAATGGAGACTATGTCCGACTGGACGATGGCGCTCGGATCGTACATCTCGATGTACTCGAGCAAGGCTCTCACATTTCGGCTGAGCCGGACACCGCCATGCGTGGTCACCACAACGAAGCGGTCTTTGGCGCGCGACACGATCACATTCGTCAGGGCATCCGCGTCATAGAAGTCTTGCGCGGCCGACCGGTCATTGGCATTGAGGACTGTGGACAGATGATAGTTCCCGCACCGCGCCCCTGAAATTTGTGCGCGGTCTCCGCCAACCATCGGGGATGAGTCCCTTCACCGAGGTCGCTACGAATCTGCTTGCTCAGGTTCGTGGCCTGTGCCCGAAACGGAGTCACGATACCCAACACAAAGTCGCCCGACTCATCAGTCCCTTCAAGCTCGACGCCGTCACGGATGCTGCGCATGTCCTCCAGGTCGGTGATGATGTCGATTTCCCGCTGCGAGAAGAATCCGCTTCCGCGCGACGGGCGCCGCGCGTGGTTTCCGGGCGCAGCGTAGACGATCGCGAGTGGATCGGGGGCATCGTCGTCGGGGGCGCGCATCGGAATGAGCTCGCCGCCGTAATACATGCGGTTACAGAACTCAATGATCGCGGGGTGGCACCGGTAGTGTTCCTTGAGCAGGGTGCTCGGCACTTGTGCCGACGCCGGCATCATCTTGACAGAGTCGAGCAACGACAGCGAACGGACGTCGAAGCGCGGCGTGGGCGGCTCCTGCTTGCTCGCATCCCACCCCTGGAAGATCGGCCCAAGCTGCTTGTCATCCCCAACGATGACAGCGTTACGGGCCTTGCTCAGCGCTGCTATGCCCTCCGGAATCAGGACCTGTGAGGATTCGTCGATGATAATCCAGTCGAGCAGCACGTCCTCGGCCAGGTTGTTCCGGATCGAAAAGCACGTGGATGCGACAACCGGGTAGGTACGCAGCAGGATATCCGTCTGCCGCTTGAGGCGCTCGGTTGGGCTGAGGCGGCTCGGACGCTCGCGTGCGAATCGGTCCAGTAAATCGGCATCCAGCGCCTCGCGGGAGTAGCGCCGATACTGCGCGCTCACCTCGACGAGGCCGTGGCGGGCTGCGCGGGCCTCAGCCTCCTCGATGCGGTCGGATAGTTCTTGTTCGCGAGCCCGATAAAAGGCGAACTGGAGCGCCAACTGGACGTGCGGGTCTCCCAGGTCGACGCCCTTCAAGGAGCCGTAGGCGAAGTACCGACGCACCCGCTCGATGAAGCCCCGCGGACCACGCCCCACCCTCGGCGCGCAGCGAGCGAGGGCAAGAAGGTCACCGATAACCCCAGAGGACCGCCTCGAGACAGCCAGATGAGAAATATCCGCTACGGGACGGCGACTCTCCTGTACTTTCCTCAAATAGGCGCCGCTCACGCTGGGCCTTCGTCAGCTGCGCGCGGATCTTCGGAATGTCTCGCGCGTCCTCCCACAGAGCGACGAGGCGCTCTTCTTCGGCCCGCAGTATGGCCTCGTCGGCTCCGGCGGGGGGAACCCGACGACACAGCGGAGGCCTTGCGAGCCCACGCCTCGCGCCTCTGTTCAAGAACACCCTCACGCTGATGGAAGTCCTTGACGCGCTCCGCTTTCCCCAGGTTGGCGACGAGGAATCCATAGCCTTCCTCCGTCAGCTTGTCGACGACGTTGTCCACCGCAGAGTTCGCGCCCGCGACGACGCCGACGGTCTGCCCCTGCGCAATCAGGGATGCGATCAGATTAAGGATCGTCTGCGTCTTGCCCGTGCCGGGAGGTCCATCAATGATCGAAATCTGGTGGGTGAGCGCGGCTCGAATCGCGTTGCGCTGATCGATGTTTGAGGGGAACGGCATGATCAGGTGATCGCTCGCACCCGTCTTCGTGGCGGACGTGCCCGCGAGGAACGCTTCCAGGGCGGACCCTCGCGGCGCTTGCACAAGCCACTCCCACACGTTCGCGAGGATCGCCTCGGGCAGCATCTTCTCGCAGCTCACCCAACGGGGATATTGGGCTGTCAGGTCGAGCTCCGCACCAGCTCGTCGAGCGTGCGCACGCACTTCTTCGCGGATGTAGTTGAGGGCGGCGGCGTTCTGCCGATCCTGTGCGGACGCATAGGTCACTCTCACCTCGTCGTGTCCGTAGCGGCGCAGTTTGAGCTTGCCGTCAGCGGTGCGGCATGCCAGCGTATAGCGGGGATTGCGGGGATGGTCTGCTCGGCGGAGCGTCCAGATAATTTCGACGTTGTTCCAGCGCTTGCCGCCGACCCGAATCTCATCGAGTGCGTCGACCGTTCGGCGCTCAACCTGGTCGTAGAGGTGCACCCTCTCCTCGCCGTATGGATACTCCTTGCCGTTGGTGTAGGTGACGACGATGCGGTTTCCGTCTCGGCGTGCCGTCGCAACCTTCCAGGTATCGTCCTGCCAGGTCAGTGTTTCTTTATTACGAATCAGCACGTGCATCGTCCGCGGATCGACAGACTCCATACCTCTCCCCCTCGAGTTTTACACCCAGGATAGGAGAGTTATCAGACCGACGGTAGGTTGTTGAATACCCACGTCTCGAGGCGCGCACAGCACACTCGACAACGGCAAAGCCGGGCCACGCCCTCGCGCCACCCGGCCACTGCCTCGTAGAAGACGCGGACCCCTCAGTCAAGGTCCTCCAACACGCCCACGTCACGTGCAGCCTGCCGCAGGCGCTTATCACGAGTCCACAGCGACACACCGGGGGTTACGACAGCACTCGCTAGAAGTGCCACATCGACAGCACTGAGGCCCCTCCCCCATAGCCGCCGCTCCTCGACGAGATGCCGCATGCCCTGATCATCAACACTGCGCACGATCATCAAGCGTTCAAGCGCTTTCAGGAAGATCGATCGATTCTTGAGATTCCCTAACGCAAGTTCAGTGATGACACTCTGATGTACGCACACCTGGTCGCGCTCAAGCAGATCGACCAGAACCGGCTCAGTTTTCCGCAGGTGATCGATCCAGATGTTCGTGTCAACGAGGACTCTCATGCGCGCTCTCGGCTCCGAGGCGCGGCCTCCGCCGCAGAATCACTGCCACCGAGCGCAGCGAGCTGCCGACCACTCTCAATTCGAACGAGGAGTTCTACCGCATCCCTAATCAAAGCGGATCGCTCTCTGATTCCGGTCAGCTCCTCGGCGCGTGCAAGCAGGTCATCATCGAGTGTGACTGTGGTTCTCATAGCTACCTCCACCCTCAGAATAGCATCGCGAGCATCATCATTTGATTCGACTATTGATGCTCACTCACGCTCACACACTCTAGCCAACAGCAAAGCCGGGCCACGCCCTCGCACGACCCGGCCACTGCCTCGTAGAAGAAAACTCAGACGTTGAAGCGGCGCAGCCTCGGTGGTCATGTCATTCCTCCTCGTCAACAAAAGGAATACGCTCGGGTCGCTGACCATGCACGAGAGCTACGTGGGCTTGGGGCTCAAACAGGACGACATGCGGAAGCGGCGGGGTGCATCCCCACCGCTTCCTGCTTCTTCAGGAGGCTGCCGGCCTCCGGGATTCCGTTTGTCCAGGCAGCGCCAGAATCTGCTCGCGGTCGCGTCGACATCGTCGTAGGCTCCGGAATACAATCCCTCTTAAGGTTTGCCTATCCTAAGCGAGGTTCATATGTCCAAAAGCCGCAATCTACTTGAGGACACCGCGATGTCGACGATCCGCGCCATCTACTCGCGGACTATGGCGTTGCCACCGGAGCGCGACCACTACCCGCAGTTTCCCGCTCGTGTCACCGCAGTCACCGACCTTACGCCGGCGTTCCGCCGTGTCACGATCACAGCCCCGGAGATCTCAGACGTGGTGCTGATGGGTGCGGATGAGTATGTGGGTCTCTTCATGCCGCCGCCCGGACAGGGCCTCCAAATGCCCGACTACACAGGTCTCAACCCACGATCGACTCTCTCGCGTATTCCTGAGGCCTCCCGCCCCGATCTGCGGTGGTACACAGTGCGCGAACATCGCGCAGCGCTCGCTGAGATCGACATCGACATCGTCAGCAGCGGGCACGACGGTCCCGGCGCCCGCTGGATCAAACGAGTCAAACCCGGCGATCCGGTCGGCCTGCGGTTCCAGACCGCGCCCTACGGCGGTGCTCCCGATGTCGGGCACCACGTCCTGATCGCCGATGAGACCGGTCTTCCCGGCCTACTCGGCATCCTCTCCGCTCACGCAGCGGACCCCGGACGGCGCTTCAGCGCGATCGTCGAGGTTCCGAGCGAGGACCATGTCCTGCCGGGCACGCGCGAAGCCGGCATCACCGTCGTGTGTCGCGGTGGTGACGACCCCGGTTCTGCGCTCGCCGCTGAACTTGGCCGGCTGCAGCTGGGCCGGATCGACTACGGATGGGTGTGCGCCGAGGCCAAGACTGCCGCACTCGGACGGCGCTTCCTGGTCAAGGAATGCGACGTCCCCCGCCGTCAGGTCATGAGCTCAGGCTTCTGGAAAGTTGGTCGTGCGCGCCTCTGATACACGAATCCACAGCGAATCCTCGAGGACCCCTCAGCTGAAACGGGAACACTACTCCTGGCGTTAAGCCATCAGATCGGCGAGGATAAATGCACGATCTTCACCCAATATATCTCCCAGCGGAGCAACATGATGCTCAAGCTTAACCGGCTCTTCGCATTTGAGGGTGTAGGTGTTGTGGGCGGGGTTGGGTGTGTCGTGGCCGGGTAGGGGTCGAGGTCTTCCGATGATGGAGATTGCTACACCGTCCATCTGAAAGACCTCGACATGCCCAATACTATCTTTGATCGCCCTGACCTGAGCGCGTTCACGCGTCTGGATGACCTGGGCCTAGAACTGACGGGCCAGCGCATGTGGTCAGACCATGCAGTGTTGGCTTGCCGGATTGCTGGTGCGGACCGGTGGTGTCGACGCTGCGGATGCCAGGGCGAGTCGCGTGACACGGTGGTCAGGCGCTTGGCGCACGAGCCTTACGGGTGGCACCCCACGATCTTGCACGTGAGCGTGCGCCGCTACCGGTGCCCGGAGTGCGCCCATGTGTGGCGCCAAGACATGAGCCAAGCGGCCGATCCACGCGCCAAGCTCTCGCGCACAGCGGCGCGCTGGGCGCTCACTGGGCTGGTCGTTCATCATGTGACGGTGGCGCGTATCTCCCAGGTGATCGGCGACACGATTCGCACTCGTACTCACCCGACAGCAAAGTCGGGCCACACCCTCGCACGAACGCCCACGTTACCGAGCAGCGCCCCCGCCAGAGCCGGCACTCCGCAGCTCGCGTCCGCGCACGAGTTCCCATTTCCGCGATGCGGCGTCGACGAATGACACGTGAGTGATCATTTCTCCCGCTTTTCCTTTTGTCATCATATTCAGTTTTATCTGAGCAACTTCCTGGTCAATGACCGAGCCCCAGTTGTACGTAGGGTGAGCAGGGATGACAAACTTCCCAGGCGGAAGCACAGCGAGGTCTAACGGCGGGTTGTCGCAGCTCTTATCAGCTCTCTGACTCTCAACGCGAATGTCGTAAATGGGCGCATCCGAACCATTCACCACCAAAATCGCGTAACGCTCCTCCCGTGGAGCATCAGGACATTGAACGCCGACAACTGTCACGTGCTCAGCCTGTCGGCGCTCCGCCGCAGACTCACGCTCGCTGTCACGCTTCTCTTCGAGCTTCACAACTTTCGCTCGTCTGCCACGAAACGACCGCGGCGAAAACTGCCAGGAGGCCGCCGATGGCTCCCACCCAGTCCGCAACCGATCCGACGTCCATCCGTCATCCTCCTTGATATCTGTTCCGAACTTGACAAGGTCACCATCGATCCCGCTAGACAGCACGCGCCGCAGGCTACAGAAACCGGAGCGCAGTGTCAGGCCATTTATGAAATGGATTTACATTGACGCTGTTATTTTTGTCAAACAGGAAAATCTGAGGGCAACGACTGGACATCTCAGCACCGAAGACATCCGACAGCAAAGCCGGGCCACATCCTCGCGCGACCCGGCCACTGCCTCGTCAGACCGAGTTGATGCAGGCGACTTCCGCCGTCGCGAGGGGAACGATTCCACTCAACGTATCCCCTAGCGCATCTTCAGCACGGTCGAGCTCGTAGCGCATCTGAAGGTTCATCCAGAATCCCGGGGTCGTACCGAAGTAGCGAGAGAGACGCATGGCAGTGTCCGCCGTGATCCCCCGATTCCCATGAACGATTTCATTGATACGACGGGGCGGAACACCGATAGCGACGGCAAGCTTGTGCTGCGTAATGCCGAAACCCTCGATGAAGTCTTCCATGAGAACTTCACCCGGGTGAATCGGAGCAATTTTAGTGGTAGTCAACAATCTCAACCCCTTCTGGACCAGCGTCACCCAGGCCGTCACGCATCACGGACGCGCTCACCACGAGCGACGAGGGTCTGCCTGAACAAGCGTGCGCACACGATTACTCTGCATCGCAAAATCAGGCAGCTTCGGATCTATCAACGCAAGAATGCCGAGCATATCCCGCAGCCGCCTACGGATGTCAACGGACAACAAGTTCTCATGATGAGCCACACGATTCCTCAGCTTCCTCACTCGATCGAGCTGATCACCCAGCCTCTCACGGCCGGAGTCGGAAGGGTCGGCATATGGAAATGCATGCGACAAACATTCTTGCCACAATTGCTGACATTGCTGAGGCTGATTCCAGACCCTCGGCTTGATGAGATAGACCCAGGTTCCGAACATAAAATGCGACACAACATCATCGTGCGTGATGGCTACCAAACGACGCGGATGCATCTTTGGACGCAAGCGTGATTGCTCACCTGCAAAATTCTGCGCGCTCGCCAAACTTTTGTGCGTGACAAGATCGTAGAGCAGGGGGCTGCTCCCTTACGGAGCGCCCAATCTTCCCCATAATCTATCCCTTGCTGGTCATTCCAGGCCCGAAGCTTCCGGTCCATTGCATTACGTAGACCGACCTCAACAAACGCAATCGTTGAAAACAATGCTCCCGCAAGATCCGCAGCCCATAAGTACAACTCACGGGCACGATCAATATCCCCATGAGCTTCACGGAGGTAAGGCGCGAACCTAGCTGACCCTGCTAGGCCCAAAATCACATTTTGGTCTCCCACGACTCAATGCTAACGTTCTACTAATCGCGTCGGGCTTGGACCGGCGCAGTCTACCACGGGGACCCTGGCCACAACGGCCAGGGTCCCTTGGTATTCCGAGACTACCCTGCACTTCAGCACCACAGACAGCCCCGCAGCGCTCCTCACAAGCAGGCGGCCGGGCCGCGCCCTCGCGCGACCCGGCCACTGCCACGTTCAGAAACGATCAGACGTTGAAGCGGAACTCCACGACGTCTCCGTCTTCCATGACGTAGTCCTTGCCTTCCATGCGGACCTTGCCGGCGGCCTTCGCGGCCGCCATGGAGCCGGCCTCGACCAGGTCGTCATAGGAGACGACCTCGGCCTTGATGAAGCCCTTCTCGAAGTCCGTGTGGATGACGCCGGCGGCCTTGGGGGCGGTGTCGCCCTTGTGGATCGTCCAGGCACGCGCTTCCTTCTCGCCGGCGGTGAGGTAGGTCTGCAGGCCGAGGGTGTCGAAGCCGACGCGGGCCAGCTTATCCAGGCCGGACTCGTCCTGGCCGGATTCGGCGAGCATCTCGCGGGCGTCTTCGTCGTCGAGCTCGACCAGCTCGGCCTCGAACTGGGCGTCCAGGAAGATGGCTTCGGCGGGGGCGACGAGGGCGCGTAGTTCGTCCTTCATCTCCTCGTTATCCATCTCGGCGGCGTCCATGTTGAACACGAAAATGAAGGGCTTGGAGGTCATGAGCTGGAAGGTGCGCAGCGCGTCCTGGTCCAGCTTGGCGCCCTCGGGGCCGGACAGCAGCTCGCCGCGTTCCAGCAGCTCCAACGCCTGGCGGGCGGTCTCGAGGACGATCGGCTCGGTCTTCTTGCCGCGCACCTCCTTCTCGAGGCGCGGGATCTGCTTCTCGACGGTCTGCATGTCAGCGAGGATCAGCTCGGTCTTGATGGTCTCGATGTCCGAGGCCGGGTCCACCTTGCCGTCGACGTGCACGACGTCGGGGTCGGAGAAGGCGCGCGTGACCTGGCAGATCGCGTCGGCCTCGCGGATGTTGGCGAGGAACTGGTTACCCAGGCCTTCACCCTCGGAGGCGCCGCGCACGATGCCGGCGATGTCCACGAAGGACACGGTGGCGGGCAGAATGCGCTGGGAGCCGAAGATCTCCGCGAGCTTGTTCAGGCGCGGGTCGGGCAGGGGGACGACGCCGACGTTGGGCTCAATGGTCGCGAAGGGGTAGTTCGCGGCGAGCACGGTCGCGCGGGTCAGGGCGTTGAACAGGGTGGACTTGCCGACGTTGGGCAGTCCAGCGATACCGATAGTAAGAGACACGCTCCCATCCTATCGGAGCAGGCCCGGTGGTGTTGCCCTACTTCGTGTGGTTTGGCCCGGCGACGCGGGGCGCGTGGGGGCGCGCGGGCGCCATACCGGCGTTCTTGAGGTCGGCGCGCAGGTCGCGGGGCAGCGCGAAGGTCGTGGATTCGGTTTCGGTGCGGGCCACCTCGACGGTGGGGAATCCGCGCTCCTGCAGCCATTCGATGACTTCGCGCACGAGGATCTCGGGCACGGACGCGCCGGAGGTGAGGCCTACGGTGCGGGCGCCCTCGAACCAGGATTCCTCGAGCTCGTCGGCCTTGTCGACGCGGTAGGCGGCGCCGGCCCCGGCCTCGAGCGCGACCTCGACGAGGCGCACGGAGTTCGAGGAGTTCGCCGAGCCGACGACGACCATGACGTCGACCTGGGGCGCGATGTGCTTGACGGCGCCCTGGCGGTTCTGGGTGGCGTAGCAGATGTCGTCCGACGGCGGGTCGATGAGCTGCGGGAAGCGCTGGCGCAGGCGGTCGACGGTCTCGCGGGTCTCGTCGACGGAGAGCGTGGTCTGGGAGATCCACACGACGCGCGAGGGGTCGCGCACGACGACGTTATCGACCTCGTCGGGGGTGCCGACGACCTGGATGTGGTCGGGGGCCTCGCCAAACGTGCCCTCGACCTCCTCGTGGCCCTGATGGCCCACCAGGATGATGTCGTAGTCTTCCTTCGCGAAGCGCACAGCCTCGCGGTGCACCTTGGTCACGAGCGGGCAGGTCGCGTCGATCGTGGCGAGGTGGCGGGTGGCGGCGGCCTCGTGGACGGCCGGGGAGACGCCGTGCGCGGAGAAGACGACGCGGGCACCCTCGGGCACCTCGTCGGTCTCCTGGACGAAGATCGCGCCGCGCTTAGTCAGCGACTCGACGACGAACTTGTTGTGGACGATCTCCTTGCGCACGTAGACGGGCGCACCGTAGAGCTCAAGGGCCTTTTCGACGACGTCGACGGCGCGGTCCACACCGGCGCAGTATCCGCGGGGAGCCGCCAAGAGGATGCGGCCGCTGCCCTCACCGTGGGAGGAGGGCAGGGGGGACTCGGCACTGGCGCGCAGGTCGACGTTTTCATTCATGCGTCCACCCTAGCGCCCACGGCCCGGGGCGTGCGCGCGCTCGTGGCAATCCCACACGCCTCTCATCGACGAGGCCGGGGCTGTCCACAGGCACGTGGCACGCCAGCGCGGTGGGGACTTTCCTGTGGCATGCTGAGTGACGTGACATTACCTCTTCCCCCTGCTGCGCCGCCTCCGGGCGGCTCGCCCCAGCCTCGTCCGCCCGCTGCGAAGGCGGCTGATACGACGCGCGATAATCCGTGGCCGCTGCGCAGGCTGACGGAGAACATCAAGGTGTACGTGGACCGCATGAGCCCCCTGTGGGTGGAGGGCCAGGTCGTCGAGTACAAGGTGCGCCCGGGCGCGAAGATGCACTTTTTGACGCTGCGCGACCTTGAGACGGACACATCGATGACGGTGACCGCGTGGGCGGGCGTCATGGATTCCACGCCCCTGACCGAGGGTGCGCGCGTGGTGACACGCGTGAAGCCGGTGTTCTGGGAGCGCTCGGGCCGACTCAACCTGCAGGCGGCGGAGATTCACCTGCAGGGCGTGGGCGACCTGCTGGCCCAGATCGAGGCACTGCGCGCCCGCCTGGCCGCCGAGGGCCTGTTTGCGGATGGGCGCAAGAAGCCGCTGCCGTTCCTGCCGCGCACGATCGGCCTGATCTGCGGCCGCAACGCGAAGGCGAAGGACGACGTGGTCGTGAACGCGTCGGACCGCTGGCCCAGCGCGCGTTTTGAGATCCGTGAAGTCGCCGTGCAGGGCGATCACTGCGTGCCCGAGGTGGGCCGCGCCCTCCTCGAACTGGACGCCATGGACGAGGTCGACGTCATCGTCATCGCGCGCGGTGGCGGCGCGGTCGAAGACCTCCTCCCCTTCTCCGACGAGCGCCTCGTGCGCGCCGTCGCGGACGCCCGCACGCCCATCGTCTCCGCGATCGGCCACGAGGGCGACTCTCCCCTGCTGGACCTGGTCGCCGACTACCGCGCCTCGACCCCGACGGACGCAGCTCGCCGCATCGTGCCGGACCGCGCCCGCGAGCGCGACGGCATCTCCCAGGCGCTGACCCGCATGCGCGGGGCGCTGGGGGCGCGCCTGGCGACGGAGCGCTCGAACCTGACACTGATCGCGTCGCGTCCGGTGCTCCAGGGCCCGGAGGCCATCGTCGAGGGGCACCGCGTGGCCCTGACCCAGCGGGTCACCGCAATGCGATCGGCGATCGAGCGTCGGCTCGCCTCAGAGCGCCAGCAGCTGACGCGCTCGCGCGCGACGCTGACCGCCCTGTCCCCGCAGGCGACGCTCGATCGCGGCTACGCGCTGCTCAAGACCCCCTCGGGTGCACTCATCACGTCCTCGGCGCAGGTGAAGAAGGGCGACCTCATCGAAGGCATCCTCGCGTCGGGCCGCATGGTCGCCCAGGTCGTGGGCGCCACCAACCCGGCTCCTCCAGCGGACGCGCCCGACACAGGCGCCTGATCCGTAGGCCCCGCCCCGGCCTCGTCCCCATACCTCCCACTCAAAGGAAGACTCTCATGACCACGAACGACCAGCTCCCCGATCCCCAGTCCCTCGGCTACGAGGAGGCGCGCGACGAGCTCGTGCGCATCGTCCAGACCCTCGAGGGCGGACAGGCCCCCCTCGAGGACACTCTCACGATGTGGGAACGCGGCGAAGCCTTGGCGGCCCGCTGTTCCCAGATCCTGGATGGAGCCCAGGAGCGTCTTTCTGGACGCACCTCCACACCCTCCCCCGAAGCACGCTAATGTACATTCTGTAGATCCGCTCACACGCAGGTGAGGAGACACCATGACGGTGCAATCTGGCCCCCACATTCTCGCGATCGGCGAGGCGCTCATCGACGTCGTCATCACGCACGAGCAGCCCGACTTCCCCGTTGAGATCCCCGGTGGCTCTCCCGCGAACGTCGCCCTAACGCTGGGGCGTCTGGACCGGCCGGTGGCGCTGGCGACCTGGATCGGTCTGGACGAGCGCGGCCGCCTCATCGACTTCCACATGTACGATTCCGGCGTGCACGTCACCGGGGCCTCGCGCGGTGCCTCGCACACGTCGACGGCGCTGGCCCGCCTGGACGAGTCGGGGGCCGCCTCCTACACCTTCGACCTGGAGTGGGCGCCGGCTCCACCAATCACCGTTCCACCTACCGCTCAGATCATCGAGGCGGGCTCAATTTCGGCGATCATCGAGCCCGGCGCCTCCGCCGTTCTTGACGCGCTGACCCGCGGCCGCGAGCACGCGCTCATATGCTTCGACCCGAACGCGCGCCCCTCGATCATGGGCGAACCCGAGGCGGCCCTCGCCTCCCTCGAACGCTTCATCGCCCTCGCGGACGTCGTCAAGGTCTCCGACGAGGACATCGAGTGGCTGACAGGCGGCGCCTGCATCGACGAGGTCGTGGAGCGTTGGCTGGGCATGGGACCGGCGCTCGTCGTCGTCACGTGCGGCAAGCACGGGAGCCTCGCCGTCACCTCCTCGGGCCTGCGCTTCACGAAGACCCCGAGCGCTGTCAAGGTCGTCGACACGGTCGGCGCGGGCGACTCTTTCATGGGCGGCATGATCGACGCCATGTGGGGCATGGGCCTGCGCGGCGCCGACGCGCGCGAGGCACTGCGCTCCCTGCCCGAGGAGCAGGTCCGCGCCATCATCGACCGCGCCAGCGCCGTCTCCGACGTGACCGTCTCACGCAAGGGCGCGAACCCGCCCTGGGCGCACGAGCTGCCCTAAGCACACCACACACGTGACGAGGCCGGTCCCCACGACGGGGTCCGGCCTCGTTCAATGCACGCGTCGGCGCGCTCGACGTGCGCTTACTTGCCCATGCGGCGCTCGCGCTGCGCGTAGGAGCGCAGGGCGCGCAGGAAGTCAACGCGGCGGAAATCCGGCCAGTAGACCTCGCAGAAGTAGTACTCGGAGTGCACGGACTGCCACAGCATGAAGCCCGACAGACGCTGCTCGCCCGAGGTTCGGATAACGAGGTCGGGGTCGGGCTGGTCCTTCGTGTACAGGTGCGCGGTGATATCCGCGTCGGTGAAGGAGTCGGCGAGCTCGTCGAGGGAGCGCCCCTGGGCCGACGCCTCGCGCATCATGGAGCGCACGGCCTCGGTGATCTCGTGTCGGCCGCCATAGCCAACCGCGATATTGACGGTCATTCCCTGCACGTCGGCGGTGCGCGCGATGGACGCACGCAGGTCTTCGGCCACCTTCTCGGGCAGCAGAGACAGTCGCCGACGACGGCCAGCTTCCAGCGCCCCTGGTCCGCCAGGAGGGAGACAGCCTCGCAGATAATGCGCAGCAGCTCGCCCAGCTCGCCGGCATCGCGCGAGAGATTATCGGTGGACAGGAGCCATAGCGTCACGATCGACACACCCGCGTCATCGGACCACTGGAGGAACTCGCTGATCTTCCCGGCGCCAGCGCGGTGTCCCTGCGAGGCGGTCGCGCCCAGGGACTTCGCCCAGCGGCGGTTACCATCCAGGATCACGCCAATGTGTGCGGGTACGGCGGCGTCAGACAGCTCGGCTTTGAGGCGACGCTCGTACATGTCGTAGAGCATGTTCCACTGGGCCATGATGTCCCTCCCTACTGTCGCACCCTGCGGCGCGGCGTACTCTTATGACATTAAGGGTATCGCGCCGTAGGACGGCAGGGAAACACAAGCACTCTCGAAGAGCGAGAACACGCCTATCATAACAAGTTACGGCATAGTAACCTACGGACTCGTAAGAAAAGTTGACAGATTGACAGGGGGAACGGATGAAGATCGCATCGCTCACGCCCAAAGAGTGGTTCTCGGGCCAGCTCGTGCAGATCAAGCCGAAGCTGCGCGGGTGGCTGCACTTTGGCTGCCGCCCCGCTGTCCCTGGCCGCGTCCATCGTCCTCGTGTGCCTGGCGCCCACGACCCCCACGAAGATCGGATCCGCCGTCTACCTGGCCTGCTCCCTCGTCCTCTTCGGCGTCTCCGCGGCCTATCACCGCTTCTACTGGGCACCGCGTTGGGAGATCATGTGGAAGCGCCTGGACCACTCCAACATTTTCCTGCTCATTGCGGGCACCTACACGCCGATCACGATCGCGCTCCTGGACCGATCTGACGCGACGGTCCTCCTGTCGGTCGTCTGGGGCGGAGCAGTCGTCGGTATCCTCCTCAACCTCTTTTGGCCCACCGCTCCGCGCTGGCTGACCACCCTCGTCTACGTCGCGCTCGGATGGGTCGCGGTCTGGTATCTGCCCCAGCTGTGGGCCGGCGGCGGCCCTATCGTGGTGTGGCTGATCGTCGCCGGAGGTGTCCTCTACACGCTCGGCGCGGTCGTCTACGGCACGAAGAAGCCCAATCCCTCCCCCACCTGGTTCGGCTTCCACGAGATCTTCCACGCCTTCACCGTCGCGGCGTGGGCCTGCCACTGCGTCGCCGTCTACCTGGCGGTCCTGAATTCCTGACGCGCCGCCCGGCCAGGCTGCGCCCGTGGGCTGGCGCAATGTTGCTACACTCAACACCATGCGCGCCGGCACCCGTGTGTCGGCGCTCGATTACTGACACGTCATTGGAGGAACCATGGCTGACACACAGTGGCTCACGCAGGCCCAGTACGACCTGCTTGCAAACGAGCTGAAAGAGCGCGTCGAGGTCAAGCGCGTCGAGATCGCGCGCCTCATTGATGCAGCCCGCCAGGAAGGCGACCTGCGCGAGAACGGCGGCTACCACGCCGCGCGCAACGAGCAGTCCATGAACGAAACCCGCATCCAGGCCCTCCAGGAAATGCTGGAGCATGCACAGGTCGGAGAGACCCCTGCCGACGACGGCATCGTCGAGCCCGGCATGGTCGTCACCGCCCTGGTTGCGGGCCGCGAGCAGAAGTTCCTGCTGGGTTCGCGTGACGCCGGCGGCGACCTGGGCATCCAGGTCTTCTCCGCTCAGGCTCCCCTGGGTGCCGCCGTCATCGGCCACAAGGCCGGCGACAAGCTCTCCTTCGAGGCCCCCACCGGCCGTATGATCGACGTCGAGATCCTCGACGCCAAGCCTTTCGAAGGCTGAGTCCACAGTCGGCGAGGCCCACGCGACCTCGCCCCTCGATCAACGCGAAGCGGGTCCCACCGATCGGTGGGACCCGCTTCTTGCGTATGCGGCTAAGGAAGCCTTAGGCCTCCACGTGGGGCGTCGGAGGCTCCCCCGGCTTCTGCTTCTCATCAGCCGACGCTTCCTCCCGGTCGGCGTCGCTCTCCGACTCGACGCGGGCCTCGACGTGAAGATCCACGGACGCAACAACCTCGTCCTCGTTCGACTCCTCACGAGCCACGTAGGGACGCGTGTCGGGCTTACCGGCGTAGGAGGCTGCGATCTCCTCCTCGAGGGCGCCGGGAGGACCACCCGGGCGATCCGACGCGGTCGCGAGCTCGGGCAAGGGGTCGTAGCCATGCAGGTACATGACGGTCGCGTTGATGAACGCCGCAATCGGCACCGAGAAGACCGCACCAGCGATGCCAGCGATCGCGGAACCCGCGGTGATGACGAGCATGACGGCGACGGGGTGCAGGGACACCGCGTTCGACATCATGAAGGGCTGCAGAATGTTGGATTCAACCTGCTGGACGACCAGGATGATCACCAGCATGATGATGGCCTTCGTCAGGCCGCCGTTCACGGCCGCCACCAGCACCGCGATGACACCCGATGTCAGGGCACCCAGAATCGGCACGAATGCCGCAAAGAAGGTGATGACGCCAATCGGAATAGCCAGGGGCACGCCCAGGAAGAAGGCTCCCAGCGCGATGCCGATCGCGTCAATGGCCGCCACCTGGATCTGCGTACGGACATAGGAGCCGAAGGTCGCCCAGCCGCGGATCGCGCTCTCGTGGACGGGGACACGAGCGGGGGCGGGCAGCAGACGCACGCACCACAGCCAGATCGAGCGGCCCTCTTTCAGGAAGAAGAACAGACAGAAGAGCATCGTCAGGCCGGAGGTGGCCAGCGTGCCCACTGACGTGGTGATGCTGAGGGCCCCTGTCGCCAGCGTCTCCTTGTTGGTGTTGAGCCAGCTGACCAACTCGGAACGCAGCTGCTCGGCCGCGGCGGTCAGGACGGTCGTATCGATCTTGAGGGGGCCGTTCTGCAGGAACTCGTTGTGTAGGATCGCGTCGAGCAGGGCACGGAAACCCTCGGCGGCCTGTTGGGCCAGCTGCGGGACCTGCTGGATGAGTTCGGCGGCGGCCTGGCTGAGCGCACCGGCGACAGCCGCAAAGAAGACGAGCAGGCCGACGGTCGCTGCCAGAGACGAAGGGAAGTGCAGGCGCCTGCGCATCCACGACACGAGGGGTTCGAGGAGGACCGTCACCGTCAGCGCGATCGCGACGGGCATGATGACGATCGTCAGGCGCGCAATGCCCCACAGCACCGCCATGACCAGGCCAGCGACGACCAGAGTGCGCCACGAGAACGCCGCAGCCACGCGCAGGGTACGCGGGACGGCCACGGCGACATCACGCTCATCTTCGTGCTCCTCGCGTACCGACACCATGACGGGAGCGGGCGTGGGTTCGTCGGTGTGCTTCGCGGGCAGCGCCGCAGAAAGCCTGCCCATGAGGTCGGATAGTTTCCAGCGCGGCTGTTCCTGAGTATCGGCCACGGTCCCTCCTTTTCGTTCTTCCTTAAGCGTACCCGCCCACTCCCCCATTTCCGTTCGCGCACCGCGCCATGTGCGCATACGAAGCGCATACTGTCAGATATGAGAAATATCTTCACGCTCGCACAGACGGATGTTCATCCCACAACGCACGCGGTCCTTGGGTCGAACATGAGGGCCGAGGCCGAGGCAGGCCAGGAGGTCATCTACCTGGCCGCGGGGGTGTTTCTGGGGCGTCGAGAAGGCCCTGTGGAATACGCCCGGCGTCGTCACCACGGCGACGGGCTACATGGGAGGTCGCACCATCGATCCCACATACGAGCAGGTGTGCTCACATTCGACGGGTCACGCGGAGACCGTGCGCGTCGTCTTCGATACCGCACTCACCAGCGCTGCTGACCTGGTTCGACTCTTCTTTGAGATCCACGATCCCACGCAGGTGGGCGGCCAGGGCAACGACATCGGCGACCAGTACCGCTCTGCGATCTGGACGACCACGCCCGAGCAGCTGCGCGACGCGACGACCCTGCGAGCGGCCTACCAGGAGGTTCTCACTGAGCGCGGTTTCGGCCCGATCCAGACCGACATTTCTGCCGCACCCAACGGGGACTCCACCGCACGCTTCTGGTACGCGGAGGACTACCACCAGCAGTACCTCTTCAAGAACCCGGGCGGCTACGAGTGCCACGCACGCACGGGCGTCGCGTGCCCGGCGCTCCCCCACAACTAAACGGGTACTGCGAGCATAGGACGGGGCGGGTCGGCACGAATGTGCCGACCCGCCCCGCATTGGCGATGAGATCAGTTCACGCCGAGGATGTCGGTGACGAACACGAGGGTCGCGCCGCCGGGGATGCCCGCCTGCGGGACACCACGCTCACCGTAGCCGAGTTCAGCGGGGATGGACAGCAGAACGCGGTCGCCCACGCGCTTACCCACGAGGCCCTCGTCCCAACCGGGGATGACCATGCCGACGCCGATCTGGAAGGACAGGGCGCCGCCGCGGTCGAAGGAGTTATCGAAGTCCACCGTCGAGCCGAAGACCGCACCGTAGTAGTGGCAGGTGATGGTGTCGCCGGCCTCGACCTCCTGGCCATCGCCGGCGTGGAGGACCTCGACGACGAGCTCATCGGAGGGTGTTCCATCGAAGGAGAGGACGGGCTTACGGCCGAATTCGCCGGTCACAGAGATGTTTTCCATAATGTCTTTCCTTAAGGGTTTCAGTGAGGCGGGCCGTCAGTCGCGGCGCATGAAGTAGGACAGGATCTTGAGGATCTCGAGGTAGATCCAGATGACGTCGGTCATGATCGCGAAGGTGCACAGCCATGAGTATTTCTCAGGCACGTTGTTCGCGACGCCCACCTTCACGGCATCGAAGTCGCGCACGAGGCACAGCACGCCGATGAAGACCGCGAGGACGCCGATGATGACGCCGAGCGGAATACCGAAGACGGTGATGTTGCGAACGGCCGCCATGTTCACGAGGCCGGTGCTCGACAGGAACAGGCTCGCCATGTAGTAGATGAAGAATGCGAAGGAGCCGATGCCCGCGACTCGGGTGAGCGTGTTCGAGTTGCGCACAAAGCCCATCGTGAAGGCACCCAGGGTCACACCAATCACCACGAGGGTCGCCAGAACGGCACTCACCACGATGCCCGGGTACATCATTTCGAAGGCGCAGGACAGCGCTCCGAGGACGAAGCCCTCAACGAGCGAGTACGCGACGATTGCGCCGGGACGCACCTTCTTGGAGAACTGGATGAACAGGGCGAGGCCCAGCGTCACGGCGCAAGCAGCGAAGGCCACAAGCATGGCAGCGCTCAGCGCAACGATGCCCGTCATCCATCCGGCCACCGCGCCCACAAGAAGCAGGCCGAAGCACATGAGGGACTTGACCACGACGTCGTCGTAGGTCATCGACCCGCGGTCCACCGCGTCGGCGGCGGGCGCATTCAGCATCGCCTCGTAGGAGTCCATGGACGTCTCGTAGCCGCCCTGCTGGTCCTGGGGGAGGCCGTAGACGGGCGCGCCCTGAGGCGCAGGGTACGTGTTCTGTGCGGCGTATTCCGTCGAACCGTTCGCGTAGCCGTACTGCGCATCGGCACCGCCTTGCGCGTAGGGATTCGTCGAGCCACCGTAGGGGTTCTGTGCTTGCTGCGAGGCGGGCTGATAGCCGGGCATCGCAGGGTATCCGGCGGGAGTCGTCTGCTGGGTCGACCAGTCTTTAACGATCGAGTTCATCACCGGGTTGGCCATATTTCCTCCTTGATCAGTGATGTGCTGCCTCTAGTGTCGCACGAGGCACCCACGGGTGGGAAACGCACCATTATGCGTGCAGCGCAACGCCGCGTCCACACGAGGGACGGTGTACGCGTCACGGGCCGCTGCCTCGTCGATGAAGACTGCGAATGGTACCCCCGGTGGGACTCGAACCCACAACACACCGATTTTAAGTCGGTTGCCTCTGCCAATTGGGCCACGGGGGCGCGTCGGGCGCACGTCCAGCCTACGGGAGGCAGGCGCTCGCCTCAAGCTCCGCTCAGATCATCGCCTGGGCGATGCCATCGAGGATGTCATGCTCGGAAGTGACCACCTGCTCGATCGGGTGACCGGCGGCCTGGGCGCGCGCGAGCACTCGCGTGACGATGCGGCTCCAGATGAGCGCTCCGGCGGCGATGACGTCTTCGCGTCCCTCCGGCATGAAGCCCAGGGAGGCCTTCACAGACGTCGGCTGATCGACCATGAAGCGCACGGCCTGGTCGAACTGGGCGGCGCTCAGTCGGGCGCCGTGGATCCGCTCGGGCTGGTAGGAGGTGAGCCCCAGCGCCTGGGCGGTCAGAGTGGTGACCGTGCCCGCGACACCCACGAGGCTGCGCACGCGCGTCAGATCCACGGACTTTTCGGCGCGATCAAGCTGCTCGTCTATCCACGCGATCGCGCGCTCCTGATCCTCGACGGGGACTCCGCCTGCCGGGTCCACGTGGGAGAAGAACTTCTCGGTGACGCGCACGGCGCCCATGTCGATCGAGATCGCCTGCTCGACGCGGGTCGCACCCAGCACGAGCTCAGTCGAGCCGCCGCCGATGTCGACGACCAACATCGGGGCAGTCACGGACTCACCCAGGCCACTCACCGCGCCATTGAAGGACAGGGAGGCTTCCTCCGTGCCGACGACGACCTCGGGCTCCACGCCGATGACGGCCTTGATCTGGCGCACGAAGTCCGCGCTGTTGGAGGCATCGCGCGTCGCCGAGGTCGCCACAAAACGGGTGCGGGTCGCGCCCAGGGCCTCGATCATGCGCTGGTATTCGACGGTGGCCTCGACCGTGCGCTCGATCGCCGCAGGATCCAGGTACCCGCGCGCATCGACGCCCTGTCCCAGGCGCACGATACGCATCTGGCGGGTCAGGTCGGCGAGTTGAGGGCGTCCATTCTCGTCGATGTGTCCATCGGCAACGAGCAGTCGGATCGAATTGGTTCCACAGTCAATGGCAGCTACGCGGGTCATTGCTTCGTTTCTAGTGAGATGAGTCCCGGACGAGGCCGGGGCGAACTTCGGTGGGGCCACTCAGCAGGAGCAGCGCTCGGTGGAGAACAGGCCACGCTCAGCGAGCATCGCAAGCGCACGATCCCCGATGGGATTGACGCCGGGACCCGCGGCCAGGGAGTGGCCAACGAGCGCGTGCAGACACTTGACGCGCGTGGGCATGCCGCCCGCGCTAACGCCCGAGATCTCGGGGACGTCACCCAGGCTCAGGCGCGCATCGATGTAGGCCTGATGCGCACGCGCGTATGCGGCGCGCAGCTCCTCATCGACGGCGAGTTCCTCGTTGAGGGTCTCCATGACGTGTTCCGCCTCGAGGGTCGAGGCGCCCTTCACCGCGGCCGGGTGCGTCAGGTAGTAGGTCGTGGGGAAAGGAGTCCCATCGGGCAGACGCGGAGCGGTAGCCACGACAGTGGGCCGACCGCACACGCAGCGCGCGGCGATACCAACGACTCCGCGGGGCACGCGGCCCAGCTGGGAACGCAGGACCTCCAGGTCCTCTTCGGTTGCGTCGGTGGTGTTAACGAGGCTCATTCTCCGCTTTCTTGGCCGGTGGTAGTCGCCTGACCCGACTGGCTGGTGTCAGCCGACGGGATAGGCGTCGTGTTGGGCGGCTGATCCGCCTTCCCCACTAGGATAGCGAGCTGCTGCACCCAGGGGCGCGCCGGTCCGGTCGACGCCGCTGCCGCCGCCAAGGCAGAGTCCTGGTATTGCGGCCCCGGATCCACCACCGTGTATTGGGTCTCACCGGGTCGCACGTAACCGAGGCGCTCGCGCGCCTGCGTGGAGATATAGTCGGGGTCGTTCCACAGATCCAGCTGTCGCTGCATGTCAGCATTCTTCTGCTGTTGCTCGGCCACCTGGGCCTTGATCTGCGCCAGCTCGCGTTCCTGCTGCCACCACTGGTACAGGCTGGGCACGAGCATGACGGACAGGATCGCCGCGACCGTCAGGACGACGACAAAGCGCGTCGACACGTCCAGACCTCCGATCGACAGGACGGAAGACCCCTCCCCCCACGGGCCGCGTCGACGCCTTCTTCTCCGTCCGCTTACGCGAGCGGAGAAAACTGCGGCCCGAGCCCTCCGGCTTCTCCTGCTTCGCCGCCTTCACGCGCTTCTTTGCCGACACCTCGTCCCCCTTCGAGGACTTCGCGGCCTTCGCGGCGGCCCTGCGCTGACGCGATTTTTCCGCGTTAATCTCACGCGTCGTGCGCGCTGCCTCCGAAGCGGAGGAGCGACGACGCGAGGAGGGGCGGGAAGAAGGACGACGACTAGCCATTCTCCTATCGTGCCCTAAGTCGGTGCATTTGGCTCAGCCCCACGCCGAAAAAACTCCGCGCGGACCCTTGCGGGCCCGCGCGGAGCTATGCGGCTAGTTGCCTAGGCTCACTTGAAGCGAGGGAAGGCAGAGCGGCCAGCGTAAACGGCGGCCTCGCCCAGCTGCTCCTCAATGCGCAGCAGCTGGTTGTACTTGGCGACGCGCTCGGAACGAGCGGGAGCACCGGTCTTGATCTGGCCGGAGTTGGTGGCGACAGCCAGGTCGGCGATCGTGGTGTCCTCGGTCTCGCCGGAGCGGTGCGAGGTCATCGAACGGTAGCCGTTGCGGTGCGCTTCCTCGACGGCGTCAAGGGTCTCGGTCAGCGAACCGATCTGGTTCACCTTGACGAGCAGCGCGTTCGCGGCGCCCAGCTCGATGCCCTTCTTCAGGCGAGCGGGGTTGGTGACGAACAGGTCGTCGCCGACGAGCTGCACGCGGCCGCCGATCTCGGAGGTCAGGGCCTTCCAGGCGTCCCACTCATCCTCGGACAGCGGGTCCTCGATGGAGACCAGCGGGTAGTTCGAGATGAGCTTCTCGTAGTACTCCACCATGTAGTCGGTCGAGCGGCCTTCGCCCTCGAACTGGTACAGGCCGTCCTTGAAGAACTCGGAGGAGGCAACGTCCAGGGCCAGGGCGACGTCCTCGCCCGGCTTGAAGCCGGCCTTCTCGATCGCGGAGACGATCAGGTCGAGAGCCTCGGCGTTGGAGTCCAGGTTGGGGGCGAAGCCGCCCTCGTCACCCAGGCCGGTGGACAGACCGCGGTCCTTCACGACGCCCTTGAGCGTGTGGTAGACCTCGGCGCCCCAGCGCAGGGCCTCACGGAAGGAGGGAGCACCGATGGGGGCGATCATGAACTCCTGGATGTCAACGTTGGAGTCCGCGTGGGAGCCACCGTTGAGGATGTTCATCATGGGGACGGGCAGGACGTGAGCGTTGGGGCCGCCCAGGTACTTGTAGAGGGGCAGGTCCGCGTACTTCGCGGCGGCCTTGGCGACGGCGAGGGAGACGCCGAGGATGGCGTTCGCGCCGAGCTTGCCCTTGTTGGGGGTGCCATCCAGGTCGATCATGGCCTGGTCGATGTAGCGCTGATCGTCAGCTTCCTCGCCGATGAGCTCGGGAGCGATCTGCTCGACGACGGCGTCAACGGCGTCCTGGACGCCCTTGCCGAGGTAGCGGCCCTTGTCGCCATCGCGACGCTCGACGGCCTCGAACGCGCCGGTGGACGCGCCGGAGGGAACGGACGCGCGCGCAGCGGTGCCGTCCTCGAGGACGACCTCGACCTCAACGGTCGGGTTACCGCGCGAGTCGAGGATCTCGCGTGCACCAATGCCTTCAATAACTGCCACGTCATTCTCCAATCGATGTTGTTGCGTGGAAGCGGTCAGTACAACGGTAATACGGACCGCCATATGTGGTCACCCCCGGCGAGGGGGACGTTATGTTGTGAGGGGGTTTCACCCCTCGTTTTGTGCCTGGACAAGCGACATTAGTCCCTGCCGACGGCACTGTGAGCGAATACTCACACGCTCATCAGTGGGCGTTGCCGCCACCCATCAGCGCAGCCATGGGATCCTGCTGGCCGCCTGAGACTGCGTCGCCGAACAGAGGCGTCGCGGGAGCCTGACCGCCTCCCAGGGACGGCTGAGTGAAACGCGGGTTAATGCGCGCGTCGGACGTTGCGCGGGCCTGCGCGAAGACCTCATTCATGGTCGACACGGCAGCCGGATTCGCGTTTGCGAAAGCGCTGAGCTTCTGGCCCAGGAGCATGGAGCGAACGGCCTCGCGCGCCGCTCGGCCGAGCTTGGGGCTCTGCCCGCCCGCCTTCTGCGCTATCTGAGCGATGTTGGTGTCGATCTCCTCATCGGTCACGACGACTCCCACGGAGGCCCCCACGGCCGCAAGCTGCGGACCGTTAACGAGGGAGGCACGCACCTGCTGTGCGCCGACCCCGCTCTGCCCGCCCGTCACTGCATCGAGCTGGGCGACAGCCTCGTCAACTTCCGCAATGCTGTAGTCGCCGTTGGAGGTGCTGACTGCAGCGCCGGGATGGGCGGAGCATGCCCCCATTCCCAGTCCTGCGGCCACAATCAGGGCGGCGGTGGCGAGCTGGCGTGTGTAGCGCACGAGCATTCCTTCCTCAGATGTGTTGCGACGCAATAGGACCAGTGTATTCCACCACAGGCACTACTCGCCAAAAGGCACGAGAATCTTGGTCACCACAGTCTCCACCCACTCCAGGAGAGGGCCGTCGGTGAGCGGGGAACCACCGACTCGTGAGGTGAGCGGCAGGGGCACGAGGACCTGGCGAACGGCGGCTTTGATGACGGTTCCGGGGTGCAGGCGCTTGAGGCGCATGACCTGGGAATCGCGCAGCTCGACGGGCGAGACGCGCAGGTACTTGCCCTGCGTGACGATCTCGGTGATCCCGGCGCGGCGCACGATCTCGCGCAGCCGTGCGACGGCGAAGAGCAGGTCAACCTGGGGCGGGATGGGACCGTAGCGGTCGACGAGTTCCTCGCGCACGTCCGCTTCCTGTTCGGGCGTGGAGATGGCCGCGATCTTGGCGTAGACCTCGAGGCGCAGGCGTTCGCCGCGCACGTAGCCGTCGGGAATGTGTGCGTCAACCTGCAGGTCCATGCGCACGTCGGTCTTTTCGGTGGGAGCGTCACCTCGGTAGGCGGCGACCGCGTCGGAGACCATGCGCACGTACAGGTCGAATCCGACGCCTTCGACGTGGCCGGACTGTGCCCCTCCCAGGAGGTTACCGGCACCTCGAATCTCGAGGTCGCGCTGAGCGACGGCTAGGCCGGCTCCCAGCTCGGTATTGGCGGCGATCGTCTTGAGGCGCTCGTGGGCAGTCTCGGTGAGCGCCTTGTCGCCGGGGTAGAAGAAGTACGCGTAGGCGCGTTCGCGGCCTCGACCCACGCGCCCGCGCAGCTGGTGGAGCTGGGACAGACCGAAGGTGTCGGCGCGGTCCACGATGAGCGTATTCGCGTTGGAGATGTCCAGGCCTGTCTCGACGATAGTCGTGCACACGAGCACGTCGAACTCGTGATTCCAGAAGTCCTGGATGACGGCCTCGAGCTGGTTCTCGTTCATCTTGCCGTGGGCCGTGCGCACGCGCGCCTCGGGCACCAGCTCGGTGATGTGGGCGGCGACCGAAGAGATCGAGTCGACGCGGTTGTGCACGTAGAAGACCTGGCCGTCGCGCAGGAGCTCACGCCGGATCGCAGCGCTGACCTGGGCATCCGTGTAGGCGCCAACGAAGGTCAGGACGGGCTGGCGCTCCTCGGGTGGGGTCTGGAGGATCGACATCTCGCGAATGCCGGAGATCGCCATCTCGAGCGTGCGCGGGATAGGCGTGGCGGACATCGACAGGACGTCCACGTCGGTGCGCAGGGCTTTGAGCGTCTCCTTGTGCTCGACACCGAAGCGCTGCTCCTCGTCGATGATGACGAGGCCGAGCTTCTTAAAGGAGACGGTGCCGGTCAGCAGCGAGTGCGTGCCGATGACCAGGTCGACTTCGCCCGAGGCCAGCCCCGCCTTGACCTCCTCGGTTTCCTTCGGGGTCGAGAAGCGCGAGAGCGTACCGATGCGCACGGGGAAGCCCGCGTAGCGCTCGGCGAAGGTCTCCGCGTGCTGGGTGACCAGCAGGGTCGTGGGCACGAGGACGGCGGCCTGGTAGCCGTCCTGGATGGCCTTGAAGGCGGCGCGCACGGCGATTTCGGTCTTGCCGTAGCCGACGTCGCCCGTGAGCAGGCGGTCCATGGGCACGGGCTTTTCCATGTCGGCCTTGACCTCGTCGATGGTGACGAGCTGGTCGGGTGTCTCGACGTAGGGGAAGGCATCCTCGAGTTCGCGCTGCCAGGGCGTGTCGGGGCCGAAAGCGTGGCCCTTGGTCTGCTGGCGCACGGCGTACAGGCGGATGAGCTCCTTGGCGACCTCGTTGACGGCTTTCTTCGCGCGGGCCTTGGTCTTGGCCCAGTCGGCGCCACCCATCTTCGTCAGCGAGGGCTCGTCGGATCCGGTGTATTTCGAGATCTGGTCGAGCGCGTCGGTGGGCACGAAGAGCCGGTCGGCGGGCTGGCCGCGCTTGGAGGGGGCGTATTCGATGACCAGGTAGTCGCGCGTGGAGGCTGCGTCCCCGCGCCCAATCGACCGGGAGACAAGCTCGATGAAGCGTCCGATGCCGTGCTGGTCGTGGACGATGTAGTCCCCGGGGTGCAGGGTCAGCGGGTCGACGCCCTTGCGCCTGCGCGAGGGCATGCGCCGCATGTCGCGCGTGGACGCGCCAGCTCGCCCGGTGAGGTCGCCTTCGGTGAGGATCGCGACCTTCAGGTGGGGCGCGACGAAACCGACGCCGGCCTGCGCTGTCGTAATGGTCACGAGGCCGGGGTCGGGGCGCGCTTCCCCATTGTCCGCGAGCGCGGCCGGGCACGAGGCGTCGGTGAGGATGGAGCGAATGCGACGTCCCGGGCCGGGGCCTTCGGTGGTGACGACGATGCGCCAGCCGTCGCGGGCCAGGTCGGTGAGGTCGGCGGCGGCTCGGGCGAAGTCTCCGCGGTAGGGGTGTACGTCGCGGGCACCCACGCGCATGAGGGTGGGAGAGACGACGACGGGCGTGGGGCCGTCCGCTGAGGGCGAGTCGGCCTCGTTGATCGCGGAGGCGAGGTCGGCGGGCGGCAGGTCGGTGAGCTCCCACCAGGGGCGCGTCCCGCTCCCCCACAGGTCGGCCAGGTCGAGGAACGAGGCCTTGGAGGCCTCGAGCGGGGTATCTGCTCCCCCGGCGGCGGCGCTCCACGCGGCGGCGAGGAACTCCTCGGTCGTGGCGACGAGGTCGGCGGCGCGGGCACGGATGCGTTCGGGTTCGGAGGCGAGGATCGGCGAGCCTGCGGGCAGCAGGTCGAGGAGGGACTCCATGCCGCCGACCAGGATGGGCGCCAGGGATTCGATGCCGGGGGCGGCAATTCCTTCGGCGGCGAGGCTGAGCATCTCGGCTGCGCCGGGCAGGCGGTCGGCGGCCTCACGTGCGCGGGCGCGCACGGCCTGGGTGAGGAGGAGCTCGCGGCAGGGGACGGCCCATAGGCCGTCGGCGGCCTCGCCGAGGGTTCGCTGGTCGGAGACGGAGAAGGCGCGGATGTCGTCGACTTCGTCGCCCCACAGCTCCACGCGCAGGGGGTGGGGTTCCTGGGGCGGGAAAACGTCGAGGATGCCACCGCGCACACTCATCTGGCCGCGGCCTTCGACCATGTCGACGCGCTCGTAGCCCAGCTCGGCCAGACGATTCATGGCGTCGGTGAGGTCCAGGATGTCGCCGGTACGAACGCGCACTGGTTCGAGGTCAGCCAGGCCGGAGATGATCGGCTGGAGGAAAGCTCGGATGGGGACGACGAGGACCGACAGCGGACCGGCGCTGTCGTCTCCCTTGATCGGGTGGACGAGGCGGCGCAGGACGGCGATGCGACGCGCCATCGTGTCGACCTGGGGCGAGAGTCGCTCGTGGGGCAGGGTCTCCCACGCGGGCAGCATGGCCACGCCCGGGATCCACGAGGCCAGGGCGTTGGTCAGCGATTCGGCGTCACGCCCGGTGGCCGTCAGGACCACGAGGGGCGTGGCCGCGCGCGAGGCGACGGCCGCAAGGAGGGGCGGCCGGATGCCGACGGGCGCGACGATCGTGCCGGAACGGCCGGCTTCGACGGAGTCGATGGCCGTCTCGATCGCGGGATCGGTGGTGATGTCCGGGAGGAGTCCGGTGAGTAGCACGCGCTGCCTTTCGCGGTGAGAGTGCGCGGCGACGCCCAGGGGCGTCGCCTCGATCAGGACCCGGTGTGCAGGGCCATCTGGGTGGGGGCGAATCCCTTGGTCACGATGTCTTCGACGACGTCGGCGGCCTGCTCGAAGGTGACGTCCCAGTCGGGGCGTTCCTTGGAGGGCAGGGTGGCGAGCACGTAGTCGGCGGGGTCCATGCGCCCCGGCGGGCGGCCCACGCCGATGCGCAGGCGCGCGTAGTCGCGCGTGCCCAGGTGCTGACTGAGGGATTTCAGGCCGTTGTGGCCGCCTTCTCCCCCGCCGACCTTGAGGCGCAGCGTGTGCGCGGGCAGGTCCATGTCGTCGTGGATGACGAGGATGCGCGAGGGCTCGATCTTGTGGAAGGTGGCGAGCGCGCTGATCGGCCCACCGGAGGTGTTCATGTAGCTGTCGGAGCGCGCGAGAATCACGCGGGGTCCAGGCACGCCACCGGGGCCAATACCGAGGCGAACATCGGCGGTGTGCGTGCGCGAGCGGTGCGAGGTCAGGGTCGCACCGCCGCGCGAGGCGAGCACGTCGAGGGTCAAGTACCCGACGTTGTGTCGGGTGGAGGCATACTGCGCGCCGGGGTTACCTAACCCGACGACGAGCCACGGTCCGTCAGTCGTCATACTCCGATTGTGCCACCCGCGCCGAGAGCATGTCCCACTGGGGGGCGTCCTCGACGACGGGGGCTGCCTCACGTCGAGATGTGGCCCACGCGTCTGCGAAGAGCTGTGCCCACTTGGTGTAGGCCGCCGAATTCGGGTGGAAGAAGTCCGCGGCGTGGTAGGCGAAGGTGTAGGTCGGCAGGGAGTATTCCTGGGTGAGGGAGCGCAGATCGACGAGGTGTGCGTCGCTGTCGGAGACGGCCGCCGCGATGCGGTCGGACATGTCTTGCGCGCGGCTTTCCTGGGGCATGATGCCGAAGGACGGGATGGTGGAGACGAGGGCGTCGGCGGGCAGGAAACCGAGGACGCGACGCAGGCGCTCTTCGAACTGACCGGGGGCCATGTCCTCGGTCATGACGTCGTTGCCGCCGATGGTCAGCGTGATCAGGTCGGGGCTGTAGGGGCCGTCCAGGAGGCCCAGGCCGCGCATCTGCGGAATCTGAGTGAGTTCCACGGACTCGATGGTGGCTCCCGACAGGGACAGGTTGAGCAGGAGGACCTCGCGGTCCATCTGCGCGGCGATCGCGGAAGCGAGGCGCGCAGGGTAGGACTCGGTGACACGCGAGGCTCCCACGCCCTGCACGGAGGAGTCGCCGAGGGAGACGATCAGGTAGGGACGCTCGCCCTCGGGATGCTCGTCGAGCTGGCGCAGGCGTTCCAGGGTCGCCAGGTTGTGGTTTTCCCAGGCTTTGCGGTAGTCACCGCGCTGGGAGTCCAGTCGCAGGAGGCGTCCGATGGCCAGACCGCCGCCAAAAAGGCTCGCGCCGCCGGCTGCCGCACCCGCTACCTGCCATGCTCGTTTGCTGATCCCCATTGAAGTGTCCTTCCCTCGTGTCTGCTGGTTCTCAGTGTAACGAGGCCGGGGCCGGTGCTTCAAATGCTGAAGCACCGGCCCCTCGGTTTGTCACAGATCGCTCAGTCCAGGCGTCCGGCGGGCGCACCCGGGAGGGATCGGATGAAGTGGGGAGGCTCCCACCCTCGCTCCGCGTAGGCGGCCGCGACAGCCTGGGCCACACCTGTCACCACATCCGCGTCGACCAGCGCGATCGCACTGCCCCCGAAGCCACCGCCCGTCATACGCGCACCATGCGCTCCCGCGCCGCGAGCGGCCTCCACGGCCACATCCAGTTCCTCGCAGGAGACCTCGTAGTCGTCGCGCAGCGAGTCGTGCGAATCATTCAGGAGAGCGCCCGCAACCGCCAGGCGCGTACCTTCCAGCGGCCCCTCGTCAAGAAGCTCAATAAAGGCACGCGTACGCGCGATCTCGGAGACGACGTGGCGCGTGCGGGCAGCCAGGCGCTCATTGCCCAGCGCGGCCGTGGCCTCGTCCAGGTCCTCAACATCCACGAGCTGACCCACGCCCAGGATGCGCGCCGACTCCTCGCAGTCCGCGCGGCGCGAGCCATACTGGCCGTCCGCCAGCGAATGCTTGGCACGTGTGTCGATGACGAGAAGCTCGAGGCCGACCGCGCTCAGGTCGAAGGGAACCTGGCGCGTCGACATGTCGCGGCAGTCGAGGGCCAGCGCGTGCCCCTCGCTGCAGCGCAGGGACGCCGTCTGGTCCAGGCCACCCGTGTTCGCGCCCGCCACCTGGTTTTCCGCAGCGCGCGCCGCATCCACGAGGACCTTGCGCCCCTCGTCGTTGGGGGCCTCAATCGTGCCCGCAAGACCCAGCGAGCACACCTCGTCGAGGGCGACCGCCGTCGCACACTCGAGCGCAGCACTAGACGACAGGCCACCGCCCAGGGGCACGCACGACCATAGGGCCGCGTCAAAACCGGGCAGGGGCCCGTATCCGGCCTGCTCGAGCGCCCACGCAACGCCAGCCAGGTACGCGGTCCAGTGGTTAGCCACCTCGCCGGGGGTCCCCTTCGGACCGATCACATCCAGGTCGAGGACGTCGATCGCCTCGCGCGTCTGCGGCGAAATCAGGCGAACCGTCCGATCCTGACGAGGCGACAGCGCCACGTAGGCGCGGTGCGACAGCGCAATCGGCAGGCACGGACCACCGTTGTAGTCAACGTGCTCGCCGATGATGTTGACGCGCCCGGGCGCACTCCACACGCCCCGAGGCTCATAGCCAAACGCGTCACGGAACAGGTTTGCGGCCTGCGCGGCCCCTTCATCGGGAGTAGCGGCGTCGGCCCACACGAGATCAGTCACAAGATCCTCCTTGGTCTCTCTGACTCAAGGCTACGTGAATGCCCTCACACCATTCAAGCGCTACGGCCCCATCGCTGACGCGCCGACACCCGGTACAGTGGAGCCACCGTATCCGCGACACAGGCAGGCCTCATGTTCCTCCCCCAACGACTCCCCGGCCAGGATTGGCTCGGCGTCGTCGTCGCGATCCCTGAACCGTGGGTCACACAGCTGACCGACCTGCGCCTGCGCCTGGGAGACCTCGCCGGATCGCGCATTCCCGCGCACATCACACTCATGCCGCCGACCCCCGTCGCGCGCGAGGCTCGCGCCGAGGTCATCGACCACCTGCGCTCAATCGCCTCGCGCCACGCCCCCTTCCGCGTCACGTTGTCTGGCACAGATTCTTTCCGTCCCATCTCCAACGTCGCCTTCATGACGCTGGCCGAGGGAGCTTCGGCCTGCACGGATCTCGCCGAGGAGATCCGCTCCGGCCCCCTCGACCACGACACACGGTTCCCGTACCACCCGCACGTGACGCTGGCGCAGGACGTGGACGACATCGCCCTGGATCTTGCGCTCGACATCGGCGCGACCGTCGAGGCCTCGTGGATCGTTCCCGGTTTCCGTCTGGACCGCATCGACCCCTCGGGCATCTACTCCTCGATGGCACTGTTCGACTTCGACGCCTCCGGGCACTGAGCCCCCTGCTCACCACGCCGTCGCACGCTCATCACGCGCTGGTGTTCCGGGCGCCCTCCACACCGGCGCTCTCCTTACTGCGAGTAGCCAGCCCAAGCCACACCACCATCTGCAAGCACCGCCAGGACCCGCAGTCCCATCTTCGGGGCATTATCCGGATAGGTTGCGCGCACGCGGATAGGTTATGCACATCCGGATAGGTTATTAAGCTATCCGGATGTTCGTTACCTATCCGGATGTGTATTGGCCCCGGGGACACCCCCTCACCGACGAGCACAGCACCCGCGCCCCGCCAATTTCGCATGCAATTCCCCCACGACTATTTCAAATCATGAATTTAGATCGTTGGAATTGCAACGTTTTCAGACTTTGTTGAAGCTTCACACAAGTGAATTGCATGCGAAATTTTGGGGCGGGCGACGGTGGCGACTACGGGTGCGCCACAGACGACGAGCACACCGCATACGCGAAAGGCCGCGGCCCGGGAAGGACTCCCAGGCCGCGGCCTCGTCGTTACAACGTCAGATCTCGTAGGTTACCGAGACCGGCGCATGATCCGAGAAGCGCTCCGCGTACTCGTCGGCGCGGCCGATCTCGAAGGAACGCGCGCGCTCGCCCAGGGCGGGCGTCGCGTACTGATAGTCAATGCGCCAGCCCGCATTGTTGACGAAGGCCTGGCCGCGCCACGACCACCACGAGTAGGGGCCCTGCACATCGCCGGCCAGGTCGCGCACCGTGTCGCGCCAGCCTTCCTCCACCCACTGGTTGAGGAAGGCGATCTCCTCGTCGAGGACACCGGCGCGCTTGTTGTGGTTCGGCTTCCAGTTCTTGATGTCGGCCTCCGAGCGCACGACATTGAAGTCGCCGCACACGAGCGAGGAGATACCCCCGGCGGCCTCTTCGGCGATCAGCTCGGCCATGCGCGCGCCGATGCGGGGCAGATGCGCCATCTTGGCCTCCTGCTTGGGGGTATCCTTCTCGCCCGAATGGAAGTACGCAGAGACGACGCGCACGGGGGTGTCACCACCCTCGGGACGCACGACGGCCTCGAGCCAACGGCCGGAATCCACATCCGTCTCGGCATCGTCGAGGATCAGCCGGGGCTCACCCTCCAGGACCGCACGCCCGCGTCGCACGGCTACACCCACACCCGCACGGCCCTTGATACGGCAGGGAACCCACACACTCTCCCAGGCCTCGCCCATGATCTCGCGGGAGATCTCCTCGGGCGCGCGCACCTCTGCATGAGCAGCACATCCGTATCTGACCCCTCCAGCCAGTCAAGGAAGCCGCGCTTGTGGGCGGCGCGGATGCCGTTGAGGTTCACGGTGGTCACCGTCAGAGTCATCGTTTTCTCCTTAACAAGAGTTTTCTTCAGTCTAGAGGAACGAGGAGGCGCGGCGAGGAATGGATATCCTCACCGCGCCTCCGCTGCGTTCGCGCGCGACCTCCACGTATGCCGAGGCCACACGCGCCTGTCAGTTCGCGCTGATTCCCGCCTGACGTTCGGCAGCCTCGACGACGTTCGTCACGAGGAGGGCCCGCGTCATCGGGCCGACGCCACCGGGGTTGGGGCTCAGCCAGCTGGCCACCTCCTCCACGCCGTCCGCAACGTCACCCATCAGACGAGCCTTGCCGTCCTCGCCCTGCACGCGGCTCACGCCAACGTCGAGGACGATGGCGCCGGGGGCCACCATGTCGGGGGTAATGATCCCAGCAGAACCAGCCGCAGCCACGATGACGTCCGCTCGGCGCACGTGATCGGCCAGGTTGGTCGTGCCCGTGTGGCACACGTCGACCGTCGCGTTCACTTCCTTGCGCATGAGCAGCAGGCCAATCGAACGCCCCACGGTCACGCCTCGACCGATGACGCACACGTTCTTGCCGGCCAGGTCGATCCCATGGCGTTCCATGAGCTCGATGACCGCGCGCGGCGTGCACGGCAGCGGCGAGTCGATGGGACCTGAGCCGCGCAGCACGAGGCGCCCGAGGTTGGTCGGGTGCAGCCCATCCGCGTCCTTCGCGGGATCGATACGCTCCAGAACAGCGTTCGTGTCGATTCCGCGCGGCAGCGGCAGCTGCACGATGTAGCCCGTGCAGGCGGGGTCCGCGTTGAGCTGATCGATCGCGGCCTCCACCTGCTCCTGCGTCGCGTCAGCGGGCAGGTCCACGCGGATCGACTCGGCGCCGATTTCCGCACAGTCACGGTGCTTTCCAGCGACGTAGGCAACGGACCCGGGGTCCTCACCCACGAGGATCGTGCCGAGGCCCGGGACAACACCGGCCTCACGCAGCGAATCAACGCGCGCCTTCAGTTCCGACTTAATGGCGGCAGCGGTCGCCTTTCCATCCAAGACCCCAGCGGGGCCCTCCCAGGGAGCCCTCACGATCAGAGCCCAGCGTACAGCGGGTGCTTGTCCGTCAGCTTCTTGACGCGGGCGCGCAGGGCATCCACCTCAACGTTGCCGCCGGACGCACCCTGGGACAGGGTCGTGCCGATGATGTCGGCGACCTCGGCGAAGTCCTCGGCATCGAAGCCACGCGTCGCGAGGGCGGGGGTGCCGATGCGCAGGCCCGAGGTGACGGCCGGCGGACGGGGGTCGAAGGGGACGGCGTTACGGTTGACGGTAATGCCGACCTCGTGCAGCAGATCCTCTGCCTGCTGACCGTTGAGCTCGGAGTCGACCAGGTCAACAAGGACAAGGTGCACGTCGGTGCCGCCCGTGACCAGCTTGATACCGGCCTTCTTCGCATCGTCAGCGCCCAGGCGCTCGGCAATGATCTGCGCGCCCTCGAGGGTGCGGCGCTGGCGGTCCTTGAATTCGTCGGTCTGCGCGACCTTCATGGCGATGGCCTTCGCGGCGATCACATGCATGAGGGGGCCACCCTGCTGGCCGGGGAACACCGAAGAGTTCAGCTTCTTGCCCCACTGCTCGCCGCGCGAGGACAGGATCATGCCGGAACGAGGACCACCCAGCGTCTTGTGAACAGTCGTCGTCACCACGTCGGCGAAGGGGACGGGGTTCGGGTGCAGACCCGCTGCCACGAGGCCTGCGAAGTGAGCCATGTCCACCCAGAGGGCGGCGCCGACCTCGTCCGCGATGTCACGGAAGGCCTGGAAGTCGAGGTGACGCGGGTATGCGGACCAGCCGGCGATGATGACGCGCGGGCGCTCCGCAAGGGCAGCCTCACGAACCTTCTCGGGCTCGATGCGCATGGTCTCACGGTCGACCTCGTAGGCGACGGCCTTGTAGTTCTTGCCCGAGAAGTTCAGGCGCATGCCGTGGGTTAGGTGACCGCCGTGGGCCAGCGACAGGCCGAGGATCGGGTCGCCAACATTCGCCATGGCCATGAGCGCTGCAGCGTTGGCCTGCGCACCAGCGTGAGGCTGAACGTTCACGTAGTCGCCACCGAAGACCTGCTTCGCACGTTCGATGGCGAGAGACTCCGCGACGTCCACAAACTCGCAGCCACCGTAGTAGCGGCGACCCGGGTAGCCCTCGGCGTACTTGTTGGTGAGGACCGAGCCCTGCGCCTCGAGCACGGCGCGCGGAACGAAGTTCTCCGAGGCGATCATCTCGAGGGTGTCACGCTGGCGGCCAAGCTCGGCGTCCAGAACGGCCTGAATCTCAGGATCCAGCTGCGCAAGTGTCATGTCATTGAGGGAATCCATGGGGTTCTCCTATTGATCATCCGATGATGGTTGGCAGTGGCCTCTAGCCCAGGCGGGCGGCTATCGATGCCGACGCGTCGCTCCCCGGTGGTGGCCCACCTGTTCGCCAGTCACGACACGCTGACCAGTCTATCGCTCGGCGGTTTTCCGCGCATTCTTCCAAGGTGTCAGCAAGCTACCAGCCGGTCACAGGGCGTTCAGATCTGACTTGCACAACTCGTCAGGTGCACGAAATCACAGCCTTTTTTCGCTTGTACTTAACCCTTTGGTTAGCAACCAAGCTAACCATATGGATAGACTAGGGTTAACACCTAACGGTGACTGAGTTGCGCGAGGGATGTTTACCTAGTAAATATCCCAGTCTGGAGCGGCTTTTCCCGCTCTAACCGACATGCAGCATTTGAGTTTGAGGAAGTAGAAGGAAGACGCACAGATGACAACCTTGACGAAGCCCACTGCACGAGCCGCATCGACGGCTCTCGCGTTCGAGCACGCGTCGGATCTTGCCGCCTCCGCCGACAACGCCATCAAGCGCATGTGCGACATTTTCGCAGCTCTCTTCGGCATTATCCTGCTGACTCCGCTGTGGATCATCGTCGCTGCGATGGTGCGCCTGAACGACGGCGGCCCCGCCTTCTTCACTCAGGAGCGCGTCGGCCTCGACGGCAAGACTTTTACCATGTTTAAGTTCCGCACCATGCGCGTGGACGCCGAAGAGCTCAAGGCATCCCTCATGGAGGCCAACGAAGCAGACTCCTCCGCCGGAAATTCGATCATGTTCAAGATGGCGAACGATCCGCGCATTACGCGCATCGGAGCCTTCCTGCGCAAGACGTCGATCGACGAGCTGCCCCAGCTGTTCAACGTCCTGCGTGGCGACATGTCCCTCGTGGGCCCGCGCCCCCCGCTCCCCAGCGAGGTCGCACAGTACGAACCCCGCGTGATGGGCAAGTTCGCCGTCCGCCCCGGCATCACCGGCCTCTGGCAAATCTCCGGCCGCTCGAACCTCTCCTGGGATGAGACCGTCCACCTGGACCTGTCCTACGCCCAGCACCGCTCCCTGACCCTTGACGCGTGGATCATGCTCCAGACTGTTCCCGCGCTCCTGCGTCACGAGGGCGCCTACTAAGTCTTTCCTCTCTGTGTGTGATTGGGTGTGGCCCGAGCCGATTGGCTCGGGCCACACCTTTATTCTCAACACTCCATCGCTTTCCATCAGCGGCTCGCCAGAACGCAAACAACGGCGCGAACACGCGCGCCTCGCCCATTGTGAGACCACATCGACAAACGAACACCGTGCGATAGCGCTCGATTCACACTGTGCGGCAGTGTGCACACAGTGAGCAGTTCACAACTCTTACAAGAGCTTGACACCTGAACACGGGAGCACCCTTTACCACCTGCATCACAGGGAGCCGTCACACCCTCATAGTGTTTTATGCGGGCCACGCCATTCACCGCATAACCCTTTTTAAGCATCCATCCGGAAGCGTTTTGAGACACGTTTAGCACCACGCCTCACCCCCGCGCACACCCCTTGAACGCTCCCGAAAGCCGACCACCGCTCATGCACAAAGAGGGCCTGACCTGTTGCTTTCCACCTTGATGCAGCGCACGTCGCCATATGCGAGACCAGCCGCAGCATCCATAGACGCCGACAGCCGTCACCAGCCGATCTGGCGATGCAAAGGAGGCCGACCCCACAGGGTCGGCCTCCTTCACAGCGACTAGCGTCAACCTCGGTCAGCGAAGCGTCACGCCACCAACCAGTCCGAGATCGTCAAAGCTACCCATGGCCTCGAGCCGCGAGATGAGCTCGGGAGCGTGGGCGACGAAGTCGAGGGCTTCGACGGTGTAGCGCTTCGTGAGGCGCTTGGGCTCGTGCGCGATGCGCCAGGCCCAGCCGAGGCGGGCGGCGTGCACCCAGTTCGGGAAGTAGTCGTCGGCGGCGCGCGCGTACTGGTCGATCCAACCGCCCGCGGTACACACGGAGGCCTCGGGCAGGAGGTCGAGCGCGACGGAAGCGACGACTTCTTGCAGACCCGCGCCTAGACCAACGATCACAAGTCGCGGATCGAAGGAGGTGAGCACAGACGGATCCGCCTTGAATCGACGCAGCCCCTCGTAGCCGTCGATGACCTGGACGTCGAAACGCGACAGGCGCTCGGCTGCAGCCTGACCGGCCTCGGGCACAGCACCAATGAGCGTGATGCGGGTGCCATCCTCGAGGCGCTCGAAGACGTGCGGCAGGACGAGGTCCGCGGAGGTGCGAGCGACCTCGTGGCCTGCTGCGCGCAGGCGCATCTGCAGGAGCGTCCCGTCGAAGCCGACGGTGTGCATGCGCGCGAGCGCACGGAAGTCGGCGTGCAGGAGGGACCAGTGGTTCAGCCACGTGGTCGTGTGCCCTCGGGTGAGCACACGCTGCGCCATGGCGTCGAACGCGGGGTCGGTCGCAGGGGCGCCGACCGCGCCGGCGGCCTCGGCCTCGTCCGAGCCACCAGCGGGGGTTGACGTCGCGGTCATTGCGATCACCTCTTCAGACTTGCCGTGAGATCGAAGGTCACCGATGCGGCGTTCGCGTAGTTGGCGTGCGATTCAACCGCGATACGGTTGACGCCATCCCTGAGCAGCTTGCGGGGTACCGTGATGCGCACGAGGTTGTTCTTCGCCGCAGTGAGGCCCACGTTGGAGGAGGCTCGCGTGTTGGCGTCGATCGTGCCCTCGGGCATGTTCACGCGCTTGATTTCGGTGCCGTTCACGTAGATGACTGCACCATCGTCGACGCGGACGTTGAGGGTGAGCTCGAAATCTGCACTAAGGGTTCCGAAGTTGATGTCACGCACGAAGTAGTTCGTGATGGCTCGGTCCGCCGCCGGCATCGTAAAGGGCGTGCCGGCGTCACGATCGCCCCAGCCGAGCGGGCTGGCACCGTGCTTCCAGGAGGACAGGTCGGCGGTAGAGTTCCACGCCGGGTCCGGCGATTCCTTGGAGTTCCAGTAGTTCCAGTACATGCCGGAGAACAGGAAACCACCGAAGTTCAGTGCGGACACGTCAAGCACCTCGAGGGGCTTGTCCGGGTCGGGCGTGAGTGGAACCTCCGGCTCGGGCTGGGGTTCCGGCTCCGGATCGGGCTCAGGCTCGGGAGCAGGCTCGTCGCCCTTGGTGACCACCTTGACCATGCCGTCGATGGTCATCGACGAGCTGGAGCGGTAGTTCAGGTGCGTTTCGACGGCCAGCGTGTTCGTGCCGGCGACCAGCTTGTCCGCGGGGACGAATACCAGCTGACGGTCGGCGCGCGCGGCGGGCGTCGAGACGGAGGCGTTCGCGTAGGTCGAGGCGTCGACCGTTCCATCGTCCATGCGCTGGCGGGCCACCTCGTTGCCGTTGACGTACACCACGGCACCGTCGTCGGCCGTCACGGCAACATTGACACCCGCGATGGCGGTGGGGTCAACGACCGTGAAGTTGATGCGCGCGTAGGTGGTGACGGGTCGGTTCTTGGCCGCGCCCGGGGTCAGCTTCGTGTTGATTCCGGGGCCTCCGTAGCCGATCGGGGAGGCGCCGCGGCTCCACGCGGAGTCGTTGAACGAGGTCTGGGCCCAGTTCTCGGCGACCGGATCGGTCGACCAATGGTACGCCCAGGTGTCGTCCTCATCCACGAGCAGCGTGGCGTCGTCGGGCTGGGTGGGCTTGCCGTTGGAGTCGACCGTGTAGACGTGGGTCGAGGCACCGCGCAGGCCATCGGAGGCCACCGCGCGCACGAAGAAGCGGTTCTTGCCTCCCAGGGGCACGGTCACGGAGTTCGAGGTCGTGGTGGCGATCGGACGATCGTCACGCAGGATGTCGTAGGAGACGGCACCGGGCACGGAGGACCACTTGAGGGTGACTTCCTTGGAGTTACCGTCGGAGGCGCGCAGGTTCGCGGGGACTGCGGGGGCGGTGGCGTTGCGGGCGGGCATACGCACGAAGCCACCGGACCACTGGCCTGCCGTGAGGGACGTGTAGGAGTAGTTGAAGTCGCCGCCGGCCCACAGGGCGCCGTCGTCAGCCATTTCGAGGGCCCACGCGCCGGTCGAGCGCAGGGAGCCGAGTCGGTAAGGGGTCCAACCGAGCTGGCGGCCCGTGGCCTCGTCCCAGCCACCGACCCACTGGATCTCGTCGGCTCGCGTCCAGGTGGTGCCCAGCGCCAGGTACTGGTAGGCGTCCTGGAAGGTGTAGTCGGAGCAGTGGCACGACGCGTAAACGACGCCCGTGGCGGAGCGGGTGGACGCCTGTAGGTCGCCACCGTTGTTCATGGTGATCGAGCCGGAGGTGCGCGTCATCGAGTCGGAGTTGTAGCCGAAGAGCGAGTGCTGCGAACCGCCGAAGTAGACGCGGCCGTTAGCAGCCGTCACGGTCTGCTGGTACTTGCCGATCAGGTAGGAGTGGCGGAAGGTCCAGGACTGATCCAGCGCAGCGCCAGCGGCGGTGGACAGTCGACCCGCGTTTTCGACGACCAGGTTGTGCGCGCGCGTGAAGTAGCCGGCCGCGTAGTAGTAGGCCTCGTTTTCGTCGACATCGATATCGATGACGGTGCCGTTGAACTCGGGGTTCCACGAGCGGTCGGGCTTGCCAGTGATGTCGAGGCGGGCACCGTTACGGGCATAGGTCCACGACGCACCATTGCCCTGGAAGTGCGTGAAGATACCGCCCAGGTAGATGTGGTTGTTGATGATCTTGATGGACTTGACCGAGACGCGGCCACCGTTGGTGCCGGTGCGCGCCTGCAGGGTCCACGACGGGTCAATCTGGCCGGTCGCCGGATCGATCAGAACCGTGCCGACGTGGGTCTCACCGTTGACCCGAGTGAAGTCGCCGGCCACGAGGAGCTTGCCACCCGGCAGCTCGGCGAGGTCCTTGACCTGGTTGTTGAAGGAGAACGTCTGTCCGTTCCACTCCCCCGTCGTCGCGTCGAAGCCGGCGAGGCCGCTGGACGCGATTTCCTGGCCGTTCTTGCCCTTCTGCACGCCGGTGAAGTTACCGCCCACGTACATGGTCGAGCCGATCTGCTCGAAGGCCTGGACCTGGATGTTGCCTTCCTTGACGGAACCGTTGAGGTTGCCAGCCACGCCCCACGACATGGGAGAGGCGAACTCGGAAGCGGTGGCCTTCTGCTTCTTGGCGGCCGTGCCACCGTCACCGATGGCGCGGAAGCCGGCGTCCGTGGAACGCAGCTGCGGGCGCACGTAGGCCTCAGCGTAAGGGTTGATGATCGAGCCGTCGCGGTGGAAGTACGACGTCGAGGAGGACGTGTCTGCCCACGACGTGGCGAGGGGGCCGTAGCCCCAGCCGAGCGTGTACTTGTTCTGCGCGGAAGCGATGAGGTTGACGTAGCCCCAGGCGGTATTGGTGCCGAATCCGGCCCACACGATGCCGCCGTTGACCCACCATTCGTGGTTGAACTTCACGTCCACCGGGTGGGCGCTCTTAAACGGCCAGATGAAGTCGCGCATCTTCGGGAAGCGCATGCGCACGGTCTGGTAGGCGGTGCCCTTGTGGTTCCAGGCGCGCTGAACCATGAGGCCGTCCTCGAGGTTGGCCACGGATGTTCCCCCGAGCAGGCCGTTGACCGTCTGGTGCGAGGCCTGCACGACCTCGAAGTCACCGGCGGTGCGCGGACGGGTCTTGAGCTTGTCCTGATCGCCCTGTCCCTGGCTCCAGGTTTCCCAGCCTTCACGTCCACGACCGATGAGAACCCAACCGCCGCCATCGGTGGTCTGATCGCAGAAGAACTGGCCGGGAGCCTCCATGGTGGGCGTCTGCAGCCAGTACGTTCCGTTCTGGGAACGCGGGTCGTTCTGCTTGATTTCCCAGCACGAAGCCGCAGCGGTGGCCTCGCTCAGGCCATCGTGGAGCGGGTCGGTGGCTGCGTGGGCAGCCGGGGAGAATGCAAGCACGCTCAGACCGGTCACTGATGCCAGTCCGAGCGCCAAGCAACGGCGCATAAAACTCATGGGGTCCTCACAGGTATCGTGTAAATGGTTACTTCTATAGTGTCACGATAATTGCCACCGTTCAACCACTTGGTTAGGAGGAGGTGGGAGTCATTTACCACATACAAGTCAACCCCTGCCGAAACGGCAGGGGTTGGACCTGTCAGCACGATTCACGAGCTGGATCGAACCATTGTCACTGGTTCATACCTCGCGCGAACTCGAGAGGAGACGGAGAATTCTTCCCTTATTTCACAAGAGTTGCGTTCAGGTCGAAGGTCATCGAGGGCGAGCCCTTGTAGTTGAGGTGTTCCTCGACGCCGATGCGGTTCACGCCGCTCGTCAAGAGGCTCGCGGGGATGGTGACCTCGAGCAGATCGGAGGCTGCCTTGGAGGCGCTCACGGCCGAGTTCGCGTAGGTCGTGTGAGTAATGTTGCCATCGGACATACGTTTCGTGTCGACGATCTTGTCGTTGACTCGCAGGACGACGCCGTCATCCGCGCGCACCTTCACGGTCAGCGTGGTGTTCGGGGTGATCGCGCCCAGGTCGATGTCGCGCGCGAAGTAGTACGTGATCGCACGGTCCTTCTTGGCAATGTCGAGGGCGGTCACCGCGGCGGAGTCTCCCCAGCCGATCGGGCCGGAACCGCGGTTCCAGCTCTGGAGGGAGCCGGTCGTGGCCCAGTCGGAGGCGGGGGCTTCCGTCGAGGTCCAGTAGTTCCACTCGTCACCGGTCTGGATGACCGTGCCGGACTTGACGGAGGCCGCGTTGATCGGCTGCGTCGCGTCGGTCGGCTCGGTGCTGCGCTCGCTGGGAACGGAGCTGTTGTCGTCCGGGGTGCCCTCCACGCGGAAAATGGAGGCCTGCATGGACACGGTGGCCGTGCGCATGTAGTTGACGTGCGTTTCCACGGCGATGACGTTGTCGCCGGTCTTCAGCGCGGAAGCGGGGACGAAGATCTCCGAGGGGGGAGGCGGAGGCCGCGGCGAAGTTGGGAGCGGAGTCGGCGCGGGTCGTGTAGCTGACCGTGCCTGCACCCATGCGGGTGCGGTCCACCTCGACGCCGTTGATGTAAACGACGGCGCCATCGTCGGCCAGGTACTTGACGTTGATACCCTTGAGGGCCTTCGCGTCGGCAACCCGGAAGTGCGTGCGGTAGTAGGTCGTCACGGGGCGCGTGCCCTTGGTGGCGATCTGGGTCGCGATCGCGGAGTCGCCGTAGCCCAGCGGTGCTGCGCCGGTCGGCCACGCGGAGTCGTCGAACGAGGCCTGGGCCCAGTTCTCGGGGGCGGCGCTGGCTTCGGCGCGGTAGTTCCACGTTGCGTTCGCTTCGAGCAGGACCGGGTTGGAGGCGTCTGCCTGGCCGGGGGCCGGAGCGGTGTAGACCGCGGTGGTTGCGGAGCGGTTGCCCTCGGCGTCGACGGCGCGCACGAAGTAGCGGTCCTCGCCGCCGCGAGGCACCTCGACACTGGTGGTCTCGGAGGTGGCGATCGGACGATCGTCGCGCAGAATCTCGTAGGACACGGCGTCAGCGACGCCTTCCCAGGCGAGGGTCACGGTGGAATCGTTCGACGCGGAGGAGCGCAGGTAGGAGGGCGCCTCGGGCGCGACGTTGTCGCGGTTGTCGTAGCGAGCGAACCCGCCGTTCCACTGGGTGCGCGTGGCATCGGTGTGGGAGAGGGTGAAGTCGCCGCCCACCCACAGGTTGCCGTAGTTATCGGTCGTCAGCGCCCAGGCGCCGGTCTTGCGCTGCGAGGAGAGCTCGAAGGGGGTCCACTTCAGGCTCTCGCCGGTGGCGGCATCCCACGCACCGACCCACTTGATCTCGTCGACGCGCGACCAGGAGCCGTTCATCGTCCAGACGTACATGTCCTGGTAGGCAGCGTCGGAGCAGTGGCAGGAGCCGTAGATGACACCCTTGGAGGACACGGTGGTGGCCTGCAGGTCACCTCCCATGCTGAAGGTCATCGCACCGGAGACGCGCTGGTTGGTGGCAGCGTCGTAGCCGAACAGGGAGTGCTCGGAGCCGCCGATGTAGACGCGGTTTCCGACCGTGGCAATGGTCTGCTGGTACTTACCGGCGCTGGCGCTGGACGGCTCGAAGTTGAAGGCCGCATCCAGGGCGGCACCCGGCTGGGTGGAGAACTTGGCGGCGTACCAGGCGCGCTGGTTGCCGTGCGCCGTGGTGAAGTGGCCGCCCGCGTAGAAGGCGCTGTTCGCCTCGGAAACGCCAACCGCCTGCACGGCACCGCTGATCTCGGGGTTCCACGAACGGTCCGGGCGCCCGCTCAGGGAGACGCGTCCAGCATTACGCGCGTAAACCCGGGAGCTGCCACCGCCGGAGAGGTGGGTGAAGGAGCCGCCCATGTAGACATTGCCGTCGTAGTAGGTCAGGGCGCGCACGCTCACGGCGCCGCCGCGCAGCGCGTTGACGATCTGCAGGTCCCACGAGGGGTCGATCTGGCCGGTCGAGGGGTTGATGACGACGGTGCCGACGTGGGTCTCACCGTTGACGCGGGTGAAGTCGCCACCCACGAGCAGACGGCCGTCGGGCAAGGCAAGGAGGGCCTTGACCTGCGCGTTGAAGTCGAAGGTCTGGCCGGTGAAGTCGCCGGTGGCCACGTCGAAGGCCGCGAGGCCGCGCGAGGAGATCTCGGTGCCCTTCTCCCCCTGCTTGACGCCGGTGAAGTTGCCACCCACGTACATGGTGGAGCCAACCTGGGCGAACGCCTGAACCTGGATGTTGCCTTCCTTCACGGAACCGTTGAGGTTACCGCTCACGCCCCACGAGGTCTTGGCTGCGTACTGCGAGACGGCAGCGGAGACCGTCGAGGCCCCAAGGCCCTCGTCGGGAATACGGGCAAAGTCGGCCGAATCCGAGGAGATGCGCGGACGCACGTAGGCCTCGGCGTAGGGGAAGACCGTCAGGCCCGACTTGCGGAAGAAGGAGGACGCCGAGGTGATGTCACCGGTCCAGTTGGAGGCGAGAGCGCCGTAACCCCAGCCCATCTTCCAGCCCGTTGTACGGGCCGAGGGGTAGGTCTGCAGGCCGTTCCACTCATTGTCATATCCGTTCAGGCCCCACATGAGACCCGAGCGCCAGCCGCCCTTATCCAGCTGGACATTGACCGGGTGGGCCATCTTGAAGGGCCACACGAAGTCGGTCATCTTCGGGAACTGAAGATCCATGGTCTGGTAGGAGCGGCCCGATGCGCTCCAGGAGCGCATGACGCGCACGCCGTCAGTCTGATCCTTGACCGGCACGTTATTCAGGAGCTCGGTGACGGCCTTGTTGGACAGCTGGACGACCTCAAAGTCGTCGGAAGTGCGCGAGCGAGAGGTCAGTTTCTCAGGATCACCCTTGCCACCGCTCCAGGATTCCCACCCTTCGCGGCCGCGACCGATCATGACCCAGCCGCCACCATCTGTCGTCTGGTCACAAAAGAACTGAGCGGGGTGATCCATCGCGGGAGTCTGGAGCCAGTAGGCGCCATCCGCAGCCTCAGGATTCCGCTGCTTAATGTCCCAGCACGATGCGGCGGCAGTTGCAGCACTCGAACCGTCGCGAACGATAGCCTGACCGGGTACAGAATCTCCCTGACCTGCACCAACAGCGTGAGCCGTCGGAGCGAGCGCGAGGGAAGCGCAGGCGACAATCGGCGCAGTTGCAAGGATTGCAAGGCGCGAAAGTGCGGAAGCCATGACACGACCTTTCGGAGGGAACGGAAACTTGTTGCATAAATAATTACACAACAAGCTCCATCGGATCAACCGGGTGGTCAAGGCTGACTTTCACAGGTGCATCACGCACCCCATTTTCACCCCCGACGACGTTTCGCGAGGGACCCAAGTCCCGACAGGTGGAGGCGATCCCTAAACACGGCACAAACACAGGCAAAAACAAGGACCGAGAGGGCGGAGCCAACGACGGTTGCAACGAAAGAATCACGCCCCAGCCACCACGCTATACACCCGCCCGGAATAACGGCAGACACCCCCACAACAAGGATCGGCTTGACCACCTCCGACAATTTCGGTGTCACACCAATAAATCGCGAGACCTGAACGGTTGCCATGCCCGCGTCAAGCACCATGCACACGGCCCACACGATGGCCGCCGCAACCATTCCTCCGCGAGGAATAAAGATGACGTTACCCACAACGTTGAGACTCAGCACCACGATCTTGTTGACCGCAGCCCACCCAGAACGCCCGCTCATAATGAGCAGCGAGTGAATATTTCCCGCCATGAAAGTAACGATCGAGCCGACGCACAGGACCACGAGGACGTTCGCGCCGGGAGCAAAGCCGTCACCGAGGATGCGCATGAGCGCCGGCGCGTAGATCGCCATGAGGGCGTAGATGGGGGCTGCAAACAGGACAAGCCAGATCGAGGCCGTGCTGTAGAGGTCCCGCAACTCCTTCTTCTTACCCTGGTGCAAGAGTTTGGAGAACTGCGGGGAAACGACGACGCGCAGAGCGGTGTCGACGACCATGCCCGCCTGGATGAAGCGGATCGCTCCACCGTAAATACCGGAGGCCGCGTCTCCGGCTAGTAGGCCAACGAGGAGGACATCCAGCCACTGCAGCGCCTGCTCAAGGCCGGCTGTCAGGGTACGAGGCAACGCGAAGGACACAACCTGACGACGCCGCTGCGCGCTCGGCCAGCGCCCCACCGAATCAGCTGCCGAGGGCATGTGGCGCAGCAGTAGCCACCACGCGGCCACGAGAACGACGACGAAAGGCAGCGCCCAGGCGACTGACACGAAGGCAAGCGACCCGGTGAACGCGGCCGCGAGCGCGACGAGGAGCGGACGCAAACCGGGCAGCAGCAGGTTTTGGATGAGGACGTACTCGCGCATATTGCCGAGCGCTCGCAGGGCAGCGGATGCAACCAGGGTGAGGGCGCCGATCGGCACAAACCACAGCACCGCACGCGTCGATGCCGTCACCTCAGCGTTCCAGATCAACGGAGCCACGGCCTCGAGAATGAGGACGCACACGGTGGACACACCCACCGTCAGCGAGGCCATGAAAGACAGGGTCGCGCGGATCTCCTCAGGCGCATCCAAAGATAGGCGGGGCATCAGGTAGATCGCGGTAGAGTCGAGGCCGACCTTAGCCAGGGCCATGACAATCGCGAAGACGCCGGTCGCCTGGGTGACGATGCCCGCTCCCTCGGCACCCAGCATGCGCGACAGGATGATCGTGAATGCGAAGCCCAGGACCGCCGAGGCGGCCGCTCCGACGAAGCCGACGATGCCCCCGCGCGCGAGGGAACGCCTGGCTTGATTTGCCTCACTCATGATTAACCTTCCCGCTACCGCGCGGTAGCCTTTTTCTATAACCTACCGATGGGATACACATGGACTTCATCAACTCGCTCTCCCCTGCCCGCAAGAAGGCCCTTCTGGCTGCTGCGATCCTCCTGATCATCGCGCTCGTCATCGTCGGCTTCCTGCGCCTGACGGGCTCCTCCGACACCGACGCAGCCGCATCCGCCGCGTCCGGCGCGCAGAGCGTCGACGACGACGCGCAGTCCGACATCCCGCAGTCCGTTCCGAAGACCATCGCCCCACAGTCGGGCGGCCCCGCGAACGCATCCGGCTCGCTGGCCACGGATGCTGAGGCCGCTGGACAAGCTACCTTCGTCGTCAACACCCTGTGGGGCGCGTACGCCGATCCCGAGCAGGCCCGTGCGACCGACCTATCCTCCGTGCTCACCGGCTCGGCGCTGGAGGAGTTCGACGCGCAGGCCCTCGAGTGGACGCGCGACGGCACCCATACCACCGGCTCCCCCACCCTCGAGGACGTACACATCATCAGCGACGACGGGGCTGGAAACATCACGGTCTCGGCGTGCGTCGACTCTTCCAGTGTTCGCGTCCTCAACGACGCGGGAACTGCGCTGACGGACGACACGACCATGCCCCGCGCCCTCACCTATTTCAGTTTGTGAAGGACGGTGAGACGTGGAAGCTGTCCGGCTTCTCGTTCCCCGACGACCCGACTTGTTGAGTCGAGCAAGCATGTGAGTGGCAAAAGCCCCGTCGTTCGCGGCGGGGCTTGTCCATTGCCCCATGCGCACGGCGCGCTCAGCGCGGACAGTTCCCGCGACGGACCCGGCGCTCGCAGCATCTGCACGCTCGGCCTCAGCACGCTTGATCGGGTCGCTTTCTTCTTCCAAGTGGCGTGACAGCAGCGCCACCGCGACGACGGAGATCATGAGGCCGGTGTTCATGCCGTAGTAGAACTGCTCCACCAGGGTGGCCAGGATGATGCCGCCCAGGATTGAGCCGTACACGTCCGTCGCACGCCAGATGCGCGGGAACATGCGCAGGAAGAAGGCGAGGAACAGGGCCAGGCCGACCAGGCCGTAGGAGAAGATGACCGTCCAGAACTGGCCCTGCGTGCCCAGGGAGGGCAGCCACGGCGAGGACGAGGGGCGCGGGGCACCGAAGCCCAAGAGCGGGGACTGCTGGAGCTCATACAGGGTCTCCAGGTAGTTGGAGGCGCGGTCTTCCGTCGAGGAGGAGGCCGCGACGCGCTCGAGGAGCGACTGCGAGGCCGGGGTGGCCAGCCAGGCGCCCACGCCCACGATGACGGCAGCGACGATGCCGAGAACGGTGCGCCAAGCTCCCGCGCGCAGGCGCTGGAAGCCCACCCACACGACGATGACGAGCAAGCCGATGTACATGCCGCGGTTGAGCGTCGCGGCGGCCGGGATGACCGACAGCGCGCACACGGCGGCCACGAGGAAACGCCACTTGGAGCGCTCGCGCCACAGCACGTAGGCGAAGACGAGTGCGAGCGGGAAGATCAGCGAGTACACGTTGCCGTAGGTGTTGGAGTAGATGAAGGGAGCCGACGGACGCGGGTCGGAGAGGATCCACGACGAGGGGTTCCACTGGGTAGTCGCGCGCTTCGTGAACTCCTTGACGAAGTCGTTGGAGTGCAGTGCGCGCGGCACCAGGTAGTACATGAGCGTCTTGAAGCGCAGGGTCGGCGCCGCCATGGCGACGAAGCCGCCGATCGTGGTCGAGGCCAGGAAGCCCCACATCGTACCCACGATCGTTCGCACGCTCAGGGACTTGCGCGCGTTGAAAGCGTAGACCGCGAAAATGCCGGGCGAGAGCTCCAGCAGGAAGCGATAGAACGCGCCAATGACGCGCCCGCCCGTGTCGAGCATCGTCATCGAGGCCAGCACCCACGCCAGGAAGAACACCCACAGGATGGATCCGGGCGGGAAGCGCAGGCCGTGTCGGCCGATCATGAACACAAGCATGATCGACGCGAACAGCGGCCACATCAGGTCACCGGAACCGAGCACCCACCACAGGAAGTACGCCGAATAGGCCACGACGAAGGGCCACGCAGGCAGATCCTGCGCGTCCTCTCGTAGCGGCCCAATTTGGGCGGGGGCGGGTTTGGCCCAGAGTCCTCGGCGTGGGCTCACTCGTGACCGTTCCCTTCGCCGGTGTTTTCCTGCGCGGACGAGGCCTGGGTCTCCTCAGCACTGCTCGGTGCGGTCACGCTGCCGTGCGCGCTATCCTGCTCGGCCGGGCGCGGGGCACCAAGCTTGTTGCGGTTGCGCGAGGACAGGTACAGGAAGGGGCCCTCGAGGAAACCCTTGATTTCGGACGTGGTGAGCGAGCCGGGCACATCCTCGTCGGTGCCAGCAACGCGGGCACCGCCGGGCTTCACGCGATTGAGCACGCCGGGCACGCGAGTCGCCAGCGTACCGAGCACGGAGGGCTTCGCGATAATCGCCTTCGTCAGAAGAGCCGCCATGCCGGAGCCGTTGCCCCGGATCTGCTTATCCAGGCCGACCTCGTCAACGCGGTGTCGGTGGTGCACGAGGGCGTCAGGCGTGTGGACGATGACGTCGCCCGTGGCCAGGATGCGTGCAAACATGTCGAGGTCCTCGCCGCCGCGCGTCGAGGTGCCGGCGCCCAGCGCCGGGTCGAAGGGGCCGACCTCCATGAGGACGTCGCGACGCATGGCCATGCACACGCCCGCGCCCACGCGGGCCGTCGTGATCGGGAACAGCGGTCCACCGTCCCCCTTCTCGCCCAAGACCTCGAGGCCCTCGGGGATATCGCCGACGCACCACACGCGCGGGGACATGTCCTTGGGGAAGCCACCGCGCGACTCAAACCAGCGCTGGGGCGCGTAGCGCTGCTCCAGGGGCAGCGCAATGCCCGTCGTGGCGGCCACATACGGCGAGGCCGTGAACGGGTCGATCATGGCGGTGAGCCAGTGCGGATCGACGATCGCGTCATCGTCCGTAAAGACGATGACCTCGCCGCGAGCAGCGAGCACGCCGCGGTTGCGGGCGCGGGACAGGCCCGGACGGGACGCAGAGACGATGCTCAGGCGCGTATCGTCGATGCCCGCGAGCTTCTCTCGGGTCAGGCCGGTGTGCGGCGCGTTATCCACCACAACGAGCGTAAAACGCTGGTGATCCTGCGCCAGGATGGCGCGCACGGCGTCCTCAAGCATGTCGCAGGAGCCGACCGTGCACATGACGACGGTCGCGTCCACCTCGGCACCGGCACCCTCTTCCCAGCCACGAGCGGGGGCCGGCTCGACCTCGAGCACACGTGGATCGGTCTCCGGATGGTCCGTGCCCTCGATCTCGACGAACGCCGAGTTACGGCCGTTGTCGCGCACGAGCACGAGCGCTCGTGGATCCGACGGGTCTCCCGAAATCAGCCGGGAGACGCGCGCGGTGCGATCAACGTGCCAGATCGACGCGGCCTTGAGGTCGGCTGCGGTGGTCTCCTCGGCGCTCATTTCTTGCCCTTCTTCGAGGAAGCCTTGGCGTTCGACTTCTTGGAGTCGGACGTGTCTTCCGTTTCCTTCGAAGGCCTGGAATCCACGACCTCCGAGGAAGTCTTGTCCGTGGGCTCTTCCTCGACCTCGGGCTCGACGACCTCGGCGGCAGGAGCCGGAGCTGCGGAAGCGGAGGCGGGCGCGGCCACCTGGTCACCCAGGTAGATCAAGCCGTTCACCTCGCGGTTAATGATCGCCAGCTCGTCCAGGAGGGCGTGCAGCGCCTTCAGGTCGTGGCCCTTGCGCACGGCGACGAGGACGTGACGGGAGGGACGGACCTCGTCGAGGAGCGAGGCCAGGGGCTGCTTGATGTCGATAAGGCGCGGCGCGGGCACGCGGGTCTCGGCCAGGGAGGCGGACAGGACGCGGTGCAGGTCGCGGGCCTGCGGGTCGGAGGCGTCGACGATCAGGTCGACCCAGTGGTCGCGGTCGATCGCCATCGCGAGCATGCGGGTGGGGGCGAGCCACGGCTCGGGTGCGCCCTCTTCAGCGCTCCACACGGGCAGAGCCGTCAGGTCGGCAAGCTGCGTGGGCGAGGCCAGGGAACGCGAGCGGGTCTCGCGGATCAGCACCAGGACCAGGCCAGCGAAGAGGCCGACCACGGTCGTGATGAGGATCAGGCGGGACTTCGAAGGCGAGACCTCGTCGCTCGAGGAGGCTGCCGGGGTGATAACGCGGCCGGCGGTAGCGTGATAGGGGGCGAGCTGCTCGGCGTCCTTCGCGAGCTTCGTCAGCGCGGTGCGGATCTCAGCGGCACGCGGGTTGTCCTTCGTGTTGCCGTCCTCGTCGGCCAGGGGCTGGAGGGATGCAAGTTCGGTCTCGAGAGCCTCGATCTGCTCGTTGATACCGGCGGCCATCTCGTCGGCGCGCTGCTCGACGAGAGCGGTGCGCTCGGTCAGGTAGGCGTTGGCGATCGCGTCGGCGGCATCAATGGCCTGCTGGCGCGTGGGAGCCACGTACTCAATCTTGACGATCGTGCCGTTCGTGTCGCCCGACACCTCCATGTTGGTACGAAGCTCCTCGGCAGTGACACCATTGCCAAGGCGTGCGGCCACGACGTCGAGGACGGCGGCGGACTTCGCGATGCCTTGCTCGGTCACCATGTCCGTCGTGTTCGACAGGGAGGCGCGCACGGCGGGGGCCGGCGTGATGGAGGGAGCGGTCACGGTCATCGACACGGCCGCCGAGTGCGACGCGGGGAGACCAAAAGCGGCTGCGACACCAACGACCAGGCCGGCCACGGTCCCCGCAACGATCGAGGTCCAGCGGCGTGCCAGCGCGTGACGAAGGATCTGCTGGCCGCCCGTGGGCGGAGGGGTCAGGATCATGACTGTTCTCCTTGGAGGTGAGAGCGCACCCACGCGGCGCGCGCATTGAGCCGGCGCTCGAGAGCGCGGCGAGACGTTGCGGGTCGAGACGCGACCCCCTGAGTGTAGACCTGCACGAAGCGGTCGAGCTCACGCTCGGCCTCGTCGCGAGGAAGCGAAACGAGCGAGACCAGGCGCGGCAGCTCCTGGCCCGTCAGGGACACCGACAGGTCGGCGAAGGCCTGTGCCTGCTCCGGATTCTTCCACGAATCCGAGCGCCACGAGGCGTTTCCGGTGACCTGGCCCGGGTGGATGCGGTACAGCAGCCCCCAGGGCGCGATGCGGCGGATGCGCCCGCCCGCGGAGGCCACGCGCATCCACAGGTCGTAGTCCTCGGCAGGCACGCTGCGGTAGCCGCCGACGCGGTCCATGATCTCGCGGGTCGCGAGCATGGTCGGGTGGCACACGGGGTTGGTGAGCAGCAGGTGCCAGCCCATGTCCTCGGGCGTGATCTCGTAGGGCATGCGGGGCACCGGGCGGGAGCCGCGCAGCTCGATCATCTGCGTGAAGACCATGTCGTCGCCGCGCTCGATTGCACGCATCGTGCGCTTGAAGCGGCCCTTGAGGGACACGTCATCGGCGTCCATACGACCCACGAGGCGCGAGTCGGTGCGCTCCATGAGCTGGGTGAGGACGCGGGAGACGCCGCCCTCGCCCGGGGTGATGTCCTCGATGCGCAGGCGAGGATCGACCACTCCCCCACGCGACGCGCCGCGGATGGCCTCGCCGACCGTCGAATCCGACGACGAGTCGTTGCCGACGACCAGCTCGGCGTCGCGCGGCATAGCCGCCAGCGTCGAGGCCACGGCGCGCGTGATCGTGCCCGCCGCGTTGCGCGCGGGCAGCAGGACGGACAGCTCAGGCACGGGACTCCCCCTGTTTGGCCGCCTCCTTGGCGGCCGCGTCCAGGGCGCGCAGGTCGCGGAAACGACGACGCAGCGAAATCGAGGAATGCGCAACCGCGATAACGGCGAGGAACGTGTAGAGCACCATGAAAGGCACGCCGAAGCCCCACGCCGCGAAGGACCAGCACAGCACACCCGGGTCGGTGGGCAGCAGCACGAAGGAACGCAGGTTCCCGCCGCGCGTCTGCTTGCGGCCCGCCGCGCGCACGAACTGCTCGGCGAGGATCTGGCTCATGAACTGACCCGACGTCACCCAGCCATAGACGAGCGCGACGACGGCCAGCCACCACGACTCGGGGCGGTAGATCATAACCGCGGCGGCGGTGCAGAAGTGGATCGCCGGGGAACGGAACGCGTCGGCGACATGATCCACCCACTCGCCCGTCTTCGAGGACGCACCCGTGACGCGCGAGACCTGGCCGTCCGCGGAGTCAAACATGAAGCCGACCGCGAGAGCCGTACCCACGATGAGGCCCGTCCAACATGCCGGGTCACACGCGACGAGGACGATGAGTCCCACCGTCGAAAAGCACACGGAGATGAAACTGACGAAGTTCGGAGTCCAGCCGAAGGCCGCGCAGGCAGCGGCCACGACGCGTGCGGCGCCGCGGTTCACCCAACGCATATACGCGGGAACGCCCGCGCCCGGCTTCTGCGCGGCAGCGAGCGCGCTGCGGTAGGCACTAAAACGAGTCCCCCACGAGGAACCCGGCTCGAGCACGACGGGCAGGCTCACTGCGCCTCCCCTTCCGCCTTTTCCGCGTCCTGCGCCGGGGCCTCGTCGGAGAAGTCCTCGGGGGCGATAAAACGGCGCAGCTTCGTCGACGACGTCGACGGCGTGTACGGCAGGTAGACGACGCGCGCGCCAACCTCGGCCATCTCGGCCTCGAGCGCGGCGCCCTTCGGAGTGTCCTTCCAGTCGTCACCCTTGAAGAGGACGTCGAAAGGCTGGAGACGCCACGCGAGGCGCTTGTCCTGGTCCAGGTCGACGACCACCGCGTCCACGAAACGCAGCGACGACACGAGGTCGCAGCGCTCCTTGAGCGGGATAACCGGGGCGCGGCCCTTCATACGGATGAGGGCCTCGTCCGAGGTCACGCCGACGACGAGGCGATCGCAGCGCTCACGCGCGGCGCGCAGGATGTTGAGGTGTCCCTGGTGGAACATGTCAAAACCCCCGGGCACGTAGCCGGTGATGGGGGTGCGTTGCTGAGTCGTTTCGTCCACGTAACAAGTGTGCCATTTATCAGGCGGTCAATGCGACACTTACCCGCTAAATGACCGAAAGATCACGTCCCAGCGTTCCCCACCAAGTGACAAGACACCCCACACAGGGGCGTCATATCGCGCAAATATGACCAGATGGCCGCACGTCACCTTGTTACAGGGGGCGACACGCCAGCCGAGTGTCACGAGGCCTTCGCGCCGGGCGGGCGGTCAGGCTGCGGACTCTCGCAAACCGCGCCCCGGCCTCGTTACTGCGTCGTTGAGGGGACCTCAGCGCGAGAAGACGACCGTTCGGTTGCCGTTCATCAGGACGCGGTGCTCGGCATGGAAGCGAACGGCCTGGGCGAGGACGCGGCGCTCCACGTCCTGACCGAGGGCCACCATGTCGGGCGTGGAGTCGGCGTGGGAGACGCGGGTGACGTCCTGCTCGATGATCGGGCCCTCGTCGAGGTCGGCGGTCACGTAGTGAGCGGTCGCGCCGATCAGCTTGACGCCACGCTCGTGGGCCTGCGCATAGGGGCGCGCACCCTTGAAGGAGGGCAGGAAGGAGTGGTGAATATTGATGACGCGGCCCTGCATGGCGCGGCAGACCTCGTCGGAGAGGATCTGCATGTAGCGCGCCAGGACGACGAGCTCAACGTCCTCAGAGGCGATCAGGTCGAGGAGCTGGCGTTCCGCCTGGGCCTTCGTATCCTTCGTGACGGGGATGTTCAGGAAGGGGACGCCATAGAACTGGGCGACGGGCGCCAGGTCCGGGTGATTGCCGACGACCGCGATCACGTCGATGGGCAGGCCCTGCGTCTGCTGGCGGTACAGGAGGTCGGTGAGGCAGTGGCCTTCGCGCGACACCATGATGATGGTGCGCAGCTTGCGGCCCAGGTCGTCGACGCGGTAGGTGGCACCGAATTCTTCGGCGACGCGGGCCAGTCCCTCGTCGATGGGGGCGCGGCCCTTCGGAGAGTCGACCTCGACGCGCATAAAGAAGGTACCCGTGTCGGAGTCGCCGAACTGCTGAGACTGGATGACGTTGCCGCCGGACTCGCCGATCACGCCGGTCACGGCGTGCACGATGCCGGGGCGGTCCGGGCAGGACAGGGTCACAACAAGCTGCGCGTTTTCAGTCATGCGTTCCAGTCTAACTAGGTTCATACCGACGAACGAGGCAGGGGCAGGGTTTGCGGGAGACGCCACGGGGTTGCGGGGTGGTGATATTGCTGGACGTGGCGAGGTTGCGTCGTTGCGGCCGGGGTTGTCGCCTGAGCGGGCATGATTGCCGTTTCACGCAAGTTTCACGCTCGCAGCCCGCGCCGGCGACACCGGTTTCACGCGCGTTTCACACCTGGCTAGCGTGCCCCACCCCCAATATTCCTGAGGATGCGCGCCCGAGCCGCGGCCGAATAGCGCCGACCACCACGATGGCCGGCACGTCGGCCCGATAGGTGGCAGCCTTAACCCTCCAGGTGACGCCCTTAACCCCTCAACACGCACGTAAACCCCTTAGGTGGCGGCCTGGGCGCGCCGCCAGCACTGCCACCAAGCGGGCTAACTCTCCACCTAGCGGGCCCAGGATGCCCCCCATGGGGCCCAGCTGCCACAATCCACGCGGTAAAACTTCGACGCCAGGAACCCTCGCGAGCAATCGCTTGACACCCCAGTTACCTTAGCCTTCATCGCGGGACCAATTCTCTGGACAGGCTGCTACGATGCGAGACATTGAGATCCCACAGCATAGGAGCCACGATGGGCAGCACCGACGACGAGCAACATCCTGAAACTACGCAACAGCAGCTCAGCTCTGATAACACGACTTCAACACATAGCAACAACGCACCACGCCTAACACCGATGCCACATTGGCTCATGCACTGGTGGACACCGCTAGCAATTGCAGAAGGACTACTACGCTGGACCCTCATTGTCGCGATCTTCTGGGGAGGTCAACCTCATTGGCCATCATCAGAAGCTATGAAACTGTGCGTAACGATTGTCGGAGCAGGTCTAGCGTTCTCGGCTTGGCAACAGAGGAGCCACGATAACGCAGTTCGAGACGACGACAAACTCGATCGAGAGCGCGCAGCCGATCGAGCGCGCACGGAACGCGAAGAACAACGCAGCCTAGAGGAAACTCGACGCCTCGAACAAATTGAGCGAGACGAATACTGGAAGCGCCGCGAACAGATTTACCAGCTCCTCGGATCGAAGAATCCTGGCCTCCGTCTCGGCGCAGTTGCATTGCTCGCAGAACTCGCAGATTCTGCGGCTCATAGCACTCTTCTAAACAAGAATGCTGAACAGCAGCTACAGCGCCACATCATTGACACACTCTGCCTCCAGCTCCGCCACGAGGGACTCGCACACGAAACCGAGGGAAGCCTTGAGGAACACTCTTCCATACAAGAGGATATATTTTATCAGCTAGTCAAACGCATTATCAACCAGGAACCACACTCCCCACAAGCTGACTGGCGAACACATGATATCGACCTATCGCACACCATCTTTCACTTCCCAATCACGCTTACCAATCTTGAAATAAGGCAAAACATCGACATATCACACTCGAGATTCCTTGAATCCTTCACGCTCACAGGATGCAGGCTATTTAACCTAAGCTGGTCATGCACTACATTTGAAATGTCACTACAGGTAAGAGCCAGTGAGCTCTACATTGATCACTTCCCATTAGAAATACAAAATGGGAAATTTAAAGAGACAGTATTGAACACACACCAAACAAGCCCCATCCCATTCAACCTCAGCGCACCAAAGGGTAAGGGCACCGCTACAAATAAAATTAGATTTACAGATGAATGCAAATTCCCAAAGGGGCTCCATATTCAAACAAATGGAAGTTTCGACTATTTCTCATCAGAATATATTGAATTTATAAACTCTTCCTTCCAAAGCATTAGTATCTGCGGACAGAACTTCAATGCAATTGTTCAATTTTCATATTGTAAATTTTTTGAGGCAACTCATATCCACGACATCGATTATCAACTCGGATCTGTTCTCACCCCAGATCTAGAAGCAGTTGAAGCATATTTCTCCAGAGCATCCGAAGATGGTTCTGAAGTAGCCGTATGGGAAGCCGAATTCCCCGATCACCCCTTCGATCAAACCGCAGGAATCAGCTTTCGCTTCTGCACCTTTAGCACCGTCAACTCTAACAATATGATCATCGCCCATAAAGTCCAGGCTATAATGAAATCTGGCATAGCTCCGCCAAGTCCCTTATCACATTCGAAGACAACACCACAGACAATGGAGAGCATGTTGAACTATCCTATAGCGACTAAGAAACAAATTACAGAACAAGTCAAAATGCACACCTCTAACAAAGCACCCATCCCCTTCACAACGATTCAGCGCCCATCACTGTTCATCACATCCAATTGTTATGCAGGTTCGAATCACTTCCCCTGACGACCTCGAGTTTATCGAGGGGGCGTATGAGCACGCCCGCGCGTTTATGCAGGCGAATGGGAATGCGACTCAGTGGCCCGAAGGGTACCCGGGCCGGATTGACGCTGAGGAAGACATCGCGCACGGGCACTGCTTCCTCGTGACCGATGAAGCCGGGCCGCTTGCCGTCTTTTCTTTCGGTCCCGGGCCGGACGAGACCTACGCCGAGATCGAAGGCGCGTGGCATTCCGATGCCGACTACCACGTGATTCACCGTGTGGCCGCAGTGCGCGGGCGAGGCATTGCTCGGGCGATTCTCAGCTTTGCAGCCAAGCATGCGGATTACCTTCGCTGCGACACTCACGTGGACAACGCACCGATGCGGCGCGCACTCGATTCCTTTGGATTCCGCGAGTGCGGCACGATCACTGTAACCAACGGCACGGAGCGCATTGCCTACGACTGGATCAAGAAGCCCCGCACCAGCACAGCCACCCACTAGCCGTCCCGCGCGCCCACACTGCCTTACCAAACAATCTCGCACGCAATTCCCCGTCGACATAGACTGGCAACACCTTAGAAACCGCATGATTCCAACGGTTTGGTTTCAAATTCTGAAATGCTGTCGTGGGAATTGCATGCGACTTTGTGGAGCTGCACCCGCTAAGGAGCATTACACCCGATCTGTGGGCATTACACCCGATCAGAACGGGTGCAATGCTCACTGATCGGGTGCACGCCCTCATCGACGACAAGCTCTATCGCGGATATGCTTCGTAGGCGGAATGGACGCCACGTCTAAGCCCCATTCCATACACCGACACTCCAGCCAACGCCGCATATCTGAGTCCCAAGCACCAGCGACGAGGCACATCCACGACGACACAGCATCCATTCCGCCAAAGTGCAGACCCATTGAGCAAAAACAGCCAAATTTCGTGGAATTTTGGTGAATGGGTCTACGGTTTGGCGCAAGCCATCACTGGGAACCACTACGTACACGCCCATAAGCCCGCGCAGCCCGCTTCTAACAATCATCAGACCGCAATGATGCTTGTTTCTAAGTGGTGTTACACCACTTAGGGGGCATTACACCAGCTCGGAGAGGGTGTAATGCTCCCTAACTGGTGTAATGCTCCCTAACTAGTGCAGGGCTGCCCGGCATGGCTCGGCTGGCATCATATTGGAGCAGCTATGGAGCAGATCTTGCCGCGCGCAGTCTTGTTGCTCGGTAGCGTTGCACCACTTAGCGCAGCATTGCACTGGGTAGTAAGCAGTGCATTGCCACGCTATCTAGTGCATCGCTGCCGCACCTAGCGAATCGCTCATGACGCGGGTCTGCCGCGCGTCACCGAAACACCACGACGCGCCACGTTCACATCCCAAACCCGCAACAACACTGCCCGCCCCACAACACCCGCACACACATGGGCGCACGCCAAGCCCACACCCAAACACACGGCAACACCCGGCACACATGCGGGCGCGCGCCCGGCCAATCAGCCGGGCGCGCGCCCTTCCCACCAACCGCCACGAGGGCGGTAGCCTCACTTGATGAAGCCGAGCGCCTTGACGGCGTCGTACTCTTCCTGGAGGGCCTTGATGTTGTGGTCGATTCCGGCGCGGGTCGCGTCGGAAATCTCGAGGCCGTCGACGACCTGCCACTCGCCACCATCGGAGGTGACGGGGAAGCCGAAGTTCAGGCCGGCGGGGACGCCGTAGTGCGTGCCGTCGGACATGACACCGGCGGTGACCCACTCACCCTCGGGGGTGCCGTGGATCCAGGAGTACATGTGATCGATCGCGGCGTTTGCAGCGGAGGCGGCCGAGGAGGCACCACGCGCCTCGATGATGGCGGCGCCGCGCTTGGCGACGGTGGGACGGTAGTAGCTGGACAGCCACTCTTCGTCCACGAGCTCGGTCGCAGGCTTGCCAGCAACCTTCGCGAAGGAGACATCCGGGTACTGGTCGGCCGAGTGGTTACCCCACACGACGACGTCCTTGATGTCGGCGTTCGCGGCGCCGGTCTTGTGCGCCAGCTGAGCGATCGCACGGTTGTGGTCGAGGCGCATCATCGCGGTGAAGCGCGACGCGGGGACGTCCGGCGCAGCGTTCTGGGCGATGGTGGCGTTGGTGTTGGCGGGGTTGCCCACGACGAGGACGCGCACGTCGTCGGCGGCGCCGTCGTTGATGGCCTTGCCCTGGGGGCCGAAGATGCCCGCGTTGGCCTCGAGCAGGTCGGCGCGCTCCATGCCCGCGCGGCGCGGCATGGCGCCCACCAGGTAGGCAACGTTGGTGCCCTGGAACGCACGGTTCACGTCGTCGAAGATCTCAACGCCGGCCAGGGTCGGGAACGCACAGTCGTCGAGTTCCATCGCGGTGCCCTCGGCAGCCTTCACGGCCTGCGGGATCTCCAGCAGGTGCAGCTTGACGGGCACGTCCGGGCCGAACAGCTGGCCGGAAGCAATGCGGAACAGGAGGGCGTAGCCGATGTTGCCGGCTGCGCCAGTGACGGTGACGATACGAGGTTCTGCCATGATGTGGCGCTCCTTTACAGTTCCTGTGGGCGTGTGCCCTTCAGTCGCGGTGTTCCCCGCGCTCTGTCTCCTAGGATACGTCGTCCGTCACACTCAAACCCGGGCACCCAGTCCCAAGACAACCCACCCAGACAGTGATCTACGACATACCGGCCGGTCGGAGCCCTCCACGCGGAGCCCATTCGGAACGTACAGTAGGAGCATGTCCGACAACCGTCCCAGCCCCTCCCCCAATGCCGGTTCCGAGCGAGAATCAGCCCCTGCCTCGTCCCATATTGACGAGGCCGTGGCCCACTCCCACGACCACGCGCACTCTCCGGGCACCGAGCACGGCGCGCACTCGCACGATCACTCCCACGCGTCGGCCTCGACCACGCGCTTGGGATGGGCGCTCGCGGTGACGGGAGCGGTCGTTGTCGCGGAGCTGCTCGGCGCCTTCTGGTCAGGCTCCCTGTCCCTGGCTGCGGACGCCGGGCACATGGTCGTGGACGCCTCCGGACTCGTTATCGCATTGATCGCCGCTCGCCTCATGCGCCGCCCGCGCGACGAGAAGCACACGTGGGGGTGGGCGCGCTCCGAGGTCCTGGCCGCTGCCCTGCAGGCCGGCATGCTCCTTATTATCAGCGTGATGGTCGTGTGGGAGGGCGCGTGGCGCCTGGCGTCCCCGCCCGAGGTCGAGGCCGACCCCATGCTCCTCGTCGGCATCGTCGGCCTGCTCGCGAACGTCGTATCGCTGGCGATCCTGGCAGGCGGGCGCGAGGCGAACCTCAACATGAAGGCCGCATTCCTCGAGGTCGCGAACGATGCCCTCGGCTCCCTCGCGGTCATCGTCGCGGCCGGCGCCGAGTGGGCCTTTGGGTGGACGCGTGCCGACGCGATCGCTTCGCTCCTGATCGCAGCGCTGATGGCGCCGCGCGCGCTCGCGCTCCTGCGCCGCTCCGTCGCAATCCTCATGGAGCAGGCACCCACATCCGTCGACGTGCGACAGCTGCGCGCACACATGCTGGACGTCGACGGCGTCCTAGACGTGCACGACCTGCACGTCGCGGCAGTCTCGTCTCACCTGGTGACCGTCACCGCACACGTGACCGTCTCCGAGGAAGCTGACGGCCCCAGCCGCGACCGCATTGTCCACCAGCTGGGCGAATGCGCGTGCCACCACTTCCCCATCGCACATTCCACGTTCCAGCTCGAATGCCCGCAACACCGCGAGCACGAGCACCTGGAGCACTAAGCCACCGCGCCATTTGACACGCGGTCAGTCAATTTGTAGGTTGATAGTATGAGCGCAGATGTAGGTTTCACTCCGGGCAAGCTGATTGAGGCCGCCCAGAGCATTCAGCCTGTCGCCGACCCATTTTCGCAGTCAATTTCCACCCTGGGAGAGGAACTTGAACCTCTGTGCCAAGGGGTTAATGGCCCATACATGGAGAAGCTCTCCGACTCACTGACGAGTTGGAACGAGTCCCTCAATCTCCTCTTTGAGGATCTCGGACGCCTAGCCGAGGCCCTCGTCCTTGTCGAGGATTCCTTTAACAACTGCGAGACAGACATCATTCGGTCACTAGTCGACGCAGCGTCAGGCATTACCGGACATCAGGACGGCTACGCGACCGGTAGCTTATACGCAGAATTACAAAGCCTATCTGGGCAAGCGATGATGGAGATGCACAGTGAGTAGCGAGTCGATGCTAGTTTTTCACGAGGCAGATGCTGCGGCGATGGCCAGTCTCTTCTCCGAGAAGGCCGCGCTCGTCGGTAATTTCATGCCTGACGTAAGCGACGCCATCATCAGCGCGGTGGACGACTGGACAGGTGAATCACGCGAGGCATGCGACGCCGCGCTCAAACGTTTGGAGGAACGTGGCAAACAGCTGTGCGAGCTACTCACAGCCGCATCCGAAGCCATGACAAAGATTCAAGAAGAAGGCAACAAAGCTGAGATCCAGGCCTTCGCCCACGTCGACAGCTAGGAGTATTCACCATGAGTGATTTTGAAGTCGATCTGGAGGCAATGTCCTCGTTCGTGGAATCGCTGGCTTCCTTCGAGAAGGAGGCCAAGGGGTACGACGTGGAGGATTGGGTTCCAAACTCCGGCATGCTCGAAAACTCGGACTTATGGGACCGCACAAACGCTTTCCAGGACACGTGGGAGAAGGGCCTCAATGACTTGCGTGATGACATCAGCAAGGCCAGTAGCGCTGTGAGCGGCGCGTTGGAGGCATACGCGGAGTACATGGAGCAAGCGAAGGTGCACATGCGGGAAGTTACCAAGGCAGCAGCATATTTGAGCCCGTTCCCCGCCGTTGGCTCGGGGGCATGATCTGACGTGGGCGTTACTGCACAGGGTGCACCTGATTTTACGATCGGCGGAGATCCCGACGGTATTTCAACGCGCGCCGCGGTCATGATGGATCGCGCAAACGAGTTTGAAGAAATTCATTCCAGTCTCATCTCCTTGAACTCTGACGGATGGACCGGACGCGCAGCGGATCATTTCCGAGAGAAATTCAAGATTCAAATCCAGGGGTGGGCTGACGCTCAGGATGCGTTCTCTTCCGCTTCCCAAGCTTATTCGTCGTATGCGTCAACACTGCAATCAGCGCAGAGCCAGTGCGATGAGATCCGCTCACGGTGGCAGCAGGGCCAGCAGGCAGTTGAGCAAGCACAGAACAATAAGGCTGACGCACGAAGCCGAGCGCAAGCAGAGGGCGGCATCCCCATGTTTGACGCCTCATGCGACGAGGGGCCGGGCCGGGCAACAATGCAAGGTGCCGAAGCTGATTTCCAAGCTCTCGTAGACGGGGTAAACGCTTCAGGAACCGCTCTCATTGCTGCACTCGATGCGGGGATTGCGAAGCTACCCGAGCGCACATGGGGAGATGCTGCATGGCGAACGGCTGGTTCGCTCTTGCTCGGGGTATATGAGGGCGTGGAAGCCCTCGGGAAGCTGATGATGCTCGGTCTTCCCGACCTGAGTGCCGATCTGGGTCGTCTCTGGCGTGGCGAGATCACTCCAGCCGAATTCCAGGCTAAGTACGTTGATATTCCTCTCAATACCATTTCGACTATTGCCTCGGGGATTGCCAACGACCCCGGAAAGTTCTTTACGGAACTCGGCAAGAGTCTTGTAGACTGGGATACCTGGGCGGATGACCCCGGCCGCGCGTTCGGTCGCATTATCCCGGATATTGTCATAACTATTGCAACCGCAGGTGCAGCCGCTGGAGCCAAAGGGCTCACAGGAAGCGCACGCCTCGCGTACGTTGGCCGCGAGGTCTTTTTGCAAGCAACTCACATCAGCGACGTCCAAGATATCGCCCACCTCAGCCGGGCACTTGTCAATAAAATTGGGAAGGCAGGTTCCCACATCGCCTCTAGCGTGGCAGATGCAATGAGCCATCTGTCTCATGCCACCCCTACGCCCCATACTCATGTTGCTGGCGGAGTCAGCCACCCGACCAGTGCCAGCGGTGCACCCAGCATGCCCAACGCAGGCACACCTACCCACCCATCCCACGGCGCCGCAGGTCCCGCGAATTCGAGTACCCCAAACATCGCGCCGGGGCACCAGCCCAACGGCGTGTCCAGCACGGCCCAGCCAGGCATAGGTCCACACACCAGTGGCGCCACCAATGCCAACGTCAGCACACACACAGCCGCAGGTAACCCCACAGCCAGCACGCACACCCCTGTCGGTGCGCCTGCCGATCCGTACGCGCACACGAATGAAGCGTCGATGCCCGATTCGGGGATCAGAAAGAACTCCGATAGCGCAAATTTTTCCTCCAGCAATTCCAATCAAGTCAACAATGGGGAGTTCACTCATGCCGCCAACTCAAATTGGCAGCACTCCAACGGTATCAGCGAGGGGCACACTGGCGGCATAGGAAAAAACAATTCCTTTGCCGAACCTGCAGGAAGTCAGACGCCATTCAACACTACCCCTCACACGGAGGGGGCCACCGCTTATTCCAAGCCCAACCACGCTGACGCTTACGCACCACACGATCAGCTCAACACATCCGCTGGCCCCAACGAAATGAAACTCAGCGACCAGCGCTCGAACGACCTCGTAGGTTCATTTGCGGGTTCCAGCAACGCACACCATCCGGGCAGCACTGCGAACAATATTGGCGGAGGTGTAAGCGCAACTCCTCACGCATCGCACTCAAACGGTATGCCTGCAGGCCAGCAGGGCGGAGGTTTCTCTAGCAGCACCCCGGGCACGCACGGAAACTCTTCCATACCCTCGCAGGGGACGCCTTCCTCTCCCGGCGGTAGCACGCACACTTCCTCGGGTACTACCCCATACTCCGGATACGGTAATCCACACCAGGGAACCTCTGGTCCAGGCAATCAACAAGGTGCTCCTTCGAGCGCTCAGCCTGCGTCCGGCGCAGCCCCTGCGCACAACACTGATGGCTCCTCACCAGTGCATCCGAAGAGCGATACCCCCATCCCCGCTCCCCCGAAGAGCGATACCCCCATCCCCTGCTCCCCCGAAGAGCGATACCCCCATCCCCGCTCCCCCGAAGGTTGATGCATCCAACGCGCATACCCCGGGCCAAACTCACCACGCGGGCCACACCACTCCTGAGACCACACATGGGGCTGATACGCACACTCAGAAGGCGGATGGGACAACTGGCACACCCACAGAAAGCAAGCCGAAAGACGGCACCACCAAGCCCGACGGCACAACCCACACCGCAGACACTGGCATACCCACCACGAAGAACAAATTCGCAGAACTGCTGGGCGACCCAAATACCAACGGCACCAACCACGCGCCCGACGGCAAACCCCACACGGCCGATCCCAACACGCCTACTCACGAGGCGGATGGATCAGCTGACGTTTCCACGGGCAACAAGTACAAGGACAAGTACGGTTCTGCCGAGCCTGACGATGCTGCTCACCCGACCACTTCTGAGGACGACCTGAAGAACAAGTCGCTCTATGACATCCTCAAGGACATGGAGTCTTCGCACGCCCACCACTCCACGCCAGACGCACCCCACGCGACCCACTCCGGGGCAGATGGCGCTGCGGATATGTCGCACGCAGGCCACGGAGACGGTGCCAGCCACACCGCCGACGGCAAACCCCACGCGGCCGATCCCACCACGCCCACTCACGAGGCGGATGGATCAGCTGACGTTTCCACGGGCAACAAGTACAAGGACAAGTACGGTTCTGCCGAGTCTGACGGTGCCGCTCACCCGACCACTTCTGAGGACGACCTGAAGAAGAACCCGTTCTATGACGTCCTCTCGGGCAACGAGTCTTCGCACGCCCACCACTCAACGCCAGACGCTCCACACGCGACCCATGCAGGGGCAGATGGCGCTGCGGATATGTCGCACGCAGGCCACGGAGACGGTGCCAGCCACACCGCCGACGGCAAACCCCACGCGGCCGATCCCAGCACGCCTACTCACGAGGCGGATGGGGCAACTGACGCACCCGCCACGAAGAATAAATTCGACGAACTTCTGGGCAACCCGAACACCCACGGCACCACTCACGCCCCCAACGGCACACCCCACGCAGCCGATCCCACTACGCCCGCCCACACGGCCGATGGATCAGCTGACGTTTCCACGGGCAACAAGTACAAGGACAAGTACGGCAACTCCTCGGACAGCGGCAGCCACTCCTCCACCCCCGACGTCCCCAACGAGCACGCTCCGGCCGATGGCGTGACGGATCCGCACAGCAAGCCCACCCACCCCGGTGACGGCAGCACACATACAGCTGATCCTGACAGCACCCCTGCCAAGGCAGACGAGGCAAGTGACGTTTCCACGGGCAACAAATACAAGGACAAGAACGGCAACTCCTCGGACAGCGGCAGCCACTCCTCCACCCCCGACGTCCCCAACGAGCACGCTCCGGCCGATGGCGTGACGGATCCGCACAGCAAGCCCACCCACCCCGGTGACGGCTCCACTCATGCAGCTGATCCTGACAGCACCCCTGCCAAGGCAGACGAGGCAAGTGACGTTTCCACGGGCAACAAATACAAGGACAAGTACGGCAACTCCTCGGACAGCGGCAGCCACTCCTCCACCCCCGACGTCCCCAACGAGCACGCTCCGGCCGATGGCGTGACGGATCCGCACAGCAAGCCCACCCACCCCGGTGACGGCTCCACTCATGCAGCTGATCCTGACAGCACCCCTGCCAAGGCAGACGAGGCAACTGACGCGCAGCCAGTCAACAATCATGAAGAAACCGTCGGAGACCCCAATACCGACGATGCAGCTGATGTAACGCACGCGGCTGCCAGAGAACCGGTCATTAGCGATGAGGATTGGAGGAACCTGCCTATCCCGCCGCCCTTGGCCCAAGAACGCTACCTCACCGAGTGGGCAAACAAAGTTTGCGAAATGCACCCAGAAATACCACGCGACGGATTACTAGCTACCTACAACTACACCACTCCGGCATACAGCTCCTACAACGGGCCCTCTCGAGACCCATCACTCGACATGTCAGACACCATCAGGAAGCAAATCGATGACGTCGAAAGCCTCCTCGATGTGGCACCTAACCATAATGGCACGGTCTTCCGTGGGGGGCATGTACCGCCAAGTGTCCTGCAGGAGATGCGCGAGACCGGTGTCTTTAAGGACAAGGCTTTTCTCTCGAGTAGCGTCGACGAGCGTGTCGCACTCGACTTCGCGAGTAAAATTCCGCAGGATCCGGACGACGTGAAAGTACTTTTCACAATCAACAGTAGTAAGGGAACCAACATTCAACCAGTGTCACAGGTTCGATTCGAACAAGAAGTTCTATTTCATCGAAACACCAAGTTTAAAGTTGAGTCCGTGGAGTACGATGCAGAGCTCGGTGGATACCGTATTGAGTTGAGCGATATGGACTAGGTGCGCCACGTGACCTTTGCTAGTGCACGTGAGCACTCACGTAATTAATCTCATTTCTTTTCCACCCCATCCGACACATTTTCTCTCAGGAGCGATCATGACCACCGAACCACCTGAATCCGATCAGTCCAATAAGTTCACTGAAGCCGCACAGGCTTTTCTCGGCCTACTCAAGTCTCTCCCTCCAACACCGTCAATTACATTCCGGGGCTATATCGACCGGACTGCTACCGAGTCGCGCGTTATCGGCGCACCGAGCTTAACGGCAACCTCGCACAGTATCTCCATAGCGACAAACAACCTAAAAAAGCCCGAGGTCGCAATATTTATTGGGTCGAATGGGCGAGATCTCACCCCAATTCTGGAGGGAGCTCCAATGTTCAATCTCCAAGAGGTCACCTACCTGCCAGGCACCTATTTTATCCAGCACCCTCCCAGGGAATTCCTCGGTGTAACAATCCAACTGCACGAAGAGCTACACCTGAACGAAGAGACAGGAAAATACGAAGCTACCAGAAAATTTAAAAACTGGGATCCCATCATCATCGAATTTGAGCCGGCACTACGCCAAGCTAGGACTGCTCCTCTCGATTTTCCTCCGGAAGCTCCTGAGCGCTTCTTGATCCCCATCAAGTAAAGGACCAACGCGACTCGCAGGCACGGCAGGACTGTATCGACATCAGCAAGTCCTGCGGCATTGATACGATCCTGATCGAGTTAATTACGGCGGCACCCGCCGTAATCCTTGCTGAGCACGCCCCTTCAAGAAAGAGCTTCGTCTCCACACAACACACGAATCAAGGCCAACGTTGTCGCTAGATTTGCATGTTCCACCGCCGGTCGCCCGATTGACCCGGAAACTCGTTTCTTCCCTGTACGGGCGCCAGGACCGGGCGATGCCCTCACGTATGCGCCGAGCGGTCTGGGCAGTCGTTTCTGCGGAACCCTGGGCAAACCAGCTACCAATACACCGTATCGAGATGATGCAACTTCTAGACATAAGAACAAAATTCATCATGTTCGCGATAAAATCAGATGCAAAATAGTCGCAATCCAATTTCTGTTTTTACAAAATGACATCTATCGGTCTGCATTTTGAGGAGAGAATAAGCGCTGTGTGTCAATACAGCACTAGCACTCATCACCAGAACCCCGCATGCAGCAATTCGCCTCAGCGAGCATTTGTGCCGCTGCTACAAATCCACTAATAATCGCAACGAGTAACCCTCAGCACCATACTATTCCACTAACGTTTGAGCGAGCGATTACTCATGGGAGTATGAATGACTGAAAATCAGGCCCAACAATTTCTCCAATTCCTCAAGTCCCTCTCCCCAACCGATGCAATCACCTTCCGTGGTTACATCGACCACACACCCACCGAACCTCGCCCAATTGGCGCTCCCACCCTGTTGGCGACATCGCACAGCGTTGCGATCGCGACGAACAATCTGGAGAAGCCCGAAGTGGCGATTTTCATCGGCTCAAACGGACGTGACCTTACGCCATTCCTCAAAGGGGCACCAGCCTACAACCTCCAAGAGGTCACCTATCTCCCGGGGACTTACTTCTATCAATATCCTCCCACGGAGCTCCTCGGGGTAACGATCCAAGTTCACGAAGAACTACATCTGAACGAACAGACTCAGAAATACGAACCTACTAGGATCTTGAATAGCTGGGACCCCATCATCCTCGAGCTCGAACCCCAGCTACGCGCCACGTACGCCAATCCACTCGATCTTCCCGAGGGCGCATCCAAGCGCTTCCTGCTCCCGATCGAATAGCCCCGCATGTGCCAACGCATGCGGTCACATCACCGCGCGTTGGCCTGTTGAGCACGCCCCTCAAGGAAGTAATTCGTCTCCACACAACACATGAATCGAGGCCAACGTTGTCGCTAGATTCGCATGTCCCCACCAACAGTCGCCCGATTGACCCGGAAACTCGTTTCTTCCCCGTACGGGCGCCAGGACCGGGCGATGCCCTCATGCATGCCTCGAGCGGGCTGGGGAGTCGCTACCGGATCGGCAAAGATGTCGCTCTCGACCTCAAGGGACAGTTCGCACACGGCACGCATCCGGAGATGCGTTCGACGGCTGATTGGATGCGTTCGCAGTATTCCGTTCCGGGCGGTATTTCTCCGACATGGCGAGACGATATCGATCACGGAGCGCTTCCTCGATCGGACCGCTATTACGCGCACAAACAGCCCTTCATCGAGGACTTTCACATTACGGGGCTTGATCACATCGGGCATGTCGGGGCATTTTCCCTCACCCCAATCATCGACGACGGCATTATTCCCGCCGATTGCCGGTCTGCGCCGCCCGCGCATTTGAACGAGCTGTACCACCAATATCGACTCACTGACGACCCACTACCTGAGGGCGTCATTATCGAGATCTGCCTCCTCGCCGAGGACCATGGTTCGCGCGGGTATGCGCCGCAGGTTCGTTTCCTGGAGCGAGTCACATTCAATAATCTTTCTCCGCTATCCATCGACGAGCTCGTGACTCAACACATCATTGAAGGAGTTTCCACCCATGTTGGAGACGTTAAAGCCCCTGATTGGGAAGCTCTGTTCGGGTACTTCCGTAACGCCCGAGAGCTTTGAGAACGGCTACGCCTTCTCAAGTTACAACACCGACTTCTTTGCGGTCTGGACCATCGAGGACAGGTTTTGCTTCAGTTGGTCCGAACGCCACCCAAGCGCCGCATTCTGCATCGACACCCAGAGCACGACGATAGCCTCGTACATCGTTATCGCTGCGGTTGGAGCACTGCGCCGCGCGGACCTTTTCCAGGACGCCATCTCGCCTGCCATCCTCACCGATGAGCTGCGTAGCCGGTGGGTTTCCTCCCCCACCCGCTGGCCTCGCGTCGTGAACTATCAGCACATCGAAAATCCGGAACTGTCCCTCAATTCGACGAACTGCGCCGCGCTTCGACAGCTGCAGTTTGCCGTGCAGTTTTCGGTCGAGGACTACCTCAATTCCTACCTCAACGCTGACGCAGGTCCAGCCCTCACCCCGTTCAGGACATCATTCGAGCCGTATCTCCGCCAGCTCAGCGACGCGGGCGTCGACATCTCGCGGATGATTCCACCGACGTCCAGCCGATAGAAAGGCTTCTGAGGGTCGAGGCCGTGGCTGCGTACCACTCAGAACAACCCACTCAAAACAAACGGTCCAAAAACCCAGACCCCTCCACAGCCAGCCTCAAGTCCTCGACAAACAACTCAGGAAAGCATGAGACACTACGGACTATGACAACAATCAGCGACGACGAGTTCATCAATACCCTAACTTCACTCATGAACAGGCCTTTGAAGGCATTGAGCGAAGAACACGTCTACTTCCACGGTCCAGATCCTCAAATCATGATGCACGTCTGGCGTGAGGACGGCTTTTATTTCGGCGGCACAAGCGAGCGCTCGTACAATCCAGGACCTGAAGTTCGCGCCAACGACCTCATCCCAGTTAAACAATGGCTCGTGATGGAATTGTTTGACTTTCTCCGAATGAGCCAGCACCTGGACGCTATCGGGATCGCATTCAGGCGCCTATCTCCCGCCCCAAGCTGGTCTCAAAATCTCGAAACGGGAGAGTTCTTTCTTGAGAAATCACCCACGGGGATCCTCACGGATGACTTATCACGTGCCGCCGCGAATCTTCCTTGGTTCCTCAACCACTCGCCCGAACGACTCCTCGAGATCGCACACATCGAAAGCACCAAGGAAGTCTGCCAGGCCCTGTTCGGCATGCCACGCGTCCCCTTCGCTAAGCGCACGGACACACGGCAGTAACACCTGCCATGGGAAGAATTGGCGGCACAGGCCATACCCCGGCCTCGTCCCCACATACAGCGAGGCGGCGGGAGCTTCACGCTCCCACCGCCTCACCGCAGGCACGACCCGGGGCCGCACCTTAAGGGGTTGAATCAGCCCTCGCGGAACATGATGCCGAAGCTACCGCGCGGGTAGTGCCACTTGAGCACGCCCTTCGGTGCCACAGCCAGGCAGGTGCCGCACTCGAGGCACGCCGCGTACTCAACGCCGACGGTGCCATCGGCCTCGACCGAGTACACCTTTGCCGGGCAGACGCGCTCGAGCAGAGCGCCAGCGCCAGTGGCGCGAGCGAGTTCCTGATTGACCTCGATGTGGGATTCTTCCTCATCCAGGTAGTAGGTGTTCCCAGCCAGGCGGGCGGGGACACTCTCGATGACGAATGTAGCCATTGCTCGTCCTCCTTTCAGAAATCTCGTCATAGGGCGCGGATGCCCGCGAGGACATCGCCCACGATCTGCGTCAGCTTCAGGCCCGACGCCTTAAGGGCATCGAGTCCGACCTTGCGGATGTGGCGCCTGGGCGTCAGGTCATGGTTGAAGATGCCGTAGAACACCTCAGCGCCAAGCTTGCCGTAGTCCTTGTACATGCCCGGACGCTCCAGGAAGGCCGGAGCCTTCGCGTAGGTCGCCATGTCCTTGCCGACAAAACTGCTGTCGAGCAGGGCGCGGTACTGGTCCATCGACTGCTGGCCAAAGTCCATGGTCTGGAAGGCCTTCTCGATGGCTTCGGCAGCCGCCAGCGCGGAGCCAGCCGCCAGGTCCATGCCACGGATGGTCATGCCCGTGTTGAGGGTGAAGCCCGCGGCGTCGCCGATGATCACGAGACCCGGGCGGGTCAGATCGTGGGCGACCATGGCGGGACCGTCCTCAATCGTGAGGTGGCATCCGTACTCGAGGAGGGTTCCGTCCTCCAGGAGCGGGGCAATGGCCGGGTGGTTGAGCATGTGATCGTGGACGTCAGACGAGGCGAGCCCCGACTTCTCCAGATCATCCAGACGCATGACCACACCGATGGAGATGGACTCCTCGTTGGTGTAGAGGAAACCGCCGCCGGCGACGCCCTGCGTGCAGTCGCCGACCATCGCGTAGGCGACACCCTCGTTACCACGGACGTTGAAGCGATCCTCCAGGACCTTGCGCGGCAGTCCGATGACGGACTTGACGCCGACCGCGAGGTGCTTCTTCGGTTCCTTGGCGCGGATGCCAGCCTGCTGAGCGATGAAGGAGTTGACGCCGTCAGCCGCGACGACCACGTGTGCGCGCAGTTCGTCTTCGCCGGCGCTGACGCCGACGATCTGCTGACCCTCGACGATCAGGGAATCGACCTTCACACCAGGCATGACGGTCACTCCGGCTTCCTCGCACTGTTCCAGCAGCCACGCATCGAGCTTGGCGCGCAGAACGGACACTGCGTTGGCAGGCTCACTCAGACGCTTGTCCCAGTAGTCAATGTTGACAAAGGAACTCTCGTTGATGAGGCTCACGCAGTTGCGGGTAATCCGGCGCTCAACGGGCGCGACGTTCACGAAGTCAGGGAACACCTGCTCCATGACTCGGCAGTAGAAGACTCCACCGGACAGGTTCTTCGAACCCGGCTCGGCGGCGCGCTCGATCAGCAGGACTTCCCGGCCCTTGTTGGCGAGGGTGTAGGCGCACACTGCGCCCGCCACGCCGCCACCAATGACAATGACGTCAAAGTCAACTTCCTCGGACATATTCCTTTTCTCGTTTCAGGAAAGCGCTGCGGTCAGCGCGGGCACGACCTCGTAGATGTCGCCCACGATGCCGTAGTCGGAGATCTGGAAGATCGGCGCGTTCTCGTCGTTGTTGACGGCCACGACGATCTTGGAGTCGGCCATACCGGAGGTGTGCTGCACCTGGCCGGAGATTCCCAGCGCAACGTAGATGTCCGGCGAGACGTGCATGCCGGAGACACCCACGTAGCGGTCCTTGCTCAGCCAGGCGGTACCCTCGGCGAGCGGACGCGAGCAGGCGATCTCGGCACCCAGGGCTTCGGCAAGGGCGTTGGCCATCGCGAGGTCCTCTTCAGCCTTGAAGCCACGGCCGCAAGACACGATGCGGCGAGCCGCAGCGAGGTTGGCGGGGCCGGAGCCGGCAGCCTGAATGTTCGTGACGGTGGCGCCCATGGCGGCACCCTCAGCGGTCTCGGCGGCGGGGCCACCCTCGACGCCAGCGCCGCCCTCGAGGATGAGCACGGCGCCCTGGAAAGCGACGGTCTCATTAGTCAGGCCACCGTAGCGGGCGACCTCAGCGCCGGTACCGGACACGGAGGTCGCGCCGACGACGACGGGCAGCGCCAGAGCGGCGGCTGCGGCGCCGGCGAAGGAGCGCTCGGCGGGACGGTTCGCGGCGAGGATGACGTCGCCCTTGGCGTCGGCCAGCAGGCCGGCGACGACGCCGGCGTAGGCCTCGGCGGGCACGTTCTCGGCGGTGGGGACGTGGATGAGCTTGTCGACGTTACCGACGGCGGGGGCCGTGGGGGCAACGGCGATGACGGTGGTAGTGCCACCGATAGCAGCGGCAGCCTCGACGAGGTTGGCGATGCGCTCGTCGGTCGTGAGAATCCAGGTGTTCGTCATTGTTCTGCAGTCCTTTCTCAGAGTGCGCCAGCGTTGCGCAGGGCAGCGACGAGCTGGGCGGCAGCGTCGTCACCGGTGAACGTCTCGTTGCGGCGCGCCTTCGCGACGGGCTTGGCGCGGCCGGTGACCTCGAGGGAAACCTCGACGGGGGGAAACCTCGGCAACAGCCACCTCGTCGAGGGGCTTCTTGCCGGCGGCGAGGATGTCCTTCATGCCGGGGACCTTGACGGCGGCAGCATCGGTGGCCACGGCGGCGACAACAGGGCCGTCAACCGTGATGGTGCGGGTGCCACCAGCGGTGGACTGAGTCAGCGCCCAGCCGTTGCCCGCGGCCTCGACAGCGACAACTTCCTGGAAGCAGGGCCAGCCGAGGAAGCCGGCGATCAGGGTGGAGACCATCTTGGCGGACTCGTCGATGGAGGAGTCGCCGGTCAGGACGATGTTGGCGCCCTCAACCTTGCCCACCAGGCCCGCGAGGGCGGAAGCAACGGTGGTGGCGTTCCACTCCGCGGTGGCGTCATCGGCGACGACGAGGGCGCGGTCCATGCCGCGAGACAGGGCGCCCTTCTTGGCCATCGACGAGGCCACGGCCTTGCCGCCCACGGAGATGCCCACGACATCGGTGCCGAGGGAGTCAGCGAGGGCGCGGCCAACCTGGACGGCAACCGGATCGTATTCGGAGATCGCGGCCTTGGCGCGCGACCAGTCGACGACACCGGAGGCGTCGACGGTGGTGTCTTGCGGGTTTGCTGCGTACTTGTACGCGACGATGATGCTCATCATCTGCCCTTTCTGCACGTGCGTGCTGTTGGTGGTTATGGATGGAACAGGCTCTGCGGGATTCGAAGCGGGTCGCTTAGAATGACTCCATGTGACCCCCATCTCGGAAGGAGTGCGCGCAGTGACGCGTCTTGCCGGTCAGAGTCCCATGAAAGCGGGCAGGCCTCGTGATCCTCAGCTGGAGGAACGCGTTTTTCGCGCCGCCCTTGATCTGTATGGGGAAGCCGGCTGGGCAGGCTTCAATCTGACGAAGATTGCCGCCGAAGCCGGGGTGGGTAAGTCCAGCCTGTACTCGCGCTGGAACGACCGCGACACGCTGCTGCATGCCGCCTTCACCGCTCTCATTACGTGCCCCGGCCCCCGGGGAGATTCCCCCCGGGAGATCCTCGTCAACGAGGCGGACTTCCGCCTGCGCGAGTACCTGGGCCCGAACCGATCCGCCGTGCGCCGCCTCTTTGTCGAAGCCGGCAACGCCGAAGATCCCGTCATCCGTCAGATCTACAAGGACCTGTTCGTGACCCCGCTCCTGGCCATCCATGAGCGGCTCTGGGATTTCAAGCGCAACGGGGAGCTGCCCCGCAACACGTCGGTCGTTCGTCTGCTCGATGCCGTCGAAGGCAGCGTGCTGATGCGCACGTTCTGCCTGCCAGACGATTTCATCGACTGTTTCCTGATGAAGGTTCCCGCGTACGTCGCGGACCTTGTTGACGATCAGCTTCACCACCACGAGCCCTCCCGCCAGCTCGGGTTGTGAGGCGCGGCGCGCATGGCGCGCTGGACGATGAAGGCGAGCATCGGCAGCTCAGCCTGCATGGTCGTCGGTCCCCCGTGTCCGGGGTAGACGCGCAGCGCGGGGTCCAGCTCGGTCAGGCGCGCGCAGGAGCGCACCATGTCCGCGTCGTTGCCCAGCACGAAGGCCGTTGAGCCAATCGCGCCCTGGAAGAGCATGTCGCCGCTGAACATAACCTTCTGGTCCTCACAGAGCAGGCAGATACTGCCGGGGGTGTGTCCGGGAGTGTTCAGGACCGTCAGAGAGTCGCCGCCCCAGGTGACGACGTCGCCCTCTTCGAGCGCGCGATCCACGTGGTCGACCGTGTAGTCGATGCCCTCCTCGTCGAAGCCGGAGCGGTGCACGTCGGCCACGCCGTCGACGTCGCGGGCGCCGCAGGCAACCCAGCAGCCGTATGCCTCGACAAGCTCGTTGACCGCACCGATGTGGTCGGAGTGGCAGTGCGTCAGGATGATGCCGACAACCTTCTTGTCGCCGAGCCAGCGCAGGATCCGCTGCGGCTCCGCGCCCGGGTCGAGGACGATAGTGCCGGCCTCGTTCGTGAGCGCGTAGCACTCGGCCTTCCACGCTCCGACGGTCATCTGTTCGATCGTAAACATGTCAACGCCCCTTGAAATCGACGGAACCGGTTTCGGCGAGCGTGTACCCGCGCGTCTCGGGAGCCCAGATGAGCGAGACGACGGTGCCCAGGACGGAGATCGCCGCGCCGGCGAGCATCGTCGCGCCAAAGCCGTGGGTCTCCATGAACGAGGGCAGGATGTACAGCGAGACGACGGTGCCGATGCGGCTCAGCGACATCGCGAAGCCCATAGCGGTGGCGCGCACCTCCGTCGGGAATAGTTCGTTGGGGTAGAGCCACTCAAGGTTGCCCGGGCCGCCCGCGAGGAGTGCGTAGGCGATGAGGCACCCCATGATGAGGCCAATGCCCGCGCCCGGGAAGAAGCCGACGATGGCCAGGGCGACCGTCATACCACCGAAGCAGGCGATGATGAGGGGGCGGCGGCCGATCCGCTCGCACAGGTACATGGCCGGGAAGGTACCGAGCATGAAGAACGTGCCGACGAGAAGCTCGACGAGGAGGGCGTCACGCCCGTGCTCGAGTCCGATGGCGCTGCCGATGATCTGCTCGCCGTAGGTGTAGAAGGCGAACATGGGGATCGCCTGGCACAGCCAGATGACACCGATGAAGATGATGCGCTGCAGGTAGACACCGCGCAGGACCTTCGACACCGAGGTCTTGGCGGCCTCTTCGGCCTTGGGCAGTCGGACGTTAGCGCCCAGGGTCTTGTGGACGATCGCCTGCGCTTCTTCGGCGCGTCCCTTAGAGACGAGCCAGCGCGGGGATTCGGGGATATCCCAGCGTCCGACGAGGATCAGGATGCAGGGGATCGCGGAGGAGGCCAGCATGTAGCGCCAGCCGTGCTCCGTGTTGTACAGGCAGAAGCCGACCAGGGCCGCGACGTTGGCACCCAGGTACCAGGCTGCGGCGATGACGCCCATGGCTCCCGCACGGTACTTGCGCGGCGAGAACTCGGCGATCATCGAGGTCGCTATCGGGTAGTCCGCGCCCACGGCTACGCCCACGAGGAAGCGCAGGATGAGCAGCCAGATCGGGCTTTGGACAACCGCGCACAGGACCGACAGGACCGCGATGACGACCAGGTCGATGACGAACATCTTGCGTCGGCCGATCAGGTCGGTGAGCCATCCGCCAAAGGAGGCACCGAGGAACAGGCCGACGAGGGAGGCAACACCCAGGAGTCCGCGCCAGTGCGCGTCCAGGACGAGGTCGTTGCCCATCGCCTGCATCGCCACACCGATGATGGCCAGGACGTAGCCCTCCAGGAAGGGGCCGCCCGAGGAGAAGACGACGACGCGCTTGAGCAGCGGGGTCATCTCGAGATCTTCGAGGTCGATCACCGTGTCGTTGTGAGCCACGATGTTCTCCTTTCCAGTGTCAGCGTGTGTTCAGGCATGTGGTTGGGGGTGGCGCGGGAGAGGTGCTAGGGGCCTCTCCCGCGCCCGGGGCGCGGGGCGTCTTTACCCCGCGAGCCGCATCAGCGGTATTCGATGATGCCCCAGTTCAGGTGCGGCTTAGCGCCGGTCTCGTCCGCATCGGCGTCGACCAGCATGAAGCGCAGCTCGCCCTCGGCGACCTTCCACAGCTTGGTCTTGAGCGTGGTGCCGGGGTGGACCGGCGAGGTGATACGGGTCTTGAAGCGGGTGATGCGCTCCGGCTCGCCGGGGACGAACGCGTTGATGGCGTGACGCATGACGACGCCCGCGTAGGAGATGGCGTGCAGGATCGGGCGGGGCTCGCCGTTCTCAGCCGCGTAATCCCAGTCAATGTGCTGCGGGTGGTAGTCACCCGACAGACGGTAGATGAGAGCCTGGTTCTCGGGGATGGTCTCGACAACCTCGACGTCAGCGTCGCGCTCGGGCATCTCGACGATATCCTTCGGAGGCTTGGGGCCACCCCAGCCGCCGTCGTAGATCAGGCAGTCCCACGACTCGTTCGTGAACAGCAGGTTGCCGTCCGAGTCGTAGGTGTCGCCGATGTGCTGGGCGAGCAGGCCACGGCCCTCGCCGCGGTCGTAGAGGCCCTCGAGGCGAACCTTGGTCTCCAGGTGATCGGCCATCTTGGTGATGGGCTGGTGGAAGCGGATGTCGAAGCCCCAGTGCAGCGAGCCGGCGTAGTTGTAGCCGTAGTCGATGGTGCGGGTGACCTTGGAGTCGACGATCAGCATGGCGCCAAACATGGGCAGAACCTTGAGCTGGGGGTCACGCTCGTCGTGCTCGTTCAAGTACTCAAGGCCGTCCTTGCCGTCGATGCCTGCGCCACAACCGAGGGCGAAGAGCTCCAGGTCACGGAAGGTGTAGTCACGAACGAAGGGTCCGAAGGTCTGGCCGACCATCTCGGTATTGATTGCCATTGGTCATTGTCCTTTCAATGGGATGGATTCAAGAGGTTGCGAGGAGTTGCTTGTTGACTTTGCCGTAGCTTCCCCGCGGGAGCTCCTCGACGAACTCCACGTAACTGGGCACTTTGAAGGACGCCAGGCGTTCCTCGCAGTGGTCGATGATGGTCTGGGGGTCGAGGCACGCGCCGGGTTCGATCACGACGAAAGCCTTAACGGCCTGGCCGCGCACTCCGTCGGGCACGCCGATGACAGCGACTTCGCGTACGCCATCGAAGCTCTCAATGGTGCACTCGACCTCGGCGGAGGACACCGATTCACCGGAGCGCTTGATGAGGTCGACGCGTCGGTCCATGAAGTAGACCCAGCCATCCTCGATGTAGGCGAAGTCGCGGGTTCGGTACCAGCCGTCCTCGGTCAGGACTTCGGCGGTGGCCTCGGGGTTGTTCCAGTAGCCGGCCATGAGGCTGACACCGGGAACGCCGTGGAGGAGGAGCTCGCCTACCTCACCCTCGGGCAGCTCGGTGCCCTGGCAGTCGACGACGCTGACCTCGTAGCCGGGGCCCGCCTGGCCGATCGAGGGCCAGCGACGCTCGCCGCGGGGCGGGTCGGTAATCGCGCCGATGAGACACTCGGTGGACCCGTAGTTGTTCAGCAGCGTGACGCCGTAACGCTCCTCAAAGGCATTCTTTTCCTTGGCACTCAGCGGCAGGAAATAATGCATCTCGCGGACCTGGTGGTTGCGCTCCTCCGGGTCGACGGGCTGACGCATGAGTGTCGCCACGATCATCGCCATGCCCTGCACGAGTGTCGCGCGGTGCTCGCGGGCCTCACGCCAGAAGCGTGTCGCGCTGTAGCGCGAGAGCATGATGAGCGTCGCGCCCATCGTCAGGACGGGCGCCAGCGCCGAGAGCTGGAGATTCACGCGGGCCGCGACCATCGAGGTCATGTAGCGGTCCTCGGGATTCATGTCCAGTTCCCAGTTGACGAAGACACCCGAGAACACGAAGTTCGCCTGCGTGATGACAACGCCCTTGGGGCACGAGGTCGTGCCCGAGGTGAAGAGAATCTCGAAGGGGTCCATGGGACCCACATTGGGGTTCGACTCGAAGGAGTCGGACGCACCGGCCCGCAGGTCCGCCAGGAGCGGGACGTGTGCCCCGCCCTCGTCCCCGGGGACGCCCTCCCCCACCGCCACGATGTCCGTCACGGACTCGGGCAGGTGGGAGAGGACCTCTCCGAGGTTGTTCACACAGGTGATCAGCATCTGGGCCTCGCATAGGCCCATGATGCGTCCCAGCTCGCAGGGTGCCGACGTGGCATCGACGGGAACCGCGATAGCCCCCATCTTGGCCAGGGCCAGCGTGCACTCCACAAACTCGACGCAATTGTCGAGGTAGAGGGCAACGCACCTTCCGGCCTCAACGCCCCTCGCAACAAGGGCGTTGGCACACGTGTTGACGCGCGCGTCGAACTCGCGGTAGGTGAAGCGAGCGATGTCGGAGGTATCAGCATCCTCGTACACGAGGAACTCATGGCCTCCGCGCTCCATCACCTGCCGCTGCCACAGCTGCGCAACTGTGGTGTTCTCCGGCACCCACGTCGAGCTGGTCATTCGATCAGTCCTCGTCAGCTGCCTTGACGGTGCCGGACGCGATCAGGGCATCGATGGCCTCGTCGGCGTAACCGGCGCGCTTGAGGATGTCGCGCGTGTCCCCACCCAGGGCGGGCATCGGACGCCAGAAGGCACCCGGGTTGCGGCGGAACTTCGGGAAGGTGTTGAGACCCTTGATGGTCTTGCCTTCCGCGTTCTCCCACTCGATGAAGCACTCGCGCGCCTGCACGTGCTCGGCCTCGAGGATGTCACCGAACTCGTTGACAACCTGCGCGGCGATGCGGTGCGCGACGAAGTCACGCTGCACGTCGTACTTGGACTGGGTCTTCAGGTAGGCCTCGAGGGTCTCCTGGATAAGGTCCGCCTTGGGGCTGTCGAGCCACAGGGCCGAGGTGCCCTCGGGGTACTCGTCGGTGCCCCACAGGTGGCCCAGGCCGATGGTCTCGAGCAGATACTTGTTCTGCGGCACACCGTAGAGGCACAGGCCGATGTAGCCGTCCTTGCACTCGTAGATGCCGATGCCGCACAGGTTCTGATGGCGCGCACCCGGACGCGGGTAGGTGATACCCGCGTTCATGTAGTCCATCATGTAGTACGTGCCCACGCGCAGCAGAGTCTCGTACATCGCCATGTCGATGCTCTCGCCCTCGCCGGTGACCTGCACGCGGTGCAGGGCCGCCAGCGACGAGGAAATGATCATCAGCGAGTTGATGTAGTCACCCAGGTAGGGGGAGATGTTCATCGGCTGATCAGGGGAACCGTTCTGCGTGACGATGCCCGCGTAGGCGGCGACCGTCAGGTCGTAGGCGGCCGAGTTGATCTGCTCTTCATCGCCGTACTGGCCGAAGCCGGAGACGTGCACGATGACGAGCTTGGGGTTGATCTCCCACAGGAACTCATCCGTGATGCCCTTGCGAGCGTACATCGGGCCCTTGCCGGACTCGATGAAAATGTCCGCGTCCTTAACGATGGCGCGCAGAGCTTCCTTGCCTTCGTCGGTGAAGGGGTTCATGGAGATCGAGCGCATGTTGCGGCGCTCCATTTCCTTGACCCACGCGGTGTCGCGCATCGAGTCGCCTGTCCACACGTTCTCGATCCACGTGACGTCGGCGCCCCACTCGCCCATGATGGCCGCAGCCGTGGGGGCTGCGATCTCAACGGCGGAGTAGACGACCTTGACGCCATCGAGGACGCCGAACGACGGCTTATCCGTAGGCAGTGCCATTGGTATTCGTCCTTTCGTTCTCAGGTGCGTGGATCAGCGGTAGGGGTACAGCGCGGAGCGGCCGGTGGTGAGGATCATCATCTCGTCGGTGCCACCGGAGACGCGGTCCACGCGCAGGTCGCGGTAGAAGCGCTGGACGCGGTGGTCGCCGGTGATGCCGACGCCGGCCAGAACCTGCAGGGCACGGTCCACGACCTCGAACGAGGCCTCGGAGCAGTAGTACTTCGCCATCGAGCAGTCGCCGCGCGAGAGCAGGCCGTTGTCGTGCTTCCAGGCGATCTCGTAGAGCATGTTGCGCATGTTGGTCAGGCGCACCTTCATCTCGGCAAACTTCAGCTGGATGAGCTGGTGGCGCGCGATGGCCTGGCCGCCCTGGACGCGCTGGTTGGCGTACTTGGCGGCATCCTCGAACGCGCAGTAGGCGGTGCCGTAGTTGGTCAGGGCCACGAGGAAGCGCTCGAGGTCGAAGTCGGCGACGCCGCGGCGGAAGCCGTTACCCTCGGTGCCGAAGAGGTCCTTCTCTTCGAGCTCAACGTTGTCGAAGTAGACATCGCAGCAAGAATCCATGCGCAGGCCGAGCTTGCCCAGGGGCTCCTTGGTGATGCCGGGCTTGGACATGTCGACGAACCACTCGGTGTAGGTCTCCATGTTGTCGGCGTCGCGGGCCATAACGACCAGGTACGGAGCGTACAGCGAGGAGGTGATGAAGGTCTTGTGGCCGTTCAGGTAGACCTTGCCGTCCTTGCGGGTGTAGGTGGTGCGCATGTCATCCCACGAGGAACCGGCCGACGGCTCGGTCATCGCGTAGTTGAGCATCTGCTTGCCGGTGCCGACGAAGGAGAGGATCTTCTCCTTCTGCTCCTCGGTGCCCTCACGCAGGACGGTGTCCCAGCAGGGCATCTGGTACAGCACGTAGGTGGGGCCACCCTCGCGGCCGAGCGCCTCGTAGGCGGCGGTCAGGGTCACCCAGTCGGCGCCGAGGCCGTCGTGCTCCTCAGGCAGGAGGATACGGTCGAAGCCGAGCTCACAGATGGCCTCGGTCCACTCGATTGGGTACTCGTGCTTCTCGTCGCACTCATGGAAGTATGCATCCCAGTTACGCGAACGCATGACCTCGGTAAAGGCGTCAACCATGAGCTGCTGATCTTCATTGAGCGAAATCCATGTCGGATCACTTTCTATCTGTGAGCGTCTAGCTCAGCGGTAAATGGGGTGTTCGGTGAAGAAGTGCGCGCCCTCAGAGAGCACATCCATGGTGTCGTCGAGCATCTTGGAGTGATGCAGGAAGCCGTGGATAACGCCCTCAACTTCGTTGTAGAGGTGAGGAACACTGCACAGATTGAGGATGTCGACCAGGGTGCGCGAGTCGTCGCGCAGGGGGTCGAGGCCGGCCGCGACCACGTACGTGGGCGGGATACCCTGGGAGAAGTCGTTGCCGAGAATGTTGAAGTACTTGTCGTTGACGTCCGCGGGATCCGCGAAGTACTGGTGGAGGTAGTACTGATAGTCGGCCTCGGTCAGACCGTCCCAGGCTCCGCCCAGCAGGCGCATAGACGAGGAGTCCTTGAGTCCGTACACGCCGTAGTACAGGAGCATGGCGCGCACGGAGGTCAGGGAGCCCTCATCGCGCATCATGAGCATCGTCGCAATGGACATGTTCGCTCCGGCGGAGTCGCCGGCGAAGGACACGTCCTCGGGCTCGATGCCCCACTGGTGCGCGTTCTCACGAATGTGCGCAACGACGTCGCGGCACTCGTGGATCTGGTGCGGGAAGCGGGCCTCAGGCGCGAGCGTGTAGTCCACGCTCACAACCGCAGCGCCGGTCAGGTGGCACAGGGTGCGGGTAATGCGGTCATGGGTATCCACGTCGCCGATCACCCAGCCACCACCGTGCACGTAGACGATGAGCGGGAGCTGGCCCTCCTCGCTCGGGCGGTAGTGGCGCACACGCACTGCCCGTAGCGAGTCGGAACCATGACGTCTTCGCTCGAGAACACCTCGGGGCCACCCTCGTTCCAGAACGCACGTTCCTTGCGGTAGGCGGCGCGCATGTCGTCGAGGCTCTGGCCGGTGACGTACGCACCCGCGGCGAGCTCATCCTGTTTGGCGACGACGGCGCCCATCTGCTCGGTCCACATGGCCGGAACGTTGTACTTGTGACCCACGAGGTGCTCCTTTGCTTATCCGTTGACGGTCAGTTCTTCTTCGAGCGGGCGCGAACGACCAGGAGGAGGCCGATGGCGCACAGCGCGGCGAGGATCGCGGTGCCGCCCAGGATCATGAAGATCTGGTGGAAGGCCGCTTCCTTGTCGTCCCCGGCGGCGTCGCGGATCGAGCCGAACCAGGTGTAGGAGAAGGTGTCGGGCAGGAAGCCGATGACGGACAGGAGGCCCGAGGCCGTACCGAAGACCGCGGGGCTCACCTTGCCCTCGGTCAGCTGAGAGGAGACGATGCCGAAGACACCGTTGGCCATGAAGGCCAGGACGATGACCAGGGCGGCGGTCAGGAACGCGTTCGCGCCCGAGGGCAGGAACACGAAGACGCCGAAGAGCAGCGCGGCGATGATCGAGCCGGTCGCAATGACGCGCGAGGGAGAACCAACCTTCTCGGCCACACCACCGAAGATGGGTGCGGAGAGGAGCGAGACGCCGTAGGTACGGACGGTCGCAACCACCGTGACGACGGCGGGAGCCAGGTTCATGACGTCCTTCATGTAGCCGGTCGTCTGGTTGACGCCGGTGTAGAAGAAGTACACGAAGAACAGGGTCGCGGCGGCGAGCCACACGACGGGGTTGATGAGGACCTGGCCGAGCTGCTTGACCTCGAAGCCGCCCTCGGAGGATCCGATCTCACCGGCGAACTTCGGGATGAACAAGAAGGAGAGGAGCGCGAGGACCATGATGATGCCGCCCAGGATGAACAGCAGGACGCGCATGGGGACGATGTCACCCTGCGAGGCGAGGTGCGTGACCAGCCACGAGTTGAAGAAGCCCAGAATCAGGCCGGCCAGACCGTAGAAGGCGTAGGACAGACCGATGTTGCGCGAGTAGCCATCTTCTTCGGAGATGAGGCGCACGAGCTTGTAGCGGATGCCCCACCAGATGAGGATCGTGGAGATACCCATCGCCACGAAGAGCATACGAATGGTCGTCAGCGACGGGAACAGCGCGTACCAGAACGTGAGGAGCGCGGTGATGCCGAAGCCGACCCAGGACAGGGTGCGAACGCGGACGATGTCGGCGACGATGCCGGAGGGCAGGTAGCACACGAGGGCCGTGATTGCGTAGGCGCTCAGGAGGGTACCCATGACCGTCGTAACGTTATCGGCGGTCGCGGCGCCGGAGGCGATCAGCGCCTTACCCAGCGGGTCCTCAAAGACGTACTGCAGGTAGGCGGGGGTGTAGATGATGGAACTGCCGATGGAGACCAGAACAAGCAGGAAGAAGCGGTGGCCACGCGACAGATCGTTCGCGTGGCGCTCTTGGGTGATCATGCTCAGCACTGCGACCACCTTTCATGGATTCGAGGGGCTGGGTTTTGAAGTTGTTGCATCGCCCCACACGCGCCTTGCGTCTATTCATCGTTGAATAAAAATCCACGATTTTCTCGACTATGAGCCACTATTCTGATCGCCATTAACCATGAAGCGTGGCCACCAGTAGCACTTGCGGGACTTTGTGCGGCCAATAGTATCGATGGCACTACATAACAGTCCCGACCTTGGTCCCAAATTAATTTCAACAATTCCGGACCCTATGCGTCCAAAAATGATGTATTCCAGTATTTATGCGGATTGTGCGATGATCACATTAATTGCGGACGATCTGAGTCCATTTGTTCGTTCATTTTGCAACACAAGACCACTGAGCCCCAGCTCTCATCGGCATGACAAGTTGTCTGATAACCAAACAAAGATGACGCTAAAAAACAGGTCACGATTGAGCCACGAATAATGTCGGACAATTTTCCAGACAATTCGAACACAGTTTTACTATAGAGCAAACTAAGCACTCGGACAATTAATATCAAATGCTCATTGACGCGCACTTTTAAGAGGCGCACTCCCCCACCAGCGAACCCTGACACGTCTTCACAAACACGTCGGGGGCCGCGCCTCACGGCACGACCCCCGAGGATCAGATGCGATTACTTCGTGCGATTCGCACGGTAGTACTCGATGAGAGCGCGGGTGGACTGATCCTGCGCCTCCAGGGCCTCGGACGAGCCCTCGATGGCGGGGAGGATCTGCTTGGCCAGGACCTTGCCCAGCTCGACGCCCCACTGGTCGAAGGAGTCGATGCCCCACACGGCACCCTCGACGAAGGTGATGTGCTCGTACAGGGCGATCAGCTGGCCCAGGACCGACGGGGTCAGGGACGGGGCCATGATCGAGGTCGTGGGGCGGTTGCCGGTGAACACGCGGGCGGAGACGATGGCCTCGGGCGTGCCCTCGGCGCGCACCTCCTCGCTGGTCTTACCGAAGGCCAGGGCCTTCGTCTGGGCGAAGAAGTTCGACAGGAACAGCTCGTGCATGTCTGCGTCGCCGTCACCCAGCGCCCACGTCGGGTTCGCGAAGGCGATGAAGTCGGCGGGAACCATGCGGGTGCCCTGGTGGATCAGCTGGTAGAAGGCGTGCTGGCCGTTGGTGCCGGGCTCACCCCAGAAGACCTCGCCGGTCTCGTAGGTGACGGGGCTACCGTCGCGGCGCACGGACTTGCCGTTGGACTCCATGGTCAGCTGCTGCAGGTACGCGGGGAAGCGGTGCAGGTACTGGGAGTAGGGCAGGACGGCGTGCGTGTCGGCGCCCAGGAAGTTCGAGTACCACACGTTGAGCAGGCCCATCAGCAGGGGCACGTTCTTCTCGGGCGCGGCCTCGGCGAAGTGGCGGTCCATGGCGTTGAAGCCGGCGAGGAAGTCGGCGAAGCCCTCGGGGCCGATCGCGACGGCCAGGGAGGTACCCACGGCGGAATCCACGGAGTAGCGGCCGCCCACCCAGCTCCAGAAGCCGAAGGCGTTGGCGGGGTCGATGCCGAACTCGGCAACCTTGTCCAGGGCGGTGGACACGGCGACGAAGTGCTTGGCGATCGCTTCCTTCTCGGAGGCCTCGTCGGTGACGATGCCGCGCTCACGCAGGCCGTCGAGCAGCCAGGCGCGCACGACCTTGGCGTTCGTGATGGTCTCGAGCGTCGTGAAGGTCTTGGACGCGACGATCACGAGTGTCGTCTCGGGGTCCAGGTCCTTCGTGGTCTCACCCGCGTCGGTGGGGTCGATGTTGGAGATGAAGCGGCACTCCAGGCCCTCCTGCACGTAGGGCTTGAGGGCCTCGTACGCCATGACGGGACCCAGGTCGGAGCCGCCGATGCCGACGTTGACGACGGTCTTGACGGGCTTGCCCGTGATACCAACCCACTCGCCGGAGCGGACGCGGCGGGCGAAGGCGTAGACCTTCTCCAGGACCTCGTGCACGTCGGCGATGGCGTCCTGACCATCAACGGTCAGGGAGTCGGTCGCGGGGCGGCGCAGCGCGGTGTGCAGGACGGCGCGGTCCTCGGTGACGTTGATGTGCTCGCCCGCGTACATGCGGTCGCGCAGCTCGAGGACGCCGGTCTGCTCGGCGAGGGCGAGGAGGTGGCCCACCAGCGTGGGGCACACGAGGTTCTTCGACAGGTCGACGTGCAGGTCGGCAGCATCGAAGGTGAAAGTCTGGGTGCGGTTGGGGTCGTCCGCGAACAGCTTGCGCAGGTCGGGATCGAAGTTGTCGGCCAGCTGGTCGAGCGTGTCCCACGCGGGGGTCATCGTCGGGTCGATCACGGGGATATCACTCATGGGGTCTCCTGACAGTAGAGATTGTTTCGCACTTTAGTTTAGCGGGGTCTGCGCCCCAGGTCACCCTCGTTTCTCGCTTCTGAAACGACGAGGCCGTGGCCCGCGAGCGCTCACGGAACCACGGCCTCGTACGGAGTCGAGAGAAGCCGGTCAGGCGACCGGATCGTCGATGGGGATGGGAGTGGCCTCGATGCCCGGGTTCTGCAGCGACACGATTCGCTGGACGGGGACGAGGTTGAGCCACCACTGGTGGAACGGACGACGATTCTCGATATCGAGGTCGTCGAACATGTTCTTGACGGGGCGCGCCTCGACGGCGTTGCCGACCTGGCCGATGTAGTAGGCGCCGCGGTCGCCGCGATCGAACTGGTCGAGGAGCTGCTCGAAGGCACGCGCCACGAGGCGCGTAGCGAGCAGGCGGTCGTACGGCGAGGGCGAGCCGCCCTGCTGCATGTGGCCGAGGGCCTGGTGCCGCACGTCGTAGATCCCCTCGGACTCGGCGTTGAACACGTCGGCCAGGAACTCGCGGTCGTAGTACTGGGACGCCGACTCGTTGAGCAGCGTGAGGAACAGGCGTCGGCCGGACTTGAAGGAGGCGACCATCCGATCGGCGTCCGCAGCGATCTGCTCGAGCGAGGGGGACTCCTCGTTGATGTACATGTACTCTGCGCCGCTCGACAGGGCGCTCATGAGAGTCAGGTAGCCGCAGCGGCGACCCATCGTCTCGGCGATGAAGCAGCGCTTGGAGGCCGCCGCGCTCTCCTTGATGCGGTCGATCGCCCACGTCGCGTTGTTGATCGCCGTGTCCGTACCGATCGCGAGCTCGCAGCCCGGCAGGTTGTTGTCAATCGAGGCGGGGATGAGCAGCATCGGGATCTGGAACGCCGGGTAGCGGTCCTTCTCCGAGGTGATCGCGTGGACGCCCAGGTAGGCGTTCATGCCGCCGATGATCAGGAGGGCGTCGATCTCGTTGCGCTCGATGGCGCGGCCCAGCGCGTAGAACTGCTCGACCGGCGGAATGTCGCGCTTCGTCCCAAGCTCTGCGCCACCCTTGAAGGCCCAGCCTTCCACGTCGGACCAGCTCAGTTCGCGCACGCGGTCATCCGCCAGGCCGCTCCACGAGCCGTCGACGCCGAGCATCGTCCAGCCGCGCGCGATACCCAGGCGCACGGCCACGCGGGCCGCCGTGTTCATGCCGGGGGCCAGACCGCCCGCGTGCAGGATCGCGACGCGCTTGATCTCGCCCGTCGGCTCGGGGGTGAGCTGCGGGGGCGTGGAGAGAATCTGGTTGATGCCCACCATCGACGAGAAGGACGAGCCGCGCGAGGCCTGGGCCGCGGCGTAGTCTCCGGCCGCGATGAGGTCCTTGACCGCGCGCGTGTCATGCACGGCCTTCATGAGGGGGATGCGGGTGATGCGGTTGCGGCGCACGCCCAGAATGACGGGTTCAACCTCAGCCGAGGACGCCAGGATCTCCTGGACGGCCGCGTAGCCCAGCAGCGTGGACATCCAGCGGTCGTAGGCCGAGGGGGTGCCGCCGCGCTGCACGTGGCCGAGGATCGTCACGCGGGCATCCTCGCCCGTGCGCTCCTGGATCGTGTCGGCGATCAGCTGGGTAGACAGCTCGTTGCCGTCGCGGTCGTGGGCGCCCTCAGCCACGAGGACAATGGACTCGCGGCGACCGGCCTCGCGGCCCAGGCGCAGATGCTCGGCCAGGTCGTCCTGCCAGCCCGGGCCCGCCGGATCCTCGGGCGTGAACACGTAGTCGGCGCCGCCCGCGACAGCCGCCATGAGGGGCAGGTAACCGCAGTGGCGACCCATGACCTCGACGACGAAGGTGCGCTGGTGCGAGGCGGCGGTGCTAGTCAGCTGGTCGATGGCGTCCAGGATGCGATGCAGCGCGGTGTCCGCGCCAATCGTCATGTCCGTGCCCACCAGGTCGTTATCGATCGAGCCGACGAGGCCGACGATGATGAGAGCCGGGTGCTCGGCGGCGGTCTCGGGCGAGATCACGCCCTCGGCAGCCAGCTCGGCAACATGCTGCGCCCACTCGCCGCGGAACTCGTTCGTACCCGACAGGGAGCCGTCGCCACCGATCACGACAAGGTGATCGATGCCGTGCTCGAGCAGGTTCGCGGCCGCGCGGTGGCGCCCCCTCGTACGTGCGGAAGTCGGCGCTGCGAGCCGTGCCGATCACCGTGCCACCTTCGGCCAGGATCGAGGACACGTCCGACCACTCCATCTTCTTAATGGAATCGCCACCCACGCAGGCACCCTGCCAGCCTTCGTAGATCGCATAGGGCTGCGCGCCGCGTGCCAGCGCCGTACGCACGACGGCTCGAACAGCCGCGTTCATTCCCTGGGCGTCACCGCCCGACGTGAGGACACCGATACGAACTGTGCTCATTTTTCTGCCATCTTTCGTTGACGGAGCGGGCCACGAGGCCCAGTGTGCCTATCGTTTCCTATTCTACGTGACCTGCGCCTCCGCTACTAGGGCCTAACTCCCATTTACCGAGGAAACGACAAGCGCGCGCCCGCCACAATGGCGGGCGCGCGCTCACGCAGCCTGAAGAGACTAGGCGACAGTTTCGGCGCCGTTACGCACCGCGGACTCGGCCAGCTCCTCGGGGCTCACGACGCCCTCGACGGAGACACGGTCCAGGTAGGCCATACCGTCAAACGCCAGCTCGCGAGCGTTCTCCGGGTCACCCTCGTTGCCGATCGACCCGTGGGCCATGCGGTCCACGATGAGCGCGATCGCGCCGTCACCCGTCACGTTCGTGGCGGTACCGAAGGAGTCCAGGGCAATGTAGGTGGCGATCATGAGCGCGACCTGGGCATCGTTGAAGCCCAGCATCGAGCTCAGCAGGCCGGTGGCGGCCATGATGGCGCCGCCGGGAACACCGGGGGCGGCGACCATCGTGATGCCCAGCATGAAGATGAAGCCCACCCACTGCAGGGCCGAGACGGTCAGGCCCTGGGTCAGGACGATCGCAAACGCAAAGGCGAAGATCTTCGAGGTCGAGCCAGCCAGGTGGATCGTCGCACACAGCGGAACCGTGAAGGAAGCGACCGCGTCGGACACGCCATTCTTCTTGGTCTGGCGCAGGGTCACCGGGATGGTGGCCGCAGAGGAAGAGGTGCCCAGAGCCGTCAGGTAGGCCGGCATCATGGTGAGCAGGGCTTTGATGGGGTTGCGACGCGCGACGACGCCGGCGAAGCAGAACTGGGTCAGCAGGATGACGACCTCGAGGAGGATCACGACGACAACAACGCGCAGCAGCGTGCGGATAACCGAGGCAGCCTCGCCCGTATAGGTCAGGTTCAGGAAGATGCCAAAGATGTGCAGCGGCAGCAGCGGGATGATGATCGTCTCGATGAGGCGCGTGATGATGGCGCGGAACTCGATGAAGCCCTTGCGCAGCACGCCGCGCGGAACCATCGACAGGCCCAGGCCCACGACGAAGGACAGGAGCAGCGCCGTCATAACCTGAAGCGGCGCGGGCATCTCGATCGTGAAGTAGGACTCCAGGGCGCTGCCCGGCTCAGCCACATCGCCCAGCTGGGTCGAGGCGAGGATGCGCGGGAAGAGCGTGGCGCACACCAGGTAGGTGAGGAAGCCCGAGAACAGCGTCGACGCGTAGGCGATGGCCGTCGTAATACCCAGCCACTTGCCCGCGCCTCGGCCCAGGTCCGCAATAGCGGGGGTCACGAGGCCGATGATGATCAGCGGGATCGAGAAGGACAGGAACTGGCTGAAGATCGCCGAGAAGGTCGCAAATACGGCCAATCTCGACGGGAACCAGGTGGTCGCCGCCAATACGGACGGATCCGAGGACGGTCGCGAGGATGATCGCAGCGATCACCCACACGAGGATTCCAGATTTACGCAGGAACTCGCGCATGTGTTTCACCTTGACAATAGGGATGATGGGTCACGCATAGCATGCCCGAACTTTACGGATCCTTGAAGCGGTGGCCAGGATTCGGGATAGATGCGGCAAAAATCACGTGATAAATAAAGCGCGGCCGTGAGAGCATTACCCCCACCCAACGGCCATTTTCCGGGGAATTAACGCACCGCGAGCGTCGACACGTACGGGGCAAACCACCAAATTATCGCCGCAAGGATCACGTACACCGCAACATCCATGAGGCGAGCGCGCGACGCGAACCAGGGGCGTCCCGGCGTCCACAGGCGCAGCGCCGCCATGCCGACGAGCACAGCAACCATCAACATGACCGCTCGGTGGCGATGATCGGTCACAGCCAGCGCAATCACACCGAGAACACCGCCCGCGCTGAGGGCGCCGCCGAGCCAGCCGCCCAGCCGGGCGCGCACGGTCCTCTCCTCAATATTCACGCCCCTACCCTATCGCACGAGCACGCGCGACCATACGACTATCCGCACCCACTCCACCGCCCCAGCCCCGGCCTCGTCCATGCAAAGGAACGCAAAGGAATAGGAATCAGAGGGCATGCGGGTTTAGTATTAGTACAAAGGTCCCTGAGACCCGCAACATATTTCTCGCACCAAAGGAGCATTCGAGTGTCCCGCTTTATTGTCGTCGCCCCCGGTTCGTCGGAGGCCGCCGCCCTCGCTACTGACGAGCTGGCCCGCGTTCTCGGCGTCGCCACCGTCGACGCCCTGGCTGGCACGACGGCCACCGACGCCGCCCTCCGTCCCGCCTCCGCCTGCCCGCCGCGGTCGAAGCCGTCCGCGCCGCCGGCGACGACGCGCTCATCGCCCCCGCCCGTGAGGCCTCGAACCGCGCCTTCGACCACGTGGCCTGGAACCTGAGCCTCGCCGCCTCCACCCGCGCCGGCGTCATCCTCGCCTTCGACGCCGAGGGTGCCAGCGCCGAACTCCTCACCGAAGAGATCGCCGCCGCCCGCCTGCGCGCCAAGGCCGCTGCCGCCTCCGTCGTCGCCGTCGTCCTGACCGGTGGCGCCCCCGCGCTTCAGGCCGACGTCCCCGTCCTGACCCTGCCGCTGGGCGACGAGGCCGCCGCCACCCTGCGCGGTACCGATGCCCCCACCGCGGTCACCCCGCTCGCCTTCCAGGCGGACCTCATCGAGCGCGCCCGCGCCGACCGCAAGCGCATCGTCCTGCCCGAGCCCGACGACGACCGCGTCCTGCAGGCCGCCGCCCAGGTCCTCGCCGCAGGTATCGCCGACATCACCTTCGTGGGCGACGCCGACTACGTCGCCAAGCGCGCCGGCGAGCTCGGCCTCGACCTGAGCGCCGCCCAGGTCGTCTCCGTGAACGACCCCGCCTACCTCGAGCGCTACGCCGAGGAGTTCGCGCGCCTGCGCGCCAAGAAGGGCGTCACCCTCGAGCAGGCCCGCGAGAAGGTCACCGACGTGTCCTACTTCGGCACCATGATGGTTCACATGGGCGACGCCGACGGCATGGTCTCGGGCGCCGCCCACACGACCGCGCACACGATCGTCCCCTCCTTCCAGATCATCAAGACCGCTCCCGGCGTCTCCGTCGTCTCCTCCATCTTCCTCATGGCGATGAAGGACCGCGTGTGGGCCTTCGGCGACTGCGCCGTCAACCCCAACCCCACCGCCGAGCAGCTGGCCGACATCGCCGTGACCTCCGCGCGCACCGCTGCCCAGTTCGGCGTCACCCCGCGCGTCGCGATGCTCTCCTACTCCACCGGCACCTCCGGAGCCGGCCCCGACGTTGACGTCGTCGTCGAGGCCACCCGCCTTGCCCGCGAGAAGGCCCCCGAGCTGGCCATCGAAGGCCCCATCCAGTTCGACGCAGCCGTCGACGAGGCCGTCGCTTCCAAGAAGCTGCCCGGCTCCGAGGTCGCCGGCAAGGCCACCGTCTTCGTCTTCCCCTCGCTGGAAGCCGGAAACATCGGCTACAAGGCGGTCCAGCGCTCCTCCGGCGCCGTCGCCGTCGGCCCCGTCCTGCAGGGCCTCAACAAGCCCGTCAACGACCTGTCGCGCGGCGCCCTCGTCGAAGACATCGTCAACACCGTCGCCCTGACCGCCGTGCAGGCCCAGGGCTGAACGGGACTGAGGTCCCGGGGTCCGGTTAGTATTGATGCGAACCGGGCCCCGGCCTCGTACTTTTCTTTCCTATCCCCCACAACACGAAAGGCAAACGCGTGTCCTCGTCCTCCGTTCTCGTCATTAACTCCGGCTCCTCCTCCATCAAGTACCAGCTTGTCGACCCCGAAACCGGCGACGCCATCGCCAAGGGCCTCGTCGAGCGCATCGGCGACCCCATGGGCTTCATCAAGCACGTCCACGGTGACGCCGTCACCGAGGAAGAGCTCCCGGTTCCCGACCACACCGTCGGCATGCGCGAGGTCCTGCGCCTCTTCGACACGGAGGGTCCGACCCTGGCCGAGGCCGGCATCGTCGCCGTCGGTCACCGCGTCGTTCAGGGCGGCCGCTACTTCGACGGCCCGGCCCTCATCACCGACGAGGTCCGCAACCTGATCGAAGAGCTGTGCCCGCTGGCTCCTCTGCACAACCCCGCCCACCTCAAGGGCATCGACGTGGCGCGTGAACTCATGCCCGACGTCCCCCACGTCGCCGTCTTCGACACCGCGTTCTTCCAGCAGCTGCCCGACAAGGCCGCCCTGTACGCCCTCGAGACCGAGACCGCCGAGAAGTACTCGGTGCGCCGCTACGGCGCCCACGGCACCTCCCACCAGTTCGTCTCCCAGGAAATCTCCAAGATGCTGGGCCGCGACGACCTCAAGCAGATCGTCCTGCACCTGGGCAACGGCGCGTCCGCCTCGGCCGTCAAGAACGGCAAGCCGATCGACACCTCCATGGGCCTGACCCCGCTCGAGGGCCTCATGATGGGTACCCGCACCGGCGACATCGACCCGGCCGTCGTGTTCCACCTGCAGCGCGTCGCCGGCATGACCGTCGACGAGGTCGACACCCTCTTCAACAAGAAGTCCGGCATGAAGGGCATGACCGGCGAGTCCGACATGCGCTCCGTGTGGGAGGTCATCAACAACACCTCCGACCCCGAGGCTTCCAAGCGCGCCCGTACCGCCATGGACGTGTACATCAACCGCCTGCTGAAGTACGTGGGTTCCTACGCCGCTGAGCTCGGCGGCCTGGATGTCATCACCTTCACCGCCGGCATCGGCGAGAACGACGACGACGTGCGCCGCGAGCTGGCCGAGGCCCTCGCCCCCTTCGGCGTCAAGATCGACGTCGAGGCCAACAAGGGCCGCGTCAAGGAGCCGCGCATCGTGTCCACTCCCGACTCGGCCGTGACCCTCGTCGTCTACCCGACCAACGAGGAGCTGGCGATCGCTCGCCAGGCGCTGACCTTCGCCTGATTCTCAGGTTTGTTCGAGGCCGGGGTTCCCACGTGGAGCCCCGGCCTCGGGCGTATCCTGGGAGTGTAGCGCGAGCGAGGAGGCCCTCATGAACAACGACGTGTCGACCCTTCTCACGTATAGATGCTCACGTTGTTTCCGGGAAAGTTCACTACAAATTACAATTGCAACAAAGCATCAAAATCCCAACAATGTTAACTAAAGAATACGTCATCTAAAGAACAGGATCACACCCTATGGAAAACACTATTCACACAGGAGTGCAACAATGAATACGCGAAGCCATCTGTTTACAGTCAAAAGAGGGCGTCTATACTACGACAACAAACCTATCGGCACATGCAAGTGCCACCCGGGATTTGAGCGCTTATATTTCGAAAAAGATCCACTAAGCGAAGAAGGGGCCAACGGCGTAATATTTCGCACCTCGCACCGAATTCTCGACATTCAACAGGCAGTTAAGGTCTGGAGACCAGAGAAAGCTAGCGACTTCAAAAGAGCGAAAAACGAGGCAAAAAAGAATGCGAATCGAGACTTAGGGAACTCCGTAGCGCACATCAACGATGCCGGAATCTACGAATATCCGTCAGGGATTTTCTTTGCGATTATGGAAATCGTGAACAACGCAAAGACCCTCAAAGAGTGGGTCAAAGTTCGAAATCTTTCACTACGAGAACTAGAAAGCGACGAAAAGACAGATAAAAAGCGTCTCCAGGATCTCAAGCTTCGCAGCTGCGCACAAGCACTAAATGTAACCAGTGGACTACTCTTATGCATTGGTACATTATACGAAAACGAAATGACGCACGGCGACCTACACGCAGGCAATCTACTGATCCCGGATAACGAAAATACAAGAACTAATCTACTTCAATTCACAAACATCGGAACCCCCGGCTCTCTCATACCCGTAGACATTCGAATCATCGACATCGGAACAAGTGAAGCCACAGGAACAAATAGACAAATCGGAGAAATGAGAGATGTTGATAAAATAATTCAAAATACGCGAGACATACTTTCGCCACTACTTACACACTTTAAGACATCACTCACCGAATGGCTAACGCTAGAGAACGTCAAGAAGAAGCCACAAGGCCTATCAATATGGAAACACGATAATGCGCCCATCTCTCCAGCTATCCTCGCCGGAGATCTTCTTCGACTTACCATTGTTCTTAATCTAATTTTTGGGTTCGCCACAAACGCACCCAACAAAAAAGGCTATCTAAGACTCGAAAAAGATGAAGTCAGCGCCTTCAACAATTCCTTTTCATCGAAAAAAATTAGCAACATGGAGATTTCTTTCAAATTTGGAGGCTCCCAAAACAAATTGGACTATTATTCAGAAATTTCTTCTGGACTCAGCATCAATTGGCCGAAAGTATGGGAGAGCATTGCTCGCAAGTATCCCGCCATCACCTCTTATTACATCACAGAGAGCGTGACAGGGGTTTACGAATTAAAACCCACAAAACAAGCGCAGAAAAGCTCCAAATAGCTACATGTCTCATTTTCGCAATAATAGCTCGACTTCACAGTCCCACATCTCCCGTAGATCCATTCCGCACCCCAGCAGCGCGCCCGTACCGCCATGGACGTGTACATCAACCGCCTGCGCAAGTACGTGGGTTCCTACGCCGCTGAGCTCGGCGGCCTGGACGTCATCACCTTCACCGCCGGCATCGGCGAGAACGACGACGTGCGCCGCGAGCTGGCCGAGGCCCTCGCCCCCTTCGGCGTCGAGATCGACATCGAGGCCAACAAGGCTGTATCAAGGAGCCGCGCATCGTGTCTGCTCCCGACTCGGCCGTGACCCTCATCGTCTACCCGACCAACGAGGAGCTGGCGATCGCCCGCCAGGCGCTGACCTTCGCCTGATTCTCAGGCCACGACGAGGCCGGGGTTCCCACGTGGGGCCCCGGCCTTTCGGTGTTAGAGGCAGACAGCGTTGGGGATGTAGCGTTGCGTCACGGTGCTGGCTGGGGAGAATTGGTCGCGAAGGCGGTTACGGCCCAGGTGTGGGGCGTCGTGCTCATGTTCGGGGCATTGCTCCGTGCCTCTGCTTACCAGATGCTGCTTGTGGATAGGAACGGCGCATCTGGATAGGAAACGACACATCCGGATAGGTTAATTACCTATCCGGATGCCCATAACCTATCCGGATGCACGCAACCTATCCGGGTGTCGGGAGTGTCCCTCATGCCGGGAGAGGCTCCCAGCAACACAACTCATCCTGTGAGCCAGGGGCGCGCAGGCTCCGGGCGTATCCTGGGAGGGTAGTGAGCGAGGAGGCCCTTATGAACAACGACGTGTCGACCCTGGCGGATTGGATCGCCGCTTCCCCGTCCACCGTGTTTTTCGGCGGCGCGGGCGTCTCCACTGAGTCCGGGATCCCCGATTTTCGCGGGGCGAACGGCTTCTACTTCCAGGAACGCGAGATCCCCCTCGAAATGGTCCTGAGCATCGACTTTTTCACCCAGCACCCCGAGGCGTACTGGGAGTGGTTCCACGAGATCTACCGTCCGGTGGAGCCCAACGGCGCGCACAGGGCCCTGGCGTCTCTGGAGGCCGCGGGTCGCCTGGACGCAGTGATCACGCAGAACATCGACGGCCTGCACCAGCGGGCCGGATCGCGCGCCGTGTGGGAGCTGCACGGCAACTGGGAGCGGCTCGTGTGCACGAGCTGCGGGGCAGTCGCATCATTGGGGGATGCCGTCGCAGTTGACGGGGATCCCGTGCCCGCGTGCCCCTCGTGCGCCTCGCAGATGCGCCCCGACATCGTCATGTACGGCGAGGCCCTCGACCAGGGCGTCATCGAGGCCGCCGTCACCGCTATTTCTCGGGCGTCCCTTCTCATCGTGGCCGGGACGTCCCTCGTGGTCTACCCGGCAGCTGGCCTCATCAACTATTTCTCCGGGGACCACCTGGTGCTCATGAACGCCACCCCGACCTCGGCGGATGCGCATGCCGACCTGATCATCCGCGAACCGGTGGGCGTGACCCTCGACCGCGTCATGGACCAGCTGCGCGCGCGGGGCGTCGCGACCGCGTAGGGCTTGCGGCGCACGGTATTCACTCACAGGCCACGGCCCCAACGCACAGGATCCCTCCCCCCGCGCGCATCCGGATAGGTTGTGCGCATATGGATAGGTTATGCACATCCGGATAGGAAAATAAGCTATCCGGATGTTCGTAACCTATCCGGATGCTCGTCACCTACCCGAGAACTGGAGGACTACTGCGTCATACCACTGGCGCGAGCAACCGCTAGTATTCCTGCCTTTGCTTCTTCCATCCGGATCCGATCCTCGGGGCTCAGCCTCTGGCTGATCGACATCGCAAGGGCGGGGCGTTCTCTCGCGAAGATGTCGGAGTTATGGAGGTCCCGAACCCCTCCCCGGGAGTGCGACAGGTACAGTTTTGACTCGATCGTCGGCTTCCTCCGCATCAGTTCCTCGAAGGCTGTTGGAACCCAGTCGAACGAACTGTCTTCAAGGAGCTGGTATTCGAAGGCACGCCGCACGGCCGCTGCGACCCAGTCGGCAAATTGAACGTTTGCACTGAGCTTCGAATCGACATGCATTGTTGATTCGATAAGCCGTCGCATTTCACCATGGTCAGGATCTGCTGCGCGGTTAAAGACATGGGCATACGAGTTCTGCACTTGAACGACCCGTTCTTTCTCGTTCTCGGTGTCCATGATGACGATCAGGTCTTCATCCTGACTCTCCGCGAACGTGCACAGTCTGTTGAGTGCTTGATAAAGGCAGTTCCATTTAAACTTAAGGAGCTCCTGCTTTGGACCCGAGAGTCTTTCCCCCACCGTTCCGTAGCAGTGCCCAGCGGCTTCTCTTCCCCGTAGAAAAACAAACGTCCTCCACGGGAGCAGAGAAAACGCACAAGCTCTCGAAAGCCTTCGATCGGGCGCCGATAGCTTTCCCACGCCACCGAGGTGAAGATATCCGATCCCTTCCTCTCCCAGGTCCCTGCCGTCGCATTCGACGGGATCAGGTGGGCGAAGAGTCTCCTTTTCTTCTCAGTGAAGCATTGCGACATCGCTCGCACTTGATCACTCGAGATCACGAAACCCGCATATCCAAAAGCAGGTGATCCGTTGTAGTTCTTATGTGTTTTGCTAACAAAAGCTCCCGCCTCGGCAACTTCGTCGAGATAAGCAACCAGCATCTGGCCTCCTTTGGCTAGATAGACGGAAACCCACACCGCATGGGCGTGGGTTTTCGATGTGGCACTCTGAGCGCTAGCCCCGTTACCGATTCCAATACTACGCGCACCGGCTACTGCTGTCCACCAGTTCCTCAGATTCTGATCATGTCAGGATCAGCCCTGCCCCAGGCCGGCGGGGTCAACGAGGGACAGGGCACGCGGGGCGCGCGAAATCCGCACGCTTTGGCCCCACGTCAGGGTCAGGCGGTCGGACTCCATGCCATCGCCGAACAGGACGAGGGATTCGGAGGCAACGACGAGACCGAGGTCTTCGTCCTCATCCAGGATGCCCTCGGTGTACTCGACACCGGTGAAGGGCGAGGGCCACGCCTCGCGCACGAACCACGCGAGTGAGCGCGAGGTCGGCGCGGGCAGGTCCCCCATGTGGCGGCCGCGCTTGAGGGATGCTCCCCACCCTGTCGCCCCGGTCCCGGTGGAGACAACGACGCCCGAGGAGGACTGCCGCTCGACGGTGGCCCCCAGGGCCAGCTCGTAGCGGGCGCTCTGGTGGCTCGGGTGCCCAACAAATACCTCGTTGAGGGCGGTGAGCGTGCGCGAGTCGTCGGCGGTTGCCCGCACCATCGTCAGCTGGTCCACCCGCAGGTCGGCGCCCGCCTCGATGCGCCCGAGGGCCGCGACCCCCTGGTCGGGCGTGCAGCGCACGAGCACGCCGGCATTCGACTGAGGGACGGAGTTGACGCCGACCACGGCCTGGTCGCCCGCGTACTTGGCGACGTTGGCAACCAGACCGTCGGGTCCCACGACAACGATGACGTCCTCGGGGGCGAAGAGGAAGCGCGACAGGGAATCGCGCTCGACGTCGGCGCTCGCCCACCCGTCCGGGATGCCCGCACGCACGCGAGCCAGGGCTGCCACGTGAGACTCGTGCGCACGCTCGACGGACTCGAGGGTACGACCGCGGCTCTTCAGGACGAATTCGACCTGGCCGCGTGTGGAGTAGCGGTCCATGAGCTCGTCGAACTCGGTGGGGCGTCGGACGATGACGGCGCGGCGGCGCATGACTACTGTCCCGCCTTTGCGGAGCCGGTGAAGGCAGCCACGAGATCACTGAGCACGTCGGCGGTGATGGTGATGTTCCCGAAGGAGGGCATGTTCTTCGCCATTTCCTTGAGTGCGAGGGCCCGCGCCACCTCGGGCCCGGCCTCGGCGAGTGCCTGGATGTATGCGGCGTCGTTCGCAATCCTGGCACGGCCCGCAGTGTTCCAGTCAGCCTCGTACGCCTTGCCTTTTTCGACGATGCGGCGAACTTCCGCTTCCACCTCGATCGCGTCTGCCGCAGCCTTCTCTTCGGCCTCACGCCGGGCGTTGTGGCCCTCCTGATCGACCAGGTCAGCGCGTTTACGGGCCAGGTCAAGCTTGGACTGCATCTCGTTCTCGGAGATCTGAGATTCACGCTCGACGGCGAGGGCACGGCGCTCGTAGAGGGCGCGGTCGGCCTCGGCCTGAAGCTGCTCGAGGAGAGGGGCGCGCAGGGAGGACTCGACCCCCTCGTCCGGGCGCAGGCTCAGCAGGCGCGCGTCGACGACGGCAACGCCGGTGCCGCGCAGCTGATGATCATCCGCGAAGGCTTGGGCCAGCACGCGTCCGACCCGTTCGAGGGATCCGGAAATGGCATCGGTCAAGGTCATCTCGCCGATTGCCGAGGCCAGGGCGGAGAAGGCGATGCGGGTGACGGTCTCGTCGATCTGCCACAGTCCCTGGGCGTCTGCTCCCGCTTCGCGCGGGTACAGGCCGAAGTCGTAGTGCGCGGCGGCAGCCTCGGCATCTTCGATGTGGTAGGTGATGGCAACCTGCGCGTTGATGTTCTGCTGGTCGGCGGTGGTCGCCTGCACGAGGAAGCTGTGGGCGCGGTTGGCGGTGGGCACCTCCGCGAGCGCGCAGCGTCCAGCTCGCAGCCAGAAGGACTGGCCAACCCCGGATCGGATCGTGCGTCCGGCGCGGATCTGGACGACGTGATCGCCGACGCCTCCCTGGTAGCGGATGAGGAAGGGGTGGTGGTGAAGGGTTCCCATGATGGCTCCTTGGTTGGGTGGCAAACCACTTGTTTATGTCAGACTGACGATAATACCGTATCACATTTAATGTCAACTCGACGCAAATAGGCTAGGCTTACACCATGACCTCACCGCTCACCATCCCCGTTGCGGTCGACATCGTCGCCCTGACGGTCATCGACCACACGCTCCACGCCCTCGTCGTGAGGCGCGGAATCGAGCCTTTCAAGGACCATCTGGCACTCCCCGGCGGTTTCCTGCGCGAGGGCGAACAGACCGAGGAGGCCGCAGCACGCGAGCTTGAGGAGGAAACCGGTATCACTCCGCCGGGACACCTCGAACAGCTCTTCTCCTACGGGCCGGAAGGCCGCGATCCGCGCGGCCCCATCCTCTCCGTCGCCTACCTCCTCCTCGCCCCCTCGTTTTCGCCCACTCAGGCTGGAGGCGACGCTGCAGGCACCCTGTGGCATCCCGTTGACGCCCTCCTTGCGCCCACCTCACCCCTCGCCTTCGACCACGCGAGAATCCTCGCGGACGGCGTGGAGCGCGCCCGCTCCAAGATCGAATACTCACCCCTGGCCACATCCTTCTGCGGCCCCGAGTTCACAATCACACAGCTACGCACCACGTACGAGGCCATCTGGGGATCAGCGCTCGACCCGCGCAATTTTCATCGCAAAGCAACAAAAACCGCGTCATTCATCGAACCAACGGGTGGCACGGTGCGCGAGGGCGCCGGACGCCCAGCAGCCCTCTACCGCCTCGTCCCCGGCGTCGACGACACGGCCTTCGTCCTCGACCCACCCCTGCGTCGCCCACCCGCCCCAGCCCCGGCCTCGTCAATGAAGAGCGCAAGCACGCCGAGTGCGAAAGAATAGCCCAGTACCGAAGGAGAACCATGAACTTCCATTCCCTCTACGACCAGGGTTTTGCGCGCGTTGCCGCCGTGACCCTGCCCGTGCACCCCGCTCGCCCGTTCGAGAACGCGCGCGAGATCATCGATGCCGCCCGCGAGCTTGATACGCGCGGCGTCGCGATGGGCGTTTTCCCCGAATTGTGCGTCTCCGGCTACGCCATCGACGACCTTCTCCTGCAGGATGTGCTGCTCGATAACGTCGAAAAGGCCCTCGCACAAATCGTCGAGGCCAGCGCCGACCTGCTGCCCCTCCTCATCGTGGGTGCACCCCTGCGCAAGGACAACGCCCTGTACAACTGCGCCGTCGCCATCCACCGCGGCCGCGTGCTGGCGATCGTCCCCAAGTCCCACCTGCCCAACTACCGCGAGTTCTACGAGAAGCGCCACTTCGTCACCATGCCCCCGCGCGCCAGCGAGCGCATCGAGGTGCCGTGGGGCGGCGTCGAAGAATTCAGCGGCGGCCCCGTGTGGGTCCCCTTCGGCCAGGTCCTCCTGTCCGCCGACGACGTGCCCGGCCTGACCATCGGCATCGAGATCTGCGAAGACATGTGGGTGCCCGTCACCCCGGCCACCGAGCTCGCGCTCGCGGGCGCGACCGTCCTGGCGAACCTGTCGGCCTCCCCCATCACCGTGGGACGCGGCGCCGATCGCGAGCTCATGGTGCGCTCGGTGTCCGCGCGCTGCTCGGCCGCCTACATCTACACGGCCGCGGGCATGGGCGAGTCCAGCACGGACCTGGCATGGGACGGCGAGACCATGATTTACGAGGCCGGGGACCGCCTGGCGATTGGCGAGCGCTTCCAGGAGGGCGCGCACATCACGATCGCCGACGTGGACCTGGAGCGACTGCGCACCGAGCGCAAGCGCCAGAACTCGTTCACGGACAACGCCCAGCGCTACTTCGCGGGCGACGAGCGCATGGCCCCGCAGGAGGTCGAGTTCACGCTCGACCCGCCGCGCACCGACCTGGGCCTGGAGCGCTCCGTCAACCGCTTCCCCTTCGTCCCCAACGATCCCACGCGCCTGGAGCAGGACTGCTACGAGGCCTACAACATTCAGGTCGCCGGTCTGGTCCAGCGCCTGCGCGCGATCGGGAACCCAAAGATCGTCATCGGTGTGTCGGGCGGCTTGGATTCGACGCACGCGCTGGTCGTGGCCTCCCGCGCGATGGACCTGCTGGGCCGTCCGCGCACGGACATCCTGTGCTACACGCTGCCCGGTTTCGCCACCTCCGAGCGCACGAAGAAGAACGCGACCCTGCTGTGCCAGTACCTGGGCACGTCCTTCGAGGAGATCGACATCCGTCCGGCCGCCACGCAGATGCTGGCCGACATCGGTCACCCCTACGGCGAGGGCGAGGCCACCTACGACGTGACCTTTGAAAACGTCCAGGCAGGCCTGCGCACCGACTACCTGTTCCGCCTGGCCAACCACCTGGGCGGCATCGTGCTGGGCACGGGCGACCTGTCCGAGCTGGCGCTGGGCTGGTGCACGTACGGCGTGGGCGACCAGATGAGCCACTACGCGGTCAACACGGGCGTGCCGAAGACCCTCATGCAGCACCTGATCCGCTGGGTCGTGGCCTCCAAGCAGTTTGATGATCGCGTCGGCGAGGTCCTCCTGTCGATCCTGCACACGGAAATCTCCCCCGAGCTGGTTCCCGCCAAGCCGGGCGAGAAGATGCAGTCCACTCAGGACAAGATCGGCCCCTACAACCTGCAGGACTTCACGCTGTACCACGTGCTGCGTCGCGGCGCGCGCCCCTCGAAGATCGCGTTCCTGGCGGAGAAGGCCTGGTCGGATGCCTCGGTCGGCTCCTGGCCGGTCGGTTTCCCCGAGGAGGACAAGGTCGCGTACTCGCTCGAGGAGATCGTCAAGTGGGAGCGCCTGTTCCTGTGGCGTTTCTTCAGCCAGCAGTTCAAGCGCAGCGCCCTGCCCAACGGCCCAAAGGTCATGGCCGGCGGCTCACTGTCCCCGCGCGGGGATTGGCGCATGCCCTCGGACGTGTCGGGCGCGGATTGGGTCGCCGAACTCGACGAGGCCGTGAAGGGCCTGGTCGACTAAAGCACCGCGTCGCTCGGACCGATTGCCCAGGCGCGAGCAAATGCGATCAGCACACATGCCGTCGAGGTCCTTGGGAACAACGGAGACAGCGATCCGTTGCGTCCCGAGGGCCTCGACTCGTACCTCCGTCACACCCCTCTCAGCCATAGCACTCGCCCATTAGTCAGGAGGCGACACGATGCCCATCGCTATCAACGGAAACGTCAACGGAACTCAGATTTGGATACCCGACCACCACTGGTGGGATTACCCAAGCCTCTGGCCTCTCCCCAAGCGGCCCGAGGACGGCCAGCTCGACTGGGAGCGCCTCTTCCCCCATCAACGCAACGTCGTCCGTCGATTTTCGTCAATCTTGCGCACGCTGTGGGGACTGCCCCCGGCGCTGCCGCCGGTTCCCTACCAGCCCTTCGGCACGCCGAGCCCGCAGGGATGGGTAATGCCCCTACGCATGGGCAGCCAAGCCTACCTGCAGATTGGCGGGATGCACTGCGGCGGCTTTATCCGATCCCATCACCCCGTTCGAGGAACGGGCACATTTGCGCTGCTCATCGACTTCGGGGGCGGTTATCCTTGGTTCGTTCTGCGCGCGGATGGCCGTCCCTGGCACGACAATCCGCGCGCTAATCACACACGAGTAGCCTCCGTACAAGTGAACGTTCTCGCGTGGCAGGCCACCACAAAACGGGTCTTGCCTGATAGCACGATCGACATCATCCCCCAGACCCTCCCTACGTGGGTGCGCACCATCTACCCAGAGCGGAACCGCGACGACTCATCTCTCTACGGCACTCTCGAGTCTCTGCCCGCACCGGTCGAGGAGCGTATCGAGGTTCAGGATGTCCCCGTGTGGTGGAAGGGATTGCACAACCAGCTCTGGAAGCACTTCCTGCGACCAGATCCCCAGAAACCAGAGAGCCTCCCCTACGGAGCAAACTCGATCGAGGAGGAGAACGCCTTCCAATGCATCACCCAGTACGGGCACCTCGTCAAGGACTGGACGGAACCCTACGAGCCCAATCCTCGTTTGGCGGCGCGCTTCAAGGAGCAGGATTGATAATGAGCCAATAACCCATCGTGGCATATAACGGGCCTGGTCGACTGACCTGACACACGCTCGGGATTCCGAGCTGTTTCCTGAGGGGTGGTGCTCACGCGAGCACCGCCCCTTGGCATACGCGCAGCGGTCATTTCCGGGCCTCATCAGGCCATATACCCCCTGCATCTCACCCTCAAAACTATGCAGGTTTTCACACGCACGGAGCTCAAAACATCTGTAAGGTTGGTTTTGGCAGTTAGGTAAGCCTAGCTTTTCCTATTTCAGCCACAGCACAGTAAACCTCTACGGAGAAATGATGTCTCGTACGACCACCTCCCTGGCCGCCATCGCCGCCGTTGCCGCCCTCGGCCTGGCCGCATGCTCTTCCGGTGCCACCACCTCGTCCCCCCAGTCCTCCGCTTCCCCGAGCGAGACCATGCAGGCCACCCAGGCCTCGTCCGTGACGGTCGAAGCGAACGACGGCACGGTCGAGATCAAGCTGCCCGTGACCCGCGCGGCCTCCCTTGACAACCGCACCTTCGAGGTACTGCAGCAGTGGGATGTGCAGCTCGTTGCCGCCCCCAAGAAGCTGATCCCCACGACCGTCACCGCGTTCAACGGTGAGGACGTCGCCGACGTGGGCATGCACCGCGACCCCAACCTGGAGGCCCTGGTCGCCGCCGAGCCCGACCTCATCATCTCCGGTCAGCGCTTCTCCAAGTTCGACGCGCAGATCAAGGAGCTGGCGCCCAACGTCCCGCTCATCAACCTCGAGCCGCGCGAGGGCCAGCCCTTCGACAAGGAGCTCATCCGCGAGGTCACCGAGCTCGGCGAGATCTTCGGCAAGCAGGACGAGGCCAAGAAGCTCGTCGACGACTTCAACGCCTCGATCGAGCGCGCGAAGAAGGCCTACGACGGCTCCTCGACCGTTATGGCGGTTGACGTCTCCGGCGGAAACATCGGCTACGTGGCACCCGGCAAGGGCCGCACGTGGGGCCCGGTCTTCGACCTGCTCGGCCTGAAGCCGGCCCTCGAGGTCGAAGGTGCAACCGACTCGCACACCGGTGACGACATCTCCGTCGAGGCCATCGCCGAGGCGAACCCGGCGTGGATCTTCGTTCTCGACCGCGACGCCGCCATCACCAAGGACGGTTCCAACACCCCGGCCGAGACCGTGATCTCCGGCAACGCCGCCCTGCAGAACGTCGCCGCTCTGCAGAACAAGCACGTCGTGTACGCGCCCAACGACACGTACACCAACGAGTCCATCATCACCTACACGGAGATCTTCAACTCCATTGCGGACGCTTTCGAAGCCGCGAAGAAGTAACCCTCTGACACATAAGCGGGTGCCGCCCCTCGGGGCGGCACCCGTACCCCGTTTTCCTATGACGCACTCCCCCACCACCGCCCCGCCCACGGACGCGGCGCTCGAGCACGAGGCCGCCCCGGCCTCGTCGAAGCGTCGCCCCCTGGCGCTCGCCCTAGCCACGCTCGCCGTGGCTGCGCTCCTCGTCCTGTCACTCTCGACCGGCGAGTACTCGATTCTCTCCCAGGACGACGGGTGGCAGATTTTTCTCGCCGTACGCGTCCCGCGCACGATCGCGCTCGTCCTGTCGGGCGCCGCGATGTCGATGAGCGGCCTCGTCATGCAGCTGGTCACCCAGAACCGATTCGCCGAGCCCTCCACGACGGGCACGACCGAGTGGGCGGGTCTGGGCCTGCTCGTCATCATGATCGTGTGGCCCGGCGCCCCGATCCTGGTGCGCATGACCTGCGCGATCGTCTTCGCGTTCGTGGGCACGATGGTGTTCTTCGCGCTGCTGCGCCGCGTCTCCCTGCGCTCCTCACTGCTCGTGCCGATCATGGGCATGATGCTCGGCGCGGTCGTCTCCGCGATCTCGACGTTCCTGGCACTCGAGACGAACACCCTGCAGAGCGTCTCCGTGTGGTTCCAGGGGTCCTTCACCTCGGTCTACGAGGGCCAGTACGAGGTCCTGTGGATAGTCACCGTCGTCGTGGCGATCGTGTTCATCATGGCGGACCGGCTGACGGCCGTGTCCCTCGGCGAAGACATCGCCATCTCCCTCGGCGTCAACTACCACCGCATGGTTCTCATCGCGACGGGACTCGTGGCCGTGGCGACCGGCGTCGTCACCGTCGTCGTCGGTTCCCTGCCGTTCCTGGGTCTGATCGTCCCCAACCTCGTATCCCTGTCGATGGGCGACAACCTGCGCACGAACCTCCCCTGGGTGTGCCTGGCGGGCATCTCCCTCGTCACGGTCACGGACCTGCTGGCACGCACGATCATCTCCCCCTTCGAGATGCCCGTGTCGGTCATCCTGGGCGTCCTCGGCGCTTTCGTCTTCATCGCGCTCGTGCTGCGCCAGGCCAAGAAGGGAGCCGTGCTATGAGCGTCCCGACTTCCCTCACGCAACGCGAGACCTCTTCCCCGGTCCCCGCCCCGGCCTCGTCGACGCGCACGAAGCGCCCCGCCCGGCGCACCGGCGCCTTCACGTCCCCGGCCGCCCGGCGACGCTGGTGGATCCTCTTCGGAGCCGTGTGCGCGGTCGCGATCCTCGCCTGCATCGGTCTCATCGCCTGGAAGAATCCCGCAGAGTTCGGAAGCCCGGTCTTCTGGAGGCTCGCCCGCCGGCGCGCCTTTGCGGTCCTCGCGATCGCCATTGTCGCGGTGTGCCAGGGCATGGCGACGGTCGCCTTCCAGACGGTGGCGAACAACCGCATCATCACGCCCTCGATCCTCGGTTTCGAGTCCCTGTACCGGGCGATCCACACCTCCACGATCTTCTTCCTGGGCGTCGCCGGCCTCAACGCGTCGGCGACGGTTGGCAACTTCGTCGGGCAACTCGCCCTCATGATCGCCCTGACCCTCGCGCTCTACTCCTGGCTGCTCACCTCGCAGCGGGCCTCGATGCACGCGATGCTCCTCATCGGCGTCATGCTGGGCGCGGGCCTCGGCTCGATCTCCACCTTCATGCAGAGGCTACTCACCCCCTCGGAGTTCGACGTGCTCACCGCGCGTCTCTTCGGGTCGATCGCCAACGCCCAGAAGGAGTATTTCCCGATCGCGGTACCCCTCGTCGCAGCCGCAGCCATCGCCCTCGTGCTGCTCACGCGCCAGCTCTCGGTGCTGTCGCTCGGCCGCGAGACGGCCACAAACCTCGGCCTGAACCATCGCCTCACCTCGGTGCTCATCCTCGTCCTGGTGTCGATCCTCATGGCCACGTCGACCGCTCTCGTGGGTCCCATGACGTTCCTCGGGTTCCTCGTCGCGACGCTGGCCTACCAGTTCTCGGACACGCACGATCACCGCTACATCTTCGCGATGTCCGTCGCACTGGGTGCCGCGATCCTGGCCAGCGCGTACTTCGTCATGAATCACGTGTTCAACACGCAGGGCGTCGTCTCTATCATCATCGAGTTCGTCGGTGGACTCGCGTTCATCGTCACTATTTTGCGGAAGGGCCGCCTGTGATCTCCATCGATTCCGTCGTCAAGCAGTACTCACCGTCAGTGCGCATCGGCGAGGTCTCCCTCGACATCCCCACGGGCGGCATCACGGCACTCGTGGGCCCCAACGGCGCGGGTAAGTCCACGATCCTCACCATGGTCGGGCGCCTCCTCGGCATCGACGAGGGCACGATCGAGGTCGGCGGCCTCAACGTGGCCACGACGAAGTCCTCCGAGCTCGCGCGCACCCTGTCGATCCTGCGCCAGGAGAACCACTTCATTTCGCGCCTCACGGTGCGTCAGCTGGTGGGTTTCGGGCGTTTCCCCCATTCGAAGGGACGCCTGAACGCGGAGGATGAGGCGATCATCGACCGCTACATCGGTTTCCTCGACCTGGAGGAGCTCGAAGGGCGCTACCTGGACCAGCTCTCGGGCGGCCAGCGTCAGCGCGCCTACGTCGCCATGGTGCTCGCCCAGGAGACGGAGTACGTTCTGCTGGACGAGCCCCTCAACAACCTGGACATCGCGCGCAGCGTCGAGATGATGCGGATGCTGGAGCGGGCGGCCCGCGAATTTTCGCGCACGATCGTCATCGTCCTGCACGACATCAACTTCGCGGCGCGCTACGCCTCCCAGATCTGCGCACTCAAGGACGGAAAGGTCGCCTTCATGGGCACGCCCGAAGAGATCATGCGCGACGAGGTCCTCACCGACATCTTCGACACCCCCGTCACCGTCGTACCGGGCCCCAACGGCCCGATCGCCTGCTACTTCTGAGCGGGGCTGGCTTGGGCGCGTCGCTTGGCCGCCGCTCGCCGCTGCCTTCGCGGCGACGAGGCCGGGGCCGGGTAGAATGGGCGCGCGGCCCTTCGTGAAACGGCCGTGAAACGCTTATCTTTCGAGGGGTTCCCGTGCACGTCGGACTGATCGCTGCCTTCCTGATTCTCGCCGTCGCTCTCATCGCGGGTGGGCTCTACCTGTTCGCGTCGGGCCTGACCGCGCGCGCCGGCGTGTGCCGACCTCCCCTGGGACTGCGCCTGGCAGGCATCGAGCCCGGCTCACAGGAATGGGAGCGCGCCCACCGCGCCGCGTGGCCCATCCTCTTCGGCGGCGGCGTCCTGGGCACCGCCCACGGCATCGCCCTAGCCGCCACAACCTTCATGGGCACGCGCATCTCCGTACCCATCGTCTTCATCGTCTCAGGGCTCATCGTCGAGGCTGGCCTCTGGCTGGTCGCCCGGGGCGCCGGCAAGGCATCGCTGAAGTAACGCTTCGTGGGGCGCCGACGCCCCGCCCGCCTCGCGCGGATACGACAAACGGGCCCCGGCCTCGTGCATCACCTCACGAGGACGGGGCCCGCCGCACAGTGTCGGGCCTCAGGCCTTGGGGCGCTCGCGGCGATCCAGCATGTACAGGGCCAGCTTCGAGGGCTCGAGCGCGCGCACGGCGTGCGGCAGGCGCGTGCCGAAGTGGATGACGTCGCCGGGCTTCAGGACAACGGTACGACCGTCGGCCTCGATCTCGAGGGCTCCCTCGAGGGTGTGGAGGATGACGGGCATCGCGGCGGTGTGCTCGCTGAGGATCTCGTCCTTGTCGAAGCTGAAGAGGACCAGGCGCACGCCCTCAGCGTGCATGACGGTGCGTGAGACCGTGGCTTCCTCGTTGATCTGGATCATCGAGGCGATGTCCTGCAGGTCCGTCATGATGGGCGTGGGGACCTCGGTGTTCGATTCGGGCGACAGGCTCATTGATTCTCCTTGGGTTTGCGCGCGACGATGGCGACGCCGCACAGGTTTCGATCGTATTTCTTAAAGGTGCGCGCCATGGTGGTGACGCGTTCGCGCAGGTCTTTGTCCCGCGCGACGTTGCGCATGATGCGCAGTGCGCCGAACACGCCCTCATCCGCGATCATGCGGCCGAGCTTGAGGAGGGCCATGGGGGCCGTGCGGGTCTCTTCGACGACGAGGCCGACCTCCTCGAGCGCGCGTCGCCAGTCGGCGACGGTGAGGGGGCGGGCATTGACGTTGATGGCACGGGCGAGAGCGCGGCGAATCTCGGTGGCGGGCTCTTCCGCGATCACGTCGGGGCGCATCCCCAGCTCGTGGATGACGTAGCGGCCGCCGGGGCGCAGGATACGCGCGGCCTCGCTCATGATGGCGCGCTTGGCTTTCTCCCCCTGCATGGAGAGCATGGCCTCGCCGACGACGACGTCCGCACTCTCGTCCGGCAGGCCCGTCTGCGCAGCATCAGCGTTCACGCAGCGTCCCACGCCCGAGGCGATGGCATCCACGCGTGCGGACGCGTTCGGATCGCGCTCCACGCCGACGTAGGAGGCGGGGCCCACCTCGATGATCGCCTTGGCCGTGACACCCAGGCCGGGCGCGAACTCGACGACGTCCGAACCGGGCAACACGGCACGCTTGAGGGCCCAGGTGCTCAGGGCAAGACCGCCGGGGCGCAGCACCGTCTTTCCGGCGCGGGCGAGCACCCAGTGGCCGGGCGCCTTCTCGACGGGCCGGTCAGCGAAGGGCAGGGTCTCCGCCAGCGATTCATTGTGAGTTGCCATATACGTAAGTATAGCGTTATCTATTTCTTTACGCAGGGCTTTGTCCACAGAAAATGCGCCGACGGAGTCCCTTTCACTTCTACAGGCCGATAATCTCGGCGAAAGCTCCCTTAATTGCGTCGAGGCGTTCATGCGCCTGCTCCCAGGGCAACGGCTCACCCTCGGCGACCGGCAGGATCACCTCGAGGTAGCACTTGAGTTTGGGCTCGGTGCCCGAGGGGCGCGCGATGACGCGATCCCCCGCCTCGGTGAGCACCAGGACGCCGTCCGTGGGCGGCAGGCCACGGTATCCCTGCGACAGGTCCGAGACTTCGACGACGGGAGAGCCAGCCAGGACGCTCGGCGGCTGGGCGCGCAGGCGCGCCATGCCGCTGGCGATCTGCTCGATCTCCTCGACGCGGAAGGTCAGCGGCGAGCTCACGTGCAGGCCGTGCAGTCGCGCCAGGCGCTCCAGCTCGTCCCACACGCTGCGCCCCTGCGCCTTGAGCGCGGCCACCAGGGAGGCGGCGACGACCGCGGTCGCGATGCCATCCTTGTCGCGCACGTGGGCGGGGTCGGGGCAAAAGCCGATGGCTTCCTCGTAGCCGAAGCCGAGGCCCGGGGCCCGGGCGATCCACTTGAAGCCCGTGAGCGTCGTGTGATGGTCGAGGCCGTGAGCGCGGGCGATGCACGAGAGCAGGCGCGAAGACACGATCGAGTTCGCGAGCGAACCCGTCATGCCGCGCGAGGCCAGGAACTCGCCCAGCAGCGAGCCGATCTGGTCGCCGCTCAGCGGACTCCATCCCGTCTCCGAGGCCGGATCGGGCACCGCGAGCGCGCAGCGGTCCGCGTCGGGGTCGACGGCGATGATGAGGTCGGCCCCCCTGTTCGCGCGCCTGCTCGATCGCCATGTCGAGGGCGCCGGCCTCTTCGGGGTTGGGGAAGGGCACGGTCGGGAAGTCCGGGTCGGGATCTGCCTGCGCCGCCACGAGGGAGACGTTGGAGAACCCGGCCTCGGCCAGGACGCGCGACGTGATCGCGGCGCCCACACCGTGCATGGCGGTCAGGACGATGCGCAGGTTCTCGCGGGCGGAGGCCTCGCCCGAGGCCAGGGCGGACGCGCAGGCCACGTATTCCTCGCGCGGGTCCACGGCCTCGATGAGGTCGTCGTTCATCGGGACCTCGTCCGCGGGCGGCGCGGCCTCGATGGCAGCCGCGATCTCGGCGTCGAAGGGCGGGACGATCTGGACGCCGCGCCCGTCGCCCTGTGCGACGGTGCCGCCCAGGTAGACCTTGTAGCCGTTGTCCGGGGCGGGATTGTGGGAGGCGGTCACCATGACGCCCGCGTCCGCGTCGAAGTGCAGCATCGAGAAGGAGGTGAGCGGGGTCGGATTGGCCTGCGGCAGCGCGAGGACGCGCACGCCGGCAGCCGAGGCGACGCGGCACGCGGCTGCGGCGAACTCGGAGGACCCGTAGCGGGCATCGCAGCCGACGACCAGCGTGGGGGTACCCGTCGCATGGCGCTTAACGACCTCGCACAGGCCGGCGGTCGCGCGGATAACGACCGCGAGGTTCATGCGCGACTCGCCCGGGCCAACCGTGCCGCGCAGGCCCGCGGTACCGAACTGGAGGGGACCGTTCATAGCCGCGCCCACGCGGGCCGCCGCCTCCTCGTCACCGCGCTGCGCAGCCTCGATGTCGGCGCTCAGGGACGAGGCCGTGGCGGGGTCCGGGTCGTGGCTCGCCCACTGGCGGGCGCGCTCGAGCAGCTCCATCGCCTCAGTCCTCCAGTCCTGCCAGGATGGCGTTGGTTGCGGACACTCCCAGGCGAGAGGCTCCGGCCTCGATCATGGCCAGGGCGGTCTCGGCGTCGCGGATGCCGCCCGAGGCCTTGACCCCCAGGGCGTCGCCGACCGTGGCGCGCATGAGCGCGACCGCGTGGGTCGAGGCCCCGCCCGCGGGGGTGGAAGCCCGTCGAGGTCTTGACGAAGTCCGCGCCCGCCGCCACCGAGGCGGTGCAGGCGGCGACGATCTCATCGTCCGTCAGTGCGGCGGACTCGATGATGACCTTGAGGATGCGTGGGGCGGGGACGACGCGGCGCACGGCCGCGATCTCCTCTTCGAGCTCGTGGAGGCGCGCGTCCTTCACCAGCTCGATGTTGATGACCATGTCGATCTCGTCCGCGCCGTCGGCGACGGCCTGGGCGGCCTCGAAGGCCTTGACCTGGGGCTTGACCGCACCCGAGGGGAAGCCGACCACGCAGGCGACCTTCAGGCCCTCGGGAACGTCCAGGGGCAGCATCGAGGGGGACACGCACACCGAGAAGGTGCCAGCCGCGGCACCCTCCTCGACGATGCGGGCAACATCCGCCTGGGTGGCTTCAGGCTTGAGGATCGTGTGGTCGATCATCGCGGCCACGTCACGCTTGTTCATGGAACTACTTTCTTGTCGCATCACAGCTGGGCCAGGGGCAGGGCCAGCTCCATCATGGTGGTAAAGGACGTCTGACGCGCCTGAGCGTCGGTGGCCTCGCCCGTGACCAGGGAATCCGAGACAGTAAAGATACCCACGGCCTCGACGCCCGCATGGGCAGCGGTCGCGTACAGGCCGGCGGACTCCATCTCGACCGCGAGCACGCCCATGCGCTGCCACGCCTCGTTGAAGGTCGGATTCGCGTTGTAGAACGTGTCGGAAGAGAGGATGTTGCCCACGTGGATCGGCACGTCGGCCTCGCGGGCGCGGCGCACCACGTCGTCGATAAGGCGGAAGGAGCCGATCGGGGCGTAGGAGCCGGGGATCTGGTACTGGTCCAGGAACGCCGAGTTCGAGCAGGCCGCCTGGGCGACCACCACGTCGTAGAGATTGACGCCGGGCTGCAGGGCGCCGCACGTGCCCACGCGCACGAGGCGGGTGCAGCCGAACTCGTGGATCAGCTCGTGGGCATACAGCGAGATCGAGGGGATGCCCATGCCCGACCCCATGACGGAGACCGGAGTGCCCCGGTAGGTGCCGGTATAGCCCAGCATGTTGCGCACCGCGTTGAACTGCTGGGCGTCCTCCAGGTAGGTCTCGGCGATGAACTTCGCGCGCAGCGGGTCTCCGGGCAGGAGGATCGTCGGCGCGATGGGAGCGGTGGGGTTGATGTGCGGTGTCGAGCGCATGTGTCCTCCTGTGGTATCGAGGAGCTCGGGGCTCCGTCGAGGCTTCTTTACCCTTGTCGCAAGGCTATGCCGTGCAATTGAAATGTGTCAACGAATAGTTTGACAAATGTTCTCATCCGCCCGGGGTACGATCACGCACCCCGCGCGGGGTTGCCCCACGTGGCCGTTCCAGCAGCGCGAGGGCCAGTCCTGGTCGACCACCAGGTGAGTGGCCAACCCCATGTGAAGCGCCGTATCCAGCGCCTCCGCTTTCACACGCCCGCCAGCAACGAGCACCCTCACAGGGCGAGAGCGCAGCTCGTCGAGCGTGATGCCGACCGTTCTGCGGTCGACCGATGCCAGGGCGACACCGCCCTCGCGCGTGAAAAATCGCGAGCAGGCGTCCCCGACTGCATCGCGCAGGAGCGCCTCCACCTCGTCGTCCTCGAGCTGGCCGAGGTTGAGCGCGAGGGCCTCGCGCCCCAGGGAACCAACGGTGAACACCGCCACGTCCACGCCGCGCCCCTCCTCCAAGATCCGCTCGATCGCCCGGTCGCGACGCACGATCGAGAGCATCGCCGTGTCCTGGAAGATCACGGGCAGCGGCAGGTAGCGCGGCTCCGCACCGAAGGCCTCGCAGAAGGAACGCATGATCTCAAAATCATGCGTCGCCCTCTCGGAAAAGGACGCCCCACCCTTGAGCTGGACGACGCGCACACCCACGCGAGGTGCACGGGACAGGTGAGCCGCAAGCGCACTCATCGTGCGCCCCCAAGAAATCCCCACGCTCATGCCGTCGCGCACGAGCTGGGTGACGACATCGGCACCGACGCGGCCGACCTGCTCGATGACCTCATCCTCAGTCACGCCCGCGCCGTGGGCGACGCGAGCGCAGGCCAGGCCGAAGCGCCTCTCCAGCCGCAGGGCGATCTCCGAGGCGTCCTCGCGCGGATCGTGGATCTCGATGGTCACAAAGCCGCGCTCGCGGCCGTGCGCGAGGAGTTTGGCGACCGTGGGGCGCGACAGGCCCATGCGGGTGGCGACCTCGGCCTGGCTGAGGCCCTGCTGGTAGTAGAGCTTGACCGCCTCGATCGACTGTTCGTCGCGCCGTTCCACGATTCCTCCTCCCCGTGCGCTCGCGCCGCTCCGCCGTTAGGACACCGTCTCCAGGACGACGCTGCGCGGCTCGAAGGTGACCCCGTCGGTGATCTCGATGGCGCCGGAGAGGGACTCCAGGGCACGTTCAATACGCCACTCGTCGTCGGTGTGGAGCGTGAGCAGGGGCTGGCCCGCCACGACGCGTTCGCCCGGCTTGGCGTGGATCTCGATGCCGGCGCCCGCCTGCACGGGATCCTCCTTGACGGCTCGGCCAGCGCCCAGCCTCCACGAGGCCACGCCCACGGACAGGGCGTCCATGCCCACGACGGTTCCCCCTGCCTCGGCGAGGACCTGGTGGGTGTGCGCGGCGCGCGGCAGCGCAGCGTCGGGGTCTCCGCCCTGCTCGCGGATCATCGCGCGCCAGCGGTCCATCGCGCGCCCGTCAGCCAGGGCTGCCTCCACGTCGGCGTCACGCACCCCCGCGAGGTCGAGCATGTTGCGCGCGAGCTCGCACGTCAGCTCAATAACGTCGGCGGGCCCGCCGCCGGCGAGTACCTCGACGGATTCCTCTACCTCGAGGGCGTTTCCGATCTTGCGCCCCAGCGGCACCGACATGTCGGTGAGGAGGGCGCGCGTGGCCACCCCCGCGTCACGTCCGAGGTCAACCATCGTGCGGGCAAGCTCGCGCGCAGCGTCCAGGTCCTTCATGAAGGCACCCGACCCGACCTTGACGTCCAGGACGAGGGCTCCCGTGCCCTCGGCGATCTTCTTGCTCATGATGGAGCTGGCGATCAGCGCGATCGACTCGACGGTCGAGGTAATGTCGCGCAGGGCGTAGAGCTTCTTGTCCGCGGGTGCCAGGCCCGAGCCCGCCGCGCAGATGACGGCACCGCAGCCGGAGCCCAGCTGAGTCATGATCTCGTCGTTGCTCAGCTGCGCGCGCCACCCGGGGATCGCCTCGAGCTTGTCGAGGGTACCGCCCGTGTGCCCCAGGCCTCGGCCCGACAGCTGCGGGACGGCCACGCCGAAGCACGCGACCAGCGGGGCCAGGGGCAGCGTGATCTTGTCGCCGACGCCGCCCGTGGAGTGCTTGTCGGCGGTCGGCTTGCCGATGCCGGAGAAGTCCATGCGCGCGCCCGAGCGGATCATCGCGTCCGTCCAGCGGGCAATCTCGCCACGGTCCATGCCGCGCAGGAAAATCGCCATGGCCAGGGCGGCCATCTGCTCGTCCTTGATGACGCCCTTCGTGTAGGCGTCGATCGTCCAGTCAATCTGGTCGGGGGTGAGCACTCCCCCGTCGCGCTTGACGCGAATGATGTCAACGGCATCAAAGAGAGCCATCGTATCCTTCTTTCTCTTCCGACGAGGCCGGGGCCACCTGGGCGAGGCTCGACAGGTCATGGGGTCCGAACGCGCCGGGCAGCACCTCGGTCATGGGCGCGACGCCGTCAGGCATGAGGACCAGGCAGGAGGGCCCGCCGTGCTCGTAGATGAGCTGACGGCAGCGCCCGCACGGGGCCACCGGCTCCTCGTTGCCGTTGACAGCGACAACCGCGACGAGGGTGCCTCCGCCGGAGCGGATGAGGTCGGAGACCATGCCGCACTCGGCGCACAGAGTGACGCCGTATCCGGCGTTTTCAACGTTGCAGCCGCTGACGAGCCAGCCGTCTGCCGTCATGCCCGCGGCGCCCACGGGGAAGTTCGAGTAGGGGCAGTACGCGTGCTTCATCGCGTCGATGGCCTCGGCCAGCAGGGCGTCCCAGTCAATTTCTGTTGGATCCATGCGGGTTCTCACTTCACGTAGGGGATGTTTTCAGCAGCCGGTGCGCGCGACTTGCCGACGAATCCCGCGACGGCCACGATCGTGACCACATAGGGGATCATCGAGACGAGGTCAGCGGGGATCGCGGGCTCGATGTTGGGCAGCATGCGGGCCAGGGCCTGCGCGAAGCCGAACATGACGGCTGCGCCCATGGCTCCCAGCGGGTTCCACTTGCCCAGGATCATGGCGGCCAGGGCAATGTAGCCGTTGCCCGCGGAAATGTTGTCCGTGAACGCCAGGCCGGAGCCGATCGTGAAGAACGCACCGCCTAGGCCGGCGAAGGACGACCCCAGGATCGTGTTGAGGGTGCGTGTACGTCCCACGTTGATGCCCACCGTGTCGGCGGCGCGCGGGTGTTCACCGCAGGCCCTCAGCCGCAGGCCCCACCGGGAGCGGAAGAGGAAGAAGGCCAGGGCGATGACGGCCGCGTACATGAGGTACACGAGGATCGACTGGTTGAACAAGACCGGGCCGACAATCGGGATCTCGGAGAGGCCGGGAATCTTGATGTCGGACAGCGAGAACTGATTGGTGTTCAGGCTTCCGGGAGCATCCTTCATGATCGTGCCGTAGAAGAACGTCGTCAGGCCCAGGGCCAGGACGTTCAGGACGACGCCGACGATGATCTGATCCACCCCGTACTTGACGGAGAAGAGGGCCAGGAGGGACCCCAGGAGGGCACCCGCGAGGGGAGCCGCGACGAGGCCCGCGTAGGGGGTCTGGAAGTACGAGGCCGCCATGACGCCCGCGAACGCGCCGACCAGGAGGTCACCCTCGATCGCGATGTTGACGACACCCACGCGCTCCGAGATGACTCCCGAGAGGGAGCCGAAGATCAGCGGCGTCGAGATCGCCACAGTGGACACCAGGGTCGAGGTCAGGGTGACGACGCCCGACGATCCGGAGCCCGCGTAGAACAGGAAGCCCAGGATCGTGGACAGCCCGACGACGGCCATGCCACCGACGCGTGCCCACGCGGGCTGGGTGATGCGCCGCAGGGTCGCCGCGACCGTCCATGCGGTGATCGCGATCGACAGGGCGGCGAGCATCCACACGATGGGTGCGCCCGCGGTGACGATGTCGGGGATCGAGTAGGACTGCGACTTGTCGTTCAGGCGCAGGGTCATGTCACCTCGCGCAGCGGCCGCGAAGACCACGAGCAGCACGCAGGCAGCCGCGTAGATGCCGGGAAGCTTCCAGGAGCGCTTGGCCTCGACCTGAGCGACCACGCCGGACTCACTTGTGCTCATCGGCGTTCCCCTTTCGCGTGTTAGCCGCGAGCGCGCGGACGTCGGGCAGACGGAACAGCCAGCGCACGAGCGCAGGCGCTGCGATCAGCAGAACGATGACCGACTGCAGGATGAGGATCATGTCGATCGGCACGCCCTTGGCCTGCATCGTGTAACCGCCCGCCTTGAAGGCGCCGAAGAGGAGTCCCGCGCCGAAGGTACCCCACGTCTTGTTGCGGCCCAGGAGGGCCACCGTGATCGCGTCGAAGCCGATCGAACCGGCCACGTCACGCGAGACGTACCCGATGGTCCCCAATGCCTCGTTCGCCCCGGCCAGGCCGAGGAACGCGCCCGAGAGAACCATCGTGATCGCCGTGATGCGCTCGACCGAGATACCGGCCGTGCGGGCGGCTGCCGCGTTCGCGCCGACCGCGCGGATCTGGAAGCCCAGCGTCGATCGCTCGATCAGCCACCAGAAGGCAACGAGGGCGACCAGGGCGACCAGGAAACCGACGTGCAGCTTGAAGGGAGCGGGAAGCAGCCGCACGAGTGCCGCACTGTCCGCGACCTTCGGAGTCACCGGCTGATTCGTTCCGGGCACCTGCCACGCCTTCTGCGCGAGCGTGTATCCCAAGCCCAGCGTCGCAATCGAGTTGAGCATGATCGTTACGATCACCTCGTTCGCGCCCGTCTTCGCCTTCAGCACGCCCGCGATGCCGCCGTAGAGGCCGCCCGCAATCACCGCGACGAGGAGGGCCACCAGCGTGTGCACCACCGGAGGCAGGCTCACGGCGAAGCCCACCCACACGGCAGCGAGCGCTCCGACGATGATCTGGCCCTTGCCGCCAATGTTGAACAGGCCGGCACGGAAGCCGAGCGCCAGGCCCAGGCCCGAGATGATCAGCGGGATCGAATAGAACAGGGAGTCCGTCAGCGGCTTGATCATGCGAACGGCGTTCGCCGCGTTCGGGTCCACGATGGAGCCGCGGAACATCGCATAGTAGGCATCCACCACGGACGCCCCCGACAGCGCGATGAGGATCGCTCCAATCGCGAAGGCGATGAGGACCGCCAGCACCGACACAAACCACTGGGAGCCAAAGACCCGGGTCACGATGCTCGGCCCACTACTCGTACGTGCGCTCATTGCTCCTCCTTTCGAGGTGCCCCGGCGTCCCCAGCAGATCCCGAGGAAGCTGCCACGGCCTCGTCCAGGGGGACGCCGGCCATCATGAGGCCGAGGACGTCACGGCCCGTGTCCGCCGGGACGACGCCGACAATGCGACCGCGGTACATCACGGCGATGCGGTCGGCCAGTGAGACGACCTCGTCGAGCTCCGAGGAGATGAGCAGGACCGCGCAGCCCTGGTCACGCACGTCCACGATTCTGCGGTGAATGAACTCAATCGAGCCGACGTCGACGCCGCGCGTCGGCTGATTCGCGACCAGCAGCGTCAAGTCGCGCGACATCTCACGGGCGACGACCACCTTCTGCTGATTGCCGCCCGACAGGGATGAGACCGGGTCCTCGATCGACGTCAGGCGAATGTCGTATTCCTTTTCCTTGTCGCGGGCGTTGCGCACAATCGCGCCGCGCTTGAGGGACCCCGCAGCCGAGAAAGACGACGAGCGGAACTGGTCGAGCACCAGGTTGTCCGCGATCGAAAACGAGGCGATGATGCCGTCCGTCGACCGGTCCTCGGGGATAAATCCGACGCCCGCATCCAGGGACTCGCGAGGCTTGGCACGCGTAATATCGGCGTCCTCGAGTCGGATGACCCCGCTGTCGGGCGTCTGCAGGCCCAGGATCACCTCGGCCAGCTCCGTCTGCCCGTTGCCCTGCACGCCTGCGACCGCGAGGATCTCACCGCGGGGAACGTCGAAAGACACGTGATCAAGCAGCGGGACGCCACCCGCACCCAGCAGCGACACATCCTCGAAGGACAGGCCACCGCCCGCGGGGCGCGCGGGATCCTTCTCCACACGCATGAGGACCTCGCGCCCGACCATCTGCGTGGCGAGCGAGGCCTCAGAATCGCTCGGAGACGCATGCCCCACGACCCGACCGCGGCGAATGACCGTGATCTCGTCGGCCACCGCGCGCACCTCGCGCAGCTTGTGGGTGATAAACACGATCGATGTCCCGGCGTCAGCGAGCTGACGCATGATCGTCATCAGCTCATCCGTTTCCTGCGGGGTGAGCACCGCGGTTGGCTCATCGAGAATGAGGACCTTCGCCTGACGCGACAGCGCCTTGACGATCTCCACGCGTTGCTGGGCACCCACCGGCAGGTCTTCGATGAGGGCGTCGGGGTCAAGGTCGAAGCCGAAACGCGCCGAGACCTCGCGCACCGTCTGGCGGGCGCGCTCGCGGCTGATGATTCCGGCCGGGCCGGTCGGCTCGAAGCCCAGCGCGATCGACTCGGCGACCGTGAAGACGGGGATGAGCATGAAGTGCTGGTGCACCATGCCGATGCCCGCCGCAACCGCGTCGCCGGGTCCCTTGAACGTCACGGGCTCACCGTCAATGAGGATCTGCCCCTCGTCAGGGGCGTGCATCCCGTACAGGACGTTCATGAGCGTGGACTTACCCGCGCCATTCTCTCCCAGTAGGGCGTGAATGTGCCCTTCCTCGATCGTTAAGTCAATCGAGTCGTTGGCGATGAGGGGACCAAACCTCTTCGTGATCCCCCGCAACTCTAATTTCATACCTTCGACCTTCCCCAGCAGGTGGGCGCACCCCGCCCCGATGCCCGTGTGGGGCTGGCAGCGTCACCGCCACCAGCCCCACACGCGTCGCATCACTTCGGGGCGTTCTGCGATTCGATGACGAGCTTGCCGGACTTGATGTCGTCCGTGAGCTTGGTCAGGTCCGCCTTGAGCTCCGCGGACACCTTGTCGTCAAAATCGTGGAACGGGGCGATCGAGACGCCGCCGTTGGCCAGCGTGCCCACGTACGGGGTCGAGCTGAACTTGCCGTTCACCGAGTCCTGGATCGCCTGCTCGACAGAGGCACCAATCTCCTTCATGACCGAGGTCAGCACGATCGAGGAGTAGTCGGGGTTGGCCTCGTACCAGTCGGAGTCAACGCCGATGATCCAGGTGTTGCCATCCGCCTTGGCAGCCGCCGCAGCGCCCAGGCCGACCGGGCCCGCGACGGGCATGATGATGTCCGCACCCTGCGAGATGAACTGCTGGGCCTGCTCCTTGCCGAGCGTCTGATCGTCGAAGGACTGCGTGAAGGAGCCGTTCTGCGAAGCCTTGTCCCAACCGAGCAGCTGCACGTTCGTGCCCTTGGCCTTGTTGTAGGCCGCGACGCCGTCAGCGAAGCCATCCATGAACACCGTCACCGAGGGGATCTGGATACCACCGAAGGTGGCGACCTTGCCGGTCTTGGTCATGCCCGCGGCCACGTAGCCGGCCAGGTAGGCAGCCTCAGCGGTGTTGAACAGCAGCGGACGCGCATTGTCCAGCGTCACCGTGTTGTTGTTACCGTCGTTGAAGCTGGAGTCGATGAGGGCGTAGTGCACGTCCTTGTTCTCATCGGCGGAGGTGTGGACGGCCTTCTCCAGGTTGAAGCCCACGCCAATGATCAGGTTGCAGCCGTCGGAGACCATGGACTCCACGTTCGGGTTGAAGTCCGCGTCCGAGTTGGACTCGGCCGTGTTGATCTGGATGCCGAGGCTGGACTGGGAGGCCTTGAGGCCGTCGTAGGCAGACTCGTTGAAGGACTTGTCGTCCCAGCCGCCGGCGTCAGAGACCGCGCAGGCCTTGAACGAGGTGGCATCCTTCGCCCCGCCGGACTGACTGGTGGCGGTTCCTCCATCGCCGCCACAGCCGGCCAAGGCGAGCGTTGCAACTCCCGCCGCGGCGAGGAGCTTCGTGAGGTGCTTCATGAGTGTTTTCCTCCGTTGATGTGGATTCTTCCCTGAACCGGTGGCGGCGCGGGCCGCGGATCATGTCCACGCAGCCGCTGCGCGAACATTTGTCATGATCGACTTTTACGTCTGATCCGAGTGTCCCGCGCCACCCCTCCCCTGTCAAGGGCTACTTGTTTTCGCTTTGGTAACGATTGAAGCGGCGCCGAGCGAACACCCCGGCAACGCCGATCGCTCCGACAACCATCGCCCCGGCCAGGCCACCGAAGTCCGCGCCCGTGCGGGCCAGGGAACCCTTGGGTGCCTTCGTGTTCTTACGGGGAGTCTGAGCTGCCGCCTGGTTGCCGGATTGTGTGTCACCCGCCGCGTCGGCCGACGGGCTCGGGTCGGGTGCCGCCGTTCCCGCGCAGGTGACGGGGATCGTCAGGCCATCCCCGGCCTCGACGACCGTCGCGAAGTCGGTGGCAACCGTGACGGGGACGTTCACGACCTCGCCAGCTGCCTTGCCCTCGCAGGCACCAACGACCGTCACGTCCACGCTCGCCTGACCCGCACCGTCCGTCGTGATGACCGAGGCAGCGTCAGAGGCGTGCGCGTCCACGAGGGAGTTGTCGACCTCGGCCACGGCCTGTGCTCCCCCGGCGCTCACGCGCACCTTCGAGGTGATGGAGGGCCCCTCGGAGAAGGACAGGCCGCGCAGCGGGATCGTTACCGTCGAGCCGTCGGCCACCGCCTCGGTGGGCAGGGTCAGGCCGATGGAGGACTTGGCCTCGCGCGGCGCCAGGCCACCCGTGGCCTGGATCGAGCGGGCCGCCGCACCCGAGTGCGCACCCAGGTAGGCGTTGAAGGAGTCGCGGTCCAGGTTTCCATTCGTCGTGGCGGCTCCGCCGCGGGTGAGCGCCTCGAAGGAGTCGCCACCGGCCAGCAGGAAGGTCACGGACCCGACCGTGTACGTTGCGTCGGCCTTCAGCGGTTCACCGTTGATCGTCACCGACGTGATGCGCTCCCCGTAGGGCTTCGCAGGATCGTAGGTGTAGCGCACGTTCGAGGACAGGCCCAGCTTGAGCATGGGGCGAGAATTCTGGGAATTCAGATCGGTCTTCCACTGCTGCTCGAGCGCGTCCTTGACGTCCGAACCCTTCAGCGTCACGTACCCCAGCTCGTTGGAGAAGGGCTCGACCTCGTAGGTCTGCGCGTAGGTGATCGTCCCATCCTCGTTCGGCACCAGGTCGGCGCGCAGGCCGCCCGCGTTAATCATGCCGATGTCGACGCTCTTGCCGTCCGGGGTGAGAATGGTTTCGCGCAGCGAGTCGGCCACCAGGTCACCCAGGGAGGACTCGATGCCTCGGTTCGAGCCCGGCTCGGTTAGCCCGTCGGGCGTCGTGAAGACTCCGCGCCTGAAAGGCTCCGTGTACCCGGTGGCGACGACGCGCTTGCCGGCTTCCTTCGAGTCGGCCTCGGCTTTATCGACAATCGCCTGGGTGTCGGGATCCGCGCCGCACTGGGCGACCTCGGCGGCCGGGATGAGAATCGAGTCAGCGCTGGTCACCTGACGCGTCGCGGGGTCGATCGTCAGGCGGATGAGGCCCAGGTTGTCCGTGTACGAACCCGACGCGATGCCCGCAAGGCGCGGGTTGGCGGACTCGAAGGCCTCCACCGAGTTCACGTGGTCGAACTCGTAGGGCACGTGCGTGTCCCCGCCCATGAGGCCGTCGACGTCCTTGCCGACCTTCGTGTAGTTGTTCTTCACGTCGTCGTCCAGCATGGCGATGACGACGTCAGCCGTGCCGCTACTCTTCAGCTCGGCTGCCAGGGAGTTGATGCGCGCAATCGGGTCCGTGAAGGTCAGGCCCGCCGTCGTTCCGGGACTCAGCTTGTAGGGCACGTCCTGCGCGATGGCGCCGATGAAGGCGACTTTCATGCCCGAGGGCGACGTCCACACCTTGTAGTCCCCCAGGTAGGGGGTGCCGTCCCCGTAGGTTCCCATGCCCTCGATGTTGGCCCCCAGATAGGGGAAGGTCGCCCGCACGAACTCGCTCGGGTTGGATCCGTCGACGCGCTGCTTGAAGACGGCCTGCCCCATGTCCAGCTCGTGGTTGCCGATCGTCGAGGCCAGCGGATCCATCGTGTTGAGGGCCGCGATGGTCGGGTTGTCCTTGAGCGCCCCAGAAATGTAGGGGGACGCGCCGATGTTGTCTCCCAGCAGGGTGAACGAGGAGTTGGGGTTCGTCGCGCGTGCCTTCTTCAGGTAGCAATTCATCGCGGGCAACCCAGCCTCGCGCACGACGCCCTTTTTGGTGACCTGCTGGATGTGTCCGTGCACGTCCGTGAGGGTGTAGAGGTCCAGGGTGATCGGCGAGGCCTCGTTCTGTGAGGCTTCATCCTGTGGGGCCGCGAGCGCGGCGGCGGGCAGGGAGGCCAGGGAGAGTGCGGCCGCCGAGGCGAGCGCGAGGCGTGTCCATGGTCTGCGCATGTGTGTGTTCCTTTCATCGGGGCGGCACCGAAGCCGCGTCCTGCGTGGTGAGTGTGGAGTTCGTGGTGTCAGCCGCGGCGGCGAAGGCGGCGCGAGACGAGGATGAGCCCACCGCCGAGGGCGGCGAGGAGAATGCCGATGCCAATTGCCGGGCTGGCGTCCGCACCGGTGCGCGCCAGGCCGCTGACCGTGGCAGCGCGCGTGGGTGCCTTGCGGGACGAGGCCGTGGCCGCCCTCGAGGGAGCCGGAGCGGGGGATGCGGATGGAACTGCGGGCAACGGGGCCGCGCTGGGGGCGCTGGACGGGTCGGCGCTCGGCGTCGGGGCCGGGGCGTCCCCACCGAGCAGGGTGAGTCCGATGAGCTCGGGGTTGTGGTCCGAGGAGCGGTAGGGGTTGTCCGCCTCGATCGCCAGGTGGGCGTTCATTCCTGCCCTCGAGTATTCGAAGGCGATGGACTCCTGGGCGTTGACGGCCCAGCTGGTGACGCCCGCCAGCAGCGGCTTCGCGGCCGCGTTGGCAAAGACGTGGTCGAGGGAGCCGGAGCGTCCCGCGTAGACGTAGGAGGCCTCGCCCGCGCCAGAGACGCGAGCCCAGCCCGCGGCCTCGAGGACCTTGATCGGGTCCTCCTGCGAGTAGGAGTTGAAGTCACCCACGAGCAGGGTCGGCTTGTCCGCGAATCGGGCGGTGAAGGAGGCCAGCGCGCCCGCCTGTGCGACGCGGATCGCGTTCGCGTTGCCCTGACCGTCTCCGCTATCGACGTTGCCGGGAGGGGCTCCCTCGGGCACGGATCCCTTCGATTTGAAGTGGTTGGCGACGACGACGAAGGTGGCGGGTGCGGCTCTCTCGGTGCTCACCCGCGCGAACTCTTGGGCGAGGGGCTGACGCGCCATGCCCGTGAACGCCGGGTCGTCGTGGATCAGCGAGGGGCCGACGGGAGCCACGGTCGCGGGCTTGTAGATGAAGGCGACGCGGATGACGTCCTCGGCCGCGGGTACGACCCCGGGCGAGGGCACGTACGCCCACGTTCCGGCGCCCGCGTCCTTGTTGAGGGCCTCGACGAGGCGCGCGAGGGACGCGTCGCGGTCCGTCCCGACCCCCACGGCGACAGGGTTTTCGATCTCTTCGAGGGCAACCACATCGGCCCCGAGCGCATTGATCGCGGAGACGATCTTGGCCTCCTGATTCGCGAAGGCCTCGCGCGAAAACGCGCCGCGCACCTTGCACTTCTTCGCCGTCACGAATGCGCCCATGCGGTCCGGGTAGCCCGTGCATCCGGCCTCGTCGACACCGAGGTCGGAGAAGTAGTTGAGGACGTTGAAGGTCGCGACGCGCGTGTCCCCGCCGACCGTGGGCGCGCCCGGGCGCTCCCCGGTGATGCTCACGGGTGAACGGTCGGGGTGCCCGGCGACCATGGAGGTCGGCTGGAAGACGAAGGACCCGTGCCGAGGCTCGAGGATCACGGGCTTAGTGAAGGCCACGTGGTAGCCGACGCGCGCGGGCGAGCCGTTGGCCAGGTAGGCGTAGGCGGCCTCGGTGGCGGCCCCCTTCAGCAGGTTCGTGTTGGTGCCATCGTCGAGGACGATGGCGCGGGCGGCGTTGGCGGCCTCGTAGTCGCGGGCGGCCTGCCCGGGGGCGACCACGTCGGTCGCCGAGCGCAGCGGGCTCTCACCCGGGGTGAGGGTCAGGGTGCCGTACTGGTTTGTCTGGTAGTTGTCGGTGATGGTCCAGGTACCCTGGGGGGCGAGAAGCATGGACTCGAGGGCCTCCGCCTCGTCCGGCGTGGGGACGTTGGACGCCGGGATGGGCGTCGGCGCCTGGCATCCCTCGACCGCGCTGACGGAGGTCGCGGCGAGCTGGGTGAGGCTCTGGGGATTGCCCTTCGCACTCGTCGCGGGGAACTCTCCCACCGTGCCGGTGACGCGCACACAGGTGCCCGGGGCCGGGATCTCGCCCTTCTTACCCGTGAAGACGAAGAGGCCGTCGGAGCGTGTGCGCCCCGGCTCCCACGCGCCGCCCGATCCGGGGCTCTGGATCGTGTAGCCGTCGAGCGTCGCGCCCAGCCCGGATTCGGCGGCCGGGTAGGCGGCCGTCACGACGCCGACCGTCGTCACGGTGGCCCCCACCATCGCGGAATCGTCCCCCGCGCCCACGGCCTGAATGTCGGGGATCGGAGTATCGACGAGGCCAGGGCTGGCCTCACCCGATTGCGCGGAGCTCGCGGGGACGGAAGGCTCCGCTGGCTGCGTTGGCTGTTCAGGCTGCACCGCACCTGACTGGGTCTGCGCGCCCTCAATCTGCGCAGCTCCCGACTGGCTTGCTTCCACCGCACCCGATTGGCTCATATCAGCCGCCCACGCGGCAGGCACAAGCCCCATCGCGGACAGCGCGAGCGCGCCAAGTACAGCTAGTGATCGTGTCCCGCACTTCATCGGGATGTCCTCTCAACCTCACCTCACCGTGAGGGGCTGGCGAGCCCCGTGCCGCAGGCATCTTTACCAACGGCAACACGAGTTATGACAAGTGTAACCTCACGCACAAACGTGCGGAGGCTATTGAGAATATTCCCGAAAATACAAGGCGCAAGCGGGCGGGCGTGCACCCACGAGCGCGCGGGCACCCCGGCCTCGTCAAACTCAGCCCGATCCCGCTGCGTTCCCCAGCCTCGTCAAACTGGGTGAGCGAAGCTCAGGACGCCGAGTACGGGGAGACGACCACCTGGGCGCGCTGCAGGTCCTTGACCTCCGAGTATCCCGTCGAGGCCATGGTCCGCTTGAGGGCACCCACGAAGTTCAGGGAGCCGTCCGCGCGCGTCGAGGGGCCGTAGAGGATCTGCTCGAGCGTGCCCGTCGTGCCGACGTGGACACGCTGGCCGCGCGGCATGTCCGGATGGGTCGCCTCCGACCCCCAGTGCCAGCCGCGTCCCGGAGCCTCCTCCGCGCGGGCGATGGCGGCGCCGAGCATGACGGCGTCGGCGCCGCACGCGATCGCGCGCGACAGGTCTCCGCTGCGGCCGATGCCGCCGTCCGCGATGACGTGCACGTAGCGGCCGCCGGACTCGTCCATGTAGTCGCGCCGGGCTGCGGCCACGTCCGCAATCGCGGTCGCCATGGGTGCGTGCACGCCCAGGGACTGGCGCGTCGAGTGGGCCGCACCCCCCGCCGAAGCCGACGAGGACGCCCGCCGCGCCCGTGCGCATCAGGTGCAGGGCCGCCGTGTCCGTGCAGACACCGCCCACGATGACGGGGACGTCCAGCTCGTAGATGAAGCGCTTGAGGTTGAGGGGCTCGCGGCGCGAGGATACGTGCTCGGCGGACACCGTCGACCCGCGAATGATGAACAGATCGACGCCCGCGTCCACGACCGCGCGCCAGTACTTCTGCACCCGCTGGGGCGAGAGCTTTCCGGCGACGACCACGCCGGCCTCTCGCGCAGCTGCTTGAGGCGCGCGGTGATCAGCGAGGGCTTAATCGGCTCTGAGTAGACACGCTGGAGGGTCGCGATCGACTCCTCCTCGCCCAGGTGAGCGATGTGGTCAAGGATCGGGGTGGGATCCTCGTATCGGGTCCACAGGCCGTCCAGGTCGAGCACGCCGATGCCGCCGAGGCGGCCGAAAGCGATCGCGGTCTCCGGGCTCATCACCGAGTCCATCGGGGCCGCCATCAAGGGGATATCGACGTGGTAGGCGTCGATCTGCCAGCCGACGTTGACATCCTCGGGGTCACGGGTGCGCCGCGAGGGCACGAGGGCGATATCGTCCAGCGTGTAGGCGCGGCGTCCGCGCTTGCCACGACCGATTTCCACTTCGTCGCTCATGACCCGATTCTACTGCCTACTTCCCGCTTCTACCGCCTCCGGGACGCAGATGTGCCCACCCTCTGCCACACTGGAGTCACCGGCAAGGCTAGGAGCAATCATGAGCTGGATCGATGACCCGTGGATGGGTTTTGACACCGAGACGACGGGCGTGCGCGCGCTCAAGGACCGCCTCGTCACAGCCGCGCTGGTACTGCGCATCGACGGCGCGTCCTACCGCAGCGGTGTCAGCGCCCCCGACCAGGTGGCCACCTGGCTGACCGACCCCGGCGTCGAAATCCCCGAGCAGGCCACGGCCGTCCACGGCATCACAACCGAGCAGGCGCGCCGCGACGGCCGCCCCATCGAGGAGGTCCTCCACGAGCTGGCCGGCTCCATCGTCGAGCACTGGCTGCGCGGCTACCCGGTCGTCGCCTTCAACGCGACCTACGACATCACGCTGGTCAACCAGGAGCTGCGCCGCCACCGCCTGGGGTCTTTCGAGGAGCGCCTGGAGGGCGCACCGATGCTGGTCGTCGACCCGTTGGTGTTGGATCGCAAGCTCGACCGCTTCCGCAAGGGTAAGAAGACGCTGACGGAGATGGCGCCGGTGTACGGCGCGGTTGCCTCCCCCGACGCTCATACGGCCGAGGTCGACGTGGCCATGACGCTCGACGTGCTCGCCGGCATGGTGGACAAGTACCCGCAGCTGGCGTCCATGAGCGCCCTGGAGCTCATGGATTACCAGCTCCAGGCTCACCAGGATTGGGCTGAGGACTTCGAGAAGTACCTGCGCAAGCAGGGCAAGGATGCGAACATCGATCGCGAGTGGCCCCAGATTACGCCGCGAGGCCGCGGCGACGATCAGGAGTAGGAACGATTCAGGCGGGGATCGGCGGGTGCCGGACCCCGTTTTCGTCGCTTCTCGGATGCCACCAGCGTGGAGGGAGCCGGCGAGGCCGCGGCCTGGCCGGGCTGTGCGGAGAGGCCTGTACGAGGCAGTGGGCGGGGTCCGGCGAATGCCTGGAGCGGCAGGCCACGGAGGGACCAGAGCGCAGTCACAGCAGAATCGCCAAGCTTTGCCGAAAAAGTCGCACATAATTTCGCACGGTCATTTTTCGAGTATCACTCAAAACGTTGCAATTCCAACGATGTAGATTCAAAGTTTGAAGAAGCTGCAAGGGAATTACGTGCGAAATTGGTGAGGAAGGCGTGGAGGGCCCCGGCGGCCTAGCTAGCAGGGAACCTGCTTATCCAGACGCCCTTCAGGCACGCGTTGGGATTCTGGATAGGAAACGCTGTTCTGGATAAGAAAAACAGTTCTGGATAGGTCATTAACCTATCCAGAACGCAATAACCTATCCAGAAGGTTGTTTCCTATCCAGTTCCGGCATCTCTCAAACCGTTCGAGTAACGCTCCGCAAGCAACCGGAGAAGTCGTGACGACAACACTGCTACACGCTCAGCGCCGAGCGTTGTTGTGATTGGTCGTCCCTCAAACCTGGACGTCATGCACCAGTTAGGGAGCATTACACCAGTTAGGGAGCATTACACCACCTCCGAAGTGGTGTAATACCCACCTAAGTGGTGTCACACCACTGAGCAACAAGTCTAAATGCGGCCCCGTCAGGGTAAAGGGGAGCCGAGGCCCCACGGATACCATCACACACGCGGATAGGTAAGCAACATCCGGATAGGTAACGAACATCCGGATAGCTTAATAACCTATCCAGATACGCATAACCTATCCAGATACGCATAACCTATCCGGATGCGCACAACCTATCCAGATACGCATAACCTATCCGGATAGCGCTGTGACAGGCAGCTAGCAAGAGCCCGGACGAACGACTGCCATGTCGGGGATGAGGTGACGGCCCGGCCGGGTAACGCACGCCACGAGCCACCAGTGTGGAGGGCTCCGGCGGGGCCACGGCCTGGTCTCCCACAAAAGTCGCATGCAATTCGATTGGGCAAAGATTCAACAAAGTCTGAAAACGTTGCAATTCCAACGCTGCAAATTCATGGTTTGAAAAGGTCGCAGGGGAATTGCATGCGAAATTGGTGGGATCGCAGCGATTAGGTAGCGCAAAGGCTAGGGAGTGAGGTGGGCCTGGCCGGGCAACGCACGCCACGAGCCACCAGCGTGGAGGGCGCCAGCGGGGCCGCAGGGCCTAGCCAATCAACGCACGCCACGAGCCACCAGTGTGAAGGGCGTCGGTGGGGCCGCAGGGCCTGGCCGGGCTTCGAGCCGACGCGCCGAGCGAAGCTCGCGGCGCGGCCGGCGAGCAGGCGGGCGGGCCCAACGGCGCCCGGAACACCGGTGGCGCAGCCAGAAAAAACCGGCGGCGCAGCCAGCAAGAACACCGGTGGCACAGCAGCAACGCGAGTATGCGAGAGGCCCGGAGGCGGAACCCCACCTCCGGGCCTCTACACAAGGCTCACTTTTCCTTAATGAGATCCAGCCATGTGCGGCGCTCGCCCACGAGGAAGCCGAAGTCGCGGTTCTGGTCCGCGATAGCGGCGTCGGTCGCCGGGTTCTTGATGAGCGCGGCCAGCACGTCGGGGGCGGCGGTGATGGCACCCACGCCCTGGCGGACCAGCTCGAGGACCTGCTCGGAGTTCTTGAAAGACGCGGCCAGGACGTCGGCCTTCAGATCGTAAGAGCGCAGGGTGCGGTGGATTTCCGAGGCGACGCGCACGCCGTCGATACCGTAGTTGTCCATGCGGTTGACGTAGGGGGCGACGTAGCGGGCACCGGCCTTGGCGGCCATGAAGCCCTGCATGGAGGAGTGAATACCGGTCGCGGTCACCTGCATGCCTTCGCGCACGATGCGCGGGATGGCGGCAAAGCCCTCGCGCGTGACGGGAAGCTTGATAAAGAGGTTGCCGCCGATCTCGCCGCGCAGCGCGCGGGCCTCGGCGACCATGTCGTCGGCGCGCTGGGAGACGATCTGGACGTGCAGCTGGGCGCCGTCGGGCAGGAGCTGCTTGATGGCGTGGAGAACCTCGAGAGGTTCCTTGCCCTCGCGGTACAGGATCGTCGGGTTGGTCGTCACGCCGTCGATGGGTAGGTATTCCAGGGTCTTGGCGATGGAATCGACGTTCGCGTGATCGATGAGGATGAGCATGTGAGCAGCTCCTTTGCGCTGTTGTGAGTTTTCGCACCCCTAGGATAGCGCGGGCGGGAGCAGCCCACCGACTGCTCCCGCCCATTCCGAACGCTCTGTCTGCGATTACCTCGCCGAAGAGGAGTGGTAGTTCGGCGCTTCCGTCGTCATCTGCACGTCGTGCGGGTGCGACTCGCGCAAGCCCGCGCTGGTGATGCGCACGAAGCGACCGTTGGCCTTGACCTGGGAGATCGTGGAGGCACCCAGGTAGAACATGGTCTGGTGCAGGCCGCCGACGAGCTGGTAGATGACCTGGGCGAGGGAACCGGTGTAGGGCACCTGGCCCTCGATGCCCTCGGGGACGATCTTGTCGTCGGAGGTGACGTCGGCCTGGAAGTAGCGGTCCTTGGAGTAGGACTTGCGCCCGCGCGAGCTCATCGCGCCGAGCGAGCCCATGCCGCGGTAGCGCTTGAACTGCTTGCCGTTCGTGAAGACGACCTCGCCCGGGGACTCCTCGCAGCCGGCCAGCAGGGAGCCGAGCATGACGGTGTCGGCGCCGGCCACGAGGGCCTTGCCGATGTCGCCCGAGTACTGCAGGCCGCCGTCCGCGATGAGCGGGACGCCGGCGGGGCCGCAGGCCTTGGCGGCCAGGTGGATCGCGGTGATCTGGGGGACGCCGACGCCGGCGACGACGCGGGTCGTGCAGATCGATCCGGGGCCCACGCCGACCTTAACGGCGTCGACGCCCGCGTCGATGAGCGCCTGCGCGCCCTCGGTCGTGGCGACGTTGCCGCCAATGATGTCGATGCCCTCAAACGTCGGATCGGCCTTGATGCGGCGGATCATGTCGAGGGCGAGCTGGGCACCGCCGTTCGCGGTGTCGACGACGAGGACGTCCACGCCGGCCTCGGCCAGGGCGGTGGCGCGCTCCCAGGTGTCGCCCCAGTAGCCGACGGCCGCGCCGACGACGAGGCGTCCGCGCGAGTCCTTGGTGGCGTTGGGGTACTGCTCGGTCTTGACGAAGTCCTTGACGGTGATGAGGCCGGTCAGGTGGTCGTTGTCGTCGACAATGGGCAGCTTTTCGACGCGGTGCTCGGCCAGCAGGTGCTTGGCGTGTTCGCGGGAGATGCCCACCTGGCCGACGACGAGGCGGTCACGCGGGGTCATGCAGTCGCGCACGTGCAGAGTGGCCCACTCGTCCTGGGGGACGAAGCGCAGGTCGCGGTTCGTGATGATGCCCAGGAGGGTGCCGTCTTCGTTCACGACGGGCAGGCCGGAGACGCGGTAGTGGCCGCAGAGGCTGTCGAGTTCGTCGATGGTGGCGTCGGGGCCGACGGTCACCGGATCCTCAACCATGCCGGATTCGCTGCGCTTGACCTGGCGGACCTGCGCGGCCTGTTCCTCGATGGAGAGGTTGCGGTGGAGGATGCCGATGCCGCCCTGGCGGGCCATGGCGATGGCCATGCGCGCCTCGGTGACGGTGTCCATGGCGGCGGACAGGAGCGGGATGCGCAGCGAAATGTTCTTCGTCAGGCGACTGCTCGTGTCAACGGATGAAGGAACGACGTCCGTGAGCTCGGGTAGGAGCAGGACGTCGTCGTAGGTGAGGCCGGTCAGGCCGAAAGGATCATGTGTAGCGAGTTCTCCCATGGGCCAATTGTAGGCGGTCGGTGGCGCTTTCGCGTAGTCGCTTCCACGCCCGCTTCGAAGCCGGGCGTCGGGGGACGAGGCCGGGGCCCCTCAGGGACCGTCAGGAGGACGCGCTGCGGCTGGCCTGGGAGGCGTAGCGGGCGGCGGTCGCTCCGGTGACTGTGAGATGGATCGGGGCGGCGCCGCGTGCCAGCATACGGGCGGCGGTAAAGGGCGTCGGGGCGCCCCTCCCACACGAGCATGGAGACGGAGCCGTCAGGAGCGACCTCGTGGATCCAGCGGCCCATGCCGGCGCGGGCGTGGGAGTCGGCCCAGGCGATGGCGCGGGCGTAATCGACGGCGAGGTCCTCGGCGCGCGAGGGGTCCACCACCTCGGCGAGGACGCGGGCGGCGCTGGCTGCCTCACATACGACCCAGTGCATGCGTTGGGGGGCGGCGACGACGCCGGCGGGGTCGAGAGTATAGACGATGCCGCCCACGCCCTCGTCCGTCCAACCGTCAGCGAGAGCTCGGTCGTAGAGCGCGGTCGCGGTGTCGATCATCCAGGGGCCGGGTTTTTCGCCCATGTGGGTGAGGATTGCGCACGTCTGCCCGATGAGGCGGGCGGCCTTGAAGCCAAGGCCGGGGAGCGTATCTCCGGGTCGGATGAGCTCAACGGGCGCCTGATCGCAGGAGGCGGGCAGGGGGCGCCATTCCTCGTCGTAGAGGTCGGGAAGGGCGAAGGCGCAGCGCGCTGCGATCTCACCGACGAGGCGCAGGATCGAGCGCGCCCGGTCGAACCAGACGCGCTCCCCCCGTCGCTTCCCAGGCGGCCAGGTAGGCCTGAGCAGTATCGAGGTTGGTGGAGAGGCGACGCAGGGGCGACCGGAGGCCGGTCGCGGCCTCGATCTCTTCGCGCACGGCGCCAGCGCACGGGTCCCACCAGCGCTGATCCTGGTCCGTTTCGAGGTCGGCGAGCAGGTCGCGCGCGGCCTCGTGCCCGACCATGGCGGCAGCGGCGGCCGCACCGATCATCGCGGACTGCGCGCGCTGGGACAAAACCGCACGGGGAACGGGGGTAGCGCTGTTCTCTGACGTGGGCACGACCTCGGCGTACCAGGAGCCGTTCGACGCACGCAGGGGGCCGGCGAGGGCGGCGAGGCCATGGTCAACGAGGTGTGCGGCGCCCTCAATGCCTCGCATCTGAGCGAGAGCAAAGACGTGGGTCATCCGGGCGCTGATGCGCGCGTCGAGGGGACGCCCGAGGTCAACCTGACCATCGGCGCGCAGGAAGGCGAAACCGACCCGCGCCTTCGACCGGGAAGCGAAGGCGACAAGCGCGTCAAAATCGGCGTCAAAAGCACGGCGCAGATCTTCGTTGTTCCAGGGGGCGTTCATGACTGTTCTCCTGCCGGTACGTGCCTTCACGGTATCACCTGTCCAGGCACCGTGGGCAGAGGTGGGGGCCGCGTGCGCGCAGTTGAGGGCGCAATTACGCGCGTGCCGTCACAGGCGTCAGGAGCGTCCGACGAGCTCCAGGTCTGCCTGGGGGGCCAAGAGAGCGAGAACCTCCTCGACACAGGCGCTGATCGTACGCACGCGCTGGACGAGGGGTGAGAGGACCTCGGGGGCGTCTGAGCCCACCATGATCATGGGGACGCCGTAGCGGGCGACAAGATTTTCGACGGTCTGCGCGCAGGAGGGCCCACAGCCGAGGACGACGGTGAGCGCGGGCACGCCGGCGCGCACGTATTCGCGGAAGCGTTCGGTGGTGCTGACACCACCGTAGTTTTCGCTGGACAGCATGCGTACGTCGCATCCGTACCAGGCCAGAGCGACGCCGACGACCTGCGCGGGTGTCTCGTGCAGGGCGTCGTTGATGATTGCGATGCGGTCTCCTCCGACGAGGGCGCGGGCGGGGCGGGATTGGTAGACGGAGCGGCACACGCGCTGGAAGGCGTTGACCAGCATGAGGGCGGGCGCACCACCGACGGGTTCGCCGCCCGGCGCGGAGCGCAGGGATTTGAGGGTGGGTTCGACGAAGCGCGACCACGTATGGACGAGGCCGTGGCTGGCGACGGCTGCCTCGATCACTTCTTCGAGGCGATGGTAGTCGTCGGAGAGGGCGACGGAGCGCAGCTGGGCGGCATTCGCCGGGCCTCGACGGGGCAGGAGCGCGCTTTCTGCGAGGGCGCGCTTGGCGGCCTCGGCGGCGGACATCCCTGCGCGCACATGGTGGATCATGGCGCGCAGACGGTCAACGTCCTCGGGCTGGTAGCGGCGTCGTTCACCGGCTTCACGCTGCGCGGGGCCGAGGCCGTAGCGCCGTTCCCAGGTGCGCAGAGTGGAGGGGGATACTCCCAGTTCATCGGACACTGAGGACATGGTGCGAGAGCGGTCGGCGTGCGCCGACTGCGCCAGTATGGCTCGTGGCATGTCCGCTCCCTCCGGTCCTCGTCCGTGCCTTGCTCTGATTCTTGCGTGTTCGCAGCGCGCACGCCACAGGAAGGGACGGGACACTCACACCCAAGTTGTTCAAAAAGTTATTCACAATCTGTTCACTCCGCACGCCATACTTTTCTCCGCGTTTTAACAGGACGGGCAGGCTCGATCTGAGAACTGGATCATAATTCGAGAAAGATCCTTGAATAACTACCGCACAAGTGTCTATTCTTGCCGACATCGTGTGCCGAAAATGTCGGCACGACAGACATGAAGGAGGCACCCAATGACTGACGTCTCCCGTCTGCCCGGACCCATGATCGACGCGTGGGAATGGCAGTACGAAGCGGCGTGCCGAGACCTGGACACCGAGCTGTTCTTCCACCCCGAGGGTGAGCGCGGCTCCACGCGCCGTCGCCGCGCGGCAAACGCCAAGGCGATCTGCGCGACCTGCCCGGTTATCGAGCAGTGCCGGTCCTACGCTCTGGCCGCTCAGGAGCCCTACGGCATCTGGGGTGGAATGACTGAAGAAGAACGACGCGAAGAGATCCGCTCCTCCGGACGCGGTCGCCGCGTCTCCTAACGCGCATCCATTGTCCGGTGCGGCATCGCCACCGCGGTGCCGCACCTTTTTACTGCCCGCCACAACGCCCATCCTATCCGGGAGCTCGCATGACTAGTAACGACACCAAGGCCACGCAGAAAAAGGCCGAGGATACCTCCACCAACCTGTACAAGACACTGTTCTTCGTCACCGCGCCGATCACCGCGGTCCTCGCGGGCGCGTGCGTGTGGATGGGCGTTCAGCTCTCCTCCACCTCTCCGGCGAGCCAGGCGACCCCTGCGGCCACGCCGACCGCGGCCGCGCAGATGCCGCAGAACACTGAGACGGCGGCACCCAGCCAGACAAACCCGAGCAACCTGGAGATCATGAAGTCGTTCGTGCGTCACGAGGCCGACGACACGCAGGCGAAGGGCGACATCAACGCTCCCGTGACGATGGTTCTTTTCTCCGACTTCGCATGCCCCTACTGCACGAAGTACGCCCAGGACGTCGACCCGGCACTCGCCGACCTCGTCGAGGACGGCACCCTGCGCGTGGAGTGGTACGACCTGGCCCAGATCACCGAGACTTCTCCCCTGGCGGCCCAGGCGGGCATCGCTGCGGGCGAGCAGGGTAAGTTCTGGGAGTTCCACGACGTGGTGTACGCGGCGGCCGACCCAACCGGTCACCCCCAGTACTCCGAGCAGGCCCTCGTCGACTTCGCACAGAAGGCGGGTGTGCCCGACCTGGATAAGTTCCGCGAGACGATGCTCTCCGACCACGCCGCCACCAAGGTCAAGGCTGCCAAGGAGCGCGCTCACCAAAACGGCATCACCGGCACGCCCGCCATGTTCATCAACAAGGCGTTCGTCAGCGGCTACCACGACGCCGCCTACATCCGCAACACGATCCTCGACCAGGCGGCGCAGTCCGCGTCCTGACGCGAGGAGCCGCGCTGCAAGGATGCTCGGCGCGGGAGAGACGAACAAAAGGGGCGGCCCGGAAGGAATCCTTCCGGGCCGCCCCTGTAGCTTTCAGTGTGCGAAGCGCTCAGCGCTCCACGACCGCCAGCACGTCACGCGAGGACAGGATCTGGAACTCCTGGCCGTCGTACTTGACCTCGGTGCCGCCGTAGCGCGAGTAGATGACGACGTCGCCGACCTTGACGTCGACGGGGATACGGTTACCGTTGTCGTCCACGCGGCCGGGGCCCACGGCGATAACTTCGCCTTCCTGCGGCTTCTCCTTGGCGGTGTCCGGAATGACCAGGCCGGAGGCGGTGGTCTGCTCGGCCTCAACCTGGCGGATGACGATGCGGTCCTCGAGGGGCTTGATGGAGATCGACATTGTCGCTCCCTTTCTTCTTTGTCACGAAGGTGCTCGTCCTTTCCCTGCCGTCGCGGGGGTCAGGTGCAGGACCGGTCGCGGGTGTTCCCGCGCTTCCTCCACGAGTGTAGGCGCGATCCTGGCACTCGGGCAAGCTGAGTGCCAGGCGCGTTCACCCTGGGCGAGACGCCGCCCCCGCCCCAGCCACAGGCCCCGCACGGCCTCGTCCCTGAAGAGATGGGACAATGAGCGGGTGAGCGCCCTGACCCCCATTCTGTCCTCCCCCGGCTGGGAGCTGTTGGAGTCCCTGCAAGCGAAGCAGGCCACCAACCCCATCCCGCTGCCCGAGCTCGGATCCGCCCTGCGCGCCTCCGGCCTCGACGCGGAGCTCGTGGTCGCAGTCCTCACCCAGCTGGCGCTGCGCCAGGCGGCTCGCACCAAGTTCGGCCCCTTCGCCTCGCACATGGTGTTCACGCGCGACGGCCTCGAGCAGGCGACGCGCCTCGTCGTGGCGGCCCGCCATGCCCAGCGATTCAGGGACTGCGGCGCGACGCGCGTCGCTGACCTGGGCTGCGGCATCGGGTCGGACGCCATGGCGATCGCCGGCCTGGGCATGAACGTGCTGGCGGTCGACATCGATCCCGATACCGCCGGTGCCGTGGCCGCGAACCTGCGGGCCTTCGAGGGGTCCGAGGTGCGCCTGGGGGACGTCACTGACCTCGACATGGACGAGCTGGCTGCCGAGGGTGTCGACGCGATCTTCGCCGACCCGGCCCGCCGCACGGGCGCCTCGCGCGGATCGGCGCGCATCACGGACCCCGAGCAGTGGTCCCCTCCCCTCTCGCTCGCCCTCGGCTGGGCCTCCACGATCGACCGCGTCGGCATCAAGGTGGCACCGGGCATCGCGTACGAGCACATCCCCTCTTCCTGGCACGCGCAGTGGGTGAGCGTGGGCGGCGACCTCGTCGAGGCCTCCCTCTGGTCCCCCGCGCTGTCCCCCGAGGGCCGCGGACGCTCGTGTCTCCTCTTGGACGAGGCCGGGGCCGCCCATTCGCTCTCCACACCCGAGGGGTATGCACCCAACGCTCCCGCAGCCCGCGTGGAGGTCGCACCCCTGGGCGCGATGGTCGCCGAACCCGACAGCGCGGTCATCCGATCGGGCCTCCTGGGACGCCTCGCGGACGAGGTCGGCGCAGGCATCGTGTCCGACAAGATCGCCTACCTGACAGGGGACGACCTGCCCGATTCCCCCTTCTATGACCGCTTCGAGGTCCTCGCGGTGACCAACCTGCGGGCGAAGGCGATTTCCGCCGAGCTGCGAACGCGCGGCGCGGGCAGCGTCGAGATCAAGAAGCGCGGCGCCAACATCAGCCCCGACGAGCTACGTAAATCGTTGAAACTGGGCGGAGGCGACGAGCAGCTGACCGTCATCGCGACGCGCGTCGACGGGCGCCACCGCGCGATCATCTGCCGACGGTTGGCTAAAAACCTGTAAGGAAGCTCTCCGCCGACACCACGTGTCGCCCTGCCACAATGGAGGAAGCCAGCGAAAGGATCGACATGTCTTTGCCCTTCGGTTCCTCCCAGCGTTCCACGATCGGTGTCGAGTGGGAGCTCCAGCTCGTTGACCGCGACTCCCACGACCTGCGCCAAAGCGCGGATGCGATCATCGATCGCGCCACGACCGACGGCAAGCTCTACCCGGGCGTCCACCGCGAGATGCTCCTCAACACGATCGAGGTCGTCTCCAAGCCGCGCGCGACCGTCGCCGAGTGCATGGCCGACCTGACGGACTGCGTCGACTACCTGACCCCCCTGGCCTCGGACCTGCGCATCGACCTGGCCACCGCCGGCACGCACCCCTTCGCGCGCCCCGGCCGCCAGCGCGTCACCGATTCCGAGCGCTACGCGCAGCTGGTGGAGCGCACCGCCTACTGGGGGCATCAGATGCTGCTGTACGGCGTCCACGTGCACGTCGGCGTCGAAGACCGCGCGAAGATCCTCCCGATCCAGGCAGCCCTGACCGCCCATCTGGGCCACCTGCAGGCCATCTCCGCATCCTCCCCCTTCTGGGCAGGCGAGGACACCGGCTACGCGTCGAACCGCGCGATGGTCTTCCAGCAGCTGCCCACCGCCGGTATTCCGCGCCAGTTCGCGACGTGGGAGGATCTCGAGGCCTACACGGACGACATGATCCGCACGGGCGTCATCGAGGGCTTTGACGAGGTCCGCTGGGACATCCGCCCCTCGCCGGCCTTCGGCACGATCGAGAACCGCGTGTACGACGCCGCGACGAACGCGACCGAGGTCGCCACCTTCGCGGCCTTCACCCACGTCCTCGTCGAGCACTTCTCGCGCCTGTACGACGCGGGCGAGCCGCTGCCGTCCCTGCCGGATTGGTTCGTCGCCGAGAACAAGTGGCGCTCGGCGCGCTATGGCATGGATGCGACGCTGATCGTCTCGCGCGATGGCACGACCGAGAGCGCGCGCGATGGCATCGCGCGACTGAAGGAAGAGCTGGCCCCCGTAGCCGCCGACCTGAAGTGCGCGCGCGAGTTCGCCGGACTGGAGACGATCCTAACGATCGGAGCCTCCTACGAGCGCCAGCGCGCCGTCGCAGCGGCTGCGCGCCCCGGCCAGGGCCTCGACGCCGTCGTGGACCTCATGCGCGCGGAGATGAGCGCGGGGCGCCCCCTTGCTCTCGCCGAGTTCGCAACCCTCAACGTCTGACCCTTTCGAAGCGGTGCCCCGCATCTTTACCGGCGCGGGGCACTGTCGTCACCACCACACACTCACAGACAGCATTCAGGTGACTCTCAGAACGCCGACGTATCCTTGATGTGGCTCAAAACTGACGCTGAGAGGACACTCGCCCGTGGTGCAGGAAGAAATACAGTCACCCGATACCGACAGCGCACCGTCTGCGCTGGTCAGGATCTTCTCCCCCATCGGGACGACCCTCCAGACCATCTGGCTTCTCATCTCCTCGCTGACACGCCTCACCGTCCGCTGGCTGTCACGATGCCCGGCCACCGCCGTCCTTACGGTCGCCCTGACGATCGTGTCGGCGACCTACTGGGTCCGGCATGATCAATTCACAGCCCTCGAGGCCACCCCGTCCAGCCCTCACTGGTGGTCAATTCTCTCCTCCGTCGGCGCGATTCCCGGCAATTTCATCGCCACAGCCGTGCTCGGCATCGCCACGATGATCATTGCGGGCGGCGCCGCCGAGAGGCACCTCGGTACACGCGCGTGGGTGGCGGCAGCCGCTGCCGGCCAGGTCGCCGGTGTCGCAGCCACCTGGCTGACGCTCCCGCTGCTCACCAAGGTGTTCTCCATGTGGGGACAGACAATTGATGCGGGGAGCCTGTGGGGCACAAGCCTCATCCTCGTCGCCCTCGTGGGTGCCGCAGCACAGTCGCTGGCCTCTCACTGGCGTTGGCGCGCCCATTTCCTCCTCATCGGAATCCTCCTCCTGTCGGCGGCGATCCTCGGATCGGCGATCTCGTATGCACGCGTGTGGGCACTCCTCGCGGGCATCGTGGCCGCGCGGCTGGCGGGGGTTCGCGGGGCGCGCAGCGGGTCCGGAAACGACATCACGATCGGACGTCAGCTCGCCTCCGTCGCTGCCCTGTGCTGGGCGTGTGCGGCAGCGCTGACCGTTGTCTCCTCGGCCCCCGAGGGACCGCTCGCGCAGATGCGCTGGTCGCTGGGCCCCGCGTGGTGGCTCGAGGGCCGAACCGGCGTCATCACGACTCTGCTGTGCCTGGCCCCCATCACTCTTCAGTTGATCTTCGCCTACGGGCTGCGCAAGGGCAGGCGCGCCGCCTACTTCGGCACCCTCATCCTCCAGCTGGTCCTCGGTCTGTCGACGGTCGCGGCGACGGGTGTCGCTCTCACCCAGGGCACCGACGAGAACGGGATGGCCAGGCCCGAGCTCGTCACCACGGCCTCGCTCCTTCTCGTTCCGGTGATCCTCAACGCCGCCCTGTGCGTCATCACGTGGTGGGTGCGCCGTTCCTTCACGATCCACGCGGAACCCTCCACGACCTCGACCCTGCTGCGGCGCTGGCTCCTCCTCATGACCGCCTGCGCGGGTGCCGTCCTCGTGCTTGGGTTCCTCGCGAGCGACTCTTTCGTCCCCCTCGAGGCCCTTAATGCCGACGACCTGACCGTCACCGACTATGCGACTCCCCTGCAGATCCTCCACGACTACACCCTCGCGCTGCTCCCCACGGCGACGGCCTCGATCTTCGAGCCCTCCCTGGTTCCGATGACGCTCTTCGCCGAGGCGCCCGTCCTGTGGGTTCCCCTCGTCGCCTGGGTCGGCACCCTCGCCATCATCCTGAGCGCGCTGCTCGCCCGGCCTCGTATCCCGCTGTCCTCGCCGCTCGAGAGCCTCACGCCGCTCCTGCGCGCCCACGGTGCAGGTACCCTCGGGTGGATGCAGACCTGGGAGGGCAACCAGGTGTGGGTATCCCCTTCCGGCGAGGCCGGGGTCGCCTACCGCGGGTCGGGCGGCGTCGCGCTGACGGTCACGGACCTGGCGTACGAGCCGGGCAAGGCCTCCGAGGCGATCGCGCTATTCTCAACCTTCGCGTCCACCTCGGGCCTGACCCCCGCGCTCTACTCGGTCCACGAGGAGCTCGCGCAGGCCGCGCGCGAGGAGGGCTGGACGATCATGCAGGTCGCCGAGGAGTCGTTGCTGGACCTGCCCGGCCTCGCTTTCAAGGGCAAGGCCTACCAGGACGTGCGCACCGCCATGAACCACGCAACCCGCGAGGGCGTCGAGGCCGTGTGGACCACCTGGGAGGAGTGCCCGGCGGGCTGGCGCGATCAGATCACCGTCATCTCCGATACGTGGAGCGATGACAAGGCACTACCTGAGATGAGCTTTACGCTCGGCGGCGTGTCTGAGCTCGCGGTCCCCGAGACGCGCATCCTGGTTGCCATCGACGAGGAGTCAACGATCCACGCCGTGACCTCGTGGCTGCCGATCTACCGAGACGGAGCAGTCGTCGGCCTAACCCTGGACGTCATGCGTCGGCGCACGACCGGGTGGCGTCCCGCAATCGAGTTCCTTATCGGCAAGGCCGCTCTGGCGGCGCAGGAAGAGGGGCTGGAGATCCTGTCTCTGTCGGGCGCTCCCCTGTCGCGCTCTGCCGACGACACCTCGGCCTTTGGCCCCCTCACCGATGCTCTGGCCGCCATCATGGAGCCGCTCTACGGCTTCACCTCGCTGCACGCCTTCAAGCGCAAGTTCAAGCCCCGCACGCAGTCCCTGTACCTGGCGGTGCCGGATCCTGCCTCCCTCGCGACCGTCGGACTGGCCATCTCGCACGCCTACGTGCCCCACGTGTCCCCCGCGCAGACCCTCACGCTTGTCGCCTCGGTCGCCGGGGGCCTCGCCAAGCTCGCCGCAAAGGGCGTCGGAGACCTGCGGTCGACGCGAGCGGCCTCGAGGCACACTACGTCCGATGCGGACGCGACTGAGGCCACAGCCTCGTCGGATGGAAGCGGAAAGGGACAACAATGAGCGCTCTCGGGAACATCCCCCTGACCTCGCTCAGAACCCTCGCGGTGGTCGCCGTCCTGGCGTTCTTCTCTCTGCTGGCGGGGGCGGTCCTTCTCGCCCGATCGGCCCCCTCGCGCTGCCCGGGACGCACGAGGCGGTGGCTCGGTCGCACGGTCGTCCTCCTCGTGCCCACGATCCTTATCGTGTCCGCGGGGGCGCTCGTCTTCAACCGCTCGCTCGGCCTCGTGAAAACCAGCGGGGACCTGGCAAGACTCGCGTTCTCAACCGTCGTCGGAACGAGCGCCCAGTCCGGCGGTGAGGCCGACGTCGAGGCGCAGTCAGCTCCTGCATCCGAACTCGACGCGACCTTCACGACCACCGAAGACGGCATGCTCCAGACCACCTGGACCGGCCCGTCAAGCGGGATCACTCTCCCCATCTTCGTCATCACCCCACGCGGCTACTCCCCCACCGACGGCAAGACCTACGCGGTCATCGAGCTTCTCCACGGCTACCCGGGCGAAGCCGACGGCACGATGCAGGGCGCACAGGTTCAGGAAGCGCTTAACAACGCCATCGACGCGGGGATTATCCCGCCGACAATCATCGTCGGCCCCTCCCTCAGCGTCGACGAGGAGGCCCACGACTGCGCCGACATCGAGGGGCGTCCCGCCGTCTACACGTGGGTGTCCCATGACGTTCCAGCGATGATCCGGCACAACTTCCCCAATACGACGTCCAATCGAGACGCCTGGATGATCGGCGGATTCTCTGCCGGCGCCTACTGCGCGATCTGGACAGCCCTGCGCACGCCCGAGACCTACGGCGCCGCCGCCTCTCTGTCCGGTTATGACACGCAGATCGAGGGACAGATGACCAACCAGGGCGACCAGTACCTGGCCGACAACACACTGTCGATCATGCTCGCAAATCGTACTCCCGACGGGATGCGCATCTACGCGATGGCCGCCGGTGACGACGCCGTTGGCGGCGCGTACACGGCGCTCAAGATGGCCTCTGCCGTCAAGGAACCCGACACGGTGACGACGGACGTCCCTCCGACGGGCGGGCACGCGGGCCCGCTGTGGCGCGAACACATTCCGACGATGCTGGCGTGGTGGGGTTCCTCTGATCGGGTAGCCCACGCCGTTGGTGCCGCATCGACGGCGGCGACCGCTCAGTCATCCGAGGCCAGCTCGTCCATTGTGCCGGTGACCACCGTGACCCACGAGGTGCCGCCGACAGCTCCGAACGGCTACGTGACGCTCGGCATCCTCATCGTCGGGGTTCTTATCTTCCTCGTACTCGCCTGGCACGTCGCGCCACGATGGCAGGTACGACACCTGGCGGGAGAGTCCGACGCGACGCACGACGCGCACCGGGGCCGCCACCGCGCGCAGCGGCAGGGGTTCCTGGAGCGCCTGCCGCACCCCGCCCTCACAGCGCTCGGGTATCTCGCTCGGTTGACATCCCTGTGCGCTGCAGCGGTAAGCGCCGCGATGCTCATCGGCATCGCCGCCAACATGGCGGGCGGCTTCTACACCTCGTGGGGATCGGTTGCGCAGAGCTTCATGGACGGCCTGCGCTAGTCTCGACCCGCGTTCTCAGGCGCGCGGCGGCATGTAGGTCGTCGTCAGTTCCATGCCGGAGTCCGGAGAGAAGTCCCAATCCGACGGCGGCAGTCCTGCCGCGACCAGTTCTGAACCAATCGCGGCGATCTGAGCGCCGTTGTCCGTGCAGAAACGCAGCGGAGGCATGCGTACCGTGACACCCGCGGCCTCGGCGCGCTGCGCGAGCAGGGTGCGCAGGCGCGAGTTCGCGGAAAAACCACCGCCGACAACGATCGTGTCGCAGCCGGTGTCCAGCGCCGCGCGGACGGCCTTTGCCGTCAGAGAGTCGTTCACGGCCTCGGAGAACGCCGCACAGACGTTTTCCTTGCTGACGACCTCACCTCGGGCAGTAGCGCCCTCGATATAGCGGGCAACGGCGGTCTTGAGGCCCGAGAACGAGAAGTCGTACTTGTGACGCTCCTTGTCCTTGCCAGCAGCCAGGCCGCGCGGGAAACGAATCGCCTCGCGATCGCCCTGCTGGGACAGGCGATCGACGTGTGGGCCGCCCGGGTAGGGCAGGTCGAGGAGGCGCCCGACCTTGTCGAATGCCTCGCCCGCGGCGTCGTCTAGGGTTCTGCCCAGCTCGACGACGTCCGTCGCGATATTGCGGATTTCGAGGATGTTCGAGTGACCACCGGAGACAACCAGGCCGATGAAGTGCTCGGGAAGCGGCCCATCGGCAAGCTTATCGACGGCCAGGTGCCCGATCACGTGGTTGACGCCATACAGGGGCTTGCCCAGGGACGAGGCCAGGGCCTTCGCCGCGCAGATACCGACGGTCAGCGATCCGACGAGGCCGGGGCCCGCCGCGACCGCAATCGCGTCGACGTCGGCAAGAGTCACGCCCGCTTCGTCCAACGCCGCATTGAGCGTCGGCAGGAAAGACTCCAGGTGGGCGCGCGACGCGATCTCGGGGATGATACCGCCGTAGCGGGCGTACTCATCCATCGACGTAGCCGTGCGGTCGACCAGCAGCTGCGTTCCACGCACGAGGCCGACGCCGGTCTCGTCGCAGGTTGACTCAATACCAAGGACCAGGGGTTCACTCACGTCCCCTAGTTTAAGCCGCGCTCAACTCTGCCGCCGCGTGCGCAGGCGGATTGGAGCGCGAATCCTCAGGAGTCGGCGTCTACCTGCGTGTGGGGGCGCAGGTTTGCAACGAACATTGCTGCTCCGGCTACCACCAGCACCAGCAGCGACCACGGGAAGAGCGAGTCGGCAATAGGCTTGATAGACGGCGATCCGAAGAGGACTCCCAGGAGCAGAATGACCGACAGGATCGCAAAGACAAGCATCGCGCCGATTCCAATCGTCGCGCTGACCCAGTAGCGCCGCGTGTGCGTGTTCGGGCCGCTCTCATCGAATTGCATGGCAGAACTCCTCTCTGAGCCGATGATGCTTTCATGATACGCCGCACAGCCCACGGTGATGGGCTTTTTGTCACCCTCCACCGCAGCTGCCTCACCGTGTCGACGCACCGTGTCTCGCCGCCGAGCCACCGCGCCTGTTCATCGCACACGCGGGAGGGCCCGGCGCTTTCGCGCCGGGCCCTCCCAACAGGCCACTCCAGTCGAATCAGACGCCCTTGAAGGCGGCCTTGCCGAGCTGGCGGTTGAGGTTTGCGATCACGTCGAGCGGGATCTGCTTGGGGCAGACCTCAGCGCACTCGCCGATGTTCGAGCAGGAGCCGAAGCCCTCGTCGTCCATCTGGTTGAGCATGTTGACGACACGCTTGTAGTTCTCGGGCTTGCCCTGCGGGAGCAGGCCGAGGTGCGTGACCTTCGCGGAGGTGAAGAGCATCGCGGACGCGTTCGGGCAGGCAGCCACGCACGCACCACAGCCGATGCACGCGGCGGCCTCGAACGCGCGATCCGCGTCCTGCTTCGGGACCGGGGTCGCGTGCGCGTCGGGGGCTGCACCCGTGTTCACGGAGATGTAGCCGCCGGCCTGGATGATGCGATCCAGGGCGCTGCGGTTGACCACGAGGTCCTTGATGATCGGGAAGCCCGATGCACGCCACGGCTCAATCGTGATGACGTCGCCATCGTTGAAGGAACGCATGTGCAGCTGGCAGGTCGTGGTGACCTCCGGGCCGTGAGCGATACCGTTGATGACGATGCCACACTGACCGCAGATGCCCTCGCGGCAGTCGGAGTCGAAGGCGATGGGTTCCTCGCCGCGTGCGAAGAGCTCTTCGTTCAGGACGTCGAGCATCTCCAGGAACGAGGACTCTTCCGAGATTCCCTTCACCTGGTATTCATGAATTGCGCCCTTGTCTTCGGGACCGTTTGGCGCCAGATCCTCAGTGTCAGGTTCACTTGTAGCTCCGCTGCTTCAGCTCGATGTCGTTGTAAATCAGGTCTTCCTTGTGGAGGATCGGGGGCTCGCCTTCGCCAGCGTATTCCCAAGCCGCCACGTACAGGAACTTGTCGTCGTGACGCAGGGCCTCACCCTCGGGAGTCTGGGACTCCGCGCGGAAGTGGCCGCCACACGACTCTTCGCGGTGCAGCGCGTCGATGCACATGAGCTCGCCCAGCTCCATGAAGTCGGCGACGCGGCCGGCCTTCTCGAGGGACTGGTTGAGTTCACCGATCGACTTGCCGGGAACGCGTACGTTCTTCCAGTAGTCGGCACGCAGCTCGCGGATCATACCGATGGCCTTCTTGAGGCCTTCCTCGGTACGCTCCATACCGCAGTACTCCCACATGATCTTGCCCAGCTCCTTGTGGAACGAGTCCACGGAGCGGGTGCCGTTGATCGACATGAGGGTGTCGATACGGCCCTGAGCCGAGTCGAGGGCTTCCTTCACGGAAGGCGAGTTCTCGTCCAGCTTGGGCAGGTGGAAGCAGTGCGCCAGGTAGTCGTTGATCGTGTTGGGCAGGACGAAGTAGCCGTCCGACAGGCCCTGCATGAGCGCCGAGGCACCCAGGCGGTTCGCGCCGTGGTCGGAGAAGTTCGCCTCGCCGGCCACGTACAGACCGGGCAGGTTCGACTCGAGGTCGTAGTCAACCCACAGGCCACCCATGGTGTAGTGGACGGCCGGGTAGATGCGCATCGGCACCTCGTAGGGGTTGTCGCCCGTGATGCGCTCGTACATGTCGAAGAGGTTGCCGTACTTGGCGGACACGGCGGCCAGACCCATACGGTTGATCGCGTCGGAGAAGTCGAGGTAGACGCCGCGGGCGACACCGTCGATCTTCGGGCCGACGCCACGGCCCTCGTCACACATGTTCTTGGCCTGACGCGACGCGATGTCGCGGGGCACGAGGTTACCGAAGGAGGGGTAGATGCGCTCCAGGTAGTAGTCGCGATCCTCTTCGGGGATGTCGCGCGGATCCTTCTCGCAGTCCTCGGCGCGCTTGGGAACCCAGATGCGGCCGTCGTTACGCAGCGACTCCGACATGAGGGTCAGCTTCGACTGCTGGTCGCCGTGCTGGGGGATGCACGTGGGGTGGATCTGCGTGAAGCAGGGGTTGCCGAAGTAGGCGCCCTTGCGGTACGCACGCCAGATGGCGGTCGCGTTGCAGCCCATCGCGTTGGTGGACAGGAAGAACACGTTGCCGTAGCCGCCGGTGGCCAGGACGACCGCGTCGGCGACGAAGGTCTCGAGCTTGCCGGTGGACATGTCGCGGGCGATGATGCCGCGCGCCTTGCCCTCATCGACGATGAGCTCGACCATCTCGTGGCGGGCGTATTCCTTGACGGTGCCGGCCGCGACCTGGCGCTCGAGCGCCTGGTAGGCGCCGATCAGGAGCTGCTGACCTGTCTGGCCACGCGCGTAGAACGTACGGGACACCTGCACGCCACCGAAGGAGCGGTTGTCGAGGAGGCCGCCGTACTCGCGAGCGAAGGGGACGCCCTGCGCGACGCACTGGTCGATGATGTTGGCGCTGACCTCGGCGAGGCGGTAGACGTTGTCCTCACGGGCGCGGTAGTCGCCGCCCTTGACCGTGTCGTAGAAGAGACGGTAGACGGAGTCGTTGTCGTTGCGGTAGTTCTTCGCAGCGTTGATACCACCCTGCGCGGCGATGGAGTGCGCGCGGCGGGCGGAATCCTGGTAGAAGAAGCAGTCGACGTTGTAGCCCATTTCGCCGAGCGAGGCGGCGGCAGCGCCGCCCGCGAGGCCGGAGCCGACGATGATGACGCGCAGCTTGCGGCGGTTGGCGGGGTTGACCAGCGCGGCGCTGAACTTACGCTGCTCCCAGCGCTGCGCGATCGGGACGTCGTGGGGCGCCTTCGTGTCGGCGATCTTCTCGCCTTCACGGTAGAGGCCGTGGATGAGTGTATCGGTCATGATTGCGTGCCCTTCCTCAGTGGATCAAGCCGGTGACGATGGCGACGGGCGGGGCCATGAACATCACGAAGATGATCAGACCGACCAGGCCCGAGAGGAGAACCAGCGGCTTGCGGGTCGCGTTACGCACCCAACCGAGCGACTGGAACATGGACCAGAAGCCGTGGGAGACGTGGATGCAGGCGCAGCCGACGAACACGGCGTAGAGGATCACCAGGAGCGGCGACTGGAAGGAGGCGACCATGCGGGCGTAGGGCGTGGTGACGTCAGCGCCGAAGTTCGCGAGCTTCGCGGGCAGGCTCACGGTTGTGAAGTGAGCGATGTGGAAGACCAGGATCAGCAGGATGAGGACACCGCTCATACGCATGGTGCGAGCCGCGTAGGAGTCCGAGACGGACTTCTTGACGACGTAGCGGGTGGAGCGAGCGCGACGTGAACGCTTCCAGGTGTAGGCGGCGGCCCACAGGTGGATCACGAGCATCAGCATCATGGCGGCGCGGAATACCCAGATGAATCCGCCGTGCGGGAAGATCGGCACGAAAGCCTCTTCATGCAGCCAGTGCGCGTAGTCGTTGTAGACCTCCGCGCCCAGGAACATCTTGAGGTTGCCGTAGGAGTGGAACAGCAAGAAGAAAACGAAACGAAGCCCGAGACGGCCATCAGCTGCTTAATAAAGACGCTGGTGGTCCATGCGCGGCGCTTCTTCGTTGCGACATTTTGAGTGGCCATGGCATGAGCATATCGACGCTTTTCGTTCGCTTCGTAGGACCATGGCACGAGCCTCCGCAAACCACGTGTCGACACCCTGTCATTTTCCGCTATTTTCCGCGGCTACCGAGACCTCTCATGCCCGCAGCCGCAAGGGAAACACGTGGGACCAACGGTCCCGCAGAAGGGGCTCAAATGACACGATTTTTGATACACCGACCATACCTATTTGGTGGCGGCCGTCGCACTGCCTCAGATGAGGGAAGCCCTCATCTCGACGGCCTCTTCGAGAGGGTTGCGAAAGTAGCGCGGTCGGCGGCCGATTTCGACGAATCCCCGTGTCTCATACAGGTGGATGGCACTCTCGTTCGAGGGTCGCACGTCGAGGAAGATTTCGCGTGCTCCGGCCTCGCGGGACCAGGCCAGGAGGGCGTCGAGAATCGTCGCTCCGATGCCTTGTCCGCGGGCGTGGGCACGCACGCCGATCGTCATGACGTCGGCCTGATCTCCGCAGACCTTGGCGCCGCCGTATCCGACGACGTCTCCCGAGCCATCGGTGGCGATCCAGTATCGCGAGGCCGGGGATGAGAGCTCCTCGGCGATCATGTAGGGGGTCCAGGGGTCCTCGGAGAACACCTCGGCCTCGAGGGCGGCGAAGAGTTCGAGGTCGCCCGGCCCGGCGGCGCGCAGCGTAGCGGTCACAGGCGCGCGGTGGGCTGACCCTGAATGTCGGGGCGACGCAGGTAGAGGGGATCGGTGTGCAGGCGGTCCTCCTCGCCGCGCGATAGGCGCGTGGCGACGATACGGCTCATAACGGCGGGATCGAGGCTCACCCGAGGGCCGATGTCCGCGCGCGCGAGCGCGTCGGCGCTGTGCGCGGGAATCGGGGCTCCGGCGACGACGAGGCCGGGGGCGGCGCGCATAGCGCCCAGCAGTGTAGAAACGTCCCCCACCTCGAGACGCCCTTCGAGAGTCACGTCGTCGGGCCCGGCGGCCAGGTAGGAACCCCAGTAGAGTTCGCGGCGGCGCGCGTCAGCAATCGCGTAGACGCGAGCGTCGGGGGCCAGGAGATCGAGGCCCTGGCGGGCGATGACGTCGAGCGCGGACACACCGTAGGCGGGCACGCCCGCGACGGCGGCAAGGACACGGGCAGAGACGAGGCCGGCGCGCAGTCCGGTGAAGGGGGCGGGGCCGGTTCCCACGAGGACTCGGTCAATGCCAGCGTCCGCGAGCTGCGCGGGCAGGCCGGCGGCCTCGAGGGCCTCACGCACGAGCGGGGTGATCGATTCGGCGTGGTGGCGCCCGGAATCGTTGTGGGCGCGGGCAATGACGCGGCCGTCATCGACGATGGCGACGGTGGTGGCTGCTTGGGTGTCCAGGGCTATCTCTCGCACGGTGTGATCCTACTCGTCGGCGTCGGCCTCGTCGATGCGTGTGCCGCCGTGGGCAGCGACGACGCCGTCGAGCACACCGTCCCATCGGTGACCGTAGGCGCGCAGGACGATGACGCGCGCGCCGTCATCCATGTGCTCCAGGTCGATGACATCGCCGTCGTGGTCGGCCTCGCCGCCCGACGCGCGGCGCACCTCGATGGAGAGGCGCTCGGCGCTCATGGCCTCGGTCTTGCCTTCGCCCCACTCGACGACGGTGACGGCCTCGTCGAGGGAGGAGTCCAGGTCGAGGGTCTCCAGGTCGCTGAGGTCCGTGATGCGGTAGGCGTCTGCGTGGATGAGATCCGGACCGCCGTGAAGTGAGGGGTGCACGCGGGCGACGATGAAGGTCGGCGAGGCGACGCGGCCACGCACGCCCATGCCGACGCCGATCCCCTGGGTGAGGGTGGTCTTGCCCGCGCCGAGGCCGCCCGAGAGCATGAGGAGGTCACCGGCCGCCAGGATGCGACCGAGATCTTCACCGAGCGCCCGCGTCTGGTCTGCGTCACGGGTTGCTACCTCGAACGTGGCGGTGATTGTCTCACTCATGCGTGTTCCTCTCCTGCGTGCGCGCTGCGTGTCCCCGGTAGGTGCGGGGGATGTGGGTTCCCAGGTGGGTAACGATTTCGTAGTTGATCGTAGACGCCGCATCGGCCCAGTCGTCGGCCAAGGCTTCACCGCCTGCTCCCGAGCCAAACAGGATGGCGGTGTCGCCCGGGGCAGCGGGGGCTTGCCCACTGCGTGCGGTCGGCGTTCCGGGGCTTGCCTGTGCGGGGCCCAGATCGACCATGAATTGGTCCATGCATACGCGTCCGATGAGGGGCGCGTTGAAGGGGCCGGAGGCGGTGTGGACGACGACGCGCGCCTTGTTCGAGACGGCGCGCAGGATGCCGTCGCCGTAGCCGAGGGGGACGAGGCCGATCCAGCGGCGCGTGGGGGCCACCCAGGTGCCGCCGTACGAGACGGGGGTCCCCTCCTCGATCACCTTGACGGAGGTCAGCGGGGCGCGAAGCTCGAGGGCGGGAATGAGGCCGAGCTGCTCGGACGTGGCCACCGCAGGGTCGGGGCTCAGCCCGTACAGGCCGATGCCGGCGCGGACCATGTCGTAGTGGGCCTCGGGGTGCCACAGGATGCCCGAGGTTGCGGCCAGGTGCCGGATGCGCGGCGTGATGCCCGCGTCGGCGAGGATTGCCAGGCCCTCTTCGAAGATGCGCACGTGACTCGCGGTCGAGGCGTCTCCCGCCTCGCTGGGGTCGTCGGCGCGGGACATGTGGCTCCACGCGCCCACGACGTCGACGAGGCCGTCGTCGACGGCCATTCGCAGGGCCGAGGCCAGGGCGGGCAGGTCGGCGAGGGTGGAGCCCGCGCGGGACATGCCGGTGTCGATCTTGACGTGGACGCGGGCGGGGCGGCCAACCTCTCGGGCGGCCGCGCAGATGTCCGCAAGGACCCAGGTCCACGACACGGACAGGTCGATGTCGGCCTCGATGGCGGCCGAAAAGTCTGAGGAAGAGGTAGAAATCCACGCGAGGAGGGGCGCATCAGCTCGGGCCACACCGGCTTCGTCGAGGCCTCGGCGCAGCGCGAAAGCCTCGGCCAGCTGGGCGACGCCTAGCCAGTCAGCGCCGCCGTCGAGGGCCGCGAGCGCGACGGGAACGAGTCCGTGCCCGTAGGCGTTCGCCTTGACGGTGGCGAGCTGGAGGGCGCCCGGGGCGGCGGCCCGCAGGACGCCCAGGTTGTGACGGATCGCGGCCAGGTCGACGGCCGCCCACGACGGGTATCCCCGTCCCTCGCTTTGAATGTCTGTGACAGTCACTCCCCTAGTATCTCACGCGAGAGCTACCGCGCAGCGCAGCGGTACGCGGGATCTCCCGAGCGATATCGAGGGCCTGCATCCCGATGTCGCCCGCGTATTGGCGACCTATCCTGTCTGCGGCCCGCGCGTGAAGCATAACGGCTGCGGAAATCCTCGCCGACGTCACGTACTGCGGCCTCCCGTCTGGGCCCTCAAGCCCAGGACGGGTCGCGAGCGGGCGAGCAAGGACACCCGCTATCAAGCCGGCGAGGACGTCGCCACTGCCAGCAACCCCCGCCCACGATGTCGTAGTTGCGTTCACCGTCGGCTCGTAAACACGCGTGAGTTGGGGATGCGCGTCTACTCCGCCTTCGGCACCGAGATCGACGTATTCGTAGGAATAGACGATCGTCACGGGGCCTTTGAGGACGACGTGGCAGCCGGTGGCCTCGTGGAGGGCGCGGGCGTAACGCAGGGGCGCGGCGGCGACCTCGGCCCGCGTCACCGGCGTTCCGAGGCGTCCCAGGAGGCGTGCAGCCTCTCCGTAGTGCGGGGTGAGGACGGTGGCGTCGGGCTTCAGCGAGCCGAGCAGCTCGGGGACGAGGTCGAGCGCCCACGCATCGATGACGAGGGGTATGCCCGATTGACCGCAGAATTGCACGAGCTCGAGCGCGTCCTCGCGCCGATCCTCGTCGAGGCCGGGGCCGATGAGGGCAGACTGGATGCGCCCGCCCACGGTAACGACGCCCGGCTGGTCGGCGAGCACGAGGTCCTGGACGCGCCTGGTCGAGTTGAGGCGAACCATGCCCACGCCCGCGGCCAGCGCCCCACGTGTGGCGAGAACACCAGCACCCGGGTAGGTGTCGGATCCGGCGACGAGGCCGACGACGCCGCGGGCGTACTTGTCGTCTGAGAACGCGGGGATGGGGATGACAGATGCGGCTCGACATCCATCGTTGTAGTAGTAAACGTCCCGGGCTCCGACCGTGCCGTTGACATCAGGGTCCGTACTGGTCGGCACGCTGCTCCACAGCATGTTGATCGTTTCGAGAGTGCCGGAATATTCAACGGCAGGCGGGAGAATCTCGGCGCGCTTGTAGGCACCCACCGCCATCGTGCACGTCGCCCGGAGGATGGGACCACGAATTGCGCCGTCGTCATCGGTCAGCCCGGAGGGCACATCGATTGCAATAACATGCCGGGGCTTGGCCGCATTCACCTCGTTCAGACGCGTGACGGTGCGCGCGAGCTCACCTGTGAGCGGCCCCTTCGCGCCGATACCGACGATGCCGTCAATCCAGACACCAGCCCCCTGGATCGTGCTCCACTCCGGAGTTCCTTCAACGGTGCGCAGCGGCTTGTCCGACAGGTCCACAATGGCCACGCCCGCCTCTCGGGCGGCAGCCAGGGCCCGGGGATGGGGTGAGGGCTTGAGTAAGAACGCGCTCACTCGTACGCATCGCTCAGCGAGGAAAGCGCACGCGTAGAGGGCATCGCCTCCGTTGTCACCTCCACCGACAAATGCGACCACGCACTGGTCGACGCGATCAAACTCCGCCAGTTCCTCGTCAATGTCGTAGTCCTTGGAGCGCGCGCGAAGGGCCGTATGAGAAGCACCGACGGAGGGAGCCTCGGGCTCCTTAATGTGCAGAGCGTAAGGCGTCGCCCGCAGCTCAGCGGCGGCAGCGACTTCCTCCGCGACCTGGCGCATGTAGCGGTCGGGGTCGCCGTCCGCTGCTGCTGCTTCAACGTGCCGACGTTCAATGTCTCGTGCCTCAGCGAAGGACACGGCGCGACCGTCCAGAATCAACATGGGGCAATTCTCCCACACCTGCCGGCCCTCGCAGGGCAGCGGGTGAGGGGGAAGCGGCTAACAAACACGGCGGCGAGGCACACGCCCCGCCGCCGTCAGATGTTCAGATAGTCGCCGCGCCGCTCAGGCAACGTCGAGGGTCTTGGCGACGCCCGCCAGGACCGCGCCCACGATGACAAGGGCGACGCCGATGATGGTCCAGCGCAGTTCCTTGCGCGAGCGCGTCTCGTGGAGCCACAGGATGCCCAGCGGCGTGGAGATGAGGATTCCGAGCTGGGAGAGGGTAAAGCCCGTGCCCGCGCCCAGGTTGTTGGAGTTGAGCTGGAGCAGCAGGATGGCGGTGCCCCACAGGACGCCGTTAAAAATCGAGGGGAACATGCGGCGGTGACGCAGCGAGTCCTCGGGGGCCACGCCGCCGCAGCCCTGGATCGCGAAGAAGATCGCGCAGTACACGGTGTAGCCGATCGCCTGGGGCAGGAGGAACTCGGCGGGCGCGATCGCGAACCACTTGATGATGAGGGGGAAAGCCACGAGGCCCAGCGTCGAGGTGGTCAGCAGGAAGGCGCCGCGCTTCCAGTCAAGGGAGGCCGCGTCGGAGCCGGACTCGGAGCGCGACAGGAACCAGATGCCGACGATGAGGACGGCGATGGCGGCGAGGCCGTAGGGCAGCGCACCACCGTGGAGCCACTCGCCGAAGATCGCGATGCCCGCCAGGGACATGAGGACCAGCTGTCCGCCGGTGGACAGGGGCATCGTGCGACTCATGCCCAGGACCGAGTAGGAGCGCAGCTGATCGCACACGCCGACGCCGAGGAGCAGGCCGGTCAGGAAGGAGACGCCCAGGTTCAGCGGCGTCCACGCGGGGTGCAGGAAGGGGGTGGCGACGGCGGCCATGAGCAGGCCGCCGAGGACTGCGCCCATGACTCGCTGGCGGTCTGATCCGCCGGTCTTTCCCATCAGCGTCGTGGCGACGCCGAAGAAGACAGAGGGCAGGATTCCGATAAGGATCATGGACAGGGTCATGTGCGCACCTCCTGGGGTGATTGCGGCCGTCGTGTCACGAGGCCGGGGCTGACTTGCATTGTTGGGTGCGGCACACGCGGCACCGCCCTTTCCACGCTAGTAGCCCCCTCCCCCACCCTCGCACGCTCGATCACCGTTTTGGCTAGTGTTTCACAGCGTTTTCGTGAACGCATTCACGCTGCGCAGACCATTTAATGGCGCAGCACACCTGGACAGGTTTCTATCTGACAGAGCGTCACGAACGCAGCACGGGCCTCGTCCCAGATGAGGAACGAGGCCCGTTAACGTTCACGAGGTGCCAGCCCCGCGCCGGTGGATCACTCCACCGTCACGGACTTGGCGAGGTTGCGCGGCTGGTCAACGTCGAGGCCCTTCACGGCGGCGAGCTCACAGGCGAAGATCTGCAGCGGCACGACGGTCAGGAGCGGCGCGTACAGGGTCGGCACGGCGGGCACGCGGAAGACGACCTCGGCGAACTCGTCCACGGAGGAGTCCCCCCTCCTCCGCGATGATGATCGTGCGGGCGCCACGGGCGCGGACCTCGGCGATGTTGGCCAGCACCTTGCCGTGCAGCTCGGGGCGGCGCGGGGTCGGCACGATGACGATGACCGGCTGGCCCTCGTCCACGAGCGCGATCGGGCCGTGCTTGAGCTCTCCGGCGGCGAAGCCCTCGGCGTGGATGTAGCAAATTTCCTTGAGCTTGAGCGCGCCTTCGAGGGCGACGGGGAAGCCGACGTGGCGGCCCAGGTAGATCACCGAGGTCGCATCCTGCATCGTGCGGGCGAACTGACGCACGCTCTCCCCGCTCTCGAGGACACGGGAGATCGCGGCGGGGATGGCCGCGAGCTTATCCATGTAGTCGGCGATCTCATCGGCGTACTTGTTGCCGCGCACCTGCGCCAGGTACAGGCCCAGGATGTAGCAGGCGGTGACCTGTGCGGTGAACGCCTTGGTGGAGGCGACCGCGATCTCGGGGCCGGCATGCGTGAGGATCACCGCGTCGGACTCGCGCGAGATCGTCGAGCCCGGCGTGTTGACGATGGCGACGACCTTCGCGCCCTGCTCGCGGGCGTGACGGATCGCCTGGATCGTGTCCATGGTCTCGCCGCTCTGGGAGATGGCGACGACCAGGGTCTTCTCGCCGACGACCGGGTCGCGGTAGCGGAACTCGCTGGAGAGCTCGACTTCGACGGGGATGCGGCACCAGTGCTCGATCGCGTAGCGGGCGACCTGTCCGGCGTAGGAGGCGGTGCCGCAGCCGATCATGATGACCTTGTCGACGGAGCGCAGGACGTGTTCGGGGATGCGCACCTCGTCCAGGGCCAGGTGGCCGTGGGAATCAATGCGGTCGGCCAGGGTGGCGTCCACGGCGTCAGGCTGCTCGTGGATCTCCTTCTCCATGAAGGTCGGCCAGCCGTTCTTGGTGGCGCGGTCGGAGGAGAAGTCGACCTCGTACGCCTCGCGCTCGACGGGGTTGCCGCTGGGGTCGATGACGGTCACACCGGTCGCGGAGACGACGACGACCTCATCCTGGTCGACCTCGACGGCGCGGTTGGTGTGCTCGACGAAGGCCAGGACGTCGGAGCCCAGGAAGTTCTCCCCGTCCCCCAGGCCGATGACCAGCGGGGAGGAGCGGCGGGCCGCGACGATGACGTTCGGGGACTGCGTGCTGAGCACCAGCAGGGTGAAAGTACCGTGGAGCTGGGCGGTGACAGCGCGCATGGCGACGACCAGTCGGCGCGCCACCTCCTCGTCGGCGCCGGTCAGTCCAGCGACCGCGCCCTGGTACGAGGCCGCCTCAGCCTTGTCGTAGGCGCGGGCCAGCAGGTGGACGACCACCTCGGTGTCGGTCTCGGAGGCGAAGGTCTCGCCGTCGGCGATGAGTGCGGCGCGCAAGGCGTCCGCGTTTTCGATGATGCCGTTGTGGACGAGGGCGAAGCGCCCGTCCGGGCTGGTATGGGGGTGGGCGTTCGCGACCGTCGGGCGCCCGTGGGTGGCCCAACGGGTGTGACCGATGCCCGCGTACGCGTCGACGGGAGGCTGCTCGTCGAGTTCCTCGGAGAGGTTGACGAGCTTGCCGAGCGCGCGACGCACGTCGAGGCGATCCGGGGACGCCAGGGCGATGCCCGCCGAGTCGTACCCGCGATATTCGAGGCGCGCCAGGCCGCCGAGGACAACCTCGCGACTACGCTGGGACGCCTTGCATGCAATATGTCCAACAATTCCGCACATAGCACCCATTCCAACACACCAAACCCCTCTTACGGTCAATAACGTGTGTCGCTTCACGTGGTGAACTAAGTGCACACGACCACAAACATGTGGGGCACAATGGGAGCGTGAGCATCTCCGAGAGCCCCTCGACCATCCCATCCCCGGCCTCGTCAAGCATCTCGCCTGACGGGCAGGAATCGGCGGCCATGCACAACGCCCCCAACCCCTACGCGCGCTTCGACCGCCGCGAGTGGGACCGCCTCGCCGACCGCACTCCCCTGCCGCTCACGCAGGAGGACATCGACCGCATCGCGTCGCTGGGCGACCCCATCGACATGACCGAGGTCGACACGATTTACCGCCCCCTGAGCGCACTGCTGCAGCTCTACATCGACGGGCGCCGCCGCACCGCCGCCGAGCGCCACGCCTTCCTCGGCGAGCCCGAGGGCCACTCAACCCCCTTCGTCATCGGCATCGCCGGCTCGGTCGCCGTCGGCAAGTCGACGGTCGCACGCCTCCTCCAGCTGCTGCTCTCCCGCTGGGACTCCACCCCGCGCGTGGACCTGGTGACCACCGACGGCTTCCTCTACCCAAACCGGATCCTGCAGGAACGCTCCCTCATCGCCCGCAAGGGGTTCCCCGAGTCCTACGACCGCTCGGCCCTCATCTCGTTCCTCGCCTCGGTGAAGGCCGGCAACCCGCACGCAAAAGCCCCGGTGTACTCGCACGTCACCTACGACATCGTGCCCGACACCTACATCGACGTGGATCGCCCCGACATCCTCATCGTCGAGGGCCTCAACGTGCTCCAGCCACCGCGCTCGGCACCCGGTTCCATCTCGGTGGCCGTCTCGGACTACTTCGATTTTTCTATCTACGTCGACGCCGACGAGAAGCTCATCGAGCAGTGGTACGTCGACCGTTTCCTCAAGCTGCGCGCGACCGCGTTCTCCCGCGAAGACTCCTACTTCAAGACCTACGCATCCCTCACCGACGACGAGGCCGCCTCGACCGCCCACGTCGTCTGGAACGCGATCAACCTGCCGAACCTGCGCGAGAACATCCGCCCCACCCGCGAGCGCGCGACCCTCATCTTCACGAAGGGCCCCGACCACCGCGTCGAGTCCCTGTCAATCCGCAAGGACTGATCCCCTTCCCCTCTCGTATCGCACGCGAACGAGGCCGCAGCCGGAAAACCCGGCCACGGCCTCGTCTCATGTGGAGCTAACGGTTAGCCGATCCACGCACCCGAGGGGGTGAAGTGGTACCAGGACCAGCCGATGAGTTCCCAACCGGTGGCCATGGAGCCGTCAGAGCGCAGGTAGAACCAGACGGGTCCTTCCTGGTACCAGCCGGTGGTCATCGCACCGTTGGCGCCCAGGTGGTACCAGGTACCACCGAGGAGCTGCCAGCCGGTGACCATTGAGCCGGAGGGCGACAGGTAGTACCAGGCGCCGCCATCCTTGACCCAACCGGTGCGCATGATGCCGGAGGAGGACAGGTAGAACCAGGTTCCGTCGATCTGGGTCCAGCCGGTCGCCATCTGCCCGGTCGCAGGGTCAAGGTAATACCAGGAGCCGCGGTCCATGATCCAGCCGTGCTGCTGGGCACCGCTGGAGCCGTGGTAGTACCAGTGTCCACCGTCGTAGACCCAGCCCATCTTCAGGTAGCCACTCGCGTCGAAGCGGTAGGTCTGCCCGTCGATGACGAGGGTCTCGTTGGCCGCGTAGGTGCCATCAGAGTAGCTGTACCACCAGCCGAAGTAGCCGGACTTCCACTGACCGGTACGAGGCTGGGGCGTGGGATCCGGGGTCGGAGCCGGGGTGGGATCAACGGTCGGCTCGGGAGCCGGGGTCGGGTCCACGGTCGGCTCGGGAGCCGGGGTCGGATCCACGGTCGGCTGCGGATCGGGCGTCGGCTGCGGGTCCGGCGCAGGCGTCGGGTTCTCGATCGTCACCCAGTACAGGAAGCGCGAGTCGCCGCCGCCGACGGCGTGGAGCACGACCTGCGAAGTCTCGCCCTCGCCAAGCTCGATTTCCTGCGTCGTCTTGTCGGCCGGGTTAACGAGCATCAGGTGCGCATTCGCAGCCGGCTTCTTGACGGTCAGGGTGATGTCCTGCGCGGTCTCGGCCAGCGAGCCGTTGTCGGTGCGCGGGTCGAGGAGGTAGGACGGGTAGCGGGTCTGGCCGGTCAGGGCGTTGACGACCATGAAGCCCTTGGGGGCCGTCGTGGAGTCGCCGAAGATCTCGGCAGACTTGGCGGTCTCCAGGCCCTTCAGCTGCTCGAAGTAGCCGACGACGACGTCGCCGGGCAGGCCGTCGTTGACGGAGCCGACGTTGGTCACCGACATGTCAACCAGGCCGACGGCCTCGTTGGCAGCCTTGGCCTCGTCGCCCGACGCGAAGTCACCGTACTTGTAGCCGCTCAGCGAGGGGGCGGTGCCGCGAGCCGCGTACTGGCCGGGCTTGTAGGCGACGAACGTGGAGTTCATGGCCTTCGTGTAGTTACCGATGTAGGTGACGTTGCCGAAGATGTTGGAGAACTCGTAGAACGAACGCGTCGGTGCGCCATCGTGGTCGATGATCGAGGAGCGGTCGTAGCCGTTGTATTCCATGCGGAACAGGCCAAACCACTTCTGGCCGGTAGCCAAGCCCAGGGAGGGAACGATCGACTTCTCGGAGGCGGACACGTTGGCGTCCCAGTTGTAGTCCAGGTACTGGCCGTACAGGATCGGGCTGGAGCCGTCACCGGTGAGGCCCTTGAGGCCGTATTCGCGCTGCTTCTTCCACGTGTTGGTGCCCAGCAGGTCCATGACAACTCGGCTCGGAGCCGGGCCACCGTTGGCGCCCCAGTAGTACTTGTCCCAGCTAAGCAGGTCGGGCTTGGCGTTCTCGACGTAGTAGCTCAGGTTGGTGTCGCGGTACCAGGACGGGTCGTCCCAGGAGTTGGCGTGGACGACGGCTCCGGGGATGTTCTGCTTGGACCAGGAGAACCAGTTCTTGAAGCACTCCGACTCGACGCGGTTGAATCCGCCCTCATCGCCGTACTGGATGTCGACCAACGTGGACGCGTAGGGCTTCATGTATTCGTTCATGAAGTCGCGAGGTTCGCCCGCGTTGCACATGCTGTTCTTGCCGGTGGGGGCCTTGGCGAGGGCCCACGGCGCACCCTTGCCCAGGGACTCCATCATGGCGGTGTTGAACATGGGCAGGTCGTAGAACATCGGGAATGCGCCGCCCGTGAGGTCGCGCTCGTTGGCGTCGAAGCCGCCGCGGCCGTAGCCCTCGGAGGGAACCCACGCGGGCATCATGACGCCGTACTGCAGCGCGAGGGTCTGGGCGCGGTTCACGCCCCACTTGCCCTCCCCGGGGTTGAAGCCGGAGTAGCGCTCGTACATGGAGTTGTCGACAGCCGGAGCCACGGGGGTCTTGCCAGCGGGCAGGCCCCACACCTCGACGTCGTTGAAGGTCACCGCGGTGGCGATGTTGCGCGGAGTCTGAGGCTCGGTCTCATCGTTCATCCAGATGCGGATGTTCTTAGCGAGGTGATAGCTGTTGAAGTCCCAGTACCACAGGCCGCGCGCGTCGCGCGTGAGCGAGCCGTGGGTGACGATGGTCTTCCATTCGCCGCCGTCGGCCTCCTGAACGGCGATGGCCACGGAGTTACCGCCGTGCCAGCCCTGCACGCCGGCGGGCAGGGTCGGAGTGCCCCATCCGTTGACGCGGTGCACGTAGCGTGCCTCGCCCAGGTGCAGCTCGATGCCGGTGACGCTACTCGACCAGTCATTCGCGCGAACGAGCGGATCGGAGGTCCACGTCGTTGTCGGGTCGAGGTCGGTCAGGGCCGCGTTATCGGCCTCGGTTCCACCGTTCGCCATGGCGGTGGCGGGAACCATGACGTTACCGCGGAAGTCGGTCTCCACCTTGGTGATGTTGACGACGTAGGTGGCTTCCTTGCCGTCCTTGCTCACCGTGGCCGTGATGACGTTCAGGCCGGTGGTGAGGTCGAGGTTGGACACGCGTCCGTCGGCATCCGGGGTCGCGCCATTGATGGTGACGGTGGCGCCTTCGACCGCGCGAATGCGGGCCGAGACGGTCTTAGCGTGGTAGTAACCGGTGGCCTTGTAGGTGTGCGTACCCGGGGCGAAGTCGACGGGCTTGCCGGGCTCGCCGTAGGGCAGCTGATCGATGACAAAGTCAACGACGAGGTCGGAGGCACCCGATCCAGAGGCCGGGGCCTCGGGGTGCGGCACGACGGGGCGCGCTGCTTCGTGGTTGCCGCCCGTGTCCTCGGTGCCGTAGGAGGTGATGGCGTTGCCCTCGGCGTCGCAGGGCAGGAGCTTGATGTCGGACAGCGCCATGTCCTTCTTGCCGGGGGCGAGGGAGCGCAGACCCGTGAGAGCGAAGACTCGCTTCGTGGTCGCCGGGAAGGTGACGTACTGTTCCTTGTTTCCGAACTGAAGGTCGCTTCCGTGCTTGACCTCGGTGCCACCTTCCCACTTTCCTGCGGCGACGTTGGTCTTCCAGTCGGCGAAGGAGGCTTCGGCGGCCGGGTTGCCGGGGTCCTCATCGAAGGCAAACACGCGGTATTCGCCGGGGAACTGGTCGTTGCCCAGGGTCGAATCGTAGGTGGGGCGAGGCGTCAGGCCGAGGCCGCACACCTGGGTGCCAGGGGTGGGGTTCTGGACGGCGAGGGCGTGCGGGTATTCATCGAGGCCGTTCTTCCACTTGGTGGTCCAGAACGTCTTGGTCGCGTCGGTACGGGTCGTGTCGTCGTCGACGAGGGCTGCGATCGTGCCGTTGGGTGCGCTTTCACCGACCTTTTCTTCGGAGGTCGCCCACAGGACGGTCGGGTGATACGGGGTTTCGGTGGCGGCGACGGCCGCGGCTGGTGCGAGGCCAAGCATGGTGGCCGCAAGAATCGGAGCTCCGAGTGCACCGATGATGGGTCTAGTCCCCATGAGTTTAACTCCTTCGTCAGTATGGGGGTGGTGACTGGGATCGGCCGTTAGACGACCAAAAATCCACAATACCTAACACGTGTTAGTTTTTTGAGAAAGAACCTCCTTGCAGGTAGAAGAGATCCCCGCGGGTGCGAGAAGCACCCGCGGGGGGAAGGATCAGAACTTCAGACCGCCATCTTCAATGCCACGGAAGAAGAACTTCTGACTGAAGGCAAAGACCAGGACGACGGGGATCATCGCCACCACGGCACCGGCCAGCACGAGCTGGTAGGTAACGCCCTGGGGCGAGTTCTGGATGGCCGTCAGCGTCAGCATCAGCGTCTGCTTGTTTGGGTCAGGCAGCATGAGCAGCGGGAAGATGAAGTCGGACCAGGCGCCAATGAAGGACGTCAGGCCGACGACGGTGAGCGTGCCGCGCACCTGGGGCAGGAAGATCGACCAGAAGCGGCGCAGCTCGCCCGCGCCATCGATCAGGGCAGCATCCTCGATCTCGTCGGGAATGCCCATGAACGCGGCACGCATCATGAGGATCTGGAACGGCCCGATCATGGCCACCATCCACACGCCGGGGAGCGTGTTGTACAGGTCCAGCTGCACCATCATCTTGAACAGCGAGAGCATGATCGATTCGAAGGGGAAGATCATGGCGGACAGGACCACGAAGTACATGATGTTGCGGCCGGTCCACCCGCGCCTCGACAGCATGTAGCCGCCGATGCACGACAGGATGACATTCGAGGAGACCGTCAAGGTCGCCAGGATGGCGGAGTTCTTGATGGACAGCAGGATGTTGGTGCGCTCGAAGAGGACGTAGAAGGAGTCCAGCGACCACTGCTGCGGCAGCATGGTCGCCCCCTGCCCAAAGACGGATTCGCCGGGGGCCTTGAAGGCAGCCATGAGGGGCAGCACGAGGGGACCGACCAAGATGAGGGCGACGACGACGAGGAGAGCGTAGCGGGCGACGAGGGCGCCGCCGCGCATCTGACGCGAGGCAACGTTGCGCCCCTGGCGCTCGAGTCGGCGTTCCTTGCGCCACTCGGCGAAGCGTTCACCGAAGGTCGCGGTACTCGAAGTTGCGGTGCTCATGAGTCTTCAGCCTTCCTCTGCAGGCTCTGCGAAGCGATGATGAAGCCGAACGTGATGAGGAACAGGCACACCGAGGCGGCATCACCCTGTCCCAGCGATCCGAAGGTCGGGTCGACGATTCGGTCTCGGATGTACATCGTGAGTGTCTTCGTGGGCGAGGCGGATCCACCCAGCAGGTAGACCTCGGTGAAGATCTTCAGACAGCCGATCGTCGTCAGCGTGGCGACGAGGAACATCATGACCTTGACGCCCGGAACGGTGACGGTCAGGAAGCGACGAATCGGGCCGGCGCCATCAAGCTCGGCGGCCTCATACAGCGACTTGTCGACGTTCGCGAGGGCCGACAAATACAGGATCATGTAGTAGGGCAGGCCCTGCCACAGGGTGATGATCATGGCGCAGAAGAGGATCAACCACTGATTCGACAGGAATGGAATCGGGTCGAGGCCCCACGACGCCAGCATGTTGTTGATGGGTCCGCGCTGGTCCAGGAGGTAACGCCACGCCAGGGAGATGACGACCAGAGAGGAGATGGCCGGCAGGTAGTAGAGGGCACGGAAGAAGCCGATGCCGGGCACGTGCGACTTGACGAGGAGAGCCAGCAGCAGGGGCAGAAGCACCATCAGCGGGACCACGCAGACCGCGTAGATGAGAGAGTTGGTCAGCGACTGCCAGAACTCGGGATCTGACAGTACCGCGGTGAAGTTGTCGATACCAACGAAGCGACCGATGCGTCCCATCGGCTTGGTCTTCGTGAACGACACGTAGACGGTCGTGATGAAGGGGTAGATGTAGAAGGAGATGACCGCGAGGACCGGGAGGGTCACCCACAGCCAGGGAACCCAGCCCGGGCGGAATCGGGCGGCGCCATTGAGGGAGCGCGTCTGTGCACTCTTACGTATCGGCATACCAAAGTCCTTTTTCAGGGATGCGCGGGGTCGTGAGCCGACGGCCCGACGCTGGGCGTGGAATGCGTCGGGGGCCGAGGCCAGGCCTCGGCCCCCGAGCGGTCAATCAGTCTCCGAGAGCCTTGAGCTTCTCGTTCATCTGATCCTGAGCGGTCTTGAGGGCGGTCTTGGGATCGACCTCACCGCGGATGGCCTTGTTGACGTTCTCGATGAGGGCGTCCTTCACGGCGCCAGTCGCGTAGAAGACGTCGGTGTAGGCCTCGGCATCCTTGGCAGCCTTAGCGGCCTCCTCGTAGGCGGCCTTGAAGACCGGGTCGTCGGCGATCTCCGGCGGGTTGGCAACGAGCTTGTCGAGGGCGTCGGTGGCAGCCGGGAAGATGATGGCGCCGCCGTCGTGCGTCCAGGCGTACTCGTTCTCAGCGTTGGTGATCCACTCGGCGAACTTCATGGCCAGCGGGGCGTTCTGCGTGGTGACGGAGACGCCGATGTACTGACCCTCAAAGACGGGCTTGATGCCCGGGTTGGTCGGGAACGGGCCGACGCCGGTGTTCTGGTAGACCGTCTCGTTGTTCTTCTTGACGGACTTCAGGAACGAGGCGTTGGGCGTGCCGAAGGCGAGGTTGCCATCGGTGTAGGCCTTGCCCGGGTCGGGCTCGCCGGTCAGGGAGTCCTTCGGGATAGCACCGGAGGCGTAGAGCTCGGAGAGCTTGGTGACGTAGTTGACCGCGGCCTCGTTGTCGGCGAAGTCGAAGGCGGTCTTGTCGGCGTTGAGTAGGTTGACGCCCATGCCGTGCAGCTGAGCGATCATGTACCACTCGGGCGAGCCGTAGATGCCGTAGTCACCCTGCCCGTCGGCGCCGACCTTGGCGGCGGCCTCGAACAGCTCATCCATGGTCTTGGGCGGCATGTTCTCGTCGAGACCAGCGCGCTTGAAGACCTCCTTGTTGTAGGTGGTGATGTAGGGGCCGAAGTACCAGGGCAGAGCCGTGTGGTGGTCGTTGGCGCCCAGGGCCGTGGAGTCCCAAATGGACTTCACGAACTTGTCACCAATGCCGGGGGCCTTGACGTCGTAGTCCATGAGGAGGTTGGACTTGGACAGGGCGAGGATGGTGGAGGAGGGAACGTTGATGACGTCCGCCATCTTGCAGTTCGAGGCCTGAGCGGTCACGGTCTGGTCGAACTCGGCGCCGCCACCCTGGTCGGTCCAGTTGATCTTAACGCCGGGGTTGGCGTCCTCGAATTCCTTGATCTTGGCCTTGAAGAAGTCACCGAAGTCGTTCTGCAGGCCCTGGGTCTGGAACGTGATCTCGCCTTCGACCTTCGAGGTGTCGATCTTCGAGTCGTCGAGGTTGCCCGCGGGGGATGTCGCACGCGACATCGGGCTCAGGGATGGAACCGGTAGCGGCCGAACCGCCACTGGAGCTGGTGGAGCCCGAGCCGCCATCGTTGCAGGCAGCCAGGCCAAGGGTGCTAAACATGGCGAGGGCTACGACGCCCGCGGCCATCTTCTTCTTCAACATGCGAAACCTCCGTTGGTCCGTTTTTGTTGGTCGATCGATGGGATCGAGTCACTAACTATCTCGTGTTAGTTGATACCTGAATCATAGCGACCTGTTGCGCAGCTCGCATCATTTGCCAGCAACTTTGCGCATCGTTATCAAGCCGCAACATAACAGTTTGGGGCTTAATCACCCCCAACCTGGGCAATTACGAATGTCATGTCCGTATCGCGCATCATGCCAGCGAACTCGGGACGAGAGTCAGGCCCACACGAACGGGTTCCGATACCGTCCTGGAAGGCGTCAAGCCACAGGAACAGACGCTCACTGTCAGGCAGATCCTCCCAGTGCGAGGCCCCGGCCAGCTCGCGTTCACTCCACGGCGACACGCTCCACCCCAGTGGCGAGGTGGGAAGGATGAGGAACTCCCCAGCCTCGCCACGCAGGGAGAGGGCCTCCAGGTCGAGTCGCTGGCCACCCTCCTGGGGACGCACGCACACGTCCCACAGCTGCGAGACCTCGGCATGCCCACACCCGCGAGCGCCGGGCACCCGCATATCGGAGTAGCCAATGAGCGTGTCGCCCAACCAGGAAGCCTCCCAGGAGGAGCCCCCCAGTTCGATGCGCACACCCAGGCGCGGAACTCGCTCGGGCCAGGCTCCGTAGGGCGCAACGCGAGCAGAGACTGAGAGTGCGCAGATGTCACCCACGCGTACCGGGCGGTACTCCCACGTGAGTGTCGCGCCGAATTGCGCGGCGGGCGGCGACCAGCGCTCGACGACGCGCTGGCACTGCTCGTCCCCCTCGATAGATACGAGGCGTCGACGCAGCAGGTGCAGGCGCGCCTGCTCCCAGCGCATCGCATGCGACGTGCCATGCTCGCCGCGCCCGACACCCAGGGGCCCGGTATTCTCCTCGCCGATTCCCCAGTAGTCGATGGGGCCTCGGCCGCGGTCATTGTCGGTGGGCGCACGGAAGACGCTCAGCTCGACGGACACGGGCAGGTCACCGACCCGCACCAGGCGCCCGCGCGAGTCGAGCACGTAGGGACGGTCGGCCTCGTCGATGGGACGCACGGGTTCGACGGGGGCCGAGGTGAGGGACCGCAGGCGGGCATCGTCGCGTCCACTGCCCACGCGTTCCAGAGCCTGAGCAAGGGCTGGCGCATCGGGGGCCATGGCGGCGACCCACGCCCAGGTGCCGGCGTAGGGACGAGACAGCGCGTCAATGAGGCCGTCGCACACGAAGTTGCCATCGTGCACCTCTTCTCCGAAGTCGCCGCCGTAGGACAGGGCACGGCGCCCGTCCGGGAGGGTGCGCCACAGGGCATGATCGCGCCATTCCCACACGAATCCGCCAGCGTGGCGAGGATGGGCCATCTGTGCGGCGTAGCCGGAGGCGTTTCCGGGGCCTGTTCCCATCGCGTGCAGGTATTCACACATGATGTAGGGGGCGCGGCGGATGCGTTCGCGCGCCGCATTATCGACCCTTGCGGCCACGTGCGTAGGCACCGCAACCTCGGCATGAAGGTCGCTGTCATCGAGGACGGCTGCGACCTCCTCGAGGGTCGGGTACATGCGCGAGTAGATGTCCGTATATTCGAGGCCATGGTCGCCCTCGTAGTGGACGATCGACCGCTGATTGGTGCGCTCGTGGATCCAGCGCGCACAGGCAACGAGGTTCGCGCCCGTGCCCGACTCGTTCCCCAGGCTCCAACTCATGATCGAGGGGTGGTTCTTGTCGCGCTCGAAGGCGCGCACGGTGCGATCCATGTAGGCATCAACCCAACGCGGGTCGTCGGAGGGGTTGTCAATCCAGTCCCCCGTCCCCTCGAATCCGTGGGTCTCGATATCTCCCTCGAGCATGACCCATAGGCCGATCTCGTCAGCCAGGTCGAGCACGCCGGGATGCGGAGGATAGTGGGAGGTACGAATCGCGTTGACACCCATGGACTTCATGAGGGTCAGGTCCTCGCGCACCCACTGTTCATCGAAGACTCGCCCCTCGTCGGCACGCACCTCGTGGCGGTTGACGCCGTTGAGGGTCAGGGGCTCGCCGTTGGCCATGAGGACACCGCCTTCGATGGACACGCGACGGAAGCCGATGCGCAGGGCCCGCTCCTCCGCGTCGAGGCCTTCCAAGCCCTGGATGCTAACGCGCGCCTCGTAGAGGGCAGGGTCCTGTGCGCTCCACGGGCGCACGCTGCCCACTTCGATACGGCCGCTGCGGTAGCGACCGTCATCGCCACGTTCGAGAGAGCAGGCGAAAGACCAGAGGCCGTCGATGCTGAGATGCCCGGAGAGATGCGCCTCCTGGGCACCGAGCACCCGGGCTTCGATGGTCACATAACCCACCCCGGCCTCGTAGTCGGTGTCGATCCACAGGTCTTCGACGGCGCCGGGAACGAGGCGACGCAGGCTCACCGATCGGAAGATGCCGGGCAGCCACCACTGGTCCTGATCTTCGAGATAGGAGCCGGGGCTGAACTGGTGCACGCGCACGGTGATCGCATTGACGCCGGGGCGCACGACCTCGGTCACGTCAAACTCGTGGGCGAGGCGCGAGCCGCGTGCCATGCCGACCCACGTACCGTTCACCCACACAGTGGCCTGGCTTTCAACGCCGTCAAAACGCAAGCGAATGTGGCCACCCTGCCAGTCGGCGGGGAGCTCGAAGGTGCGACGGTAGTCGCCGACGGGGTTGTCGTCGGGCGGGAAGGGAGGGTCGACCGGGAAGGGGAAGTCGACGTTGGTGTAGGCGGGGTGACCCCATGCACCCTCGCCGCGCAGGACCCAGTGGCTGGGCACGTCGATCTCGGACGCGTCATCGGCGGGAGCGGGTTCATCCCAGGGCTGCTCGACGTTGACGAAGGGGGCGGGGTCGGTGTTGTGATAGGCGAAGCTCCACATACCATCGAGGCTGAGCACCCCGCAGTCGTCAGCGAGGTGCGCGCGCGGAGACAGAAGCGCGCCCGCGCCGGGAGCATAGGAAGGTAGTATCGATATCACGTCTATGTGCCTTTCGGATGTCGTCGTCGAAACTCCGATCGTCAGAGATAAGACTAACACGTTATAGTTGTTGTGTTTCAACGAAACGCAACCGAGGATTGGGAGCCACAGCATGGAGCGCGCAACCCGGGCCGACGTCGCCCGCGCGGCAGGCGTCGCACCGTCGACCGTCTCGCTCGTCCTCAACGGACGAGGCCGCGACGTGAAGATCGCGCCCGCCACCATCGATCGCGTCAAGCAAGCCGCACGCGAACTCAACTACATTCCCAACGCGGCCGCCCGCTCACTGCGGCGTGGCAAGTCCCACCTCATCGCTCTCCTCATGGCCGAGCTCCCGGACGACCCCTTCGTGCCCGTCGTCCACACGGTCCTCACGACCGCGATGATCGATATCCAGCGCCACGGCTACCTGCTCCTCCCCCTCTTCCAGTCCGGCGACGGCGCTTCGGACGCGGAGGTCATCCGCGGAGTCCTGGGGGACACCCAGCTGGCGGGCATCATCCGCGAGACCACGTCGGCCGAGGCCTTCACCTCACGGCTGCTCGCCAACCTCGGCATCCCCGTCGTCGCCATGTCGATGATCGAGGCCAACCCGACCGGATCAGAGTCCTCCCTCATTCGCATCGACGAGGGTGCCGGCGTGAGCAACGTTCTCACTGACTGCGCGCTCGTGGACCCGGCGACCGGCACGGGTCAGGGGCGTGCCGTCTTCTTGGCGGGACCAAACACGAATCACGCGCGCCAGAACCCAATCGCGAGCACGTTCGGCACGAAGTTCACCCTCTACTCGCTGCCCGATTGGGAGCCCACCACTGCCTACCAGGCCACGCTGCGCCTCCTCGACGAGGACCCGTCGATCTCGCTGATCGCCCTGGCCGACGACTCGCAGGCCCCCGGCGTCTTCCAGGCCGCCGCAGATCTGGATCTGTCCGTGCCCGGCGACCTGTCGATTCTTGGATTTGGCAACCAGGACCACCGCAGCGCCTCTGCGCTCGGCCTCACAACTGTCGAGTGGCCTCTCAAGGACATGACCGAGGCCGCTGTCTCCTCGATCATCAACGTGATCGAAGGCCGCTCCCCCATGACCGACATTCACCCGCAGGCATCCATCGACGAGGAGGCCACGGACGGCACCCCGATCGCAACGATCCCGACGCGCCCGGTGTGGCGTTCTTCGGTAGCCAGACGCAGCTAATCCCTTTCAGCCTGCGCCCACCCAGAACTCGTCCATACCCGACGTCTATCGCCGCATTCAGGAGAGTAGGCCCATGACCTCTCATGACATCTTCGAACACGACCTGCCGTATCTCCAGCGCAGGCTCGACGAGGCCGGCATATCCGCTATGTTCGGCATCAACGAAACCAACAAGCATATGCTCCTGTTCCTCAACGATTCTGTGGAGTGCGATATTCAGGACCTGGTCATCGACCTCCTCAATTCGGACCCAGCGACGCACCGCAACACGGTGGAACTGTGGGTCTCCTACCTCATGGATCGCACACGCATGAGCGAGAACGAGATGTACGATCCCGACGAGCTGCGCCAACGGGTCCGCACCGAGTTCAGCATCGGGAACCTGCAACAGACCCTCGCTATTCCTACGCGCGCCCCTACCCCGGCGGGCTCGCACTCACGCTCAGGGTCGCGCACGCGACCACCATGTCTCGACTCAGCGACGATGAGCTGGCACACATTTCCCTCAGCGTTGACGAGCTGTTCTACTACGGGCAGAAGAACACCGACAACGTACCAATCGACTATCAGGAGCAGTGCGGGCCCGTCACCTGCTTCTCCACGCAATCCGCATTCGTCTCAGCCAAGGCCGCGAACATGCCAGCACTCATGTCGCGCTTCGAGATCCACGCACCCCACGGCCTGTTCTTCATGATCCCGGCGAAGCATCTGCTGTACGTCGCCCCCGTGAACCCCGCGAACATTTCCCAGCAGCTCCTGTCCATCGTCGATTTCATCCGATTCCCCATCATTGCCGCAGGCGAGGACAATCCCTCACACGCACTCAGCCGCGATATTTTCTACTACTCGCCGGAGGGGACGTACGAGACCATCACCCGCGCCCAGAATCCTGCGGTCCAGGAACTGCTCACCAATCGGCGTATCGACAAGGCCACTTTCTTCTCAAGCGCCGAGCAGTATCTGTATTTTTCCCACGCTTTCGGGAAGCGTTTCTTCTCGCGCTAGGCATGTACCGGCCACGAGAGACGCGCTAAGACAACGCAGCGGGGAGGGGCGGATGCCAACTGGCATCCGCCCCTCCCCGCTTGTGCGCGCCTCGCGCCGAGCGCCTCCCGCACGCTCACAAAATGCGGGAGCGACGCCCGGCGACGACGCCGTTACTCGCCGAGGCCGCAGGCCCGGTAGATGTTGGTCAGCATGGCCAGGCGCTGCTCGAGGGACGCATCCTTGGGGACGCAAACCTTCGCGCCGAGGTACTTGGCTCCGCCCTCGACGGCGGCCTGTGCACAGCGAGCGATCTCGGCCTCGTCCATGAGCGAGGTCGGCTCGTCGGCCTGCGCGGGCAGGTGTCCGTCGATCCAGGAGTAGCCGTACTGGGTTTCCTCCGGGCCTGCGCCCGAGAAGATAATGCCATCCAGGACACCGCGCTTGCCAGCCTCAAGCACGTGCTCGTAGGCGGTGTCCGCGCTGCGGCCCTCCACGGCGGAGCGGCCCCAGTTGAGGTGGATGCCGATGCCGGCCTCGGAGACGATATCGATCTCGGATTCGAGGGAGAGGAAACCCTTTTCGGGGTTCTGCTCGGGGATGTACTTGTCGCAGTGCTCGATGACGAGCGTGGCCCCGCACCAGTCCCAGGCTGCCACCTCGGCGAGCGAACGCTTGAAGGCGTCCACCTGCGCCAGGCGCGTGGGAGCCGAGTGCAGCTGCACGCGGGCGACCAGCTGGCGGCCCGTTCGCTCACACAGGGCGGCGAGGTCATCGCGCAGCGCGCGGGTGAAGTCGAGAGCGGCGGCGCGTCCAGCCTCGTCGGGCGAGGCCAGGCCGAAGTTCTCGTTCTTCCACACGTTCTGCATGGTGCCGGGAATCGCGGTGATCGTATTGAAGTCCCAGTGGGCAGCCAGGTGGCTGGCGAGCACGTCGCCCTGGGTGGCGAGCTGCCCCGGGTAGGGGATCTCAACGCCGCTCACCCACTGCTGATCTGCGAGGAGTCGGTAGTAGTCAGCTTCCAGCTCCGGTGCCGGATGCGACGCGTACGCGCCAAGGATGAATGGGAGTGCCATGATAAGTGCCCTTCTACAAGGAAATTGTCGTACGAATCACTAGAACGAACATACTCCTATTTCCCATATATTCGCAGCAAAGTGACGTGGCACCCTGCGATTAACTCATCTATATACGTGTGAGGGCGGGCACCAGCCGGTGCCCGCCCTCACGCGTATACGCTTCTCAGACGCTCACAGCGCCAGGTTCTCCTTGACGACGTCCGCCAGCGAAGCGGCGACCGAGTCGGCCTCTTCCTGCGTGGCGGCCTCGACCATCACGCGCACGAGCGGCTCCGTGCCCGAAGGACGCAGGAGCACGCGGCCCGTATCGCCGAGACGCGCCTCGGCGGCCGCCACGGCCTCGGTGACGGCCTCGTTCGTCGACGCGGCTGCGCGGTCCACGCCACCCACGTTGATGAGGGTCTGCGGCAGACGCGTAATGAAGGACGTGAGGTCGGCCAGCGAACGGCCAGACTCCTTCACCATGCGGGAGATGAGCAGCGAGGACAGGATGCCGTCGCCGGTGGTCGCATGGTCGCGGGCGATGATGTGGCCGGACTGCTCGCCGCCAAGCGAGTAGCCAGACGCCAGCATCTCCTCAAGCACATAGCGGTCGCCCACGCCGGTCTGCACGGTCTTGATGCCGGCCTCGCGCATGGCGATCAGCAGGCCCAGGTTGCTCATGACGGTCACGACGAGGGTGTCCTTGGCAAGCGCCCCGCGCTGCTGCGCGTTCACGGCCAGAGAACCCATGATCTTGTCACCATCGATGAGGTTGCCCTCGTGGTCGACGGCGAGGCAGCGATCCGCGTCTCCGTCGTAAGCGACGCCGAAGTCACAGCCAGCGTCAACGACGGCGGCTTGCAGGGACTCGGGGTGCGTGGAACCCGCGTTCAGGTTGATGTTGCGGCCGTCGGGGGACGCGTTGATGACGGTGATGTCCGCGCCGAGCTCACGGAACACGGCCGGACCCAGCTCGGAAGCCGCGCCGTTCGCGCAGTCAATCGCGATCTTCATGCCGCGCAGATCGGTGCCGATCGCCTCGACGAGGTGCGCAATGTAGGAGTCCTTGGCCCACGCGTGGTCGGCGTTGATCTCACCGACGGCGTCACCGGTGGGACGGTCCCACTCGGTGTTCACGAGCGCCTCGATCTGGTCCTCCACGGAGTCGGCCAGCTTGTAGCCGCCGTGCGCAAAGAACTTGATGCCATTGTCGGGCATGGGGTTATGCGACGCAGAGATCATGACGCCCAGGTCCACGGTGTCCTCCGTGGCCGTCAGGTGCGCGACCGTGGGCGTCGTAACAACGCCGATACGAGTCACGTCCATGCCGGCGCTCGCCAGGCCCGCCGCGAGAGCGTGGTCGAGGAACTCGCCCGAAATACGGGTGTCTCGGCCGATGATCGCGCGGGGCTTGGAGCCGTCCGCACGCAGAGAGCCGCCGAACTGGCGGGCTGCCGCCTCGCCGAGCTGCAGCGCGAGGTCCGCGGTGATGTCAACGTTCGCCAATCCTCGCACGCCATCCGTGCCGAACATCCTGGGCATAGTCTCTCCGTTCAGTGGGTCATACGACTGCACTAAGCCTACCGCGCCCGCGCCTTCTCCTTGGCACGAGGCCGGGGCGCGGACAGCGGAGACGCTCACATCGCGGGCTATAGGACTCTACGTGTTGCTGGTAGCGTGACTTTTCGGTGCCGACGGCGAGGCCGCCGCACGCAACGAGGGTCGGGATCCTTCGGGGTCCCGCCTCCGTCGTCTCCGAGGAGCCATGGGGAGCGTCGGGACGCCTGCGAGCCGTCAGGCCCACTTCTGTTTCTGTGAAGGCATCCTGCGCATGTGGGCCCTTTCACTCGCACGTTCACCCGGTAGGTGGTGGCCTGCGCCCGGCGGGTGGATACCTGGGCCCACTATGCGCACGTTAACCCACCTAGTGGAGTGTTGGCGGCGGTGCCCAGCTTCCACTAGGTGGGTTTAGCTGCGCATGAGCGGGTTAGGGGTGCCAGTAGACGGGCCCGGCTGCCAGCATGGCCACCACGACAGACACCACTGCGCTCAAAACGCAGACCACCTCGCTCACAACACCCGGTTTTCACCGTTTTTCGCCGAGGTGGTCTGCACTTTGGGCACCACACCACCTCAAACCGTGACCTCACCACCACCAAAAGGGGGAAATGGCGTCATTAGAACCACGACACGCCGGCGACACGCCGACAGCCAGCTCCTAGTGCTGCAAAACCCCCACCGCCACCGGCACGGAGGGCGCCGGAGGGACCTGCCGCGGTGCCGGTGGGCGGTGGCGGGGCCTGGCCGGGCTTCGAGACGACGCGCCGAGCGAAGCTCGCGGCGCCGACGGCTCGCGGGCGGGCCGCCGCCCACCGGCACACACAGCAGCCGGGGCCTCCGACGCCCGCAACACCCGTGGGGCCACAGCAACACGTAGTGTCCTATAACCCCGCATCCCGGCACGCGCTGATAGTAAACGAAGGCCGCGCCCCGCAGGTGCGGGGCGCGGCCAACAGAAAATGTGCTGAGTGAAATCAGCGCTTCGAGAACTGCGAAGCCTTGCGGGCCTTCTTGAGGCCTGCCTTCTTACGCTCGGTGGCGCGGGCATCGCGGGTCAGGAAGCCAGCCTTCTTGAGGGCCGGACGGTTCGCGTCGCGGTCGATCTCGTTGAGGGCGCGCGACACGCCGAGGCGCAGGGCGCCGGCCTGGCCGGAGACGCCGCCGCCGTTGATGCGGGCGATGACGTCGAAGCGGCCGTCAATGTCGAGCAGCACGAAGGGGGACTTCACCAGCTGCTGGTGCAGCTTGTTGGGGAAGTAGTCCTCAAGGGTGCGACCGTTGATGGTCCACTTGCCGGAGCCGGGGACCAGGCGAACGCGGGCGACGGCCTCCTTGCGGCGGCCCAGGCCCGCGCCGGGCGCGGTGATGGACTGACCGGCGCCTGCGGGAGCCGACTCGGTCTCGGACGTGTAGGAGCTGGGGACGACTTCCTCGTCCAGCTCAGCGGAAACGATGGTCTCAGCCACGGTTCTCCTCAGGGTCAAAGGCGTTCAGCGACCGAAGGTCACTGAGCCACCTGGGTCAGTTCGTAGGGAACCGGCGACTGGCCGGCGTGGGGGTGCTCCGGGCCAGCGTAAACGTGCAGCTTCTTGAACTGCGCGCGGCCGAGGGAGTTGTGAGGAAGCATGCCCTTAACGGCCTTCTCGACGGCGCGCTCAGGCGTCGCGGCGAGGAGGTCACGGTAAGCGGTCGCGGTCAGGCCGCCGGGACGACCGGAGTGACGGTAGGCCATCTTCTGGTCGAGCTTCTTGCCGGTCAGAGCGACCTTGTCCGCGTTGATGATGATGACGTAGTCGCCCATGTCCATGTGAGGGGCGAACGTCGGCTTGTGCTTCCCACGGAGGAGGGCAGCGGTCTGGGCTGCCAGGCGACCGAGGACGACGTCGGTGGCGTCAATGACGTACCACTTCTTGTCCGCGTCCCCAGGCTTGGGTGAATAGGTGCGCACGGGCGTAACCTTCAATTCTTGTTGGTCATGGGACGCCGCGCCGGTTTCCGGGGGCATCCGCGATGAAACGGTTCGCGCGAGGCGTCGGCGAGCGCTCCTAGCGAGTGGGAGACACTAGGTACTCTGCTGACGCACAGCACTAGCCATATTATCTGTGCGCAGCCCGGCGGTCAAAGCGCGGCGAATACTGTGTCACATTCCTCAGCCGTCGTCGCCACAGCACGTGTCGCGCCTGGCCCGAGCCTGCTCGGCCCTCGCGCCCCACTGCGAAGGATCGGGATACTCGACACCTTCGAGGGTGAGTCCATGCGCGGGGGCGATCGGTGCGGCCTCGGAGCGGGACCGGGCCCGCAGGATCTGCGCAGGGTAGTCGACGTCGCGTGCGCCCGAGCCCACGAGGAGCAGTGCCCCCACCAGGGAACGGACCATCGAGTGGCAGAACGCATCCGCCTCGACTCGGAAGACAAGGGTTCCCTCGGGAGTCACGCTCCGCGTGCAACGTCCGCAGCGTCCGGATCGTCGTGGCTCCCTCGCGCGGCCGACAGAACCCGAGGAAGTCGTGTTCACCGAGCAGGGCGGCCCCGGCCTCGTTCATGCCAGCCTCGTCGAGGGGGTCCTCGACCCACAGGCGGTCCCAGCGCCCGATAGGCTCGGGACGATCGGACACCCGATAGGCATAAGCGCGCCCAAGGGCGGAAAAGCGCGCATCGAAACTGGGGTCGACGACGGCGGCCGAGTAGATGCGCACGTCGCAGGTCCCGCGCGCAGCAGCCAGGTCGCGCCCACGAGCGCGCTCGCCGTAGCGTCCGGAGAGAATCTTGTTCAGTCGGCGGACAATCGACGAGGCCACGGCCTCGTCGTCGGCCTCCCCTCCCCTGGGCGACAGTCGCGCCCAGGCTGCGTCGGAGATATCCGCGTGGCAGACCTGGTGACGCGCATGAACCCCCGCGTCGGTGCGACCGGCGACCGTCGTCACGATCTCTTCGCGCGAGCCCATGGCCAGCGCCGCTTCAATCTCACCCTGGACGGTGCGCAGTCCGGGCTGGGCGGCCCAACCTCGAAAATCGGTGCCGTCGTAGCCCAGGTCGAGGCGCAAGCGCCGCACGCTCACAGCTCCCACGCCCGAACGCCGCCGATAATGCCCGCATCGTTGGGCACGACGATGACGTCATCGCCCATGAGCCGCAGGTTCGAGGCAGTGATGCGCTTGGAGTTACCGCCGCCCAAGTAGAGGCGATCCCACATGTACATGGGCCGTAGGCCGTCCACCACACGACGAACACGGCGGGACCAGTGCACATCGCCCAGGCGCAGGCGCTCATGCTCGCCGATGTAGTCGTCGTAGGTCAGACCCCACCGAACGGGCCCCTGCGACACTTCGACGTGGGGCGCGAGCTGCCCACCGTCAAACACCGCGTTACCCAGGCCTGTGCCCAGAGTGATGATCATTTCGAGGCCGCGTCCCGTAATGGCCCCAGCGCCGGCAACCTCTGCGTCGTTCAAGACCTTGGTGGGCAGGCCGAGGGCGTCCTCGATCGCCCGACCCATATCGAAGTGATCCCACCGCTCCACGAGCTCGGGTAGCACGCGCGAACGCGGTCCGTCGCGCGTGATGTAGTGAGGGGTTGCGATGACGACGCCGTGGCGGATCATGCCCGGCATACCCATCGTCACTCGCGTCGCCGTGGGAAGCTCGCGCGCGAGGCCGATAACGGTTTCCACGAGAAGCTCGGGAGGTAGGGGATACGGGGTCGGAACCCTGCGAGGCGGGGCCATCATGGTGCCGCGCTCATCCACGACGGAGCCCTTGATACCACCGCCGCCGCAGTCAATCGCCAACGTCATCTCACGAGTCATGGCTTCAGGCTACCGGATACGGCAAGGGCCGGACACTCCTGACGGAATGTCCGGCCCAATGCTCGAGTTGATCAGTGACTCACGGTCACTTCTCGTCGGCGACCTGCTCGGCGGCGTCAGCAGCCTTGCCGGCCTCGGCGGCAACTTCCTCGGCCTCGTTGGCCATGACGAGATCGCCTTCCTCGCGAGCCTCTTCGGCGCGCTCGGCGGCAGCCTCGGCGGCCTTCTCGGCCTCTTCGGCGACGGCCTTGGCGGCGGTCTTCTCAGCAGCCTTCACGACGGCCTTCTTCTCGACCTTCTCCATGACGAGCTCAATGCGCATCAGGGGAGCGTTGTCGCCCTTGCGGTTGCCGACGCGGATGAGGCGGGTGTAGCCGCCGGCGCGCTCGGAATCCATCGCGGGGACGAGCTCCTCGAAGAGGATCGCGACGATGCCCTTGTTGGGGATCTTCTTCATGACCGTGCGGCGGGCGTGCTGGTCGCCACGCTTGGCCTTGGTGATGAGCTTCTCGACGTAGGGGCGCAGGGTCTTGGCCTTGGCCTCGGTCGTCGTGATCGCACGGTGTTCGATGAGCTGAGCTGCCAGGTTCGACAGGATCAGCTTCTGGTGTGCCGGGCTACCGCCCAGACGAGCACCCTTCTTGGGGGTGGGCATGAGTTTCTCCTACGGATTCAATGCGTCCATCGGACGCACGGGGTCAGATGGACTGGTCGTCCGAAAAGATCGCGGCGGACTCCGAGTCGCCGAAGCTCGGCATGACCGAGTCCTTCAGCGTCATACCAAGGGCCGCCAGGGACTCCTTGATCTCTTCGATCGACTTGGTGCCGAAGTTGCGGATGTCGAGCAGGTCGGCCTCCGAGTGAGCAACCAGCTCGCCGACGGTCAGGATGCCGCGGCGACGCAGCGCGTTGTAGGAACGCGACTGCAGGTTCAGGTTCTCGATCGGGAGAGCCAGATCGGCTGCGAGGGTGGCGTCGGTGGTGGACGGACCCACCTCGATGCCTTCCGCTTCCTCGTTCAGTTCACGCATGAGGCCGAACAGCTCCACCAGCGTCTTGCCGGCCGAGGCCAGGGCATCGCGCGGGGTGATCGCCGGCTTGGTCTCCACGTCGATGACGAGGCGATCAAAGTCGGTGCGCTGCTCAACACGCGTCGCCTCGACCTTGTAGGTCACCTTGACGACGGGCGAGTAGATCGAATCAATCGGAATGCGAGAGATCTCGGCCTGCGGATCCTTGTTCTGAGCGGCCGACACGTAGCCGCGGCCACGCTCGACGGTCAGCTCGATCTCCAGCTTGCCCTTCTCGTTGAGGGTGGCAAGGTGCAGATCGGGGTTGTGGATCTCCACGCCGGCGGGAGGCGTGATGTCGCCGGCGAGAACCTCGCCGGGGCCAGCCTTCCGCAGGTACATGACGACAGGCTCGTCGTTCTCGCTGGACAGGACGATCTGCTTGATGTTCAGGATGATCTCAGCGACATCTTCCTTCACACCTTCGATCGTGCGGAACTCGTGGGGGACGCCATCAATACGGATGGACGTCACCGCTGCACCCGGGATCGAGGACAGGAGGGTACGACGCAGGGAGTTACCGAGCGTGTAGCCAAACCCGGGCTCGAGGGGCTCCAGGGTGAAACGGGAGCGCAGGTCGCTGACCTTTTCTTCGGTCAGGATGGGTCGCTCTGCAATGAGCACGTCTATTCCTTTCTGGCCGGTGCCCGCTATATGACACCGGATATGGGAACCTGCTGAAGCAGGCTAAGGGAGTAAGAACCCGAAGGTTCAGACGTGGGGAGGGCAATGCCCTCCCGTCCACAAGTCAGCCGCGGCGGCGCTTCGGCGGGCGGGTGCCGTTGAAGGCCTGAGGCGTGACGTCCTGGATCGAACCGATCTCGAGGCCGGCGGCCTGGAGGGAACGGATCGCGGTCTCACGGCCGGAGCCGGGACCCTTCACGAAAACGTCAACCTTCTTCATGCCGTGCTCCTGGGCGCGACGAGCCGCAGCCTCGGCCGCGAGCTGCGCGGCGAAGGGGGTGGACTTACGCGAGCCCTTGAAGCCAACCTGGCCGGAGGACGCCCAGGCGACAACCGCGCCCGTGGGGTCCGTGAGGGAAACGATGGTGTTGTTGAACGTCGACTTGATGTAGGCGTGGCCGTTGGTGACGTTCTTCGAAATCTTGCGACGCGGCTTGCGGGCACCGCCCGAGCGCGAGGTCTTTGCTGCTGCCATTTCTGGTTCAGTTCCTTCTTGTCGCGGAAAGCTACCCCGAGGGATGCGCTCTCCCTAGGCCTTACTTGGCCTTCTTCTTGCCTGCAACGGTGCGCTTGGGGCCCTTGCGGGTACGCGCGTTGGTCTTGGTGCGCTGACCGTGGACCGGCAGGCCACGACGGTGGCGAAGGCCCTGGTACGAACCGATTTCGATCTTGCGACGAATGTCGGCCTGAACCTCACGGCGGAGGTCACCCTCAACCTTGAAGTTTGCCTCAATGTAGTCACGAAGCTTGACGAGTTCCTCTTCCGTCGCGTCCTTGACGCGAGTGTCCGGGCTGACGCCGGTGGCGGCGAGGGTCTCTGCCGCGCGGGTGCGGCCGACTCCGTAGATGTATGTGAGCGCGATCTCGAGCCGCTTCTCGCGGGGGAGGTCGACGCCGGCAATACGTGCCATGGTGATGTTGCTCCAGTTGTTCATCGGAGGTCGTCATCGCTCAGTCCGGGCGAGCAGCCCGGCCTCGGCCTCCGAACCGAGGGTCACCCACGAGTGGGTGCTTAGAGTGATGCTGTGGGGCTTGGTGCCCCGCGGGTCGCAGCGGGTCTCAGCCCTGGCGCTGCTTGTGCCTGGGGTTGTCGCAGATGACCATGACGTTGCCGTGGCGACGAATCACCTTGCACTTGTCACAGATCTTCTTGACACTCGGCTTGACCTTCATGGTTGTTACCTCCACTGCCTGTCGGGCAGTTTGTGTCGGGTCACTTGTAGCGGTAGACGATACGGCCTCGGGAGAGGTCGTAGGGGCTCAGCTCGACGACAACTCGATCCTCGGGCAGGATGCGGATGTAGTGCTGACGCATCTTTCCCGCAATGTGGCCGAGAACCACGTGGCCATTCTTCAGTTCCACACGGAACATCGCGTTAGGCAGGGCCTCAACGACCGTGCCTTCCATCTCAATGACGCCGTCTTTCTTCGCCATATCCTCCGTTTATCCTCTACATGTCTCGGATAGGTTGCGGCGGATGCCGCTAGGCATAGTGCACCGACGAATACCGGATGCAGATACGCCCAAGGAACTACTCTACGGCATTCACGCCCGTCGGCGGTAGTCGGGGTCCCTGTCGGTTCGCTCACGTTTAATGCGTCACATTTCCTCAAAACGCCGCCACAGTTTGTCTTATATCGACGAGGCCGGGGCACACCGCGCTTCACTGCGCCCCTCAGCGCAGAGTGCCAACCGAGCGCGCACCGGCCACTGCCTCCAACACACATCCGGATAGGTAACCAACATCCGGATAGGAAACGAACATCCGGATAGCTTAATAACCTATCCGGATGTGCATAACCTATCCGGATGCGCGCAACCCATCCGGATAGGTCCCAAACAGAGGGAACCACGCGCCTCACGACGCACAAGCACGACGGCGCAGCCGTATAGACTGATTGAGCAGAGTGCAGGTACTCGCAGGTCATGGTCCCTCGGCAGACTACCGGGCCCGACCACACAAATGTCGCATGCAATTCGATTGGACGAAGATTCAACGAAGCCTCAAAACGTTGTAACTCCAACGCTGCGAAACCATGGTTCGAAATAGTCGCAGGGGAATTGCATGCGAAATTGATGAAGAAGACTCAGAAGGCACGGGGCCGCGGCCTGGTCGCGCATCGAATCGCCGCCACAGTTTGTCTTATATCGACGAGGCCGGGGTTCGCCACGCGCCGCCAGTGTGGAGGGCGCTGGCGGGGCCGCGGGGCCTGGCCGGGCTTTGAGCCGACGCGCCGAGCGAAGCTCGCAGCGCGGCCGGCGAGCGGGCGGGCGGGCCCGACGGCGCCCGGAACACCGGTGGCGCAGCCAGCAGGAACACCGGTGGCGCAGCCAGCAGGAACACCGGTGGCGCAGCCAGCAGGGACACCGCTGATCCGCTGCGGCCTCGTCGACGAACAAATCGGGCCCGATACCTGCGTGAGGTACCGGGCCCGCATGCGTCTGTGATGTCAGTCGAGTGACACCGGGGTGACGCCGTAGGGCGCCAGTCCGGCCACTCCCCCGTCGCGCGCCGTCAGAACGGAAACACCATCCTCGGTGATCGCAATCGAGTGCTCCCAGTGGGCGGCGTCGCGGCCGTCGACCGTGCGCACCGTCCACTCGTCATCATCCGTCTGCGAAGCAATGTCCCCGCGGGTGAGCATCGGCTCGACCGCCAGGACCATGCCAGGCTTCAGGCGAGCCTGAATCCCGCGGACGTTGTAGTTGAGAACGTCCGGCGGCATGTGCATCTTCGTCCCGATACCGTGGCCAACAAACTCCTCGATGATGCCAGCTTCCCAGCCGTTGATAAGAGCATTCTCTGCGACAACGGTCTCAACCGCGTTGCCGACCGCGCTAATGCGCTTGCCGGTCGCAAGCCCCGCCAGGGCAGCCCACAGGGACTCTCGCGTCACTGCGTCGAGCTGACGACGCTCACGCAGCAGGTCCTCGTCCACTCCGGCGATAGCGCCGGAAGCGCGCTCCCCCGCCGCGAAGTCAGCGTCCGGCACGAAGGTTTCACCAACGATGACGCTGAAGGCGGCGTCCCCGTGCCACTGACGACCACCGCGCTCCACGTACGCGCCGCAGTCGAAGGACACGATGTCGCCAGGAGCCAGCTCATAGTCGCCCGGGATGCCGTGAACGATCACATCGTTCACCGAGATGCACACGGTGGCCGGGTATCCGTAGTAGCCCTTGAAGTTCGAGGTCGCTCCCCCGTCGACGATCGCCTGGGCGCTCACCTCGTCCAGCTCGCGCGTCGTGATGCCGGGGCGAATGGCACCGCGCAGGGCCTCGTGGATGGACGCGACGACCAGGCTGGCCTCGCGCATCCATCGAAGCTCCTGCGCGGACTTCAGTTCAATGCGTGGCATCGCTTAGTTCTTTGCCACCGAGTCGAGGATCTCGAAAATGCGAGCCGTGACCTCGTCGACCGTACCGGAGCCGTCCACGACTTCAAGGAGGTCCTGGTCGACGTAGTAGGTGGCGACGGGCTCCGTCTGCTGGTGGTAAACCTCCAGGCGGTGGCGCATGACCGGCTCGGTGTCGTCGGTGCGGTGCTGCTCCTGAGCGCGCTTGAGCATGCGCTCCACGACCTCGTCCTCATCCACCTGGATCTCCAGGACGACATCGATAGGCTTGCCCAGATCGAGGAGCATGTCGCGCAGGACGTGCGCCTGCTCCACGGAACGCGGGTAGCCGTCGAGGAGGAAACCGTCGGCAGCGTCGGGGGCTGCGAGGCGTGCCTTCACCATGGCGTTCGTCACCGAGTCCGGAACGAACTCGCCACGATCCATGTAGGCCTGCGCCTGCTTGCCAATCTCCGTACCTTCCGCCATGTTGGCACGGAAGATGTCGCCCGTCGAAATAGCCGGGATACCAAGGCGCTCAGCGATGCGCGAGGCCTGGGTGCCCTTACCAGCTCCGGGAGGGCCGAGGAGGATGACGACTGTCATTTCAGGAATCCTTCGTAGTGATGCTGCTGCAGCTGCGTGTTGATTTCCTTCACCGTCTGCAGACCAACGCCGATGATGATGAGCAGCGTGGTGCCACCGAAGGGCATCTGCGAGCTCGACAGCTTCAGCGGGATGATCGCCAGAGACGGCAGGAGGGCAATGATCACCAGGTAGAGGGCACCGGCAGAGGTGATTCGGTTGATCACGTAGCGCAGGTACTCAGCCGTGGGGCGTCCCGCACGGTATCCGGGGATGAAGCCTCCGTACTTCTTCATGTTGTCCGCAACCTCGTCCGGATTGAACGTAATCGCGGTGTAGAAGAAGGTGAAGAACAGGGTCATGAGGGCGTAAATCGTCAGGTAGAACGTACTGCCCTGCGTGAAGTGCGCGGAGATCCACTGGACCCACTGATCATCCGGCTTGCCGAACTGCGCCGCCATCGGGGGCAGGCAAGAATCGAGGACGCGAAGATGACGGGGATAACGCCCGACATGTTGATCTTCAGCGGGATGTACGTCGTCGTGCCGCCGTACTGACGACGGCCGATCATGCGCTTGGCGTACTGGACGGGAATGCGGCGCTGCGCCTGCTCCACGTAGACGACAGCGATAGCGACGAGCAGAAGAAGCGCAACAATTGCGGCGACCGAGCCCCACTTGCCGGCCTGGCCAATGGAGAGCAGCTGCTCCGGCAGGCGGGCAGCGATGGACGTGAAGATCAGTAGCGACATACCGTTACCGATGCCGCGCTCTGTGATGAGCTCGCCCAGCCACATGATGACGCCGGTACCAGCCATCATGACGACAATCATCATGATGAACGTGAGAACCGAGCGGTCCTTGATGATGTCGTACTGGCACGACTGGAAGAGCTGGCCGCTGCGGGCGAGAGAGATCGTCGTGGTTGCCTGCAGGATGCCCAGGAAGATCGTCAGGTAACGCGTGTACTGCGTGAGCTTGGCCTGGCCGGTCTGCCCCTCCTTGTGGAGGTCATCAAAACGAGGAATGACGACCCTCAGCAGCTGAATGATGATCGACGCGGTGATGTAGGGCATGATGCCGAGCGCGAAGATCGACAGCTGGAGGAGCGCTCCACCCGAGAACAGGTTGACGAGGTCGAGCAGCGACGCCTGCGACTCCTGCGCCATGCAGCGCTGGACGGCCTGCGAGTCCACGCCGGGCGTCGGGATGAATGACCCCAGCCGGAATGCGGCCATGATGAACAGGGTAAAGAGCAGCTTCCGACGCAGGTCGGGGGTACGGAACGCCTGGGCGAATGCACCGAGCAAGGCTTCCTCCTACGGGTGATGGGCAAGCGGGGCAGAGCCCCTAGACTGATCCAGCTTACCCGACACGGGTAGCGGTTGGCGATATCCAATCATTAAAAAAGCGCATTGCCGTGTATTTAACGAAACACGGAGCGCGTGATCCCCGATGCGGAGATCAGTCGTTTTCGCGGGCAAAAGGCCATTTGACAGCCTGTCGCCCGCGATACGACCGACACGTAACGGGGGTGGTCCCTCGCAGGACCACCCCCGTTCACCGTCAGCGAGCCGAGATGGACCCGCCGGCAGCCGTGATCTTAGCCTCGGCAGAGGACGACCAGGAGTCGACCTCGACCTCGAGCTTCACGCTGAGTTCGCCGGTACCGAGCACCTTGACGGGCGCGGAGTCGCGAACGGCGTGCTTGGCGATGAGATCCTCAACCGTGACCTTGCCGCCCTCGGGGAAGAGCTCCCCGAGCTTGCCAACGTTCACGACCTGGTACTCAACGCGGAAGGGGTTCTTGAAGCCGCGAAGCTTCGGCAGACGCATGTGAATCGGCATCTGGCCACCTTCGAAGCCGGCAGCAACCTGGTAACGGGCCTTGGTGCCCTTGGTGCCACGGCCAGCGGTCTTACCCTTCGAACCTTCACCGCGACCCACGCGGGTCTTCGCGGTCTTGGCTCCGGGGGCAGGACGCAGGTGATGCAGCTTAACGATCTGCGTCTTGTTCGTGGAGTCCGCCATTGTCAGTCGACCTCCTCAGCGGTCACCAGGTGACGCACGGTGCGAACGGCGCCCAGAACGACGTCCGTCTGCTCACGCACGACACTCTGGCCGATCTTGCGCAGCCCGAGGGTGCGCAGCGTGTCCTTCATGTTCTGCTTCGCGTGAGCAGAGGACTTGACCAGCGTGATCTTGATGTTCTTCGCCATCACTTAGCCTCCCCTGCAGCGGCCTTATCGGCCTCGGCGGCCTCGGCAGCCGCGCGCTTCTCGGCCTCGCCCTCTGCGCGAGCGCGCAGCATGGACGCGGGAGCAACGCGCTCGAGGGGCAGGCCGCGGCGAGCGGCGACAGCCTCGGGCTGCTCGAGCTGCTTGAGTGCGTCAACCGTCGCGTGGACGATGTTGATCGCGTTGGACGAGCCCAGCGACTTGGTGAGCACGTCGTGGACGCCCGCGGCCTCCAGGACGGCGCGCACCGGGCCACCGGCGATAACACCGGTACCGGGGGCGGCCGGACGGAGCAGGACGATACCGGCGGTATCGCGGCCTGCACCACGTGCGTGATCGTGCGGCGGATCATCGGGACGCGGAAGAAGTTCTTCTTCGCCTCCTCAACGCCCTTGGAAATGGCCTGAGGAACTTCCTTGGCCTTTCCGTAGCCGACACCCACCGTGCCTTCGCCGTCACCCACGACGACCAGGGCGGTGAAGGAGAAACGACGTCCACCCTTCACAACCTTGGAGACGCGGTTGATCGTCACGACGCGCTCGATGTACTCGTTCTTGTTCTCGTTGTTCCGGCGGTTATCGCGATCGTTGCCGCGGCCGGAGCGGCGCTCACGGCGATCGTTGTTCTCGCCCGCGCCCGAACCGTTCCTGTCTCGCTGCTGTGCAGCCATCAGATGATCTCTCTTTCTTTCGGCTCGTTCACAGCTCGAGTCCGCCCTCACGGGCGGCCTCGGCAACGGCCGCAACGCGACCTGCGTACTTGTTACCACCACGGTCGAAGACGACGGCAGAGATGCCGGCAGCCTTCGCACGCTCGGCGATCAGCGCGCCAACCTTGCGAGCCTTGTCGGTCTTCGTGCCCTCGGAACCAGCAACCTCGGTCTCGATGTCGGAGGCCGACACCAGGGTGTGGCCGACCGTATCGTCGATGACCTGAGCCACCATGTGGCGGTTCGAACGGGTGACGACCAGACGGGGACGCTCGGGCGTGCCGTTGATCTTCTTGCGGAGGCGGAGGTGACGGCGCTTGCGAGCGACGAACTTGCCCTTGCCCTTGATCGAGTAAGCCATCACTTACCAGCCTTTCCGACCTTGCGACGGATGGTCTCGCCCACGTAGTGGATGCCCTTGCCCTTGTAGGGCTCCGGCTTCTTCAGCTTGCGGATGCGAGCAGCGGTCTCGCCGACGAGCTGCTTGTCGATTCCGGAGACCGTGAACAGCGTCTGGGACTTCGGAGCAATCGTGAACTCGATGCCCTCGGGCGGGGTGATGGTGATCGTGTGGGAGAAGCCCAGGGAGAACTCGAGGTCCTTACCCTTGGCGACCACGCGGTAACCGGTGCCCGTGATTTCGAGATCCTTCTTGTAGCCCTCGGTCACGCCAACAATCATGTTGGCGATCAGCGTGCGGGACAGTCCGTGGAGCGAACGCGAGGTGCGCTCGTCGTTCGGACGCTCAACGACAACCTGGCCGTCTTCGATCTTCGCGACGATGGGCTCGGCGACAACGTGAGAGAGGGTGCCCTTGGGGCCCTTCACGGTCACGTTCTGGCCGTCGATCGTCACGTCGACGCCGGCGGGGATAGCGATGGGATTCTTACCAATTCGCGACATTGTTCAGCCTCCTCATCACCAGATGTAGGCGAGGACTTCCCCACCCACACCCTTCTCGGCTGCCTGGCGGTCGGTGAGCAGGCCGGAGGACGTGGACAGAATCGCCACGCCGAGGCCGCCGCGGACCTTGGGCAGGTTGGTGGACTTGGCGTACACGCGCAGACCGGGCTTGGACACGCGCTTGAGCCCCTGGATAGCGGCTTCGCGGTGCGAGCCATACTTCAGGTTGATCGTCAGGGTCTTGCCCACGCGGGCATCCTCGACGGAGGTCGAGGCGATGTAGCCTTCCTCGACCAGGATGTTCGCAATCGCGTTCTTGAGCTTCGAGTACGGCATGGAAACCGCATCGTGGTGCGCACGATTCGCGTTGCGCAGACGCGTCAGCATATCTGCAATCGGGTCTGTCATTGTCATGGGGGTTTATTCCCCTTCCTCGTCGCGGTTTCTCCGGTTACCCGGGACCTGCGACGTTCGTTTTACCAGCTGCTCTTGGTGACACCGGGGAGCTCGCCACGGTGGGCAAGCTCGCGCAGGCACACGCGGCACAGTCCGAACTTGCGGTACACCGAGTGCGGACGACCGCAACGGTTGCACCGGGTGTAGGCACGCACGCCGAACTTCGGCTTGCGGGCAGCCTTGACCTTCAGGGATGTCTTGGCCATGGGTCAGTCCTCCTTGAACGGGAAGCCGAGGTGACGGAGAAGGGCGCGACCCTCTTCGTCGGTGGTGGCCGAGGTGACAACCGTGATGTCCATGCCGCGCACTCGGTCGATCGAGTCCTGGTCGATCTCGTGGAACATCGACTGTTCCGTGAGACCGAAGGTGTAGTTACCGTGACCGTCGAACTGCTTGGGGGACAGTCCGCGGAAGTCACGGATACGGGGAAGCGCCGTCGAGAGGAGGCGGTCCAGGAACTCCCACATGCGGTCGCCGCGAAGCGTCACGTGCGCACCAATCGCCTGGCCCTCACGCAGCTTGAACTGCGCGATGGACTTCTTGGCGCGGGTGGTCACGGGCTTCTGGCCGGTGATCGCGGTGAGGTCGCGGATCGCGCCCTCGAGTGCCTTCGAGTCGCGAGCGGCCTCGCCGACACCCATGTTGACGACAATCTTCGTCAGTCCGCCGACCTGCATGACGTTCTCGTGCTTGAACTCTGCACGGAGCGCCTCGCGGATCTCGGAGACGTACTTTTCCTTCAGACGCGGGGCCATGCTCAGATCTCCTTGCCCTGCTCAACGCCGCGCTGCGCGCCGCCACGAGCCACGCGGACTCGGACGGTGCGGGTGCGGCCGCCGCGCTCAACGGTATCCTCGCGGAAACCGACGCGAACGCGCTTCTTGGTCTCGGGGTCGACCAGAGCGACCTTCGACAGGGCGATGGGGGCTTCGATGGTCTCGATGCCGCCGGCGCTGCCCTGCTGGCCCTGGCGCACGTGGCGCGTCTTCAGGTTGATGCCCTCGACGAGGACCTTGCCCTCAGCCGGGAACACCTGGATGACGCGGCCCTGCTTGCCCTTATCGCCGGGCTTCAAGGGCTCGAGGCCCTCCTCAGCGCGACGGGCGTTGCGCTTGGCCAGCGCCTTCTCGTCGGACGTGCGTCCGCGAACGACCTCGACGAGGTCATTCTTACGAATCTTGGCTGCCATGGATCAGATCACCTCCGGAGCGAGGGAGACGATACGCATGAACTTCTTGTCGCGCAGCTCGCGGCCCACGGGGCCGAAGATACGCGTGCCACGCGGCTCGCCATTGTTGTTGATGATGACGGCCGCATTCTCGTCGAAACGAATGTAGGAACCGTCGGGGCGGCGGGTTTCCTTACGCGTGCGAACGATCACTGCCTTGACGACTTCGCCCTTCTTGACGTTGCCGCCGGGGATGGCGTCCTTCACGGTAGCGACAATGGTGTCGCCGATACCCGCGTAGCGCCGACCCGAGCCACCGAGAACACGGATGGTCAGGATCTCCTTGGCCCCTGTGTTATCGGCGACCTTCAGTCGCGACTCCTGCTGGATCATTTTCTATTGACTCCTGTCGTCGTGCCGGTTCTCTTCCGGATTGTACCGGTCGAGCCTTGCCGAACGGATTTCGGTCTGTGAGCGAAGGTCACTTCGCCTTTTCGAGGATCTCCACAACGCGCCAGCGCTTGGTGGCCGACAGCGGGCGGGTCTCCATGATGAGGACGAGATCGCCGACACCGCACTCGTTGTGCTCGTCGTGAACCTTGACCTTCTTGTTCTTGCGCATGACCTTGCCGTAGAGGGCGTGCTTGACGCGGTCCTCGATCTGGACGACAACGGTCTTGTCCATCTTGTCGCTGACGACGTAGCCGCGACGGACCTTGCGCTCGTTACGAGCGGTGGTTTCTGCCATCAGGCTCACTCCTCAGTGCTCGGGGCGGTGCGGTAGCCAAGCTCCCGCTCACGCGCGATGGTGTAGATCCGGGCAATGTCGCGGCGCACGGTCTTCATGCGACCGTGATCCTCGAGGTTGCCAACGGCCTGCGCAAAACGCAGGTTGAACAGCTCAGCCTTCGCCTTCTCCAGCTCCTTGGACAGCTGGGAGTTGTCCATTGCGTCGAGCTGCTCGGTGGTCAGACCCTTATCTGCCATCAGATGTCACCACCCTCTCGGACCACGAAACGGGTCTTGATAGGAAGCTTGTGCTGGGCACGGCTGAGGGCCTCGCGAGCGAGCTCCTCCGGGACGCCTGCCAGCTCGAACATGACACGTCCGGGCTTGACGGGGGCAACCCACCACTCCGGAGCGCCCTTACCGGAACCCATTCGGGTTTCGGCGGGCTTCTTCGTCAGGGGACGGTCCGGGAAGATGTTGATCCAGACCTTACCGCCACGCTTGATGTGACGCGTCACGGCGATACGTGCCGCCTCAATCTGACGGTTGGTGATGTACGCAGGCTCGAGAGCCTGGATGCCGTAGTCGCCGAACGCCAGTTCGGTGCCACCGGAGGCAAAGCCAGTGCGGTGAGGACGGTGCTGCTTGCGGTACTTAGTCCGACGGGGAATGAGCATTGGGCTCAGGCCTCCGATCCGGTCGTGGGCGCAGCGGCCTCGGAGGCCGAAGCCTCACGGGGAGCCTGCTGCGCAGCGGTCTCCTGGTTGGGGCGTCCACCGCGGCGGGGGCCACGGCGGCCATCGCGACGGCCGCCACGCTGGGCCTGCTCGGCCTGCTGGCGAGCGAACTCGCGCTCGGTGATGTCGCCCTTGTAGATCCACACCTTGACGCCGATACGACCGAAGGTCGTGCGGGCCTCGTGGAATCCGTAGTCGATGTTCGCGCGAAGGGTGTGCAGCGGCACGCGGCCCTCACGGTAGAACTCGGAGCGGGACATTTCAGCGCCACCCAGACGGCCGGACACCTGGACACGAATGCCCTTGGCGCCAGCGCGCTGCGCGGACTGGATGCCCTTACGCATCGCACGACGGAAGGACACGCGAGCAGCGAGCTGCTCCGCAATGCCTGCGCAACGAGCTGCGCTTCGAGGTCGGGGTTCTTCACCTCAAGGATGTTCAGCTGAACCTGCTTGCCCGTCAGCTTCTCGAGCTGAACGCGCAGGCGGTCGGCCTCTGCACCACGGCGACCGATGACGATGCCCGGACGAGCGGTGTGCAGGTCGACGCGAACGCGGTCACGCGTACGCTCGATGCTCACCTCGGCAATGCCGGCGCGCTCGAGGTTGTCGGTCAGGAACTTGCGGATCGCGACGTCTTCGGCCACGTAATCCGCGTAGCGCTGTCCCTTGGTGGTGGAGTCGGAGAACCAGCGAGACCGATGGTCAGTGGTGATTCCCAGACGGAACCCGCGGGGGTTGACCTTCTGACCCATATCAGCGGTCTCCCTTCTTCTTGTCTTCCTTGGTCCCCACCACGATGGTGATGTGGGAGGTGCGCTTCAGGATACGACCGGCGCGGCCCCTGTGCACGGGGACGGATGCGCTTCATGGTCGGACCCTCGTCCACGTATGCCTCCAGGACGAGCAGGTCGGCCTCGTTGAAGGTCTCGCCGGCGTTCTCAGCCTTGACCTTCGAGTTGGCGACGGCGCTCAGGAGCACCTTGCGGACATCGGTGGCGACGGCCTGCGGGGCGAACCGCAGAATGTCGGCGGCCTCCAGAACACGCTTGCCGCGAACCTCGTTCACAACACGGCGGGACTTCTGGGGCGTGACGCGGATGAATCGCGCCTGCGCCTTGGCTTCCATGTATCTGCCTCTTCTTCCGTGGGGCCGGCTCAGCGCCGACGTCCCTTACGATCGTCCTTGTCGTGGCTGCGGAAAGTACGCGTGGGAGCGAACTCGCCGAGCTTGTGGCCCACCATCGACTCGGTGACGAAAACGGGCACATGCTTACGGCCGTCGTGGACGGCGATGGTCAGACCCAGGAAGTCCGGGGTGATGACCGAGCGACGCGACCAGGTCTTGATGACGTTCTTAGAGCCGGATTCGTTCGCGGCGTCGACCTTCTTGAGCAGGTGGTCGTCGACGAACGGGCCCTTCTTCAAACTACGCGGCATTTCAATCGACTCCTACTCAGCGGTTCTTGCCGGTCTTGCGACGGCGGACGATCAGACGATCGGACGCCTTCTTCGGACGACGCGTACGGCCCTCGGGCTTGCCCCAAGGCGACACGGGGTGACGACCACCGGACGTGCGGCCTTCACCACCGCCGTGCGGGTGATCAACCGGGTTCATAACGACACCACGGACGTGCGGGCGCTTGCCCTTCCAGCGCATACGGCCGGCCTTGCCCCAGTTGATGTTCGACTGCTCGGCGTTACCGACCTCGCCGATGGTGGCGCGGCAGGTGGCCTCGACGTTGCGGATCTCGCCGGAGGGCATACGCAGCTGGGCGAAGCGGCCTTCCTTAGCGACGAGCTGCACGGAGGTGCCAGCGGAACGAGCGATCTTAGCGCCGCCACCCGGGTAGAGCTCAACGGCGTGCACAACGGTACCCAGGGGGATGTTGCGCAGCTGCAGCGAGTTGCCGGGCTTGATGTCGGCGCCAACGCCAGCCTCGATCTGATCGCCCTGCTTGAGGCCGGTCGGAGCGAGGATGTAGCGCTTCTCGCCATCCGCGTAGTGCAGGAGCGCGATGCGAGCGGTGCGGTTGGGGTCGTACTCGATGTGAGCGACCGTTGCCGGGACGCCGTCCTTGTCGTGACGACGGAAGTCGATCACGCGGTACTGGCGCTTGTGGCCGCCGCCGCGGTGGCGGGAGGTCACGCGACCGTTGTTGTTACGGCCACCGGTCTTGTGCAGCGGGCGCAGCAGCGACTTCTCGGGGGTGTCGCGGGTGATCTCGACGAAGTCAGAGACGGACGAGAAGCGACGGCCCGGGGTCGTGGGCTTGTACTTGCGAATTCCCATTGTTCAAATGTCCCTTCGGTCCTCAGGCCTGATCGCCGAAGATGTCGATGGTGCCCTCACGCACGGTGACGATGGCACGCTTGACGTCCTTGCGCTTACCGATCCCGTTGCGGGTGCGGTAGGTCTTGCCCTTGCGGTTCTGGGTGGCGATGGAACCGATCTTGACGCCGAAGATACGCTCCAGGGCAATCTTGATCTCGGTCTTGTTCGCGCGGGGGTCAACCTCGAAGGTGTACTTGCCCAGGTCCATGAGGGCGAGCGACTTCTCGGTGGTGACCGGCTTCAGGATGATGTCGCGGGGGTTCTTGCCCGCTTCAATCGTGCTCACTTGGTCTCCTCCTTGGTACCGAGGAAGGACTCAAGGGCGGCCTGCGTGAAGACGATGTCATCGGCGTCCAGGACGTCGTACGTGTTCAGCTGGTCGGCCCACAGAACGTGAACCTCGGGAACGTTGCGCAGGGACAGCGCGGTCAGTTCGTTGCCACGCTCGAGGACGACGAGAGCCTGACGGTCCTCGACGATCGCGCGCAGAGCGGCGAGAGCAGCCTTGGTCGAGGGCTTGTCGCCTTCGAACAGGGCGGTGACAACGTGGATGCGGTCGGCGCGCGCACGATCGGACAGAGCGGAACGCAGAGCGCCCTGCTTCATCTTCTTGGGGGTGCGCTGGTCGTAGTCACGCGGCTGAGGGCCGTGGACGATGCCGCCACCGGTGAAGTGAGGCGCACGGATGGAGCCCTGGCGAGCGTTACCGGTGCCCTTCTGGCGGAACGGCTTCTTGCCGCCGCCAGCGACCTCACCGCGGGTCTTCGTCGCGTGCGTGCCCTGACGGGCGGCCGCAAGCTGAGCGACGACAACCTGGTGCATCAGCGGAATGTTGGTGGGGACGTCGAAAATGGACCCGGGGAGAACGACGGAGCCCGCCTTCTTGCCCTTGAGGTCGATGACGTCAACGTTACGATCGTCAGCCATGATCACGCACCCTTCACGGAGGAGCGAACCAGGACAACGCCGTTCTTGGGGCCGGGGATGGCACCGCTGATGAGCAGCAGGCCCTTCTCGGTGTCGACGGCCTGGATCGTCAGGTTCTCAACAGTACGACGGTTGCCACCCATGCGGCCGGCCATGCGCAGGCCCTTGAAGATGCGACCGGGCGTCGCGCAGGCGCCGATCGAACCGGGCTTGCGGTGGTTGCGGTGCGCACCGTGGGAGGCGGAAACGCCGGCGAAGCCGTGACGCTTCATAACGCCGGCAAAGCCCTTGCCCTTGGTGGTGCCGGAGACGTCGACAGCCTGGCCAGCCTCGAAGGTGGCGGCGTCGAGCTCCTGGCCGAGCTCGTAAGAGTCGTGCTCGGAGGTGCGAACCTCAACGAGGTGACGGCGCGGAGCAACTCCGGCCTTCTCGAAGTGGCCCTGCAGGGGCTTGGTGACCTTACGGGAGTCAATCTCGCCGAAGCCAAGCTGGATAGCGGAGTAGCCGTCGACCTCTTCGGTACGAACCTGGGTGACGACGTTGGTGCCGACCTGCACGACAGTCAGGGGCACGAGGTGGCCGTCGGCATCCCAAACCTGGGTCATGCCGAGCTTGCGGCCGAGCAGCGCCTTGACGGGCGCGGCAGCGTGCTGCTTCTTGTTAGTCATTGCAGATGTCCTCAGAGCTTGATCTCGATGTTGACGTCCGCAGGCAGGTCGAGGCGCATGAGCGAATCGACGGCCTTGGGGGTCGGGTCGATGATGTCGATGAGCCGCTTGTGCGTGCGCATTTCAAAGTGCTCGCGGCTGTCCTTGTACTTGTGGGGCGACCGAATGACGACGAAAACGTTCTTCTCGGTCGGCAGCGGCACCGGGCCCACGACCGTGGCGCCAGCACGCTGTACGGTGTCCACGATCTTGCGCGCGGAGCTGTCGATGACCTCGTGGTCATACGACTTGAGCCGGATGCGGATCTTCTGTCCCGCCATGCCGTCTTACCTCTTCTCGTACAGATTCGCCGCCGGTCCCCGCACTCGGGCGTGTCGCAGCCGTTGTGCGCGCGATTGCTCGCGCTGGACCGACGTCTTGTCCAAAGATCTTGGGCATATTGCCCGATCCATACGTGATGGCACGCATGGACCACCCCAGAGACGCTGAGGCAACCGTGCCATTCTGTCAGAGTTCCACCCGCAAGCACAAACCCGAAAGGGCATTCTCGCATGTGAAACCACCGACAGATTGGCGTGGATCATGACCCAAGCTGCGCATAACAGCCCAGACCGTCACCAAGAAACTACCGTACCCCGCACTCGGGCGTGTCGCAACCGGGGATCGGTCACATTTCCATCAACGAGGCCGGGACAGTCCCTCAAATGCACAACACAACACGCTTCCACAGTGAGCCCACACACCACTTGCAGCACCAATGTCACAGACAACGCTGCGCTGAGCATTCACACATGCACAGCGGTGCGCACAAGCGGAGTAGTCGATCGCAACAACAGATGGCGAAAGGCCCCGCCTCTGAAAAGAGGCGGGGCCTTCAATGCCGCTGGATCAGCAGCGAATCAAATCTGAGTAAACCTCAGAGGGTGATTCACTTGCGGATCTCGGTGACACGACCGGAACCAACGGTGCGGCCACCCTCACGGATGGCGAAGCCGAGGCCGGGCTCCATAGCGATGGGCTGGATCAGCTCAACGGAGATCTCGGTGGTGTCGCCAGGCATGACCATGTCGGTGCCCTCGGGGAGGGTGATGACGCCGGTCACGTCCGTGGTACGGAAGTAGAACTGCGGACGGTAGTTGGAGAAGAACGGGTTGTGACGGCCGCCCTCTTCCTTCTTGAGGATGTAGACCTGGCCACCGAACTCGGTGTGAGGCGTGATGGAGCCGGGGACGGCCACAACCTGGCCACGCTCGACCTCGTCGCGCTTGGTGCCACGGAGCAGCAGACCACAGTTCTCGCCGGCCCAGGCCTCGTCCATCGACTTGTGGAACATCTCGATGCCGGTAACCGTGGTCTTCTGGGGCTCACGGATACCGAGGATCTCGACCTCGGAGTTGATGGGCAGCTTGCCACGCTCAACACGACCGGTGACGACGGTGCCACGACCGGTGATCGTGAAGACGTCCTCGATCGGCATGAGGAAGGGCTTGTCCATGTCGCGCTCGGGGGTGGGGATGTAGGAATCCACCGCGTCCATGAGCTCCTCGACCTTGGCAACCCACTCCGGGTCGCCCTCGAGGGCCTTCAGAGCGGAAACCTGGATGATCGGGGCGTCGCGATCGAAGTCCTGGGACTCGAGCAGGTCGCGGCACTCTTCCTCAACCAGCTCCAGCATCTCCTCGTCGTCGACCATGTCGGCCTTGTTGAGGGCGATGAGGATGGTGGGGACGCCGACCTGACGGGCGAGCAGAACGTGCTCGCGGGTCTGGGCCATGGGGCCGTCGGTGGCGGCGACCACGAGGATCGCGCCGTCCATCTGGGCCGCGCCGGTGATCATGTTCTTGACGTAGTCGGCGTGGCCGGGGGCGTCAACGTGCGCGTAGTGACGCGCCTCGGTCTGGTACTCGACGTGGGAGACGTTGATCGTGATACCACGATCGCGCTCCTCGGGAGCGTTGTCGACCTGATCGAAGGGGGTGAACTCGTTGAGTTCGGGGTACTTGTCGTGCAGCACCTTGGTGATAGCTGCCGTCAGCGTCGTCTTGCCGTGGTCAACGTGACCAATCGTGCCGATGTTGACGTGCGGCTTGGTGCGCTCAAACTTGGCCTTCGCCACTTGTGTCCTCCTGGACTCGGGTAGATATTCTCAGCCTACGGCTAGGTGCCACTTTAACACCCCTGGGGCTTGAGACCTACTGGGTTTACTTGAGTGTGAGGCGGCTCGCAGGGCAGGTCACCCTGCCCCACGAGCCCCCGGTGGGACTCAGTTGCCCCGAGACTTGCCGACGATCTCGTCCGCGACGGCGCGCGGAACCTCGGCGTAGCTGTCGAACTCCATGGAGTAGACAGCGCGGCCCTGCGTCTTGGAGCGCAGGTCGCCCACGTATCCGAACATCTCGGACAGCGGGACCTGAGCCTTGACGACGCGCACGCCGTGCTGCTCGTCCATCGACGAGATCTGGCCACGACGAGAGTTGAGGTCGCCGATGACATCGCCCATGTACTCCTCGGGAGTACGAACCTCAACGGCCATGATCGGCTCGAGGAGGACGGGGTTAGCCTTCTTAGCAGCTTCCTTCAGCGCCATCGAGCCCGCAACCTTGAACGCCATTTCGGAGGAGTCAACCTCGTGGTAGGCGCCGTCGAGCAGCGTGGCCTTGATGTCAACCATCGGGTAGCCGGCGAGAACGCCGGACTGCATGGCGTCCTTGATGCCCGCGTCGACCGACGGGATGTACTCGCGAGGAACGCGGCCACCGGTGACCTTGTCCTCGAACATGTACTCTTCCTCGGAGTCGGCCGGGAGGGGCTCCAGGGCGATGATGACACGCGCGAACTGACCGGAACCACCGGTCTGCTTCTTGTGCGTGTATTCGTACTTCTCGACCGTCTTGCGGATGGTCTCGCGGTAGGCAACCATCGGGTTACCCACGTTGGCCTCGACCTTGAACTCGCGACGCATACGGTCGACGATAATGTCGAGGTGGAGCTCACCCATACCACCGATGATGGTCTGGCCGGTCTCGGCGTCGAGCTCGACGGTGAACGTCGGGTCCTCTTCCGCCAGCTTCTGGATGGCGACGCCCATCTTCTCCTGGTCGGCCTTCGACTTGGGCTCGACGGCGACCTGGATAACGGGGGCGGGGAACGTCATCGACTCGAGGACGATCGGCTTGTCGATCGCGGACAGGGTGTCACCGGTCGTGGTGTCCTTGAGGCCGATCACCGCGTAGATGTGGCCAGCGTGTGCCACCTCAACGGGGTTCTCCTTGTTCGAGTGCATCTGGAAGATCTTACCGATGCGCTCCTTCTTGCCCTTGGTCGAGTTGAGGACCTGGGCGCCGGACTCGACCTTACCGGAGTACACGCGGATGAAGGTGAGCTTGCCGTAGAAGGGGTGAGCGGCGATCTTGAACGCCAGAGCGGAGAACGGCTCGTTCTCGTCGGGCTTACGGGTCTCGGTCTCTTCCTCGGTCTCAGAGCCGGGGAGGAAGCCGCGAACGTCGCCGATGTCGAGCGGGGAGGGCAGGAAGTCCACGACGGCGTCGAGGACGGGCTGCACGCCCATGTTACGCAGAGCGGTACCGCAGTAGACGGGGAACGCGCGCGAGGAGATGGTCAGGAGGCGGATGCCTTCCTTGATCTGCTCGAGCGTGAGCTCGCCGTTCTCCAGGTAGGCCTCGGTGAGCTCGTCGGAACCCTCGGCGGCGGCCTCAATGAGCGCCTCGCGGTACTCTTCAGCCTTTTCCTGGTACTCGGCGGGGATCGGGCCGCGCTCGACGATGGAGCCGAACGTATCGTTGCCCTTGTCGTCCTTGGCCGGGTAGGTCAGGGCCTCCATGGTCAGCAGGTCGATGTTGCCGACGAAGTCGTTCTCGGCGCCCATCGGGATCTGCATGACGATCGGGGTCGCGTGCAGGCGGTCGCGGATGGTACCAACCGAGAAGTAGAAGTCGGCGCCCATCTTGTCCATCTTGTTGATGAAGCAGATACGCGGAACGTCGTACTTGTCGGCCTGACGCCACACGGTCTCGGACTGGGGCTCGACGCCCTCCTTGCCGTCGAACACGGCGACAGCGCCGTCGAGGACGCGCAGGGAGCGCTCAACCTCAACGGTGAAGTCAACGTGACCGGGGGTGTCAATAACGTTGATCTGGTTACCGTTCCAGAAAGAGGTAACGGCGGCGGACGTAATCGTGATGCCGCGTTCCTTTTCCTGTTCCATCCAGTCGGTGGTCGAGGCGCCGTCGTGCGTCTCGCCCAGCTTGTAGTTGATGCCCGTGTAGAACAGGATTCGTTCGGTCACGGTCGTCTTGCCGGCATCGATGTGAGCCATGATGCCAATGTTGCGGACCTTGTTGAGATCCGTCAGCACCTCTAGTGCCACGAGTGTGGTTCCTTCGTTCGAAGTAATGGGTGTTCTTGCTGCGTGAGACGAGGCCCGGTTGCCCAGGCCTCGTCTTTAAATCACCAGCGGTAGTGCGCGAAGGCGCGGTTGGACTCAGCCATCTTGTGCATGTCCTCACGGCGCTTCACAGCGGCACCGAGGCCGTTGGAGGCGTCGAGGATCTCGTTGGCGAGACGCTCGGTCATGGTCTTCTCGCGACGCTGACGCGAGAAGTCGACCAGCCAGCGCAGGGCCAGCGTCGTGGCGCGCGCGGGGCGAACCTCGACGGGGACCTGGTAGGTCGCACCGCCGACGCGGCGGGAGCGGACCTCGAGGGCCGGACGAATGTTCTCGAGAGCGCGCTTGAGCACGGAGACGGGCTCCTGCTCGGTGCGCTCACGAACGGTTTCAAGTGCGCCGTAGACGATACGCTCGGCGACGGTCTTCTTGCCGTCGAGGAGAACGCGGTTGACCAGCTGGGTCACGACCTTGGAGCCGTAAACCGGGTCATCGACGAGGGGGCGACGGGGAGCGGGGCCCTTACGAGGCATTACTTCTTCTCCTTCTTCGCGCCGTAACGGGAACGAGCCTGCTGACGGCCGCGGACACCCTGGGTGTCGAGCGAGCCGCGGACGATGCGGTAACGCACGCCGGGCAGGTCCTTCACACGACCACCGCGCACGAGCACGATCGAGTGCTCCTGCAGGTTGTGGCCCTCACCGGGGATGTAGGCGGTGACTTCGATGCCGGACGAAAGGCGCACACGAGCGACCTTTCGCAGAGCCGAGTTCGGCTTCTTCGGCGTGGTGGTGTACACACGGGTGCACACGCCGCGACGCTGGGGGGAGCCCTTCAGCGCGGGGGTCTTCACCTTCGCGCGCTTCGAGACACGTCCCTTGCGGACGAGCTGCTGAATGGTAGGCACTGGGTCTCCAGTTTCTTTCCGTCGGCGGCCTCCCCTCGCTTTAAGGGGCGGCCCTGATTGTCAGTCTTCCGCGACTGCGTTCACCCCCGTGTGGGCACACGTGTCCGCCTGGGGGCCGGCGCGCCATGATAACCATGAGTGTCAGAGAATGACGCCCGGAGCTCCGACGGACGGAGCCCGCTCCCGGTTTCCCGGGCACAGAGGTTCCACAGAAGCGGGAACCACCCTCAAGGATAGTGGGAAACGTCGCCGTTCGTCAAAGGGGGTGCATTGTGGTTCCCCCCTCATCGACGAGGCCGGGGCACGCGAGCACTCTGAATGTTTCCTTCGCGCTCCCCCGTTTGCATGGACGGCCACGCTCCTGTTTGTCTCGGGCGTCCCTGCCGACAGGTCGGCGGGAACGCGCAGGGGCCCGCAGGCGTTTGCCTGCGGGCCCCTCCCCCAGGGTGCACGTTACTCAGTGCCACCCGAGGGTCTTGCTCCGTCCGATTGTTCCCGGATTGGTCACTCTTCCGCCGTCTGTGCCCCGGCCTCGTCGATCGAAGCGGCCGGTTCGACGGTGATCACGGCCTCGGCCTTGCGGGTGCGGTAGCGGCGGATCGCCACCACCTCAAGGCCGAGCAGGGCGAGGATCGCTGCCGCTGCCGCCACCCAGGTGATGTACTCCCACGCGTTCCGGGTCACCTCGGGCTGGCCGTTCTCGTACATCCACGAGTTTGCGACCGTGTAGAGGATGTTGTGCGAGGCGCGACGCAGAGAGCTGACGCCCGCCGCATCCTGCACGTTGACCGTGGCGATCGGCATGTCGATCGTGGCCAGCATGATGTCACCGCCGTTACGCGTGATCTGGTCGGCGTTCTGGTATCCCATGCCCGCGAAGTAGTCGGTGAGGACCATGCCGCGGAAGCCCCACTCGTCGCGCAGGACGTTGTTGAGCAGCGCCGAGTTTGCACCCGCGTACTCGGGGCCGATGTAGTTGAAGGCACTCATGATCGCGTGTGCGCCGCCGTCCTTGACGCCGATCTCGAAGGAACGCAGGTAGATTTCGCGCATTGCCTGCTCGTTCGTCCAGGTCGCCAGCATGTGCGTGCGGTTGGTTTCCTGGTCGTTGAGGGCGAAGTGCTTGAGGAAGGCGTACACGCCCTTGGCCTGGGCCCCCTTGATCTCCTCGGCAACCTGCGAGCCGGCCAGGACCGGGTCCTCCGAGAAGTACTCGAAGTTACGTCCCGCGTAGGCGTAGCGGTGCGTGTTCGTTGCCGGTGCATACCAGCCCGAGACCTGCATGTCGTGCGCCATCGTGCCGATCGCATCACCGAAGGAACGCGCGAGCTCCTTGTTGAAGGTTGCCGCCACGGACACCGCGGAGGGCAGGCCGATCGAGCCAACGCCCGTGAAGTTGTTGTTCAGCGAGGCCGGGCCGTCCACGTCGGAGACGCGCAGCTTACCGATCGAGGAGATCGCCGGGGAGCCGTAGCCACCCTTGGAGATGAGGGTGTTCATTTCCTTGACGGTGAGCTGGTCGAGGAGCTGATCCCACTTCGGGTCGTCGTAATCGAGGCCCGCAAGATCACCCAGGACGAGGCCGTTCTTGGCGCCCGTAGTGGGCATCGTCGCGCTGCTGTCAGCATCGGCGGCTTCTGCGTCGTAGTTCGACGTCGCGAGGAACTTCGCCTTGTTGGCGTCGCTCATCTCGAAGTTCGTGGGAGCCGCGGTTGCCTCCGCGAGGTTGGCGAAGCGGCCCGCGCGCGACAGGTAGGTGACGTCACCCTTCGCGTCGTCGAACTGGTTGGTGGCCACGACCTTGTCACCGTCGTGCGTGTTGTCGGCGCTGTTGAAGGTCTGCGCCGCATCCACCGTGTAGGTCTTCTCGTCGATGACGTCGTGCGAGTTGGAGCGCGTGGAGATCTTGTAGTCGCCGGCCTCAAGCACGTAGGCCTTCGCATTCACCGAGTCGTAGGAGGCGAGCGAATCGCGGTTCCAGGTGACCGTCAGCGTCTCGGACTCACCGGGCTCCAGCAGCTTCGTCTTCTCATAAGACAGCAGGTTCGCGGAAGCCTTTTCGATGCCACCGTCCGTGTAGGGCGGGTTGTCGTAGATCTGGACGATGTCCTTACCGGCAACCTGGCCGGTGTTCGTGACGGTCACGTCCGCGGACATGGTTCCCGTGGCCTCGTCGACCGAGATGTCGCTCATCAACTGGGAGAACGTCGTGTAGGACAGGCCGAAACCAAACGGGTAGACGACCTCGTTGCCGTAGTCGATGACACCCTCAGCGGCAGCCGTCTCGTACCAGCGATAGCCAACGTAGATCGAGTCGTTGTAGTTGACAAAGGACGGCTGCGTCTGGGTGCCCTTGTTAAAGGGATCCTCCTGGGCGAACTCCGTCATGTTCGTGTACTGGAAGTCGCCGAAGTTGTTCGCCGCGGGGCCCGCCTTGATGTCACGCGGGAAGGTGTCGGGGGTCTTCGCCGAGGGGTTCACCTCGCCGTCCAGGATGCGGCCCAGCGCGTTGAATCCAACCTGGCCGCCGGGGATTGCCCACACGATCGCGTCGATCTCCGGGTCGTCCTGAAGGTCACCGAGCTGGAAGACGTTGGCGGCGTTGATGACGACGATCGTCTTCGTCGAGGTCTTCTTCGCCAGCTCGATCATGTCCTTCTCGGGACGCGTCAGCTCGAGGTAGCCCTGGCCATCCTCGAAGTCCGTGTACTCCTCGGAGTTGTTCGTGTAGCTGAAGTACGGGTTGTCAGCCATCTCCTGGTTGACGTCGCGGGGCAGGTCGAAGCCCTCGCCGCCCGAACGGGCGATCGTCACGACCGCGGTGTCACCGAAGGCGGTGGCGTTGGAGAGCAGGTCATCCGAGTACTTGTCCTGCGTGGGCTCGGGCAGCGACCAGTCGGCCTTGAACATGCCGACCTCGGGGCGCTCAGCGCGGTAGGCGGTGTACAGGTTCGTCAGCTCATCATTCGTGGTGAAGCCGGCGTTGTGCAGGCCATCAAGCAGGGTCGTTGTTGGGTTGTCCTTCGACAGCGAGCCGGAGCCGGTGCCGCCGTAGATCGGGTTCGTCGAGCCCCAGCCCCACACGTTGATCGCGGAGCCCTTGGCGAGAGGCAGGGCACCGCCCTGATTCTTCAGGAGGACCATGCCCTCGTCAGAAATGTCGTTGCCCAGATCCTCCACCTGGGCCTTCGACGAGTCCGTGAGGGCGCCGGTGCCGGCCGCCAGGTCGAGCACCGTCTTGAAGCCGCCGTACATCATCGACACGACGGCCACGACGACGGCGATGAACGCCGCGACCCAGGCCGTCGAGCGCGTGAGCTTGCGGGCAGGCTTGCCCATCTTGAAAACAGCGAGGGAGACGATGATGGCGAGCGCCAGCGCCACGCCGATGACGATCAAGGGGACCTTGATCGACTCAACCATCTTCCACACATCAGACCAGTTGATGGAAAGCATTGTTGATGTCCTCTTTCAGTTCCGAAACCCTGCATCCCAGAGCCAGATCAGCTCCCTTTCCATCCCGTTTGTGTCTCCATAGACGTGGGTCACCGCAGACCAGAGGGCAGATGGGAACCGCCACCACCTATTCAACCGCACGGTCGGTCACCTCATGTGGGACCTCGTGTGTTCTGTCGGATTCAGCGCACAATCTGTCAGGGCGGGCTCGCTGGCGCCCCACGGGCATCGCCGCCTACGCGGGAAGGGACTCTGCCCGCCTGCCCCGCCACCGACGAAGGCAATGACAGGGGATGCGCGAGGGCCCGGCCCCCTCGCGGGGACCGGGCCCTGTACCGTTATCGACCGGATCTCCGATCAGTGTGCGCGGCGCCTCGCCACAACAAGGCCGACGCCGGCGACGCCGAGCAGGCCAACGAGCGCGATGGCAACGCCGGTGTTCGCACCGGTGCTGGCCAGCTTGGTGCCTTCAGGGTTCTTGTCACCCGCGGGCTGCGACTGCTCAGCAGTGGGCTGGGGCTGCTCGGGAGTGGGCTGGGGCTCCTCGGGAGTGGGCTGGGGCTCCTCGGGAGTGGGCTGGGGCTGCTCGGGCTTCGGAAGCTCGGGGAAATCGCACGTCGAAGACGCCGAGGTATCGGACTCGACGATGGCTGCGCCACTCGTCGTCGTCCCCGAGATCTTCACGAGCGGCGTAACCGCAGCGCTGCCGGTGATAAGGAATGAGAACTTCACCGATCCGTTGGCGGGAAGCTCGAGATCCTTGAAGGTCAGAACCTTGCCCGCGACCGTCGGCTCGGGGGCTCCGCTGGCCGACTGGGGAACGTAGGTGGCGTCGTCCGACAGTGTCGCGATGACCGTCTGGACCGACTTGACGTCCGGGTTCGGGTTCGTGATCGTCACGCCGATGGTGCGCGTCCCGGTGGAGTCGGCGCCCGGCTGGGCGACGGCGCATGTTGCGGAGGACAGCGCGACCTGGCCCTTCGGCGAGAAGGATGTAATGAGAGAGTAGTCGGCCGTCGTATTCGGCTCGAGGGTACGAGTCCAGCTCAGAGCCATGCCGTTGTCCCGGTTGTCATCGGCACGGTCAATTTTGCTGGGCAGCGGCGCACGACCCTTGACCTTGTCCCAGACCTCAACAAAGGAACCGTAGTAGTAATTCGAACCGGCGGTCGTCGGGACGAACTGCTCGACTCGGCCGCGATCCGTATGCTCACCGGTTTCCGGATCCGCCGCTCGACAGATGACCGTCCCCGCGTTGGCGTCGTACTCGCCGAAGCCGTAATCGTTGTCCTGGAGGTAGCAATCCGCCGCGTGGTAGAGAGTAAAGTCCTGAGCTGCATCCGAGATGTTCTTCACCGACGAGGTCGTCGTGTAGAATTCATTGCCCGTTGAGTAGGTGTCCGTCTGCGTAATCTCGAAACCGCCGCCGCGAACAACAGTCGTGAGGACCCACGGATCGGCTTGAGTGCCAGTTCCTGACTTCGTTTGCGAGACCGGCGTCCAGGCGATTGCCTTCGTATTCCTCGCAGAAATCGACGTCAGCTTCTGCGGTCCAAATAGCTCAGATCCTACAGCGAGGAACGTTCCACAGTCGGCTGGAGCAGTAGCGGAGCTGCCGTTGTAGAACTCGTTGTACTTATCGCCCTTGTAGTTGATCGAGCAGTTGAGGGTGTCGGAGATGGCGATCCGAACGAGCGGTCCGTCCGCATCCTCAATCGTGGGACCAGCCGCAAGGGCCGCCAACGGGTTGAGAACGAGGGTCGCGGAGCCGAGCGCAGCAATGACCAGTTTCTTGGACAGGCGCATGAGGAGACATCCTTAAGCGTTGATGGATATTGTGCAACCAATCTAGCATTCACATGACAGCTTTCCAACTGGTTGAACTTTCATGTTCAACCGTCGCAGCTGGCACTCAATCTACGCCGCCGTGAGACATCCCCGGCGCACTCAGGGCAAGCAAGCAGATACGACAAGGGGCCCCGGCCTTGTCACGTTCTCACGGACAAGGCCGGGGCCCAAGTGGTCACGAACCGGATTACTCGCGGAAGTTCATGCCAAAGTCGATGGCGCCCAGCGCGTCGAGGAAGTCCTCGGACACAGAGCCGTCACCGAAGTCGGCCTCGGAGTAGTTCGAGTTCGCCATGGCCTCAGCCGTCGGCTCAACGATAACGTCGTTGTAGCGCGACAGGCCGGTGCCAGCCGGGATGAGCTTACCAAGGATGACGTTCTCCTTGAGGCCCACCAGGGAGTCCGACTTGCCGTTCATGGCGGCCTCGGTCAGGACCTTGGTGGTCTCCTGGAAGGACGCGGCCGACAGCCACGAATCCGTGGCCAGCGACGCCTTCGTGATGCCCATCAGCATCTGGCGACCGGAGGCGGGCTGGCCGCCCTCGGCTGCGACGCGACGGTTCTGCGTCAGGTACGCCATGCGGTCGACGAGCTCGCCGGGCATGAACGTCGTGTCGCCGGGCTCCAGGATGGTGACGCGGCGCAGCATCTGACGGACGATGACCTCGATGTGCTTGGCGTGAATGCCCACGCCCTGGTCGCGGTACACCTTCTGGACCTCGTCCACGAGCATCTTCTGGGACACGTTGCGGCCCATGATGCGCAGGATTTCCTTGGGATCCAGCTGGCCCTCGGTCAGCGGGGTGCCGGCCTCGATGTGCTGGCCCTCGGAGACGAGGAGCTTCTGGCGACGCGAGACCTCGATGACCAGGTCTTCCTTGCCGTCGTCACGGGTGATGACGACCTTACGCGCGCTCGGGTCTTCGTCGTCGATGTGGACGCGGCCGGCGGCCTCGTTCATCTTCGCCTCGACCTTCGGGCTACGGGCCTCGAAGAGTTCCTGGACACGGGGCAGACCCTGCGTAATATCCGCAGCAGAGGCGGCGCCACCGGTGTGGAACGTACGCATCGTCAGCTGCGTGCCGGGCTCACCAATCGACTGTGCGGCGATAATGCCGACGGCCTCGCCGATGTCGACCTGCTTGCCGGTGGCCAGCGAGCGACCGTAGCAGGCCGCACAGGTGCCAACCTGCGACTCACAGGTGAGAACAGAACGGCAGACGATCTGCGCAACGCCCGCAGCAACGAGCTCAGCGAGCTGGTCGTCGCCCAGGTCGGTGCCCGCGGGCATGACGACCTCTCCGGCCTCGTTCACCGCATCACGGGCGAGGTTACGAGCGTAGGCGGTCGTCTCGATGGTCTCGGACGCCTCCCACTCACCGAACTCGTTCTTGTGAGCGATGTCGATCTTCAGCCCGGCGCGGGTGCCACAGTCGGCCTCGCGGACGATAACGTCCTGCGAGACGTCGACCAGACGACGGGTCAGGTAGCCCGACTCGGCGGTACGCAGAGCCGTATCGACCAGACCCTTACGGGCGCCGTGCGTGGCGATGAAGTACTCGAGAACCGTCAGGCCCTCGCGGTAGTTCGCCTTAATAGGCTGCTCGATCAGCTTCTGCTTCGGGTCGGACACGAGGCCACGCATACCGGCGATCTGCTGAACCTGCGACCAGTTACCACGAGCGCCGGAGTTCACCATGCGGTACACGGTGTTGCGCTCGTCGAAGTTCGCGCGCATGTCGTCGGCGACCTCTTCGGTGCACTGCAGCCACAGCTTCACGAGCTCCTCGTAACGGGTCTCCTCGAGGATGATACCCGTCTCGAACTGCTCGACAATCTCGGCGGCCTTGGCCTCGTAGCGGGCCAGGATCTCGCGCTTACGCGGCGAGGCCTGAATGTCGGAGAACGCAATCGTGATGCCCGACCAGGTCGACCAGTGGAAGCCGGCCGACTTCAGCGCGTCGAGGCAGTCCGCCACGAGCACGTTCGGGTAACGCTGGGTCAGCGTGTTCACGATGTTGCCGAGCTGCTTCTTGCCGACGACCTCGTTGACGAACGGGTAGTCGGTGGGCAGCTGCTCGTTGAAGATCGCGCGGCCGAGGCTGGTCTCGAGGATCAGCTCGTCGCCGGGCTCCCAGCCCTCGGGGGCTTCCCAGCCCTCGGGCGGCACGGTGCCGTCGGCGAAGCGGATGCGCGCGGTCGCGTTCAGGTGCAGGTTGCCGGCATCGTACGCCATCTGGGCTTCCGCCTGGCTGGAGAAGTACGGAATCACGGGGTTTCCGTCTTCGTCCTTCTCGACGGGCACCGACGGGTCGGGCGTCGAGGTCAGGTGGAACAGACCGATGATCATGTCCTGCGACGGCATGGCCACGGGGCGGCCGTCAGAGGGCTTGAGGATGTTGTTCGTCGACAGCATGAGGATGCGGGCCTCGGCCTGCGCCTCAGCGCCCAGCGGCAGGTGGACAGCCATCTGGTCGCCGTCAAAGTCGGCGTTGAACGCGCCACAGGCGAGGGGGTGCAGCTGGATAGCCTTACCCTCGATCAGCTGGGGCTCGAACGCCTGGATACCGAGGCGGTGCAGCGTAGGTGCACGGTTCAGCAGCACGGGGTGCTCGCGGATGACGTCGTCGAGGACGTCCCACACCTCGGGGCGCTGACGCTCAACCTTGCGCTTGGCAGCCTTGACATTCTGCGCGTAGTTCTTCTCAACCAGGCGCTTCATGACGAAGGGCTTGAACAGCTCCAGGGCCATCTGCTTGGGCAGACCACACTGGTGCAGCTGCAGCTGCGGACCGACGACGATAACGGAACGACCCGAGTAGTCGACGCGCTTACCGAGCAGGTTCTGACGGAAACGACCCTGCTTACCCTTGAGCATGTCCGAGATCGACTTCAGCGGACGGTTGCCCGGGCCCGCGACGGGGCGGCCACGGCGGCCGTTGTCGAAGAGAGCGTCAACGGACTCCTGAAGCATGCGCTTCTCGTTGTTGACGATGATCTCGGGGGCGCCCAGCTCGAGCAGTCGCTTGAGTCGGGTGTTGCGGTTGATGACGCGACGGTACAGGTCGTTGAGGTCGGAGGTCGCGAAGCGGCCACCGTCCAGCTGAACCATCGGGCGCAGGTCCGGCGGGATCACGGGGATCTTGGTGAGGACCATCGAGGCCGGCGAGTTGCCGGTCGCGACGAAGGCGTTGATGACCTTCAGGCGCTTGATGGCGCGGGCCTTGCGCGGGCCGGAGTCAGAGGCGATGGTCTGACGCAGCGCGGCGACCTCGGCCTCCAGGTCGAAGGTCTCCAGGCGCTTCTGGATGGCGGCAGCGCCCATGTCACCCTTGAAGTAGGTGCCATAGCGGGCCACCATCGCACGGTAGAGGCGCTCGTCGCCCTCAAGGTCGCCGACCTTGAGGTCCTTGAAGCGCTCCCACACGGCCTCGAGGCCTTCGATGTCGCCGTCGAAGCGGCGGCGAATCTTGGCCATCTCGCGTTCACCCTGCTTGCGAGCGCGCTCGCGCTCGGCCTGCGAGGCGCCGTCCTTCTCCAGGGCGGCCATGTCGGACTCGAGCTGCTCCGCGAAGTCGTTGATCGTCGCGTCGCGGTTGTTCTCCATCTGCTTCTTCTGCACCTCGAGTTCGGCGCGCAGTTCAGCCAGATCCTCGTGGCGACCCTTTTCGTCGACCTCGGTAATCATGTAGGCAGCGAAGTAGATGACCTTCTCGAGGTCCTTGGGCGCGAGGTTGAGCACGTAGCCCAGGCGCGAGGGAACACCCTTGAAGTACCAGATGTGCGTGACGGGGGCGGCCAGGTCGATGTGACCCATGCGCTCACGGCGGACGCGGGAGCGAGTGACCTCGACACCGCACTTCTCGCAGATGATGCCCTTGTAGCGCACGCGCTTGTACTTGCCACACGCGCACTCCCAGTCGCGGGTGGGGCCGAAGATCTGCTCACCGAACAGGCCGTCGCGCTCGGGCTTGAGCGTACGGTAGTTGATGGTCTCCGGCTTCTTAACCTCACCGTGGCTCCAGACGGCGATGTCGTCGCCGGTGGCCAGGGTGATCTTCAGGCTGTCGAACGTTTTGGCGTCCAGCAAAGTTATCTCTCCCTATCAGATCGCATCGATGGTCGCCGCAGCGTTCGGACGGGCTTCAAGAGTGATGCCCAGGTCCTCACGCGCATTGAAGTCTTCGTCCTGCTCACGCAGGTCAATGACGTTGCCGGCCGCGTCGAGAGCTTCGACGTTCAGGCACAGCGAGCGCATTTCCTGGATGAGGACTCGGAAGGACTCGGGGATGCCGGGCTCGGGGATGTCCTCGCCCTTAACGATGGCCTCGTACACCTTGACGCGGCCGGTGGTGTCGTCCGACTTGATGGTCAGCAGCTCCTGGAGGGCGTAGGCGGCGCCGTAAGCTTCCAGCGCCCACACCTCCATCTCGCCGAAGCGCTGGCCGCCGAACTGGGCCTTACCGCCCAGCGGCTGCTGCGTGATCATCGAGTACGGGCCCGTGGAGCGGGCGTGGATCTTGTCGTCGACCAGGTGGTGGAGCTTGAGCATGTAGGTGTAGCCCACCGAGATCGGGTACGGGAACGGCTCACCGGAGCGGCCGTCGAACAGGCGTGCCTTGCCCTCGTAGTTGGTGAGGACGTCGCCGTCGCGGTTCGGGTTCACGTTGCGCAGCAGACCCGCGAGCTCGTCGGCCTCGAGGCCGTCGAACACGGGGGTAGCAACGGGCGTGCCGGGCTTGGTCTTGATGCCGTCAGCGGGCAGGTGCGCTGCCCACTCCTCGCCGGCCTCGACAGCGGCCGAGGCATCCCAGCCCTGGTGGGCGAGCCAACCGAGGTGGTACTCGAGCACCTGACCGACGTTCATTCGGCCGGGGACACCCAGCGGGTTGAGGATGATGTCGACGGGCGTGCCGTCGGCGAGGAAGGGCATGTCCTCGACCGGGAGGATCTTGGACACGACGCCCTTGTTACCGTGGCGGCCGGCCATCTTGTCACCGATCGTGATCTTGCGTCGCTGGGCGACGTAGACGCGCACGGTCTGGCGGACGCCGGGGTTGAGGTCGTCTTCGTCGTCGTTGAATTCGCGGACGCCGATGACGATGCCCTCTTCGCCGTGGGGGACACGCAGGGAGGTGTCGCGCACCTCGCGGGCCTTCTCACCGAAGATGGCGCGCAGCAGGCGCTCCTCGGAGGTCAGCTCGGTCTCGCCCTTCGGGGTGACCTTACCGACGAGGATGTCGCCGGCGGTGACCTCGGCGCCGATGCGGATGATGCCGCGCTCGTCCAGGTCAGCGAGGGATTCCTCGGAGACGTTGGGGATATCGCGGGTGATCTCTTCTTCACCGAGCTTGGTCTCGCGGGCGTCGACCTCGTACTCCTCGATGTGGATCGAGGTGAGGATGTCCTCTTCCACGACGCGACGGCTCAGGATGATGGCGTCCTCGTAGTTGAGGCCTTCCCACGACATGTAGGCGACGAGGAGGTTTTTGCCGAGCGCGACCTCACCGTTGGAGGTGGCGGGGCCGTCGGCCAGGACGTCGCCGACCTCGACGCGGTCGCCCTCGTCCACGATAACGCGCTGGTTGGTGCAGTTACCGGGGTTGGAGCGCTCGAACTTCTCAAGGCGGTAGGAGTCGCGGCCGCCCTCGTCCGTGGAGACGACGATCAGGTCCGCGGAGACCTCGGAGACGACGCCGGAGTGCGCGGCGAGGATCATTTCACCGGAGTCGTGCGCGGCGCGCATCTCCATGCCGGTGCCGACCAGCGGAGCTTCCGTGGTGAGCAGCGGCACGGCCTGACGCTGCATGTTCGCGCCCATGAGGGCTCGGTTAGCGTCGTCGTGCTCGAGGAAGGGAATGAAGGCCGCGGCGACGGACACCATCTGACGTGCGGAGACGTCCATGTAGTCCACGCGATCGCGGGCGATCAGGGTCGGGTCGTCGCCGGCAACACGGCACAGGACGTCGTGCTCGGCGAAGGAGCCGTCGGCCTCGAGGGGCGACGAGGCCTGGGCGATGTAGTGGCCCTTCTCGTCGTCCGCGGTGAGGTAGCGGATTTCGTCGGTGACCTTGCCGTCCTTGACGACGCGGTAAGGCGTCTCAATGAAGCCGAAGGGGTTGATGCGCGCGAAGGTCGCGAGCGAGCCGATGAGGCCGATGTTCGGGCCTTCAGGGGACTCGATCGGGCACATACGACCGTAGTGCGAGGGGTGCACGTCTCGAACTTCCATGCCCGCGCGGTCACGCGACAGACCGCCGGGACCCAGGGCCGACAGACGGCGCTTGTGGGTCAGGCCGGCGAGGGGGTTGTTCTGGTCCATGAACTGCGAGAGCTGGGAGGTTCCGAAGAACTCCTTGATCGCGGCCACGACGGGGCGGATGTTGATCAGCGTCTGGGGCGTGATCGAGTCCGTCTCCTGGGTGGTCATGCGCTCGCGCACGGTGCGCTCCATGCGGGCGAGGCCGGTGCGGACCTGGCCCTGGATGAGCTCGCCGACGGCGCGGATGCGACGGTTGGCGAAGTTGTCGATGTCGTCGACCTCAACGCGGACCTCGACGGCCTCGCCATGACGGGTGCCGGCGAAGGTCTTGTCGCCCTGGTGCAGGGCGAGGAGGTACTTGACGGTCGCGACGATGTCCTCGAGGGACAGGGTCGAGGCCTTGGGGTCGGCTTCGATGGCCAGCTTCTTGTTGATCTTGTAGCGGCCGACCTTGGCGAGGTCGTAGCGACGAGAGTCGAAGTAGAAGTTGTTGAGCAGCGTCTGGGCGGCGTCGACGTTCGCGGGCTCGCCGGGGCGCAGCTTGCGGTAGATGTCGAGCAGCGCCTCTTCCTGCGTGGCGACCGTATCCTTCTCGAGGGTCTCGAGGAGGACGGGGTAGGCGGCGAAGGTGTCGCGAATCTCGGATTCGGTCATGCCGACGGCCTTGAGGAAGTGGGTCACCGACTGCTTACGCTTGCGGTCGATGCGCACGCCGACGGCGTCGCGCTTGTCGATCTCGAACTCGAGCCATGCGCCACGGGAGGGGATGACCTTCGCGCCGAAGGTTTCCTTGTCCGACGAGCGGTCCGAGAGCTTCTCGAAGTACACGCCGGGGGAACGCACGAGCTGGGAGACGACAACACGCTCGGTGCCATTGATGATGAAGGTACCGCGGGGGGTCATGAGCGGGAAGTCGCCCATGAACACGGTCTGGGACTTGATTTCGCCGGTCTCGTAGTTCATGAACTCGGCGGTCACGTACATCGGTGCGGAGTACGTGTAGTCCTTCGCCTTGGCTTCCTCCATGGAGTACTTGGGGGATTCGAGGCGGTGGTCGTGGAACGACAGGCTCATGGTGCCTGCGACGTCCTCAATGGGCGAAATCTCGTGGAAGATTTCTTCGAGGCCGGAGACGTCGGGGACGTCGTTGCGGCCGGATGCCTGTGCGGCTTCGACGCGGGCCTTCCACGCGTCGTTGCCCAGCAGCCAGTCGAAGCTTTCGACCTGCAGGCCCAGCAGATTGGGGGCCTGGAGGGGTTCACGAAGCTTGGCGAACGAGATGCGGTGCTTGGGCTGTTTGGCGGTGCTGTTGGCAGCCAAAGGGGATCCTTCCCTGCATGAACGGTGCGCACGCTGCCTTATCACCCATTATCTGACGCGTCCTGGTCCGTCAAGCGCCTGTTACGACGGCTGGATACGGGTCACCTCGGGCATGATAAGGCGCAAATACTCAGGCTACCGTGAGTCGCATCGCGAGTCAAGGCAGCGTGTGATATGTGCAGGGTTTCACGGGAACGAGGCCGTGGCTAGCGTGTTCGTCAGGCGCGACGCTGGCGATACCCGGACTGGGATGATGGTGCCCCAAGTCGGGCTTGAACCGACGACCCACGGATTATGAGTCCGCTGCTCTGACCGACTGAGCTATTGGGGCGGTGCCATCCTATCGGAGGAACACTGGCCTCTTCCACCGACACCTCGTCTTGATCCGTCGATCACGCCGAAGCGACATAGGACCTTAGTCGCGCCTATGGTGGTTTTACAAGGCCGCAGCCAATCAATTTAAGGAGATGGCATGAACGTAGCGGAACAGATCGTGAACCAGCTTGTTGATGCAGGGGTACACCGGATCTACGGCATTGTCGGCGATTCACTAAACCCCATCGTCGACGCCGTGCGCAAAACCGGCGGCTCGAAGAAGGGCGGCATCGACTGGATCCACGTGCGCCACGAGGAGGCGGCGGCGTTCGCAGCGTCGGCCGAAGCTCAGCTGACGGGCAAGCTCGCCGTGTGCGCAGGTTCGTGCGGCCCAGGCAACCTGCACCTCATCAACGGCCTGTATGACGCGAACCGCACGGGCGCACCTGTCCTGGCCATCGCCTCGCACATCCCGAGCGTTCAGATCGGCACGATGTACTTCCAGGAGACTCACCCGGACCGCATTTTCGAGGAGTGCTCAGTCTACAACGAGCTCATCTCCTCCGCGGCACAGTCACCGCGCACGGTGAACTCGGCGATCCGCCACGCGGTCGGCTTGGGTGGCGTCTCGGTTATCACATTGCCCGGCGACGTCTCTGACCTCAAGGCCGTTGAGCACGTTCCCACCTACGCGCCCGCACGCCCCGCGACGCTTGCTCCCAACGCCACCGATATTGAAGAGGCCGCAGCGCTCTTGAACAAGGCCGACAAGGTCGCTATCTTCGCCGGCGCCGGTGTTGAGGGAGCCCACGACGAGGTCATCGCCCTGGCGGATGCCCTCAAGGCACCGATCGGCCACTCGCTGCGCGGCAAGCACTTCATCCAGTACGACAACCCCTTCGACGTGGGCATGACGGGCCTGCTGGGCTACGGCGCGGCCGCCGAGGGCATGAACGACGCTGACGTGCTGATCCTGCTGGGCACCGACTTCCCCTACGACCAGTTCCTGCCGGACACCCCGACCATTCAGGTGGACACGCACGCGGAGAAGCTGGGCCGCCGCACGGACGTCGGCCTCGCGATCCACGCGCAGGTCAAGCCCTTCATCGAGGCACTCCTCCCCCACCTGCGCGCGAACCGCTCCGATTCCTTCCTGAAGTCCAAGATCAAGAAGCACTCGGAGATCATGCACGCTCCCGTGGGCGCTTACACGCGCAACGTGGAGAAGATGCGCCCGATCCACCCCGAGTACGCCGCCCACCTCCTCAATGAGACGGCCGCGAAGGACGCGATTTTCACCGCGGACACGGGCATGTGCAACGTGTGGACCGCCCGCTACATTGATCCGCTCGGCACGCGCCGTCTCATCGGCTCCCTGCTGCACGGGTCGATGGCGAACGCCCTGCCCATGGCCCTGGGCGCTCAGGTCGCCTACCCGGATCGTCAGGTCGTGTCAGTGTCGGGCGACGGCGGGCTCTCGATGCTTCTCGGCGAGCTCATTACCGCGAAGATGTACGACCTGCCGGTCAAGGTGGTCGTCTTCAACAATTCGACGCTGGGCATGGTGAAGTTGGAGATGCTGGTCAACGGCCTCCCAGACTTCCAGACGGATGTCCCTGATACGAATTACGCGGAGATCGCCCGCGCAATTGGCTTCCATGCAGAGCGCGTCGAGGATGCTTCTCGCCTGGAGGACGCGTACCGCGAGGCGTTCGCTGCGCCCGGCCCCGCCCTCGTTGAGGTCATCACGGATCCGAACGCACTGTCGCTTCCGCCGGCCATCACGGGCGGCCAGGTCGTCGGCTTCGCGACCGCGATGAGCAAGATCGTTCTCAACCGCGGCATCGCCGAGGCTTTCTCGATGGCCACCTCCAACATGCGCAACATCCCGCGCCTGTAGGCCATTCACATCTCCGGGGACGAGGCCGGGGATGGGTCAACGCACGACCTGGCCCCGGCCTCGTTTTTCATGGGCCTACCCCGCATTTTACAAACATCAGCTTTTTCAAAAGAATGGCTTTTATCCACTCAAATAACGCTTGACAAGTTCGCAACTTGTAGCAGATCGCACAACACGGTGATTTGACACCTATTTTCGCGTGCATTTCCCCTCTAATATGCGAGGCGTTCTATCGTTCACGCCACACAGGAGGAACCGCAATGCACGCGCTCGCAGCAATGGCCAGCGCAGCCGGTGCCGTCGACCTCGACACTTTTCCCGCTTGGCTGAGGATCACCCACTTCATCAACTTCATCATGATGGGCTTCCTCATCCGTTCCGGCTGGGAGGTCCTCGCATCACACCCACGTCTGTACTGGAACAATCACTGCACACCCGGATCCGAGTGGCTCAAGTTCACGAAGGACAAGGTGTCGACCGTTCCCGGCGAGTTCACGGCGCGCGACGACCAGCGCAACCTCCACCCGCTGATCTCCCTGCCCGGACGCGGACAGATCGGCCTGGGCCGCGCGTGGCACGCGCTCGTCACGGCCATCTGGCTCCTTAACGGCTTCGTGTACGTCGCCCTCCTCTTCGGGACGGGCCAGTGGCGACGCATCGTCCCCACCTCGTGGTCCATCTTCCCCGAGGCCTGGGAGAGCGCGAAGATCTACATGGGCCTGCAGATTCCCTCCATCGAGCACTTCCAGCCCTATGACGCCCTCCAGAAGCTCATGTACTTCACGGTCGTCTTCATCGTCGCGCCCCTCATGATCGCGACCGGCCCCATCATGTCCCCCACCTTCGCGGGACGCTTCCCCGGGTACGTCAAGCTCTTCCGCAACCGTCAGACTGCTCGCTCCATTCACTTCCTGGGCATGGCCTTCTACTGCGTCTTCGTCGTCATTCACGTTGCGCTCGTCTTCATCGTCCACCCGAGGTACAACATCGCGCACATGATGCTGGGCGAAAACTACAACGACATCACGGCGGCACAATTCGCTCAGGCCGTCACCATGCTGATCATCGGCATCGTCGTCGCCATCGCCCTGTGGATCGGAGCCTCCTACTGGTCCCTGTCGAACCTGCGCCGCACCCAGCGCTGGATCTGGGGTGCGACGCAGCCGATTCGCGCGCTCACGATCGACCGTCTGAAGTCGCGTCAGGTCGCAAAGAAGACCTTTACTGAGGACGATATTTCCCCGTTCCACTGGGTCAACACGCGCCCGCCGACACAGGAGCAGTCCGAGGAGTACATCGCCCTGCGCGAGGACGACTTCAAGGACTTCCGCCTCGAGATCGGCGGCCTGGTCGAGGAGGAGAAGTCTTTCTCCATCGACGAGCTGAAGGCCCTGGGCAAGGTCACGAACATTACGATGCACACCTGCATGCAGGGATGGACGGGCATCGCAAAGTGGGAGGGCATCCGCCTCAAGGATCTCCTCGAGCAGGTCACGCCCACGGAGGGCGCGCACTACCTGATGGCCACCTCCTTCGGACACGTCGGGCACACCTACGACGGGCGCCCGACCGAGCCCTACTACGAGTGCATCGACCCGTCGATGATCGACGACGACGAGTGCATCCTCGCCTGGGGCATGAACGACGAGCCTCTGCCCGAGATCTACGGCGGCCCTCTACGCCTGCGCGCCGATTCCCAGCACGGCTACAAGATGGTTAAGTGGGTGCGCCGCCTCGAGTGGATCCACGACTACCACGACGTGGGCGACGGCCAGGGCGGCTCGCGAGAGGACTCTGGTCTGCAGCACTACGACGCTCGCGCCTGAGATTCTCTGCCTTCGAGCGGTACCACGCCTCCCTCCTCGTCTCCACGCACGCGCGTGCGGACGCACGGTGGGAGGCGTGGTCTATGCGTACCTGCGGGCGATCGCCGCGGCCTCGGGCACGTAGGAGCGCCCGAAGACGGCGCAGTGGATCATGATGATGTGCATCTGGTGCAGGGCGACGCGCTCGCGCCAGCCGTCCTCCAGGGGCGAGGCCTCGTTGTAGGCGGCGAGGATCCGCTCGTAGTGCGGGCAACCGAAGACCGCGAGGGCCGCAAGGTCCTCCTCGGCGTGGCCTCCCTGCGCGGCAGGGTCAATGAGGACGGCACCCTCAGGGGTCCACATGATATTGCCGCTCCACAGGTCGCCGTGGGTGCGGGCGGCACCGATGCTATTGTGGCGGTTTTTCGCGTCTTCTACGAGGCGCGGCTGGCTGTGGTCGAGAGCGCCGGACTCGAGGCGCTCACAGAGTTTTTCGACGAGCGTTCGTTCGGCGGCCGTGAAGGTGCGATCGTCGAGGTAGGGGGCGATGCGCTCACGCGCGTAGAAGGCACCCCAGGATTCACCTTCCGACGACGAGGCCGGGGCCGGGCTCGGGCGGTCGGGTAGCGAGAGGTGGGCCTCCCCCATCCAGCCATCCCCCGCGAAGCCGGTCGGCGGCGCACCCAGGTGGCTGGCCCCGGCGGCATGCGTGTGGGCAAGGGCGCGGCCAAAGTCTTCGGCGGCTCGCGGGGTTGGCGCGACAGAGACCAGGCGGGGCTCCTCGAGCCACGTCGCGCCGTGATCGAGCACAGGCACGACGGCTGCTCCGGGGCCCGAGGCCTCGGCGAGCCACGCGAGCCCCGCAACCTCATAGGCGATCCGCCCGCGGCGGCTCTCCGCTTTCCTGATGGTGTCCATCGTGTGTGGCCTCCCATCTGCGGAGAAGCTCCGGTGCTCCCCCATTTTGGCGCATCAGCGCGCGACGGTTCAACGATATCAAGGGTTATGCGGGGCGTAGGCGGCTCCTCCAACACTCAACATCGTTGCAGCTCGACCACCCGACAGTGAATCGCTAACGACTCAAGTTCCCTATGGATCGGGCAATGGCCTGACCGAGAAGATAGAACGTACGCTCTTTGCCATGCAGATTATCGGGTTTCGGACCATCTTCCGATACAGGAAACAAACCGGAGCGGAACACTAATACCTCGTATTTGTCCCGATACTGCGGTGCCGAGGGGTCATCTGACTGATAGAAGAGCTCAATCACTCCTTCGTCAGGCATCCCAACGTCGGTTGTCCCGTCTGTAAATTGCCCATGGAGGCTCCAGTAAGTGCGGATTGAGCACCCAGGAGGCAATGTTCTTTCAGTCTCGAATAAGAGCTTGACCTTCTCAGCAACGTCATCGATCTGATCCGGCCAGTTGTCGAATTGGATACATAAGTTTCTCGCAGCTGTCTTACCGACATTCATGATCCGGAGATCGAAATGGCGGGCCCCTGCAAGACTAGGAACAATTTCCGCATACACGTACGGACGCGTCTGTGCAATGCTATCCAATTTCATCTGCTCATTGGCTTCAGCAGCTGCGTCACTCGCTGCCTTCGATGCGCGCATTGCTGATACAGCTGTAAACCCAGCCCAGACTGCTGCAACTAGTAGCCCTAGAGTGAAATAGCTGTAGCAACGGACGACCATGCAGCGACAGAATCTGCCCAAGAAACTCCATTCACGGTTTCCTATGCTATCTACTCGGTCGGCTTTCCAAAGCCGATTAAGGAGCTCGATCAATGAGCAGTTTCCATAATGCCGCAGGACCAGATAGACCTGACAGTCAGCACCTCCTCACTCGACTAGAAGACGCGATGCCTAGCCCGAGATCCAAGGACCGCCATCAGACATAACCAGGGCGCGCACGAACCCACTAAGAAGCACGTTTGCCCGAGAACCCGAAAGTTAACCCTGTGCCTTGCGTATTGGCAGCCCCGCCCACGTGCATGTCCATGGGTTAACGTACGCATCAAAGGGTTAACACGCGACATAGCCGGTTGGCGCTCGGAATAGCGAGTTCACGCGCGAACAACGCACCCCATCAGCTGCCGATTTGCTCAAAACACAGACCACCTCCCCTACAAGAGCCCATTTTCAACGTATTTCACCGAGGTGGTCTGCGTTTTGGGCACCAACCCTCGCGAGTCATGGCTTGCACACCTTGGATCGGGGGAATTGCACTACATGAGGGCCCGACACGCCGATGACAGGCCGCCGCACAGCTTCGTGTAGTGCAAAACCCCCACGACCGACGGAGCGGCGAGCGCGCGCGGACCAGACCTGTGCCTATGCGGATAGGTTGCCATGATGTGGATAGGTTATCGGCATGCGGATAGGTTAATAAGCTATCCGCATCCTCATAACCTATCCATATCGCAATAACCTATCCGCGTACACAACCAGATTCGTCGATATGGAGGGCCGAGAGGCACAGTACAGCCTGGCTTCGGTGCCCGTGGGCGGCGGCGGGGTCAGGCTGTGGTACCCGTGGGCGGTAGCGGGGCCTGGCTGCGGTGCCGGTGGGTGGCGGCAGGGCCAGGGCGGGCCTCGAGATCGACCACTCCGAGCCGTCAGGCTCGCGTGTGGCGATCTCGCGGGCGGGCCGCCACCCACCGGCACACACAGCGGCAGGGCCCCACAAAGCATCACAACGGAGCGCTCGGAACACGGGTTATAGGACAAAACGTGTTGGTTGAGGGGTTAGTCCCAGGTGTTGTGGTAGGGGGTGGTGTGGTGGAGTTCGTTGAAGCAGATTGCGTCGCCCCAGCCGGGGATGATGGCGGTGGCTTGGTGGTTTTGCGCGGCTTGTTGCCAGGCGTTTTCGAGGGCTGCGTCGGTGGGCATGGTGGCCAGGATTGTCGCTGCTGGCTGTGGGTGCGCAGAGTGGGTGTAGCACCACCAAAACACGGCTTTCATGCGTCGGGTCAGGCGCATGCCACGGTGATCGCGCAGCATCTGGCGTAGGCGCGCGTTCGTGCTTTCGATCTGGTTGGTTGTTGCGGGCATCGGATGGTCCCAGGTGGGGTCCAGGTACGTGAACAACAGGCCTTGCCTGATGAGCTTGTTGAGGCTGTTACGAGCCCGAACAAGCCTCTCATGAGTGTATTCCCATCCTCCGTCAGGCCTGTGTGTTTTCTCCTCCAAGAAGTCCTTCCAGCGCGCGCACCAGTCCTGGTAGGCACCGATCCATTCCTGAGCATCTTCTCGGCCCTCCACGTGCAAGAGTTGTTGCCCAAGAGCGTATAAACCTTGTGAGGGCCGCCAGTTTGGGGGCGCGTCGTAGTGGCTTGGCGAATACGGCAATACGCATGGAAGGTGCAGCGTTGCACACGCGTGGTCGGCCAGATTCTCTTGCAGGCTTTCGCGAACCCACTGCCCCCGTCAGTGACGACCAGGGTCGGTGGCGCGATCCGGCTCATGAGCGCTTCCCAGGCACGGGAATTCTCACTCCTAGCCGCGTACCAACCCAGCACGCAATCGGGAGTTTGAGCGATGAGAACCACGGCGCTTCGGCCCAGGTGGATACCGTCAACGAAGATGACCTCATGAACCTCATCGACGATCGGACTGAAAGGCCATAACTGCCACAATGGCTCACAGCGCCTGCGAAACGAGCGGCCCCCGCCAGGCAAATCCGCCTGACGGCGCCGACTGAGCAGCCAGGCCAAGAACTCATCAAGATGCTTCGCCGTGGAATTAATGCGGCTGACCTGGCTGATATTGCACAGGGAGCAGCGCCATCGCTGCGCCCCTGACGCTGAGTGCCCATACCTGGTCATCACTCGCCCGCACGCCGGACATTTGGGGGTATTCATACCCCCACGATGAAACAACCAACTTCAATGTGGATTTTCCCGCACCAGCAAGCCGAAAAGTCGCTACAAAACCAACACGTTTAGTCCATCCTTCAAGTTGGCTCCCACCAACTTCAATACCGATTTTTCCGCACCAAAAAGCCGAAAAGTCACCATAAAACCAACACGTTTTGTCCTATAACCCCGGAACACCAGCGGCGCCACAAGCAACACAACGACAGGCACCACACCAACGCGCCCAGGCATACAAAAAACCGACATCCGGATCGAATGTCGGCCTGTGGTGGAGCTAGGGGGATTCGAACCCCCGACCTTCTCATTGCGAACGAGACGCGCTACCAACTGCGCCATAGCCCCAAGGACTCGAACAGCTTAGCACCATCACAATCAGCCATGCAAGCCGACCACCGCCGCGTGCGGCATGACACGGAGCCCACACATGCGACCGCGCCGCGAGCCCGAAGGCCCGCGGCGCGGGCATCAGCAGCTGAGAGGTCCCCTATTGGGCGCGTCGCGCGTCCAGGACGGCATCCAGGTCCAGGGCGACGGCCTGATCGGCGACGACCTCGGCGGTGGAGCGGGCGCCCACCTGGGCAGTCTGTGCGATCGGGCGCGCCGGGACGGCAGCGGCGATGCGCGGGATACCGCGCAGGTCGGTGTCGGCGTGCACGATGCGGCCGCGGACGCGCTCACGCGACGCGTAGGTCGGGGCGGGGACAGGGACGACGGTCCATGCGCGCGCCGGGGTGTCAGCGACCTCGACGACCTCGGGGACGTCGACGTTGAAAACGAGGGAGGGAACGGAGCCTGTCTGAGGCTCGACGACCTCGTCCGCCTTCACGTCAACGACGTCCTCGGACGACGAAGCGGGAGACTCGACGGGAACAGCGGCGGTCGGACGGCCGGCGCCGCGAACGTCGCCGCGCAGCTTGGTGAGCAGCTCGAGCTCGCGCTCGGAGGCCTGCTGGGAGCGGACAGCCGCGACGCGGGAGGCGGCGAGGGAAGCCCCGAGGGCGGCGGCGGGGATCGCAATCCACGCCCACGCGAGGGAGGTAGCAGCGATGACGATGCCAAGCGCGACGGTTGCAAGAGCGCAGACACCGGTGATGACCATGCGGCGACGTCCGGCTGCACTTTCGGCGGCGAGGCGGGCGGCGCGGCGGGCGCGCAGCTTCGCGATGTCACGAACCGCTTTGTTGTTGCGTCGGTCGATAACGGGGCGGCTACGTCCCGTGGTGCCCTGGTGCATGCTGCCTCCGCTCGTCAATGCGCCCCGTGCCAGGATGGTTCCGCTGGCGTGGTCGCACGTGTCTAATTCTGTCTTATTCGTGTGGATGATGCGCAGCTTCGGCGAAAAACGGTCGATTTCGCGAGACTGGACGATCGCTCGTCGGCGCGCGACGAGTGACGGTACGGTCGCAAAAAGCGCAACGAATACCGCGACGATGACGAGTCCACCGATCTCCACCCCCTCAACGTACGGGCGTTTGGGGTGTCGCGCTTTGTGCGGTGGGCGCGTGTCGGGCTCTCAAACCTTTCGGTAAAAAGAGAAGATTCCTCAAGTGTCACACGTGCAACATCTGCCCCATTGGCACCATGACACCAGGGCCAACCAGCACACAAACCGCGCCCCACCCCGGACGCGGGCGGGAAACGACGGTCAGTCGATCGCGGAGCAACCCCAGCGACGCTGCACGAGCCCACCCTCCGGCAGCGACTCGGAATCGATGAAACGCGATGTGATCCGCCCACTGCCCACCGATGTGCATGAAGCGGGGACGCAGACCTTCCTCGACGAGGCCGAGGCCTCGACACACTCCCAGGGAGCGCTCGTTCTCGGGACGCACGCACACCTCGACGCGGTGCAGGCCAAGCTCGCCGACGACGAGGTCGAGGACGAGAGCAGCCACGAGGGACCCCAGGCCTCGACCCGACCATTCCGAGACGATCCAGTATCCGAGCATGCCCGAGGACATCGCGCCCCAGTGCACGTTCGAGATGGAGAACTGACCCACGTAGCGACCATCGATCTGCACGCCAAAAATCAGAGCGTTACCGTTCCGCTGATCGCGGTCTGCGCGGCGCACGTACTGGGAGAACGTCGGAATATGCTCGAGGGACTCCGGGGGCAGCGTCGCCTCCCAGGGACGCAGCCAGTGCCCGTCGGCGCGACGCACGGCATCCAGCGCACGATGTTCTTCGCCGTGAACGGGACGCACGACGAGCTCACGCGGATTCTCGCTTCCCTCCGGTCCGGGACGCAGGAAACCACGGCCCACCGGATCGGCCACGCGCAGCGTCACCATCTCGATGTCGCGCCCCCACACGCACGTGCGGCGACGCAGGAAGCACCTCATTCGAGGACCAGGCACTGCAGACGGTCACCCGCGCGCACTGTCGTCACGTCCTCGGGGACGACCGCGAGAGGCGTTGGAGTCCGCGAGCGCGGACAGCAGCAACGAGGCCGGAGTACCCATGACGGCGGCGTTGTAGCCGGAGCGGGGGGAGCCTGTGAGGCGCACGCGCACAAACTCGCGGCGGCCTCGCGGGGAGTACCAGGAGCGGTCGATGGCGGCGCGCACGACGGGGCGGTTGACGGCGGTCCAGCCCTGCATGTGGCGCAGCGCGGGGCGCACGAACACCTCGAAGCACACCTGGGCGGAGACGGGGTCGCCGGGCAGGCAGACGATGGGGGTGCCGGGCTGACCGTCCTCGGCGCCGACGGTGCCCACACCCATGATGTGGCCGGGCCAGGCTGCGACGTTGTCGAAGCGGACGGTGCCGAGAGCACCGAGAACCTCGCGGACAGTGTCGCCACTGCCGTAGGAGATACCACCGGTCGTCAGGATCAGGTCCGCGCGCACCAGCTGATCCTCGATAGTCTCGCGCAGGCGGGCGCGCTCATCCGGGACGGCAGCAACGCGGAATGTCTGCGCGCCGGCGTCAGCAACAGCCGTCGACAGGGCGTGACCGTTCGCGTCGAAGACGGTGCCGGGGCGGGCCTCACCACCGGGCTCGACGATCTCATCGCCGATCGAAATGATGACGACGCGCGGGCGGGGGTGGACCAGCACGCGGTCACGGCCCACACCGGCGAGGAGCGCCATCTGGCGGGCACCGATACGCGTGCCGGAGCGCAGCACCGTGTCACCCTGCGCAACGTCCTCCGCGCGGCGGCGGATGTTTTCGCCGCTGGCGGGGGCCGTACGCAGGGCAACCTGGGCGATGCCGTGGTCCGTGAACTCGAGGGAGACCACGGCCTCGGCGCCCGAAGGCATGGGCGCGCCGGACGCGATGCGGATCGCGGTGCCGGGCACGAGGGCCGCCGGGTCGACGGCACCCGCGCGGATCTCCTCGGTGACGGGAAGCGTCACCGGCGACTCCAGGGTGGCTCCCTCACAGTCACGGATGCGAACGGCGTATCCGTCGCACGCCGACAAGTCGGCGACCGGGAGGTTAAAGGGAGCCTGCACATCCTCTGCGAGCACGCAGCTGACCGCGTCAGCGAGCTGAACGTCGAGCGGCGGCAGCGCGTGGGCAACGGCCATGCAGTCCTGGTAGAAGTCGGCAACGCTTCGCATAGTTGTTAGTCCTCGAGCTTGGAGCGCAGGAACTCCTTGAGTTCCGCTCCAAGCGCCGGGTCCTCAAGGGCGAGCGTGACGTTGGCTTCGAGGTAGCCGAGTTTGTCCCCGGTGTCGAAGCGTCGCTCGTCGATGACTACACCGTACAACCCTCCACCCTCTTCTTCGGGGAGGTCGATCATGCGCGCGTACCCGTCTGTGAGCTGATACTCACCGCCGGCGCCCGGTTCGATGTTCTCGAGGGCCGTGAACACAGCCGGGTCGAGCAGGTAACGGCCGACGACCGCGTACTCGGACTTGACCTCTTCGAGCGGGGGCTTCTCGGTGACGTCGGTGATGCGCATGAGCTGACCCTCTTCGAGGTCGACACCCTCGGGGATCGGCAGAACCTCGACGGCGGTCGACGCGTAGGCCGTGGCCTGCTCGGGGGTGACCTTCAGCAGGGCGACGACGGTGCCGCCCAGGGCGCCTCGCACCTGGATCATCTTGCGCAGCAGCTGCGAGCCGGGCTCCATGAGGTCATCGGGCAGCAGGACGGCGAAGGGGGCGTCGCCCACGTGGGACTTGGCCTGCAGGATTGCGTGGCCCAGGCCCAGGGGATGCCCCTGGCGCACGGAGTGGACGCGCGCGTACTTCTTGTACTCGTTGACGTACTCGAGGGCCTTCTCCTTGCCGGCCTTCTCCAGGTCGGCCTCGAGGCCGGGTTCGGCGTCGAAGTAGTCTTCGATCGACTGCTTGCCGGCGCGGGTCACGAAGAGAATGTCTTCGATGCCGGCATCCGTGGCCTCGCGCACGATGTACTCGATCGAGGGACGGTCGACGACGGGCAACATCTCCTTGGGCACGGACTTCGTGATGGGCAGGAAGCGGGTTCCGCGACCGGCCGAAGGAACGACAGCGTGCACTACTGGCTGGTTTTTATCTGTCATACTTCACAGAGTAGCGAAGAAACCGCCCGATGGGGAGACTATGGACACAAAAACAACTCTCCGCGCGGAGGTGCGTAGCAGGCGCCGCGCCAGGCGCGCTGGCACGCCCGCACTCGAGGCCCCGTTCACCCCGACATTCAGCCGCTCACCCATCCCCGTGCGCGACCGCGCCGAGGCCGAGGGAATCTCTCGCCAGATCCGCGCCCTGGCCTCGTCAATGGGTGGGGTCTCCCTGCCCGCGCTGTTCGCGCCCACCCCCCTCGAACCCGACATGTCCCTCGCGCTCGGGCTGTTTGAACGCGCGCTCCTGCCCATCCTCCTCGACGAGGCCGGGGCACCCCTGGGCGCACCGCGCTGGGGACTGTGGGAGGCGGGCCGGGCGTTGGTGACGCTTGGGCGACCTCCCGCTCAGCCGGACGGTGAGGCGCGGGGCGCGGAGTCGCTCAAGGAGGCGGATCTGATTGTTATTCCGGCGCTCGCCGCATCCGCGGACGGGACTCGCCTCGGCCAGGGCGGAGGCTGGTACGACCGCGCGCTCGTGCACCGCCGCCCCGGCACCCCGGTCGTTGCGGCGATTTGACGACGAGGTACTGGAGGCCGGAGTAATTCCTGCGGAGCCTCACGACGTTCCCGTCGACGCTATTGTGACGCCGACACGCACGATTGCAACAAACGTCCGATAGGCCTTTTTCCAACGTTTTTCCTGTTAACAGCAACATCAACGGCTGTTTGTCACACACCTCTCACACCGGACTTTTCGGCCTAAAACCACCGATCGCTGACCGAATTACAAAAAGTGCGACGAACATTACCCTCTAATCACTGTCCGTCAGACGAAAGTCCCCACTAGTGTTTGCAACGGTAAACGAGCGCCGACGCGGCGCGCGCTCCCCGGTGGCACAGAGCCGCCACGCCGAGGCACTTCGGCGATTCAGACTTGCCGGCCCGGCCGGCCTCATTCAACACAGGAGAAGCCATGCTCAAGGGTTTCAAGGAATTCATCTCTCGCGGTAACGTCGTCGAGCTCGCCGTCGGTGTCATCATCGGTGCCGCCTTCAAGAACATCGTCGACGCCCTGGTCGACGGCATCATCAACCCGCTGATCGCGGCCGTCATCGGCAAGCCCGATTTCTCGGACGCCTTCATCCTCACCCTGAACGGCACCGACGTGAAGTTCGGCGTGCTGATCACCGCCGTCATCAACTTCATCCTCATGGCCTTCGCGATCTACTTCTGCATCGTGGTGCCCATGAACGCCCTCAACGCCCGCCGCAAGAAGGCTGAGGACGAGGCTCCCGAGCCCGAGGTCTCCGACGAGGTCAAGCTCCTCACGGAGATCCGCGACGCCCTCGCCCAGGGCACGCCGCGCCACTGAGCATCTGATCCCTCCTCGTGAGGGACAACGGAGAGGCCGATGCACTTGCATCGGCCTCTCCGTTTTGTATCACTACGTGCGAGCACCGCCCGGCCACCCCTGACTCCCTCCCACCCCCAGCTGCGCCGCGGCACCCCATCACGCACACTTCCCCTCAAATCTCGCACATAATTCAACCCGGTTACTTTTGAGCACCCCAAGAAAACGTTGCAATTGCAACGACATTATTTCAATAGCTGAAATAGCCTGCGGGAAATTACGTGCGAGATTGGTGGGAACGACGTGATCGAGCGAGGAGCCTCTCTCCACAGGCCCCCGCACGAACAATTGGCGAGCAGCGCCGCCCGGATAACGCACCTATCCGGATAGGTAAACAACATCCGGATAGGTAAACAACATCCGGATAGGTAATGAAGATCCGGATAGCTTAATAACCTATCCGGATGTGCACAACCTATCCAGATGCGCACAACCTATCCGGACGCTCGCGCCTACGCCAGCCCCTACGCGCGCGCCTGCGCGTGCGGCGGCACGTTCTCGAGCAGCCGCGCATCGTTGGCACCGTCGCCCCGGTCGGGGGCGTCAGCCATGGAGCCGGGGCGCGTATCCTCGGGGCGTACGCGATCCTCCCAGGAGGGCGGCAAGCCCTCCTCGATGAGGCGGCGGTCCACGTCGGACACGTAGCGGGCGACGCGGCGACGCTTGCGCGGCGTCGCCTCACTCATCGGAGGATTCCTCCGGCTGCGCATCCTCGGAGGCCGAGGCCTCGTCAGATTCCTGCGCGCTCACCGCGGTCTTCGTGCGGCGCACGACGTTGCCCAGGACCGCGTCGGACTGGAAGCCGCGGCGCGTAATGCCCAGGGCCTCGCGCAACTCCTCGGCGGTCTCAAGGTCGGTGCGCTCGACGCCGTCGGAACGCACCCACGCGGCCATCTCATCGAGCTGGTCGTCGGAGTAGGCGGCCAGCGGCAGCCCCTTGGCGATCGCGGGGCGCGGACCACGGTTCTCCTCGGAGGCACGCTCCTTGCGCTTGATGGCCAGCAGCATGCCGGTGGTGTCCTCGTCGGCCTTCTTGCGGCGCTTAGATTCCTCGTCGAGGCCGTCGTCCAGCATCGGCATGCGTGGGGCGGCGGGGGTCTCAGAGTCTTCCTCGGACTCGCCTGTAGCATCCTTCTGCGGCGTGGCCTCTTCGAGTCGTTCCTCGACGGACTCGTCGTCAACGCGTTCCGGAACGGCCACAACAGGCTCTTCCTCGGTGGCGCGCAGCTTCTCGAGTGCGTCTAGGACGGCGTCCACGATCGCGGATGCTTCCTTCTCCGGGTCGATGAACAGCGCCATCGACAGAGCCGTGTACACGGCCCAGCCCTGCTCCTCGAGCCAACGGGGACGGGCGCGATCACGCACGCGCTGACTGGGCTCCGACAGGTATTCCTCGTCGTCCGTGAGGACGGCGAGGAGCAGGCGCCCGGGCGAATCGGGGTGTCCGATGGCCAGGGGCACGCGCATGCCTCCGGGGATACCGACGTTGGCGACGACCTCGAGGCCGCGCGAATACAGGTGCTCGGCGAGGTCGACGAGCAGACGGTCGGGCTCGCCGGCCAGGACCGGCCACGCGTCCATCCCCTCACCGGCGTGCCCTTCAGCAATCTCGATGAGGTCCACGAGCATGCGCGAACCCGCGTGACCGAGGCGATCTCGGTCGATCTCTTCACTGTGGAGCGCGCACACGAGCGTCAGGTCCCCGCGCACCGCGCGCAGGATCTCGGCGAGAGTATCCGCGCCGGCCTCGCTGGAGAAGACACCGAAGTCGTGGATGACGCGCCCGTGCGGGGTCTTCGCAAAGCCGACGGACACGATGAGCGACTCGCGCGTCAGGCCGACGGCCTCGGAGGGGCCGACAACCACAAAGGGCTCGGGAGTCGCGGGGTCAAAGAACGAGGCCAGACCCGGTTCTTCGGCGCGCACGCTCTCCAGGGCGTCGCGGATCCGCCCGGCGTGGCGGTCGGACAGGGCGACGACGGCGAGAGAGCGCTCGGGAGACTCCACCGCGTGCTCAATGACGGCGTCGACGACGGCGCGCACCTCGGCGGCCGTTGATTCGATCGCGTGGGCACCCGGGGCGGGCATGCCCGTCGCCTCGACCCAGCGGGCTGATACAGGCGCGTTCGCCGCGGTCCACGGCACGGGAATACCCGCATGCTCGTAGCCGTAGCGGGCCAGCAGCAGGGCAACCTGGTCGTTGAGGCGACGCGGGCCGGGCTCGACGTGTAGGACCGGCAGGACGTCGGCGAGTTCGCGGGTCGCACCACCCTCAGAGGCCGCCGCCAGATCGTCGATGACGACCAGCTGGTGACCGCGCGCGATGATCGGCGCGAGTTCAGCCAGGGACAGCCCATCCGCACCGTCGAGGACGACGACGTCGACCGTGCGTCCCGTGGGCGCCAGGGTGGGGACCATCGAGGGAACCGTCATGAGGACGGGCAGCAGGTGTCGCACGAGCGGGTAGGTGACGAGGAGATCGAGATCGCTGGGCGTCTTGCCGTCGGCCAGGATTCCGCGCAGCTCCTCGTACTGGCTCGGACGCGCGGCAAGGGCGTTCGTGCGAATACGCCGCACGCCCGTGATGGCCTGCGGGACCAGCGACGCCACCTGTTCCTCGTCCAGCTCGCGCCCCTCGCGGGCGAGATCCTCCAGAGCGGCGGGATCGACACCGCCCAGGGCGGGCTGAGAGGCGAGCATCGCGCGCAGCAGCGAAGCCCACCATGCGAGGTCGAGCTCGGTGTCAATCGCGCTGTCATCGATGTTGCGATCGACGAGGTCCTGAGCCAGCTTGTCGAGACCGCGGGCGGCGAGGCGCTCGCGCATCTGAAGGCGCGCGGGCACCTCGCGGGCGGCGGAGGTGTCGCCGGCCCAGCGCTCAATGAGCGTGGTCACGCGCTGCAGGTGGGTGCCCACCAGGTCCGATTCCTCAGCGGCGAACACGGGCGCGATCGCGTCGAGGTCATCACGCACCGCGTCGGTCAGGGCCGAGATCTCACCGATCTTTGCCGGGAGAATGGGCCACGAGTCCTCGCCGCACACCGCACACCACGCGTCGCGGCGCTCCTGGACGCGGATGAGGGCGCGGTGCAGATCGGGGACATGCACGCCGGGACGCACGAGGTCCTGGGCTTGCTTGACGAGGCGGTTGCGCTCCGACCGTCCCATCGAAATATCGTGTTCCTTGCGCCACTGCTTGGGGGCGGTCGCAATGACCATGTCGGCTGCACTGCGTTCGAACACGCGCGGCTGGAAGACGTCAAGGACATCTGCGATGCCATCGAACATGGCAAGCTGGCGGTCCCACTGCGCCAGGGTTCCGGCGGGCTTAATGCCGGCCTCACCGGCGACAGAAGCGATGTGGACACGCAGTTCGGGCAGGGACTTGGAGAGTCGGTCAACGCGCAGCAGCACGTCCGACGCCTGTTCGTCGGAGGTCAGGACCGCATTGCCCCACGCGGACGAGGAGGAACCCGAGAGTGTGCCGGAGGCGATGGCCTCGCGCAGGAGTGCTCGGGCACTCTCACCCTGGTCGACGGCAATGTCGTAGAGGGTCTCTTCGGAGAGGCGAACGCGCGTCGTGGGTGCGTTCTCACCGCTCGTCAAGTCCGTCAGAGCGCGCAGGGCATCGGCCGCGCAGACCCCGAAGCGGCCGTATGGCTCGTGCAGGGCAACAGCGTAGGACGACAGAACAGACCGAACGTGACGCAGACGGGCACGCATCGTGTCCACACTCTCCTGGTCAACGACAGGGGAGGTATCGTCCATGGCGCTCGACACGCGAGCCGCCAGAGTGCGCCGGGCATCGGAGTAGCCGTCGATGTTCGCGACGACGTCAGCCAGACCGAGGTCGGACAGGCGCGTGTACGCGGCGATCGAGCGCGAGGGCGACGTCGACACGTGCAGGACGGAACGGCCCGTCGCGGCCGCATCAGCGAGAATCGCTGCGACCACGGAGGCGTCGTCACTGTGGGCCGGAATGTCAACGAAGACACTATGTCCGTCGGAGGCCGCTTCGACGGCGTCCTGCTGGACGGGGATGAGGTCGCCAACACCCTTTTCCGCCCACGGGTCACGGTCGCAGGGGTTGGGCTCGTGCGCGTCGGCGCGCAGATCGTTGCGAGCGTCCTGGTCGCCCGCGAGCGCGCGAATGACAGCGGAATCTTCGAGCGCGGTCACGTCTTCACGGAGGCTGGCTGCGAGCGCGGCTGCGGGGTGACAGAACAGGCCGATGACGAGCTCGTCGCGGATATCGAAGCGCGGCAGCGCGGAGCATAGGTCGCGCAGAGCATTCATTGCCTGCGAGGAGGAGAAACCGTGGGTTCCACTAGCCTTGGCCAGCACAGTCTCACCGTCCACATCGACTCCGTGCTCGCGCAGGGCGTCGCTGAGTTCGGGGGCGAGAATGGCTCCTCGACCCAGGGCGATAAGGACGTCGTCATCGCGGCGTACGAGGCGCACAGGGCGCAGCAGCGCGGGCACGGTCACCGCGTCGATTCCCGCGCCCCACGAGGCGGTCCCGATCCCCAGGTGGATGGGGCCGGTGCCGTGGGCGCTGGCGCGCTGCTCGGATCGGGCGATGATCGCTCGCGCACGATCGAGAGCGCGACCCAGCGCAATGGGTTCGCGGATGAGGAGGCTCAGGCGGACGGGGTGTTCCGTGTAGAGCTGGGCGAGGCCTCCGGGGTGCGCGCCGGACAGGGACAGCGTCGGCAGCGACGTGGAGTCTGCGGCGATGTCCTGGTCGAGGCGTGAGCGCCACTTCTCGCGCGCAGAGCCGACGAGGGTGGTCGGGTGCGTCGAGGTGGACGAGGCCTCGGGGGCCTCGGGCTCAGGGGCGGAACGGCGCGAAAAGATACTAGGAACCACGATTTAACCCTACGGCAGCACCGCCCTCTTATGTGACGCGGCGCGCCCGGAGGAGGTCGACAACGGAAATGGTCACAACGGCGCCGACGATAAGTACCATGCCAACGATGTCGATCGCAGTGTAGGCGCTTCCCATGATGAGGGCGGAGAATCCTGTGGCTGCAATGGGTTCCATGCAGCCGACGAGCGAGGCACGCACGGGTCCGATGCGGTCGACGCCCCACAGGTAGGCGGTGAAGGCGACGGCGGTTCCCAGCACGACCGTGACGGCCATAGCAACGGCGACGTCGGGCGTCCAGGTGATCGAGTAGCGCCACACGCGGCCCACGAGGCCAACCACCGCCCCGGCGATGAGCAGTCCGTAGCCGACGACAATGTCGGCACCGAAGGTGGCGATGAGACGCGCGGGAATGAGCGTGTAGAAGGCGAGAGTTAGGGCGGCCATGCCTCCCCACACGAGCGTTTCGGGGGTGAGGGCGAGCGTGTCCAGCGAACCGTGCGTGGAGAGCAGGAATGTTCCGGACAACGCCAGGATCATGGCGGTGACCTCGGATGCGCGCGGCCAGCGCCGGTGGCTCAGGCATACCCAGACAACGATGAGGATGAGGCCCAGGTACTCAAGGACGGTGCCAGTGCCCGCGTTCGAGGCGCGGATGACGGCCATGTAGCTGTACTGGCACGCCGCCAGGCCGAAAATCGCGTAGGTGAAGAGTGGACGCCAGTTGGCGGGCTTCGTCACCAGCTCGCGATGCTGCGGTGTGACGCCGCGAGAGCGCACGAGCGCGTATGCCAGGAGGAGGATGCCGGAGGTGAACATACGGTAGAAGCTGATGTGCATTAGCTCGAGGCCGTGGTTTTCCATCAGATAATCGGCCGAAACGCCCGATGCCCCCCAACACACGGCGGCCACGACGGTCACGAGATACCCAGGAGCGTTGCGCATGGTGTCCTTCAATTGTGCCCCCGAGACGATTCGAACGTCCGACACCCGCTTTAGGAGAGCGGTGCTCTATCCCCTGAGCTACGAGGGCGTGACAAGTTGTCCGCGCCCACTGTAGCAAAGTGCGCGCACCGCTGCCCCCTCACCCGCGCTGCGGACGCGGGTTTCACAGGAGAGGACCGCGCAAGCGGGACGGACGAGGCCGGGGCACCCACGTGGGAACCCCGACCTCGTGACCATCTACGATTAGCGGCGTTCCCACTCGGTGTGCACCGCGGTTGTCCCTTCTCCCAGGTGGGCGGAGGGAACGATCATGACGGGGCAGGTCGAGTGTCCGAGCACCGTCTGAGAGGTCGATCCAAGCAGAACGCCGGCGAGACCTCCGCGCCCACGCGTGCCGACAACGACGAGGTCGACCGCGGTCGAGAACTCGATGAGCAGCGAGGCTGCCGAGCCGTCGAGGGCGTGGCGTGCAACGTGAACGTCGGCACCGTCGAGGGCGGCCTTGATAGCTGCGTCCATCCCCTCACGCACCTGGGCGAGAAGTGCCGAGTGATCGACACCGGTCGGCGTCCACGTCATGACGGAAGGGCCGACAGCGATCGGAACCGCGGACACGGCCGTGACACGAGCGTCCCACAGGCGAGCCTCGGAGATCGCACGCTTGAGCGCGCACGAGGGCTGATCGGTGCCGTCCACGCCGACGACGATGCGCTCGACCGGCGTGAACTTCTTGCCCGAGGTGTGGCGGGGAACCACGACGACCGGGCACTTCGAGTGTGCGGGCAGAGCCGACGAGACCGTACCGAGGAGACGATCAGCGAACCCGCCACCCCCGCGCGATCCAACGACGATCATGTCGACCTCAGCGGAGAAGTCAATGAGGACTCCCGCCGGGTCTCCGGGTTCGGTCGAGCCGGACACGTGCGTGGCGCCGCGCTCGCGAGCCAGGGCCTTGGCTTCCTCGACGACTGTTCGGCTCCCGCTTTCAGGGCCTCGTCATCAAGGACGGCGTATCCGCCATCGAGGGCGGCAGCTGAATAGGATGCCAGCGCGTATGTGCACAGGCAATGGATGCGCGCTCCGGTGCGCGCGCCGCGATCAGCGGCCCATTTGACGGCGGCAAGGCTCTCCGTCGAGCCATCGACACCGACCAGAATGACTTCGGTAGAACTCATGATGTCCTCCTCGTGGTGGCAGTCACTTATATTGTGCCGTATTTTGACGACCAGCGAAAGCCCAACCCGACCATAGACAGCGATCCCCGCAGCCCGTGCGGGCTGCGGGGGATCGTCAGCTGTCTAACGTGAGCTCAGTAGCGCACGTAGGTAGCGCCGGCGCGAACCGGCGAGACCTGGGAGAGACGGCCGGGCACCGTGGCCTCGACCATCTGGCCGCCGCCGATGTAGATGGCAACGTGGCCGGGGTAGGACACGATGTCACCGGGCTGCGGGTCGGACACGATGGTGCCGCCAGCGGTCTGAGCGGACGAGGAGTGCGGCAGGTTGATGCCAGCAGCCGCGTACGCGTACTTGACCAGGCCGGAGCAGTCGAGGCCCGCGAGGGACTCGCCACCGTAGACGTAGGGGATACCGGTCAGGCCGAGGGCGACGGACACGATATCGCCGCCAGCTGCGTTCAGAGTCGCCTGGCGAGCGGAGGTGTCATTCGAGGTGGCGTCGCCGCGGGACTCCGAACGGGAAGCAGCAGAGTCAGACTGATCTGCCGCAGCGGTGGTGGCCGGAGCCGGGGTGGGCGCGGGAGCCTCGGCGGAAACGGACGCGGCGGCATCCTCTTCGGCGGTCCACGCAATGTCCGGAACCTCAACCGTGGTGACGTCATCAACGGCAACGGTCGTGGTGTTCAGATCCGCGCTCTGCGGCTCAGACTGGGGGGGTCGCCGGGGCGGCGTTCGCAACGCCGGCGGCAATCGCGGTCAGCGCAACACCGGCTGCCGACGCGAAGGCGATCGGACGAGCTGCGGCGGAGGCGTTGAGGCCCTCGACCATGGTGTCGGTCAGCGGGCGACGTGCCAGGCGGTGACGCGGAGCAGGCTTAATAGTCTTCACTCATGTTCTCCCTGTTTCCCTGCGAGGTTAGCTGTCGGGTTCGGACGGGAGGTCCGGCTCGGCGTGCGAGCTTCACCCCAAGGCTCCGAAGAGCCACGGTTGGGTTCCCCGCGTGAGACGATTTTTCCGCTCCATCCGTCGTCTCACTTCGGGTACCGGACGGGCGGGTGGTCTGATGACCGATAGCAACTATACCCTGACCATCCGGCCAATGTCACGTTCTGGTAACAGTGACCCTCCTCATCGTTACCATTCCGTGATATTTGCACCCCGGGATCCACGGAAAAACTCACCTCTCACACGCGTTACGCGATTCGAGACACACTCCGCAGACGACAAAAGCCGGGGCTGTTTGCCCCGGCCTCGTCGTTTCTCAGCGCTCACTCACCCCGCACGAAGAGGTGCGCGGCCAGCGCCATCGGGATCGTCAGGTACCCGCAGACCTCGCCAGCCTCGTCAAGAGAGGCGACGCGCACGACGTCGCCGTGCGCCGAGAGCCCCACGCGAGCACCCGGACGCAGACCCAGCTCATCGAAAGAGGCCAGCAGTTCCGTATCCGCCTGAATCGGCTCGCCGATACGGGCCAGCGTGAGGGCACCTGCCTCGAGCGAACGTACCGCCAACTCGGCAGAATGAGTTCCTTCCAGTTGCTCGCAACCGGGCATGGGGTTTCCGTAGGGATCCACACAGGTATTGCTGAGCAGCGCCTGCAGGCGCGCCTCGACGGCGTCACTCATCACGTGCTCCCAGCGGCACGCCTCGTCGTGCACCTGCGCCCACTCCATGCCGATCACGTCGAGGAGGAGGCGCTCAGCCAGGCGATGCTTGCGCAGCACCCTCGGTGGCGTGCGCGCGGCCAGTGTCAGTCAGCTCGAGGCGGCGATCGCCCATCACGTGCAGCAGGCCGTCGCGCTCCATGCGTGCGACCGTCTGCGAGACCGTCGGCCCGGAATGCCCCAAGCGATCAACGATGCGCGCACGCAGGGGGGTGACCCCGTCCTCCTCGAGCTCGAGGATGGTCTTGAGGTACATCTCGGTGGTGTCGATCAGGTCTGCCACGTCGGCCTCCTTCATCAGGCAGGTAATAAACACAGAATAGGGTCACCTTCCTTCCCGCAGGCGCAACGACGCGTTGATGCGGAAAAACAGGCGTGTCGGCGTGTGCACCCTCACGATAATTCGATTAATGAGCGTGATGGAAATACCCGGCGTCAGGAGACTAGGCTGTTGGCATGGTGGCTTTTCCCGACATCCCCCAGGCCCTCCTCCCCGCTGACGGACGCTTCGGCTGCGGCCCCTCCAAGGTGCGCGCCGCGCAGATCGAGGCACTCTCCTCCCCCCCTTCTCATGGGCACTTCCCACCGCGCCATGCCCGTGCGAGACGTGGTCGCCTCACTGAAGGACGGACTACGCGCCCTTCTCACTGTCCCCGACGACTACGAGGTCGTCTTGGGCAACGGCGGCGCCTCCGCGTTCTGGGACGTGGCCTGCGCGTGCCTCATCTCCTCTCGCGCGGCGTTCGGCTCCTGGGGCGCGTTCGGCGCGAAGTTCGCCTCTGAGGCGGCACACGCCCCACACCTGGGCACGCCCCTCATTGACGAGGCCACACACGGATCTCTCGCCACCGTCTCCCCGCGCGGGGCTTCAGAAGGCGTCGACGTCTACGCCTACCCCCACAACGAGACCTCCACCGGCGTCACCTCCCCCGTCTACCGAGTCGAGGCGCCCGACGCGCTCACCCTCGTGGATGGCACGTCGATTGCGGGGGCCGCACCCGTCGACCTGACCCAGGTCGACGCCTACTACTTCTCCCTCCAAAAGGCCCTCGGATCCGACGGCGGCCTGTGGGTCGCCATCCTCTCCCCCGCCGCCATTGAGCGCGCGCGTCGCGTCGAGGAGTGCGCCGACGGGCGCTGGGTCCCACAGTTCCTGTCCCTGTCCGCCGCAATCGACAACTCGCGCAAGGACCAGACACTCAACACCCCCGCGCTCGCGACGATCGTCATGGCTGAGCGCCAGGTGCGCTGGCTTCTCCAACGCGGCGGGATGGACGCGGTGAGCACCCACTGCACCCAGGCCTCGTCCCTCATCTACGACTGGGCCCAGGCGAACCTGGCCGCACGCCCCTTCGTGGACAACCCGGCGTGGCGCTCCCCCGTGACCGCCACGATCGAGATCGACGAGGCCGCGAACGCCTCCGAGTTGGCCGCGCACCTGCGCGCGCGAGAGATCGTCGACATCGGCGCCTACCGCGGCGTGGGCGCCAACCAGCTGCGCATTGGCACGTGGCCGAGCGTGGAGATCGAGGACGTGGAGGCGCTCCTCGCCTGCATCGACTACTGCCTGGAGCGCGTGCTCTAGTTCCTCAGCGGGAACCGATCAGAGCGGGCCGACCGAGCGGCGCGGCGCGTCCACGGACGAATCCGCCTCGATACCCACCCACGGGAACGAGGGGCGACGCACAACGCGTCCCTTCCAGTGGATCATCGCCCAGACCCCGCAAATGAGCGCGATGCCGAGGGAGGCGATACCGCCGACCAGGATCGACCAGCGTGCGCCGAACGTCGTGCCCACCCATCCGATAAGCGGCGATCCGATCGGGGTTGCTCCGAGGAACACGAGGGAGTACAGGGCCATGACGCGCCCTCGCTTGTCGGGATCGGTGCGCGTCTGCACGAGGGCGCTCGCGCTCGTGTTCATCGTCAGCATGCCGAAACCCGTGGGGATCGACAGGAGAGCGAACCACCAGTAGGAGGGCGACAGGGCAAGGAGAATCTCGGCGGTGCCGTAGAAGGCGGCACCCATGAGGATGATGCGCAGGCGGGGAGCGCGACGCGCGGCTCCCGTGGAGCCGAGGATCGACCCCACCGCCATGAACGTGGAGAGGATGCCGAAAGACCCGGCAGCCTTGCCGAACACCGTCGTCGCCATGAGGGCACTTGTCATCTGGAAGTTCATGCCCAGCGCGCTCACGACGAAGATCAGCGCAAGGATGATGCGAATGTCGGTGCGGCTATGGACGTACACGACGGACTCGCGCAGCTGGCCAGGGGCACGCGGGACGAGGGTGCGCGGATACAGCTGGTCACCGCGCATGAGGGCCAGCGCGATGACGGGGGCCATAAACATGACCGCGTCGATGAGGAACACCGGGCCAATCCCCCACCAGTCGATGAAGAAGCCCGCGGAGGCAGGGCCGATGAGGCGCGCGGTATGGAAGGCGGTGGCGTTCAGGGCGACGGCGTTCGCCATCTTCTCGTGGGGCACGAGCTCGCCCACGAAGGCCTGGCGCGCGGGGGTGTCGACGGAGGAGATCGTGCCCGAGATGAACGCTAGGACGTACTGGTGCCAGAGCTCGCCCGTCCCCGTCAGGACGACGATGCCGATGATGAGGGACACGAGGCCGACCCCCACCTGGGTGCACTGCAGGAGGCGACGCCCCGGAATCCGGTCCGCGAGGACGCCCGCCCACGCGGAGAACAGGATGATGGGGAGGAACTGGAGAGCCGTGACGAGGCCGACCTGGGAGGCATCGTGATCCGTCAGGACCGTCAGGACGTACCAGTCCTGGGCCACGCGCTGGAGCCACACGCCCGTGGACGCAATGAGGGAGGCGACGAACCAGTACCGGTAGTTCACGTAGCGCATGGATGCGAACGTTGCCGACATGCTCTTCCTCCCTCTCTCAATTCGCGCACTGTACGAGGCCGGGGGTAGCGGCGTCGACCGGCCCCCATCGGCGTACCTTCCCAGGATACGACCGCCCCGCCGGAGGAAGGCTCCGGCGGGGCGGGAAGGGCGCGAAGGTGACGAATCAGCCGACGCCGAGGAGGCGCTGGATCGGGCCCATCAGGAAGTAGATGACGAACAGGCCGGACACCAGCCACATGAGCGGGTGGACCTTGGCGGCCTTGCCCTTGATGAGCTGGATGACCGCGTAGGTCACGAAGCCCACGCCGATGCCGACGGACACGGAGTAACCGAAGGGCATGAAGGCGATCGTCATGAAGGCGGGGATTGCGACCTCGTCAGACTTCCAGTCGATGCCTGTCACCTGGGTCATCATGAGGTAGCCGACGAACACGAGGGCCGTGGAGGCCGCCTCGGTCGGAACCAGCTCAACGAGGGGAGCCAGGAAGGTCGACAGCAGGAACAGGATGCCGGTGACCACGGAGGCCAGACCGGTACGAGCACCCTCGGCGACGCCCGAGGCGGACTCGACGTAGGAGGTGTTCGAGGAGACACCGCCGACGCCACCGGCCACGGCGGCCAGCGAGTCGATGATCAGGATCTGACGGGTCTTGGGCGGGTTGCCATCCTTGTCGAGCAGGTTGCCCTCGGCACCGACGGCCACCATGGTGCCCATCGTGTCGAAGAAGTCTGCAAGCATGAGGGAGAAGACCAGGAGGATGACGGAGACGACGCCGAGCTTGCTGAAGCCGCCGAAGAGGTCAACCTTGCCGAGCGTATCGAAGACGGGAACGGCGATCGGGGAACCTTGAGCTCGGGGACGGTCTGACCCCAGCCGGTCGGGTTGGTCTCGGAGATGCGATCGATGTGGGCGAAGGCCTGAACGATGACGGCGAGGATCGTGGAGGCGATGATCGAGATCAGCACACCGCCCTTGACACCGCGCACGTACAGGATGAGCATGAGGAAGATGCCGAACACGAAGACGAGCGCCGGCCAGCCGTCGAGCGAGCCCGAGATGCCGAACTGAACGGGGGTCGCGCCGGTGCGCACGATGCCCGCGTTGACGAGGCCGATGAGGGCGACGAAGAGGCCCAGGCCCACCGTGATGGCGGTCTTGAGGGCGGCGGGAACCGCGCGGAAAACGGCCTCACGGAAGCCCGTGAGAACGAGCAGGAAGATGAGGATACCTTCCCACGCGATGATGCCCATGGCCTCGCCGTAGCTGAGGCCGGCGCCGAGGACGAGAGTGAAGGCGACGACCGCGTTGAGGCCAAGGCCTGCGGCGAGCGCCAGCGGGTAGTTCGCGACGACACCCATGAGGATCGTCATGACGCCCGCGACGAGCGCAGTACCAGCGGCGATGCCCTGGGTCGTAATGGAACCGTCTTCGGGAACGGCATTACCCAGGATCGCCGGGTTGACGACCAGGATGTACGCCATCGCGAAGAAGGTGACAAATCCACCGCGGATTTCGTGACTAATCGTCGAGCCGCGCTTGGAGATCTGGAAGAACGAATCAAGTGACTGTGCGAAGCCGCCGTGGGATGGGGCGGTCTTTTCTTGTGTGCTCACCGGACAATCGTGCCTGCTCGGCCGCCCACGCGCAAACAAACTCATCATTTGCCCACTTGCTGAGAAAGCACCCGAGACTCAGTCTCGGGTGCTTTCTATCAGTTCGTAGCGGAACGATACGTCAGTCTGCCTGTTCGGACCCCTCCGAGGCCTCGGCCTTGTCGACCTCATCCTTCTGGGGTTCTTCCCTCTTCGCCTCGCTCGACGCGCGCGGCATCGGCTCGGCGTCAAGCGCCCCCTCATTGACGCGCGACGGACGCACCGGCCACGCCGTGCCGTTCTTGGGCACGTCGGTCTCCGAGTGCGAGCCACACGTGTGATCCAATGACACGACAGCACCATCGTCGGTCGCCCATTCGTTCGCACACACGCCAAACATGGTGCGCATGCCGCCACTCATCTTCATGAGAAAGCCGCACGACGAGCAGGTGTTACGCGGACGGCGACCGGACTTGGGCCCGCGGTCGGACTCGTACCAGCGCTTGGCCGCCTGATCGATACCCTCCTGCGACAACACGCGCGGGCGCCCCAGGCCGAGCTCGCGCACGACCGGCAGATCGGGGTCCTCACTCGTATCCTCGAAGCCCTGCTCGAGGCGCTCATCGTCCGCCTTGTAGGGCAGGACATCGTCACGAGAAATATCCGAGGGACGCAGGCGTTCTTCCCACGGCACCCACTCCGGAGCCAACAGCGCACCCTCACGGGGAGTCATGTCAACCTCGCAGACCGTGGCCACGCGCCCACGCGGCACGCGGGCAACGGTCACCGCCCAGCACCATCCCACGTAACCCGCGTCGGTCGACGCGAAGTAGTGGGTGGCCAGGCGCTCCGAGACCATCTCGAAGCCGACGTGCTCGCCGACAGGGCGCGGGTAAGCCACGGCCTCGGCGCCAGCACGCGCAACGTCGACGGCGTCCTCGAGGACGGCATCCTTTTTCACTGCCCGAAGACGGGCCTGAGTCTTAGGCATCAAATTCCTCTGCGACGGCGCGCAGCACCTTCGCGATCTTGGTCGCGTTGTCCGGGTACGATCCGCGACGCAGGGCGGCGCTCGACGAGTCAAGGAGCTTGATCAGGTCCTCAACGACGGGCACCATCGCCTGCGGCTTGCGGCGCTTGGCTCGGGCAACGGAAGCTGTCTCCTTCAGGAAACGCACGCTGAGCGCCTGCGGTCCCTTCCGTCCGTCAGCAACCGAATACTCCACACGCGCACCCACTCGGGGGCTGGGATGGTCGGCCGGAAGCGCGGACGAGTGGAGGAAGACATCGGCCCCGTCGTCTCCTGCAATGAAGCCGAAACCGCGATCAGCGTCGAAGAACCTCACTTTACCGGTGGGCATGGTCCCCTCCTTCTATCAATAGTCTGAGAGCCCAATGGGCTCCCCCTATCATAGGGCGCTCTTCCAATGTGCGCGGGAGGCGAGCCGACGCCTGTAGCGAACAGCACCGCACGCCCCAAGCTCAAGTAACTTTCACGTAGACTGACCCCACGGGAACAATCACGCTACGCAGTTTTCATCACACACTCGACAGAATCGAGTCGCGTGCTGTATGTTCATCTGTTCGCAACTTCGCAGGAGGATCCAGTGTCACGATTCCGCCGCTTCAGCCTCGTCGCTGTTCTCACAGCGATGCTGCTCGCGCTTGGCCTGCCGACGTTCGCAGCGTCGCCGGTCACGGTCAGCGGCTCCGTCACCGATCCTTCGGAGTGGCTGGAGAGCTCCGACCGTGAGTCCGTCGAAGAGGCCGCCCGCAAGGCCGCCGCTTCGGGAGTCAACATTTCCTTCGTTTTCGTCGAGGATCTCTCGGGCGACAGCGCCAGCCAGTGGTGCCAAAGCGCCCTGCAGAACTCTTCCCTCGGATTCTCTGACATCATCTACTTCATCGCTTACACGGAGAGGGTCGACGGTGCATGCACCAACGATCCTCAGGTGCAGTCTCGCCTCGCCGTCGCTATGGCCGCAGCCGAACAACGCTTCAATTCCGATCCTCTAGAGTCGCACGACGCTGCGATTGGGGCGGCCGCCTTCGCGCAGACGCTGACCGCGAATGTGGCATCAAGCACGCCTTCCGCATCCTCCCAGCCCACCAGGAGCTCCTCGTCTTCCTCGTCGACCAACAAGACGAACCTCTACATTCTGTCCTCGCTCTTCCTCGGCGGCATTGCCCTGATCGGCATCACCGTCGCCGCCTCCTCGCGCCGCAGCAAGAAGAGCGCGGCTCACGCGATGGCCATCGACACAGTCGCCGCCGAGAAGGCGGTCCAGGAGGCGAATCGCCAGCTGCTCGCAGCCGACGAGCAGGTACGCACCGCGACCGACGAACTAAACTTCGCGCGCGCCCAGTTCGGCTTGACCTCGACGGACGAGTTTGCCCGCGCGATCGAGAATGCGAAGGCAACCGTCACGCGCTGCTTCGATCTTCAGGGGCGCATGAACGACGCGACAGCCACGACCGAGCGCTTGGAGCTCGCGAAGAAGCTCATGCGCGACCTGGGCGCAAACCTGAACCCACTGAGCCAGATCCAGGCCGCCTTCGCTACCAAGCGCGCGGAGGAGGCGACGCTACCCGAGCGCATCCACGAGGCACGTGAGCGCCTGGCCGAGGAACTCACCGACCTCGAGCGCGCAAAGGCCGAGCTGGCCACCATCGCGGGCATCTACCCCGCGCAGATGCTCGCCTCCCTCCAGGACAACCCGGAGCAGGCGGCTGCCCTGCTCACCTCGGCACGCTCCGCCCTCGACACCGCCGATGAGGTGGTGGACACGGACCGCACCCGCGCGGCCAGCGCCCTCGACACCGCACACCGCGCCCTGACGATGGCCAACCACCAGACGGATGCAATCTTCACCGCCAAGTCCGACCTCGACGCGATCCGCGACCGACTGGCCGGCGCCATCGGTTCGATCTCGGCTGATCTGTCGGATGTCGAGCGCCTCGACACCGATCCCGCGACCTTCACGCCCCTCGTCGCCGACGCGCGCGCCGCGATCTCCGAGGCTCAGGCTGCCCTGGCAAACAACGGTGACCCCCTCGCTGCGCTCGAGCACCTGCGCACTGCCGAGGCGACCATCGATGCCGCGCTCGCACCCCTGCGCACCAACCAGGAGGCCCGCGACAAGGCCTTCTCCGCCGCGAAGAGCCAGATCGCCCTCGCGGAATCCGCGGTCGGTCAGGCGCAGCGCTACGTGCAGGGGCGCCGAGGCGCCATCGACCTGCAGGTGCGCGGCACGCTCAACAACGCCGAGCAGGCGCTGCGCGCGGCGCACGACTCCCTCGACAAGGACCCTCAGGCAGCCGCCACTCACGCGGCCAACGCCCGCGCGTTCGCCGACCGCGTCATGGCTACCCCCATTCAGCCGGCTACCGGCAGCTGGGGAAGCGGAACGAGCAACAACGGTTCCTTCACCGGATCCTCACTCGGCGACTTCCTCCTGTGGTCCACACTCTTCTCACAGTCTGGCCCCGGCTACCAGGGCCGACGCGACCGCGACTATGACCGCTTCGATCATTTCGATCGCGGCTCTCGCTCCTCCGGCTCCGGCTGGTCCTTCGTCTCTGGTTCAGGCTCGAACTGGGGCGGCGGCTTCGGCGGTTCCTCCGTCTCCGGTTCTGGCTCGAACTGGGGCGGCGGCTTCGGCGGTTCCTCCGTCTCCGGAAGTTTCTGAGCTCCCGACCCACCCATGAGGCCCACGACGTTCTGCATGTAAGGGCCTCACGATGCCCTGCCCCTCGGAAAACGTGGGTGAGTCCGTCACGGCTCGGCATATTTCCTCGTAAACTAAGAACCGCGCCGAGCGACGCTGCGCAATACAGTGCGGTGTCGGCGCTATCGAGCCGCACAGCAGAGGCTTTTCGCTTCACCGACGAGCAGGAGGCACCGTGTCACGGATCCGACGCCTGGGCGTCGCAGCCATCATGACGGCTGCGATGCTGGTTGGTGGCGCGGCGGCGCTTGTCGGAGGCCGAGGAACAGGTACGCGCCGCGGAAGAGGACTGGAACTTCGCTCGCGCCCATTCCGTGAGGGCTTCGCGTCTTCGCGCCCGCGTCGCGTACACTAACCCCAGACAGACAACGTGACGCAGATTGCATCGATGTCGCGACGCGGAGGCGCGCGAGAGTGTATGCTGTTCCGTTCACCACCAACCAGGAGGGCCACGTGGCACTGATCCGACGCCTCAGCCTCGTCACTGTCATGACAGTGACGTCGCTCGCGTGCGCCTTACCCGCCTGCGCGGCCCAGCCCTCGCCCATCGGCGGGATCGTCACCGCCTCGGCGTCCGCCGCGTCATCATCTTCCTCCGGCAACGGATTCAAGTGGGCTATCTTCGGGCTGGTGGCCGCCCTCGTGGGCACCGTCTCCTCCCTGGTTAAGCGCAAGGCGGACCAAGACGAGGAAGACCGCGCGACACGCGCCACCCACCAGAACCAGCAGGACGCCCTGCAGGCGGCACAGGCCACCGTCGAAGAGGCCAACCGTCGCCTGCTCGAAGCCGACGAGGAGGTGCGGCGCGCCGAAGAGGACTGGACCTACGCGCGCGCCCAATTCGGCATCTCGGCCACCGAAGAATTCGCGCGCCTGGTACGCGACACGAAGGAGGCAGTGACCCGAGGCTTCGACACACTCTCGCGAATCCACGCGACCAACGACCCGGAGGCCAAGACGGCGCTCGCCACCGAGATCGTCACCGCCCTGGAGACGACCCTCGTGCCCCTGCGCGACGCCCAGCGCACCTTCGGTGCCAAGCGATCCCAGCAGGCCGCGCTCCCCGAGCGCATCGCGCAGGCCCGCGAACGCCTCGTCGAAGAAGCGGCAGACGTGGACCGCTCACGCGAGGAGCTGGCGAGCATCGCGAGCATCTACCCCAAAAAGACGCTCGCCTCCCTCCAAGACAACCCCGCTCAGGCCGCGGCACTGCTCGAATCGGCCCGCACCGCCCTGGATAGGGCCGACGCGGCCGCAGACACGGACGCCGCGCGAGCCGCCTCCTCCCTGGACACGGCCGAGCGCGCGCTCCTCATGGCTCGCCAGCTCACGGACGCCATCCTCACCGCCAAGTCCGACCTGGACGCGATCCGCGAGCGCCTGGGAGCCACCATCGCAGCCGTCACCTCCGACCTCGCCGACGCCGAACGCCTTCAGACCGACCCCGACCTCTTCGCGCCGCTCATTGCCGACGCGCACGAGGCGATCACAACGGCACAGTCTGCCCTCATCACGCTCGACAGCCCGCTCGACGCCCTCGAGCGCCTGCGCCGCGTCGACGCCAGGCTCAACGCCACCCTCGACCCCCTGCGCCGAACGGGCAGGGCCACCCATCCCCCCTCTCACCAGGACAGGAGATGAGCACGCCCTGCTCCGGCAGTAAGGGCCACAAGTAACCAACTCCCACCGACCTGCGGGGCCATGGCCTCGCGCTCAACCCGCGCACGAGCGCATCACACAAAGGAGAACATCATGGCCGAAAAGCAGACGATCATGGGCCGCATCGCCCAGCTCGCCAAGGCAAACATCAACGCGATCCTCGACAAGGCCGAGGATCCGCAGAAGATGATCGACCAGCTGGTTCGTGACTACACCAACTCGATCATCGAGGCCGAAAACGCGATCGCCCAGACCCTGGGCAACCTGCGCCTGGCCGAAAAGGACTACGAGGAGGACGTCAAGGCCGCCGCCGACTGGGGCCAGAAGGCCGCAGCCGCCTCCGCCAAGGCCGACTCTCTGCGCGCCGCCGGCGACGAGGCAGGTGCCACGAAGTGGGACGACCTGGCCAAGGTCGCCCTCGGCAAGCAGATCCAGTTCGAGAACGAGATCAAGGCCGAGGAGCCCACGCTCCAGGCCCAGCGCGACGTGGCCGATCGCCTCAAGCGTGGCCTCGCCCAGATGAAGGACAAGCTCGCCGAGCTCAAGACCCGCCGCGACCAGCTGATCGCCCGCGAGAAGACCGCCAAGGCCCAGGCCCAGGTCACGGACGCCCTCTCCTCCATCAACATCCTGGATCCCACGAGCGAGCTCGGCCGCTTCGAGGACCGCGTCCGCCGCCAGGAGGCCCTCGCCCAGGGCAAGATCGAGCTGGCCGCCTCCTCCCTGGATGCCCAGTTCGCGGAGCTCGAGACCGACTCCTCGCAGATCGAGATCGAGGCTCGCCTGGCCGCCCTCAAGGGCAACAACACGCAGGCGTGAGCGCCGCGGCACATGCCGCGCCCACACACAGGCCGGGCGGCCCCTTGCGGGGCCGCCCGGCTCGTTTATGTGCTTGTCGTTGCTTCGCGCGGCGCGCCAGATTACAGGAAGGCCATCGGATCGAAGTCGTCGATGTCGATGATGTGGAGCCTGGGCAGGCGCACCTGGAAGGCGTGCACATCGTATTCGAGGTCGATGATTTCCAGGCCTCGTTCCTCCAGCTCGTGGAGCTGGGAGGAGAGGAACTCCTTGAAGCACATGACCGCAACGCGGCGGCCCTGGTCGAGGAGGGTCTCGATCTGGGGCAGGAAGTCGGCGTCGTGGCTGGCCAGGATGACGTCACCCTTGCCAAGATCAGCAATTGCATCCATCGTACGCTGCAGACCCACATCGACGACCTTCATGTCGGCGGGACCTGACAGGGGGATGACCGAGTAGTCCATGGCCGTGAGCGCCTGAACGAAGCCCATCGGCAGGAAGCCGGACGAACCGTTGAGGAAGAACAGGCCCTTGGCCTTCTGACCCCAGCGGCCGTGCGCGCTCTCGAGGACACGATCCCCCAGCGGGGGCGCTCCTCGGGATTCGGACGACGATCAAGGACAGAAAGGCCCAGCGTCGCGTCAATATTCTCGCCATCTACGACGAGGTATGTCGTTTGATTATTACGATTTTCCATGGAATTAGAGTAACCGACGATTGTCTATACGTATGCGGCCTTGAGTCCTATGTACAACGAGATAGAGCGAGGCCGGGACCGCTCCACGCAGCCCCGGCCTCGTCAATTTCAAGGGGTGACAATCACTTCACGTCGTCGTCAACCCAGTCGAGCGTACGCGTCACGGCCTTCTTCCACAGGCGGTAGGTGCGGTCGCGCTCGGCCGGCTCCATGGACGGCGTCCAACGCTTGCCTTCCTGCCAGTTGGCCACGACATCGTCGGTGCCCGACCAGTAGCCCACGGCCATACCGGCGGCGTAGGCGGCACCCAGGGCGGTCGTCTCGATAACCTTCGGGCGAACGACGTCGACGCCGCACAGGTCGGCCTGGAACTGCATGACCAGGTCGTCGTGCGTCATGCCGCCGTCAACCTTGAGCTCCTTGAGCGGCACACCAGCGTCGGCGTTCATCGCGTCGAGGACCTCGGCGCTCTGGAACGCGGTCGACTCCTCGACGGCGCGGGCGATGTGGCCCTTGTTGACGTAGCGGGTCAGGCCCACGATCGCGCCGCGAGCGTCCGAACGCCAGTAGGGTGCGAACAGGCCGGAGAAGGCGGGCACGAAGTAGACGCCGCCGTTGTCCTCGACCGTCCTGGCCAGGTCGCCAATGTCCGAGGACTTGACGATCATGCCCAGGTTGTCGCGCAGCCACTGGACCAGCGAACCGGCGACGGCAATCGAGCCCTCAAGGGCGTAGACGGCCGGCTGATCGCCGATCTTGTAGGCCACCGTGGTGAGCAGGCCGTTGTCGGAGAATACGGGCTCGGTGCCGGTATTCATGAGCATGAAGCAGCCGGTGCCGTAGGTGTTCTTCGCCATGCCCTTCTCGAAGCAGGCCTGGCCGAAGGTGGCCGCCTGCTGGTCACCGAGGATACCGGCAATCGGGGTGTCGATGAGCAGACCGTTCTTGCGGCCGTAGCCGTAGATCTCGGAGGAGGACTTGATCTCGGGGAGCATCGACATGGGGATGCCGAAGATCTCGCAGACATCCTCGCGCCACTGGAGGGTGCGGATATCCATGAGCATGGTGCGCGAGGCGTTGGTGACGTCGGTGCAGTGAACGCCGCCGTTGATGCCGCCCGTCAGGTTCCACAGGACCCAGCAGTCGGTGTTGCCGAAGAGCAGGTCGCCAGCCTCGGCGCGCTCGCGGGCACCCTCGACGTTGTCGAGGATCCACTTGATCTTCGAGCCGGAGAAGTAGGGGGACAGACCCAGGCCACAGATCTGGCGGAAGCGGTCCGGGCCCTCGTCACCCTCGAGCTCCTTGACGATGTCGGAGGTACGCATGTCCTGCCAGACGATCGCGTTGTAGACGGGCTCGCCGGTGTTCTTGTCCCACACGACGGTGGTCTCACGCTGGTTGGTGATACCGACGGCCGCGAGGTTGTGGCGGTTGATCTCCGCCTTCTGCAGAGCCTCGGCGACGACGGTGCGGGTGGTCTCCCAGATTTCGATGGGGTTGTGCTCCACCCAGCCCGGGTTCGGGAAAATCTGGGTGAATTCCTTCTGTCCGACGGAGACGATCTCGCCGGAGTGGTTGAAGATGATCGCACGGGTCGAGGTGGTGCCCTGATCGATGGCGAGAACGAACTTTTCGGTGGTCATGAGTGTCCTTTCGGAGGCGTTATCACGTCGTTGTGTATGCCGCGTCGATCCACCTGCGCGGCGAGCGGGACTTCGCAGTCCCACAAAATGTCACCCCGGCGGCGGGGTATGACGCGGGCGAGGCCGCGGTGGCCTCGCCCGCGCACTCATCCTCAGGCGAGAATGAGGTAGTAGAGAACGGTGCCGACGATGGCGCCGATGATCGGGCCGACGACAGGGACCCAGGAGTAGCCCCAGTCGGAGCCACCCTTGCCCTTGATCGGGAGGATCGCGTGAGCGATACGCGGGCCAAGGTCACGGGCCGGGTTGATGGCGTATCCGGTGGGGCCACCCAGCGAGTTACCGATGACAACGATAATCAGCGCGACGCCGAGGGGGCCGAAGTGGGTCTCGGTGTAGCCGGAGACGAAGACCCACAGGATCAGGACGGCGGTGCCGATGGCCTCAGTGAGGCAGTTCCAACCGTAGGAGCGGATCTCGGGGCCGGTGGAGAAGACGCCAAGCTTGAGGGCGGGGTCGCAATCCTCGTCGAAGTGCTTCTTGAAGGTCAGCCAGCACAGAACGGCGCCGGCGAAGGCACCGAGGAACTGGGCGACGATGTAGACCGCAACATTGGTGCCGGTGACGGGAATGTCGCCCGCCAGGGTGACGCTGGAGTCGAACATGTGGGCGACAACCTTGGCGATCGTCACCGCGGGGTTCAGGTGGCCGCCGGTACGGAACGCAACGTAGACGCCGGCGAAGACCGCCAGGCCCCATCCCCAGTTGATGAGCAGCCAGCCGCCGCCCTTACCCTTGGACTTGGGCAGCAGGTTCGTGGCAACGACGCCGCCACCGAGGAGCAACAGGATCGTCGTGCCGAGGAACTCAGACCAGAAAATCTGGCCCGTGGTAGGGACAGCCGCGTCGGCGGCTGCCGGGAGCAGTGTTGTGAGCATGTTTCCCTATCTTTCTCCGACGCGTCTTCGCGCCGGGTCACCGGTGTTCTTTCACCGCCAACTGTGTACCGTCGAACAATATCCGCTCGGATATGCTTCGCGGGTCACATCACAGTATGACACTTGATGCACGTTAGCCCAAACTGAGTGCACATTCGTTCACCCCTTCACATGTGACCCTGACCATATGACACGCTTTCCGCATGTCAACCCTTCAGACTCTTTAATTCCCAAAGTCACACATCTGCACGCTTGTGCATGGCACACTAGAAAACGTGACAATACGTGACGAACAGGCGCATGAGGCCGCCTCAATGTACTACCTCCAGGGGCAGACGATGGAGACAATCGCTCGCCACCTGCAGATATCACGCTCCTCGGTCTCGCGACTTCTCGCCCACGCGCGGGAGGTCGGCCTGGTGCGCATCTCGGTGTCCGCCTCCCCCGGACTCAAGGGCACCCTCGCCGGCCAGATCGCCGACCTGTTCGGCGTCCAGGTCTCCGTCGTCCCCGTTCACGACGTACACACTGAGGTCAATCGCCTGCACAATGTTGCCCTCGTCGCCGCGGAGCACCTCGTCGACATGCTCTTCCCCGGCGTCACCCTCGGCATCGCCTGGGGAAACACGACCGCGGAGGTCACGCGAGCGATGCCGCACGTGACGTTCCCCGGCTCCACCGTCGTCCAGCTCAACGGCGCAGCCACAGCCACCGAGTCAGGCATGCCCTACGCCGAGGCCATCATCGCCCGCGCCGCCAAGGCCATCGGCGGGCGCATCGTCAACTTCCCTGTCCCCGCCTTCTTCGATTACGCGGACACCAAGGAAGCCCTGTGGCGCGAACGCTCCGTCCAGTCCGTCCTCAACACGATCGACAGCGCCGACGTTGCGCTCTTCGGCGTCGGCTCGATGTCCGCACGCCTGCCCTCGCACGTCTACTCGGGCGGATTCCTCGACCCCAACGAGATCGCCGCGGCCCAGAACGACGGGATCGTCGGCGACGTGTGCACCGTCCTCATCCGCGAGGATGGCTCCACGAACATGCACCTCAACGAGCGGGCCTCCGGCCCTGGCCCCGCGACGCTCAAGAAAATCCCGCGCCGCCTGTGCGTCGTCTCCGGGGCATCCAAGGCCCTCCCACTGCTGGGTGCCCTGCGCGCCGGAGTGGCTACCGACCTCGTCCTCGACGACGGGGCTGCGCACGAACTCCTCGACCTTGTCCACACGCGCATGTCGCCCCGACGCTCCTATATCTAACCCACGCAGGGTACGGAAATACAACGAAGGGCCCCAGCCTCATCCATGAAGGAAACGAGGCCGGGGCCCTCTCGACGTGTCGATCAGCCCAGGCGCTTGACCAGCGGGAACGGAATCGTCTCGCGGATGCCCTGGCCGGTGAGGACCATGAGCAGACGATCAATACCCATGCCCATGCCGCCGCACGGCGGGAAGCCCTGCTCCATGGCGATGAGGAAGTCCTCGTCCATGACCATGGCCTCGGGGTCGCCGTTGGCGGCCGCGAGGGCCTGCGCCTCGAAGCGCTCGCGCTGGACGACCGGGTCGGCCAGCTCGGAGTATGCGGTGCCCGTCTCAAAGCCGCGCACATACAGGTCCCACTTTTCAGTGAGGCCGGGGCGCGAGCGGTGGTAGCGGGTCAGCGGGGAGGTGTCCTCCGGGAAGTCGTAGACGAAGGTCGGCGCCCACAGCTTGGAGGCGACGAGCTCCTCGAAGATGTCTTCAACAATCTTGCCGGACACGGCGTAGTCGTCGACCTCCAGGCCGATGCGCTCCGCGTACTTGACGAGGGTCTCGCGCGGCGTCTCCACCGTGATCTCCTCGCCCAGGGCCTCGGAGGTGGAGCCGTACAGGTCGATGCGATCCCACTGCCCCGACAGGTCGTACTCGGTGCCGTCGGCAAGACGCACGATTTCCTCGCCCTCGGACAGGTCGAAGGCGTCGCGCGCGGCCTGCTGGATGAGGTCGCGGGTCAGGTCGGCCATGCCGTTGTAGTCCGAGTAGGCCTCGTAGGCCTCCAGGGACGTGAACTCGGGGCTGTGCGAGGAATCCATGCCCTCGTTGCGGAAGTTGCGGTTCATCTCGAAGACGCGGTCCACACCGCCGACGACCGCGCGCTTGAGGTAGATCTCCGTCGCGATACGCAGGTACAGATCGGTGTCGAGCGCGTTCATGTGCGTCGTGAAGGGGCGGGCAGCCGCGCCACCGTGAATCATCTGCAGCATCGGCGTCTCGAGCTCGATGTAGTCGCGGCGGAAGAAGTTCTCGCGGATCGAGCGGTTGACGGCCGCGCGGATGCGGACCATGTCGCGCGCGGCGGGGCGCGTGATCAGGTCGAGCTCGCGGCGGCGGATGCGCTGGTCCTCGGACAGGGTGATCTCTTCGCCGTCCTCGGTGGTCCAGGTCTTGGGCAGGGGGCGGATCGCCTTGGAGGCGATGGCCCAGGAGGCGTCGGGGGCGGGCAGCGCGGTCGGCGCGGCATCGTACTCGGCCTGCGCCTCGGGAGTGACCTCGGCGGGGGTCGCGAAGATCGACAGCTCGCCGCGGCGCGAGGAGATCACGCGGCCGTGGACGAAGAGGTGATCGCCCAGGTCGACATCGTTCTTGTAGGCGGCCAGGGACTCGGCGCCGACGGAGGCGGCGGAAAGCATGACCTGGATCTTGTTGCCTTCGCCGTCCATGAGGGTCGCGAAGCAGAGCTTGCCGCCGTTGCGCGCGAGGATAACGCGGCCCGCCAGGCCCACGTAGTCCTCGGTCTCTTCGCCGGCCTCGAGGTGGGCGTACTTCTCACGCACCGCCTTGATGGTGGTCGTGATCGGCAGGCGCACGGGGTATGCGGGGATGCCGGCCTCCATGAGGCGGGCACGCTTAGCCGCGCGGATCTTCACCTGCTCCGGGGTGTCGTCTGCGGGTGCTTGCGTGGGCGTGGAAGAAGAATCGGTCATGCGCCTATCGTACCGGGATTTGCCCCCGCGACGAGGCAGGGGCCCGGTTGGGCTCCTCACGCATCCGGGAGGTCGGCCGCGTAGGGGGCCGACGAGGATCCGCCGATCCCCTGCGTGGAGTGTGCGGCGGCCGCGCAGGCGAGGGCGAGCGCCTCGGGCCACGGCATGCGGCGAGCTCGGCGCGCCCAGGCCAGGGCCGCCGAAAAGACATCCCCCGCGCCAGTCGTATCCACCGCGCTCACCGCGGGCGCCGACACTCGCAGGATCTGTCCATCAACGCACGCGATCACGCCGTTCTTGCCGCAGGTAACCACGCAGTCGCACCCAAAGGACGCGAACCACCGCGCGGCGTCCTCCACGCTCTCGGTGCGCGCGTAGGCGAGCGCCTCCTCCTCGTTGGGCGTGCACACGTCAGCCAGACGCAAAGACTCTAGGTCCGCCTCGTCCCAGGCCCCGGCCTCGTCCCAGGCCGTATCCGCCAGCACCCATGTCCCGCGCTCGCGCCAGGAGGACACAATCTCAGCGTTCCCGCTGATTCCCCGCACGTCTGCGAGCAGGCACGCCGGCGCGTCGCCTCCCAAGCGGGGCAACGCGGTCGTCCCTCGCGTGGTCATTGCCCGGTCGCCGTCGAAGGAGAGGGAGACGGTGACATTTTGATCGCCCACGCGCTCGCACGAGGAGGTGTCCACGCCCTCTCGCGCGAGCATGTCGTCCACAAACTGGCCCATCTGATCGACGCCCACGCGGCTGTGCAGGCGCACGGGTGCGCCCAAGCGAGCCAGCGCAATCGCCTGATTGGCCGCGCCGCCCGCGCACATGAGCGCTCCCTCCACCCAGGCCTCGCGACCGGGAACCGGAGGACCGTCGAGGGGACCCATCACGACATCAAGGAACGTCGGACCGTACACCGCGAACTGAGATGCGGCGGATACACGAGATGCCACGGACCCTCCTAGACGTGAGCGCGACTACACTATGTCACTGAGCCACCACTATACGTATCCGGAGAGGATGTCCGCCATGCAGCTCACCATCGTCGGAGGAGGGGGCTTCCGTGTCCCCGCGATGATCGACGTCTTGGCCCGCTCACGGGCGGGGCAGGGAGCCTACGCATCCCTCGACGTCGACCGCGTCGTCCTGTACGACACCGACGTGCGCAGGCTCGACGCGATGATGGCCGTGCTGTCCTCGCTGAATTTCCCGCACTCCCCCACCGTCCGCGCGACGACGGACATCAACGAGGCGCTTCCCGGAGCCGACTTCGTCTTCTCCGCGATGCGCGTGGGCGGGACCTGCGGGAGGGTCCTCGACGAACACTGCGGCCTCGACAACGGCTTGTTGGGGCAGGAGACCGTTGGCGTGGGCGGCTACTGCTACGCATTCCGTTCGCTCGGGCCGGCACTCGAGTTGGCCCGGGCCGCAGCGCGCCTGTGCCCGAACGCCTGGCTCATCAACTTCACGAACCCGGCCGGGATCATCACCCAGGCGATGCGGTCCGTTCTCGGCGAGCGCGTCATCGGCATCTGCGACACCCCCATCGGGCTCGTCAACCGGACGCTGAACGCCCTGAACATTCCCGAGGAGGAGCGCACCGACGTGTCCTTCGACTACGCGGGCCTCAACCACCTCGGCTGGCTGCGCTCGCTGTCCGTCGGCGGCCGCGACGTCCTCCCGCGCCTCTTCGCCGACGAGGCAGCCCTGGGATCCATGGAAGAATCCCGCGCCATCGGCACGGACTGGATTCGCGCGCTGGGCGCCCTGCCCAACGAATACCTCTTCTACTACTACTGCCATCGCGAAGCCATGGCCCGCATCCACCAGGACCAAACCCGCGGCGAGTACCTGCGCGATCAGCAGGAAGCCTTCTACAACGCCGTCCTCTCCGACCCCGAGCAGGCGGGACGGACGTGGATCGATGCGCTCGCCGACCGGGAGGCGACCTACATGGCCGAGGCCCGCGACGTCGACGAGCGTTCCGAAAGGCGCGCCGAAGACATCGCGGGCGGCGGCTACCAGAAGGTAGCCCTCGACCTCATGAACGCACTCGCTACGAATACTCCGGCGCGCATGATCCTCAACGTCGGTAATGGCGATGGCGGATTCTCCTCGATTCCAACGCTGCGCGACACGGACGTCATCGAGGTTCCCTGCGACGTCGATGCCTCCGGCGTGCATCCAATTCCGGTTGCGCCCTTGAGCGGCGCGGCCCTCGGCCTCGTCCAATCCGTGAAGGCCTGTGAGAATCTCGTGATCGACGCCGCCCGCGAGCGCGACCGCAGCCTCGCCTGGCAGGCGCTGGCGCTGCACCCCCTGGTCGACTCGGTCAACGTCGCGCGCGACGTGCTCGACCAGGCGATCCGTACAAACCCGCTGGTCGCCGCAGCCTTCGACTGAGGGGCGCCGGTCCCGCGCTGCGCGCCGTCCTCCCCGCGCCCATCAACGCACTGTGCCCCGGCCTCGTACGGACGAGGCGGGGGCACAGTCTGGCAAACAGGCCGACTACCGGGTCATCACCCACGGGTGTCCCAGCGGAAGAACTCTTCTCCCCCTGCATAGCCGTGGGGGTGCCCCGCGTCGCGGGTGCCCTGTCGGATCCATGACTCCATCCGGTCGAGGTCGTCGAATTGGGTGACGTGCTCTCGCACCGCCCTGATCTTGGCGTCGACGTCTGCCTGGTCCAGCTCGACGACGTGGTTCGTCGACGGGCCGCCTTGGAACCACACTTCTTCGACGACGTGGGGTTCCAGGCCCTCCTCGAGCAGCTCGGGGAACGCGAAGGGGTTACGCGCGGCCGGGTAGACGGCGTCCGTGACCGCGGCGCCCACGGCCCGGTGGTCCGGGTGGTTGGCGTAGATGGACGACCAGTTGTATTCGGGCGACAGCGTGAGGATCAGGTTCGGCTTCACGCGTCGAATGAGGGAGACGATATCGCGTACGAGGCCGTGGGAGGGTGTCACCATACCGTCGGGGTAGCCGTCGAAGAAGACGAGTTCCGTCACGCCCAGTTGCTCGCACGCGCGGCGCTGTTCATCACGACGCAACTCCCCCATCTGCTGATGCAAATCCTGGTCGGAACCTCCCGCATCACCGTCTGTGACGACTGCGACGACGACCCTCGATCCTTCGCGCACGAAGCGAGCGAGCGTCCCGCCCGCGTCCACGTCCGCATCATCGGGGTGGGCGTAAATGCCCAGCACGGTATCCATTCGCGTTCTCCTTATTGAGGCGCCGGCGAGAACATGTCCCGCCGGCGCCTGTCCCACGTCTGTGACGACTACTGATCGATCGCCGCGTTGGCGGCATCCTGGGCGGCCTGGACGCCCTCATGCACGCCGGTGCGTCCCAGGAAGACCTCCTTGAGCTCCCCGTTGTACGCGTCCATTGCCGCGCCCAGCTTCGCACCGAAGGGAGCCATGATCGTGCCCGAGGGGGTCTTCGCCATGACTGAGGTATCGACGCCCTTGTCCGACCAGTACGCGGTCCACGTCGCCTGGGCCTTCTCATTCGCGGGGAAGCCGGCGCCGGTCTTACCCAGTGCGGCACCGCCGTCCTTGCCAGCCAGCCACGCCAGCAGCTTGTGCTGAGCCTCGGGGTTCGCGCTCGCCGTCGAACCGGCGGCAACGACGGAGTTACCGACCGTCACGGCACCTGCGGGACCCTTCGGCTGGGGAGCCAGGCCCCACTCGAAGGACGCGCCCTCGGCTACGTTCGCCAGGTTGTAGGCACCGGACTGGAACAGAGCAATCTTGCCCTGCAAGAACTGATCGCGGCTGAAGTCGCCGTTATCGTTCGTATCGGCCGCCGAGGGGGCCACGTGCTCCTTGTTGATGAGGTTCACCAGGTAGCCGACCGCGGCGTCGCCCTCGGGGCTCGCGAACGTAAAGTGCCCACTCTCGTCCTGCAGGGTGGCGCCGGCCGAGCCCAGGTACGGAATGAACATGGCCTGGCCGTCCAGCGCGGCGTTGTATCCGTACTGGACGATGTGGTCTGCGTCGAAGGCGGGGTCAGCCGCGTTGCGGCCCGACGAGTCCAGCGTCAGCTTGCGGGTGATCTCCCGCAGAGAGTCGGTGGAGGCGCTCGGGTCCCACGACAGGTTCTGCAGGTCCTCGATGCTCACGCCGGCGGCATCCAGCAGCGACTTGTTGTAGTACACCGCGATCGACGGGTCAGTGAGGACCGGGACACCGTAGAGCTTTCCGTCAACCGTGTACTGATCGATGGCCCCCTGAAGCCAGCCGTCGCGCTCGGAGGCAGGGAACTCCTCGTCAATGTTGACGATCTTGCCGCCGCGGGCGTACTCGGTGTAGTTGTTCGTGTTGGACCAGAAGACGTCCGGTCCGGTGCCCGCGGCGAGCTCAGAACGCAGGCCCGTGAAGTAGTCCGACCACGGGACGACCTCGACGTTGACCGTGATCCCCGTTTCCTCGGTGAACGCGGGGAGCGCCGCCTCGTACGCCTGGGCGGCCTGATCATCCCACAGACGCAGGGTCAGGGACGTGCCCGCCTCGCTCGACGCGCTGCCACCCTGCGAGCAGGCGGCCATCAGCATCGACGCGGCACCAATCAGAGCGGTAGCGGTAATAAAACGCCTTTTCATGAAGACCTCCAGTTGTGATGGGTTGTGTTGTTACTTGATGCCCGTCAGGGCAATCGATTCAACGATGTGTCGTTGAAAGACGATGAACAGAGCGATCAGGGGCACGAGCGCGATGGTCGTCGCCGCCATGACGTACGTCCAATTCGCGTTGTACTGGCTCTGCAGCGCGGCCGTGGCGACCGTGAGGACGCGTGGCCTGGTCGCGGCAATGATCCGCGGCCACATGAACGAGTTCCACTGGCTCACAACCGTGATGAGCACGAGCGTCGAAATGATCGGCTTCGACACGGGAACGACGATGGAGAAGAGGATGCGCATCTGCCCGGCACCGTCCATGGTCGCCGCGTCGATGATTTCCTGGGGGATCTGACGGAAGGACTGACGCAGCAGGAATACCGCGTAGGGCGAGGCGAACACGAAGGGCAGGACGATGCCCCAGAAGGTGTTGTTGAGCCCCATCTTCGCCATCATGAGGTACAGCGGGATAACGAGGACCGACGCCGGAATCATCATGGTGCCCAGGAAGAGCCAGAAGATGACTTCACGTCCCGGGAACTCGATGCGGGCGAACGCGTAGGCGGCCAGCACGGAGGACACCAGCTGCCCGACGACCATCACCACGACCATGAGGAGCGTCGTGATGATCGCGTCACCGAAGTTGACTCGTCCCGTCAGGATCGCCTGGAACGAGGCCAGGGAGGGCGGGGAGGGCAGCGCGAAGGGTGAGTGCGAGGCGAAGTCCTGCGGCGACTTGAAGGCCGTGACGAAGCTGAAGAGCAGCGGGATGACCATGATGAACGCGGCCAGGGATAGCCCCGCGTAGATCCCCAGGGTCGACCACCAGGGCCGACGCGAGTGCGACTTAGACGAGCTCATACGTGGTCCTCTTCCGGAAGTACAGGTTCTGGGCCAGCGTCAATCCCATGAGGAGCAGCATCATGACGCACGCCATGACTGCGGCGCGGCCGACGTTCCCGGTCTCGAAGGCCTCCTTGTAGATCAGGTAGGCGAGGACCTCGGTGGAGCCGGACGGCCCGCCCTTGGTCAGGGCGTAGATCTGATCGAAAACGTTGAAGACCGAGATCACGGAGGTGACCGAGACGAAGAAGAAGGTCGGGCGCAGGAGGGGCATCTTGATGTGCCAGAACACCTGCGAGGAGGAGGCCCCGTCCACGGTCGCGGCCTCGGTGAGCTCACGCGGGATCGCGAGCAATCCGGCGATGAAGAAGAGCGCCGTGTACCCCACGTTCGACCAGACGACGACGAAAGCCGCCGCGGGCAGCGCCCAGGTGGGCGACACGAGGATTTCTAGTCGAGTGCCCGCAAGCGCGGAGAGGAGGCCGCCGGTGGGGGCGAAGATCCACGACCACACGACGCCGAGGGCCAGCGGAGGCGCGATCCACGGGATGACGATGAGCGTGCGATAGACGACGGTTCCTCGCACTCCCTTCGTCAGCAGGTTCGCGAGGAGTAGGCCCAGGATGATCTGAATGGGGACCACGAGGAGGACGAAGAAGATCGTCGTGCGCAGGGACGACAGGAAGGCCGGGTCGCTCAGCACGTTGGTGACGTTGGCCAGGCCCACGTATCGCGTATCCCCGATCAGGTCCCACCGGTACAGGCTCACCCACATGATGACGCCGATGGGCACAACCATGAAGATGAGGACGCCGATGAGGGCGGGCGACAGGAACGCGTATCCGACGAGTGCGTGGCGCGTCCGAGACGCTCGCTTGCTCATGCCCCACCATCCTTTCGTACGGTTCTTCGAGGATAGGTGTGACGGGCATATCAGCGCCGGGCGACGACAAGGTATGGACAATTGTGAACAGCGCATGCCGTCACGCGAGCAAAGGTGCACGAAACGAAGCGAAAACGAGGGAGCGCCCACTCGAGTGAGTGGACGCTCCCGTCGGCACGTCAATCAGACGCCGGAGCTCTTGAGCCCCAACTCGCGGGCACGGGGCGAGTCCTCGGGGACGCTTCCCGCGTGTTCGCCAGCGCTCACGATTTTGTTGGCCTCGTCAACGAAGACGACGGAGGGCTTAATCGTACGTACCAGGGATTCGGGCACCTGGGCGTAGGCCATGATAATGACGAGGTCACCGACGGTCACCTTGTGGGCGGCCGCGCCGTTGAGCTGAATCGTGCCGCTGCCTCGCTCGCCCGCGATCGTGTAGGTCGAGAGTCGCTCGCCGTTGTTGACGTCGACGATGTCGACCTTCTGCCCGGGAACGATGTTCGCGGCGTCCAGCAGGTCCTCGTCCACCGTGATCGAGCCGACGTAGTGCAGGTCGGCGCCGGTGACGACGGCTCGATGGATCTTGCCGATCGCCATCTCGCGGGTCATTTCCATCATGCGAGGTCCCCCGCGCGCTCAGCAAGGCGACCGTCAGGACCGGATGCGTCGCGCAGCGGCACCTCCATGTTGTCGATGAGGCGCGTCGTGCCCACCTTGGCGGCGACGAGGATGCGTCCCTCGCGCGAGCCGTCAGACAGGATCGTGGGCGCGGCCGCGCCTTCGCCGACGGGCACGGACTCGGTGCCAGCGAGGATCTCGAAAGTCCCCGCGTCCACGAGCGCAATGTAGTCCAGGTCGATGCCGCCCTCGGCGTCGATCACCGAGCGGCACTCGGCGACGATCTGCGCGGGCTTGGCCCCGGCCTCGGCGACCTCGGTGCCGCGACGAAGCGCCCGCGAGAGGGCACGGGCCCGGATGCGCTCATCGTCGCTCAGGTACTGGTTGCGGCTGGACAGGGCCACCCCGTCCTCGGCGCGCACGATCGGCACGGGGTGAACACGCACGGGGATGTCGAGCTGGGCGAAGACGGTGCGCAGGACTGCCAGCTGCTGGGCGTCCTTCTGTCCGTACAGGGCCACGTCGGGGCGCACGAGGTTGACGACCTTGGTGCACACGAGTGCGACGCCCGCGAAGTGCGTGGGGCGCGTCTTGCCCTCGAGAACGCACGCGATGGGGCCCGGGTCGATTGTCACGGTCGCGGGCGTGGGGTACACGTCCTGGGGCGCGGGCGCCCACACGAGGTCCACCCCCACCGTCTCGAGCGCGTCCATGTCCGCGTCCAGGGTGCGCGGGTAGGCATCGAAGTCCTCGCCGGGCGCGAACTGCGTCGGGTTGACGAAGATCGTGACGATCACGTGATCGGCCAGTTCGCGGGCTTCGCGCACGAGCTGCAGGTGCCCGGAGTGGAGGGCACCCATGGTCATCACGAGGGCCTTCGTGCCGGGCAGGCGCGACAGGGCGTCGGCCAGCTCGGCGCGCGTGTGGGTGAGGACAGGGCGATGGGTCATGTTTCTATTCTTGCAACTTCGGCCCGCCGGTGCGTAATAGAGTCGCTATCCTCACGCCTCGCGCTTGTGCGACGAGGCCGGGGTTGCGCGCGTTCTCTCTCCCGCGTTTTGGGCTCGTTAGGTGTGTGGGTATCAGGCGCCCGGGTCGAGGAGGGCGGCCTCGACGCTGGTGGCGGCCCGTTCATCGAGGAGACGAGCGTCGCGCAGCAGACGGGTCAGGGCGCGGGTCATGTCCGCGTAGGTGTCGCGTTCCCCCGAGAGACCTTCCCTGGCCCCGAGGCTGCGGGCGTGCGCGGTGATCGTCCCCGCGTCCCCGCGGGCGGCGGGCCCGGAGATGCCCGCAACCCCCTCGGTGAGGGCGCGGTCAAGCGCGGCCTCGAGAAGCGGGCGCACGTACAGAGCGGGATTCTCGATGCCGGCCTGCGCGAGAATCCGCGTCGTCTGCACAGTGATGCCGGCGATGAAGTTGGCGCCGTGGGCGAGACCCGCGTGGTAGAGGGGGCGGTCCTCCTCGGCGACGACGACGGGCTCACCGCCCATTTCCACGACGAGGGCCTGGGCAATCGGCAGGAAGGGCGCCGCAGCCGTCACCGCGAAGGGCGTGCCCACAAGGCGCGCCACGTCAACGCTGGTCCCGGTGAAGGTCATCGCCGGATGGATGGCCAGCGGGATCGCACCCGCGCCCGCGGCGGCGCCAAGCAGCCCCACGCCGGAGGCACCCGACAGGTGAATGACGATGTGTCCGCTCTGCCAGGCGCCCAGGTCGGCCAGGCCGCTCACGAGGGGGCCGATCTGGTCGTCAGGAACGGCAACGATGACCACCTCGGAGCGTCGCACGACCTCCTCGGGCGTGGTGATCGGCACGCCGGGGAGCATCGCGTCGGCGCGCTCGCGCGAGGCCTCCGACGACGCGGAGACGGCGACGATCTGGTGCCCGACCGCGCGCAGCGCGGAGCCGATGACGGGCCCGACGTGGCCCATGCCGATGATGCCGATTCCGAGGCGTCCGGGGGTACTCATGCCTCCATTGTCACCGATCACCGCTCTACTTGTCGCCCTCCGCACGCTGCGAGGTCGCCTCGACGATCTCGGTGACGCGAGAGAGCCAGCGCTCGGGAGCCTCGGCCTCGCGACGGACCTTCGAGGCCTGCGACAGCTGCGCCCACAGCTCCACGGAACGGCCCGCCTCAACGTGCTCGGCCATGGATGCCACCGGACCGGGGACCAGCGCGGCACGCACGGAGGCGACGCGACGCCAGCGCTGAATGGGGCCCTGATGCAGCGACACCGACTGGATGCGCGTCAGCGGGATGATCGAGAAGCGCAGGTTGAAGAAGCCGTCGCGGATCGCGAACACGGCGTCGGTCAGACCGAAGGCTCGGCGCTTGTACACGAGAGGATCCAGAATCCTCGCGCTGCGCGGGATCGGCGTCATCCAGCGGTCCTCGCCCAATCCGGCGCGAAGGGACTCGAGGAAGCCGTCGGGATCGTCGACCCCCAGGTCGGGAATCGCCATCGCAATCGCCTGGATGACCTCCATACGGCTACCAACGGGAAGCAGCACGTCGGAGGCCACGTCGACCTGCATGCCCTTATTCTTCTCGTCCGTCGTGTGCGCCGCGTTGCCGGCCTGCGTAATCTCCACGCGATACCAGCCAAACAGTCGCCAGATCAGCGGCTGCTTCACCTCAATGGCGTGAATGCGCCCCGGGGGGATCGTCACGTGACGGCGAGCCGTCAGGCCTCGGTTGATGCGCACGCCGTCGGCCGCGATCGCAGCGGTAAAGCCGAACTCTCGATCGAAACGCGCCCAGACGCCCGCCAGGAGGCTGAACGCGCCTGCCAGGATGCCCAGGAAACTCATGATCGACGTCACCCCGACGACACCCACGAGGAAGCCGTTAAGACCCAGGAGGAAGACGCCGAAGAACAGGGCGATCACGTTGTCGATGGTCGCCAGCATCGAGAGCAGAAGCTTGCCAAAGCCGACCTTGAAGACGGGGCGCGCGGGCGCCTCGAGCGGGGAGGCCCCCGTGCGGGTCCCCAGCGTCGCAGCCACGGAATCAGCGGAAGGATCCACGACCTCGTCGATCGCGCCCGAAGCGAGCGCGAGGAGGAGGGCGCGCAGCTCCTCGAGGCGACGAGAATTAAGCAGACCGAGCTTGATGCTCGAATCCGTGCCGCCAGCGACCTCAATGTCCAGATAGCCCAGGCCCAGAATCCGCCCCACGAGCGAGTAGGACACGTTAATCGTCTGAATGCGCGACAGCCGCGCGTGACGCTGCGTGCGCTTGAGGATACCTGCGCGATACCAAATCGCCGTGTTGCTCACCGCGTAGCGGGTCTTCGTCCACGACAGGTAGCAGTACGCGCCCGCGATGGCGAGAACAACGCCCGCAATAATGGAAAGCCCAAGCAAGATGCCGGTCGTTGCAAGCCACGCGGGCACCTCACCGTTGAGCATGCGCTCAATCGCGGACGCATTGCTCAGGGACACAAGGCCGCCAGCACCCATGACGCTTCCCGCGACGCGGGGAACGTAGGTGAGCGGGTGAAGCGGCTTCCAGTCCTCGGGGGCGATGCCGTCAGAGGAGAGGTCCGTGCTCATAGGCCCATCAGCTCCGCCGAACCGCGCTCCGCCAGGACGTCGCGCAGGCGCGCCGCATCCGCAACCGGGACACCACTGAGCGTCGCGTCGGTCTTCGCGCTCGCGGTCGAGAGCTTGATCGTGGAGATGCCAAGCATGCGCAGGATGGGCCCCTGGTAGATGTCAACGTACTGGATGCGGCCGTAGGGCACGAGGGTCAGCGATCGATTGAAGACGCCGCGGCGAATCACGAAGTCCGTGTCGGCCAGGGCGTAGCGCAGGGCACGCACCTGGGCGGGCACGAGCCACAGGCAGAAGAGGGCGATGGCGGCGGGCACGAGCATGAGCCACCACAGCGCCGGGATGTCGACGATAAGGACGAGGCCGGAGATCGCACCGCACAGGGCGCCGCACAGCGCGAGGGCGTTTCCGAGGCGCAGGGTCGCGAGTTTGGGGGACACGTGCTGGAATTCGACGCCGTCGGGAGACATGACGTCCGCTGAGTTCTGGGATGACATGCTTCAATTGTTGCATATCTTTTCCGCGCCTTTCCTGGTCCTTTATCGCTGCGCGACCAACCGAGGTGACGAAGCAAACAGAAGCAGCGTCATCACTCCCACCTACCTCACAGGAAACATTCAGACACTTGGGCGACACTAGTCGTATGAGCACCCCGGGAACTGAAGCAAAACTCCTCGTCGTCGACGACGAGCCCAACATCCGCGACCTCCTCGCCTCCTCCCTGCGCTTCGCAGGCTTCGACGTCGTCACCGCCGAGGACGGCAGCGGCGCATTTCACGAAGCCCAGGCCTCGCGCCCCGACCTCATCGTCCTAGACGTCATGCTCCCCGACATGGACGGCTTCACCGTCACCAGGCGCCTGCGCGACGCCGGCATCACCACCCCGGTCCTCTTCCTCACCGCGCGCGACGACATGCGCGACAAGATCCAGGGCCTGACCGTCGGCGGCGACGACTACGTCACCAAGCCCTTCGGCCTCGAAGAGGTCGTCGCCCGCATCCGCGCCATCCTGCGCCGCACCATGGGCTCCGAAGAAGACGACGCCTTCCTGCGCGTCGGAGACCTCGTCATCGACGAGGACGCCCACGAAGTCACGCGCGCCGGCATCCCCATCGACCTGTCCCCCACCGAGTTCAAGCTCCTGCGCTACCTCGTCATCAACGCGGGTCGCGTCGTCTCCAAGATGCAGATCCTCGACCACGTGTGGGAATACGACTGGGACGGCGAAGTCGCCATCGTCGAGTCCTACATCTCCTACCTGCGGCGAAAGCTCGCCGTCGAGAGGGCCTCCGGAGAGCTGATCCACACCAAGCGCGGGGTCGGCTACATCCTGCGCGCTGAGGACTGACGTGCGCCCCGGCCTGGCTCAACGCATCGAGGCATGGTGGGACTCTAAGCCGCTATCCTCGCAGCTCGTCACGCTGATCACGCTACTCCTGGCCATCGGACTATCCCTGTCCGGCACGGTCATGATCGGCCTCCTCCAGCGCCACCTCACCTCTCAGATCGACGACCAGCTCGTCGCGACCGCCCACACGCTGCAGATCTCCGCGTCCGCAGCCACATTCTCCGCCGACGGACAGGGCGGCATCCCCACCCTCTACTACATCCACATTCGCAACGCCGACGGCACCGACCGCTACTTCTACTCCGAGGACACCCTCAAGGCCTCGGGCAAGCCCCAGCTGCCCGAACTCGTCGACACGAGCTCCGCGCCCGTCTCCTCCTTCCGTACCATCCCGGTCACCGTCTCCTCTTCCAAGGCCGGCCTCGGCTGGCGCGCCCTCGTCGTCCCCGTGTACGACCAGGAAAGCGGCGAGTTCTCCGGATACATGACGATCGCCCTGCCCCTGTCGGACATGCAGCACACCCTGCGCACCACGGCCTCGTACTTCTCGGTCGCCGGCATCATCATCGTCCTCATCGGGGGCTGGACCGGGCGCGTCCTCGTACGCCGCGCACTCCTCCCCCTGCGTTCCATCGAATCCACCGCCGGAAAGATCGCCGCCGGCGACCTCACCAAACGCGTCACCCCACACCCTCCCACGACCGAGGTCGGCTCGCTCTCACTCTCCCTCAACGCCATGCTCACCCAGGTCGAGCAATCCTTCGAAGCCCGCCAGGCCTCGGAACAAAAGATCAAACGATTCGTCTCCGATGCCTCCCACGAGCTACGCACTCCCCTCGCCGCTATCTCCGGATACTGCGAGCTCTACGCCATGGGCGGCGTACCCTCCGAACGCATCGAGGAAGTCATGGGGCGCATCGCTTCCGAATCCTCGCGCATGGCCACCCTCGTCGAAGACCTCCTCACCCTCGCGCGCCTCGACGAAGGCCGCCCCCTCGAGATCACCGAGATCGACCTCGTCAAACTCGCCGACAACGCCGTCTTCGACCTCCAAGCCCTCGACCCCACGCGCACGGTCGGACTCACCGGCATCAGCGGACGCACTCCCCCGATGACCCTCATCGTCCCCGGCGACCGCGACCGCCTCTCGCAGGTCTTCACCAACCTCATCGGCAACATCGTGCGATACACCCCCCGAAGGCTCCCCCGTCGAAATCGCTCTCGGAAGCAGCGGCGACACCGCCATCGTCGAACTGCGCGACCACGGACCCGGCATCGATGAAACTGATCGCGGACGCGTCTTCGAACGCTTCTACCGTGCGGATACCTCACGCAACCGAAAATCCGGCGGCTCCGGCCTCGGCCTCGCCATCGTCTCCGGCATCCTCGCAGCTCACAAGGGCAACGCATCGCTCACCAAAACAAAAGGCGGCGGCCTCACCGTTCGCATCGAACTCCCCACAGCGTGAACGACGTAACGTACCGGTCAGCACACACGGCTTTTTCGCTCAGTTTTCGCCATTTTTCACCTGACAGTTTCACGAAATCCATCGGGATTTTCCCTGATTTTTTACCAACGAACGTGACCTTCGCTCAAAACCGCACTAGCATGGCTCGGGTATTCCTCAGCAAGGAGAGTGGCCCATGGGTGCTCGAGCACCTCAGTGGCTGCTGACGTCTTTCGTTGACGCCATGCAGCAAATCGGCGCAACCGCGACCCAGTCCGACCTCGAAAAAGGAGAGCGTCGACCTCGCGGAACGCTGGAGCGCGCCCGAACGCCAGATGCACAACGTGCGTCGGCTCATGAACACGCTCACCCACATCGATGAAATCTCGTCATCTGCGCACGACCCCGACATCCTGCGCGTCGCCGCGTGGTACCACGGCGCCTTCCTCAACAAGGCGCTCGAGATCAAGCTTGGCGGGTTCCAGGCGAACTTTGCCTCCACCCGTTGCATCGACCACGCGCACAACCGCCTCACCAACCTCGGCGTGCCCGAGGATGTCGTCGCACGCATCGACGAACTCATTGCCTTCCTGACACGCCACCGCGCACCGCGCACGGACTTCGACGCGCAGGTGCTCGTCGACGCCGATCTGGCGGGCCTGGCCTGTAGCCCCCAGGACTACAAGAAGCTGCGCACATCCCTGCGCGCCGAACTCAGCGAGCTCGACGACCTGCAGTTCACCAAGGCGCGCATGGCGCTCGTGAAGAAGCTCCTGAGCTACGAAACGATCTATCAGTCCCCCCTCGGCTCCGCGTGGGAAGACACCGCCCGCGCAAACCTCGAGGTCGAGCTGACCCGCCTCGAGCGCGAGAAGGCCCAGCTATGCCAGGCCGCCCAGACAGAGGACGCCGAGGAACCCGAGGACACGGACGACACCGACGAGGTCGTGGAGGACTCCACGACGACGACCGGCACGCTGATCATCAAGCGCCGCTCAATCAAGAAGCGCGTCCCCGTCGCCTCATCGGACGACGAGGCCACATCCACCGGCGTCCTGCCGCGCAAGATTGAGGAAACAGCCGACTCGGACGAGGACGAGGAGGCGACCTCCTCGCTCGAGTCCGCCGTCGAATCCCTGGATCTGCCTACCTCCGACTGACGAGGCCGCGGCTGCTGTTCGTACCGCGGAGCCCAGCCGCTCTGCATACCGCAGGGTCCGCCTCGCCGGACCTGCGCACTGTTCATGCGACAGGATCCGCCTCGCCCAACCTGGCCGCTGTGTGTGCCGGTGGGCGGCGGCCCAGCATGATTTCGCATGTTGCTCTTGGCTCCACGGGTTTTCCAGGCGCCGGAGGCCCCGGCCGCCCGCGAGACTAGGCAACCTCGCTTCGCTCGGTGCCGCGTCTCGAAGCCCGCCCGTGCCCTCCGGTCCCTCCGGCGCCCTCCAAACCTGTGGAGCCTGGCCGCTGTGTGTGCCGGCGGGCGGCGGCCCGCCCTGGCCCTGCCGCCACCCACCGGCACCGCGACCAGGCCCTCCAGTAGCTCACCCGTCAGTAGCACGGGCATACCTCGGGGCTATCCACAGGCACTTTTCACGTCGGGCAGTTATCCACAGGCCGTTGGTTCTGCCTCGATCATGCTCTCTCACACGCGTAGCGTCGATGTCGACGGGCCCACCCGGGGCCTCACAAAGGAGTGACATCATGACCGCATACGCCGTCGACGCCGAACAAATTGCCGCCGCCTCCGCCCAGGCCTGCACGACCGCATCCACCATTCGTACAGAAGTAGATACGATGATGGCCCAGCTGCTCGCCCTTCAGGACACGTGGACCGGCGGAGCTCAGGTCAACTTCCAGGCCACGATCACCCAGTGGCAGGGCATCCAGGCACAGACGCACGACGCCCTCGACGCTATCTCCACGCAGCTGCAGGTCGCCGCGGCGACCTATTCGGACGCAGAGGCACACTCCGCGTCACTGTTCGCGGGAGTCTAGCGGACGCTGAACGAGGCTCGCGGCTGCGGCGCCGGGCCCTCGGCCCCATCAAGACAGTCATAGAAAAGCGCCTGGGGGCGGGACCCTGACGAATCCCGCCCCCAGGCGGATCAACTTAACGCCGAGCGGATCAGTACATGCCGCCCATGCCAGCGCCAGCGTCGTCGCCACCGGCGGCCGGAGCCTCGGGCTTGTCAGCGACAACGGCCTCGGTGGTCAGGAACATGCCTGCGATCGACGCTGCGTTCTGCAGCGCGGAACGGGTGACCTTGACCGGGTCGGAGATGCCGGCGGCCATGAGGTCGGTGTACTCGCCGGTCGCGGCGTTCAGGCCGTGGCCGGGCTCCATGTGCGCAACGCGGTCGGCAACCACGCCACCCTCAACGCCCGCGTTCTCAGCGATCTGCTTGAGCGGGGCGGAGATGGCCAGGCGCACGATGTTGACGCCGGTCGCCTCGTCGCCGGTGAGGGCGTCGAGCTTGGGCAGCGCCACGGTGGCGGCCTGGATCAGGGCGACGCCACCACCGGCGACCAGACCCTCTTCGGAGGCCGCGCGAGCGTTACGAACGGCGTCCTCGATGCGGTGCTTGCGCTCCTTGAGCTCAACCTCGGTGGCCGCGCCGGACTTGATGACGGCAACGCCGCCAGCCAGCTTGGCGAGGCGCTCCTGCAGCTTCTCACGGTCGTAGTCGGAGTCGGTGTTCTCGATCTCCTGGCGGATCTGGCGCACGCGGGCGTCCAGCATATCCTTGTCGCCAGCGCCCTCGACGATGGTGGTCTCGTCCTTGGAGACGACGATCTTGCGGGCGCGGCCCAGCAGCTCGAGGTCAGCGTTCTCGAGGGAGAGGCCGACGGTCTCGGAGATGACCTGGCCACCCGTCAGGATGGCCATGTCCTGCAGCATCGCCTTGCGGCGCTCGCCGAAGCCGGGGGCCTTGACGGCCACGGACTTGAAGGTGCCGCGGATCTTGTTGACGACCAGCGTGGCGAGGGCTTCACCCTCGACGTCCTCGGCGATGATCGCGAGGGGCTTGCCGGTCTGCATGACCTTCTCCAGGACGGGGACGATGTCCTTGACGTTGGAGATCTTGGAGTCCATGAGGAGGACGTAGGCGTCCTCGAGGACGGCTTCCTGGCGCTCCTGGTCGGTCACGAAGTAGGCCGACAGGTAGCCCTTGTCGAAGCGCATACCCTCGGTGGTCTCCAGGGTGGTGTCGAAGGAGTTGGTCTCCTCGACGGTGACGACGCCCTCGGCGCCGACCTTCTCGAAGGCCTCGGCGATGAGCTTACCGATGGCGGGATCGTTGGCGGAGATGGAGGCCGTGGCAGCGATCTGCTCGGTGGTCTCGACGGGCTTGGCGTCGGCATGCAGCTGCTCAACGATGGCCTCGACGGCCTGGTCGATGCCGCGCTTGAGGGCGATCGGGTTGGAGCCGGCGGCGACGTTACGCAGGCCCTCATGGACCAGCGCCTGGGCCAGAACGGTCGCGGTGGTGGTGCCGTCACCTGCGACATCGTCGGTCTTCTTGGCAACTTCCTTCACCAGCTCGGCGCCGATGCGCTCGAACGGATCGTCGAGGTCGATTTCCTTAGCGACGGAGACGCCGTCCTTTGGTGATCGTGGGGGCGCCCCACTTCTTGTCGAGCACGACGTTGCGGCCCTTGGGGCCAAGCGTCACCTTGACGGTGTCGGCCAGCAGGTTGAGGCCGTTCTCCATGCCACGACGGGCATCCTCATCAAACTTGATGATCTTGCTCATTGGAAATGTATCCTTCCGCGATGCGGATCAGGTTCGATGCCCGCGACGGACGGCCACGCTTTTGAGGAGGCCTCATCGAACCGGTGGTCTTATCACTCTCCATGTCGGAGTGCTAACTACGATTTTGGCACTCGCTACCCTTGAGTGCAAGACGAGGTTGCGCGATATGAGTCCGATGCGCTCAGGGCGTAACACGCACGGACGAGGCCGGACTAGGCTCGCTGAGCGCGCCCGTACACCAGGTGCCGCCGGTGTGGAGGGTGCCGGAGGGATGGAGGGCCTGGCTGCGGTGCCCGTGGGCGGTGGCGGGGCCTGGCCGGGCTTCGAGGCGACGCGCCGAGCGAAGCTCGCGGCGCGGACGGCTCGCGGGCGGGCCGCCGCCCACGGGCACAACCAGCAGCCCGGCCCAACAACACACCACGCGGCGCCCGGAACACCCGTGGGCACAAACACCAGCCCGACCCACAGGACAAGCAACGGTCATATGAAACCAGTGACACCTCTACACGCGGTGATCATCAGGAATGTGCAACCCCAAACACCACTGCTCGCCGGAGAGGCCATGAAAACGGCCGTATCCACTGGCGGACGTCTCACCGGTTTCAACCAAGACAGCGGATAGGTGAGCAACGAAGCCACCGGTATCACCTGGAAAGCGTCGGCCTGGCTATTCCGAACCAAGTTCGCACATCATCCCCCTCTCGGGCCACGCGCCCACACCAGGCCGAGCAGGGCGAGTTTTCTCGCGCCGTCGCCTCTCCCGCACCGCGCGGCGCATGGCGGGCATCAGTGACGCCTCAACGAGCCGAGGACTGAAAGAAAAACCATCCCCGCGTGGGGATCCAGCACCCCTCCCACGCGGCCGCGCCCCAGCGCGAGAAAGAAAAGCCACCCCTGCGCGGGGGTCCAGCACCCCAGTTGAAACATTATTCGCCCCTGCCTGGGGGGCCAGCACCACGGTTGAGATATTTTTCGCCCCTGCCTGCGGATCCAGCACCACAGTTGAAATATTTTTCGCCCCTGCCTGCGGATCCAGCACCACGGTTGAAATATTTTTCGCCCACGCACACTCAAAATGGCTGATTTTCGACCATTTTCACCGTGCTGGGGCGATATTTCTTTCACAGAGGCACCCGAACGACCGCCCGGTGCTACGCAGGGGCGATCATTCTTTCACGCAGCCCCTTCGGGGCCACAGCGAGAGCCCGCGGCGTTGCCTGGCCGCGGTGCCCATGGGCGGCGGAAGCTCGGCACCTGGACACACGGACGGCGCCACTGCGGTACAAAACTCGCCCTGCTCGCTCAAAATGGCCCAATTTGGCACGTTTTGCCCGCGCAGGGCGAACTTTCTACCGCTGTCACCACGAACAAGCCACGCAGGGCGAACTTTGTACCGAATACAAGCTGGATACAGGAGTAGCAAACACAACAACACAACAGACCACACCAGCGTGAAGGTCTCCAGAGGGAGCAACGAGTGACAGCGGTCACCACTCCCAGAAAAGTCGCACGTAATTCGATTCCACGAAGTTTCAACAAGGCCCAGAAACGTTGAAATCCCAACGATACGAATTCATGGTTTGAAATAATCGCAGGGGAATTACGTGCGAAATTGCTGAGACAGCTTCGGGGCCTGGCCGGATAACGAGCCGGCGCGCCGAACCGCACGTCAGCGCACCATGCGCCGGAGGGATGGAGGGCCAGGCTGCGGTGCCCGTGGGCGGTGGCGGGGCCTGGCCGGGCTTCGAGGCGACGCGCCGAGCGAAGCTCGCGGCGCGGACGGCTCGCGGGCGGGCCGCCTCCCACGGCGCAGCCAGGCCCAACAACACACCACGCGGCGCCCGGAACACCAGCGGCGCAACACGCCACTTAGGCACTACAAAACCGCCCAGCCCCACAGGGGCCGGGCGGCTCAGACAATCAGCGAGAGAGGGTCAGCGCAGGATCACGACGATGTCCGGATCACCGAGACCACTTTCCTGACGGACGCTCGAAATGCCAAGCTTAGAAGCAATGTCCTTGGCGGTTCCTTCCATGCGCGGGTCTTCGTAGAAGACGGTGGAGGTCTGGGTGGTCCATCCGTCAGCATTTGCGGCACTGGTTCCCGCATAGCCGGCCTGGTTCAGGATCTGAGCCTGCTGACCCGCGTATCCCTGGGTGCCGGTGCCGTTGAGGACCTGGATGACGGCTCCGTGGTCAGGCTCGGCGGAGGCCGAGGAGGACGAGGAACTCGCGGAGGGAGTCGGCTCAGCGGACGCGGTGGCGTCGGCCGTGGGCGCGGTGTTGGGGCTCGCGGAGGAGCTGGGCGCCGTAGACACCGCCGTGGGCGTCGAGCTAGGTGTCGTGGTCTGTTGGCGCGACAGGGCGGTCGCCGCTGCCCATCCGAGGGCGGGAACGATCACGAGGATGGCCAGGAAGGGCCACACGTTCTTCCACCTGGACGGCTTGGGGCGGTGCATGCCGACGGGCATATCCTCGCCGGCGCGGTCAAATTCATCCCTGGGGTACTGAGAACTCACGCGTTCAGACTATCGGAAAAGAGGGAGTGGGGCGCGGGTGGCGCGCGGGTAATGTGGCGTGGCTTGTGCGGCATTAGGCTGGTGCTATGAGTGATTACAATCCCCGTCCGCTGGCTGAGTTGATTGATCCGGGGTGGGCTCGAGCGCTCGCACCGGTTGAGGAGCGCGTCCACGAGTTGGGCGCGATGTTGGCCGCTGAGGTCGAGGAGGGGCGCGGTTACCTGCCCGCGGGCACGGATGTTCTCCGCGCCTTCACGTACCCGTTCGACAGAGTGAAAGTTCTGATCGTTGGGCAGGATCCGTATCCGACCCCGGGGCACGCCATGGGGTTGTCGTTTTCGGTACACCCGGGTGTGGCGTTACCAAAGTCGCTCATCAATATTTCCGTGAACTGAGCGAGGACATGGGTATTCCCACTCCGACGTCGGGGGACCTGACGCCGTGGAGCGAGCAGGGCGTATGCCTCCTCAACCGTGTGTTGACGGTGCGCCCGGGCGCTCCCGCGTCGCATCGAGGCCGCGGCTGGGAGGAGGTGACCCAGTGCGCGATTGACGCACTGGTGTCCCGGACGAGACCGGATGGATCGCGGGCCCCCCTCGTGGCGATTCTGTGGGGGAAGGACGCTCAGTCGCTCACACCCCGTCTCGGCGATACTCCGATTATTGCGTCCGTGCACCCGTCGCCGTTGTCCGCGTATCGCGGCTTTTTTGGGTCGAAGCCATTTTCGCGCGCGAATCAGCTACTGGAGGCGCAGGGCGCGACGGGCGTGGACTGGTCGCTGGGCACTTCTCATTGACGAGGCCGGGGCACCTCACCCGAACGGGCGAGGTGGGATGCGGCTGCGGTGCCGCGGTGAGGGACTCCATGGAGCCGGCTATCGGACTCGAACCGATGACCTGCTGTTTACAAGACAGCTGCTCTACCAACTGAGCTAAGCCGGCGGCGGACACTAGTGTGCCACAGGTGGTGGCTCGTGCGCGCGGGCGAGCCGATACTGCACAAGCCCGAGCAGGGGTGCTGAGGGATCTCGGCGTTGGGTCTGGAGGGGTGAGGATGCGTGTCTCTGATGGAGTGCGGATGGCCGGTTTGCACCTGAGAGACCTCCGATTGGCAGCAAAGAAGTGGGGGGTGGGGCCGCCCCGCGGTCCCACCCCCCACTGATCGAAAGGCTCAGTTGGAGCTGTTGGTTGTCTCCGAGCTCTGGGCTTCGTCAGTGCCGCTCTGGGAGGGCTCGGTGGCCTCGGGGGCCGGGGTCTCGGTGGCACCCTGGGACGCGGAATCGGTAATGCCGTATTCCTGCGCGATGGTCTCGCGCAGTGCGGCCAGCTGAGTGCCGAGCGGGATCACCGTGGAGCGATCCTTGACCAGCTCGGGGGTGCCGAGGCTGCCGTTACGACCGTTGTATCCGGCGTTCTGCCAGGCGGTGGTCGATGCCTTGAGGTAGTCCTCGACGGCGTTGACCGGGAAGGTGTCGATAACGTCGGAGGGGACGCCCACCTCGGCGGCGATCACCTTGACCTGCTTCCAGGAGGCGTCGAGGTTCTGAACGACGGTGCCGTTGGAGGCCTGGAACTGGGTGCGGAAGTAGGCGAGCAGTGCGTGGTGGAAGTCCACCCACTTGTCGGGGGCCTTCTGCGCGACGACGAGCGATGCGCTGGCCGCGGGCTTCAGGTAGTCCATGTTGACGGTGATGACCGGCTGGATCTCGATGTTGTAGTGACCTTCGGCGGCCCAGGTGGTGAGGTCCTTGCCCATGTATGCGTCGAGGTCGGCGCACGCGTGGCAGGAGTAGTCGAAGTATTCGGTGAGGGTGGGCAGGTTCGGATCCGCTTCAGCGACGACGCCGTTTGCGTTGACGATGATCGGGCGACCGTCGGCGTAAGGGCCGAGGACCTCGGATGCGTCGACGTTGCGCGCGGCGTTGACCTGAGCCTGCTGGTTCCAGATGACGCCACCGACGGCTGCGATGACACCCAGGACGATCGCGGCGACCGCGGAAATGACGATGATGCGGGTGCGGCGATCAGCACGCTCCTGCGCCTGGCGCATCTGCGCGGCTTTGGCGCGCACGGGGTCGACGGCCGGCTTCTTCTTCTGAGCCATGGACTCACCTTCCGAAAATAGTTGAATGTTGTAAGAATATCGGGCGCGGCAGGGCCACGCTCAGTGCGACAGCCCACCCGTGACGATTAGCCACGCACCCGCAAGGAACGCACCACAGCCTACCGCGAGGAGCCCGCGCCCCCAGGCAGGACGCACGATCGTGCGCAGCGATGTCGCGATTCCGACACGCAGGTCTGCGGTGAAGGGCATCAGCCAGGCCACCAGCAGGGTGAGCGCCGCGAGCGCCCACGCGATCATCGTCCCATGCGGGTCGCTCAGCCAGTAATCGCTGCGATCGAGGCTGCTTGCGGTGGCCACATCGACCGGCCATGACCACAGGACATGTCCCTCGTGAGAGTAGGAGAGCCCAGCCCAGACGGCGTAGGGAATAAGACCCCCCACGACGAGCCCCAGGGCTGTGGTCAGGATCGAGCGCGCGAGCAGGATCGGGGACATGGCGATGACGGCCGCACCATCGGAGGCCTTGGGACCGCGCAAGATGCGCCTCCGCTCGACCCACCGACTCATCGCCCCGACCAACCCGAAGGCCGTCAGGGCAATACCGACGATCAGGGTGCCGGTCATGCCAAGAAGGAAAGGCAGTGCCGCCAGGAGGGCGAGCAGGGCGGCGCTGGAGATCCAGGCGTTCTTCTTCGCCGGGGACGAGGCCGCGTCACCTCCCGGGGCAGTAACACCCGCGCCGGGGTTGGGATTCCACTCGTGGCCCACGGCCATCGGTGAGGGCCGTGAAGCCCGCGTGAGGAGAGGGCTGTTGTCCATAACCGGGAGCAACTCCGGGGCCGGGCGCGTAAGCATCCTGCTGGTCCACGTAGGGTGCGTGCGGGTAGGGGGCCATTACCTCGGTGGGGTCCGCATCATCGACGGTCTGCCAGGTGTCGGTTGCATCGTCGTGCCAGGCGACCTCGTCGACCTCGCCATCCCAGTCGCCGTAGCCTTCCACGACGGAGGCGGTGTCCACGACATCGGTGTGATCGTTCGCCGCGGTGAACTCAGAGGCGTCGCGGCGAGGATGCTGCGGGTAGGCGACGGCGCGTGCACCCGCGACACCCGGACGCTGCCCTGCGTCCTCCCATTCGGGGGGCGCGGCGATCTCCTGGGGGTCGGAGTTGACCATCTGCGTGCGCATGCCCGTGTCGAGGAGCTGAGCCCAGTTCACCGTCACGTAGTCGAGTTCGCCGGGCGCCCAGCCGACGGCACTCATGAGGTCAGCGACGATCAGGGAGGGCGAGGGGCGTTCATCGGGATCGGGAGCGAGTCCGCCCGCGAGCGCGTCGGCGACCATGGGGTGCAGTCCGGCGAGGTCGGGGTCCCCTTCGAGGACGCGCAGCATCGTGGCCGACACGTCGCCCTTACCAAAGGGCGGGCGACCGGTCGCGCAGGACAGGAGGGTGGCGCACCACGCCCACCAGTCAGACTCCTTCGTGGCACCGCGGCCCTGGAGCAGTTCGGGCGCGGTGTACCCGGCCGTCCCCGACACGAGGCCGGTGCTCGTCAGGTGCTGATCGGAGGTCGCCATCGCGATGCCGAAGTCGATGAGGACCGGGCCGCGCGGGGAACAGATGATGTTGGAAGGCTTGATGTCGCGGTGAATGATGTTGGCGTGGTGTACAGCCGCGATCGTGGAGGCCAGGTGATAGGACAGGGCGGCGACGCCGCGCAGAGGAACCGGACCGGAGACGAGGATTTCCGCGAGCGTGGGCCCCTCGACGTATTCGGAGACGACAAAAGGCTGGGAGGCCTCGGTTTCCGCATCGACGATGTGCGCAACAAAGGGCGAGCGCACGGAGTTCACGGTGCGCGTCTCGCGCTCCAGGCGCTGGCGCGACTCCTCCGAGGCGGCCATCGCCGGGTGCATGGCTTTGAGGGCGACACGCGTGCCACCCCCGTCTTCGGCGAGCCAGACCGTCCCCGCCCCGCCCGTACCGAGCCGACGGATCAGCCTGTAGCCGCCCAGTTCCTCGCCTTCTTCCACGCCCTCAGCCTACCTGGCCCCTCCCCCATCTGCGGCCACCCGCGCGGGACAGCCCCGGCCTCGTCCCTGAAAGTGACGGGCGAACACACGCTGTCAATCCATCATGTGGCCCGAACTGTACACCCGCGAGCGAGCGTGCTAACTTCGCTATTAGTCGCGCGCGCGGAACGATCCGCGTTCGCACTCCGTGGGCGAAGACGCTCCACGGTCACCCCACTATGGATCGTCCGGCACGTACCTGCCGGTGGGAAGGAAAACTCCATGGCAACCGTAACCTTTGACAAGGCCACCCGCGTCTACCCGGGCTCCGACAAGCCCGCCGTCGACCAGCTCGACCTCGAGATCAAGGACGGTGAATTCCTCGTTCTCGTCGGCCCCTCCGGCTGTGGCAAGTCGACCTCGCTGCGCATGCTCGCCGGCCTCGAGGACGTGAACTCCGGCCGCATCCTCATCGGCGACAAGGACGTCACGGACGTTCCGCCGAAGAACCGCGACATCGCGATGGTCTTCCAGAACTACGCTCTCTACCCCCACATGTCGGTGCGCGAGAACATGGGCTTCGCCCTGAAGATCGCCGGCACCCCGAAGGAAGAGATCAACAAGCGCGTCGAAGAGGCCGCTAAGATCCTCGACCTGGAGCCCTACCTGGACCGCAAGCCCAAGGCCCTGTCCGGCGGCCAGCGTCAGCGTGTCGCCATGGGCCGCGCGATCGTCCGTAAGCCCCAGGTGTTCCTCATGGACGAGCCCCTGTCGAACCTGGACGCCAAGCTGCGTGTCCAGACCCGTACGCAGATCGCCTCCCTGCAGCGTGAGCTCGGCGTCACCACCGTGTACGTCACCCACGACCAGACCGAGGCTCTGACGATGGGTGACCGCATTGCGGTCCTCGCCGGCGGCCTCCTCCAGCAGTGCGGCACCCCGCAGGAGATGTACGAGCGTCCCGCCAACGAGTTCGTCGCTGGCTTCATCGGCTCCCCCGCCATGAACCTGGGCACTTTCACGGTCGAGGGCGAGTGGGCCAAGCTCGGCCCCGCACGCGTGCGTGTCTCCGAGGCCGCCCGCGCCGCGATGACCGCTGAGGACGGCGGAAAGATCAAGATCGGCTTCCGTCCCGAGGGCCTGGACGTCGTCACCGACGGCTCCGAGGGCACCATCCCCGTCGAGGTCGACTTCGTCGAGGAGCTCGGCTCGGACGCCTACGTGTACGGCCACCTGGCCGGCGCCGCCGAGGGCGAGACCCTGGGCTCCGGCTCCGAGGGCACCGGCAAGCAGCTGATCGTGCGCGTTCCCCCGCGTACCGCCCCCGCGCGCGGCGGCGTCCTGCACGTGCGCGTCCGCGAGGGTCAGCAGCACAACTTCTCCGCTGCAACGGGTGCTCGCCTGCCCGAGTGACGCCTAGCGCGCACGCACAGCGATAATCGGCCCCGGCCTCGTCCACTCGTACCTCCAGGACGAGGCCGGGGTTTCGCTATGCCCACATGTGTTCTTGGCCGCGACTAGCGACGATGCCGAGTCGGGGCTATACGCACGGCGCTCAAGATGAGACAATGAGTGACATGGCTTTGGACATTACGGCGGCTGCAGTCGACCCCGCCCTTTTGGACCTCCCGTGGGATGTTCCCCTCGAGGAGTGGCCATCCAACCTGCTCGCGGCGCTTCCCCGCGGCATTTCCCGCCACATCGTGCGCTTCGTCAACCTGTCCGGGCGCGTGCTCGCGGTCAAGGAGATCGGTCCGACGGTCGCCCATCACGAGTACGACCGCCTGCGCGATCTGAAGCGTCTGGATGCCCCGTCCGTCCAGCCGGTCGCCGTCATCACGGGACGCGAAAGCCCCGAGGGCGAGGAGCTCAACGCGGCCCTCATCACCGAGCACCTGCAGTTCTCCCTCCCCTACCGCGCGCTGTTCTCCCTGTCGATGCGTGAGGATACGGCGACGCGCCTCATCGACGCCCTCGCACTCCTCCTCGTTCGCCTCCACCTCCTGGGCTTCTACTGGGGCGACGTCTCCCTGTCGAACACGCTGTTCCGCCGCGATGCGGGCGAGTTTGCCGCCTACCTGGTCGACGCCGAAACCGGCGAACTGCATCCCAAGCTCACCCCCGGCCAGCGCGAGTACGACGTCGACCTGGCCCGCACGAACATCATCGGCGAACTCATGGACCTCCAGGCCGGCGGCTTCTTCCCCGAAGACTCCGACCCCATCGACATCGGCGACCGCATCCGCACCCAGTACGACCTGCTGTGGACCGAAGTCACCGCCGAGGAATCCATCCCGAACGATCAGCGCCAGTACCTCGTCAGTGAGCGCATCCGCCGGCTCAACGACCTCGGTTTCGACGTCGCCGAGCTACACATGTCCACCGATTCCTCCGGCGAGCGCCTCGTCATTCAGCCCAAGGTGGTCGACGCCGGTCACCACAACCGCAAGTTCATGCGCCTGACCGGAATGGACGTCGGCGAGCACCAGGCGGCGCGCCTCCTCGCTGACATCGACGTGTGGCGCGCGACGAACGGCTTCCAAGATCTTCCCCTCGAGGAGGCCGCCCACGAGTGGCTCACCGACGTGTTCGCCCCCGTCGTACGTGCGATTCCGCGCGAGCTGGCGGGCAAGCTGGAGCCCGCGCAGCTTTACCACGAGTTTCTCGAGCACCGCTGGTACATGGCCCAGCAGACCGGCCACGACGTATCACGAGACGACGCCTTGGCCTCGTACGTGGAGACGATCCTGCCCTCCAAGCGCGACGAGGCCGTCCTCATCGAGCCCGCCCCAGGTCGCGCGTCCATGCTCAGCGCCGAGGCGAACCCCGACCTATGGTGAGGGGCACAACGCCTCGTCCCGTTCACGCTAGGAGCACCTATGTCTGAATTCCCCCGCATCTTCGCCCACAGGGGCGCATCCTCGCTGGCTCCCGAGAACACGATCGCCGCGTTCGCCAAGGCCATGGAGGTCGGCGCGCGCTGGTTCGAGTTCGACGTGGACATCACGGGCGACGGCTCGCTGATTGTCATTCACGACGACACCCTGGATCGCACAACGACGGGGTCCGGCTCCTACTACCAGCTCGGGTTCTCGGACATCCGCCGACTGGATGCGGGCCGCTGGTTCTCGGACACGTACCGCTTCGAGCGCATTCCCGAGGCCGCGGACGCGCTCGCCTTCGCGCACGCTCAGCAGATGGGCGCGAACCTGGAGATCAAGCCCTGCGCGGGCGGGGATCGCCTGCGCGAACGCCTCATCGAGGCCCTCGCCGTCACCCTGGCTGGCGACAAGGTTCCCTCCCGCCTCATCGTCTCCTCCTTCGACCACGAGCTCCTCGCGGCCTTCCACGAGGCGTGCCCGACGGTTGCGCTCGGCTGGCTGATCGAACGCGCCTCCGAGGAGTGGCGCGAGGGCGCGGCCGCCCTGGGTGCCACAGCGATTCATCCGGGCGTTGAGGGCCTCACCGAGTCCGAGGTGCGCGCGATGCGCGACGCCGGCTTCGAGGTGAACGTGTGGACCGTCAACGACGTCGAGCAGGCTCGCGAGCTGGCCTCGTGGGGCGTCACCGGCATCTTCACGGATCGCCCGCAGGACTTCCCCGCCGAGGCCCTGAAGGCCTGAGGGAGGGGTGCGGGCGCTTGCGCGCCACCACCCTGAATTGCTGACGAATACGTGCGCGGCCCATGTCCGCGCCACCACCAACAGATAAGGCAGCCGGGGCCGCTCACGCGACCCCGGCTGCCTTTACGTATGCGGCGGACGGCTCCTTACGCCTCGCCTGCGCGGCGCGTGAAGCGCTTAGAGACGTGCTTAGCCAGGGACAGCTCGGCGATCGAATCGACGACCATCAGGCCGCCCACGATGCCCGCGAAGCGCATCCAGCCCGAGCGCGGAGACGAGGCACGCACGGCGGCGACCAGCATGCCGGTACCGACGATGGCCTCGGCGGCGACGGCGGCGTGGATGATCCACGGACGCTCGACGGCCACGGACTCGTAGGAGTTCCACAGGGGCTTCACAACCGACTGCGGCTGGCCCATCATGATGTCGACACTGCGGCCGATCGCGTTGGAGATGCCGCGAGCCAGGTGCACGGACGCCCCCTCGACGTCTTCAATATCGGTGGTGCCCAGGAGGAAGCCGGCAACAGAGCCGGGCAGGCCGAGGGCGCGCACGACCTTCCACACGGACTCCTCGCCGGTCGTGGCCACGGACGCCCACAGGGCGTCGGCGTCGGAGCCGGGGACGGCCTCGGCAATCTCGAGGAGATCGAGGCGATCGCCCACCAGGTCGATGACATCGCCGGGCAGTTCAGCGGTGCGGTCGTGTCCGCCGGGGACGATCGCAGCGTCCATGCCCCAGTTGTGGGAGATGATGTGCTCGAGGTGGTCGTCGGTGACCAGGAAGACCTGGAATTCACCGTCCGTCACGGAGAGAGTGACAAGGGGCAGATCGCCGAAGTTCCAGCCCTCCTTCTCGGCGGGCAGCTCAGCGAGAAGCGCGCGGTGCCCCTCGGCGAGCTCAAGGTCGCCCAGGTCCACGCCCTCGAGGGCTGCCAGGAGCGGCACGGACGACGCGGGGGTGCGACCAATCTCGACGATGCGGGTCGGGGTGGGCTCGACGGCCGCAGCTTCCTCCTCATCGGAGGGCCATACCTTACCCAGCGGCGAGTCTCCCTCGGGCAGGTGGTCGGCCGTCACGTTACCGATGCGCACCTCGGCGTCGAACAGGATGGCGAGTTCGTCGGCCAGTTCGGCGGGAGTGGGGCCGGGAACGACCTCCGTCGATCCGGCGGGCACGGTAGCGACGCGCTCCTGATCGACCGCGACATTGAGTCCGAGCAGCTGCGGCGAGGAGGGGAACCATTCGAGCTGGGCGAGGATCGACCGCTCCTTCAGCTCGCCGGCAACCACGCTGGGATCCAGATCGTGGCCGATAATCATGCCTTCAATGCGAGTCCATTCCTGGGCCATGTCACTACCTTCCTGTCCGTGGTGAGGACGTCTCACCACTCTATGGTTCCATTGTGTCGCGTAGGTCGCTATTTCGCTCGCCCGCGCGGTCAGTTACGAGATTTTGTGTCGCTGCGCCCCGCCCCACTCGACAGCTGTGAAGCCGGTGCGCGTCGGCGGAGGCGCGAAAGTCTGCGGTTGGACGACGGTATTCACATCGGCCTCGCGGATCGTCATGAACACCCGAATGAACGTATCCGGCGTGACACTCGCCCCGGCCTCGTCCGTGAAGCTGTAGGAGGCGCGCTGCGTGTAGACGCTCGCATCGAAGGACACGAACGTGTACTCGTAGGCGCGCATCCGCGGAGCCCAATAGGTAATGAAATCGGCGGCCTCACGGTCGGTGAGCCCGAGTTGGGCGAGCTTATCCTCCAGGAAGGGCACCGCGTCCTCCCTGGAAACCACGAACCCGGCGTCGGGATCCGGAAGGGTCATCTCCCCATCCCAAAACAGCGACGGGTAGGTGCGCCCCGCCTGGTCCGTGAGCGTTCCATCGGGCGCCGCCGTCACGGTCCACGAGGCCTGGGTCCCTCGTTCGGTCGTGCGTTGGATGTCCGGGGCCGGGTACACGGTGTTGAGGGTGCCCTCCAGATCGAGCGTCACTGTCAGTTGCCGCTCCTCCTGCGGGTACAGGTAGAGGACGGGCTTTTCAGGAAGAAAATGATGGTCATCGTTCATGAGCATGTAGAAGAAGCCCGTCATGATGGCCACGTACAGGACGGCGAGAACGGTCATCAGCACTTTCTTCATGGCGTCACCGACTCTCTGCTATCGAACCCCGTCGTTGGGCGTTCCACGCTGCGACCCATTGCGCAGTTGCCCCATCATACGGCGCACAATCAGCCGGTTTCAAGAGTCTGGTGGGGATCGACGATCCCCGCACAGGCCTCTCGCGTCTGCACGCGGACAGGTTTGAGTCCCGCCTCATACGCTGCTATCCTGACCCGTTACGCGGTTCCACACAACGCAACCGCCTCCCTCACGTGAAAGCAGCTACCATGCCTCTTCTGTTCCTCGCAGCCATTGCCGGCGTAGCAATTCTCTTTTTCCTTATGTTCCTGTGGGCGAGCTTTGTCTCCGCGTCGCCCGGCGAGATCAAGGTCATCTCCGGCCCGCGCGGTCAGCGTGTCCTCCACGGTAAGACGGGTTGGAAGTTCCCCCTCCTGGAGCGCGTGGACACCATGACGGCCTCGATGATTTCCGTCGATGCCCAGACGACGGACTTCGTCCCGACGAACGACTACATCAACGTGCGTGTCGACGCCGCGGTCAAGGTCCGCATTGCGACCGATGATCCGACGCTCTTCCGCGCTGCGACGCGTAACTTCCTGTACAAGACGACCTCCGAAATTTCCGAGGAGGTGCGTGACACTCTCGAGGGCCACCTGCGTGCGATCATCGGCCAGATGCGCCTGACCGACATCATCACCGACCGTGCGGCGTTCTCTGAGCGCGTTCAGGAGAACGCGAAGCAGGACCTGGAGGAGATGGGTCTTGAGATCGTTGCCTTCAACATCCAGAACGTGACCGACCAGAACGGCGTCATCGATAACCTCGGTATCGACAACACTGAGCAGATCCGTAAGACTGCGGCCATCGCGAAGGCGAACGCGCAGAAGGAGGTCGCGCAGGCGACCGCGGTCGCCCAGAAGGAAGCGAACGACGCCCAGGTCGCCTCCCAGCTGGAGATTGCCCAGAAGCAGACGGACCTCGCCAAGCGCCAGGCCGCTCTGAAGGTCGAGGCCGACACCGAGAAGGCGAAGGCCGACGCCGCCTACGAGATTCAGTCGCAGATTCAGCGCCGCGACATCGAGCGTGAGACCGCGCAGGCCGACATCGTTAAGCAGGAGCAGCAGGCCGTCATCAAGGAGAAGGAAGTCGTCGTCACCAAGCAGGCCCTGCAGGCCGAGGTGAACGCGAAGGCCGACGCCGACCGCTACGCCGCCGAGAAGAAGGCAGACGCGGCCCTGTACGCGCGCCAGCGCCAGGCCGAGGCCGAGGCGTTCGAGCGCACCAAGAAGGCAGACGCCGACAAGCAGGCCATGCTCGCCGAGGCGCAGGGTATCGAGGCTCGAGGCCGCGCGGAGGCCTCCGCGATCGGCGCGAAGCTGACGGCCGAGGCCGAGGGTCTCGAGAAGAAGGCCGAGGCCATGACCAAGATGAACCAGGCGGCCGTTCTGGAAATGTACTTCCGTGCGCTGCCCGAGGTGGCGCGCGCCGTGGCCGAGCCCCTGTCCAAGGTCGACACGATCACCATGTACGGCGAGGGCAACAACGCCCAGATGGTCGGCGACATTACGAAGTCGATCAGCCAGATCAACGCGGGCCTGGGCGATTCGCTGGGCCTGGACCTGCAGCAGATGTTCACGGCCCTCGTGGGCGCCAAGGTTGTCTCCCCGACGATCTCCGACGCGGTTGCGGAGGGCGTTCGCGACGCCGCCTCCCCGAATCCTCCGCAGGAGTGAGCGAGGCTCGCGCGCAACGCTGGCAGTAGCTACGACCGCGTGTGAGGCGGGCCGCTCGTGATACGGGGCGGGATCCTACGGGATCCCGCCCCGCTGCTATCCCCGGTTTCCCACCGTCGGCATTTCCGCGAAAAAACTCGCCCAGCACGCCATAAAACACCGATTTTTGGCTCTTTGGGGCATGCTGGGCGAACTTTTTCGCGCTCGCGCGCACTCTTTTGGCCGAGCAGGGCGAAAAAAGTCGCCTACAGTGCACTCCGACGGGGAGCTTTGAAACCCACAACACCAATGCTCGCCCCCGAGCAGCAACCATTGAAACCAACGACACCTTTGCACCCGGAAACTGCACCAAAAACGCTTGTTTCTCGCCCGCAAAGGTGATGGCGGTATCAATCCCACGCATGCACGCACAAGCAAAGGCGATGGAGGTTTCAGACGAGCGCGCTGCCTGTCGTGCAGAGCCATAGGCAAGCCACAAGCCGCGCCGGTGCGGAGGGCACCGGAGGGACCGGAGGGCACGGGCGGGCTTCGAGGCGCGGCGCGAACCAATTGGAGGCCGCCGCGAGGCCTGCGGGGCCTGGCCGCGGTGCCGGTGGGCGGCGCTAGAGCCAGGGCAGGCAACACGCAGACGACAAGCCCGACCAATTGGAAGCAGCCGCGAGGCCTGCGGGGCCCAGCCGCGGTGCCGGTGGGCGGCGGCAGGGCCTGGCCGCGGTGCCGGTGGGCGGCGGCGGGACCTGGCCGCGGTGCCGGTGGGCGGCGGCAGGGCCAGGGCGGGCCTCGAGATCGACCACTCCGAGCCGCAGGCTCGCGTGTGGCGATCTCGCGGGCGGGCCGCCGCCCACCGGCACACACAGCGGCCAGACCCATCAAGGCAGGCCACACAGCGGCCAGACCCATCAAGGCAGGCCGCGCGGCGGCCGGAGATCTGTCGGGGCTACAAGCAACACGAAGCCGCCCGGCCCCACAGGGGACCGGGCGGCTCACGCTTCAGGCCGCTAGGCGGCTCTCAGCGGTTGTTTCAGCGCATCTGCGTGCCGGCAGCGCCCAGGCGCTGGCAGGCCTCGACAACGCGGGCGGCCATGCCGGCCTCGGCCGACTTGCCCCACGTACGCGGGTCGTACTGCTTCTTGATGCCGACCTCGCCGTCGATCTTGAGGACGCCGTCGTAGTTGCGCAGCATGTGGTCAACGACCGGGCGGGTGAACGCGTACTGCGTGTCGGTGTCGACGTTCATCTTGATGACGCCGTTGGCGACAGCGGTGGCGATCTCCTCGGCGGTGGAGCCGGAGCCGCCGTGCATGACCAGGTCGAAGGGACGGTGGTCGAGGCCGTAGTGCTCAGCGACCTCCTTCTGGATGGTGCCGAGCAGCTCGGGACGCAGCTTCACGTGGCCGGGCTTGTAGGCGCCGTGCACGTTGCCGAAGGTCAGAGCGGTCAGGTAGCGGCCGTTCTCGCCCAGGCCCAGGGCCTCGACGGTCTTGATGGCGTCGGCGGTGGTGGTGTACAGCTTCTCGTTGATCTCGCCAACGACGCCGTCTTCCTCGCCACCGACAGCGCCGACCTCGATCTCGAGGATCGTGTTGGCCTTGACGGACAGGGCGAGCAGTTCCTTGGCGATCTCGAGGTTCTCGTCGAGGTCGATGGCGGAACCGTCCCACATGTGGGACTGGAAGGTGGGCAGCTTGCCTTCGGCAACCTGGCCGGCCTCGATCTCGAGGAGGGGGCGGACCCAGGAGTCGATGTTCTGCTTGGCGCAGTGGTCGGTGTGCAGAGCCACGGTGATGCCGTAGTTCTTGGCAACCTCGGTCGCGTACGCAGCGAGGGCCAGCGAGCCGGTGACGCGGTTCTTGATGGTGGAGCCGGAGCCGTATTCGGCGCCGCCAACGGACACCTGGAGGATACCGTCGGACTCGGCCTCGGCGAAGCCCTGGAGGGCGGCGGTGATGGTCTGGGACGAGGTCACGTTGATCGCGGGGTAGGCGAACTTGCCATCCCGTGCGCGATTCAGCATCTCTGCGTAGACCTCAGGGGTTGCGATAGGCACTTGGAGCCTCCTAATCGAGTGACAGTTTTGTCGTGATAGATTCTCTCACATTTTGCACGAGCGGGGAGGGGAAGGAAGTCCCGTTTGGACGGTTTTCTTCCAACCCCTCCCCTGCTGTTATGCGTCAGTTGGAGTGGCCGATACGGACTCCAAGTTCGGCGACGGACATGACGTCGGTCAGTGTCTTCGCGACGTCTGCCTGCGCATTCGTTCCGCGGAATCGGAGGTAGGAGCCGTTGCCCGCGACCGGGATGTCCACGGTACCGGGAACATTCGCCAGGGAGGTGACGAGGACGGGGTTACCCTGTGCCTTCGGGTTGCCCTTGTCGTCGCCCTGCCCCTTGAGGGCATCGCGCGAGCCAGCGAGGTAGATCTGGACGTCCTTGGCGCGACCCGAGGCCTTGGGGCCATTGCCGGCGCGCGGCGTGTACGTGACGGCACAGACGTCGTACGCGGCGGATCCGTCGCCGATCTTCAGGTCGATCCAATGCGGCCACTTGCGGGCGTTGTCGGTGCCGGGCAGCTTGGCCGCGTTGGCATCGACGTACTGGGAGTGCCAGTAGGTCGCGGGGTCGCCATCGGTGGCCTTGGATTCCTCGCCGTACTCCCAGCGGGTTTCGACGGAGTCGGCAGCGACGGCCTTAGCCTCGATGCGCGGGCCGCACACGCCGATCAGGCCTTCGCTGGCCACGGTCTTCTCACCGGAGTGCGAGACGGTGACGGTGAAAGTCGCTTCGCCGAATTCGGTGGTGGGGCGTGCCCAGAACTTCACGACGCGGGTCTCGCCGGGGGCGAGGCGGTCGATCGGCTGGGGTCCGTTGGCGAGCTTCCACGAGTTGGAGACCGCGGGGGTCAGGTGGATCTTGGTGGCGTCCGTGGTGCCCTTGTTGGTGACGGAGACCTTGAGGACGGTTTCGCCCCAGTTCTCGTCGCCAACGATGGGCAGGTCGGCGCGGTTCATGCCGGACAGGGCGGTCTTCGGGTAGGCCTCGTCACCGACACGCTCGATGCTCACGTCGAGGGCCGAGGAGGCCTGGGAGGTGAGGGTGAAGACCGAGTGGCTGTCGACGGTGACGTCGAACGGCAGCTGCGCGACGGCACCTTCGGCGGTCTTCTCGCCACCGTTGGGGCGGCGCGACAGGTAGCCGGAGTCGATGACGCTCAGGTACTGGTTGGTCATGGCGTTGCGCAGGCGGAAGCCATCGCCGGCGGGCTCAGCGACCCACTTCTGGGGGTTACGCGTCGCGTAGTCACCCTGGAACGTGGGGGTGAACTCCTGGCTCGTGTCAGCGCACGCGTAGGCGACCGCAGGGTGTCCGGGGGTCGTCGACACGTGGGTCTCGGAGTTCGGCGTTTCCTCGGAGTAGACGGCGAGGCAGCGGTTCGCGTTGACCGAGCGGATCTGGTAGTAGCCGTCGGGGGTAGCAGCCAGCTCCCAGTTATCGGAGGCAGTGCCCGCGGTCGGGGTGCCACCGGACACGCTCAGGGCTCGCCCGTCGGACAGCGCAATCGTGTACTGGCCGGGGGCGACGGTGTCGCGCGTGGGGTCGACGTAGGTGGAGGGCTCACCCAGGGTCTTGATGCGCGCCTTGAAAGCCTCAACGTTGCCGTCGGCCTTGGGGGTCTTGGCGTTCCAGAACATCTGGGCGCCGTAGCGCAGGCCTTCGGTGACCCAGGCTTCGGTCTCGTGGTCGGTGACCTTGCCGTGGCCACCCTGCCAGATGGAGACCTTGCCTCCGCGGATGGAGGCGTCGGGCGCCTTGTAGTCACCGTTCTGGTAGAACGTGTTCATCGTCCACTTTCCGTAGACGCCTTCCAGGCCCTCCACCTGCATGACGTAGGAGGACGGCTGATCACGGTAGTAGTACAGGGCGGAGGAGGCGTTCACGAGGGTGTAGCCCGCATCGACGAGGGTCTTGGCGGAAAGGCCGCGGTTGGCGTCCTTCTGGCTGGACTCGCCCTTGCCCCAGTATTCGATGATGACGTCCTTGTCGATCGGGATGCGCGAGATGTCGGCGATGCCATCGTTCCACACGCGCAGCGTGCCGCCGCGGGACTTCACGTGCGCGTTGACTTTGTTGATGAAGTCGTTGAACGCGGCGTCGAAGGTCATGGACTGGTCACCGTAGTGATTGCGAATCTGCGCGAGGTACTTCGTGAAGTTGCCGGGGCCCTGCTTGAAGAAGAACTCGTCGGCGCCCATGTGCCATTCGGTGGAGCCGAAGGCGTCCATGTACTCGTCGATGAGGTCGAAGTAAAACTTCTGGGCGGCCGGGTCGATGAAGTTGAGGTGGTTGGGGCTCTTCTTGCCGGAGTCGTCAGCGACCTGGTACTGCGGGAAGTTGCCGAGGATGGTGCCAGTGTGGCCGGGGGCGTTGAGGAGCGGAACGACGCGAACGCCGACCTCGCGGCCGTGCTCGACGATGGCCTTGACCTCATCCTTGGTGTAGTAGGAGAAGGAGGTGGTGGCGGGGTACTTGTCGGACTTGAGGCGCAGCTCGAGGGACAGGTAGTTCATCTTCAGGTCGGACATGCGGTCAATCTGGCGGATGATCCAGTCCGTCGTGATGTGGGTGCCGCAGGCGCACAGGGTGGCGCCACGGTCGGCGAAGCGCGGGATGTCGGTGATGGAGCCTGCGGGCACGGTGCCCTGGCCGGCGCGCACGGCCTGTTCGATGGTGCGGGCGCCCCACAGGAGTCCGGCGCGGGTGGCGGCCACGACCTGGGCGCCGTTTGCGTTGACGGTCAGCTGGTAGCCCTCATCACCGAGGTCGCTGCGGGACGCGTTGATCGTCAGAGTGACGGCGTTGGAGGCCGCGGCTCCGGTTCCTTCGGTGATGCCGGTGATGCCGGCGTCGGTGAGGGCACGGCTGAGCAGGGCACTGACGCCGGCGGCTTCGGCGGAGTCAGGGCGAACAATCTGGAGGCCGGCACTGGGTGTCCACGTGCCCGAGGCCGGGGTCCAGCCTTCGAGGGAGGGGATCGTCACGGGGACGTTGGGGGCGGCCTGCGCGTGCAGGTGGGAGGTCAGGGGGACGAGGACCGCGGTGACGAGCGCACACACGGAGGCGAGGATCAGTGCGACCTTCGCTCGTGAGCGCGAGAGCCGCGGTGCCCGCACATGGCTTGGCGATGACTGAGGCATTAATTCTCCTGTTCAACGGTTTGCTTCCACGCAAACTGTCTAAAGCCCGAATTAAAACGGATGCTCCGTATCCATTCCGACTACTTTTTGGCTTGCAAAGCCTATCAAAGGTCGGAGGCTAAAAACAATAGAAACGGTAAAAGATCAGTTGGTCAGTGAGAATATCGAGCAGCCGGGTTAATTAATGCAAATCAGTTTGACAGTTTGAGCAGAAGTCAACAGTTGTCTGCACCCTCAAGACGCGACGCGTGCGCCCACATAACGATCGCGGCGGCATGACCAACATTCATGGACCGAGTCGAACCGCGCTGAGTAATCGCAACGACGATCTCGCACGCCCGGATCATCTCCTCGCTCAGTCCGGAGGCCTCCGATCCGAACACAAGGCAGGCGCGCTCAGGCAGCACCGCGCCCTCGAGCGCGACGGACCCCTCGACATTGTCGACGCCGACGAGTGCCAAACCCTCACGCTCACAGTGCTCAACAAGTTCGGCCACCTCGGGGCGGTGATCCACCGGCAGGTAGCGGTCGGTGACCATCGCGCCGCGACGGTTCCACCGCTTGCGCCCAACGACGTGCACGCGGCGCGCGCCCATAGCATTCGCCGTTCGCACAATCGACCCGATATTGAAGTCGTGATCGAGATTCTCCACTGCCACCTCGAAGGGCAGCGAGCGAGCAGCGATGTCCGCGCGGATCGCATCCATCGTCCAGTAGCGGTAGCGGTCTTCAACATTGCGCCGATCCCCCGCTGCCAGAAGCTCCCGGTCGTAGTGCTCACCGACCGGCCAGGCGGCCTCCCCACCCGGCCACGGACCGACCCCGACCTGCCCGGACTGCGCGGCCCCGGCCTCGTCGTTCCCGCACGCGCCATCACGCGCGATGTCACACCCGTTTTCGAACTCGTTCACGGATCCCACCCTAGCGGCACCGTAGAATGGAGGCATGACTGCCCTGACGCACGAACCGACACCGCTGACCGATCTGCCTCCCGTCACCGCGTGGCTCTCTGACATGGACGGCGTCCTGGTCAAGGAGAATCGAGCGCTTCCGGGCGCAAACGAGTTCCTCGCCGCTCTGCGCGGGAAGAACATCCCCTTCCTGGTCCTCACGAACAATTCGGTGTTCACGAACCGCGACCTGTCCGCGCGCCTGGCGAACTCCGGCCTGGACATCCCCGAGGACAACATCTGGACCTCCGCGAACGCGACGGCCGCCTTCCTGCACCAGCAGTCGCCCGGCTCGACCGCGTACGTCATCGGCGAGGCCGGCCTGACCACCGCGATCCACGCCGCGGGATACGTGATGACCGAGATCGATCCCGAGTTCGTGGTGCTCGGCGAGGTGCGCTCCTACGACTTCCACGCGCTGACCCACGCGATCCGCCTCATCGAGGGCGGCGCGAAGTTCATCGCGACCAACCCCGATGTGTCGGGCCCCTCCGACGAGGGCTCCCTGCCCGCGTGCGGCGCGATCGCGGCGATGATCACGGCCGCCACCGGGCAGAAGCCCTACTTCGTGGGCAAGCCAAACCCCGTCATGATCCGCGCGGGCCTGAACAAGATCGGCGCCCACTCCGAGAGCGCCGCCATGGTCGGCGACCGCATGGACACGGACGTGCGCGCGGGCGTCGAGGCAGGCCTGCGCACCCACCTGGTCCTGTCGGGCTCCACGGCCCGCGAGGACATCAACAATTTCCCGTTCCGCCCCTTCGGCATCCACGAGGGCATCGGCGATCTCATCGAGCTCGTCGAGGCGGCGCACTGACCCACACCGATCCGGAAGGAACACCCATGACCAACGATTCCCACAAGGCGCGCCTGGCTGCTCTCGTCCAGGAACTCTCCGTCATCCACGAGAAGGTCACCCTGGCGTCGGGGCGCGAGTCCGACTTCTACGTCGACATGCGCCGCTCGACCCTGCACCACGAGGCGGCCCCCCTCATCGGCCACGTCATGCTGGACCTCCTGGAGGAATCCGGCTTCGCGGTGGGCGAGGAGTACGTGGCCGTCGGCGGCCTGACGATGGGCGCCGACCCCGTTGCGACCGCGATGATGCACGCCGCCGCGTCGCGCGGCCTGGACCTGGATGCCTTCGTCGTGCGTAAGGCCGCGAAGGATCACGGCATGAAGCGCCGCATCGAGGGCCCGGACGTCGTCGGCAAGAACGTCGTCGTCCTCGAGGACACGTCGACGACCGGCGGCTCCCCGCTGGAGGCCGCGCTCACGCTGCGCGAGGCCGGCGCGAACGTCGTCGCCGTCGCAGTGATCGTGGACCGCGCGACGGGCGCGAAGGAGCGCATTGAGGCCGAGGGCTTCCCGTACTTCTACGCGCTGGGCCTGGAGGACATTGGCCTGGCCTGATTCAGATTGCATTGACGAGGCCGGGGCCGGGTTCTGCGTGAACCTGGCCCCGGCCTCGTATCAGTGCGCGCGCCCTCACATGTGGGGCACAGAGCGCATGGCGCGCGCGGTCACCCAGCGCGGGGCGACCTTCATGGCGCCCATGGCGACCTTGTAGGGAATGGTGGGGGTGACTTGAACGCGGCCCGCACGCACGGCGTCGAGGGCCTCTGTGACGACCTGTTCGGGGCTGGCCATGAGCCAGGAGGGTGTCGAGCGCATGTCGACGCCCGCGCGCTCGAAGAAGGGGGTGTCGACGGGGCCGGGGCAGACGACCGTGGCGGTGATACCCGATCCCTTGAGCTCGGCGGCGAGGCCCTCGGTGAAGGCGACGACCCAGGCCTTGTGGGCGGAGTAGGTACCCGCGCCCGTGCGCGAGGCGACAGAGCCGACGTTGAGGATGGCTCCGCGTCCGCGCGAGCGCATGGAGATACCGGCGTGGTGGGCCAGGGTCATGACGGCGCGGACCATGACGTTGAGGCCGTTGATTTCATTGTCGAGGCTGTTGTCCAGGAAGTCGGTTCCGAGTCCAAAGCCGGCGTTGTTGACGAGGAGGTCGACGGGAGCCAGGTCAGGCTTCTCACGATCGGCTGGCCCTCCCACATCGAGCCGGGCGGCGACGCGTGCGCAGCCGGAGTCGGTGGACAGGTCCGCTGCGATCACCTCGGCGCGCACGCCGGCGACGTTTGCGAGCGAGTCCGCGAGCGCGCGTAGGGTGTCATCGCGGCGCGCGACGAGCACCAGGTCGTGGCCTGCAGCGGCCAGCTGCCAACAGAATTCTTCACCAATGCCGGAAGTTGCTCCGGTGACCAGCGCTGTTCCCATGGAGAAAGTCTAGCGCTGCGCGCTCCGGGCAGCACGAAGCCGGGGCGGGAACACTGTGCGCTCCCGCCCCGGCTTGGCGTGTCATCGGGTTCGGATCAGGTATCCGGCTCCACCACCGGCGAGGGCCGCCGGGATGACGAGCAGGACGAGCCAGTAGGGGCTCCATCCGCCTGTGCGGCCACCATCAACAGCCGCAGCGATCGGCATGGTGCCTGCCGCCTCGGCCGTCCCGTTCTCGGGGGCGGCCACGCTACCACTCTGCGCTGCCTCGCCACTCTGCGCTCCGCTCTGGGGCGTCGCCGACGGACTTGGGCTCGGGGTGGCGGCGGGCGCGGCCTTCGGTGCGGTCACCGGTGCCGAGCTGCTCGCTCCGTTGCTACGGGCGGCAGGTGCGCCAGTCGCGCTGCCACCCGTGGCCGCGGGAGCGGCCGTGCGGGTTGCGCCGGAAGCGGCCGGGGTCCCAGCGTTGCTCGCGGGCGCGGGCGCTGCGGGCACTCGAACCGGGCCACCACTGGGTGCGGGTGCCGGGAAGGGCCGCGGCATGGGTGCCGGGTCCGCGCTCGGTGCAGGTGCGGGCGCAGGCTCAGCGCTCGGCGCGGGTGCCGGGTCCGCGGTCGGAGAGGGAGCCGGAGCAGGCGCCGGATCCGTCGTCGGTGCGGGGAACGGCGTCGGCATCGGTGCGGGGTCAACGCTCGGAGCAGGCGCAGGTGCGGGATCCGTGGTCGGAGCCGGTGCCGGATCGACGGTCGGTTCAGGCGACGGAGCAGGATCCGCAGTGGGCGCGGGAGCAGGCTCCGGGTCCGCGGTCGGCTCAGGCGCCGGAGTCGGCTCAGGTGCCGGGGTGGGGACCGGTTCCGGCACCGGGGAGGGTCCGGGCGACGGCGTCGGCACGGGTTCTTCCTCGACCGGCGCGGGCTGCTCATTGTGGCGTCCAGATCGGACGATCACGGTAAAGGACTGGGGCTCGACGAGGCTGCGTTCGCCACTGCGTGCGCCCACCTCGATGCGGTAGGTGCCCGGCGCGCTGAAGACCCAGTTGCCGTGCATGTGCGTCGCCTCGGTCGTGTGGACGAGGCCGTCGCCCTTGGTCGAGTCGAAGTGGACCTTCGCGCCCGCACCGAAGGTGCCGCCCTGGAAGAATGCAACGCGCGCGCCTTCGGGGGCCTGCGCGAGGTGCAGGGTCAGGTCGGCTCCCTCGGGCAGGGCCGCGTAGTCGATGCCCTCGGTGGACAGGCCGGGCCACACGATGTCGCTGTTCTGCGTTTCGGGCAGCACGTAGGTTGCGGTACCCACCGGTCCAAGCACGTCGTAGCTCGGGTCGGACAGGGACGCGGGACGCACGAAGCGCGCGTTGGGTGCGACCGCGAGGGTCGTGGAGCCGACGGTGCGCAGCACGGAGGTACGCGCGTTGGTCAGGGAGTCATCCTTGACGGCCAGGCCGTATGTGAGTCCGCCCTCGCCGCTCGCCTGGGTCAGGCGCACGTCCAGGTGTCCGCGCGCGATCTCCACGGGATCGCTCAGCAGGGACGAGGCCGGGTCCGGGGTTGCGTCGTTTCCGCCGTTATCGGGGGCGGGAGCAGGCGCGGGCGTCGGGTTCGGCGCGGGCTCCGGTTCCTCGGGGGCGGCGATGCCGTCGCGCATCTTCAGCATAGCGGTGAGGCCGACGTGAGAGCCGACCGTGACGTCGGAGGCTTCAGCGACGGTCATGACCGCGTCCGAGAGCGGGTGGGGTCGCAGGGTGACGCGCATGAACATGGGGTCGGACTGGCACACACCGAGGTCCTGTGCCTTCATGTCCATGCCGCCCGCACCCAGGGTGCCTTCCATGGAGCACCAGGGGCTGAAATCCCACTTGGACTCGAGGAACTCGATCTTGTAGGTGGCGCGCAGGGTCGGGTCGTTGGCGCGCACCGTGGCGGTGTACTGATCGGTCGAGCCGGGGAGGAGGTCGTAGGAGACCTCGACGCGGCGCGAGGAGATCGGCAGGTGGTCGGGGTTCCACACGGGAGCCGGGTCCGGGTTGGAGGGACCGAGGATCGTGTCGGTCCCGCCAACGGTGACGGGCTCGGTGTCCTTCTGCGAGTAGTGGACGGTCTGGGAGATCCAGCGCGCCGATGCGGAATCGCCGGGAATGTAGATCGCCTGGACGGCGGCGGTATCGGCGCCGAGCAGCTCGGAGACCGTCGCTCGGCCGCCGTCAACGGGAACCTCGGTGAGGAAGTATCCGTTGACGGTGATCCACGCGCGACCCGTGTCGGTGGCGACACCCGTGTCGATCGTGATGTCGGTCAGGTGGTTGTCGCCCGGGTGCTCACGCTCGCCGTGGTGGGACACGGTGAGGGTCGGAGTGGCGGCGTTTCCGTCGGTGCGCTCGGCGCGCGCCGCGTTGTACGCGGACTCGATGTCCTTGATCGTGCCGTCGGCGGGGTTCGCGCCGCCGACCTGCCAGACCAGCGGCGTGATCGGCGAGGAGTAGATGGCAGTGCCGTCGGCGCTGCGGGCGGTCATCTTGTAGTTCGCGACGTAGCGACCCGGCTGCGTGAAGGTCGTGTACAGGTGCGTGTGGCGCGGGTTGTAGACGCTGCGGTACGCGGTGTCGTGACTGGAGAGGAAGCGGTTCACGCTGTCACCGTTGTCGATGAACATCTCCATGCGGCCCGGGCCGTCGACGCTGATGAGGTCGAGCGTGTAGGTCTCGCCCTCGAACTTGTCGGTGTCTCCGATTTCGCCGGCGCCGAGGCCCGCCCAGATGGGCGTGTTACCGGGGCCGGGATTCTGGGGCGCAGCGTTCAGGACGGTGCCCTCGGCACCCAAGAAGGCCAGGTCGGGACGCTTCGCCGGGATGACGAGCTGCGACTTCGCCTCGTCTTTCTCGCCGGTGCCGGTCCACGCCTTGGGGATCCACAGAGCGGTCTTCTCCATCGGCATGTTGATGGTGTTCAGAGAGAAGCTGTTGGTGTCGTCATGCCAGACGGGGATGGGTGCATCAACGTGCTGTCCGGTAACGATCCATTCCTTGTCCTGGTCGGGACCGGCCCACGCGGCGGCGGGGGTCAGCGCCAGGAAGAGGGCGAGCGCAGCTGTGCTGATGCGTCGCAGGTGTGACATTCGAGTGCCTTTTCTAGCTATGTTGTAGGTGAGAATCATTATCACTCTAAATAAGCTCTCACACAACTCACACCGATCAGGCATGTTTCACGCGCGTTTCACGCAGCCACCGCTCTCCCCCGCCGATAGGCTCGACCCCATGAGATTTGCGACCTGGAACGTCAACTCCATCCGCACGCGCGTCGACCGCGTCATTGCTTTCCTTCAGCGCTCAGACACGGACGTGCTGGCGATGCAGGAAATTAAGTGCCGCCCCGACCAGTTCCCTACGGAAGCCTTTGAGGAGGCCGGCTACCACGTCGCCATCCACGGTCTCAATCAGTGGAACGGCGTCGCCGTCGCTTCCCGTCTACCGATCCTGGACGTGCAGGACCACTTCCCCACCCAGCCCGCCTTTGGCGAACCGCCCGTGGTCGAAGCTCGCGCGCTCGGCGTCACCATCGACACGACCGATGCCCTCCCCTCCGAGGACGGGCAGGCCTCGTCGATGACGATCTGGAGCCTGTACGTCCCCAACGGTCGCGAACTCACGCACGCGCATTACGCCTACAAGCTGGAGTGGCTCGCGAACCTCGCCGAGCAGGGCCGCGGCTGGCTCGCCGATTCGAGCGCCCTCATCGCCCTCGTCGGCGACTGGAACGTCGCTCCCCTCGATGAGGACGTGTGGGACATGAGCGCCTTCGAAGGAGCCACGCACGTGTCGGCGCCCGAGCGGGAGGCCTTCGCCGCTTTCGCCGCGGACGGCTGGGTTGAGGTCACGCGCGAGCGCGTCACAAACTACACCTACTGGGACTACCAAAAGCTGCGCTTCCCCAAGAACGAGGGCATGCGCATCGACTTCGCCTACTGCTCGCCGGCGCTCGCTGCACGCGTGAGCGGCGCACAGATTGACCGCGACGAGCGCAAGGGAAAGGGCGCGTCCGACCACGTGCCCGTCATCGTCGACGTCGACTGAGACCCGACACGGCGCCGGCAGCGCTCAGTCCGCCGACACAGGTCGAGGCCTGGGCGCACGCCCAGGCCTCGTTCCGTATCGATTACGCATGCTCGCGCGCGAGGCGCAGCAGCTCAGTGTTGAGGGCCGACCAATTATCGTGATGCCACTGCCCGAAAGGCTCGGCACCGACAAAGGCAGCGCTGGCGCGAAGGTCGCGATCCGCCCACACGAAGGAGCCCGACTGCCCGAAGTGACCAATCGTGCGCGGGGAGGCGTCGGGCGCGGTCCAGTGCGGCGACTTCTCACCGCGAATCTCGAGGCCGAGGCCCCACGGACAGGGATTGAAGCGCCCGTAGCCGGGCACAACGCCAGCGAGCGTAGGAAACTGCGACAGTGCGGCGAGGGCTGCCAAGGGGCCGCTCACCAGCGTTGGGCTCACAAGCTCAGCGCCAAACAGGCTGACGTCGGACGCACTGGCAACGCCCGCATGAGCGGGGCTACCGGGAATATCAGCCGTCGCCATGCCGAGCGGCTCAAAGACCGTCTCGCGTACCCACTGGGCGACGCCGACGCCGGTCGCGGCCTCAATGACCTCGCCGAGGACGTCGAAGCCCTCGTTTGAGTAGATCCGTCGCTTCTCGGGAGCAGCAACGGGGCGGCGCCCCTCGAACGGCAAGCCCGAGGCATGGGCCAGAAGGTGACGAATCGTCGAGCCCTCGGGACCCGCAGGATCATCCAGGGAAATCAGGCCACGCTCCACCGCGATCAGGACCGACCACGCGACGATTGGCTTCGTCACGGATGCGAGCGGAAAGACACGATCAACGTCACCGTGCGAATAGACGACGTCGCCCCCGACACGAAGGACGAGGGCGACATCGAAAGACGGCAGCGGGCCGATCACGCGGTGGCCTCCGGGGCCGCACCAACCTCGGCGGCAGCAGTGGTCTTTTCGCTGATCTTACGCAGTGTGCGGGCGTAGACCTCAGCAACCTCCTCGGGCACCGAAGCGCCGAGCTGGAGGACGTAGTGCGCGGGCAGGTGTAGGAGCTGCACGCACACGGCCAGGAAGTCCGCGACGAACTCGCGGGCATCGATCGGCTCATCGTTGTAGCGAGCCGAAACGACCGATCCGTACCAGTAGCGAATGAGGATCTTCGCCAGGGTGCGAGGAGTAGTACCGATATCGGCGCCCTCCTCTTCGACGAAGGTCTGGATCATCGCAGTGAGGGCTTCCTCCATCTGCTGGGTGCGATACTTGTAGTGCGTGTGTGCAGGGTGCGACTCGGAGGACGACTCAGCCCACAGGACACAGTCCAGAGCGATCGCCGCGTCGGCACCGGGCTTCATGGCGAAGCGCATCTCTCCGACTGCCCAGTCGACGAACGAACCCGCGGTGATGCCGCCCTCGTCGAAGCCGCCTTCCATCTCCTCGTTAATGGTGACGTCGAAGAGAGCGTTCATCTCCTCGTGGCGCTGGATCGCGCTGCGCAGGATCGCTTCCTTGGAGGGGAAGTGATAGACGACGGCGGGGTGCGAAATGCCGACTCGACGGCCAAGGTCGCGCAGGGAAAAGCCGTTATAGCCTCGCTCTGCAATCAGAACCATCGCTGCCGAGAGGATGGATTCACGCGTCGCCTGTCCTACGGAGTAGGCGCCACGGGCCTTCCTCTGGGTTGTCATATCATCTCCTGCTGTTGCGGGCACCACATACCGCGCGCCCGAAATACACACTGGTAGTCAGTGTACCGCGCAATCTTAGGGTTTATCAACATTCATGACAAGCCCGTCAATGGAATCATTGATGTCAACTGTCACATTCTGACCATCTTGAACGTCTCCACCCAAGAGCAGAACGGCCAGTCGATCACCGATCTCCCGCTGAATCAAGCGGCGCAGCGGACGCGCTCCGAAGGCCGGATCATAGCCGACTCGAGCAAGCCATCCACGGGCCGGTTCGGTTACTGTCAAACCGATGCGACGCTCGCGCAGACGAGACTCCAGCGATGCAACGAGCAAATCGACGATCTCGCCCAGATTTTCACGGGTAAGCGCGTCAAACATGACCGTCTCATCCAGCCTATTGAGGAACTCCGGACGGAAGGCCGCCGACACGACGGACATGACAGACTCCCGCTTTTCTTCGGATGTCAAGTCGGGGTCCGCCAGGAACTGCGATCCAAGGTTCGAGGTGAGGATCAGAATGGTGTTGCGGAAGTCGACCGTCCGCCCCTGTCCGTCAGTGAGACGTCCATCATCCAGAACCTGCAGAAGAATGTCGAAAATCTCAGGATCAGCCTTCTCAACCTCGTCCAAAAGAACGACAGAGTATGGCCGACGTCGCACTGCCTCGGTCAGCTGACCGCCCTGCTCGTAGCCCACGTACCCCGGAGGGGCACCGACGAGGCGTGCCACCGAGTGCTTTTCGGAGTACTCGGACATGTCGATACGCACCATCGCACGCTCGTCGTCGAAGAGGAACTCCGCGAGAGCCTTAGCCAGCTCCGTCTTACCCACGCCCGTCGGGCCGAGGAAAAGGAACGAACCGGTCGGACGGTTCGGGTCGGACAGGCCCGCGCGAGAGCGGCGGACCGCATCGGACACCGCACGCACGGCATCTTTCTGACCGATGAGGCGCTTTCCGAGCTCATCCTCCATATGCAGGAGCTTGTCTGTTTCAGTCTGCAGGAGCTTACCCGTCGGGATTCCGGTCCACGCCTCGATCACCTCGGCGATTTCCGCGGGACCGACCTTCTCGGCGATCATCGGCTCGTCATCATCCTGGGCGTCCTGCGCCTCTGCCTGAGCTTCGGCCTCGGCGATCTGACGTTCGACGGCGGGGATTTCGCCGTTCTGGAGTCGGCCGGCCTCCTCCCAGCGCCCCTCGCGCACGGCCAGATCCAGCTGGGTGCGCAGCGAGTCGAGCTGGACGCGCAGGTCACCGACGCGGTTGTGTCCGGCCTTCTCGGCCTCCCAGCGGGCCGTCAGGGCACGCAGGCTCTCCTCACGATCAGCGAGGTCCGCGCGCAGCTTGCTCAGCCGCTCCTGGGTAGCCTCATCCAGGCCCTCCGGGTCCGACTCGGTCAGGTAGGACTCCTCCATGCGGAGGCGGTCCACGCTGCGGCGCAGCTCGTCGATTTCAACGGGCGAGGAGTCCAGCTCCATGCGCAGGCGCGAGGCGGCCTCATCAATCAGGTCAATCGCCTTGTCGGGCAGCTGACGACCCGTGATGTAGCGGTTCGACAGGGTCGCGGCAGCAACGAGGGCACCGTCGGAGATGGTCACCTTGTGGTGGGCCTCGTACTTCGGCGCGATACCACGCAGGATCGCGACGGTGTCCTCAACCGAGGGCTCGCCGACAAACACCTGCTGGAAGCGACGCTCGAGCGCGGGGTCCTTTTCGATGTTCTCGCGGTACTCGTCGAGGGTGGTCGCGCCGACCATGCGCAGCTCGCCACGGGCAAGCATGGGCTTGAGCATGTTGCCCGCATCCATCGCGCCCTCGGAACCACCGCCGGCACCGACGACGGTGTGCAGCTCGTCGATGAAGGTGATGATCTGCCCATCCGAGCGTGAAATCTCAGACAGAACAGCCTTGAGGCGCTCCTCGAATTCGCCGCGGTACTTCGCGCCGGCGACCATCGACGCCACGTCGAGGGACACGAGGCGCTTGTCGCGCAGGGACTCGGGGACGTCGCCCGCAACGATGCGCTGGGCGAGTCCTTCAACGACGGCCGTCTTGCCGACACCGGGTTCACCGATGAGGACGGGGTTGTTCTTGGTACGGCGGGACAGGACCTGGACGACGCGGCGAATCTCGTTGTCACGGCCGATAACCGGATCAAGCTTACCTTCGCGCGCCACCTCGGTCAGGTCGCGGCCGTACTTGGACAGGGCCTCGAAGGACCCTTCGGGGTCGGCCGAGGTGATCGGGTCGGGACGCAGCTGCGCGAGCGCCTGAGTCAGCGCATCAGCATCGACTCCAGCCTGGGAGAGGATGCGGCCCGCCTCGGTCTGCGATGCGGCCAGCGCGATGAGCAGATGCTCAGTCGAGATGTACTGGTCACCGGCGGACTCGGCGCGCTCACCCGCGTCGCGGACGACCGCGAGCAGGGCGTTCGAGGGCTGAGCGCTACCAGTCGATGCGCCCTGGGCGCTGGGCAGCGCAACGAGGGCGTTGCGGGTGCGCGCACCAATCGCGCGCGCATCGGCACCAACGGCCTCAAGCAGGGAGAGGGCGATACCCTCGCGCTGTTCAATCAATGCCTCAAGCAGATGGATAGGCTCCACCTGCGGGTTACCGGCTGCACCGGCAGCCTGCAGCGCAGAGGAGACGGCCTCCTGCGCCTTCGTTGTCATTTCACGTGCCATGAAATCACTCCTCCAAAGTTCTTGTCTGGTGGCGTCGAGCCACTCGACGCCTTCTGACAGACACAACGAAGCCAAAGTTGAGTCTATTCCACTCAACTTCAATTGTGGGGAGGATGTGAGTCAGCTCTCCGGAAGCCAGGCGGGGCCATCAAACCCGCGCTGATGACCGCCGGCAGGACCAGGCCCTTCATCATCATCGAGGCCATAGCGCTCCTCGAGCGCACGGAAAAGCTGAAGGGTTGTCGCCAGCGCACACATCACCTGCTGCACGAGCTGCGCATCGGTCGCACCATACTCGTAATCAGCGTTCACTTCGGCGACGACGCGGTCACCATCGTCCTGATCAGCCACGTAGGCCTTGGGCCACAGGAACTCCCCGTGCCAGGCCTGCAGGAAGTCACGCAGATCCTCGCCGAATTCAATCGGGACAAGGTTCTTCATGAAAGCGACGATGGACAACACCTCGCGCGAGTCACCAAGGAAGCGGAAGCAGAACAGATGCCCCTCCCAGAAGCCACACAGGTCCCCATCACTGTCGATACGCCAGGCCCATCCCTCAGAGTCAAAAAGGAGCCCTAAGCGCTCCTGCGTGATGGGACGAACCATATCGAAACGATTGGCTTCAAACTCCGAATTACCCGTGACAATTCCTTCCGGAGGTGCTGCGTTGCTACCCTCCCATTGTTCCATATCAGGGGCGGTACCGTCTGGCAGATCGCGGCGGCGAGGCGTCTCCTCGCCGCCGGTTCCACCGTCGGCATCCGCCCGCCATAGCCAGCCCATGATGATCCCCTATTCGTGCCGATCTTCGTTAACGCGCCACTGCGTCGCTGCCGACGGGGCGAAAGCGCGCCGACCACCCCTAACCTTGGCCTGCACATGCACACCCATTGGCGCCTCCTCCGCTCACCTCGTCGTGTTACCAGCACGTGTCTTGGTACCTTCACAGTAGCGCAGAAACCGCGAAAAACCAACGCCCCCAAGGCTTTGCGACCCCTCTTTAACTCGGCGAGACCGGGCGGGCGACACCATCGTCGCAGCTCACCCGGGGCGCTCGAAACACCTCTCCCTCATATGTATGGTTGCTCACATTTGCAGATAGCCCTTGCGGAACTCAAAAGTTTCTACTAAATAGAGCAATTTTAATTGCCCACACTTCCACCATTCACCGACGTCTCACCATACCCAGCAGGCGGCGCGGGAACCTGGGGCGCCGGAATCGACGAGGCCGGAACACCTCCACCGGGAACGAGCGGCAGATCGGGCAGCGGCAGAGTCCTCGCACTCCTCGTCACGAGCCAACGCAGTGCCCACTCCGCGGGACCGCGAGAGGACCCCACGGCCTCGGCGATGACGCAACCAATCCCGATCAGTGCCCACACCCCCAGCGCGATGAAGCCGGACACCGCCACCCCCAGCGAACGCACGCCACACACGCCGAGCACGCTGAAGATGAGAATGAAGAGCAGCGTCTGCGAGAGATAGGCCGTCATCGAGCGTCGGCCAATCGCACTCAGGAACGCACACACTGTGCCCAGCTTCTCCCGCGGACCACCGCCCACGAGCGCTAGAGCGCCAGCCAGCCGCAGGCGCCCGCAACACCGGACGCATGAAAGAGCGGATAGGACCAGGCGGCTGAACCGGAGAACGCCCAGTCGAGCTGCATGAGCGCGAACGGCGCGCCTCCCAGCGCACCGATCGCCAGACCTCCGAACGCGATGCCCGCCAGGAGCGTCCCACGCCCACGCGGATCCTGCAGGAAGCCCCAGCGTGCAACTCCCACGCCGATCATGACGCAGGGGACCACCAGCGCCGTCAGCACCGTCGCAGGCGTCGCGACGAGCCAGGACCCAAAAGACACCAGCGGGTACCAGGTGTTGAGCGACATGGGACCGTGATATTCCAGCACCATCGGCTCTCGCCCCATCATCGCGCCACCCATCGTTATACCCATCAGACTCAAGGTTGCAATGAGCGAGCCCGCGAGGATACGGGGCCACACACGCTTCATGACGATCACTTCGGCGAAGATGACCGCGACGAGGCCGTAGGCACCGATGATGTCTCCCGAAAAGATGATGCCGTGCACCAGGCCAAAGGCGAGCATCCACCACCCGCGGCGGCGGATCAGACGCGCGGCCGCACGATGGGCTCGGCGCTCGACACGATCGCGGAAAATCTCCCACTGGACGGGGTTCCAGCCAGCGCTCAGTTCAGGAGGAAGAGCGTCCAACGCGAAGCGGCGCTCGCGCTCAATCGTGCGCGAGGCCATGATCGCCATGCCAAAACCGAAGAGAATCGAAAACAGCGGGTAGGCCCTGCGGTCGACGAACAGGGTCCGCGCCAGGTACCACCACTGGTCGGCGCTGCCCATAGCCGCGAGCGCAGCGTGTCCTGCCCGGGGAGTCTCCGGGAAGTAAGCAATCCAGAAGGGCACATTCGCCAGAGCAATGAGCGCAAGCATGAAGCCGCGCGCGACGTCTGGCGCAGGGAAACGCACCTGGCGTGCGCCCGTGAAAGACAGGGTGTGCATAAGGTCCTCTCGCTCTACCTGGGAAAGAAAAGGGGCGAGGCCGGAGTTTCTCCGGGGCCTCGCCCCTCCATGTGTGTGCCATGGGTCAGCCGATGGCCGACATCATCGCCTGCTGACGAATCTCTCGGCGCCTGCCGTTGGCTTTCACTACCAGCACGATGCCGATAATCATGATGATCGTGCCACTGACACCGACCACCGAGGACCAAATGAGGCCATTCGTGCTGGACTTCGTGATGTCACCAGCACTGACATCCATGCCGGCAATGTCGGCTCCCGCAGGCAGACCCTCACAGTCGATGCGGTAGGTACCCGCGGGCAGATCCGTGGCCGTGTAGTAGTTGTTAATCCCGGCGAACGAGTGCATGTCGTAGACGTCGCCATCCGTGTCCGTCATCGTGCACGACGTTGCCTCGACGTCGCCGAGGAGGATCGTGTACTGTCCGTTGGCGCCAACCTCGACGGTCCCGCCATTGGTAATGCTGACGGCGTTCACATCCTCGGGCGTCTCCGTGTTGAGGCCTGAGAAAGCGACCACGGCAAAGATGACCGGGGCGATGATCAGCATCATGAGCAGGCCCAGAACAATCATGATCGTGCCCGGAGCTCGACTGGGCAGGTTCATGGGTGGCATGACTGCGGGACCGGCGTACGCGGCGCCCGGGTAGCCGCCCTGGGCGGGCATGGTGTTGTCCTGTCCGTACTGCGGCCAGGGCGTGCCCTGCTCGCCGGGGACTCCATAAGGCCTGGGGTTCGACATGAGGAAAGCCTTCCTAGAGATTCTTATGTGTCAGCATAGCAACACGTGCATACGGCGTGATAACACCGGCAGCGACGTCAGGCCTGGCGGACAATCCGCAGGCGCTCCTCACGCAGCTGTGCGACGCCGGGAACCTCGAGGGGTTCCAGCGTGGTTCCGGTGGCACGCTCGAGCAGCAGGTCCGCCAGCTCGGGGTTACGCGCGAGCGCGGGACCGTGCATGTAGGTCGCGATGATGGAGCCCTGGACAGCGCCGTCGTAGCGGACCTCGGGTGCTTCTTCTCCCTGTGGCGTGCCATTTCCGACGCCCGAGATGACGCGCCCCAGCGGGGAGGCCTCGAGGCCGAGGACGGTGCCTCCACCGTGGTTTTCAAAGCCCGTGAGGGTCTGCGTGAGCCCCTCAAGGACGGGCTCGCAGACGAGCTCGCCGATAGCCCGGTGCCCCTGAGGGCGAGTCGTAATGTCGAGGACTCCCATGCCGGGAACGCGTGCGCCGCGCGCATCCTCGTACCAGTGACCGAGCACCTGCAGGGAGGCACAGATCGCCAGGAGTGGGCGGCCCGCGTCAAGGGCACGGGCGAGACCGGAGGTGCCGCGGAACTTGTCGGCCGCAAGCGCCTGGGCGGTGTCTTCACCTCCGCCAAGCGTGTAAATGTCGAGGCTCTCGGGAATCTCCTCGGTCAGGCCGACGTGGACAACCTCGGCGTCGATACCGCGCCTGCGGGCGCGCTCGGCCAGGATCAGTGCGTTGCCGCTGTCGCCGTAGGTCCCCAGGACCTCGGGCATGAGGACGCCGATTCGCAGCGTGGAGGCGCTCATCGGGTGCCTTCCTTTCGATCGAGCAGGACCTTGAAGTCGCGCATGGCCGTGTAGTTGAGGAGCATCTCGACGCGGCCGGGCTCGCACGCAGCCAGGGCGTCCATGGGCAGCGGGACGAGGTCACAGTGGACGCCCGCGTATTCGAGCCGCACAGCAAGGTCGGCACCGCGCTCACCACAGGCGACAACGCGACGGCCAGGCTGCTTAACGGCGGAAAAATCAACATCCCACAGCCAGGAGAGGTCCTGGCCGTCAGGCACCTGGCCGTTTACTCCGATGACGACCTGCTCGACGCGCGGATCGATCATCGTCATGGCCTCCTGCCAACCGGCGGGGTTCTTGGCGAGCATGAGGCGCGCGCGTCGACCGTTGACGTTGTGGACGGAGTAGCGTCCGGCGACCTCGGTGACACTACTGACGGCCGCAGCGGCAGCCGCGGGGTCGATGCCCATGGCGACGGCGGCGGCGACGGCCTGGGCGGCGTTGCCGAGGTTGGCGCGTCCGGGCAGTTTCAGCTCGAGGGGAACACTGACACCGTCCGGTCCACGCAGCGTCGCGCGCGGGCCTTCGGGGGCCAGCTCGACATCCTCAAGCCACCACTGGGGCTGGGGACGGCTGCTGAGCTCAGGAAGCTCCTCGCCGTCGAAAGCGGGAATCAGGTGCCAGTTCTCTCCGGAGCGCACGACGCGCCCACCGCGCGGATACGCTGCGGAGTCTGCACCCCATCCACCACCAGCCGCAACCCACACGACGTTCGGATTGTCGGCGGCAGCCGAGACGATCAACGGGTCGTCGCAGTTGGCGACGACGACGGCGTCCGGATGCGCAGATGCCCCGTCACGCAGGCGACGCTCGACCGTTCCGATCTCTCCCACTCGATCGAGCTGATCGCGCGACAGATTCAGGTAGACAAAGACGGACGGATCCACGTCTGCAGCAACGCCGGGCACATGCATCTCGTCGACCTCCAGGGCCGCGCGCGTCGCCTTCTTCCCCTGCATGAGGGCCGTCAGGACACCGGAGGTCATATTGTCGCCGTTGATGTTCGAGGCGACGGGCCCCGCGCTTTCCAGCGCCGCGCGCACCATACGCGTGGTCGTCGACTTGCCGTTCGTGCCGGTCACGATGACGGAGGAGAAGGGGGCAGCCAGTTCCTCGAGGAGCTTCGGGGAGATACGCAGGGCAACCTCACCGCCGATCATGCCCCCGGAGCCGCGCCCAAGGGCACGCGATGCGAAGCGGGCGGCGCCACCGGCCGCTGTGGCCAGGCGAGAGCGCACCGACAGGTGATGCGAAGAATTCGTCATGCATCCACGTTAACGCATGCGGGGCATCGGTCGCGCCACTGACGCATGTCACCCCTTTTCTATCAGGACACAGACGAGGGGTGCCGCGGGGACCGCTATCTTCGCGCGACACGCTAATACACAGCTGATCTGCGCAGATAGTTACGCATTGCATACCGACGTTATCCACACCATCTCTCTGTGACGGCATTTATATATCCCACCGGTCAATACCGGTCGACAAAGCACCCAACAACACAGTCCCGCAGGCCCACAATATGAGCATTCACAAGGAAAACACTCACTCACCAACAAAGATGCAGGTCAGGAGCTATTTGCAAAAAATGGGCCACAAAAGCGTCGCACGCATTTCACGCACCCCTGCACGTTTGTGCCAAGCGATGGACACCTCGGCAATCGACTATCGAAACCCGCCGTGACCTGGTAAAACTATGTTCAGCAGGCGCAAGCCTGTCGCCTGTTCCAGGCTTCGGTCGAGGATCCTGTGTGCCCCCGGATCTTCGATCGAATTACGCTGCGGGACCCATCCAGTGGATGGGTCCCGCAGTCCTTTATGTCTCCTTGCTCTACCGGTGAGAGACGATCGTCCCTTCAATGACCGCACGCGCCTTCGATCGCGGGGCGGCCGGAAGGGCCGAACGCACCGGGGCCTCGGCAGAGGCGAGCGCAGCGAGCGCACGCACCGGATTCCACACGGTGAGGGAACCACCGGAGCGAGCCTCAGGCCTCGAGGAGCTATCCCACGGACGCTGACCTCGTCGCATCGGCATGACCTGACCGTCCGAAGACGCAGCAAACACGCGGTTGCGCTTGGCCTCGGACGCGGCGACCGCCCCGCGCAGGGCGTCGCGCTCCTCCTCCAAGGCCTCGACGCGACGCTCGAGCTCGAGGATGCGACGAATGCCCGCCAGGTTGATGCCCTCTTCCTGGCTCATCCGCTGCACGTCGCGCAGACGCTGCACGTCCCGCTTGGTATAGCGGCGACCCCTCCCCTTGGTACGGGCGGGGATCACCAGGCCAAGGCGGTCGTACTGGCGCAGGGTCTGCGGATGCATGCCCGCCAGCTCGGCCGCAACCGAGATGACGAACGTAATCGCGTCGTCCGATCCAGTCGTCGCCATGGCTTACTCCTCTACGGCCCCGAACAGGGATGCGCGCACGTCGAGGTCACCCTCGGCCTTCGCCATCTCCTTCGCGAGCTTCTTGAGGTCGCGGCTTGGCTTTTCGGGGACCTGGATGGCCACGCGGGCGATCAGGTCACCCGTCGCCTTGGAGGTCTTCACTCCCCCGCCGCGCACGCGAATCTCACAGCCCGAGGAGGAGCCCGCGGGCACCTTGACCGTCGCCGTGTTGCCGTCGATCATCGGCACGTCGACGACGGTACCGAGGACGGCCTCAGACACGGTCACGGGCAGGGTGAGAACCAGGTCGTCACCCTCGCGCGAGAACACGGGGTGCGGCTTGACGGTCACGGCGACCTCGAGGTCGCCGGCGGGACCGCCGTTAATGCCGGGCTTGCCGTGGCCCTTGACGCGGACCTTCTGGCCATCCTTGATGCCCGCCGGGATGCGGACCTTGATCGGAGAGCCACCGACCTTGATGGTCAGGGTCGCGCCGTTGAGGGCCTGGCGGAAGGAGATGGACAGCTTCGCGCGCACGGTGCCACCCTTTTCAGGGGTGGGTGCCGCCTGCTGGGCGTGACCGGCTGCGCCGAAGGGCGAGGCGTAGGGGTCGCCCCCAAATCGCGCGCCACCGCCGCCACCGCCGAAGAGACCGGAGAGGATGTCCTCGAAGCCACCGCCGCCGGGCATACCGGAGGTCTGGAAGCGCACGTTATGGCCACCGCCACCGAAGCCACCAGCGCCGCCGAAGGCCCCGAAGAGATCCTCGAAGCCGCCGGCTCCGCCGGCACCGGCGGAGAAGCGCGCCCCGCCGCTGGCCATCGCGCGGATCGCGTCATAGCGCTTGCGATCCTCGTCATTGGACAGGACGGCGTACGCCTCGCCGATCTCCTTGAACTTGGCCTCAGCGGCCTTGTCGCCCGGGTTCTGATCCGGGTGCCACTGCCGAGCCAGCTTGCGGTAGGCCTTCGTGATGGCCTTCTTGTCCGCCGTCTTGTCGACTCCGAGGACCTTGTAGAAGTCCTTGGAGAACCATTCCTGTTCACTCACGCGCGTGTCACCTCTCTTTCAGTTGCGAGCGTGTCGATGTCATTCAGGGTTGTTCACCAGCACCTTCGCGGCGCGCACGACGCGTTCACCACGGCGGTAGCCGCTCGCGAGGACCTGCCCGACAACGGGATGGTCGACGTCCGGGCTGGTGGTCGCCATGAGGGCGTCGTGCAGGGCGGGGTCGAAGTCGTCGCCCGGGGCGCCGTAGCGCTCGAGCTCAAAACGCGTCTTGAGCGTCTCCTCGAGCTTCGTAGCGATCGACGCGAAGGGACCGTCCTCCAGGTCGCCGTGCGCGCGGGCGGCGGCAATGTCGTCGAGAACGCTGATGAGCGACTCGATGACCTCGTCCTGTCCGGCGGTCTTGTGACCGGGGATGGCCTCCTTGGAGCGGCGCACGTAGTTGGCGTACTCCTGGCCCTGGTTGTACAGCTCCGCGTTGGCGCGGGCCAGCTGGTCCTCGACGCTCGCGATGCGCTCGAGGGCCTTGGCGAGGTCGGAGTCCTCGATCTGCTCCTCGAAGGCGCTCATGTCGTCGGTCGCACCCTCGGACGAGGCCTGGGCGGCACCGTCCGCACCGGGCACGGTCTCACTGTTCTCGGCCGCCTGGCCGGCCGGGGCCGACTCAAAGGAGTCGGCCCCGGCGACGTTGGCGTCTTCGTTGGGCGCCGAGAAACCGTTGGTTTCTTCGGTGCTCACTTGTTGTCCTCGTCAACGATCTCGGCGTCCACGACGTCGTCCTGCGCGGGCGCGGACTGGGCGCCAGCCTCGTCGGCCTGCTGCTTGGCGTAGATCTCCTGGCCAATCTTCATGCCGGACTCGGACAGGGTCGCCATGGCGGTCTTCACGGCCTCGATGTCGTCACCCTTGAGGGCTTCCTTGACGGCGTCGACATCCTTCTGGACGGCCTCGCGGGTCTCCTCGGAGATCTTGTCGGCCTCGTCCTTGAGCAGCTTCTCCGTCGCGTAGACGGCCTGCTCAGCCTGGTTGCGGGTGTCGGCGTCCTCGCGGCGCTTCTTGTCCTCGGCGGCGTGCTCCTCGGCCTCGCGCACCATGCGGTCGATGTCTTCCTTGGGCAGGGAGGAACCGCCGGTGATCGTCACCGACTGCTCCTTGCCGGTGCCACGGTCCTTCGCGGAGACGTGAACGATGCCGTTCGCGTCGATGTCGAAGGTGACCTCGATCTGCGGCACGCCGCGGGGAGCCGGGGCGATGCCGGACAGCTCGAAGGTGCCGAGCAGCTTGTTGTCACGGGCGAACTCACGCTCGCCCTGGTAGACCTGGATGAGCACGGAGGGCTGGCCGTCCTCGGCGGTGGAGAAGATCTCCGAGGCCTTGGTCGGGATGGCCGTGTTGCGGTCGATGAGCTTGGTCATGACGCCGCCCTTGGTCTCGATGCCGAGCGACAGCGGGGTCACGTCGATGAGCAGGACGTCCTTGCGGTCACCCTGGATGACGCCGGCCTGCAGGGCTGCGCCCACGGCGACAACCTCATCGGGGTTGACGCCCTTGTTGGGCTCGCGGCCGCCGGTCAGTTCCTTGACGACCTCGGTGACGGCGGGCATACGGGTGGAGCCGCCGACGAGCACGACGTGGTCGATCTCGGAGACGGTCACGCCGGCCTCGGCCATGACATCGCGGAAGGGCTTCTTGGTGCGCTCAAGCAGGTCGGAGGTCAGCTCCTCGAACTTGGCGCGCGTCAGGGACTCATCCAGGTGGATGGGGCCGTCGGCGGTCATGGACAGGTACTGCAGCGAGATGTTCGTGGAGGTCGCGGAGGACAGCTCCTTCTTCGCCTGCTCGGCGGCTTCCTTGAGGCGCTGGAGGGCGACCGCGTCCTTGGACAGGTCGGCGCCGGTCTTGGCCTTGACCTGGTCGATCAGCCAGTTGACGATGCGCTGATCCCAGTCGTCGCCGCCCAGGTTGTTGTCGCCGGAGGTGGCGCGCACCTGGATGGTGGAGAAGCCGTCGTCATCCTTGCCCACCTCGAGGAGGGACACGTCGAAGGTGCCACCACCGAGGTCGAAGACCAGGATGAGCTCGTCTTCCTTGCCCTTTTCGAGGCCGTAGGCCAGGGCCGCGGCGGTGGGCTCGTTGACGATGCGCTCGACCTTCAGGCCGGCGATCTGACCGGCGTCCTTGGTGGCCTGGCGCTGAGCGTCGTTGAAGTAGGCGGGGACGGTGATGACGGCTTCGGTGACGGGCTCACCCAGGTAGGCCTCGGCGTCAGCCTTGAGCTTCATGAGGATGCGCGCGGAGATTTCCTGCGCGGTGTACTTCTTGCCGTCGATCTCCGTGGTCCAGTCGGTGCCCATGTGGCGCTTGACGGAGGAGATGGTGCGGTCAACGTTGGTGACGGCCTGACGCTTGGCGATCTCGCCAACCAGGACCTCGCCGGTCTTGGAGAAGGCGACGACCGAGGGGGTCGTGCGGGCGCCTTCAGCGTTGGGGATGATGGTGGGTTCGCCGCCTTCGAGGACGGCGATAGCGGAGTTGGTGGTACCGAGGTCGATGCCGACTGCACGTGCCATGGTTGTTGTCCTTTCATTCACGAGGCCGTCGCCACTTGCGGGGCGGCTCGCGTTGGTCTGTTGTACTGGTCTGCTGTGGGCGCCGGGAGGATCCCGACGCATCCTTGAGTCTGATGTACTCAACTTTAGGAGCCGGGTTTTTATTCCGCAACCCGTAGCTCTCAAACTTGAGTCTGCTGTACTCAACTTTTGAGAGTCGACTTTTATTCCGTCGTCGACGCCTGAAAGGTTGAGCTGCTCAAAACCTGAGTCTGATGTACTCAACTTTGTTTGCTCGCTTTTATTCCATTCCACCTGGCTAGACGAAACACGGCCTGGTACTACCAAAAGTTCCATAGTGTCAAGCATTCGTAAGTCAGGCGAAAGCCCATCGTAAGTTATTGCAAAGTTCGAAAGTGGCGTACTGCACCGGTCCTCTGGCAAACTAGTAACGCTCTCAACGATCGAGAGTCCCCGTCAATCAATGGAGACTTGATGCGCATCACGAACCGACTGGCTGGCGGCCTCCTCGCCGGCCTACTGACACTAGGAATGGCAGGTCCCGCCTTGGCCGACACGCCAGCAGCCGACGGTGCCCAGTCCGGCACCCCCGCCCCCCAGACCACCTACGACGCGCGCTACGCGATCCCCGCAGCCGTCGCCGCCTCGAGCGAGGCAAAGGTAGCCGACTGGCAGGACATGAAGTACGCCATGTTCATCCACTGGGGCGTCTACTCCTCCTACGCAGGCTGGTACAAGGGCCAGAAGCAGGAAGTGGGCTACCCCGAGCAGATCAAGGCGTGGGGCCACCAGCAGACCTGGGACTCCCGCATCCCCCTGCAGGGCATCCCCCGCGACGAGTACCTGGCCACCGCCCAGACCTTCGAGGCCCCCAACTTCGACGCAACCGCGTGGTGTCAGCAGGCCAAGGACAGCGGCATGAAGATGCTGCTCATCACCTCCAAGCACCACGACGGCTTCGCCATGTGGGACACGGCCACGACCGACTACAACTTCACGAAGCAGTCGCCCTCGCACCGCGACCCGCTCCTCGAGCTGTCGCAGGCCTGCAAGCAGGTCGGCATCAAGTTCGGCCTCTACTTCTCCAACATCGACTGGGAGAAGCAGCCCGAGAACCCGTGGCGTAACGACAACACGCTGAACGAAGAGGGCTACATGGACTACGTCCATGAGCAGCTCAAGGAACTCCTCGGCGGCAAGTACGGCGAGATCGCCGAGCTCTGGTACGACATGGGCAAGCCGAACCCTGAGCAGTCCGACCAGCTGCGCCAGTGGGCCCACGAGCTCCAGCCGAACATCATGATCAACTCCCGCGTGGGCAACGACCGCGCGGACTTCGAGGTCGGCTGGGACAACGAGATGCAGTCCGAGCAGACCCAGGGTCCCTGGGAGTCGGCCGTTTCGATCTTCCACAAGACCTGGGGCTACGCCAACTGGGACGACGCTGCTCCCAAGTTCAAGGACACCGGCTACCCGGACTACTCCGAGGAAGACTGGGACCACATGATCGACGTCGACAACACGACGGCGTTGCGTAAGGCCCCGGGCGGCGCCCGCACCAAGACCACCGAGATCGTGGGCAACATGTTCTCGACCGTAGCCCTGGGCGGTCAGTTCCTCTTCAACGTCGGCCCGAAGTTCGACGGCTCCTACGACCCGTGGGACGCCTCCGTCCTCAAGGGCGTCGGCGACTGGAACCGCGCTCACCCCGGCATCCTGGGCAACTCGCGCCCGACCCACTTCCCCATCGAGACCTGGGGCAAGACCATGGTCGATGACTCCCACATCTACCTGGGCATCGAGAAGTGGCCCGCCGACGGCATGATTACGCTGCGCGGCGCTGGCGCCAACGACATCTCCTCGGTGAAGCTGGACGGCTCCGACGCGGCTCTGACCTACAAGGTCGAGGGCAACGACCTCGTCATCACGCTGCCCGCGCAGCCCGACGAGATCCTTCCCGTCGTCACGGTCACCACGAACGGTGCGCCCAACTACGTGCCCACCGGCCTGACCACCATCGGCACCGACGCGACCACGATCCCCGCCTCCAGCCTCGAAAAGTTCAAGGCCCCCACGCCCAAGACCGGCGAGACCAGCTTCACGGCCTCCATCACCTCGGGCGACAAGGTCGCCTCGGGCGTGAGCGTCGCCTTCGACACCGAAGGCTTCACGGACACCTACGCGAAGTACAAGGTCACCGTCGCCGGACAGGTCATCAAGGGCCTGACCGTCGCCGACCTCAAGGAGGGCGTCGGACCCTTCGCGATCGGAGCGAACCAGACCGCTCGCGTGACCCTGGAGTACGACAACCCGGCGTACGCCCTCAAGGGCTTCGGCAAGGACACGACCGTCAAGTCGGTCACCGTCAAGGCCGAGAAGCTCTCGACCCCCGCCGTGATCGTCGACCCTTCGAGCGTCGAGGCCGGCAAGAGCGTCACCGTGAGGGGCACGGGCTTCGCGCCCGAGTCCACCGTGACGATCACGCTGCACTCTGAGCCCGTCGAGGTCGGCACCGCCACCACGGACGAGAACGGTGACTTCACCGCTGAGGTGACTGTCCCCGCCGACACCGAGGCCGGGGACCACACGGTCGTCGCCGAGTCCACTGCGCCGGTCGTCTCGGCAACCGCTCCGCTGACGGTCACCGCTCCCCCGGCACCCGCCGAGGAGCCGAGCGCCGCTCCGAGCGAGCAGCCCTCCGCAGCCCCGGCACCCGCCCCCGAACAGGGCGGCAAGGGTGGCCTGGCCCGCACCGGCACCAACGCGCTAATCCTCGTCGCGGCCGCACTGGTCGCCGCGGGAGCGGGCACGGCGTTCATCCGCCGCTCGCGCCTGGCCAAGGCCTAATCATCGCGTGGGCTTAACCACCACAGATGGGGGCGGGGTGTACCTGACGGTACGCCCCGCCCCCACTTACACTTAATGGATGCGCTGCGACCACTTTGACGCCGGGACCTGCCGGTCCTGCTCTCTCCTCCCCCAGCCCTACGAGCGTCAGCTCACCGGCAAGGTGGGGGCCGTCGCGGACACCCTCTCCCCCGTCCCAGGAGCCGACGAAATCACCTGGCTGGCCCCGGCCTCGTCCCCGGAGAAGGGATTTCGTACGAGCGCAAAGCTCGTCGTCGGCGGAACCCGCCGCCGGCCCACCCTGGGCATCCTGGGGCCCGACCGGCGCGGCGTCGACCTACCCGGCTGCCCCATCCAGCACCCCGCGATCAACCGCGCAACGCCCGGCCTCAAGCGCTTCATCCGCTCCCTCGATCTGACGCCCTACGACGTTCCCACCAGGCGCGGGGAGCTCAAGAACATCCTCATCACGGTGGGCGACGGCCAGCGGCTCATGATCCGCTTCGTCCTGCGCACGCGCGACCGCGTCTCCGACATCCGCTCGGCGCTGCCGCTCCTGCGCAACCTCGTGCCCAGCGCACACGTCGTTACCGCGAACATTCACCCCACGCACGAGGCCATCGTGGAGGGCCCCGACGAGATCATCCTGACCCGGGCACGCACGCTGCCACTCAGCGTTGAAGGCCTCGAGCTGGGGCCTCGCTCTTTCGCGCAGACCAACGCGTCCGTCGCCTCCGCCCTGTACGAGCAGGCCTCGGCCTGGGCCTCGCGCCCCTTCGCCGATGGGCGGCTGCCCGAGAGCCTGTGGGACCTGTACTGCGGCGTCGGCGGCTTCGCCCTCGCCTGCGCGCGCGCCGGATTCCCGCGCGTCACCGGCGTCGAAGTGTCCTCCGGGGCGATCTCCTCGGCGATCAGCGCCGCCCGCCACGCGGGCCTGCCACGGTCGGCTGCGTCCTTTATCGCGGACGACGCGACCGCGTGGGCGCGCGCCCAGTCGCCCGAGGACGTGCCCGACGTAATCGTCGTCAACCCGCCGCGTCGAGGCATCGGCGCAGACCTGGCCGCCTTCCTCAACGAGTGCGACGCGCCCCGCGTCATCTACTCCTCGTGCAACCCCGCCTCGCTGGCCACGGACCTGGCGGCCATGCCCACGCTGCGCCCCGTCGAAGGCCGCCTCTTCGACATGTTCCCGCACACGACCCACGCCGAGGTCGCCCTCCTCCTCGAGCGCGCGTAGGTAGCTCCGATCGCGCGGACTACCCCGACCCCGGGCCGCTACAATTGGACTAACGTTAGGAGAAACATGACCGTCGAACTTATCACCGCCGCCACGCCCGAGATCCACGAGGCCATGGGGCGCCTGATCCCCCAGCTGTCCCGCTCCGCCGCCCCCATGAGCGAGGCCGACGTGCAGCGCTTCCTCTCCCAGTCCGGCGTGCACTTCTTCGTGTTCCGCTCCGAGACGGCCGACGCCGAAGGCAACCACCCGATCCTCGGCATGCTGTCGCTGGCCACCTTCGAGATCCCCACGGGCGTGCGCGCGTGGGTCGAGGACGTCGTCGTCGATGAGGCCGCCCGCGGGCCAGGGTGCCGGCCAGGCCCTCGTGGTCGCCGCGATCGAGCACGCCCAGAAGATCGGTGCCCGCACCGTCGACCTCACCTCGCGCCCCTCACGCGAGGCCGCGAACCGCCTGTACCAGCGCGCCGGCTTCCAGCTGCGCGAGACCAACGTGTACCGCGTGACGCTCGAGAAGAAGTGAGCGTGCGACGCTTGCGTTGCTTGCGACCTTAGTGTCGTTTGTATTGCTTGCCTTCCGAGCATTCTGAGTGTTGCCGCCCGCCCCCGCGTGACGCGTGGGCGGGCGGCACCAAACGAAGATCAACTTGACAACGGTGTCAAGCACAGCCCATTCATGAAGGTCAAACGGTAATATCGCGCGCGGACGAGCTATACTACTGCCGACATAGACATTTACAGGTCTTCGGGAGACTCTGCCGTCAAGAAAGAAGCTGGATGGGAAATGGAACTCAAAATTACTCGTATTTCCGACCTCTTAGATATAATTAGGCAAATAAAAACCGACGCACATAAAAATAGCGATGAGCTAAAAGATCAGACAAAAGACAACGTTCCGACGGAGCTCTGGTATCGAGGGCAGACTACCGCTACATGGGATTTAACACCGAGCTATCACCGCATTCTCAACTCATACGATGGAATGGAGGTTGAATACTATGACAGGTTCCGACAAATTGCAGCAAGCAGCCCAACAACACTCCAACTAGACAAGTGGGGCTGGCTAACATATGCACAACACCACATGCTACCCACTAGACTCCTAGACTGGTCAACACAACCATTGATCGCCCTATTCTTCGCCTGCCAACATGAAAGCAACGATCCTGTAGATAAACTCAACAAAAATGGCGCATTTTTCATTCTGAATCCAAAATCACTAAATCAAGCAGCCCGTAACACTCACCTAAATCTAAATGGACAATCAGATTCTGACGACATTCCGGAAACCATCATTACCCCAATCGGACTATCCGGAAGACCTCCCCTACTAGATGCCACTGACACAAGACTTGACGTGTATCATCCAACCGTGCCAAAAGGGCATAAACGACTACCGCCAATAGCTGTCAGAGCACCATTTTCATTCGAACGGATCAGATTTCAATCTGGCACGTTTACTATTCACCCATACAGCAACCTTCAATACGATACACTGAACTCTTGCTATACAAAAGTTCTAATTCCCGATGATTGCAAGAATGACATTTTGGATGAGCTAGCAATTCTCGGCACCTCAGAATTTACGATCTACCGAGATCTTGACAGAGCGGCCATTCATATCAAAGGAGACAGAAAATGACGATCCAAACAGAGCAACTACAAGCACTCACTATTCGAAAATTCGCCGAATTGAGAAATCGATTCGACTTTGCCCCCCCATACCAAAGAGAAAGTAACGCATGGAGCCTGCCCGCGAAGCAACTATTCATAGACTCAATCATTAACGGATATCTAATTCCCCGCATATACATCGAAGAACGCACACCAGATGTTTCACGCAGACAACATCCTGATAAACCTTGGGCAATTCTCGACGGCAAGCAACGCCTTGAAACCATATTGGACTTTTATGACAACAAACTTCACCTATCAAAAGACTTCATATACCTTGAGGACCTTGAAATGCAACGATCAGAAGATTCAATAAGTGCCAAAAGGTCACATCCAGAAGAGTTCGAATACACTTTAGAAGAGCTCACACAAAGGCGTCCCGACATTGCAAGCAAGTTCGAGGCTTTTGAGATTCCTGCTGTTATCGTTAAGGCAACATCAAATGACGAAATTGAAGAGATGTTTGAGCGCTTAAATTCATCAAGCAGTTTGAATGCTGCCGAACGAAGAAATGCCATTAGCTGCACTCTTCGCGATCGCTCAAACGAGCTTGCTGATCACGATTTCTTTAAGGATCAATGCCCGATCAAAAACTTGCGATACAAATATCGAGAACTTGCTTCGAAATTCATTGTTATCGAACTGCAGATGGCATCAAGTGGGGTACTGAGCGATCTCAAAGCTAAGACCTTGATGACTGCCTTCAAGGCAAGTAAGAACGAAGATGATGGTTTTACAACAGATGCTGTTAATGCGGCATATTCGAAAGCTCAGCAGACACTCGGTCACATGCAGCGCACTTTCGAGCAGAGCGACCCCCTTTTAAAGTCAATCGGATCACTCACAGTATATTACCTTGTTTTCCGCGATCAATCTGACACACTGACGCGCGATCGCCTTTTAGCGTTTGAAGACGAACGGAACCAACAAAGGCGCAACGACCTTATCGGTGATTCGAATGAATCCAGTCCAAAGGCTGCACATTTCCGCTCATACAATGCATGGGTTCAATCATCAAACGACGGACGTGCGCTTTCCGGGCGCTCAGCGATCCTGTCTGCGTATCTTAATTTCACGAACGATGATTGGTTCACACATGTCAAAAATGCTGATTATCTTGGCTCCTCTGAAGAAGATGAAGGAGAATTTGTCGAAGCTTCAGACTAACGACGAACACCTTTATCGCGTCACGGTTATTTAAATGATATCCGCAGTTTCATTGGCCGTATATTTCGCGGTCACTTCAGATGCTTAAACGGGCATTGAGATATTCTTTAACTGCTCGTTCGAGTTGGTCAGCATCGCATGCTGCTGGTGCAAGCTCTTTCGCCCAGCTTCGTCCTGGATGCAACGTGTCCCACTGCGGCCTGGCTCCCTTAACGCGACCACGTCCAGGCGCATGGTTTCCAAAACCATCGATACGGGCATTCCAGACAGGTTGGTGTCGACGGATCATCGCTGATTCTCCCAAAGCGATCCATACGTCCTCCATCACGAGCCAACGCGCAGAAAAGTCCTCGATATTCAGGTTGATTGCGGCCTCAATACTCTTCTTATGGTCTTTAAGACGCTTCGTCAGCGCTGTTGTCTGTGTTGCAAGCTCAATTCCTTTTCGAGCACCGCTCGGAGAGGCTTTTCCAATGTAGATCGGCTCGATAAGCTTCTCCGCATTCACAGCAGCAAGCGCCTTATACGCAGGGAAGTTTCCGTGATAGTACAGGGCGTATACGCCAGCGCCATCAAATTCTGGCACCAATGAAAGCGGGACCGGCTCTTGGAGATGAAGCGCGTGCACGATCGACTCGGCAAGATTCTCCATCGCGAGTGGATTAAACGGTTTCATCAGATAACACTCACTTTCTCACTGTCAGCGACGACATCCGCATGGTCACGTTCTGCGGCCAACATCAAGTGGCTGCGCACAGAGCTTGCCACAACCTCTGCAAGGCGCACCGGAACGGCATTACCTAGCTGACGCATCGCCTCAGTCCAAGGGCCATCCAACTGATAGTCATCAGGGAATGTCTGAATACGTGCCGCTTCACGAACAGTAAAGTAGCGGACTCGCCCATCGGCGTAACGCACCATGTTCTCACCGCCGGGAACACCGTGCACGCCCGCCTTGAGAGCCTTTGAGGGCGAATCGATATACGATCCGGTATGTCCCGGATAGGTACGCGCTCCCTTCTGCAGCACGTGATTTAGGAATCGCGGGCTTCCTTGTTCACGCGGTATAGGCAGTCCCGCGAGCGCGTCCCGCACAGTCACCCATGGAAGAGCATCATCAGCTTCAGCGCGTCCACGCACCTCGATTCGGCGCTGACGCATAGGAACGCTCCAGCGCTCCCAGTACTCTCCTGACTCCTGGATTGCTCGCAATGATGCCGCACTATGTGTTGGCTTTGGGAAATGCCATTCAGCATCAACATCTGTTCTGAAACCAACAAAAAAATACGCGCCACCGCTGCTGCGGCACCCCGTAGTCTGCCGCATTCACAAGCTTCGTAAGAACACGGTACTGCAGATCCGATCGCACGGAAGTGTGCTCGGATTCCAGACGGGCATAGTGTTCCTGCCACACTTCACCCTCGCGCGCAACCAGCTCGGGATGTGCAAGGCGCAGCTTGATATACGAAAAATAGTCCGAGAATGAGGAACGAGTGAGACCTCGAACGTTTTCGATCAGGAAAGCTCTGGGCTTCAGTTGGCGAATGACCTCAGCAGTCGCTGGAAACATGTCACGCGGATCATCAGCAGCCATAGCTTTTCCACCCAGCGAAAACGGCTGACACGGAGGCCCACCGCTCACAAGGTCGATACCTTCACCAAGCGATGTCCAATCGACATCGCGCACGTCGCCTTCGCGAACGTCAATGCCAGAAACGATAGGGAGCCCTCGGTCCCTGTTCAGCCGGAGGGTTTGGCAGCACCACGCATTCCACTCGGCTACAAGCTCGGTGGAAAAACCTGCGAGGTGGGTTCCCAGCAGGAGACCACCGCCACCAGCAAACAGTTCAACGCTTCTCATACGTTCATTGTCCCAGTATCCACCTACAACTGCGTACTTCACGCACGGGGTCAGCTGTGGGATCAAGCAAGGTTCTGATTCGGGCGAGCGCTTTGCATCTAGGTTATCCAGCTCTTCAAGAAAGCTAGGATCTCACAGCATGCACGACAGCAACCATCATCAGTTTAGACACCACAGTGCCAGAATCCGTACGTTCACAATCACTCGATGAAACCACCGACACCAATGCTCGCCCCAGAACAGCGACCATTGAAACCACCATCACCTCTACAACCGAAAAACGCACGAGAAACACCCATTTCTCACCCACAAAGGCGATGGCGGTTTCAATTGGGGCTCGGCCTGCGCGAGCAAAGGCGACGCCGGTTTCACGCGAGAGATTTCCGATGCTCTCGGGCTATAGCGGAGCCTGGCCGGGCACCGAGTCAACGCGCCGAGCCACACATCAGCGACCAGGCGCCACTGGTGTGGAGGGCACCGGAGGGACCGCAGGGCCTGGCTGCGGTGCCGGTGGGCGGTGGCGGGGCCTGGCCGGGCTTCGAGACGACGCGCCGAGCGAAGCTCGCGGCGCGGACGGCTCGCGGGCGGGCCGCCGCCCACGGGCACACCGAGCAGCCCGGCCCCACAGCAGGATCAGACGGCGCCCGGAACACCAGCGGCGCCCCACAAGCACCACCGAACGGAGAAGCCTCAGAACTCCTCGTAGTACTCCGGGTTCTGGTCGGCCTGGCGGCCGTCGGGGCGGCCAAGGGCACTGATCACAGCCATCTGCTCAGGCGACAGTGAGAAGGAGAAGATGTCGAGGTTCTCGCGCTGGCGCTCAGGGTTACCGGACTTGGGCAGGGGCATGGTGCCGAGCTGGTAGTGCCAGCGCAGGATGAGCCGCGACGGGGACACACCCACTTCGGAGGCAAGGGAGACAATCGCGGGGTCTTCGACGATGCGCCACTTGCGGCCCAGCGGACTCCAGGACTCGGTGAGCACACCGATCTGCGCGTGATAGGCCAGCGCGGAGGCCTGCGGGAAGTAGGGGTGCAGCTCGATCTGGTTGACGCTCGGGTACTCGCCCGTCTCGGCGTGCACGCGATCGAGGTGTCCGGGCAGGAAGTTGCACACGCCGACGGAGCGGATGAGGCCGCGGTCGCGGGCGTCCAGCAGGGCTTGGAAGGCCTCGACATAGAGGCCGCGCTTGGGGTTGGCCAGTGGATCAGGTACATGTCCCAGTAGTCCAGGCCGGCGCGCATGAGGGATTCTTCGAGGGTGTAGACGGCCTCGTCGTAGCGCTGGTGGCGCCCGGGGAGCTTGGAGACGAGGCGCAGCTCCTCGCGGGGGATGCCGCAGCGGCGCACCGCCGCTCCGAGGGCGCCCTCGTTTTCGTAGTTGAAGGCGCTATCCAGCATGCGGTAGCCGGCCTCAACGCCGGCCACCATGGAGGCCACACCCGAGGCGCCGCGCAGGTTGTAGGTGCCCAGCGCGATCGCGGGGACGTCCAGGCCGTCGGACAGGGTGTATGCGGGGATCTCACTCATGACTCAAGCGTAGGCCACGCCACGCGCGGCGTTCTACCATTGAGGTATGGCACAGCTTGAACTGGACGAGGTCCACGCGAACGCGGTGGACTATCAGCATTTCCTCCTTGATTCTCCTTCCCCCCTATCACGCCGCCGAGGTCGTGGCGCAGCGCCTGGTGGACGCCGGCTTTACGCGCGTCGACGAGAGGGGCGCGTGGGATGCGTCGCCGGGCGGTCACGTGATGGTGCGCGGCGGCGCGGTGGCCGCGTGGTTTGTTCCCGAGGCGGTCGCGGATGACGCGGGCTTCCGCATCGTGGGCGCGCATACGGATTCACCGGCGCTCTCGGTGAAGCCGTCGGTGCAGTCGACGACGCCGGATGGCTGGGGCCAGATCGACGTCGAGGTGTACGGCGGCATGATGTGGAACTCGTGGCTGGATCGCGAGCTAACGCTGGCGGGCCGCCTGGTCCTGAATAGTGGCGAGGTCGTCCTGGCCCGTACGGGCCCGATCGCGCGCATCCCGCAGCTGGCGATTCACCTGGATCGCGACGTGAATCCGGGCGGGCTGAAGCTGGATCCGCAGAAGCACCTGCACCCGGTGTGGACGGTGGATAACCCGTACGGCAACGTGCTGGAGTACGTGGCGCGCACGGCGGGCCTGGACGACGCGTCACAGGTCGCGGCCTTCGACCTGATCCTCACCCCCAGCCAGGGGCCGGGTTTCTTCGGCGATAAGGGCCAGTTCATCGCAGCCTCGCGCCAGGACAACCTGTCGAGCGTGCACCCGGGCCTGGTGGCCCTGGAGCGCCTGGCCGCACAGGGCACACCTGCGGGCGGCGACGTCACGGTGTTCATGTGCTTCGATCACGAGGAGGTGGGCTCGGAGTCGCGCACGGGTGCGGCCGGCCCGATCCTGGAGACGGTGCTGCGCCGCACGGCGAAGGCTCTGGGCCGCGATGAGGACGGCTTCGAGCGCATGCTTGCGGCCTCGTCGTGCGTGAGCGCGGACGCGGCGCATTCGGTGCACCCGAACTACGCGGGCCACCACGATCCGGATAACCGTCCGATGATGGGCCGCGGCCCGATCATCAAGATCAACTCGAAGCAGCGCTACGCGACAGACGCCGAGGGCATCGCCCTGTGGAATCGCGCATGCGCGGCGGCGGGCGTGGCCTCGCAGAGCTTCGTGGGTAACAACGCGATGCCGTGCGGCACGACGATCGGCCCAATCACGGCGACCCGTCTGGGAATCCTGACGGTGGACGTGGGCATCGGCCTGCTGTCGATGCATTCGGCGCGCGAGATGAGCCACGTGGATGACCTCCTCGACCTCTCCCGGGTGCTCGAGGCGTACTGGCAGGGCGCCTGACGCCCGGGGCGCCCGCGCGCGGTGAGCCCGAAGGGTGAAGCCGTGCGCGCGGCACCCGCAGCAGGGTGCCTGACGCCCCACTCGGCCGGGCGCAACGGCATGAAGGAACCCCGGCCTCGTCCATGTGGAACGGACGAGGCCGGGGTTGCTTTCGTCTATCGGGTGCGCTCAGAGGTTGGCGACGGCGGTGACGGTGACGGGCACGTTGCCGCGAGTGGCCTTGGAGTACGGGCACAGCTGGTGCGCGCGGTCGACGAGGGCCTGGGCGCGGTCGAGCTCGACACCGGGGATGAAGACCTCGATGTCGGCGGTGAGGGCGAAGGAGTCGCCCTCGGGGCCAAGCCCGATGGTGGTGCGCACGACGGAGTCCTTGGTGTCGATGCCCAGTTCCTTGGCGGCCAGGCCCATGGCGCCCTGGAAGCAGGCGCCGTATCCCATGGCGAAGAGGGCTTCGGGGTTGGGGCCGTCGCCGGGGCCGCCCAGTTCCTTGGGCATGCGCATGACGTGGCTGATGCCGAGCGCGGGGACGGAGGAGGTGCCGGCGCGACCACCGGTGGAGTCGGCGGTGACGGAATATGCAATCTTGCTAGGTGTATCCATGCACCCATTCCACCACTAGGACTTCAGTCCCGCAAGGGGTTTGACAGAAACACAAGCTTTTTTGCGCACACGCGGACGAGGCCGGGGCGCTCCCCTCTGCTCACGCAAGGTCAGGCGGTGAGGAAGTCCGCGTCGGGGCGGGCGCTCAGCGCCTTGGCGACGGCGCGGCTGAAGCGGTCATTCATGGGAGGGAGCTGGTCGCCTCGGAAGAACGCGGTTTCACTGTTTTCACCGTCGGCGGGGCTCGGCTCGCCGCTCAGCCACTCGGCAGCGAAGGCGACGTCCAGGTAGGTGGTGACGTCTCCGTTGTCGTAAGTGACGGGACCGACGACCTCGACGGACAGGAGGCGGCGCACCTCGATGCGAACGTCGGCTTCCTCCAAGGCCTCGCGTGCGGCGGCGATCGCGGGCTCTTCGCCCGGGTCGACGATGCCGGTCACGGGGGTCCATGCTCCGTTATCCGAGCGGCGCACGCACAGGACCTCAACATCCGCAGGAGCGACGGGACGCTCCCAGTCGATTGGCGCGCAGCCCGGGGCGGGGCGCAGGATCACGACGGTCGTGCCGGGCATCCACAGGGGCGCGTGGCCGACGTGGCGGCGCAGTTCGAGGACGAAGTCGGGGGTAGCCATGGCCCTAGTCTACGGCGCTCACAGGAAGGAGGTGATGACCGGCAGGAGCAGGATCTTGACGATGATCGCGAAGGCGAAGAGGGTCGCGTAGGCGGCCTCGATGCGCTCGTCGGTGACGCGAGCGTCGGCGGCCTGCAGGACGGCGGGCTGGCCGAGGAAGCCCGCGATGCCGCCCGCTGCACGCGCGGAGGACAGGCCGATAAACTTCGCGCCGACGGCCTGAAGGACGCAGCAGACAACAACCATGACGGCGGCAAGGAGCGCGGCGCGCCAGCCTTCGGGGCTGCCGAGTAGGCTCGCGAACTGCGGTCCTGCATTCAGGCCGAGGGCCGCGAGGAACAGCATGAGGCCGATCTGGCGGATCGTCAGGTTCGCGGCGGCGGGCAGGGTCCACACGAGCGGTCCGGTGCGGCGCAGTGCGCCGAGCAGCATGCCGACGATCAGGGGGCCGGCGGCGGCGCCCAGCTGGAATCCCTGGCCGCCGGGCAGCGGGAAGGAGACGATGCCCAGGAGCAGGCCGAGGACGAGGCCAATACCGAAAGCCATGCCGTCGACCTCGGCGACGCGGCGCTCGGAGTCGCCGAGCCACTCGGCGATGTCATCGAGCTCGTCCGTGGGAACGACGACGGCGACGTGATCGCCGAGCTGCAGGTCAAGGTCGTCGCGGGCCAGGAGGTCCAGGTCGCCTCGGCGCACGCGCGTGATGACGGCACCGAAGCGCTTGGTGACATTGAGTTCGCAGACGCTGCGGCCGGCGACGTCGGGGTTGGACACGACGATGCGCTCGAAGGCGAGGTCGGAACGGTCGTCCTCGAGGTTGTGATCGAGGATCTCGCCGACGAGGGGTGCCGTCTCCTTAATAGACGCGGGATCGCCGACCATGACGACGTGGTCACCCGGCAGCAGGTCCTCGCCGGGAGCGGTGACGCGGGTACGCCCGTCACGACGCAGGTAGGACAGGCGCACGCGTTGGTCGCGCCACGCGTCGATGTCGCGCGTGTTGATGTGCTTGGACACGCGAATACTCACGGCCTCCAGGGATGCCCCCGCGAGGGAAGGCGTGTCCTTAGGGGCCGACCCGCTTCCTCGTCACGGTGATCGTGACGATGAGGATGCCGCCGATGACACCCACCGGATAGCCGAAGGCGTAGCCGACCGCCGCGTTCGGGTCCCCCGTCAGGCGGGTAGCCGTATCGAGGGCGGGAGCGGCCGTCAGCGCACCCGTGAAGAGGCCCGAGGTCAGGCCCGAAGACAAGCCGAGGAGGCGACCACCAACGAGGGCAATGAGCGCGCCCACGACACACACGATTGTCGTGAGGGCGAGGAGGTTCGTCTGCTTACGCAAATTCTGGAAGAAGGTCGCGCCCGCGGAAATGCCGACGCAATAGACAAAGAACGCCAGACCCATCGGCTGGACGATCGACATGTGGTTACTGACAACCTCGGGATGCAGAGCCGAAACGATGAGGCCCACGAAGAGCGCTCCGGCTGCACCGAAGCGCAGCGGGCCGATCCGAATGGCCCCGATCGCCGCACCCAACGCAACGACGACAAACAGTGCGAGCAGGGGTGAAGACGCGAAAAGAGAGGCCATAGCTTTCAGAGTACCTGTCACGCGTCGGGCGTTCTCCACAACTGTCATAGTGCCTGCGTTAAGAACCTCACGGATTGGTTACACTGGTGCCAGAAACTGAAAGGACGGTCATGTCTCAACCCTGCACCCGGATGGTACCCGGATCCTACCGGTAGCCAGCGCCTGCGCTGGTGGAACGGTGGCTCGTGGACGGAACAGTACCAGCCGATGCCCACACAGCAGCAGCACATGCCACAGCAGGGGATCCCCCAGCAGGGAATGCAGCAGCACGGCATGCCACAACATAGCATGCAGGCACAGGGTTTCCCCCAGCAGGGGATGAGGCAGCAAGCCCCGATGCAGGCCATGCCGACAGGCGTCTCCAATCCCGGCGCTGCCGCCAGCGCACAGGCCGCCGTCGCACGGGGCACCAGCGCGCAGCAGACCTCTGCCCCGAAGGGCCCTCACCTGCCTTCGAACAAGCAGGCACCGACCGTCTCGTCGAATCCGTACGGCTCCGAACCCAAGTTCGACCAGCCAAAGAAGGATCCTCGGGAGAAGAAAGCAACGCACACGAAAGCCTCCAAGACCACCTCACGCTGGAATCTCTGGACGATTGCCGCTTGGGTGGCCGTCGTCGTTTTCGGCGTAACGACGGCTATTGCAGGCGGCTCCTATACCTACTCACTGGCTGAACGCACCCCCGCGGTCCAAGAACGCGACGAGGCCCAAAGACAGTACGACCAGGCACAAAAGGAGCTTGATCAAGCCAAGAAGGAACTTGAGGAGTTACAGCAGTGAGCTACGTTCCCACCCCCGCTCCCATGCCCGCGCAGAAGCCCGCAGGATCCCACAGCGGCCTGAAGGCTCTGACGGCTATTGGCGCCGCCCTCGCCGCCCTCTTCCTCATCCTGTCGGTGGTCATGGGACTCGCCGCACGCTCAAATTCAGAGTCCGCCCGACAGGCGCAGAGCGACGCCCAATCCCTGCGCGAGAAGACTAAGGAGACAGAGACCGAGACGGCGACGATTCGCACGAAGATCAACGAGGCAACCAGCAAGAAGGAAGCGCAGCAGTGGTGCGACAGCTTCACAAGTGCGAATTCATCATTTAGCTCTCTCAACACCAAGGTGCAGGAGTACGTTGATCTGTCGGCGACGCGCCGCGAGGCAATCGGCCAGTTCTGCCCCGAGAAGAAGGCCTTTGCCGACGCGTACTCGACTGAAGCAAAGCGTGACCTTATCCCGATCGATTTCACCTGTACTGCCTCGGGCTCTTCGGCCGTCGTGACCGGCACCGGAAATTGATGCCCCCACGATGACAAGCCTGTCCAGCTACGACGTCACCATCGAGGTCTACATCGTTCCCGGCGCTTCGTCAGCGGGCTACCGCCCAGTTGACACTCAGACAATAACGATCCCCGCCAACGGGCAAGGATCTTTTACCTCAACGACCCCTCTCCCGTCATACAGTTCACCTAAATGCATCGTATACGCCACTGGCATGTGGCCCAGCGGGGTCTGAGCGCATAGTTGCCCACCATCCCTCGGGCGACTAGACTTCCTGACCAGACACTCGGCTTTGACATGACACGGGAGAGTGAACCACGATGAGCGAACCTGCGGAAGGCTGGTACGCCGACCCGACCGGCGCCGCACAGCTGCGCTGGTGGGACGGCCACGCCTGGACGGAGTACGTCGAGCCCTACGAGGCGGCACCCCCGCAGGCTGGAGCGGCTCCCACGCAGGCCGAGGCGATCCCCGCCTACGACGAGGCCCCGCACTACGCTCAGCCCGAACACGTCGCGTCGACCGCGGCGGCCGAGGCCAACGCTGAGTTTCCTCCGATCCCTTCCCCGGACGACCCCGCGCACTGGGAGGCCTCCGACCCCATCCCCTTCCCCGAGGAAACGGGAGCATGGGAGCCTGCCCACGCCTCGTCCATGAACGTGGGGGGCGATGCCCCCATCCCGATGCCCGGAGACGCCGAGACCCCCCAAGAAACACAGGGGCACTCCGGCACCCTCAAGTGGACGCTCGGTTGCGTCGCCTCCTGGGTACTTGTCGCGGTTTTCATCACGGTCCTCGTGGTCGCGTGGTCCCACCTGGGCGCCAGTGGCCGCATTCACGATGAGGCAAAGAGCCGCGCCGAGACAGCCCAGCAGGAGCTCGACACCGCACAGTCAACACTCGCGGACATCAACCGACAGATCGAGGAGGCACAGAAGTGAGTGCACCCGCCCCCCTGCGCGCCGCAACCGTCGCGGGAGCCGCCCTCGCGGTCATCTTCATCATCCTGTCGGCCATCGTCGGCGGCATTAACGCGTGGCGCTCGCACTCGGCATCCAGCTATGACACACAGGCAGAGCAGGCTCAGTCCGAAAAGGCGGCGCTCGACGAGCAGATCGCCGACGCGAAGACCCGCCTCGACGCTGCCAACGTTCACAAGGATGCCAAGGCGTGGTGCGATTCCATCACCCGCGAGAGGGCTGCATCGATCCGCGACGCCATTAAGTCCTACGATTCGGCGACGCAGGCCGTCAAGGACGCCATTCACGAGGAGTGCGCCCCCAAGGAGACCTACGCCAACGCGCAGCGCGCCGGTGCCGAGGCCGCATTCAGCCCCGGAGTCCCGGAGTGCACGACCGACCAGGTGACTACGACAATCAACGGCACCATCACGCTGAGCTCCACGAGTGCCATCTCCTCGCTCGGCCCCCTTGAGCTCACGATCTCCGGCTACACCCTCGACAAGGGAACCACCCTAAACCCCTCCTCCCCCTACCAGGGGACGACGACAGTGACGCTCACGCCAGGAACCCCCGCTACGTTCACGATTTCCGTGCCCTACGACCCGGCGATGACCGACAAGACCGAGTGCGGGTTCTCGATGACGTCCTGGTGGCCGACCACCCTCTGACAGACGTGTGAGGCCCATCACTGACCAATTCAACGAAATTGGCGCGCCCCTAGAATGAATGGGACACAGTGAAAGGAGCCTCCTCATGAGCAACCCCGTCCAGGGCTGGTACGCGGATCCCGAAGGATCCGACCAGCTGCGTTGGTGGGACGGCGCCCAGTGGAGCGACCAGTTCCGCCCCGCCCCCACCGGCAACCAAACAACCAGCGACACTCCGTCCGAGCCCGCCGCGCAAGTAGAGTTTTCCCCCACCGGCGCCCCCGTCCAGGTGCCTGCCGCGACGAAGCCCACAGCAGCAAAGCCCGCAACGAAGCCCAAAGCTCAGCCCCCGGCCTCGCAGCTCATCACCACGGGAATCCTGGGCATCCTGATATTCTTCTTCATCGCCGGCGCCGCACTAGCTGGCAGCGCCTATGTGAGTGCCGGTGAGGATCTGAAGGACGCACAATCTGCCTACGATCAGGCCGAGCGGACGCTCCAGGAAGCAAAGGACGCAGGCAAGTGAACGAACACCAGTCCGGCCCCGTCTTCTTTCCACAGTACAAGGTCCGCAGCCTGAGCATCGTCAACCGGATCTTGGCCCTCATCGTCATCATCAGCGCGATCACAATGATCACGCTGTTCTCAAAAGCCGTTTCCCGTAACAACGAGGTGGAGAGCCTGACGAAGGCGACGGAAAATGCCAAGAACCAGACGCTCGAAGTCAGGGCGACCAATTGGTGCAACCAAATCACCTCGGAGAACGCCGACAAGATGTCCACCCTGTATAGGGACTACAACGGCGCATCATCGCAACAACAGCGCAAGATCAATAGTGAATGCAAGCAGAAAGTGGCACTTGCCGAGCTCGTTAGCCTGAAAGATCCCAACAAGCTGTTCACCGTCACGTCCGAATGCACCGTCAACGAGTCGGAAGATACTGCGTCCTGCACCGCTACCGTGACCATCGATCCGAGCGAGAAGCTGCTTTTCAACGGGTACTCAACAACGACCGCGACCCTGCGCATGCGCGTCGCCGACACCCATACGAACTTGCCCACCCAGTCGCACGTGATCGACAACGTCGCAACCGTGACAATCGATGTGAGTGGCACTACAACGACAACCTTCGATATCCCCTTCGACATGAGCTGGGGATTGGCTTACGACATCCAGGTGACGTCGTTCTTCCCGAACATATAAGCATCAGCATCGAGTGACGGTTCCGCTGCCCGAATGGGCGGCGGAACCGTCATTTGTACTGCACGACCGCACCGTGGGCACCTGTCCATTTATGACGTGAGGCCCATCACTGACCACTTCAACGAAATTGGCGCGCCCCTAGAATGGATGGGACACAGTGAAAGGAGTCTCCTCGTGAGCAACCCCGTCCAGGGCTGGTACGCAGACCCTGCAGGAACCGACCAGCTGCGCTGGTGGGACGGCACCCAGTGGACCGACCGCTACCAGGCACTCCCCGGCGCCGACGACACCCTCAATTCCGACACCTCCACCACCCCGGACCCCGGTGCCGACTCCTCCACGGAGCCTTCGCAGACTCCCGCGGGCGCAACGACGGAGTTTACTCCCGTCACCCAGGCTCCTGCCGCACGGGCAACTCGCGGACAGGTCATCACCGCCGTTATCGCCTCGATCGTGACACTCGCCTTCCTCGGATCGACCATCGTAGCCGCGGGCATGCACGGCAAAGCCCAGGATGACGTTCACCGTTCGCAGACCATCCTCAACGAGGCAAAGGAACAGCTCCAGAAGGTGCAGGAGGCTATCCAGTGAGCGATCTGAACACCACCGCGACCACCCCCGCAAAACACAGAAAGAGCGCAGGTCTGTCTTTGTACAACCGCTTCGCGTGTGGCGTGGCAGCACTCCTCGCCTTGGCGACGGCCATGATCCTGGTCTCGACGTCGCAGGCTAGCCAGTCTGCCAGAGACATGCGCGACGAGGCACACACGACCCTCCAACAGGCCGGCGAGGAGCTCGCCCCCTACTGGTGCTCGCAGGTCACGCCCGACAACGTCAAGAATTTCGACGATCTGTACAGCCTGTACATCTCCTCCGACGAGGAAATTCAGAGCATTGTCAAGCAGCAATGCGAGAAGAAAGTCCGCATTAACGACCTCGTCGCCAATAACACGCCCAACGAGGCGTTCGAGACCACGAGCGAGTGCGTGATAGGAGAGTCCGACTCGAGTCTCGCCTGCACAGCGACCGTCACCGCGAACGATAGCGTGAAGAAGGAACTCGCGGCGTTCCCCTCCACGACAGTCACGCTCACAATGAAAATCCACACCACGAGCAGCTGGATCACATCGAAGGGATATGACGTCGGCGAAGTGGCAACTATCAACATTGACAGCAGCGGCACGGGGACGACTCAGTTTGAGATCCCCTACGACCCCACCTGGGGAAGGTACTACGAGATCAAGCTCAAGAGGTTCTACCCGAACGAGTAACGCGGCTTCCCTGATCACACTGACCCCGTCGCCCCGTGGGCGGCGGGGTCAGTGTCTGCAGCGCAGCTTCTGATGAGCCGCTGGACCACGGAAGGACTACGAGCAACGGGACAAACAACCCGCCCATGGCCACGACCTCATGGAGGGGCACCCGGGCCTCGTCGATGCGCTCAGTAGTGTTCGTGGGAGTCGTAGCCGCGAAGCCTATCGAGCTCGCGGCGCTCCTTCTTGGTCGGTCGGCCACTGCCCCTCTCTCGCATAGCGACCGGGATGTGTATACGAGGACGCTCCGGGGTGCGGTCGTCGTAGGCGGTACGAGCCTGCGGGTAGGAGACGCGCTTGCTCAGCAGGAGGACCACCCCGAGGATCCGGTCAAAGCCCTCGATCCGCAGGCGCACCTCGTCCCCGACGCGCACCTTGTAGGCGGCCTTGACGGGCTCACCGTTGACGCGCACGTGCCCCGCGCGCACGGCGGCCGTGGCCTGGGAGCGTGACTTCAGCTGGCGGGTCGCCCACAACCAGGTATCCACGCGCACGGACGACGAAGCGAGCGCTCCGGCGGGGATGATGACTTCGTCGGGGGTCTCACTCATCGATATCCCCTAGTTGATGCGACGAATACGTTTCTGATGGCGGGGCGTCAGGATGATCGCGACGAGCGCGCACAGGATCGGCATGCCGATGAGCATGCCCAGGAGCGCGCCCCACGGCACGACCGGCCGCAGCGTGGTGAGCGTCGAGAATACATGCGAGTTGGCGAATGTGATGACGGCGAGAACGCCGACGACGAGGCCGGACAGGACGGCCGTCGGGATGACATTCAGCGCGAGCACGACACCCTGCCACGTGGTGACGTGGCGACGCATCGTGGGCGCCGCGCCGATCGCGTCGAGTGTATCGAGATCGGGACGCATGTCCGAGGCCGACAGGGCGACGACGAGGGCGACCGTGGCCGCGGCGGCAACAATGGCGATAAGTGCTGCGACGTAGGGCAGGACGAGGGAACGCATCGTCGGGACGATGACCTGAGCCGAGGCACCGGGCACCTGGCGGGCAATCGTCGCCTGGAACGACGGGGCATCGACGGGACTGACCTGCTTCTCGACCGTCAGAAGCTCGCCTAGAGGCCGCGCCTGCAGACCCAGATAGGATGCTGCGGTCGGCGACAGCACAATGACGTTGACACGGGTCAGGGGCGTGGCGACGAAGGTCTGGACGGTCGTCACCTTGGCGTCCGGAAGATTATCGTCCGAGGCTCCCGCGGCCTTCGCTTCCGCGATGGCGCTCATGTCGAGGCTGCGCAGCGTCACCTGGCCGGCACCGTCGATGTACGCCGGGTCGGGAATGAGGACGCCGCCGGCGTTGAGGGTGGCGATTGCACGCACCATGTCATCTTCGTTGGCGAAGTATCCAGCCTCACGCAGATATGTGCCGTCGTCGACCATGTAGGCCAGGTCCAGCTCCGTCATGGTGCCCATCTTGTCCGACATCGTGAAGGTCGAACCGTTGTAGGGGTGCACCGCCTCGACCATCGTGGTTGGGCCACCCGGCCCACTGTTCCATGCGAGGCCATTGAGCGTCACCTGCGACGTAACACCGCGCTGAGCATCGACGGCATCGACGGCCGACTTCATGAGGTCACGCGACCGCTTGACGGATTCGGTGCGGTCGACGGTCGACACGAAGACCTGACCACGCTGGCCCACGTGGGGACGAGCGTTCCAGCCGGCCTCGTTCGACGAGGACAGGGTGATGAGCAGGCCGCAGGCGACGAACACGGTCGTCAGGATCGAGGCCATGGCCGGGAACGTGCGATGGCCGTTACGCACCGCGTCGCGCAGCGCAAGGCGCATGCTCATCGACGCGCGGCGGTTGGGAGCACGCCACCGAGTAAAGATGTAGGGAATCGATCCGATCAGGCCCGCCTCGAGTAAACCGATACCGACGACGAGTGCCAGAATCGAGCCTCGCCAGGCAGCAATGCCAAGCAGCGGCAGGCCGGCAAGGAGAGCGATCGGGTAGATCATGCGGCGTCGCACCAGGCGCGAGGGCTCCCACACGCGCCCACCGATGACGGCGGACGTGTCGATATGGGAGGTCGTATGTGCCGGAGACACGGACGCCATGAGCGAGAGGAGAACCGGCAGGAGTACCGACAGCGCGAGCGGCCACCACGGCACGATACCGATGCCCAGGCCCGACCACATGCCGATGGCGACCATGGCAGCCGCAGACAAAGCGGCAGAAAAGAGCGCCGAGTAGATGCCGATGATGACACCGTGGGCAATCGTGAGCCTGCGTCCGTCCGTGCGGTCACCGCCGTTCGCAACAATCATGGCGGCTGTGCGCATCACCGAACGCTGAGCGACGGTGTACAGCGGCGAGATGAGCAGGATCAACTCCGTGAGGATCAGGAGAATACCCGCAACAAGGAGAAGGTACTGCCCGGGGTTCGCCCGACGAGTGTTCTCAGGAACCTGGTACTGCTGGATTTGCGAGGAGAGCACCGAGGCATCGGGCGGGCTCGCAAGCACCTGGCGAGACAAAACAGAGAAACCGGATGCGTTGATCTCGCGGATCTTTTCCCAGGTGACGGGCACGGGCCCGATCACGTACCAGGCCGTCTGCGTGCGCCCCGCGACAGCAAGGCGATCGATGGGAAGGGTTCCATCGCCGATAATGGCGCGCTCGGTGCCACCGATGATTGCGTCGATAACGACGCTTCCCTTGAGGGTCTGCGTCGCACGTTCCTTGGCGATTGTCAGGGACAGGTCGACGCTATCTCCGACCGAGACCGAGAGTGCTCGGGCGACATCCTGAGAGATCACGGCGTGGCCTGCGGCCAGCGGCCCGCGCTTTCCACCCGCGTTCACTCGCGGGGCGTCGAGCTCGGCGGCCTGCGTGCCGTTATCAACCGTGAAGCCCGTGCCGCTCGATGTTTCCAGTCGCAGCTGGTAGAGAGTGTCAACGGCGATCAGCTGGTCGCCTGCTGGTACCCAGTTGTTGAGAGTCTCCATCGAGACCGTTACCTCGTCGCTCGAGGCTGTCTGCCCGAGACGATCCACAGTAAAGTCCTGTTCGATCGCCGTCGAGGACCGGTGCAGCGTCACCGCCTGCACGTCGCTGCGGTGTCCGAGCCACGACGAGGCCTGGTAGCGCTGCGAGGTCGTCACATCCCAGAAGGTGATCGCCGCGATCGCGATAATGATCGGCAGCGAGATCAGAAACACCGCCGTGAGCGTGCGCCCCAAGCTTTGGCGCGCATCACGAGAGGCGATGCGGAGTACTACTCCCCATCGCCTCATCCGTGTGTTGAGCCTGCTCATTAGATCCTTGGTGCTGTGTCTGCCAGCAGATCCCTCAGCGAGTCTCCCCTCGAGCGGTCGACGATGCGACCGTCGCGTAGGAAGACAGTTCGATCTGCCCATGCGGCCATTCTGGCCTCATGAGTCACGAGGATACCGGCTGCACCGGCATCAATGTGATCACGCAACACCAACATGATCTGTTCGCCAGTGTGAGAATCGAGCGCACCCGTCGGTTCATCCGCAAGAATGACCGAGCGGTTACCCACGAGCCCGCGAGCGATCGCGACGCGCTGTCGCTGACCACCGGAAAGCAGCTCAGGGAAGCGGTCTGCCAGGTCAGCAACGCCCACCTCCTCCAGCGCAGCCATCGCGGCCGAGCGGACCTTCGACGGGCTTACACCATCGAGCTGCAGCGGCATCTCAACGTTTTCAAGAGCCGACAGAGACGGGATCAGGTTGTAGTCCTGGAATACGTACCCAATTGAGCGGCGACGCACCTCGGCACGGTGCACGCTGTCCAGCGACGCCAGGTCAACCCCGTTAATGAAGACACTTCCACGGGTCGGACGCTCGAGACCACCGGCGATCGACAGGAGCGTCGACTTACCGGAGCCAGAGGGTCCCATAACAGCGAGAAGCTCGCCGGGTGCGACCTCAAGGTCGATCCCGTCGAGCGCTCTCACTCGGACACCGTCCGCGCCGAACTCATGTCCGACGCCAACCATCCGGATCGGTAGTGGCACAGGCTGGCTCATCGCACCCCGGCACGCTCCGAAATACTGGCCTCAGCCTGGGCCCAGCTCATCGAGCGGCCCTTCGCGGCAGCGAAGGCGGCACGACGCGCGGCCTCGGAGACCGCACCGGACTCGATGTGGTCAAGCCAGTTGAGCTCGGCCTCAAGGTCGAAGATGTGACGCTCCAGGATGAGCTTCCATGCAAGCTCACCCTCATCGGCCGAGGCCTTCAGGCGGGTGACATCACGCAGGGAACCCAGGGTCGAGCGACGCTGAGTCTGAATCATGGCCTCGACGTCGACCGTCGGGTCGGCGGCAGCCACGGCAAGCTTCATGACGAGCTCATCACGTTCGGGGTGCTCGCGGGGAACGGGGGTGGACCACCAGGCGGTGAGGACATCGCGGCCGGCATCAGTCAGCTCGAAGACCTCGGAATCACGGCCCGCATTGGTCTCAGCGTGAGACACAACCTGACCGTCGCGCTCGAGGCGCTGCATCGTCTGGTAGACCTGGCCGATATTCAGCGGCCATGCTCCGCACGTCTGCTCCTCGAACATCTGCTTCAGGCGGTAGACACCGGCGGGCTGCTGCGCAACAAGCGCCAGCAGGGCATTGCGAACCGACATAACTCTCCGTTCGTTGTCTGGACGTGTAGACGATCTGTGGTTGAACAGTATCTATCGTACGCCAAATTCGTTGGCGGAGCGAGGATTTGTCGGTGGGTTACCTAACAAAAACCCTACCGGATGGTTAGACAAGGGGTCCTGAAATTTCGGGGAATATCAACGAAATCAACCGTGACACCAATAAAAGTGTCAACCGGATTGCAGACACATATTTCAAGTTTTTCAGTCATATTCCAACAAATCGCCAGTCACGCGGTCAGAACCCTCAAAAGGACCGACGGAAGTCGTCCAAAACCGGGAAAAAACGCGTCGCAGGGTCGACTGACCATCAGGACAGAAGTTATTTGTCACCCGCAGGTCTCAGACTTTGAGATCTATCGCTCACACAGCGGACTGCTCGGCGAGCACATCTTCAATATCTGCCCACAGAACCTCCGGCGATGACGGCGCGGCGACCGCCCAGAACTCACCATCTGCGCTTGCCAGCAAGGGCACCTCGTCGGGGTACAGCTCCTCGAATTCGACGCCTGCCAGCACCTCGCAGACCTCCTCGCTGGTGGCGAGCAATCGCCAGCTCTCGCCCGACAGACTCGGGTACGACACCGCATCGACGACCCGGACGGCGAGCCCGACCCACGCCTCGTCCGCGACGTCCGCCCAGAAGGCTCCCGTCGCCTCGTCGACCTCGGCATCGATCACCTCGGCGATCTCGCGAGCAACCCTCGGCACCTGCAGGAGGATCTGTGGGACGTCGCCCCGTTCCAGGGCAGTGAAGATCACCTCGGGCACCGCCGTCGGCACAATGCCCTCGCCCGACGGCTCTCCCAAGGCACTGAGCTCGAGGAACATCTCCCTCAGCTGCGCAACATCAATCGCCCACACTGACAGCATGTCTTCCTCGCCGCCGTACATACCCCCATCGTCGCAGCGCAACACCGCGACGGAGCGCGGGCCAACGAAGAAGGTGGATCGGCGGCACCCAGCCGGAGCGACGACCCAGGCGGTCAGCACCTTCGTCGCCTGCGAGAACGCCTGAAGGAGAGCAGCAAGGTGCGGGACGGGAGCATCACCAACGACGAGGCCCTGGTCGCGCAGCAGCTCAACGAACGGATGCTCGGGGTCAGTCAGGAGCCCATCGGCGTACGAGCGCAGCGCCTCGCACTCGAGGCCGCTCATATCGAAGACGACGCCGTCCTCCGTCTCGTAGGCGTTGATCATGATTCCTCCTGCACTTTCAGGTCGTCACCGCGCACGGCCTTAAAACGAGGACAACGCTACGGCACACTGACCGAGCGCGCGCGTGGATGACGGCAACTGCACCGCGTGCGGAAGGCTACACTGGGAACGACTAGGAGGATTCACCGATGAACACCCCGCTTCCCGCAGGCCCCGCCCCGGCCTCGTCCCCAATTCCAACCCTCGCGCTGCCGACGGGATTGCCCATCCCCGTGCTGGGTTTCGGCACCTACAAGGTCGCACCTGAGGACACCTACGACGCGGTGAGCCGCGCCCTCGAGGTCGGGTACCGCCACATCGACACCGCGCAGATGTACGGCAACGAGGCCGAGGTCGGGGCGGCGCTCGAGGCATCGGGAATCCCCCGCGAGGACCTGTTCGTCACGACGAAGGTCGACAACTCCAACCACGAGCCCGATCGGGCAGCCGCATCCATCCGGCGCTCCCTCGAGGACCTGCGCACCGACTACGTGGACCTCCTCCTCGTGCACTGGCCGCTGCCCACGCTCTACGGGGGCAACGTCGCCCTGCCCTGGCCCACCCTCGAGGATGCCTTCAACGCAGGCGGCACGCGCGCGATCGGCCTATCGAACTACGAGCGCGAGCACGTTGAGGCAGTCCGCGCGGTCGCGACAGTCGCCCCCCACGTCCTCCAGGTCGAATCCCACCCCTTCTTCCCCAACGCCGACCTGCGCGCCTACGCCCAGGGACTCGGCATGGTGTTCGAGGCATGGTCCCCCTTGGCGCGCGGACGCGCGGTCACCGACCCGACGCTCATCGAGATCGGCACGCAGCTCGGGGTGGGTCCAACGCAGGTCGCGCTGCGCTGGGCACTGGATCGCGGCCACGTCGTCTTCCCCAAGACCCTGAGCCGCGAGCGCATGGCCGCTAACTTCGACGTGTTCTCCTTCTCCCTATCGCCCGAGCAGAGCGCGCGCATCGACGCGCTGGACGCGGGCGAGGCCGGGCGCATGGGGTCGCATCCGGCCACGATGGACCGACTCTGAAGACGGGTACGATACAGGCATGGCTTCCAAGCTCACGCGCGCCGACCGCGCCATCGTCCGACTGGCCGACGGCACTGTCAAACAGCAGAACCTCCTGACGGGCACAGAGGTGTGGACCGTTCCGGGCCGCGGCAACCGGCCCCTGACCGCGCCACACACGGACCACAACCCCATCAACCACGAGGCCGACGGGCACCACTGTGCCTTCTGTTCCGGCCGATACCTCGAGACCCCGCCCGAAAAGTCGCGCCTGGTACGCCGCGAGGACGGGTCCTGGGAGCAGCTGGACGCCCTCGGCGCCGATCAGCTCGGAGACACGGTCGCTGAGTTCCGACGCATTCCTAACCTCTTCGAGATCGTCTCCTACAACTACTGGCACCTCAACCACGGGCACCTCCCCTCCGAAAATGACCGCCGCCGCATGGCCCACTACCTGGCCTCGGACGCTGGCTACGAGCACGTCATGAACGTCGTGCGCGCCCGCATGCTGGCCTCGGGCATGAGCGAGGGCGAGTTCGCGGCCACCAGCGAGACCGCGCGCCTGCAGTACGCCAACGGCTTCTTCTCCGGCGGCCACGACCTCATCATCGGCAAGCGCCACTACGTCGACGGCGCCACCGAGGCCCACCAGCTGGCCGGGTCCGGCACCCTCACCCCCGAGGAGCACGAGCAGTACACGGCGTACACGGCCCGCTCGATGCGCGACCTGTACGACCTGGACCCCGCGGTCCGCTACGTTACGACCTTCCAGAACTGGCTGCGTCCCGCGGGCGCGTCCTTCGACCACCTCCACAAGCAGCTCGTCGCCATCGACGACATGTCCGTGCAGACCGAGGCCGAGCTGGAGCGCCTGCGCGCCCAGCCCGACATCTATGACCAGATCTTCACGGTCGCTGCCACGCGCAAGCTCCTCATCGCCCAGAACGAGCACGCCGTCGCCCTGGCCGGGTTCGGGCACCGTTTCCCCGGTATCGCGATCTGGCCCCTGGGCGAGCCGAAGAACCCGTGGGAGGTCAGTCCCGAGGTCATGCGCGGGATCTCCGACATCCTCCACGCCGCGCACGCTGCAACGGGCGTGGAGGTGCCCGCCAACGAGGAGTGGTACCACCGCCCGCCCACCGTGTCCACGCCCATGCGCTGGCGCATCCTGCTCAAGTGGCGCATCTCGACGCTCGCGGGTTTCGAGGGCGGCACGCGCATCTACCTCAACACGATCGACCCGTGGAAGGTCGTCGAGCGCACCGTGCCGCGCCTCCTCGAGCTGCGCGAAGCGGGCCTCATCGCCCCCATGCGCATCGGCGAAGAATGCAAAGTCAGCCCCGCAATGCTGCGAGGCTGACTCTTCAGGGACGTCCGGCGGGGATTACTCCTCGGCACCCGAATCGTCGAGACCCGGATCGGTCGCCGCATCATCCGCGGGCGCCGGATCCTGTCCAGTGTCCTGCGTGCCCGGGTCGGCCGCGGGGTCGGGCGTACTCGGCGTGGTCGGCGCCGGGGAAGCCAGCGCCGAGGACCACGTGGCCAGGAAGGCATCGAGCGCGTCCAGGGAGCCGATCGTCTCGTCAGCGACGACCGCCTCGCCCGTAATACCCATGAGCCAGCCGGCCTTCGTGTCGGCGGCAAGCACACCGTCAATCGGGTACGCCGCACCGGTCGTCGCCAGGGAGCGCTGAGCGGTCTCCCCCTGCAGCCAGGCAATCAGCGACTCGGCGCCATCGGAGGCCGACGAGCCCGTCGCGGCCACGTACATGATGCGGGCGATGCACGTCGACGAGATCGGCGTACCGTAGGAATCCGCGCCCGTGTTCGTCGCTGCGGCAGCGGCCAGCGAACGCGGGGCCACAACCAGCGGGTACGCTCCCGATGTGGCGGCGGAGGCCCCCGCGATCTCAGAGAGGTATTCCTCGGACACATGCGCGCCCGCGGTCCACGCGCCGATCGTCGCCCCCAAGGAGGCGTCCACACGCGGGTTCAGAGACTGCGCGAAGGATCCCAGGCCCTCGCCCGTCTGCGAGGCAGCTTCCTGCACGAACGCGCGCCCCACCGACGACGAGGCCGGGTCCGGGACCGCGAGCAGCGCGCGGATACGCGGAGACGTCAGGTCACCGAACGAGGTCGGCAGCGGGCGACCATTCGCGCTCATCCACGACTTGTCGGCAATGACGCAGACGTCGTCACGACCGTAGGCGACGGCAGCAGCCGCGCCCTCCACAGCCGTGCCCGACAGCGTCACCGTGTCCTGCGGCGCCACGGCCGCAATCGAACCGGACGCGCTCGCCTGCAGCGCATCCGCGCCGTCAAGCCCCACAACAACATCCGCGTTCGTCTTCGCCAGGCCCGCAACGCTATCGACGGGCACCACGGCCACCGTGAAACCCGTCGCCTTCGTGAACTCCTGTGCCGTCACCATCGGCAGCTGCGCGCCACCCACCAGAGCGACCGTCACCGTCCCCGAACCGCTGCGCGGCGTCGGAGCATCAATCGTGCCAGCCGTGGTCGCACTCGACGAGGCTCGGGCACTCTGACCCGGGACGATCGGCGACGCGAACGGATCCCGAGGCGCGCTGGACGACACAGACGGCGTACAAGCCGCAATCGTCGACGCCGCAACAACGAGGGCCGAGAGCGCAAACAGAGCGGGCGCGAGCCATGAGGAATCCTTCGGACGGGAACACTACCGTTCAAGCATAGGACAGCGTGCCCGTGGGCCTCGCGCAAGAGCGCCGCGTGGGGCATCATGGAATCGTGCGCACGCGCACAGGGACAACCAACCCCCACGCCAGGAGGCAACCATGGATTCAGCCACCATCGAAAAGGTCGCCACGACCATCGTCATCGCCGGAGCGGCCTTCGCCGCCTCCAAGCTCTTCGAAGCCGGCTGGAAGGTCGCCACCGGACGCCCCATCCCCGCCGAAGACTCCGACGACGTCACCATCGCTTCCCTGGTGCTCTTCGCCTCGACCTCCGCGGCCATCGCCGCCATTGCCCAGCGCTACGCATACAAGGGCTCCCAGAAGTGGCTCGCCCCCAAGCTCGAGGCCCGCTTCGGCGCGCCCCAGCTGGAGGCCTGAGCACCGCAGGTCTGCGCCCCTCCCCCCGCCGCTCACACGAGCGGCAGGAAGGGCCCCAGGTCGGTGCGCTCACCCGACGCACTCACGCGCGAGCTGGCCACGGCCTCGTCCCATGTGAGGAGCCCGCACGCAAGCGACAGCCACGTGCGCGCGTCGGTCTCCACCACGGCAGGGGGCGTACCGCGCCGATGAGTCGTACCCGGCAAAATCTGCACCGCGCCCGCGGGAGGCACACGCACCTCGACTGCACGGCCCGGATGCAGGATTCCCAGTTCCTCGAGGGTGAAGCGTACGGCAGTGAGCACGATCGCACGCGCCGGCTCCTCGCCGCACTCCACCGACTCGCGCCACGAGCGCAGCGCCACCATTCCCTCGCCCGGATCAATCCGTCGTTTCGCCATACCCCGATTCTACGCGGCAAGGCCACGCCAGCCTCGAGCGTGCATTCCGACCACTTTGTCAGGCACAATGGATGTGTCCGACTCCCGACGAGAGGCCCCACGTGAGTGACACCGCTTCCCTCATCACACTGCGTTCGATCCTCGACATTGAGATCGCACGCAGCTACGAGTGGGATGCTGCCACCATCATCGCAGTCTCCGGCGTTGACCGAGCCGGCGACCTCACAACCCGCATCGTCGAACATCCCGGCGCCCTGGCAGACATCGCCGCCGAAGGCTTCTCCCCCCACTCCGCCGCTGGACACGCGCTCTCCCACGAACTCCACGACGCCATCCAACGCCGTGTACGGCTGTGGATCGCTGAAATCCCCACCGAGCAGCTCTCGCGCCTGCGTGAGGCCCTCGGGGACGACCTCATCCACGAGGCCGGCCAGCCGCGCGACGGCTACACCCCCGTCGCCCTGTCCCCCCTCGATCTACTGGAGCGCTGGGCAGCCGGCACCGACGAGCAACGCGAATTCATGCGCGTTGCCATGGCCGGACTCGACACGCTCACAACCTCGTCGCACGCCACCCACGCGTCCCGGGCCGTCGGCGCCTCCATCATCGAACGCGCCGCATTCCTGCGGCTATGCCGCAACCCCAAGTTCATCGCCTACGTCGTCGTCCTCGTGTACTCGATGGCGCGGGCCGTGCCCGTCATGTACGTCCCCCACTTCCGGGGCGACTGGCGCATCCTGTGGGCCATCGACATGATCACCGCCATCCCCTACACGTGGGGCCTCATCGAAATGGTCGCCGGCCAAAAGCTCTGGCACCGCGTCGTCGGCGCCATCACTGCCGCCATCACCTTCCTCGCACCCTACGTGTACTTCCTCATGTACGGGCGCCACGCTCCCCCAGGCGTATGGACCGCCATCGCGCTGATCTTCTTCGGCGGCATCTTCCTCGAGGTATTCCGCTACCTGCGCGACCGCGCCGTCAAGAAGGGCCTCGCAGAGCTGCTGTAGGCACGCTGGGTCGCGGCGGCCGCTGGTGTTGAGGGCGCCGTCGGGCCCGGCCGCCCGCGAGATCGCCACACGCGAGCCTGACGGCTCGGAGTGGTCGATCTCGAAGCCCGCCCGTGCCCTCCGGACCCTCCGGCGCCCTCCACACCGGCGGCGCCTTCGGTGCTGTGTGGTGCCGGCCAGGCCCCGCCACCGCCCGCGGGCACCGCAGCCAGGCCCTCCGGTCCCTCCGGCACCCTCCACACCGATGGCGCCAGCGCCCGCATACTGTATGTTCACAGCGCAACTTGCCCCGGCCTCGTGCCTCTGAGGCTCGCCCGCCCTCACGTGACGTGACCGCGAATTTGTTGATTGGGCTCGCATAACGAGGTCCCCCGAGCGCGATGCCCGGGGGACCTTCGTATCCGTTCGTGACGCGGCGACTACTTGTCTTCGCCGGTCGCCGTGCGGATGAAGCCGGCGATGAGGAACCAGCCTCCACCAACCCAGAAGAGGACGAGCGCCCACAGCGGCTGCACCGGGTAGACGACGACCATGTACGCGCAGGCCACGATCCACGCGGCCGCGCTGATGATGTTGGGAATCTGGAAGCGCTTCACGCGGGCCGGGTGCGTGTAGTGCAGCGGAACAAGCGTCATAATCGCGAGGAAGATCGTCGCGGCGATGTTCACCCACGCGGGAGTTTGAAGCACGTACATCACGATCGCGACGCAGTTCCACGCAGCCGGGAAGCCCACGAAGTAGTTGTCGTTCGACTTCTCTCCGTCGTTCGCGTAGCAGAACACGGAGGACACGATGATGACCACCATCATGATGACAGGGATCGGCTTGGGTCCGAAGGGCAGGTACATCGCCATGAAGAGCGCGGGCAGGAACGTCCACGTCAGGTAGTCGACGAGGTTGTCGACGACGCCGCCGTCAAACCAGGGGATCACCTGGCGAACGCCGACCTTACGGGCCAGCGTGCCGTCGACGCCATCAACGATGAGCGCGATGACGAACCACAGCCACATCATGGGGATGTTGTTATCGAGCATCGCGAACAGCGCGAGCGTCGCCCACGCGAGCCCGGAAATCGTGAACGCATGCACCGCCCACGCGGCAATCACGCGACCGAGGCTGGGTTTGGCGGCACTCTCAGACGAGGCCTGGGCCTGCTTAGTTGTAGTGGGGACGGTTTGCTCAGGCACGAACGGCTCCTGTGATGGCGGATGATTTCCGCCCCTCAGTATGCCAAAGAATGGTGCGCTTTTGGTAGGACTTCGTCCAAAGACACTAGCGTTGGAGCGTTCTCACAGGTCTCCGGACGTGTCATTCCCTTTCACCATGGCCACGCTCCATGAGATTTTGTGCCACTCTGTATCGGTCGATGGACTGCTTGTTCCCATGCGCGGGGAACACGCTCCCCCCCCCCAGCGTGCTTACGTGCGGCAGATTCTAGGGGTGGTTGCAACACGTGTTATGCCCTGAGCAGCAGCTCAAGTCGCTGCTTGGGTGTATCCCAGTTTAGCGTTTTGCGTGGACGGTCGTTGAGTTGGTCGGCGATGGCGTCCAGGTCTGCTTCGGTCAGGAGTGACAGATCGGTTCCTTTGGGCATGTATTGGCGCAGGAGCCCGTTTGTGTTCTCGTTGGTGCCGCGTTGCCAGGGTGAGTGTGGGTCACAGAAGTACACGTCAAGGCCCAGCTGTGAACCGATCTTGCGGTGTTGGGCCAGCTCGCTTCCCTGGTCCCAGGTCAGTGACAGGCGCAAGGAATGGGGCACGTCTGCGAGCTTGTCGATAATGGCATCTTGGACTTCAGTAGCTGTATGTCCATTGGGCAAGTAGAGCAGCAGCGTGTACCGGGTCGAGCGTTCCACGAGCGTACCGACCGCGGATTGTCCTTTGGCTCCGATGATCAAGTCGCCTTCCCAGTGGCCAGGGAGCGCCCGGTCTTCCACACTGGCGGGCCGTTCGCTGATCATCACCATGGGGTCCTTGAATCGTGGTCGTACCTGGCGAGAGTATGCGGCTGGGCGCCTGCGAGCGCGTCCTTGGCGCATGAGGGAAGCGATCTCTTTGCGGAGTGTGCCTTTGGCTTGGACGAAGATGGACTGGTAGATCGTCTCCACGCACGGGTTCATGCTCTGATTATGCGGGAAACGCATGCGCAAGTATGCGCAAATCTGTTCTGGGCTCCATCTGCGCTGAAGCTTGTCCCAGATGATGCCCCACAAGCGAGGATTGGCGCATTTGCGTGCTTTAGGACGTGTGAGACGTTTGCCTGCTCGCATGTGAGCGATGTAGGGGTTGTAGCACGTGGATGTAATCCCATTGCGTCTGAGCTCCCGGCTCACAGTCGAGGGCGAACGCCCTAACTGTCGAGCGATATCACGAATAGAGAGCCCTTCAACGCGCCATCCGAAGATGAGCATGCGTTCCTTGAGCGACAAGAACCGTTTACTGATCCGATGCGGTTGGCATTTCATGTACAGACGGTACCAATGGGCCTGAGGAGCGATACTGGCTCGCTCACACCGTCCACTTGAGCGAGTCCGGCCATTACGCCAGACCTTGCCTGTCCGCTTCGAGACCCCAACAGCATGAGCTGCCTGCGTGAAGTTCAAACCATCAGCAAGAGCCCGGACATACTCCCGATGCCGAGCCTGACACGCCTCACGACGGGAGGGGTACTCAAACCCCTGAAACACGACCAACACCAGCCACAACGAACTCCTTCACCAAGATCCGTTGCAACCACCACTAGAACCTAGATGCTTGCTTGCTTGCGCGCGCACCTTCCGAGTGCGCCAGGGGCCGACCTCCGCGCACGTTGACCCACCTGACGGGTGTGGGCGGCAACACCCCGTGCTAGGTGGGTGTAGCTGTGCATCGAATGGTTAACACTGCCAGAAGAGGGGCCCAAGCCGTGCTCTCACTGCCACCAAACGGGGGAATTGCACTACATGAGGGTCCGACACGCCGACGACACGTCCTTAAGGGGCTTCATGTAGTGCAAAACCCCCCCACTACTACCAGTGTGGAGGGCACAGCATGACCGGAGGACCTGACCTCGGCACCCACGGACGACGGAATCCCACACCATGGAACAAGGGTGGTGCCACGGCGAGAGAAAACTCGCCCTACAGGAGTCACATAGCCCCACTTGCGGGACAAAACTCGCCCTGCGCGCGCAAAATGGCCCAATTTGGCAGGTTTTACCCGAGCAGGGCGAACTTTATACCGCTGTCACCAGCAACAAGCCCAGCAAGGGCGACCTTTCTCCCGCACCAGCCCCAGCACCATCACGGGCTTGATAGAAACGACGCCCCAACACGACACACCAAGCGGCGCAATGAAACATTTCCGCCCCAGCTCCACACACCCCACCGCAGCATGAAACATTTATCGCCCCAGCGCGCCACAAACGACCCAAAATCGCCCATTTCCCCCACGCAGGGGCAAACTTTCTTTCACAACACACAACACGCACCCACGCCTGGGCGATTTTTCTTTCAACCACCCAAGGCAAGTCCAAGCGAACCAACAGTCGCATGCAATTCCCATCAGGCCCATCCCGACACAACCTCATAATCCACAAGATTCCAGCGATCAGGCTTCACACCATGAAACACACCTGAGGGAATTGCATGCGAAACTGCTAGAGCGGTGGGACCAGGCTACGGTACCTGTCGGCGGGGAGCCCGAGCACTTGCCCACAACACTCATCAGTGACGGCGGCACCCCCAACAAAAATCGCACGTAATTCGATTGGATGAAGTCTCAACAAAGTCCCAAAACGTTGCAATTCCAACGACCTCAATTCACTATTTGAAATAGTCGCAGGGGAATTACGTGCGAAATTGAGTGTGGGCTCAGCAATGCGGCAAGCGAGGGCTGGACACGACACCCGTGGGCAGCGGGTCACGCCGCGGTGCCGTTGGGCGGGAGGCCTGGCCGGACAACGAGTCGACGCGCCGAGCGAAGCTCGCGGCACGGACGGCTCGCGGGCGGGTCGCCACCCACCAGCACACACAGCAACCAGGCACCACTGGTGTGGAGGGCGCCGGAGGGTCCGGAGGGCACGGCCGGGCTTCAAGACGACGCACTCAGCCACACACAGCAACACGGCGCCGCCGGCGTGGAGGGCGCCGCCGGTGTGGAGGGTGCCGGAGGGACCCGTGGGCCTGGCTGCGGTGCCCGTGGGCGGTGGCGGGGCCTGGCCGGGCTTCGAGCCGACGCGCCGAGCGAAGCTCGCGGCGCGGACGGCTCGCGGGCGGGCCGCCGCCCACGGGCACAACCAGCAGCCCGGCCCGACAGCACACCACGCGGCGCCACACGAAACACAGCACAGGGGCGCGGGCCCGCAGGCCCGCGCCCCTAGACGCTACGACTCAGACGCGGCAGCTCAGAAATACTGACGTCCCGTGTCGCTCAGCTCGCGCAGCTCATCGATCGAGGCGATCCAGCCGCAGCCCTCGCCTTCGGCGGCGAGCAGGTCCACGCCGCTGATCGCGAGCATGTCGCCGCCCGTCGTGCCGATGCGCACAGCGTCCACGCCCTCGGCCTCGGCGGCCGCGAACACGGCCTTGACGGCCGCCTCGGGAACCGCGACGAAGGCGCGGGCCTGGGACTCGGACAGGAGCATCTCGTGGTCGCCGACGCAGTCGCGGCGGGCGGCCCCGGCCACGTCGAAGACGCCGCCGATGCCGAAGCGCAGCGCGGAGTCCACGAGGGACTGCACGAGGCCACCGTTCGACAGGTCGTGTGCGGCGCGCACGAGGGGGCGGCCGTCGGGGCCGTCGGCGGCACTCAGCGCGCGCACGACGTTACCGAGGGCGACCTCGGCCTTCAGGTCAACCTCGGGCGGCAGGCCACCGAGGTGCGAGCGGGCGATGCGCGCCCACGCGGACCCGTCGAACTCCTCGCGGGTGGTGCCCAGGAGGATGACGGCGAGGCCCTCTTCGGTGAAGCCGGAGGGGTTGGCGCGCGTGACGTCGGGGAGGATGCCGAGCATGCCGATGACGGGCGTCGGGTTGATCGACGAGTTCGGCAGGCCCTTCTCGGTGCCGGACGAGTTGTACAGCGACACGTTGCCGCCAGTCACGGGGATCTCGAGCTCGATGCAGCCGTCCGCGAGCGCGGTCATGGCGGTCACCAGCTGCCACATGGCGTCCGTGTCTTCGGGGTTGCCGAAGTTCAGGCAGTCCGTGATGGCGACGGGCTCGGCGCCAACGACGGCGACGTTACGGTACGACTCGGCGAGGGCCTGGCGGGCGCCCGCTGCAGGGTCGAGCTTGGTGTACCAGCCGTTCGCATCCGTGGAGAGCGCAACACCCAGGCCGCTTTCCTCGTCGATGCGGATGACACCCGCATCGTCGGGCTGGGCGAGGGCGGTGTTGCCTGCACGTAGCGGTCGTACTGGTCAGTGACCCACGCCTTGGAGGCCTGGTTGACGTCGGAGAGCACGGCGCGCACGTCGGCGATGAGTTCCTCGCGCGTGGCGGGGCGCGAGAGGTCCTCGGACGTGGCGGCCTGCAGCTCGTCCTGCCACGCGGGGCGCGCGTAGGGGCGGTCGTAGACGGGGCCCTCGTGGGCGACGGTCTTCGGGTCGACGTCGACGATGCGGTGGCCGTGGTGGTCGATGGTCAGGCGGCCATCGCCGGTCAGGTGACCGATGACAGCTGCCTCGACGTCCCACTTGTCGATGATCTCGAAGAAGCGCTCACGATCCTCGGGGGTCACGATCGCCATCATGCGTTCCTGGGACTCGCTCATGAGGATCTCGCCCGCGGTGAGCGTGGGGTCGCGCAGGAGCACGTTCTCGAGGTCGACATGCATGCCGGAGTCGCCGTTGGAGGCCAGCTCCGAGGTCGCGCACGAGATGCCCGCGGCGCCGAGGTCCTGGATGCCCTGGACGACGCCGGCCTCGAACAGGTCGAGGCAGCATTCGATGAGGACCTTCTCCATGAAGGGGTCGCCCACCTGGACGGAGGGGCGCTTGGCGGGCATGCCGTCTTCGAAGGTCTCGGAGGCGAGGATGGAGGCGCCACCGATGCCGTCGCCGCCGGTGCGCGCGCCGAAGAGGACGACGAGGTTGCCTTCGCCGGTCGCGTTGGCCAGGTGGATGTCGTCGTGGCGCAGCTTGCCGATGCACAGCGCGTTGACGAGGGGGTTGCCCTGGTAGGAGGGGTCGAACTCGGTTTCGCCGCCGATGTTGGGCAGGCCCAGGCAGTTGCCGTAGCCGCCGACGCCGGAGACGACGCCGTGGACGACGCGCGCCGTGTCGGGGTGGTCGACGGCGCCGAAGCGCAGCTGGTCCATGACGGCGATCGGACGCGCGCCCATGGAGATGATGTCGCGGACGATGCCGCCCACGCCGGTGGCCGCGCCCTGGTAGGGCTCGACGAAGGACGGGTGGTTGTGAGACTCCACCTTGAAGGTGACGGCCCAGCCGCCGCCGATGTCGACGACACCGGCGTTCTGACCCATGCCGACGAGGAGGTGCTTCCTCATGGCGTCGGTCGTGCGCGCGCCGAACTGCTCGGCGAGGTGCTTCTTGGAGGACTTGTAGGAGCAGTGCTCGGACCACATGACGGAGTACATGGCGAGCTCGGCGTTGGTGGGTCGGCGCCCAAGGATGTCGCAGATGCGCTGGTATTCGTCCTCTTTGAGGCCGAGTTCCTTCCAGGGCATGTCCTGGCCGGGGGTCGCGGCGGCGTTCTCGACGGTGTCGGGCAGCTCGCGGGTGTTTTCGGAGGTCATTCGTGTTTCCATTCGAAAGGTCTGGGACGAGGCCGGGGCTCCCTCACGCGTGAGGGAGCGGTGGCGTCGTCAGCCGACGAGGGATGCGAGGACGGAACGGAAGATGCCCAGGCCGTCGGTGCCGCCGTGGTGGCTGGCGCCTTCGGGTCCGAGGGAGAGCGGACCGAAGCCGGCCTCGGTCGCGTGCTCGGGGTGGGGCATGAGGCCGACGACGTTGCCCGCGGCGTTGGTGACGCCCGCGATGTCATTGGCGGAGCCGTTGGGGTTGAAGTCGACGTAGCGGAACACGACGCGGCCTTCACCCTCGAGCCGTTCGAGCTCGGCGGGAGACGCCTGGAAGTTGCCCTCACCGTTCTTGAGGGGGACGGTGATGGTGTCGCCGACGCTGTAGGCGCGAGTCCACGCGGTGTCCGCGTTCTCGATGCGCAGCACCTGGTCGCGGCACAGGAACTTCTGGTGGTCGTTGCGGATGAGCGCGCCGGGCAGCAGGTGCGACTCGCACAGGACCTGGAAGCCGTTGCAGATGCCCAGGACGGGCAGGCCTCGTCCGGCTTCGCGCACGATTTCGCTCATGACGGGAGCGGTCGCAGCGATCGCGCCACAGCGGAGGTAGTCGCCGTAGGAGAAGCCGCCGGGGATGACGACCGCGTCGACGCCGTGCAGGTCAGCGTCCTTGTGCCACAGAGACACGGCCTGCGCGCCCGCGATCTCAACCGCGCGGGCGGCGTCACGGTCGTCGAGTGTGCCGGGGAAGGTGACGACTCCGACGCGGGTCACTGCACGCCTCCCGCGTAACGGGCGTCGGCCTCGTCGATGGCCTCGACGCGCACGACGTCCTCGATGATCGGGTTGGACAGGACCTCTTCGGCGGCCTTGCGGGCCTGGTCCAGGAGCTCGTCGGTAACGGGACCGTCCACGCTCAGGTGGAAGCACTTACCCTGGCGCACGGCCTCAAAGCTCGTGATTCCGAGCCTGGGCAGCGCCGAACCGACAGCCTTACCCTGGGGATCCAGGATCTCCGGCTTCGGCATCACTTCCACGATGATTCGCCCCACGGCGTTCCTCCTTGTGTTGTTGGTGAGGATCCCGCCGTGCATCTTGCCCGGCGAGCAAGTCTGTTTACAGGATGGGGTCCGACCCGGTGAGTCGGCGGTATGCCTCGACGTAGCGCGCGGCGGTCGCGGCTGCGACGGATTCGGGCAGCGCGGGAGGGGTGGCACCCGAGGAGCGGTCCCAGCCGGACTGCTCGGAGACCAGCCAGTCGCGCACGTACTGCTTGTCGAAGCTGGGCGCGACCTGGCCCTCCACCCACTGGTCGGCGGGCCAGAATCGGGAGGAGTCCGGGGTGAGGATCTCGTCCGCGAGCACGAGCGCGCCCGTGGTCACGTCGATGCCGAACTCAAACTTGGTGTCCGCGATGATGATGCCGCGCTGCGCGGCGATGTCGCGGGCGGCCCGGTACAGGGCGATCGACAGGTCGCGGATCGCGACCGCGAGCTCCTCGCCGATGCGCTCGACGGTCTGCTCGAAGGTGATGTTCTCGTCGTGCTCGCCCAGATCGGCCTTCGCGGCGGGCGTGAAGATCGGCTCCTCGAGGCGCGAGGCCTCGGTCAGGCCCTCGGGCAGCGTGATACCGCACACGGAGCCACTCTCGCGGTACTCCGCCAGGCCGGAGCCCGTCAGGTAGCCGCGCACGACGCACTCGATGGGGATCATGTGAAGGCTGCGGCACACGACCGCGCGCCCGTCCACCTCGGCGGGAACCGTGAAGCGCGTGGGCTTGGCTCCCTCCAGGGCGCGCGAGGCCTCGGCCGGGGCCTTCGTGCCGACGGCCAGCAGGTGGTTTTCCACGAGGGGACGCAGCTGGCCCATCCACCAGATGGCAAGCTGATTGAGGACTGCGCCCTTTCCGGGGATCAGCGTGGGCAGCACGTAGTCGTAGGCGCTGATGCGATCAGAGGTCACCATGAGGAGCGCCTCCGGTCCCGCCTTCGCGTGGCGCGGGCGGCCCGTCGGGGTGGCGGTCTGCGGCGCAGGGCCAACCACGGCCTCGTCGGGAGCGTAGATGTCGCGAACCTTGCCCGCGCTCAGCGGGGTCCAGCCGTGGAGGGTGGCGGTCATGATGCTCCTCAGAGGGTTGTCAGTCGAGGGTGACGGCCAGGTCGGCGGGCCACGTCGCGATGTCGCTGCGGTGGTGTTCCCCGTCGAAGTGGATGAGGTCGACGCCCCGGTAGGCGAGCGCCCGTGCCTCGTCGAGCGTAGCAGCGCGAGCGACGACGTCGAGGACTCGGCCGCCGGAGTTCACCAGCGCGTAGGTCGGTTCGAAGCCGCAGCATCCCGCTGCGACGTCAGTCGGGTCGTCGGTGATCTCCTCGGAGGTGCCGGCGTGGATGACGTGGACGCCGTCGAGTTCCTCGGCCGCTTCGATACCGGTGATCTCGTGTCCGGTATCCGTGGGGCCCGGGTAGCCGCCCGAGGCCATGACGACCGTGACGGCAGCGTCCTCGCTCCACACGGGAGCGGGGGCCTTGGCGAGAGTGCCGGTCGCGGCCGCGTACAGGATGGGGGCCAGCGGGGAGTCGAGGCGCTCGAGGACGGCCTGGGTCTCCGGGTCGCCGAAACGCACGTTGAACTCGACGACGCGGATGCCCTTCGAGGTCATCGCGAGGCCGCAGTACAGCAGGCCGCGGAAGGGGGTGCCGCGACGCGCCATCTCGGTGATGACGGGCTGGGCCACCTCGTCGACGATGCGCTGGGTGGCTTCCTCGGGGAGCCACGGGAGGGGGCTGTAGGCGCCCATGCCGCCCGTGTTCGGGCCCTCGTTGCCGTCGCCCACGCGCTTGAAATCCTGCGCGGGCTGCAGCGGCACGACGGTGGCACCGTCGGCGAAACAGAAGAGGGAGACCTCGGGGCCATCGAGGTAGTCCTCGATGACGACCGCTCCCCCGTCACGCGACAGGCAGGCGCGCGCATGCTCCGAGGCCTGGCCGCGGTCGGTGGTCACGACGACGCCCTTACCCGCGGCAAGCGCGTCATCCTTCACGACGTAGGGGGCACCCAGGTCGTCAAACGCGGCCTCGACCTCGTCCATCGTGGTGCATGTGAAGGCACGAGCCGTGGCCACGCCGGCATCGGCCATGACCTGCTTCGCGAAAGACTTGGAGGCCTCGAGGCGCGCCGCGTCCTTCGTCGGGCCAAACACGGGGATTCCGTAGTCCAGGACCGCATCCGCGACGCCCGCGACGAGCGGGGCCTCGGGGCCGACGACCACGAGGTCGACGTTCTCGGACGTGGCGCGACGGACGACGTCCTTCGGATCGAGGGGATCCATGGTCAGGGAGCGGCCCAGCTGCTCCAACGCGGGGTTACCCGCCTGGACGACAAGCTCCACGGGGTGCTCGGGGGTGGACGTTCGCACAAGCGCACGGGCGATCGCGTGTTCGCGACCCCCGTTACCAACGAGAAGGACCTTCACGATTCAAGCCTATCGGTGTTTGGTGGCCTCTCGGGCCATCGTGGTGTTTTATGGGTGCACGTCACAGCAAATGTGAGACGGGCTTGCGGCCCTCACCAGGCGCCGTTCGGATTGCCGTCGCGTTTCCCGTCCTGGGCATCGCGCTGGTTCTGCTGCCGTTCCTTGTTCTGGTCCTGCAGCTGCTCGCGGCGCTCCTTTTGCTCCTGGTCCTCACCCTCGAAGGGGTCCTCGGTCGGGCTGGGCGTGGGCGTCGGATCCGTCTGCTGGTCCTGCTGTTGCTGCTGGTCCTGCGAACCGCTCTGCCCCTCAGACTCCTCCTCGGTCTGCTGCTTCTTGTCCTCGACGCGTTCCTTGTTTTCGTCAGCGGGGTTATTGGATTCGCTGCCAGACTGCTGGCCGGACTGTTCGCCCGACTGGTTCTGGTCGCCGGACTGGCCGGAACCACCCGACGCGGTCTGGCACGGCGAGATCGTGTCTTGGGCTTCCTGATAGACGCTCACCGCGTTACCGGTCGAACCCGAGGAGCGCAGCTTGTCGCCCTGAATCTCCAGTCCGATGGCGAGATTGACGCGCACACGGCACTCGTAGGAGAAGGGCTCGAGACGACCAGGCTGCACCTCGCGAGCCTTCGGAACGAGCTCGAACGCGGTGCGCAGTTCCTCCACGCCCTCGTCGACGCGGTCCTGACGTACCAGGGTCGTGCCGAGGTTGTAGTGCGCGACCCAGGCCTCGATACCGATGCCCGTCCATGTCCGCTGGCCCTCGTAGCCCGCCTGAGCGGACTCGTAGTCGTTGGCCTTCCACTGGTTCAAAGACGACTGCGACCAGAGCGTCAGGCCAATCAGGTACCCGGCGATGACCAGGGCAATCACGAGGATCGGAATGGAGTACCACAGAGGTCGCAGAGCCCGCGGGGAGCGCTGCACCTTCTGCTTGCCGTTCGTGGCCTGTCCCAGCTGTTCGCGGACCGACGCGTCGACCGGACCACCCTGAAGCGCGCCGAAAGGCAGGAGGTCCTCTTCGGGCAGGTTGTTGTTAGAGGGCATGCGAATTCCTCAGCTGTTGAGCGCGAAGCGCCAGGTTGGCGCCCTCCCACGCGAGGAGTCCCCCGAGCAGGAGCGCAAACGGCCAGATGATGTAGCGGTACGTGTCTTTCATGTTGCGCTGTTCGGCAATCTCCGACGCGCCCTCCAAGATGGTGCGCGCGTGGGATTCGATCGCCGACTTATCGGGCGAGTGCACGTAGTCGACGCCGATGCGCGATGCGACCGACTGGAGGGCCGCCTCGTCGATCTTCGAGATGGCGATCGGGTTGCCAGGCTGGGAGAGGTCGTGAATGTAGCCGTCATCGTCGCCGCTCTGCGCCTCGCTATTGCCCAGGCGCAGCACCTTCATCGGGGCACCCTCCGGGGTGCCGTATCCGATGACGAGGCCACCGTCGGCGTACTCCTTGACGCGATCCCAATCTTCCTCACTGCCCGTCGGCGCGGACTTCCAGTGTTCCTGGTTCGAGGTCTCACCGTCGGAGAAGATAAAAACCGCGCGGAGGTTCTGCGGGTGACGTTCCTTATTCTTGGCGAGGAGGGCGGCCAGCTCCGCCGCCGGTCGGTTCAGCGAGGAGCCCTGGGAGGACGCGGACAGCTCTCGGTTGAAGCTGTCCATGTACGAGGCCACGGCGGAAGCGTCGGTCGTCAGCGGCATGTCCGTGTGCACCGAAGAGTCCCAGGTGAGGATCGAGAAGCGAGATCCCGCGAGGGTGTTCATGATGAGCCCGACGTCGTTACGAACGCCGTCAATGCGAGGCTTGGTACCATCCCAGTCTTCCGCGGCCATGGACCCCGTGCGGTCGATGACGAGGTAGACCTCGAGGGCCGACGAGACTTCGAGGGCCTGGCCGGGGATCGACGGACCGGCACCCATGATGATGACGGTGACAACGATGAACGAGCGTCGGATGATGTCCATGACGCGCTTGCGCGCGGCGCGCTTGGCGGACAGGAACACGAAGGCCGCTGCCACGAGCACGATGAGAAACAGCAGCACCGGGTGGACGACGGGGCGGAAAATCATGTCAGAGCCTCCCGAAAGCAAGCAGACCGAGCAGGGACAGGACGCCAACAATGGTCCAGCCGAGGGCGGCGCCCGGGCGGTCGGTTTCCACGAGCTTGCCCGCGGAATCGAGCTCTTCCTTTTGCTCGGATTCGATCTGTCGGACGACGTCATCGACCGCGGAGGGGGACGAGGCGTCGTAGAAGTCGCCGCCGGTGGACTTGACCTGGTCTTGCAGCTCGACGCCCTCGTCCTTGAGCGAGTACGAGGAGCCCGGATAGAGAACCGAGACGGTCACGCCCTGGCTCTTAGCGAATTCGATGGATTCGGCGAGGTTGTAGATGCCCTCGCCGAACACCTCGTTGTCGGTCGCTAGCAGGATCGTGCGGGAACGCTTCTTATCGGTGTGGTCGAAGCCGAGCACACAGGATGCGAGGCCATCGCCCACGAGGGAGCCTCGGCGGTCGTCCGGTCCACTGAGTGTCGGCTTCAGGTAAGCCTCGAGCTCATCACTGAAGTAGATCTTATTGCCGACCTGAGTGAAGCCGCGATCGATCTTCTCAGCCATCTCGGTGAGCACATCGTTGGCCATCTCGTAGTCGTCGGTGAGCGGGAACATCGTCATCGAGTAGGCGTTCCACAGCTGCAGCGAGATTCGCTCGCCCTCGAAGTGGGAGATGATCTGCTTGAAGGAGTCACCGATCTCCGAGTCGTAGGGAAGCATCGATCCGGAGGCATCCAGGCACAGGACGATGTCACGACTCGAGGACTTGTCGTGCTTCATGTAGCGGTCGACGGGCGCACCGGCCGACACCGACGTCGCGATGACGGCGATAAGGAAACAGACGACGGCCATCGCCAGCGACGAACGAGTCCGGCGCACGAGAGCCTGATACTTGGGCAGGTCGCGCAGGAAGCCGGTGTTGGCCACCCAGCCCTTCTTGCCCGAACGCTCGCCGGCGCGGCGTGCGAGCATCCACCCGACGACGGTCGCCACCACGACGACCAGCAGGACGATGGGAATAAGCCACCCGTACCTCATACGTTCACCGCCTCCACAGCCATCGTTAGAACGCGGGTGACGGCCTCGTGCGAGGGCTGCCCCTGCGGGATGTTGTCGCCCGTGAAACTGGGGACTTCACACGCCTGAAGAATGTCCGCCAAGCCCGGCCACACCGGGACGAGCTCGCGCACCTCGGACACGGTCGCCACCTCGAGGTCACGGCCCGTTCGCTCCGTGCCGAGGGCACGCATCAGGCCGGCGAGGGCGAGGTGCACTCCGCGGGCATCCAGGTCGCCGTCGGCGTAGCGATCCGCGATCTGGTCGATGAAAGTCAGGTACTTCTTGCGGCGCGCGTCCGTGATCGTCTGCAGTTCCATGACCTCGCCAATGCGCGAGGTCCACCAGCGCCACACGCTGTACAGGATCCACCCGATGACGCCGACCACGATTGCCAGGCCGAGGACCCACATCCAGTTCGGATAGACAACGGGATCCAGCAAGTAGTCTTTGAGTTCACCGGACATGTGCGCCCCTTTCGAGAGCGCGCATCAGGGCGCGCGGAACTTCTTCACTGGACGAGACATCCACGTGGATGACCCCTCTCTTATCGAGCATCTGGGTCACGGCAGCCCGTCGCATCTCCATCACGTTGGCGGCTTCGCCCGAGAGCTGGTCGTCACGCAGCAGGAAGTCGGGCAGCGGGCCCTCGTTCACGTCAACGACGTCCGTTCCCTTGTCCAGGGACGTCGGATCGATGTCGGCCACGCAGATCTGCATGACCTGGTGGCGCACCGACAGTGACTTGATGAGGTCGTCGGAGACGCGCGTGGGCTCGGGCTGCGTCGAGTCCGTGACGATGACGATGAGGCTTCGGCGCTGGGTGACGGTGCGGGCACGCGCCAGGAGCTTGGGCACGTCCGAGTGAGGCGAGGACAGGGTGATGTCCTCCTCGATACGACGCATCACGGTCTCGGCGTGCGCGTTGCCCGAGCGGGCAGGCATGAAGCGCACGCGCTCGGAATCCCCCGCAACAAGGCCAATCTGGTCTCCTCGGGCGACGCTCAGCCAGGCGATGGCCTCGCACGCCGTCAGGGCTACCTCTTCCTTTGTTTCACCGGAGGGAGCCAACGCACCCATCTCGCGTCCGGTGTCAACGACGAGCATGACCTGCAGGTTCGCGGTTGCCTCGCGCCGCTTGATGACCGGCGAGCCCGTGCGCACGGTTGCCGGCCAGTCGATGGAACGCACGTCGTCGCCCGCCTGATAGGGAGCCAAGTCCAGGAACTCCCATCCGCGACCGTGCCGCAGCGCGGAGTGCTGACCGTCCATGATGGACAGCAGCTTGCGCAAGACAGGCAGCTGAATACGCGAAGAGAGCGAGTGGATCTCGCGCGAACGTACAGGCATAGCGTTCCTCTAGAAGTCGACTGGCGTGTGGGACCGTGGATGCTTTACGGAACGGGCACCGCGTTGAACACGGCGTCGATGAGGGCTTCGATGGACACGTTGTCGGCGAGAGCATCGAAGGTGCGGATGATGCGGTGGCGCAGGATGCCGTAGCGCATTTCTTGATGTCATCGGGCATCACGTGGTTACGACCGGCCATCAGGGCAATGGCCTGGGAAATCTGCATGAGCGCGATGCCGCCACGCGGGGGAGGCGCCGACACGCACGTGGTTGTTCCAGCCGGGCAGCGGGTTGGGGCCCGCGCCTCGGGTCGTGTTGACGATGTCGACGATGTACGCCTTGAGGGTCTCGTGGACGAACACGCGGCGGCAGGCGTCCTGCAGCGTCAGCACGTCGGCGAGGGTGATCGGCGCGGCCGAGGACTGGGCCTTGATCTGGCCATTGTCGATACGCGTGAGAACTTCGAGTTCCTCGACGGGCGTCGGGTAGGTGATGACCTCCTTGAGGAGGAAACGGTCCATCTGCGCCTCGGGCAGCACGTAGGTGCCCTCTTCTTCGATGGGGTTCTGAGTGGCCATCACCATGAAGGGCCTGGGCAGCTTGTGGTTGACGCCGCCGATGGTGGTCTGGCGTTCCTGCATGGCCTCGAGCATGGCGGACTGGGTCTTCGCGGACGAACGGTTGATCTCGTCCATGAGGACCATGTTCGCGTGGACGGGGCCCAGCTGGGTGACCATCTCGCCGCGTTCCTGGTTCCAGATCTGCGAGCCGACGATGTCGTTCGGCATGAGGTCAGGGGTGCACTGAATGCGGTGGAAGGTGCCGGACACCGCCGCTGCGAGGGTTTGCGAGGCCGTCGTCTTGGCGAGGCCGGGCACGGATTCGACCAACACGTGGCCGCCGGCGAGCAGCGCGGCGGTCAGTGCGCGGCGCAGGCCTTCCTGGCCGACGACGGTGTGCTGGAAAATATTGTTCATACGATCGAGCAGCCCCTTGGCGTGGGCCAGCTCTTCGTTGGTCAAGTAGTTGGGCACGGGCTCTCCTTGCGTGCGCGGTCGGATGCAATCCCAGTGTAGCGGCCTGCACGGCTTCGCACTCAATCCGGTCAGTTTTCACGTCATCATCAAAGAGATCTCGGCCGGCTGCGCACAGAGGTATCCACTGTCGTGCCACCCGAACCCGTCGCACGCAAAAGGGGCGAGCCCCGGAGTTTCCTCCGGGGCTCGCCCTCAGATCCGCGCGGATCAGGCCTGCTTCGCGGCGGCGATGCGCTCGCGGAACTTGGCCAGCTGCTCCGTAATGGCGGCGGGAACCTTGTCGCCGAACTGCGAGAAGTATTCCTCGGTGTCGTCCATCTCGGCGGCCCAAGCGTCGGGGTCGATCGCGAAGAGCTTCGCCCAGATGGCCTCGTCGATGTCCAGGCCGTCGAGGTTGAAGTCCTCGAACTTGGGGTAGCGGCCGGTCACACCGTCGATGGCCTCGACCTCGCCGGCGGCGCGGCGAACGATCCAGTCCAGGACGCGGGCGTTGTCGCCGTAGCCGGGCCACATGAAGTTGCCGTCTTCGTCCTTGCGGAACCAGTTGACCTGGTAAACCTTCGGGAACTTCTCGCCCAGCTTGTCCTGCATCTCCAGCCAGTGGCCCCAGTAGTCGGCCATGTTGTAGCCGCAGAAGGGCAGCATGGCGAAGGGGTCGTGGCGCAGCGAGCCGGCCTTGACGTCGGTCGCAGCAGCGGTGACCTCGGAGGCCACGGAGGCGCCGATGAACACGCCGTGGGCGGGCTCGTACTGCTCGGCAACCAGCGGGACGTTGGTGGCGCGGCGGCCACCGAAGAGGATGGCGTCAACGGCGACACCCTCGGGGGCTTCCCAGTCGGGGCAGATGATGGGGCACTGCGCGGCGGGGACGGTGAAGCGGCTGTTCGGGTGAGCAGCCTTCTCGCCGGACTCGGGGGTCCAGTCTTTGCCGTGCCAGTCGATCAGGTGCGCCGGAACGTCGCCGTCGATGCCTTCCCACCACACGTCGCCGTCGTCGGTCAGGGCGACGTTCGTGAAGATGGAGTTGGCCTTGGCGGTCTCCATGGCCATGGGGTTGGTCTTGTAGGAGGTGCCGGGGGCAACGCCGAAGAAGCCAGCCTCGGGGTTGATGGCGCGCAGGCGGCCATCCTCACCGGGACGCATCCACGCGATGTCGTCGCCGACGGTCTCGACCTTGTAGCCGGGGATCGTGGGCTGGAGCATGGCGAGGTTGGTCTTGCCACAGGCGCTCGGGAAGGCGGCGGTGACGTGGAACTGCTGGCCGGTGGACTCGCGGGTCAGGCGCAGGACGAGCATGTGCTCGGCCATCCAGCCGTCACGCTTTGCCATGGTCGAGGCGATACGCAGGGCGAAGCACTTCTTGCCGAGCAGGGCGTTGCCGCCGTAGCCCGAACCGAAGGACCAGATCTCGTTGGTCTCGGGGAAGTGGGTGATGTACTTCTCGTCGTTGCAGGGCCAGTTGTCGTCTTCCTGACCGGGCTCGAGGGGAGCGCCGACCGAGTGAACGGCGGGAACCCACACGCGACCCTCGTTGATGAGGTCCATGGCAGCAGCACCCATGCGGGTCATGATGCGCATGTTGACGACAACGTAGGGGGAGTCGGTGATCTCAATACCGAGCTGGGAGATGGGGCCGCCCAGGGGACCCATGGAGAAGGGCACCACGTACATGGTGCGGCCCTTCATGGAGCCCGTGAACTTTTCACGCAGGGTGGCCTTCATTTCCTTGGGGTCGGCCCAGTGGTTCGTCGGGCTGGCGTCCTCTTCCTTCTCACAGCAGATGAAGGTACGGGACTCAACACGCGCAACGTCGGACGGCTTGGAGCGAGCCAGGAAGGAGTTGGGGCGCTTCTCCTCGTTGAGCTTGGTGAACATGCCGCTCTCGACCATCTGAGAGGTCAGGCGATCCCACTCTTCCTGGGAGCCGTCGGAGAACTCGATGGCGTCAGGCGTGGTCAGCTCAGCAATTTCAGCAACCCACTTGATGACATCTTCGGGAGCGTTCGCCGGAGCGGCTGCACGCACGTCCTGTTCGGTCACGGACATTTTGCCTCCTGAGGCATTTCGGATTGTCGAGGCCGCATCTGCGTCCCCGATTGACAGAATCAATCATGCCGGACCCCGCACCCGCGCTTACGGGCGCTTGGTCCCGGTCACACCTCAATCGTAGTCGAACAAGTCACACACCGCCCGGCCGGTAGGGACTTTCAACCCACCCACAAGGGTGGTCGTGAACGCCCCACCGCACCCCAACCTCGTGAACGCGACGGAAGTCGTCCTATATGCAGGTGTCGTGAGATAGAACACCCAATATGGGGTTACAAATCCATATCTGAACTTGAAGTCTCACCGCCCCATGACCGACGATTACAGGTAGCACAACAGTGCTGTTCACCATTGGAAGGACCGAATACACCATGGGACTCCGTTCTAAGACCCAAGGCCCTGACTTTTTTGAAGACCTGACCTCTCAGGCCCGCCAGCTTGTGCAGGCCGTCGAGTTCCTCTCGCACATCTACGCTGCCTCCCCCGAAGAGCGCATCGCCCTGCGCGATCAGCTCCACGAGGTTGAGCACCGCGGCGACGAGCTGAACCACGACATCGTTCAGCGCATCAACTCCTCGTTCATCACGCCTTTCGACCGCGAGGATCTGCAGTCGCTGGCGTCACACCTGGACGACTGTCTCGACTTCATCGACGAGGCCGGTGACCTCCTCGTCGTCTACGGCATTGCCGACATCCCCACTTCCCTGGTTTCCCTGCTCAACGAGCAGATCGCGGTCATCGAGCACTGCGCGGCGCTGACCGCCGAGAACATGCCCAAGCTCAAGTCGCCCGTGGACATGCGCGACTACTGGATCGAGGTCAACCGCCTCGAGAACGAGGGCGACCTGGCCTACCGCCGCACCCTGACAGCCCTGTTCGACTCGGGCCTCGACCCGGTCACGATCATCAAGCTCAAGGACATCGTCCAGGGCCTCGAGTCCTGCGCCGACGCGTTCGAGGAGCTGGCGAACGTCATCGAGTCCCTCGCACTGAAGGAATCCTGAGCCGTGGATCTGAATCTGATCCTCGTCTGCGTCGTCATCGCCGTCGCGCTGTTCTTCAGCTACACGAACGGCTTCCACGACGCGGCGAACGCGATCGCGACCTCCGTGTCGACACGCGCGTGGACTCCCCGCGCGGCGCTCCTCATGGCCGCGACGATGAACGTCATCGGAGCCATGATGGGCACGGCCGTCGCCAAGACGGTCGGTAAGGGCATCATTTCGATCAGCGACTACGCCGAGTCTCCCCTGCCGGAGATGCAGCAGAAGGGCCTGGTCATCATCCTGGCTGCCCTGCTGGGCGCCTGCATCTGGAACCTGATCACCTGGTGGTTCGGGCTCCCCTCGTCCTCCTCACACGCCCTCATCGGCGGCATGGTGGGCGCGGGCCTCATGAGCGGCACGGTCGTGCACTGGTGGGGCATCATGAGCCACGTCGTGATCCCGATGTTCGCTTCTCCCATCATCGGATTCGTCGTCGGCTACATCGCCATGAAGCTCGTGCTGTGGGCGCTACGCAACGCACAGTATCACCGCACGATGCGCCGCTTCCGCGCCGCGCAGCGCTTCTCCTCGGCGGCCATGGCCCTGGGCCACGGCATCCAGGACGCGCAGAAGACGATGGGCATCATCGTCATGGCGCTGCTGGCCGGCGGTTACGGCGAGCACCACAACATCCTCGATCCCATCACGGGCGAGATGAACGTGCCGCTGTGGGTGAAGATCTCGGGCGCTCTGGCGATCTCGCTGGGCACGATGGCGGGCGGCGGACGCATCATGCGTACGATCGGCCGTAAGATCATCGACCTGGATCCGGCTCGCGGCTTCACGGCCGAGGCCGTGTCCTCCTCGATCCTGTACCTGTGCTCCTACGTCATTCACGCCCCCATCTCGACGACGCAGGTTGTGTCGACGGCGATCATGGGCGTGGGTTGCACGAAGCGCTTCTCGGCTGTGCGCTGGGGCGTCGCGGGTAACATCGTCATTGCCTGGTTCCTCACGCTGCCGGCCGCCGCTCTGGTGTCGGGCATCGTGTACCTCGTCGTGGCACTGCCGCTGGGAGTTCACTGATGCGCGGTCGCCTCGTCGCGACGGCTGCGGTCGTCGGTCTTCTCGCTGCCCCGCTCGCAGCATGCTCGGATTCGTCCGTCATGCACATGCGGGTGGGCCAGTGCATTCTCCTGCCGGAGGGTTCGGAGGAGACCACAGCGACGACGATCGATAAGACCAGCTGCACGCGCGAGCACGACGCTGAGGTCTTTGCCGTGGCGTCCGCGCCGGACGGGGATTTCCCGGGCGCCGAGGCACTCAACCGACAGGCCGAGACCGAGTGTATTTCCGCATTCGACGCGTACGTGGGGTCGGATTACCTGACCTCGTCTCTCGACGCGACATGGATGATCCCAACGAAGGATTCGTGGGCGCAAAACGATCGATCGATCGTGTGCCTGGCGCGCCCGCTGGATCATTCGAAGCTCAACTCGTCGGTGAAGGAGTCGGGCCTGTAGGGTTCGACCAACATCCGACTGTCATCGGGTGGCGTGCGGCTCCCTGCCGCGCACCACCCGATACTTTTACCGTCCGGTATTGCGATTGTTATAGTTCGTACAGTGCCTCGGCGGTGGTCACACCTACGCACCTCTCCTCCGACCAGCGCATACCCCATCCAACACAGCCCCCTCAAGGAGCACCATGTCCCGCACCATGACTCGCGCCCTGGCTCTAACGGCCTCGGCCCTCACCCTCGCCCTGGCGACGTCGGCCTGCAGCCTGCTCTCTTTCGGCCCGCGCACCTCCGCTTTTAGCATGAAGGTCGGCCAGTGTGTTCAGCTGCCCACTGGCGATAACATCACCGACCTGGAGACCACCGACTGCTCTGCCTTGCATGACGCCGAGGTCTTCCACCTGACCCAGGTCACCGAGGACGAGCGCCCGAGCGACGCCGAGCTCGAGGACATGGGCGGCGACGCGTGCCTGGCTGCTTTCGAGGGATACGTGGGCATTCCCTTCGAGGAGTCCGAGCTGGACTACACGATCCTCTACCCATCCCCGGGCAGCTGGGAACAGGGCGACCGCGAGATCATCTGCTTCATCATTTCCGGTGAGGGCACGGACGTCCAGCTGTCCGGCTCCATGAAGGGCTCCAACAGGTAAGCCAATACTTCATCACCCAAGGAGAATCATGTCCCCTCGCTTTTTCACATCCCACAGCGCGCGCCCCGCGCTGATCCTCGGAGTCTCGGCCACCATCCTGAGCCTGGGACTGTCCGCGTGCAGCGTGTCGACGTCCGGTACCCGCAAGCCTTCGAATAACTCCCGCACGCCGGCGGCCTCCACGACGGCCGATACGCAGACCCAGGCACACATCGGGAAGTGTTTCCAGTTCGGACCCAATGAGGACAGTGACGTCACCAGCGTCGACTGCAACCAGCCTCACGATGGGGAATACTTTCATATTTGACTTCGCAGGCACGAACATTCCGTCCGACGACGAGTTTGACGAGGAGAGCGACGAGATCTGCGGCTTGATCTTCGAGCACTACGTCGGCAAGTCCGTCGCGGACTCCACCTTGGACTACAGCTGGATGCTTCCCAGGTCACAGACTTGGGCAAAGGGTGACCATACGGTGCGATGCTACGTCTTTGCCAAGGATGACAGTAAGCTCACCGGTTCCGCGAGGAACTCCAACATGTGACCTATGCGCTCATGCGCGCTCTGGCGGCGGCTCGGCTTGTGCCGGGCCGCCACCGTTTTTACCCCTGCGACCTACGCCTTGTATAGTGTCACCATCGACACCGAAGTCCTACCGGACAGTCAGCGTCGCCATCCCGTGTGCATCGCATCCCATCGGCCACGGTCCCATCACCCAAGGAGCATCATGTCCCGCGTTTCTACCCGTACTCTTGCGCTCGCGTCGTCCGTCGCGGCCCTGTCCGTGACTCTGTCCGCCTGCTCCCTGCTGGGCGGCAACACCTCGGCCTTCAACGTCGAGGTCGGTCAGTGCGTGCAGCTGCCGAACGGCAGCACCGTCTCGCGCGTCGAGGTCGTCGAGTGCACCGCCGAGCACGACGGCGAGGTCTACCACATCGAGAAGCTCACTGACAGCTCGCGTCCGAGCGACTCCGAGCTCGACGACCGCATGACCGAGGTCTGCACCAACACCTTCGAGGGATACGTGGGCGCCGCCTACGACGACTCCGACCTGGAGATCACGACGCTGTTCCCGACGGAGGCGAGCTGGAAGCTGGGCGACCGCGACATCGTGTGCATCGCGATTTCGAATGACGGTGAGAAGCTGTCGCAGTCCGTGAAGGACTCCGGCATGTGACCTGCGCTCGTGCGCTCTGAAGGCGGCTCGGCTTGTGCCGGGCCGCCTCAGTGCTTCTTGGAGGCCTTGCGCGCGGGCGCGGTGGGGTCCTTCGTGGTGACGCCGTGGGTTTCGAGGGCGGCGACGACGAGCCCATCGGGGCCGTGTTCGACGTGGGCGACGAGGACCTGGCCGTGCCTCAGACACGGGGCCTCAGCGCCGGCGACGGGAGCCGACGCGTAGGCGCGGATTTCCTCGATGATGGCATCGCGCGCAGGACCGGCGACAGACAGGACCGTGGGGGCCGCGTGCTCGCGCAGGCGCTCGGCCGCGAAGGCACGGACGCGTCCGAGGCGCGCCTCATCGTCGATCTGAACATCCGAGCCGGAGGCGGTCAGGTCGAGGGACTCGACGAGCGTCACCGAGCCCCCGCCCATCGACGCCCACGGGGTGAGGCTCTGGCGCGAGCGTGCTGCCGGCGACGCGAACGCGCGGGCCACACCGAAGCTCGAGAGCAGGTCGATGAGGTCGAAAGCCTGGCGCACGCCGAAGCGGCTGAGCGGCGGGTCGACGGGTTCCGGCGCGGTCTGGGTCTTCTTCGCCGAGGCCTGCTCCACCTGGGCGGCCCTCCTGGCCGCGGCGGACGCCACCATCGCGGGGGTCGGCGCGGGGCGAGGCTTGGCCGGAGCCGCCACCTCAGCGGGCGCAGCTGAGCCGCCGGAAGAAGCGGAAGGAGAGGCGGACGCGTGGGCGTCCCCTGCCTCGTCGAGGCGCGGGCTGAGGCCCTGCCCGGGACGCAGGACGAGGAGGGTCGTGGTCACGAGGCGACCTTCGCGGGCGCGGGCGACGATGTCGGCGAGGAGGCGGCGATCGCCTCGGCGCGTGAGCATGTCGGCGGCGCGCTCGGGCGAGGTCCACGCGGTCTGGTCGATTTCGGTGCGCGGGGCGCGCGCGACGGGGGCGCGCAGGCGCTCGGAGGCGTGACCGGCGGGGACGGGTGTGCCCACCCAGTAGTGGACTTCCTTCGTTTGCCCGCCGCCCAGGCGGTAGCGCTGGGTCGTCAGGGGCGCGCCGAGCGTGATGATCTGGCCGGTTTCCTCCTCGACTTCGCGCACGGCGGCGGCGACGAGGGATTCACCGTTTTCGGTCTTGCCCTTGGGCCAGGACCAGTCGTGGTAGCGCGGCCGGTGGACCATGAGGACTTCGATGTCCGCGGGGTCGATGGGCTCGCCGGGGACGGCGACGCGCGCGGGGTCAGTGAAGCGCCAGACGAGTGCGCCCGCAGAGCGAACGAGTCGCTGGGGGCGGGGGGCTGGCATCGGACGCATAGGGACAAGGGTAGTCGCCCGCGCGCGCCCGTGCCCTGGTGGGCGCGCCACGTCACCCCTGTTCGGGCCTTCCACGAGGCCGTCCAGGTTGTGCCGGGATCAGCGCCGACGCCGCGAACGAGGGGTTAGTCGAGGGTGCCGACGGCCGCCTCGCGCGCGGCGACGTCGAGCTCGTCGGCGGTGACCAGCAGCGCGGAGTGACGCATGGTGACGCGGTGGGCGAGCGGGTCGGCGGGGTCTTCGATCCACAGGGCTCCGGCCTCGCCGGCGGCGAGCACGCGCATGGCGCGCGAGGCCTCGCTGAGCACGTATTCCAGGTCGTCGTCGGTCAGGTCGCCGCGCAGCAGCGAGTCGACCTCCTCCATGATGAGGCTCAGGGAGCGCAGCTCGACGGGGGCCTCGAGGCCCTGAATGATGGGCGCGCGCGACCCGTCGGCGTAGCGCTCGGCTACCAGCAACGGGTCGCGGTGGTACCACTCGTGCAGCAGGTAGACGCGCCACAGCGCACCTGGGAGGGTGAACTCGGGGCTGCGCGACCACACGTGCGCGATCGTATCCACCCCGCTGGTGCGCACGGTCTCGCACAGACGCGCGACGTCGGCGTCGGTGAAGGTCTCGTCGCCCACACCCATGAGGGCCCAGGCGGCGGTGTGTGCGACGGCCGCGGTGGCCGCGGGGTCTTCGTCGCCGATGATGGCGTCAGCCCGGGCGGCGTCGAGCATCGCGGGGCGTCGCGGCATCTTCGATTGGGCCATGGGGACTTCTTCCTCCTACAATGGGGCTGCTGGGCCTATAGCTCAATGGTAGAGCAGCGGACTTTTAATCCGTAGGTTGGGGGTTCGAGTCCCCCTGGGCCTACTGGTCGCCTCGGAACGTTCCGGGGCGTTCACGCTATCTGCGGGCGCGCGCCCGCGTTGGAGGTGCATCATGGATCCTCGTTTTTCTCGCGCGTATGGCGCCCTGGCTGGCCTGGCGCTCGGAGACGCGCTGGGCATGCCGACGCAGGCGATGTCCCCGGAGCAGATCCGCGCGGTGTACGGGCGCATTACCGGCCTCGTCGACGGTGACGCCTCCCAGCCCTACGCGCCGGGGATGCCGGCGGGCTCGGTCACGGATGACACGGAGCAGGCGCTGCTGGTGGCGTCCCTCCTGGTACGAGGCCGGGGCACTTCCTCGGGTCGCGTGGCCCTGGACGCGGGCGAGTTCGCCCACGCTCTGCTGGCCTGGGAGGATTCGATGATCGAGCGCGGGTCGCTCGACCTGCTGGGTCCCTCCACGAAGGCGGCGCTCGAGCGCGTGCGCGCGGGCGAGGACCCGCTGAGCGTGGGCGGTGCGGGGACCACCAACGGCGCGGCGATGCGCGTCACCCCAATCGGTATCGCGATGTCGACGACCGATCCGGAGGCCTTTGCGGATGCCGTCTGGTCGTCCTGCCAGGTCACGCACGCGACGCGCCAGGGTTTCCAGTCGGCTGCCCTCGTGGCAGCCGCCGTGTCCATGGGTATTGACGCGGCGCGCTCGACGACCCCGGATCTGAGGGGCCTGCTATGGAAGGCCCTCTCCTACGTCGATTCCCTGCCCGAGCGCGGAGCGTGGACCCCCGACCCGGACGTCGTTGCCGCGACGCGCAGGGCCATGCAGCTGGTCGCTAACCCCGTGTCCTCGTCCCTGGAGTGCCTGGTTGAGCAGGTGGGAACGTCCGTGGCTTCGGCGCAGGCAATCCCCATGGCCTTCGCGTTGCTCGCGCGAGACCCCTCCCCGCAGGCGCTGCTGGACGCCGCCAACATCGGCGGGGACACCGACACGATCGGCGCAATCGCGGGCGCGATCCTGGGCGCTGCCCTCGGCTTTGAGGTCTTTGTCGGCCGCGGCCTCGCCCAGGTCGAACTCGCCTCCCACCTGGACCTGCCGTCCGTCGCCCTCGAGCTGTTGGAGCTGCGTGCGGCTC